>ERZ1108167.9-NODE-9-length-404022-cov-31.478811_pt1 | contig 404022 bp, 371 predicted proteins | sample MGYA00403703_ERZ1108167 | MGnify/ENA primary metagenome ERZ1108167 (study PRJEB35170, sample SAMEA104062411) | human gut metagenome | biome: human gut; feature: human-associated habitat; material: faeces | place: Denmark | collected 2012-05-11 ...
AGAGCAGACAGAAACCATAAATACCGGCTTTGACATGCCGGGGAAGTCCTTATAGCACAATAGAGCGGTATGTTTCAGCATCGCGGTAGGTCATCCACTGCTGTACCGGCGTGCCGGGGCCGTAAAGGTTGATGTCATCTCCCTGACGCCAGATGGAGTCGGCATAGAACAGCCAGGACGGGCTGGCGTCGGTACCGGTTGTCAAGTTGATAAACAGATTGGGGTTTGCGCTGCGCATGTTATGCAGCAGGGCGATAGACGCATCAAAATCGGACGCGAACTGGCTGCCAGTAATATGCGAGTTGGCGTTGCCCATCCCGTCGAGCTTAAACGAGGTGATATGTTCGTTTTTAATCAGTTTGATGATCTGCTCATTGAAGTTTTTGAAGTAGCGCGGGCCCGAGAGAGCCAGCTTCCCGTCTACCGTTTCGAAGCCGTACTCTTTGGCGTGGGAGACGCGAATATCGCGCGGCTTATTATAACCTCCCCACGGTGAGAGCCACAGCCCGACGGAACTGTGCAGACTGTCCGCTTTTTCCCTGACCTTACCAAAGCCGTGGCTGAAGGCCGGGCCAAACAGCCAGCGTCCGGTACGATCGTCCCAGCCATCGTCCAGCAGGAACGCATCCAGCGCCACGCCGCGTCCGGTGATAAATTCTTTATTCCACTCATCCATCCGCCCCAGCACATCCTGTTCGGTGTAGGGGGTAAAGAAGCCGATATCCATCCAGCTGTTGTAGTGCAGATAGGGTTTGTACGCCCGTGGACGCACGGCGTCGATAAACTGGTTTACGCTACGGCGCAGCTGGCTGGTTTCCGGGAACGTGCCAAAGTAGGTGGTAAAGCTGACCGGCGCGTCAGGCTGAACCGGCGTTTTCAGCTCCACGTTCAGATTGGTCGTCGCTTCATAGGCATACGTATTAACGATTGGCTTATCCGGCAGGATAAAGAACGAATCAGCAATAATGGGCGAGCTGTTGATGGCGCCATCAACGTACGGCGCCTGAGACTGCTTTTTCGTCGGGAAGAAGGTGATTTTCGCCACCTCTCGCGGCTGGCCGACGGCCGCAATGGTGTAATCAATACTGGCATATTTTCCCTTCACCAGATTCAGCTTCACCGTCACGTTAAAATCCGGACGGGTGAAATCAATGACAATCGCGTTGGCCTGTTTTTCTACATGCTTAATTGTAAAGTCTGCAGTATGAATTTTGGTTTCATCCGGCAGGGTCAGAAAGAACAGCTCCTGCGGCGTAAGCGGATGGTTAGCCGTTTTGTCTTTCACTACCACCGTTGAACTGGCGTCATCAAACGAGAGGGCAATGGAGTCGTTATCGAGTGCGTATTGCGCTGCCGCCGCGCCATGAGAAACACACAAGGCAAGCATCGAGAGTGTGAGCAATTTTTTCATCAGGGTAAGATCCTTATTAGTAATGCTTCAGCATTCGGGTGATGGACTGCTCCAGCCAGTAGCGCTGGGTGCCGAAATTAATGCGCAGGTAGTGTTCGCCGTTTTGGACGTAGTGGCTGCCATCTTCGAGGACGACGCCAGCCTGATGGGCGAAATGTCGGGTCAATTCAGTGGCGCTACGTTCATCTGCGCTGACGTCAACCCAGGCCAGATACGATGATTCCGGGTTCATCATTTTCCAGGCCGGGAAGTGGGTCTGGATGGCCTCTGCCAGATAGCCAGCGTTACGGCGCAGATAACCATTCAACGCGTCGAGCCACGGCAGACCATGCTGGTAGGCAAGAATAATTCCCCATATCCCGAATATATTGGGTGAGGTGATGGCGTTCTTCTCAAGCTGGTGGCGAAAGCGCTGGCGCAGGGTGGCATCCGGAATGATGGCGTAGGAGGTTTTCAGCCCGCCAAGGTTGAACGCTTTATTCGGGGAGGTCAGCAGGATCAGATTGTCCTGCGCCGCGCAGCCGGATGCCAGACAGCTGACGAAATGACCGTCCAGAATATGTTCGGCGTGGACTTCATCAACCACCAGAAGGGTGCCGTAGCGTTGACAGAGGTCTGAAACCTGGCGTATCTCATCGGCGTGCCAGATCCTGCCGGAAGGGTTATGCGGCGAGCAGAAGAACCACAGTTTTGGACGGTACGTTCTGAGCTGTTCTTCCACCAGATTAAAATCAAGCTGGTAGCGATTTTCCCTCACGCACAGCGGGTTTGCCAGTATCGCTACCCCCTGACGCTGGGCGGCCATGGCAAACGGATCGTACACCGGTGTGTTCATCATCACCGCGTCGCCAGGTTTACAAAACGCCTGAACCGTATAATGCAGCGTGGAGACAGTACCGTACGTCAGCGTGATCCACGATTTATCGACGTCAACCTGATGTCGTTCGCGCTGGAAGGCGATAACCGCATCGTAAAATTCGTCAAAGCACCAGGTGTAGCCGAAGGTGCCATGCTCCACGATGCGCTGGAAACCTTCTGTCACGGCAGGTGGGGAGGTGAAATCCATATCGGCAATCCACAGCGGGATAAAACCTTCAGGCACATCACCAAAGCGCGAGCGGACAAAGGCGTGATCCCATTTTCGACACCGGTCGCTTTTACGCTCAATGATTTCGTCAAAATTAAACACCACAACCCCCTGTTAAATTAAGGCTTCAATGCCGGTTTTTACGCTTTGCACCTGCGGGCCGATGATCACCTGGACGCTGTGCGCATCCAGCACCACAACCGACAATGCACCGGCCTCTTTTAACGCCTGCTGGTCGATGAGACTCATGTCTTTCACCACCAGACGCAGCCGGGTAATGCAATTATCAAGCGACTCGATGTTCTCTTTACCGCCGAGCGCATGCAGGATAAGCCCATGATCGTATTTCGATTTTCCGCGTGCCCGGGTATTGGCCCCGACGGCCTGCTGTGCACCCTGGGTGTCCACTTCACGGCCCGGCGTTTTAATATCGTGTTTGAGGATGTACCAGCGGAAGACGAAGAAGTAGAGGGCAAACCAGGCAATGCCTACCGGGAATACCAGATACCATTTGGTCGACATCCCTTGCATGACCCCGAAGATAAGCAGGTCCAGAATGCCGCCGTCGGTGTTGCCGATGGTCACCCCCAGCAGAGCCATGACCATCAGGGCCAGGCCCGACATCACAATATGGAAGGCGTAAAGGGCAGGAGCGATAAACAGGAACAGGAATTCAATTGGCTCGGAGATCCCGGTGACGACGGAGACCAGCACGCCGGAGAGCAGCAGGCCTTTAATCACCGGGCGGTTTTCCGGGCGGGCCGTGCGATAGATGGCGTATGCCACTGCCGGTAAGCCGAAGATAAAGGTCGGCATAAAGCCCTGCGACAGGAACGCGGTAACGTGCGGGCTGAACGGCAGACCAGCTTTCAGTTCGGCGTAGAAAATGTTCAGCGCCCCGGCGACTTCATGACCATTGACCATTTCAATACCGCCCGCGGGCGTGAAGCGCACCATCGCCAGCAAAATATGGTGCAGGCCAAAGGGTTTGAGCAGTAGTACCCCCACGCCGTAGAGGAACGGGCCGAACACGCTGGTGCTCTGGATAATATGGCCAATCCCGGTAATGCCCAGCGCAACATACTCCCACAGCAGGGGAATAAACAGCCCCACCAGTGAGAGGGTGAGGGCGGTGATAATCGGCACAAAACGAATGCCGCTAAAGAAGGCGAACGCGTCGTGTAAAACGGTGTCCTGAAAACGTTCGTGCAGGAAAAAGGTAATGACCCCAACCACGATACCGCCCAGCACACCCATCTCCAGGGTTTGAATGCCCAGCACCATCGATTGCCCGACTTGTCTCATGGAGGCGGCATCGGCAAGCTGGTGGGTCGCAATCAGGTAATAATTGATGCTCATGTTCATCAGCATATAGCCAACAAACCCGGCAAAAGCGCCCACTGCTTTGTTGCGTCTGGCCAGCCCCATTGGGATCGCCATGGCAAACATGAGGGGAAGATAGGTAAAGGCGAAGCCGCCGACCATGGCAATAAAGCCAAAGGTGAGCTGAGTTAATTCGCCGCCCAAAAAGGGGAAACTTTTGAGGGTGGAGGGGCTGGTAACAGAACTACCGATACCCAGCAATAGCCCCATAAAGGCCAGAAGGGAGACCGGGAACATAAAGGTCTTTCCCAGGCTCTGAAAAAACTCCCACGCTTTCGATTTAAACGACTTTTCCTGTGTCATGTAGGGACTCCTCGGAATTATTTATCGTAATGGAAGGCGCTGTCTGGCTTAAGGACGCGCCTTCATATTTGCGAGGCTTATAGTTATTTTTGAGTTACTGATGTTCTATGCGATGAGATCAGGCTTCCGCCGGGAGCAGCAATCGGTTCGCCGAGCCGCACACGGTGATTTTGCTTCTGACCACGTCTTTCATGGCATCCATGCCAACCCGCATGTAGAAACGCGGATCGTTGCCCTGCGGGTTCTCAGCAAACCAGGCCTTAACGGCGCCAGAGAACGCAATTTTTAGCTCGGTTGCCACGTTCACTTTGCAAACGCCCAGCTCTATGGTGCGGCGAACATCGTCATCCGGCACATCACTCGCCCCGTGCAGCACCAGCGGTACGCTCACCACGTCGCGGATTTCAGCCAGCCGCCGGAAGTCGATTTTCGGCCGTTTGGTATAAAGACCGTGAGCGGTTCCGATGGCCACGGCCAGGCTGTCGACGCCGGTCAGCGCAACGAAGCGTTTCGCTTCCTGCGGGTCGGTCAGAAACGCGCTTTCAGCGTCCACGCTCATGTCATCTTCCACGCCGCCCAGGCGGCCCAGTTCGGCCTCAACGCTGCAATCGTTGAGGTGGCAGAAGTCGACCACTGATTTCACCAGCTTTACGTTTTGCTCAAACGGATAGTGGCTGCCGTCGATCATCGCGCTGCGCACACCCGCGTTAACTTTGCGACGAATGTCGTCGAGCGATTCGTGATGATCGAGGTGCAGCGCCAGCGGCATGTCGTAAGTGGTGGAGTACGCGCTGCACAGGGCGTAGATCTCTTCCAGTGCAATGTGCTTAAAGGTGCCCGGCGTGCCCGCGAGGATCACCGGCGATCGCATTTCACTACACACTTCGAGGATCGCCTGGATCGTCTCCGCGTTATGGATGTTGAACGCCGGTACGGCGTAGCCTTTCGCCTGGGCGTCCAGCAGAAGATATTTTGTCGAAATAATACTCATGATCGGATCCTCTTAAGCCTGCCACGGATGAATAACGACGCCCTGCACGACACGGTTAACCGTGCCGCTGGCGGACGGTGTATCCGGGGTATTGCCCACACGAAGTGACTGAGACAGGGCAAAGACCTGGGCGTACATCAGGAAGCAGAAGGCCTGCTCCATATCGATAAACGTGCGGGCAGGGGGCAGCAGGATATGCGGGCCAGCCTCAACGACCGGATCGGTTTCGGCGGCAATGGCCACCACGCGCATGGCCTGACGATCGCGGCGCAGCTCAGCAAGCAGATCCAGATCGTACTGCCGCGTATAGGGGTGGCTGGAGACAAACACCACCACCAGCGTTTCGCGATCCACCAGCGATTTAGGGCCATGACGGAAACCGGTTGGGGAATCGTAGAACGCCGCCAGCTTGCCTGCCGTCAGCTCCAGCACCTTCAGCGCCGATTCACGAGCGGCTCCCTGCAGCCCCCCGCTTCCCAGATAGACGATCCTTTTCCACGGATCGTTGCCAAAGACGCTCTGGCTGAAATCGCCCAGTGACGTGAGGATCGTCTGGCAGCGATCGGCCACATCGCGGAAGGTATGGCTGTTGATCGTCTCCGGGGCGAAGACTGCCAGGCAGCTTGCCATCATGGTGGTTATGCTGCTGGTCATCGCGAACCCGCGATCGTGTGTTTCGGCAGGCATCAGCAGCGCATACGCGTTATCGCTGTTTACCGCGGTCTGATAAAGGCTTCCCGCCTCATTACAGGTGATCGACAGGTGGTAGCACTCCGGCACACACTGGTTTGCCAGTTCAACGGCGGCTACGCTTTCCGGACTATTGCCGGAACGGGCAAACGACACCAGCAGCAGCGGGTGTGCGGCGCTCAGGTAGTCCATCGGATTCGTGACCAGATCGGTCGTCGGTACGGCGGTAATGTTTTTCCCGGTGTGGCTGGCGAGCCAGGGCGAAATGATGTCGCCGATAAAGGCCGAGGTGCCTGCCCCCGTCAACACGATCCGCAGCTCGCGCTTGCGCAGCAGCGGCGTCAGGAAGTTATCGATCGACGCGCGCAGGTTATCGATATTGTTGAGTGAGCGGATCCAGCTGGCAGGTTGCTGGCGGATCTCTTCTTCGGTCCATGTGCCGGTGGTGGCGGTAGTGTTGGTTTCTGACATAACTCAGTCCTTAGTCGTGTGAATTCCACATCAGACGCTGGCAAACGTGTCGCTATCTTTCGTTTCGTTTCACTTGTTCACTTAAGCAGTTAAATAAAATCTATAGAAAAGAAATCGAAAGTTCAATGAAAGAAAAGAAATAAAACGAAAAGTGTGATCGGCAAAGAAAAGGCAATGATTAAGGAAAGGAAAAGAAAGACCTTGCGATCGCTTGCCGCAAGGCCCAATAACGGGACAATGAAAGGTCTAAAGGGGGAGAGCCAAACCCTGGATCCAGATCTGCTGAAGGTATAAGCCTTCATCCAGTGCAATCATATTGGCACGCTTGCCCGGTTTTAATGAACCGAGCTGGTGATCAATACCCAGCAAGCGGGCAGGGTGCAGCGAGGCCATATGGATCGCATCCGCTGGCGTTATTCCCGCCTGCGCCACCATATTGCGCACAGCGGCATCGAGAGACAGCGTACTGCCTGCAAGCCCACCGGAAGCGGTGCGTACCACCCCACCGTGCATGTTGACCTCGTCGCCACATAGCCTGTAACGTCCGTCGGGCATCCCTGCGGCCTGCATGGCATCGGTAATCAGTACGATCCGCTCTTTGGCACAGCAGGCGCACAGCCGCAAAGCGCCCGGGTGAACGTGATGCCCGTCGGCAATCAGTTCCAGCCATGCCCGCGGGTCCGTCAAGCCTGCACCGACCATACCGGGTTCACGATGATGGAGCCCGGTCATGCCGTTATAACAGTGCACCAGCCCATCAGCGCCCGCCTCGAAAGCGGCAAGCGTTTGATCGTACGTCGCGGCGCTGTGGCCGAGCATGACCCGTATCCCACGCTGCTTAAGGTGGCGAATGGCCTGCAACGCACCGGGTTTCTCCGGTGCCAGAGCGACAACCCTGAGGGTGTGTTGCGATACTTCAATCAGCGAGTCCAGTTCGCTGACATCCAGCTCACGAAACAGCGCCGGCGGATGAGCCCCTTTGTTCTGTGGCGTAAAGTAGGGACCTTCAAGATAGCTGCCCAGTATCTGCGCGCCGGGACCCCCGGACATACAGCGCCGGGCGATGCGTGCGAGCGCCCGGTGGACAGTCTCCAGCGGTGCGGTGACGGTCGTCGGTAAAAAAGCCCCTGTGCCTTCACGCGCTTTATGCATCGCCAGCGTGTCCAGCACCTCTGGGGCATCATCCATCACGTCCACACCCGCGCCACCGTGAACGTGGGTATCGATATACGCCGGGCAAAGCTGGTCGGCATCCCGGGCATGCACGCCAGCTGGAATCGGCTCGATGGCGGTGATAATTCCGCTCTCCATGCGTAGCTGGTGATCCTCCAGCCAGCCCTGCTCGGTCAGCAGACGACGCGCGCGCAGCACCTGACTCATATCCCTTCCTCAGCGGGGGCTTCCTCACGACAGCGCCCCAGCTCATCCACCAGGCTGGTCAGGCCGCGATGCCCGCATTCCAGGGCCTGCAGACGAAAGGCTTCGCTGCTTAACCCGTCGCGCTCCAGTACCATCTCAAGTAACAGCTGCAGGTTTGTACCGGTAATCACTTCGCTGCCGGGTCTTTTCATGGCGAGTGTTGATGCCACCCGGAACGGCGTCCCCCCGAGCAGATCGGTGAGAAACACAATATCGTGCTGCCCGTCCAGTTCACTGACTGCCTGTTCAAGCTGCGCGGTCAGCCGTGCGGTGGTGGAGCTTTCAGGAAAATCGATGGCGATAAACTGCGGCTGCTCGCCGAGGATTTGCTTCATCGCCTGTTCAAGCCCGCTGGCAAACCCGCCGTGACCCGTCAAAATAATGCCTAACATTGCGACCTCTTTGCTTTACAGGAAGTGACAGAACTTACCGACAACCCCCAGCACCACGGTGATACCGATCAGGCGCAGTGGGGTCCAGCCGCGACGAACCAGCCAGAACATGGTCAGGGTATAGACCAGCGGCAGGAAAGCGGGCATCAGTTTGTCGATAACATCGGCTTGCAGCTTGACCACCGCGTCCCCGGCCTTGATTTCAAGCGTGGTGTTGAGACGTACGTAGGTTGCCACCAGCGCGCCAATGACCGTCATCCCCACGATGGAAGCCGCATGGCCGACCTTTTTGGTATTGGCTTTAATCAGCGGGATGGCTGCCACACCCATCCGGTAGGCGTAATGTGCCAGGCCAAAACGCAGGGCAAGATGCACTACGTTAAACAGCACAATAAAGACCACCGCACCCAGTATGGAGCCTTGCAGGGCAAGGCTTGCGCCGATCCCGCCGCAAATTGGCAATAGCGTAAGCCAGAACATGGCATCGCCAATGCCGCCAAGCGGTGCCCCCACGGCAATCTTGGTGCTCTGGATACTGTTGACATCCTGCTTGGAGCGTTCCATCGCCAGGATGATGCCAATGACAAATGTCACCAGAAATGGATGCGTATTGAAGAAGCCCATATGGCCTTTCATGGCGCGGGCCAGATCCCGCTTGTTGGTATGGATCTTTTTCAGCGCGGGCAGGAGGCCATACAGCCAGCCGGAAGCCTGCATACGTTCATAGTTAAACGAGGCCTGCAGCAGCATCGAACGCCAGGCGACACGGTTAATATCCTTTTTCGTCAGCTCGGCACCAATATGTTGATCTTCATAGACGTTTTCATTCACGCCCGTGAGCAGCGTCTCTTCGTGGTCAGAAACGCCAGGCAGCGTAGTTTGATTAGATGCCATCTTCGAATTCCTCTTTCTGGGCTGCAGGTGTCGCCGGTTCAGGCGATTTACGCATCAGGTCAATCAGCGCCATTGCCAGCGCAGCCGCGGCAATCGCCAGCACCGGCAGTTTCAACCAGGCTGCGGCAACAAAGCCGATGATAAAGTAAGGGATATAGACGTTTTTCATCATGATTTTCAGCAATACGGCGAAGCCAATCGCGGGCATGATGCCGCCGGCGACGCCGAGGCCGTCAATCAGACGTTCCGGCAGCACATCAATGGCGGTTTTCGCGTGTTCAGCGCCAAAGTAGATCGGCAGGAAGGCACACAGAAAATAGAAGATACCGAGCGCCAGCAGTGCCAGATAGTTGACCCTTTCGATGCCGTTCGTGTCCGCATTGGCTGCCATGCGGTCACAGCGGGACATCACCCCGGACATGACGGAGAACAGGAAAGTGATCCCCATCTGTACCGCAACCGCAAACGGGACTGCGACCCCAACGGCGACATCCGGCTTCACACCGGTGCTGATCGCGAAAGTAGTGCCGACAATCGTGCCAATAATGACGTTTGGCGGTTGCGCGCCGGCCAGCGGAGCCAGCCCCATCCAGACCAGCTCCAGCGTACCGCCCGTTAAAATACCGGTGTGCAGATCGCCCAGAATGAGGCCAACCAGCGGCCCGAGCACCACCGGGCGGTGCATGTGTGTTAACCCGTTAAACATATCCAGGCCCGCGATAAAGGCGAGAATGCCCAGCGCGAATGCCTGCAAGAGACTAATTTCCATTGTGAATCCCTCAGAGCAGTTTAAAGAGATCCAAAGCAGTCTCAGTCGGAACACCCTGAACGAAGCATTCCACTCCGGCGGCTTTCAGGCCGTTAAATGCGGCGATATCGTTCGCATCGACAGAGACCGTTTTGGCAATTTGTTTTTTGCCACTGGCGTAATGCAGGTTTCCTACGTTGATACGGGTGATGGGCACGCCGCCTTCGACCAGCGTCAGAAAATCCGCGGGTGATTTGCAGACCAGCAGAATTTTCTGGCGCTCGGCAGCGCGATGAATGTTGTCGATCACTTTTTGCAGCGACCAGAAACGCACGGCGATCCCTTCTGCGAGCACCATCTCCATCAGGTTTTGTTGAACCGGATCCTCAGCGACTTCATCATTAGCGACCAGCACCAGGTTGGCCCCCGCAAACCCAACCCATTGCACACCTACCTGACCGTGGATCAGGCGTTCATCGATGCGGCATAAGACAATGTTTGGCATAGCGCTTTCCTCTTTTTAATTATGCGTTTTGAGTCGTTACGCCTTCGCAGGCGGCATGGTACTGCTGGAGTATGTCCTGAATGTGGTCGAGGATGAGGTCCCGAGGTGTCGACTTGAGAGCACCCTCGCGAACTTTGCTGTACTGCAACGGCAGGTACTGGCTGATCAGCGGCAGCGGGATCGGTTCGTCTGCCAGGTTGCGTACCAGTCGCGCAAAGGCTTCGTCGATCTGGCTGTCCGGCCAGTAATAGCGCACCCGATCGGAGTAGCTATACCCGCGTGCCAGGCGTCGCGCATTGCCATCACCGTGATAATGGCTTTGCCAGTATTCGGGGCGATCGAGCATCACGTTTTCCAGGACATGACGCAGGCCCGAACAGGCTTTTGCAGGCAGCAACTCTTCTTCAATTGCGGCCAGCGAGAACAACGCTTCACGCAGGGCAAAGGTCAGTGCCGGGCCAACTTTGAGGATGGCGAAGTGATCTTTCACCAGCTGGCGCAGCGCCTGCGGTGTCTGGTAGTCGGTAGAGTGCGCTTCAAATATCAGCGTGTCGTAAGCTTCAACCATATGACTCAGGGCGACGGCGTTTTGCGGTTGATAGTCACACACATGTGCGTGGTCAAACTCAACGCCAGGCTGAACCACCAGGCCAATAATGCGTGGCCAGATGTCGCTTAACCCTTCTTTCTCGAACGCGTGGCGGTGAGCTTCAAGGGTGGCACGCGCGGCTTCTGGGGTCGTGACGGCAAGCTCGGTGAGCGTTTCATGCGCGCCCCCCGGAACCGGTACTTCCGTACCGATGACATAGACCAGGTCAGCGACATCAGCGTGCGCCAGGCTGGTTTTCTCCGCAATTTTCGCCAGGCGCGCCGCGCGCTCGGCAACGATGGCGTCGGTTAACGGAACCGGATCGTCTTCGCAGGACATGCTGCAGTCGAGGTGGATCTTTTTAAACCCGGCAGCGACATAGCTTCTGATCAGATCTTCGGCATTCGCCATCGCCTGCCGGGCAGGCAGGTTTTGCCAGCGGTTTGGCCCTAAATGATCGCCGCCGAGGATCAGTTGCGATGTCGGGAAACCAAGGGATTCCGCCAGCTTACAGACGAACCCGTGAAAATCGGCGGGCGTCATACCGGTGTAACCGCCAAATTGATCCACCTGATTAGAGGTGGCTTCAATCAGCAGCGGCGTGTGATGCAGTTGGGCGTAACGAATTGCGGCTTCAAGTACCAGTGGATGTGCGGAACAAACGGCATAAATCCCGTTCGCATTCCCCCGTTTATGTTGTTCCACCATTTCTGTCAGATGTTTCACTTTCCTCTCCATTTCGGATGGTGATGGTTTTCATCTTTCGTTTTGTTTCATTTAATCCTGCATCATGGTGGTATAAAAATAAAACGAAAGATAATGGTTTTCCGATCTGTTTCACAAAAGAAACATAATGAAAGGTTTCAGCGACGAGAGAGTGCGCAGACTGGAAGCAGGCAGGGCTTGCATTCCCATAAAAGAAAGGCGTTAATAGACAAAACGAAATGAAACGAAAGACCATTTATTAAGGAGCTCGCATGAGCAGCACCGATTCATCCGCGGAGAAGCGCGTCACCGGCACCAGTGAAAGGCGAGAGCAGATCATTCAGCGGTTGCGGGCACAGGGAAGCGTGCAGGTTAACGATCTTTCTCATTTATATGGCGTTTCCACGGTGACGATCCGTAACGACCTGGCGTTTCTTGAGAAGCAGGGCATTGCCGTTCGTGCTTATGGCGGAGCGCTGATTTGTGAAGGCAATGCGCCTGGTACTGAACCCTCCGTGGAGGACAAAAGTTCGCTCAATACTGCAGTTAAGCGCAGTATCGCGCAGGCGGCGGCCGCGCTGGTGAAGCCGGGTCATCGCATCATTCTGGATTCCGGGACCACGACGTTTGAAATCGCCCGTATGCTGCGTCAGCACACGGATGTGATTGCCATGACCAACGGAATGAACGTGGCGAATGCATTACTGGAAGCGGAAGGGGTGGAGCTGCTGATGACCGGTGGACACTTGCGCCGCCAGTCGCAATCCTTTTACGGCGACCAGGCAGAGCAGTCCTTACAGAATTACCACTTTGATCTGCTTTTTCTGGGGGTCGATGCCATCGACCTCGATCGCGGCGTCAGTACCCACAATGAAGATGAAGCCCGACTGAACCGGCGGATGTGCGAGGTGGCAGAGCGTATTATCGTGGTCACTGACTCCAGCAAATTTAACCGTTCGAGCCTGCATAAAATCATCGATACCCAGAGAATCGATATGATTATCGTCGATGAAGGGATTCCCACTGAGAGCCTGGAAGGGCTGCGTAAGAGTGGGATAGATGTGGTGTTGGTGAAGGGATAAGTTACCCCCTCTCTTCGGGAGAGGGGGAAAACGGTCACGTCACCGGTGCCGGGTTAAACACCGCCAGCTGGTTATGTAATCCCCATTGATCGGAGAACGTCTTCTTACGGCCGCTTGCCACGTCCAGAATGAAGTGGAACAGCTTCCAGCCGACATCCTCAATACTCTCTTCGCCAGTGGCAATGGTGCCCGCGTTGATGTCCATTAGGTCATACCAGCGGTTTGCCAGCTCGGTACGAGTGGCCATTTTAATCACCGGTACCGCCATCAGCCCGTACGGCGTGCCGCGCCCGGAGGTAAAGACCTGTACCGTAATGCCGGATGCCACCTGCTGTGTGCCACAGACGAAGTCGCTGGCAGGGGTCGCGGCGTAAATCAGGCCGCGTCTGGTGGGGCGCTGGCCCGGGGAGAGCACTTCAACAATGGCGCTCTGGCCGGATTTGGCAATCGAGCCGAGGGCTTTTTCCACCACGTTCGCCAGACCGCCTTTTTTATTGCCCGGAGAGGGGTTGGCGCTGCGATCGGTTTGTCCCATGTCGAGATAGTTATCGTACCAGGCCATCTCCTCAAGCAGGCGTTTGCCCACCTCTTCATTGATGGCGCGTGGGGTGAGCAAATGGATGGCATCACGCACTTCGGTCACTTCGGAGAACATCACCGTGGCGCCACAGCGGACAAACAGATCCGAGGCATAGCCCACCGCCGGGTTCGCCGTGACGCCTGAAAACGCATCGCTGCCGCCGCACTGGGTGCCTATCACCAGCTCTGACGCCGGGCAGGTCTCGCGCTGGCGCTGGTTCAGTTTTTCCAGATGGCGCTCCGCCACCTGAAGGATATCGTCAACCATTGAACGGAATCCGACGTGATGCGCATCCTGTAAACGAACAATGCTGGCCTCGTCGACCGGAATGGCATTCACATCTTCGGTGCCCTGCAGCAGACGCTCTGGCTGCAGCTTTTCGCAACCGAGACCAATGACCATCACTTCGCCACCGAAATTCGGGTTCAGGGCGATGTTATGGATGGTACGAATCGGTACCACGGCCGCCGGAGCATTGATGGCCACGCCGCAGCCGTACAGATGGTTCAGACCCACCACGCCGTCGACATTCGGGTATTTCGGCAGCAGGTCGCGCTCAATGATTTTCACCACGTAATCCACCACGCCTGCCACACAGTGCACGCTGGTGGTGATACCGAGCAGATTCTTGGTGCCTACGCTGCCGTCCGCATTCCTGTACCCTTCGAATGTGTACCCTTCCAGCGGGGGCAGTGGCTCAGGAACCCGGGTGGCCAGGGGGAGCGTGTTCAGCGGCGGCGCTTCGGGTAGCTCAACCAGCGACTCCTCGATCCAGCTCCCCTGAGGAATGGCGCGAACCGCATACCCGATAACTTCGCCATACCGCACGATTTCACCGTGGGCCGGGATATCCACCAGAGCGACTTTATGCCCCTGCGGAATATGTTCAGTCAGCTCCAGCCCATCCGGGAAACGGGTGCCCGCTTTTAGACCGTTGTCGTTAACAATTATCGCCACATTATCCGTGTCGTGAACTTTGATATAGAACGCCGTCGGCGACGCTTGTCGAATTTCAATGTCGGCCATTGTTCAATATTCTCCAGCAAAATGTCTGATAGTAAATGCAGCCAGGGGATGTTTATTTTCTTATCGCAGAAATAAAGACGCGGCTTGAGTCAATAAAGAATGTCAGGAGACGAGATATCAAAATGTGATCCCGATCGCTCCTTAAACCCGGCGCAGATGCCACCCGGCCAGCAATGCCTGATTCTGTGCATCAGCGCCCATCACATTGTGCATATGCTCAAAATATTATCAAAACACGCCGCAATGCTTGAGCATTAAAACAATGTGCTGTCATGACGTGAGGATTATACTGAATGACGATTTTATAACGCCTAAATTAAGTCAGGAAATAAATATAACGCTGACGCTGCGTCTGAAAATATAAATATGAACCTGAATAAGACTGCGGAATTAAAAAGGTAAACGTGATGAATAATGATATCTTCCCGAATAAGTTTGAAGCGGCCCTCGCGGCGCACCAGATCCAGATTGGCTGCTGGTCCGCGCTGGCAAGCCCCATCAGCACCGAAGTACTGGGCCTGGCCGGTTTCGACTGGCTGGTGCTGGACGGCGAACATGCGCCGAACGATATCAGCACCTTTATTCCGCAGTTAATGGCGCTCAAAGGGAGCCATAGCGCGCCGGTGGTTCGCGTCCCGACCAACGAGCCGGTAATCATCAAACGTCTGCTGGATATTGGGTTCTACAACTTCCTGATCCCGTTTGTGGAAACGGAAGAGGAGGCGGTGCAGGCCGTGGCGTCAACACGTTATCCGCCGGAAGGGATCCGCGGGGTCTCCGTTTCCCATCGCGCTAACATGTTTGGTACCGTCCCGGACTACTTCGCACAGTCCAACAGCAACCTCACCATCCTGGTACAGATTGAGAGCCAGCAGGGGGTCGATAACGTCGACGCTATCGCTGCCACCGACGGTGTGGATGGCATCTTCGTTGGCCCAAGCGATCTTGCTGCGGCATTCGGCCATCTGGGCAATGCGGGTCATCCGGAGGTGCAGCGCGCTATTCAGCACATCTTTGCCCGTGCCAACGCGCACGGCAAGCCGTGCGGCATTCTGGCACCGGTTGAGGCTGATGCCCGCCGCTATCTGGAGTGGGGCGCGACCTTCGTTGCCGTCGGTAGCGACCTCGGCGTATTCCGCTCGGCCACGCAGAAGTTAGCGGACGCCTTTAAAAAATAACCATCATTGAGGAAACGAATTATGACGCTGAAAGTGGGTTTTATTGGCCTTGGGATCATGGGTAAACCCATGAGTAAAAACCTCATCAAAGCAGGTTACTCTCTGGTGGTTGCAGACCATAATCCGCAAGCCGTGGCCGAGGTGATTGCCGCAGGCGCAGAAACCGCAGCAAACGCCAAAGCGATTGCTGAGCAGTGCGATGTCATTATCACCATGCTGCCAAACTCCCCGCATGTGAAAGAGGTGGCCCTGGGGGAGAACGGCATCATTGACGGAGCCAAACCCGGCCTGGTGGTGATTGACATGAGTTCTATCGCGCCGCTGGCAAGCCGTGAAATCAGTGAGGCGCTAAACGCGAAGGGCGTCGATATGCTGGATGCCCCGGTCAGCGGCGGAGAGCCCAAAGCCATCGACGGCACCCTGTCGGTGATGGTTGGCGGCGACAAAGCTGTTTTCGACAAATACTACGACCTGATGAAAGCCATGGCGGGATCCGTGGTGCACACCGGCGATATCGGGGCGGGTAACGTCACCAAGCTGGCAAACCAGGTGATTGTGGCGCTGAACATTGCTGCAATGTCGGAAGCGCTGACGCTGGCCACCAAAGCGGGCGTTAACCCTGAACTGGTGTATCAGGCGATCCGTGGCGGCCTGGCGGGCAGCACCGTGCTGGATGCTAAAGCGCCCATGGTGATGGATCGTAACTTCAAGCCCGGTTTTAGAATCGACCTGCACATTAAAGATCTGGCGAATGCCCTGGATACCTCTCACGGCGTGGGCGCGCAGCTGCCGCTGACCGCCGCCGTCATGGAGATGATGCAGGCCCTGCGAGCGGATGGTCTGGGCACTGCCGACCACAGCGCGATTGCGTGCTACTACGAAAAACTGGCGAAGGTGGAAGTCTCTCGCTAATAAAAACGGACGCGGGAACGCGTCCGCTATTTTTGCCGAGTGCGGTAACAGGCGACAACTATGAAAATCGTAATCGCGCCAGATTCCTGGAAAGAAAGCCTTTCTGCCTCCGGGGTTGCTCAGGCGATTGAAAAAGGATTTCGGGAAATTTTCCCCGATGCACTTTATGTTTCGGTGCCGGTTGCTGACGGCGGGGAAGGTACGGTTGACGCGATGATCGCCGCCACCCAGGGCACAGAACAGCATGCCAGGGTCACGGGCCCGTTGGGTGAACAGGTAAACGCCCGCTGGGGCATGTCCGGCGATGGCCGCACGGCATTTATTGAGATGGCCGCCGCCAGCGGTCTGGCACTGGTCCCGGCCATCCAACGTAACCCACTCGTCACCACGTCCCGCGGTACCGGGGAGCTTATTCTCAGCGCGCTGGATAAAGGTGCCCGACATATCATTATCGGCATTGGCGGCAGTGCCACCAACGACGGCGGCGCCGGAATGATGCAGGCGCTGGGGGCCATGCTCTGCGACGCCAACGGTACTGAAATGGGTTATGGCGGCGGCAGCCTGATGGCGCTCAACAGCGTCGATCTCTCCGGCCTCGACGCCAGGCTAAAAGATTGCACAATCCACGTCGCGTGCGACGTCACTAATCCGCTGGTTGGCGAGAGAGGCGCTTCCCGTATCTTTGGCCCGCAAAAAGGGGCGACAGAGGAGATGATCCTCACTCTCGACGCTAACCTCAGCCACTATGCCGATGTGATAAAAAAATCTCTGCGAATTGACGTGAAACAGGTTCCCGGTGCGGGTGCCGCGGGAGGCATGGGGGCGGCCCTGATGGCCTTCCTCGGCGCGGAACTGAAGAGCGGTATTGAGATTGTCACCCAGGCACTTAACCTCGAAGAACATATTCACGACTGCACGCTGGTACTGACGGGCGAAGGGCGCATTGACAGCCAGAGCATTCAGGGCAAAGTGCCCGTCGGTATCGCCCGTATCGCCAAAAAATACCATAAGCCGGTGATCGGCATTGCCGGCAGTCTGTCCCGGGATGTGGGGGTCGTGCATCAGTATGGCATCGACGCGGTATTCAGCGTGCTGAGCCGCGTCGAGTCGCTGGAAGAGGCTTACCGTGGGGCGTTTGACAATATTTACCGCGCCTCGCGCAATATCGCCGCCACTTTGCAGATAGGGATGCACACCCAAAGGTGACAGCGGGGCACAAACCCTCTATACTGCGCGCCGAAGCTGACCAGACAGTCGCCGCTTCGTCGTCGTCCCCTTTCGGGGGGAGACGGGCGGAGGGGAGGAAAGTCCGGGCTCCATAGGGCAGGGTGCCAGGTAACGCCTGGGGGGGAAACCCACGACCAGTGCAACAGAGAGCAAACCGCCGATGGCCCGCGCAAGCGGGATCAGGTAAGGGTGAAAGGGTGCGGTAAGAGCGCACCGCGCGGCTGGCAACAGTCCGTGGCACGGTAAACTCCACCCGGAGCAAGGCCAAATAGGGGTTCACATGGTACGGCCCGTACTGAACCCGGGTAGGCTGCTTGAGCCAGTGAGCGATTGCTGGCCTAGATGAATGACTGTCCACGACAGAACCCGGCTTATCGGTCAGCTTCAACTTCTTACAAAACCCCGCTTCGGCGGGGTTTTTGCTATCTGCGCTAAACGAGATGAATGACTGTCCACTCCACTTTCTATGAAAGAACGCGGCTTATCGGTCAGGTTCAACTTCTTACAAAACCCCGCTTCGGTGGGGTTTTTGCTATCTGCGCTAAACGAGATGAATGACTGTCCACTCCGCTTTCTATGAAAGAACGCGGCTTATCGGCCAGCTTCAACTTTTTATAAAACCCCGCTTCGGCGGGGTTTTCTTTTATCGGCCTTAGAAATTGCAAGCAAGGGCCACCCGATGCATCGCTCACACGACATCAATTATCATATTTGCGACATTAAGCACATTTCACTGCTTTCACCCCTTCTGTGTCTTTTTCGTATCTGCTGGAGATCGTAATCACAAAATTTCGCGCTAAATAAACCTGATTCTGCAGTATTGTTAATTTGTTATGAATGTTGCTTTTCTGATCGTGAATGTTTTCTTATTTGATATATGTATATTGAATTCAAAAACATTTGGCTCATGAATGTGTGATGCATTCCACTGTTTCCCGAAAGTCAGCAAAATCACCCCAGACAAATTTGATAAATTGAAAGAATGTTTTAATCGAATTACGGTTATTTATTAATCTTTAATTGCCTGAAAGATAGTCTTTATCGATTTTTTTAGCGCCGAAAAATTTACCTGTGTTATCGCCATAAAATAAATTTATTACTGCTCTTTTTGTTGATCAATATCAGCGTTATGGTGTATTTATTTTAATGTAACTTATTGATAATAAACTGTTTTAATGAATTATCGTTATGCTGATTAAGGGTGTGAAAAAGCAAATTGTGAGTAACAGCACATACCCCCGTCAGCCATATTGAGTAGAATCCACCCCGTCATAGGGAAATAAGCGCAGAATATTATGAACACTATTATTCTACCGAAAACACAGCACCTCGTGGTATTTCAGGAAGTCATTAAAAGTGGCTCCATTGGTTCTGCTGCAAGACAACTGGGCCTGACGCAACCTGCCGTCAGCAAAATTATCAGCGATATCGAATCTTACTTTGGCGTTGAGGTCATGGTGCGCAAAAACACCGGCGTTAAACTGACTGCGGCAGGCCAGGTATTACTCTCGTACTCTGAGTCGATCACCCGTGAGATGAAAAACATGGTGAGCGAGATTAACAGCCTCAGTTTCAGTACCGTCATGGATGTCTCCTTTGGTTACCCGTCGCTCATTGGCTTCACCTTCCTGTCCGAAATGATCAAAAAATTCAAGGAAGTGTTCCCGAAAGCGCGCGTCTCGATGTACGAAGCTCAGCTGTCCTCTTTCCTGCCGGCCATTCGCGACGGCCGGCTGGATTTTGCCATCGGCACATTAAGTGATGAAATGCTGCTGCAGGATCTTCATGTCGAGCCGCTGTTTGAGTCTGAGTTTGTCCTGGTGGCCAACAAATCACGAACGTGCACCGGCTCGACTACACTGGCATCACTCACGGATGAACAGTGGGTGATGCCGCAAACCGATATGGGCTACTACAAAGAACTTCTGACCACCCTGCAAGACAATCACATCAGCATTGAAAACATCGTCCAGACCGATTCCGTCGTGACCATTTATAACCTTGTCCTGAATGCCGATTACCTGACGGTTATTCCCCGCGACATGATTGCGCCATTCGGTTCCGACCAGTTTATTGTACTGCCGGTGGAAGATGAATTACCCATAGCGCGTTATGCTGCGGTGTGGTCAAAAAATTACAGAATTAAGAAATCGGCGTCAGTATTAGTCGAACTGGCAAAACAATACGCGTCACTGACCAGTGAAAGACGACGATGATTAAATAACCCTCTGATAACGCGTTAACCTGTTTAAAAACACCCAGAGCTTATTTTATCCGTGCTCTGATACCCTGACTTTGCCTGAAGAAAATGAATTATTATAACGAGGATATTATGCATATTACCTACGATCTCCCGGTGACCATTGAAGATATTCAGGACGCCAGAAAACGACTGGCAGGCAAAATATATAAAACCGGCATGCCGCGCTCAAATTATCTCAGCGAACGCTGTAAAGGTGAGATATTCCTGAAGTTTGAAAATATGCAGCGTACTGGCTCCTTCAAGATCCGCGGTGCGTTTAATAAATTAAGTTCGCTGACCGAAGCTGAAAAACGTAAAGGCGTGGTCGCCTGTTCTGCAGGCAACCACGCGCAGGGCGTGTCGCTCTCCTGTGCAATGCTCGGTATCGACGGCAAAGTGGTCATGCCGATGGGCGCGCCGAAATCTAAAGTCGCCGCCACCCGTGACTACTCGGCTGAAGTGGTGCTGCACGGCGAAAACTTCAACGACACCATCGCCAAAGTCAGCGAAATCGTGGAGCTGGAAGGGCGCATTTTTATCCCGCCGTATGACGATCCGAAAGTGATTGCCGGCCAGGGCACCATTGGTCTGGAAATTCTCGAAGATTTGTATGATGTGGATAACGTGATTGTACCCATCGGCGGTGGCGGTTTAATTGCCGGAATTGCAACGGCCATTAAATCCATCAACCCGACCATTAATATTATCGGCGTGCAGTCTGAAAACGTACATGGAATGGCCGCATCGTATCAGGCAGGAGAAATCATTAACCACCGCGTTACCGGTACACTAGCCGACGGATGTGATGTGTCTCGTCCGGGTAAATTAACCTTCGAGATTGTTCGCGAATTAGTCGATGACATTGTGCTGGTCAGCGAAGACGATATTCGTAACAGCATGATTGCCCTCATTCAGAGAAATAAAGTGGTTACAGAAGGTGCTGGCGCACTGGCCTGTGCGGCGTTATTAAGCGGCAAGCTTGATCACTATATTCAGGGTCGTAAAACCGTCTGCATTATTTCCGGCGGCAATATCGATCTCTCCCGCGTATCCCAAATTACCGGCTTCGTTGACGCATAAAGGATGACCTATGAGCAACACAGAAAGCATTATCGTTGGCCAGACAAAAACGTCCTCCTGGCGTAAGTCTGATACCACCTGGACGCTTGGCCTGTTTGGAACCGCCATTGGCGCAGGTGTGCTGTTCTTCCCGATTCGCGCAGGCTTCGGCGGCTTGATTCCTATCCTGCTGATGCTGGTTCTCGCTTTCCCGATTGCGTTTTATTGCCACCGGGCGCTGGCACGCCTGTGTCTGTCCGGCAGTAACGTGTCTGGCAACATCACCGAAACGGTGGAAGAGCATTTTGGTAAGACCGGTGGGGTGGTGATTACGTTCCTCTACTTCTTCGCCATTTGCCCGCTGCTGTGGATTTACGGCGTCACCATTACGAACACCTTTATGACCTTCTGGGAAAACCAGCTCCAGCTGCCCGCGCTTAACCGCGGCGTGGTGGCGCTGTTCCTGCTGCTGCTGATGGCCTTTGTTATCTGGTTTGGTAAAGACCTGATGGTGAAGGTGATGAGCTTCCTGGTGTTCCCGTTTATCGCCAGCCTGGTGCTGATTTCCCTGTCGCTGATCCCTTACTGGAACTCGTCGGTGATTGACCAGGTCAATCTGAGCGATATCGCGTTTACCGGGCATGACGGCATTCTGGTGACGGTCTGGCTGGGGATCTCCATCATGGTCTTCTCCTTCAACTTCTCGCCCATCGTCTCCTCGTTTGTGGTCTCTAAACGTGAAGAGTACGAACCCGAGTTCGGTAAAGCGTTTACCGAGCAGAAATGTTCCAAAATCATCGGTCGCGCCAGCTTGCTGATGGTCGCGGTGGTGATGTTCTTCGCCTTTAGCTGCCTGTTCACGCTCTCGCCGCAGAACATGGCCGATGCCAAAGCGCAGAATATTCCCGTGCTCTCTTACCTGGCGAACCACTTTGCGACCATGTCAGGCACTAAATCAACGTTTGCCACGGTGCTGGAATACGGTGCCTCCATCATTGCGCTGGTCGCTATCTTCAAATCCTTCTTCGGCCACTATCTGGGCACGCTGGAAGGGCTGAACGGCCTGATCCTGAAGTTCGGTTATAAGGGCGATAAGAAGAAAGTCTCCGTAGGCAAACTGAACACCATCAGCATGGTATTCATCATGGGGTCGACCTGGGTCGTTGCCTATGCCAACCCGAACATTCTCGACCTTATCGAAGCCATGGGGGCGCCAATCATCGCCTCTCTGCTGTGCCTGTTGCCGATGTATGCCATTCGTAAAGCGCCGGCAATGGCGAAATATAAGGGCAGACCCGAGAACATCTTCGTCACGGTTGTGGGCCTGCTGACCATCCTGAACATCGTCTACAAACTGTTCTAAACCCTGGCTCAGGAAGAGCGGAGTAACACCATGATTGAGTTTCCGGTTGTATTGGTTATTAACTGCGGATCGTCCTCTGTTAAGTTTTCAGTACTCGATGCCAGCAGCTGTGATGCCCTGATGACGGGCATTGCAGACGGGATTAACACTGAAAAAGCCTTTATTTCCGTGAACGGGGGTGAGCCAGCCAGACTGGCTCACCATGACTACGAAGGGGCGCTGGCAGCCATCGCCCTGGAGCTGGAGAAGCGTGACCTGATGAGCAGCGTGGCCCTGATTGGCCATCGTATTGCGCACGGCGGCGACCTCTTCAGCGAGTCGACCCTTATCACGGAACAGGTTATTGAGCAGATCCGTCAGGTTTCCTCGCTGGCGCCGCTGCATAACTACGCCAACTTAAGCGGCGTCGAGGCAGCCGAACGCCTGTTTCCGGGCATACAGCAGGTGGCGGTGTTTGACACCAGCTTCCACCAGACGCTGGCCCCGCAGGCCTATCTGTACGGGCTGCCGTACCGCTATTTTGAAGAGCTTGGCGTGCGGCGCTATGGCTTCCACGGGACGTCCCACCGCTACGTTGCCGGGCAGGCGCATGCCTTGCTCGGGATTTCGCCTGAGGACAGCGGGCTGGTGATTGCCCATCTCGGCAACGGGGCATCCATCTGCGCGGTACGCAATGGTGAGAGCGTGGATACCTCCATGGGCATGACGCCGCTGGAAGGGCTGATCATGGGGACCCGCTGTGGCGACGTTGATTTCGGCGCCATGGCCTGGATAGCCCAACAGACCGGACAGTCATTTGAGGATCTGGAACGCGTCGTCAATAAAGAGTCCGGCCTGCTGGGGATCTCGGGAATATCCTCCGATCTGCGAGCCCTCGAAAAGGCCTGGCATGAGGGACATCAGCGGGCACAGCTGGCGATCCAGACCTTTGTTCACCGTATCGCACGGCATATTGCCGGTCACGCGGCGTCGTTACACCGCCTGGACGGTGTGGTGTTCACCGGCGGGATTGGTGAGAACTCCAGACTGATCCGCACGCTGGTGGCGGAACACCTGGCCGTCTTTGGCATCACCCTCGATGAAGCCAAAAATGCCCTGCCGGGCAGCGCAGGTGAGCGTGTGATCACCACCGATTCGTCCCGCGTGGCCTGCGCGGTGATCCCAACCAACGAAGAAAAAATGATCGCGCTGGATGCCCTCCGTCTTGGGAAGGTCACTCCGGCTGCGGCTTATGCCTGACAGAGCGAGAAATTCATGAAAGTAGCAATCGATACGCGCGTTGCCCCTTACAGCGACGCATGGGCCGGGTTTCGCGGTGAAGAATGGAAAGACACCGTCAACGTGCGCGATTTTATTCAGCATAACTATACCCCTTATGAAGGCGACGAAACTTTCCTCGCGCAGGCGACGCCAGCAACGACGGCGCTCTGGGAGAAGGTAATGGTGGGCATTCGTCAGGAGAATGCCACCCATGCGCCGGTGGATTTTGACACCAACATTGCCACCACCATCACGGCCCACGGACCGGGTTATATTGACCAGCAGCTGGAGACGATCGTCGGCCTGCAAACCGATACGCCGCTCAAACGCGCGCTGCATCCCTACGGCGGGATCAATATGATCCGCAGTTCATTCGAAGCCTATGGCCGCGAGATGGATCCACAGTTCGAATATCTCTTTACCGAACTGCGCAAAACCCATAATCAGGGGGTCTTTGACGTTTACTCCCCAGAGATGATGCGCTGTCGGAAATCAGGCGTGCTGACCGGGCTACCGGACGGCTACGGACGCGGGCGCATCATCGGCGATTACCGCCGCGTGGCGCTGTACGGCATCCGCTATCTGGTGCACGAGCGTGAGCGCCAGTTCGCGGACCTGCAGGGCAAACTCGAACGGGGTGAAGATCTGGAGGCGACGATCCGCCTGCGTGAAGAGCTGGCGGAACACAAACGCGCACTGCTGCAGATCCAGCAGATGGCAGCGAACTATGGCTTCGATATTTCTCGCCCGGCGATGAATGCGCAGGAAGCGGTACAGTGGGTTTACTTTGCCTATCTGGCCGCGGTGAAATCCCAGAACGGCGGGGCGATGTCGCTGGGACGCACGGCCTCGTTCCTGGATATTTATATCGAACGCGATATGCAGGCGGGTTGCCTGAGTGAGAACCAGGCGCAGGAACTGGTCGATCATTTCATCATGAAGATCCGCATGGTGCGCTTCCTGCGTACTCCGGAGTTCGATACGCTCTTCTCCGGCGATCCTGTCTGGGCCACCGAAGTGATTGGCGGAATGGGGCTGGATAGCCGCACGCTGGTCACCAAAAACAGCTTCCGTTACCTGCATACCCTACACACGATGGGACCCGCACCTGAGCCAAACCTGACGATCCTGTGGTCCGAACAACTGCCCGTCGCATTCAAGAAATACGCTGCACAGATGTCGATCGACATCTCGTCGCTGCAGTATGAGAACGACGACCTGATGCGCGTGGATTTCAACAGCGACGACTACGCCATTGCCTGCTGCGTCAGCCCGATGGTGATCGGCAAGCAAATGCAGTTCTTTGGCGCCCGTGCTAACCTGGCGAAAACGCTGCTGTACGCGATCAACGGCGGGGTGGATGAGAAGCTGAAGATCCAGGTCGGGCCGAAAACCGCGCCGCTGCTGGATGAGGTGCTGGATTACGACACCGTAATGGCGAGTCTGGATCACTTTATGGACTGGCTGGCGGTGCAGTACATTAGCGCGCTGAATCTCATTCATTACATGCACGATAAGTACAGCTACGAAGCCTCACTGATGGCGCTGCACGATCGGGACGTTTACCGCACCATGGCCTGCGGTATCGCCGGGCTGTCGGTGGCGGCGGACTCGCTGTCCGCCATCAAATACGCCACGGTAAAACCCGTACGCGACCATACCGGCCTGGCGGTCGATTTTGTGATTGAAGGGGACTACCCGCAGTACGGTAACAATGATGACCGCGTGGACAGCATTGCCTGTGACCTGGTGGAACGCTTTATGAAGAAAATTCAGGCGCTGCCGACCTACCGCAACGCGGTGCCGACCCAGTCGATCCTGACCATTACGTCGAATGTGGTCTACGGCCAGAAGACCGGCAATACGCCGGACGGACGCCGCGGCGGTACGCCATTCGCACCGGGCGCGAACCCGATGCACGGACGAGACAGGAAAGGGGCGGTGGCCTCGTTAACCTCCGTCGCTAAGCTGCCGTTCACCTATGCGAAAGACGGGATCTCTTACACCTTCTCCATCGTGCCTCAGGCGCTGGGCAAGGATGAGAGGGTGCGCAAAACCAACCTTGTCGGGCTGCTGGACGGGTATTTCCACCACGAAGCGGCCATTGAGGGGGGACAGCACCTCAACGTTAACGTCATGAACCGGGAGATGCTGATGGAGGCGATTGAGCACCCGGAGAACTATCCCAACCTGACCATTCGTGTCTCAGGGTATGCGGTGCGCTTTAATGCGCTGACGCGCGAGCAGCAGCAGGACGTGATCTCAAGGACGTTTACCCAGGCACTGTGATCGTCGTCTGAAACAGGCCCCCTTTGGTTAAGGGGGCTTTTTTGTCCGCGGAACATACAAAAATGTTTATATAATTACTCACACATCTTCATCCGCTTCTGAAAAACAATGCGCCTGCTTTTCCCCTGAAACAGTATGTAAGGACAGTAAGATGATGAAAATGACCCGTATCACCCTGGTTGCTGCCTCGCTGGTGGCGTGCAGTTTTGCCGCACAGGCCGCTGACGTTGAAGCTGCCCCCTCTCCGGCGCAGGATCCGCTGGTGCAACACCTCAAGCTGAGCAACGATCAGATTAAGAAGATCGACGCGCTGCATCAGACGCTGGACCAAAATGTCAGCAAGATCCCGATGACCGGCGTGAAAGACGGTGCGCTGATCGAGATGTTCCAGACCGGGAAATGGGATGAAAGCACGGTGAAAAACCAGCTTGCCGCATTCAGCAAAATTGAAGAGCAGACCCGCTATTACCGCGTCAAATACTACTTTGATGTCAGCCAGGTTCTGACAGCGGAGCAGCGTAAACAGGTGAAAACCGATATGGCGAACGCTCTGGCTAACTGATGACACACCCGCGCATGTCGCGGGTTTTTTATTTCTTGATCGGCATCACTTTTAGAAAAAACCATCGATTATTCATCATATCAGAGTATTTATTTCTCTCGCTTGCGAAAAGCCTTATAAATATTGTGACTTTTTTCTCCCGCTCTCCACGTATGATTTGTCCATTCCAATAACACACACCTGCAGCAGTCTGGCTCATTATCGCTGGTGGTCAGAATCCCATAAAAACAACTGGTTACCCTACAAAATAAGCGAGTGCCTTATGGATACGGCAACAAACAGCAGTGTGATTGTGAACGATTCACCCGCGGCAAAGCGGGCAGGGATGAGTGAAAGCGAGTGGCAGGAGGCCATTAAATTCGACAGCACCGATACGGGCTGGGTCATCATGAGTATCGGAATGGCCATCGGCGCGGGGATTGTTTTTCTCCCGGTACAGGTGGGGCTGATGGGACTGTGGGTGTTTCTGCTTTCGTCAGTGATTGGCTATCCGGCCATGTACCTGTTTCAGCGGCTGTTTATTAACACGCTGGCAGAATCTCCGGAGTGCAAAGATTATCCGAGCGTTATCAGCGGTTACCTCGGTAAGAACTGGGGCATCTTATTGGGTGCGCTCTATTTCGTGATGCTGGTTATCTGGATGTTCGTCTACTCCACCGCCATCACCAACGACAGCGCCTCCTATTTACACACCTTCGGCGTGACGGAGGGGCTGCTCTCTGAAAATCCGTTCTACGGTCTGTTCCTGATCTGCATCCTGGTGGCGATCTCCTCCCGTGGCGAGAAACTGCTGTTTAAAGTCTCTAGCCTGATGGTGCTGACCAAGTTATTTGTGGTGGCGGCGCTCGGGTTGTCGATGATTGGCCTCTGGCATTTAGCCAACGTGGGCATGCTGCCACCCGTGGGGCTACTCATTAAAAACGCGATTATCACGTTGCCGTTTACCTTAACGTCGATTCTGTTTATTCAGACATTAAGCCCGATGGTGATCTCCTATCGTTCACGCGAAAAATCGGTTGAAGTGGCGCGCCATAAAGCGCTGCGGGCGATGAACATCGCCTTCGCGATCCTCTTCGTGACGGTCTTTTTCTACGCGGTCTCGTTCACCCTGGCAATGGGGCATGATGAGGCGGTCAAAGCCTACGAACAGAATATTTCCGCACTGGCAATTGCCGCGCAGTTTATCAGTGGCGACGGTGCCGGCTGGGTCAAAATTGTCAGCGTTATCCTGAATATTTTTGCCGTCATGACCGCGTTCTTCGGCGTGTACCTGGGCTTTCGTGAAGCGACGCAGGGCATTGTGATGAACATTCTGCGCCGCAAAATGCCGGCAGAGAAAATCAACGAAAACACCGTACAGCGCGGCATCATGCTGTTTGCCATTCTGCTGGCATGGAGCGCGATTGTGTTAAACGCGCCGGTACTGAGCTTCACCTCTATTTGCAGCCCCATCTTCGGCATGGTGGGGTGTTTGATTCCGGCGTGGCTGGTCTACAAAGTGCCGGCGCTGCACAAATATAAAGGCGTGTCGCTGGTGATCATTATCATCACCGGTCTGCTGCTGTGTGTTTCTCCTTTCCTCGCGTTTTCTTAAGGGCAAACAAGGTCGTAACGATGTCAGAGCAAACTCAATCTTTATGGAATCAATTTATTCGGGCGGTGCAGGAGGAAGTTAAACCTGCACTGGGGTGTACCGAGCCGATCTCTCTGGCGCTGGCTTGTGCGATGGCCGCGGAGCTTCTGCCGGGTGACGTCACACAGATTGAGGCGTGGGTTTCACCGAATCTGATGAAAAATGGCCTTGGCGTGACGGTACCTGGCACCGGGATGGTCGGGTTGCCGATTGCGGCGGCACTGGGGGCCATTGGCGGCAACGCGCACGCCGGACTGGAGGTACTGAAAGATGCCACTGCCGATGCGCTGGTGCGTGCCAAAGCGCTGCTGGACGCCGGCCAGGTGCAGGTCAAGCTGCAGGAGCCGTGCGATGACATCCTCTACTCCCGCGCCTGCGTTCACGCCGGACAGGCCTCGGCGATGGTGACCATCGCCGGTGGGCATACGCGGGTGGTGGAGATTGTCTGTCAGGGCGAAACCCGCTTTACGCTTGATTCTCAACCCGACGAGAGGAATGACGACCCGCTGGCGGTACTTTCAAACGCCACGCTATCGCAGATCCTTGAGTTTGTGGAGCAGGTGCCGTTTGACGCGATCCGCTTTATCCTGGCTGCCGGACAATTAAATGATGCGCTCTCCCGTGAAGGTTTAAGCGGAAAATGGGGGCTGCACATTGGCGCGACGCTCAATAAGCAGCGCGCTCGCGGATGGATAGCGCAGGACCTGGGCTCGGATATTGTCATTCGCACCAGCGCGGCCTCGGACGCCCGAATGGGCGGGGCGACGCTGCCAGCAATGAGCAATTCCGGATCGGGCAACCAGGGGATCACGGCCACCATGCCGGTTGTGGTGGTGGCGGAACATGTCCAGGCGGATGATGAACGCCTTGCCCGGGCGCTGATGCTTTCACACCTTTCGGCTATTTATATCCACGCCCAGCTTCCGCGCCTGTCAGCGCTGTGTGCGGCTACCACGGCGGCGATGGGGGCGGCGGCGGGCATGGCCTGGCTGATGGGCGGAAGCTATCAGACGCTCTCAATGGCAATCAGCAGCATGATTGGCGATGTCAGCGGGATGATCTGCGATGGCGCGTCCAACAGTTGTGCCATGAAGGTCTCAACCAGCGTCGGCAGTGCCTGGAAAGCGGTGATGATGGCGCTGGATGATTCGGCGGTAACGGGCAATGAAGGGATTGTGGCGCACGATGTGGAGCAGTCGATCGCGAACCTGTGTTCGCTGGCGTGCCGCGCCATGCAGGCGACGGACCGGCAGATTATTGAGATTATGGCGCGTAAAGTGTAACGGTTTCCTCTCTCCCCGCCGGGGAGAGAGGATTATCGGGTGTTAAACCGGTAAATCAATTAACAGCGCGCGCAGCGGCGAATCAGCAACCAGCGTGATATTCGCTTCGTCGCGAATAAACGCCCCGTCACCGCAGGTGAGCGCTTCTTTCTCTTCCGTATGCGTCACCGCATGCACCGTACCGTGAATCGATTGCAGATAGGCGCGCGGACCATGAAGCTGGAAGCTCGCCTGTTCCCCTTTCTTCAGTTCGATATGGTGCAGCCACACCTGCTGGCGCAACTGCAGGCTGCCTTGACTGCCGTCCGGGGAGGCTATCAGCTGCTGCCTGTCGCCCGTCAAATCTAACTTCTGTACCAGCGGGTTTTCCCGCTCAGGGCAGGCATCCAGCCACAGCTGCATACGGGTCAGCGTTTTATCTTTGCTGAGGTTATGCTCGCTGTAACTGATGCCCGGCTGCGTGGAGATTAATAATGCTTCGCCGGCCTTCGCCTGGACATGATTGCCCTCGCTGTCGCGGTATTCTGCTTCGCCTTCCAGGATCAGGTTCAGGATATCGACTTTCGGGTACGTACGCGGCTGGAAGGACGCGCCTGGGGCGAGCACTTCCTGATTCAATACGCGCAGTGAAGCGTAACCGAGCAGTTTAGGGTCAAAGTAGTGTCCAAAGGAAAAGGTGTAGCGGGCCTGCAGCCAACCGAAATCGGCTTGTCCGCACTGTTTAGCTGTTCTTGTCGTAATCATAAACTTGACCTCTCTTTACACTAAACAATGGTAAAGGTATGGACGCTTCATTGTTAGCCAGATATTCTGCCCGGTATGTTCAAATTTCCTGAATGAGAACGAGATGGCTAAAGAGAGAGCATTGACGCTTGAGGCGCTTCGCGTCATGGACGCAATTGACCGGCGTGGCAGTTTTGCCGCGGCGGCAGATGAACTGGGGCGCGTTCCGTCTGCGCTCAGCTATACCATGCAGAAGCTGGAGGAAGAGCTGGACGTGGTGCTCTTTGACCGCTCCGGTCATCGAACAAAATTCACTAACGTCGGACGGATGCTGCTGGAGCGTGGTCGCGTCCTGCTGGAAGCGGCGGACAAGCTGACGACGGACGCCGAAGCGCTGGCGCGCGGCTGGGAAACCCATCTGACGCTGGTGACGGAAGCGCTGGTGCCCACCGAGGCGCTGTTCCCGCTGGTGAACCGGCTGGCCGATAAAGCAAATACCCAGTTATCGATCATCACCGAGGTGCTGGCCGGGGCCTGGGAGCGACTGGAGACGGGCAGGGCGGATATCGTCATTGCCCCGGACATGCACTTCCGTTCCTCATCTGAAATCAACTCCCGCAAGCTCTACAGCGTGATGAACGTCTATGTCGCCGCACCCGATCACCCGATTCACCAGGAGCCGGAGCCGCTCTCGGAAGTGACGCGGGTGAAATACCGCGGGGTCGCGGTCGCAGATACCGCACGCGAGCGTCCGGTGTTAACGGTGCAGTTGCTGGATAAACAACCGCGTCTGACCGTCACGTCGCTTGAAGACAAACGCCAGGCGTTGCTGGCGGGCCTGGGCGTGGCAACGATGCCGTATCCGTTTGTCGAAAAAGATATTGCAGAAGGGCGGCTACGCGTGGTCAGCCCGGAGTACACCAGCGAAGTGGACATCATTATGGCGTGGCGGCGCGACAGCATGGGTGAGGCCAAATCGTGGTGCCTGCGCGAAATACCCAAGCTCTTTGCCCATCACAACAAATAAAAAATCGAGCCCGGTACGCGAAACGCCACCGGGCTTTGTTTTATGCGTTGAGTTTTGGATCGGGCCCGAAGCGGTTTTCGCCCGGCGTGCCGGCCTGACAGTTGAAGACCAGAATGACCAGCCAGCCCACAATCGGGATCAGCAGCAGCAGTAACCACCAGGCTGAACGATCGGTATCGTGTAGCCGTCGGAACAGTACGGCCCATGAGGGAAGCAGGACCAGCAGGCCGTAAATCGTGGTGAGAACACCTTCACCGCCGGCTCGTTCCCAGCCGAGAATTTTATCGATAATGCCCAGCACCATGATGAGGATGAAGTTCACCAGAACGAACATCCAGTACTCTTTACGGCGAGCGCGGCCACCAAATCCAATGTAGTTGCGCAGTACTTTTAAATACCAGTCCATTTTCCTTGCCTCATTAGTCAGTCAATCACTTGTTTTTTAAGCGATCGAGGTAAGGATAGATGGAGATTGTGAATTAAAAAAGGGCATCAATTGATGCCCTTGATATTTATCCGAAACGCACGTCGCGACCATGCGGTTCATTCAGGTCCTGCCACGGACCCACAGAGATAATACCCGTCGGGTTGATGGTCTTATGGCTGCGGAAATAGTGGGTGCGGATATGGTTGAAATCGACCGTTTCAGCAATGCCCGGCATCTGATAAATATCGCGCAGGAAACCGTACAGGTTCAGGTAATCGCTGATGCGGTGTTTATCACACTTGAAGTGGGTGACATACACAGGATCAAAGCGAACCAGCGTTGTCCACAGACGAATGTCTGCTTCCGTCAGGCGGTCGCCCGTCAGGTAGCGATGCTGGCCGAGGATCTGCTCAAGACGCTCCAGCGATTCAAACACTTTTCCCACCGCGTCGTCATACGCTTCCTGGCTGGTGGCAAAGCCGGCCTTGTAGACCCCGTTATTCACGTTGTCGTAAATCCAGCTGTTCAACTCATCAATCTTATCGCGCAGCTCAACCGGATAGTAATCCCCGGCGCGGGCCCCGTGGGCATCAAACGCGGTGTTGAACATGCGGATGATCTCTGCGGACTCATTGCTGACAATGGTCTGGTTTTTCTTGTCCCACAGCACGGGTACGGTCACGCGTCCGGTGTAGTGCGGATCTGCGCGCAGATAGAGCTGATAGAGAAAATCGTGGTGGTAGAGGTCATCACCGGTGGCGGCCGGGAAATCACTGTCAAACGTCCAGCCGTTTTCCAGCATCAGGGGGTTGACCACCGAAACCGGAATTAAGGATTCGAGTCCTTTCAGCTTGCGCACAATCAGCGTGCGGTGCGCCCACGGGCAGGCCAGAGAAACATAGAGATGATAACGGTCTTTCTCAGCCGCAAACCCGCCTTCGCCGCTTGGGCCCGGTGCGCCATCGGCGGTTAGCCAGTTACGGAAGGCCGAAACAGAGCGCTTGAAGCGTCCCCCGGTGGATTTGGTGTCATACCAGACATCCTGCCAGACGCCGTCTACGAGTTGTCCCATTTTTTACTCCTCCGTCAATAAGCAAAAGCGAGGAGATATCTCCTCGCTTTGTGTTCATTCAGTATAGCGTGCTTACCACTTCTTATTCAGAACGCGGTCGATGCTGTATGCGCCTGGGCCAGTGATGGCCAGCAGCAGGAAGCCACCCGCGATGGTCAGGTTTTTCATGAACATCAGAGAGTTCACGCCTTCCGCAAAGTTACTGTGGAAGATGAACGCCGTCAGCAGGGTGAAGCCTGCGGTAAACAGTGCCGTGGTGCGGGTCAGGAAGCCGAACAGTACCGCCAGGCCGCCGCCGAACTCAAGGAGAATAGTCAGTGGCAGCAGGAACCCGGGAACACCCATGGCTTCCATGTATTGCTGCGTGCCCGCATAACCGGTGATTTTGCCCCAGCCTGCGGTGATAAACAGAACCGGCATCAGAATACGCGCTACCAGAACACCAACATCTTCTAATTTTTTCATTTTACTCTCCAGGAAACCACATCAGCGGCTGAGCTTTATTTGTGTGCAAATTCGGGTAGATACCGCGTCTTTGCTGTCGATGGAGAGGAGTGTAAACGGGGCAGATGGGAATTGTTAGCAAGGAAAACTGTCAATCTTCTTCAAAGATATTGAGTAACGGGGAAGGGGGAAAGTGTGCCGGGTAAGCGAAACACTACCCGGCATAAGAACTAACGCAGCTGTTGTTGACGAATCGTCGCTTTCACCAGACGCCAGGCGCTCCAGGCACCAAAGCCGCGGCGGGCCCAGCGGATCAGCATATTTGGATGACGAACCGTCCAGATAGCCATCACGCTGCTTCCGACCAGCGCCCATGAGCGCAGGCTCAGGAAGGTATTCCAGCCCCGGTCAAAACGACGCGTCGCGTCAACCCAGTCGCGACGACTGGCAGACAAATCCAGCCGTTGCTGCTGGATCTGACTGAGCAGGAATGCTTTTCGCTTCTGACGTTCGGCTTTATCGCTCACGGCTTGTCATCCTCCAGCAGGGCGCGATCGTTGGCCAGTTCCTGGCGCGTATGGCGCAGGAAAGTGGATTTGCGCGCTTTACGCATCGTCCATATGCCGCCAATCAATGCCGCAACCAGCAGAACAACGGTGGTGGCAATCATCGCGTTGAGTCGATATTGCGGGTCAATGGCCCAGATGATTAACACCATCAGGCTCATCAGACCAAACGCGGCGAAGAGCATGGTAAGCCCGAGCATCAGCAGCATCTGGAAAAGGTTCGCTTTCTCCTCTTCCAGTTCAACCACTGCCAGTCGGACGCGCGTTTCGGCAATCCCGACCAGCGTCGTCAGAATACGCTGGCCGATGCCGAGGACGTTGTTAGCAGGCCCTTGTGCGTGACGAGGATCTTCCATATTAACGACGCGTCAGCAGGACACCCAGTACCACACCTACCGCGGCACCAATCCCTACACCCGTCCACGGATTATCGCGAACATATTCGTCCGCGCGAGCTGCCGCTTCGCGGGTCTGTTTCGCCAGTGCATCACCGGTTTCACCCAGGCGATAACGGCTCTCTTTCAGCGCCTGCTCAGCTTTGCTGCGCAGTTTGCTGACCTCTTCTTTTGACTTATCTGCAGAGGAGTTCAGCACCTCTTCCAGGGTATCGGCCAGGGATTTCAGTTCAGCGCGCAGATTTTCAGACGTCGTATCTTTTGACATGATTCTCTCCTGTTGAGATTTCCGTTAACTCAATAATCGCGAGCTTCCAGCGCTTTCAGGTCGTCCTGCGCTTCTTTCAACTTCTTCTCGCGCTTAGCAATTTTTTCCGCATCCCCTTTCTCTTTCGCTTCCTGCAGGTCGTGACGGCGCTCGGCTATCTCGTCCTTCTGTTCAGCGATTTTTTTCTGGTGATCGGCACGTAGCTTGCTGTCAGAACAGTTCGCTTTCACTTCGCTCAGCGCTTTTTTGAGACCCTCAACACGATGCTGATTGTTATGCTTTTCGGCATAACTGATCTCACGCTGAATATCCTGTTCTTTCTCCTGACAGAGAGAGTTGGCGAAGGACGCTGTGCTTAAAGAAAAAAGGGCCAGAGCCAGAGTAATGCGGAATTTCATTATCGAAACCTTCCATTGTGTTGCGGCGTGAGCCGCTATCCAGAGTCAAGCGGAGTACATACATGGGGTGCTCCGCGTACTTAAGCATAGTAAGTAAACGGGGGATTCACCAAAGTGAGTGAAAAGATTCGGAATCCTGGTAATTATCCAAATCTATGCGACGAATCGCGAATCAGTGACAGCCAGGCTGCAGGCTGGTTGTCATCTTCCTGCTGGGCAATGATATAACCGTGCGGCAGCGTACGGTCGAGCACCACTTTCGCGGCGGCACTCTGCGCACGGGAATCAAACTTAATCAGTAAAACATCGTCCTGCGGGGTGATGCTCTTAAAGCGGATGCCGTTGGCATCAAGATGATGCCACACGGAAAAACCGTCAGGCACGCTGACACCCTGACTCACCGGACGAATGGCCAGCGTCGATTCCTGATGCGAAAGCGTCGTCCAGGCCAGGAACATGAGGCTGAGCAACCCCAGGGCAATCATGGCCACGGCAAAACGGCGCACGGCAAGCGGTGAGATAACCATCGTTAACCTCTGGCCCCGTATTTCTTCTTCCACAGCACCACCAGCGAACCGACCAGACCAAAGACCAGCAGAACCACCGGTAACAGCATCAGGCAGGACATGAGCTGATCTTCATATTTCATGAAGACCGGCGTTTTGCCCAGCGCATAGCCCAGCGTGGTCAGGATCAGAACCCACAGCAGGCCGCTCATCCAGTTGAAGAACTGGAAGCGGGTGCTGCTTAATCCGGAAAGACCCGCAATAGTAGGCAGCAGGGTGCGTACAAAGGCGATGAAACGGCCAATCAGGAGCGCGGAAAGCCCGTGCTTATGGAAAAGATGGTGCGCCCGCTGGTGATAATGCGCAGGAAGGTGGGAGAGCCAGTTCTGCACCAGACGCGTATTGCCCAGCCATCGTCCCTGGATATAGCTCACCCAGCAGCCAAGGCTGGCGGCGATGGTCAGTAATAAAATGGTTTGCGGAAAGGCCATTGCCCCTTTGGCACACAGCACGCCGACGAGCACCAGTAAGCTGTCGCCAGGTAAAAAGGCGGCAGGCAGTAAACCGTTCTCAAGGAACAGAATCATAAATAAGACGAAGTAGAGCATGCCAATCATGGAAGGGTTGGCCAGCGTTTCAAAATCCTGCGCCCAGAGGGCATGCAGTAGTTGGGTCAAAAGTTCCATTCAGTGTTCCTGGAAATCGGTTAACGTCACGCCTGTTATCCGGGACAAACAGCACGGCGACATTGTTGTGATTTCATTATGGTCGCTCGCGGACACATTGAGGTGTGGCCAACACTGTTCCCTGTTAATTGGCTGGTTAGCAAGCACTAACTTACAAAATAACGAATTGAATCCAATTGTAACAAAGCCCAAGGTTCTGCGTCACAGAATTTGCAGGGGTGAGATGATTTTGGCGTAAGCCATGGAGGGGAGCGAGGGGATTTACAAAGGCTGACACTATATATGTTTTGCTTACCCACCTCTGCCAGAAGGCGCAGCGAAGCGCCTGCCAGCGAAAAGGTAAACTATTTTGCCGCACTGGCTGCCGTATCGAGATGAACGACAGGATTATCGGCAAAAAGATAGCGGTCAGCGTTAAATTCGAAGTCATCGCTGGTTTCATTGAACAGCATCTGCTTGGTGTTTTCCAGGTGCTGCCACATGGCCAGTTTTGCCGCATGGGGATCTTTGCGAATCAGCGCTTTAAGGATCTGATCGTGATCGTCGCACCAGTTATCCACGGTGCGGGAATCGATGTGATCGTGCAGTTTTTTCCAGTACGGGTTGTGAACGCGCTGAGTCCACATTTTTTCCACGATTGCCGCCAGCGCCGTGTTTTGCGTTGCCAGCGCGACCTGAACGTGGAACTGCAGGTCCCACTCTGAATCACGGAAACATTTTTCCTTGCGCGCGTTTTCCTGGATTTCCATCAGCTTCATGATGTCCTGCTTGGTCACCTGAGTCGCTGCAAATTCCGCAATATTGCTTTCGATAAGCTGGCGCGCCTGGAGCAGTTCAAACGGACCGTAGCTGGCGAATTCGAGACTTTCGTCGGCGACCGGGGAGTGTTTCGGCTGATTAGAAATCACGTGAATGCCGGAGCCTTTGCGAACTTCAACGTAGCCTTCCACTTCCAGCATGATAATCGCTTCACGCACCACGGTGCGGCTTACACTTTTTTCATCAGCGATAAAGCGCTCAGCGGGGAGTTTATCACCGACAAGGTAGACACCTTGCTCGATGCGATCTTTCAGCTCGGCAGCAAGTTGTTGATATAAACGACGTGGTTCGGTGATTTCCATATGCGCTCCAGGCAGGGTACGGCGGATTATTTGTTATACCACTTTTGCGTGCCAGTCTCCAGATTTTGCCATGAAAAAAGCCGCACGGAGGCGGCTTCTGTGACATCAGGAGGGGCGCTAACTTTGCGTTGCCGGTCCCCCCAGGGACTCTTTTAGCACCTCTTCTGCCGACTTACTTTTCAGCACCGTCCAGATAACCACTGCACCCATCAGGTCGAAGATAGCCAGTACGGCAAACAGCGGGCTGAAGCCGATGGTGTCCGCCAGCGCACCGACCACCAGAGCAAACAGGGTGCTCGCCGTCCAGGCAGCCATACCGGTCAGGCCGTTAGCGGTAGCCACTTCGTTACGCCCGAAGACGTCAGAAGAGAGCGTAATCAGCGCACCGGACAGTGACTGGTGAGCAAAACCACCGACGCACAGCAGGGCGATTGCCACATACGGGCTGGTGAAGAGGCCGATCATGCCCGGGCCAATCATCAGCACTGCGCCCATCGTCACGACCATTTTACGGGAAACGATCAGGTTCACGCCAAACCAGCGCTGGAACAGCGGTGGCAGATAACCGCCAACGATACAGCCCAGATCGGCAAACAGCATTGGCATCCACGCGAACATCGCAATCTCTTTCAGGTTAAAGCCATAGACCTTAAACATGAACAGCGGGATCCAGGCGTTGAAGGTCCCCCAGGCGGGTTCGGCGAGGAAGCGCGGCAGGGCGATACCCCAGAACTGACGGGTACCCAGAATCTGCCAGACCGTCATTTTTTTGCCGTTGTTGGTCTGATGCTGAGCTTCCTGACCCCCAATGATGTATTCGCGTTCGTCTTCAGACAGTTTTTTCTGATCGCGCGGGTGTTTATAGAAAATCAGCCACGCCATGGCCCACGCAAAGCTCAGTACACCAGAGATAATGAACGCCATCTGCCAGCTGTGCATCACGATAGCCCATACCACCAGCGGTGGTGCAATCATCGCACCGATGGAAGAACCGACGTTGAAATAGCCGACGGCAATAGAACGCTCTTTCGCCGGGAACCACTCAGAGCTGGCTTTCAGCCCGGCCGGGATCATTGCCGCTTCCGCTGCACCTACCGCACCACGTGCCAGCGCCAGACCGCCCCAGCTGCCTGCCAGCGCCGTGGCGCCGCAGAAAATAGCCCAGGCGATGGCGAAGAAGGCGTAGCCGATTTTGGTCCCGAGAATATCCAGAACATAGCCTGCGACAGGCTGCATGATGGTGTAAGCCGCGGAATAAGCAGCAATGATGTAGGAATATTGCTGAGTGGAGATATGCAGCTCTTCCATCAACGTCGGGGCTGCGGCTGCCACGGTGTTACGTGTCAGGTAGCCCAGCACGGTGCCTAACGTCACCAGTGCGATCATATACCAACGTAACCCTTTAATTTTACGCATCTAAAACCTCATCGTTATGTTAATTCCGTGCCTTGCACGGCAACCTCTCGACCATGTCCGGGAGCGGTTGTGTAACGGGAGGGGCATAACCGGGAGATGTCCCGGAACGGCCCGAACCTTGCCATAAGTAAGCGTGTATAAGTCGGTATCCGTACCGTTAAAACCGATGTTTTCACACCGGGAATGCATTCCGTCGGCTTAGTGTTTGCGACGGCGAAAAGATAACTTGTCATACAACTTTAAAAGGTGAGTGACATCACAAATGCATGATTATTTGTAGGGACATTATGTGTTACGGATAAAGCCAGTTCTGGCGCGGCCTGGCGAAGGGTTTACCTCATTTGAGGTAATTAATTTGTCTGCGTTTATTGATCTAACTCACGAAAAAATGTTCTGTCTCTGGAAATTGGTGTGATAACTTTGCAGCATCTGAGCATAAGCTTTCTGACGCTCTCGTTACGAGGAAGACGATAATGACACCGTTTATGACCGAAGATTTTCTGTTAGATACCGAATTTGCTCGCCGCCTGTACCACGACTACGCCAAAGACCAGCCAATTTTCGACTACCACTGCCATTTACCGCCGCAGCAGGTTGCCGAAAATTATCGTTTCAAAAACCTGTATGACATCTGGCTGAAAGGTGACCACTACAAATGGCGTGCGATGCGCACCAACGGCGTGGCTGAGCGCCTGTGTACCGGTGATGCAAGCGACCGCGAGAAGTTTGACGCCTGGGCGGCGACCGTTCCGCACACCATCGGCAACCCGTTATATCACTGGACGCACCTTGAGCTGCGCCGTCCGTTCGGCATCACCGGAAAGCTGCTCTCCCCGGCTACCGCCGATGAAATCTGGGATCGGTGCAATGAATTACTGGCGCAGGATACCTTCTCCGCCCGCGGCATCATGAAACAGATGAATGTGAAGATGGTGGGGACCACTGACGATCCGATTGACTCTCTGGAACATCACGCGGTGGTCGCCCGCGATACCTCGTTTGATATTAAAGTGCTGCCAAGCTGGCGTCCGGATAAAGCCTTTAATATCGAACAGGCGACGTTCAATGATTACATGACGAAGCTGGCGGAAGTGTCTGACACCGACATTCGTCGTTTTGCAGACCTGCAGAGCGCGCTGACCAAACGTCTGGACCACTTCGCGGCACACGGCTGTAAAGTCTCTGACCACGCGCTGGATGTGGTGATGTTTGCGGAATCAAATGAAGCTGAGCTTGATAGCATTCTGGCACGTCGTCTGTCCGGTGAATCCCTGAGCGAGCACGAAGTGGCACAGTTCAAAACGGCGGTGCTGGTCTTCCTCGGTGCGGAATATGCTCGTCGCGGTTGGGTGCAGCAATACCACATTGGTGCCCTGCGCAATAACAACCAGCGTCAGTTTAAACTGCTGGGCGCGGACGTGGGCTTCGACTCCATCAACGATCGCCCGCTTGCGGAAGAGCTCTCTAAGCTGCTGAGCAAACAAAACGAGCAAAATCTGCTGCCAAAAACCATCCTCTACTGCCTGAACCCGCGCGATAACGAAGTGCTGGGTACCATGATCGGTAACTTCCAGGGTGAAGGTATGCCAGGCAAGATGCAGTTCGGTTCCGGCTGGTGGTTCAATGACCAGAAAGACGGGATGGAGCGTCAAATGACGCAGCTGGCGCAGCTGGGTCTGTTAAGCCGCTTTGTGGGCATGCTGACCGACAGCCGTAGCTTCCTTTCTTACACGCGCCACGAATATTTCCGCCGCATTCTGTGCCAGATGATTGGCCGCTGGGTGACCGCGGGTGAGGCCCCTGCCGATATTCAGCTGCTGGGCGAAATGGTGAGAAACATCTGCTTTAACAATGCGCGCGACTACTTCGCCATTGAACTGAACTAAGGCCGTTTGAGGTTGATATGCAATACATCAAAATCCATTCGCTGGATAACGTTGCCGTCGCGCTGGCGGATCTGGCCGAAGGTGAAGTTGTCACCGTTGATAACCAGACGGTAACTCTGCGTCAGGCGGTGACTCGCGGGCATAAGTTTGCCGTGAAGCCGATCGCCCAAGGAGACAACGTTGTTAAATACGGTCTCCCGATTGGTCATGCGCTGGCGGATATTGCGCCGGGTGAGCATATTCATTCCCACAACACCCGCACCAATCTGAGCGATCTGGACGAGTACAGCTATCAACCTGATTTAGCGGCGGAAGAAGCGCAGGCGGCGGATCGCGAGGTACAGATCTACCGCCGGGCGAACGGTGAGGTGGGGATCCGCAACGAGCTGTGGATCCTTCCCACCGTCGGCTGCGTGAATGGGATCGCGCGTCAAATCCAGACGCGTTTCCTGAAAGAGACCCACGACGCCGAAGGTACGGACGGTGTGCACCTGTTCAGCCACACCTACGGCTGTTCTCAGCTTGGCGACGACCACATCAACACCCGCACCATGCTGCAAAACATGGTCCGCCACCCGAACGCGGGCGCGGTGCTGGTGATTGGCCTGGGCTGCGAGAACAATCAGGTGGATGCGTTTCGCGACACGCTGGGTGAGTTTGACCCCGAGCGCGTGCACTTTATGGTCTGTCAGCACCAGGATGATGAAGTGGAAGCGGGCATTGAGCACCTTCACCAGCTGTATGAGGTGATGCGTCACGACAGGCGTGAACCGGGCAAGCTGAGCGAGCTGAAGTTCGGCCTGGAGTGCGGCGGGTCTGATGGCCTGTCCGGGATCACCGCGAACCCGATGCTGGGCCGCTTCTCAGATTATGTGATCGCCAACGGCGGTACGACGGTGCTGACAGAAGTGCCGGAAATGTTCGGTGCTGAACGTATTCTGATGAGCCACTGTCGCGACGAAGAGACGTTTGAGAAGACCGTCACGATGGTGAACGACTTCAAACAGTACTTTATCGCCCACAACCAGCCGATTTATGAAAACCCGTCTCCGGGTAACAAAGCGGGCGGGATCACCACGCTTGAAGAGAAGTCTCTCGGCTGCACGCAAAAAGCGGGCGCCAGCCCGGTGGTTGATGTCCTGCGCTACGGTGAACGTCTTAAAACGCACGGTCTGAATTTGCTCAGCGCACCGGGTAACGATGCGGTTGCGACCAGCGCGCTGGCCGGCGCCGGCTGCCACATGGTGCTGTTCAGCACCGGGCGCGGGACACCGTACGGTGGCTTTGTGCCGACGGTCAAAATCGCGACCAACAGCGAGCTGGCAGCGAAGAAAAAACACTGGATCGACTTTGATGCAGGCCAGTTGATCCACGGTAAAGGGATGCCGCAGTTGCTGACGGAATTCGTGGATACCATTGTGGAGTTTGCCAACGGCAGACAGACCTGTAACGAGAAGAATGACTTCCGCGAACTGGCGATCTTCAAGAGTGGCGTGACGCTGTAAGTGTAGTGCGGTTGATGCCCTCACCGCTGTGGAGAGGGTCAAATACTAAAACGGCAACCTTCGGTTGCCGTTTTGCTTTACGTTTTGTCACCGGGTTTTTGTTTACCCGCGTAACGCGTTCTTCGCTAAACGCGCGTCTTCCGCCTGGCATGCCGCTGCGGTGAACAGCACGTCCGTTGAGGAGTTCAGTGCGGTTTCGCAGGAGTCCTGCAATACACCGATGATAAAGCCGACGGCCACTACCTGCATGGCAATCTCATTCGGGATACCGAACATATTGCACGCCAGTGGGATCAGCAGCAGCGAACCACCCGCCACACCCGATGCACCACACGCACACAGCGACGCCACCACGCTCAGCAACAGCGCCGTGGGCAGATCGACCGGAATGCCCAGCGTATGCACAGCCGCCAGCGTCAGCACGGTAATGGTAATTGCCGCACCCGCCATATTCACGGTCGCACCCAGCGGGATGGAAACCGAGTAGGTGTCGCGATCCAGATTCAGCTTCTCCGCCAGCGCCATGTTAACCGGAATGTTTGCCGCAGAGCTGCGGGTGAAGAATGCATACACACCGCTCTCGCGCAGGCAGGTTAACACCAGCGGATACGGGTTACGGCGGATCTGCCAGAACACCAGCAGCGGGTTAATCACCAGCGCAACCAGCAGCATGCAACCAATCAGTACCACCAGCAACTGCGCATAGCCCAACAGTGCGCCAAAGCCGGTGGTCGCCAGCGTGGAAGAGACCAGACCGAAGATGCCGATTGGCGCAAAGCGAATCACGATTTTGACCATAAAGGTCACGGCGTTCGACACGTCATTGACGAGGTTTTTCGTTGTTTCGTTGCCGTGACGCAGGGCAAAACCAAGACCGATCGCCCAGACCAGGATGCCGATGTAGTTAGCGTTCATCAGTGCCGTAATCGGGTTAGAGACCATGCTCATCAGCAGGCCGCGCAGCACTTCCACAATACCGGATGGCGGGGTGATATCACCCGCAGCGCTGGTCAGGTGCAGCGAGGACGGGAACAGGAAGCTGAAAACGACGGCTGTTAAGGCTGCAGAGAAGGTGCCCAGCAGATACAGGAACAAGATAGGGCGAATGTTGGTTTTTTGTCCGTGTTGATGATTGGCAATTGACGCCATGACCAGCATCAGCACCAGCACCGGTGCGACGGCTTTCAGTGCGCCAACGAAAAGGGTGCCAAGCAGCCCCGTCGCTTCCGCAGCCGGTTTTGACACCATTGCCAGCAGAATCCCCAGTACCAGCCCTACCAGAATTTGTTTAACGAGACTGCCTTGCGCCAGGCGCGCAAAGAGACCAGTTGATTGTGTGCTCATAAAAATTCCTAAGTGAAATTGCGTTCCATCCTTTATGTGCTCTAAGTCACATTTATGTCCGGATGTAAGAAAATGTTTGCCTGGTTGAGTATAGGGAAACCGGATGCGGAGGGAAGCGTAAAATGCTGCATTTTACGTGTTGCGTCATAGTTTTTAACTATTCATTTACAAAAGTGTGCTGGCCCTCTCCCTGAGGGGAAGAGGGCCAGCGTAAAGGCAGCAGGAAGGACCGTAATTACTCCACCTGTTGCTTCTTATCGTGCTGACGATTAACCCAGGTATTGATAAGCAACGTCACGATCAGAATGCCAAACACCACACCGAGCGAGATAGCGATAGGGATGTGGTAGAAATCGACAATCAGCATTTTGATACCGATAAACACCAGAATCACCGACAGACCATATTTCAGCATTGAGAAGCGCTCAGCCGCGCCTGCCAGCAGGAAGTACATGGCACGCAGACCGAGGATGGCGAACAGGTTAGATGTCAGCACAATGAACGGGTCAGTGGTGACCGCGAAGATAGCCGGAATGCTGTCTACCGCGAAAATCACATCGCTCAGCTCAACCAGAATCAGCACCAGCAGCAGCGGCGTGGCAAAAAGCAGGCCGTTCTTATGCACGAAGAAGTGCTCGCTCTCGATCTTGTCGGTCATGCGCAGATGACCACGGATCCACTTCACCAGCGGACGGTCGCCAATGGCGGAGCCATCTTCTTTTGCCAGCGCCATTTTGATCCCGGTGAACAGCAGGAATGCGCCAAAGACATACAGCAGCCATTCGAACTGCGTAATCAGCCAGCTTCCGGCGAAGATCATAATCGTACGCAGGATAATCGCACCCAGCACGCCGTACACCAGCACGCGACGCTGCAGGGCCGCAGGCACGGCAAAGTAGCTGAACAGCATCAGCCAGACGAAGACGTTATCGACCGCCAGGGCTTTTTCAATCAGATAGCCGGTGAGGAACGCGAGCGCCTGAGGATCGGCAACCGCGCGGCCTTCCGTTGAGGCCAGGTACCACCAGAAGGCAGCACAGAAGAGCAGGGAGAGGGTGACCCACACCAGTGACCAGGCCGCAGCCTGTTTCATGGTCATGCCATGTGCGCCGCGACGCCCCTGCAAAAAGAGGTCGATCGCCAGCATGATGAGCACGACAACCGCGAATCCGCCCCACAACATGGGAGTGCCGACAGAATGCATACTATTTTCCTTACACATAAAAAACAAAAACGGCCATGGTCAGAAGACGATAGCCGTTAGCTTTTTATGCATAGACCTCGCCTTCCGGCAAGGTCTCACTTACAACCAAAAAGACGGGCTTTTTGATTGCCCGGCGACCGGATGCGGTTTTGCACGCATCGTAATGACGATCCACCGGCAAGGAAGTTACTCCCCTTTGCAGGTAACAAAATATGTCAGACCAGTGATTTCGTCAATGGTCTGCACCGTTTCATTACACAGCTTTACGCGATAGCTTCTGCGCCCACGCCATCTGCAGGGAAGACTACGCCGGTTTGACGGCGGATCTCGGTTTGCAGTTTCGCCGTGGTGCGGCTGACCGCCAGCCCAGGGTGATTCACTTCATTGTCTTCTACCAGACGGGCGAAGACCTCTGCCTCATAGAGCATAGTGTTAATATGCTGAGGCTGCGTCAGCTCCTGCGCTTTGCCGCCACGTGGGACAATGCTCAGCTTCTGACACTCGGAAATCTTCTCGATAACCAGTGAGCCCGCTTCGCCCTGAATTTCGCTGGGCAGAACGGAATCGCTCACCTTGGAGTGCTGCAGCGTAACGCTGAAATCACCGTAATCCAGCACCACGATGCCGTGCGCATCCACACCGCTTTCCAGCAGGCTGGCCGTGGCGGTGACGCCGTGCGGCTCGCCCCACAGCGCCACGGCAGAGGCCAGACAGTAAAAACCGATATCCATAATCGAGCCGTTAGAGAAGGCCGGGTTAAAGGTGTTCGGGTTTTCACCGTCCAGATAACGTTGATAGCGCGACGAGTACTGGCAGTAATTAATAAACGCTTTACGCACTTTGCCAATCTTCGGCAGAGACTGCTGTAACAGCAGGAAGTTTGGCAGGCTGGCGGTTTTGAACGCTTCGAACAGCACCACCTGATTGTCGCGGGCAAGCTGAATCGCGGCTTCCACTTCCTGAATGTTCGAGGCCAGCGGCTTCTCGCAAATCACATGTTTTTTATGGCTGAGAAACAGCGACGTTTGCGGAAAGTGCAGGGAGTTTGGGCTGGCGATGTAGACCGCGTCAATGGCGTCACTTTGCGCCATCTCATCGAGCGACGTGAACAGATGTTCAACCAGATAGTCGTTCGCGAAACTCTGCGCCTGCTCCAGGCTGCGGGAATAGACTACGGTGAGCTTAAATTTGCCGGTTTCATGGGCGGCGTCGACGAACTGGCGGGTGATCCAGTTCGTGCCAATAACTGCGAAACGTATCATAAACGTTTACGTACTCCGTAGCAGGGAACCTTTAGCCACTGTAGCACGTGATTATTGCAAAACCAGTGCGCTACTGCGCATTACTCTTTAACGATAAATGCGTAAGCCATAAACGGGTATCGAACTCCAGCTGGTGGTACTGCGGCTCCATATGGCAGCACAGGGAGTAGAAGGCCTTGTCATGCTCTTTTTCCTTCAGGTGTGCCAGCTCATGCACCACGATCATCCGCAAGAACGCTTCCGGCGCGTGACGAAACACGGTGGCAACGCGGATCTCCGCTTTCGCTTTGAGCTTGCCGCCCTGAACACGGGAAACGGCAGTGTGCAGGCCGAGCGCGTTTTTCAACACATGGATCTTGTTGTCGTACATCACCTTATTGATGGGTGGCGCGCTCTTCAGATAGGTGTTTTTCAGATCCTGGGTATACTGCCAGAGCGCCTTATCGGTCGCGAAGTCATGCGTACCCGGATAGCGTTTTTCCAGCACCGCGCCCAGCTTTTGCTCGGCAATTAAGCTGCGAACCTGAGAAAGTAAGTTCTCCGGGTAGCCCTGGAGATAAGTTAGTTGGTTCATCAACGCCCCAATTTGACAATAAAACGGGTATACTCACGCACCCTTTTCAGGGATAACGCCGAAATTTTACCATTCAGGAGGGCCGATGAGCCACTTAGACAACGGTTTCCGTTCACTCAACCTTAAACGTTTCCCGGAAACGGACGACGTTAACCCGCTTCAGGCGTGGGAAGCGGCGGATGAATATCTGCTGCAACAGTTGGATGACACTGAAATCAGCGGCCCGGTTTTGATCCTGAATGACGCGTTTGGCGCGCTGGGCTGTGCTCTGGCAGAACACACGCCTTACAGCATCGGTGATTCCTACTTGAGCGAGCTGGCGACGCGGGAAAACCTGCGCCACAACGACATCGACGAATCCAGCGTTAAGTTCCTCGACAGCACCGCGGACTACCCGCAGGCGCCGGGCGTGGTGCTGATCAAAGTGCCAAAAACAATGGCGCTGCTGGAACAACAATTGCGCGCACTGCGCAACGTCGTAACCCCACAAACGCGTATTATCGCGGGGGCCAAGGCGCGTGATATCCATACCTCAACGCTGGAACTGTTCGAGAAAGTGCTCGGCCCAACCACCACGACGCTGGCCTGGAAAAAAGCGCGTCTCATTAACTGTACTTTCAGTGCCCCCGAACTGGCCGACGCGCCAGAAACCCTGAGCTGGACGCTGGAAGGCACTGACTGGACAATCCACAACCACGCGAACGTCTTCTCCCGCACCGGCCTTGATATCGGGGCGCGTTTCTTTATTGAAAATCTGCCGGATAACCTGGAAGGCGAAATCGTCGATCTGGGCTGCGGTAACGGTGTGATTGGCCTGACGCTGCTGGCGAAGAACCCTGACGCGAGCGTTGTATTTAGTGATGAGTCGCCGATGGCGGTGGCCTCCAGTCGTCTGAACGTTGAAACCAACATGCCGGACGCGCTGGATCGCTGCGAGTTTATGATTAATAACGCGCTGTCGGGCGTTGAGCCGTTCCGCTTTAATGCCGTGTTCTGTAATCCCCCGTTCCACCAGAAACACGCCCTGACGGATAACGTCGCCTGGGAGATGTTCCACCATGCACGCCGCTGCCTGAAAATTAACGGCGAGCTGTATATCGTGGCGAACCGTCACCTGGACTACTTCCACAAGCTGAAGAAGATCTTCGGTAACTGCACCACGGTTGCCACCAACAACAAGTTCGTGGTGCTGAAATCCGTCAAGCTGGGTCGCCGCCGCTAACGCGGGGCGCTGAGTTTACACCGGCCTGCCTCGCGTGCAGGCCCGGTGAGCGTTGCGTCACTCAGAGACTCAAGGCCAGCGTTGTGCCCTGCGCAATGGCGCGTCGCGCATCCAGCTCCATCGCCACGTCGCATCCGCCGATCTGGTGTACCGTTTTTCCCGCCTCACGCAGCGGATCCACCAGATCGCGCTTCGGCTCCTGACCCGCACACAAAATCACATGATCCACCTGCAGCAGCTGCGGCTCACCGCCGATCAGCACGTGCAGCCCCGCGTCATCGATCTTCTGATAGCTCACCGACGGTATCATCTTCACCCCACGAGAGAGCAGGGTTGCACGATGGATCCAGCCCGTGGTTTTGCCCAGGCCTTCACCGGGTTTGCTGGCTTTACGCTGCAGCATGACGATCTGACGCGGGCTTTTCGGCAGCTGGGGTCCTTCCGGTCGCAAGCCGCCGGACTGGTTAAGGCTGGTGTCGATACCCCATTCCACGCAGAAGTCGGCAATGTTCTGGCTGGTGGGTTCGCCGGGCTGACTTAAGTACATCGCGGTATCGAACCCGATCCCGCCGCAGCCGATGATCGCCACTTTTGCCCCCACCGGCGCTTTGTCACGCAAAACGTCCAGATAGCTCAGGACTTTCGGATGATCGACACCCTCGATTGCAGGCCTGCGTGGTGCGATCCCGCTTGCAAGGATCACCTCATCGTACTCCATTACATCCGCCGGGTTTACAAACTGGTTGAGGCGCAGATCCACGCCCGTCAGGTCGATCATTCGGCGGTAGTAGCGCAGGGTTTCGTAAAATTCTTCTTTGCCCGGGATCTGTTTGGCGATATTGAACTGCCCGCCGATCTCAGCGGCGGCATCGAATAACGTCACGCTGTGACCGCGCGAGGCGGCATTCACCGCAAACGCCAGACCCGCCGGGCCGGCACCCACCACGGCCAGGCGTTTTTTATGCACCGCCGGGAAAATCGGCATTTTGGTTTCGTGGCAGGCGCGGGGGTTGACCAGACACGAAGTGACCTTGCCAACAAAAATCTGATCCAGACAGGCCTGATTACAGCCGATGCAGGTGTTAATCTCATCTGCACGCCCGCTCTGCGCTTTGGAAAGCAGTTCGGCATCCGCAAGGAACGGACGTGCCATGGAGACCATGTCGGCATCCCCGGCGGCGATCACATTTTCCGCCACCTGCGGGTCGTTAATGCGGTTAGTGGTCACCAGCGGGACAGACACTTTCCCTTTCAGCTTGCGCGTGACCCAGCTGAACGCCGCGCGTGGCACCGGCGTGGCGATGGTCGGAATACGCGCCTCGTGCCAGCCGATGCCGGTATTGATGATGGTCGCACCGGCGGCTTCAATCGCCTGCGCCAGCTGCACGGTTTCGTCGAACGTCCCGCCACCTTCCACCAGATCGAGCATCGACAGGCGGTAGATAATAATAAAATCCGCCCCGGCACGTTCACGCACGGCACGCACCACTTCCACTGCAAAGCGCATGCGGCGCGCGTAATCGCCACCCCACTCATCGTCGCGCTGGTTTGTGCGGGCCGCGAGGAATTCGTTGATCAGGTAGCCTTCCGAGCCCATCACCTCAACACCGTCATAGCCCGCTTCACGCGCCAGTGCCGCACAGCGGGCGAAGTCGTCAATCAGCGTCAGGATCTCATCGTGGCTGAGGGCATGGGGCGTAAAGCGGTTAATCGGGGCCTGAATGGCCGACGGTGCGACCAGATTCGGTTGATAGCTGTAACGCCCGGTGTGCAGGATCTGCAGGGCAATTTTTCCGCCCTCCCGGTGAACGGCGTCAGTGACCACGCGATGTTGCGGCAGCTGGCTGGCGTCGTTCAGCACCGCACCGCCTTCCATCCCCACGCCAGAAGGCGCAGGGGCCACCCCGCCGGTAACAATCAGCGCCACCCCGTGACGTGCACGCTCGGCATAGAAGGCCGCCAGACGTTCGGCCCCGTCCGGATGTTCTTCAAGCCCGGTATGCATTGAGCCCATCAGCACGCGGTTTTTAAGGGTGGTGAACCCCAGGTCGAGGGGGGCAAATAACGACGGGTAGTGGCTCATAGTCTCTTCCAGTGTAAAATTATTGTTATGTGGTCGGATGAGTTACTAATTTAGCCAGCGATGAGTAAAAGGGAAAAGGGGAATGCGGCGATTGTGATGGGATTCAAATATTGGTGTGGTCTGATGCCCTCTCCCTGAGGGAGAGGGGGCGTTATAGCTCTCAGGGAGAGGGGGCACGCACTAAACCCGGTGCCTGCCACATCGATGTCGTCAGTCCGCTGTCCACCAGCCCAAGCTGGTCGGCATAAACGGCCTGCCACTTCTGCATCATACCGTCGTACAACTCCCGGTGCGCCGGGTTTGGCGTGAACTCGCGGCTCCATTTCACCAGCCGTTCGCCTGTCGCCGCCATATCCGAAAACAGCCCGGCTCCCGTTCCGGCAGCAATCGCGCAGCCCAGCGCTGTCGCCTCTTTCACTTGCGGGACACGCACCGGCAAACCGGTCACGTCGCTTAAAATCTGGCTCCACAACGTGCCTTTCGAGCCACCGCCTGCAAACACCAGACCGTCGAACGTTACCCCTGAGAACCGTGAAATCTGCGTCAGGTTACACGCCGAGACAATCGCCGCGTTCTCTTCCAGCGCACGGAACAGCGTGGCTTTGTTGCATTTTTCCGGGTCGATGGAGAGGTTAATAAACGACGGCGCGGCGTGATACCACTGCTTGAAGTGCATAGCATCTGAGAAGATCGGCATAACACCGTGTGAACCGGCAGGCACACGGCTGGCCATCTCCTCAAGCAGGGAGTAAGTGTCCATTCCCATCCGCTCCGCGATGAGTTTCTCTTCCGCGCAGAAGGCGTCACGGAACCAGCGCATGGTCAGGCCGGTAAAGAAGCTGATCGACTCCGCCTGCGCCATGCCGGGGATCACATGCGGATTCACGCGGATGTTCATCTCCGGGTCGGTGCGTACCTGCGGCAGGTTGACCACCTGCTGCCAGAAGGTACCGCCCAGCACGGCCGTTTGCCCGGCCCGCACGACGCCTAACCCAAGACAGCCAAGCTGCACGTCGCCACCGCCCATCACCACCGGCGTGCCTTCGCGCAGGCCGCTCTGCTGTGCGGCATCTTTGGTGATCGTACCGAGCACGGTACCGGTCTCCTTCACCGGAGAGAGGATATCGGCACGCAGCCCGGCCATGTCGAGCAGCGCCGGACGCCAGTCGCGGGAGAAGAGATCCAGCATACCGGTAGTCCCGGCATTGGACGGATCAACGGCCAGCTCGCCGGACAGTTTTGCCGCCAGCCAGTCGCTTATCATGGTGATCGTGGCGGCTTTGCGGTAGATGTCCGGACGATGGTGCGCCAGCCACAGCAGGCGCGGCATGGCGCTCAGGGCCAGGGTCTGGCCGGAGACGTCATACACTTCGGATTCAAAACGGTAGTCGTGGATCTCTTTGAGTTCGGCTACCTCGCGGCTGGCGCGGGCATCGACGTTGGCGCACGCCCAGATGGCGTCGCCGTTGCGGTCATACAGCACGATCCCCTCGCGCATTGAGCAGCAGGCCACGGACTGGATATCCGCTGCGCTCAGGCGGGCGCGCTCCAGCGCCTGATGAATACACTGGCAGGTGAGTCGCCAGTTAATGTCGAGATCAAACTCCATCGAGCCCGGCACATTCTCCACGCTCAGGTGTTTCCACTCGGCCTGGCCAACGGCAACCTGGTTGCCCTGCAAATCGAAAATTACGGCGCGAACGCTGCCTGTCCCTGCATCTAACGCTAAAAGGTAACTCATGAGCATGCCTCGTGTCAGGCGCAGGACAGGCTCTTAGCTCGCCAGAGCCAGCACCGCGCGGGCTGTCGTCTCCTCCGTCACCAGGCCATTAATACGGCGGCCTTTGAGTGCGGCATAAATCGCATCGGCTTTCTCTTCACCTCCGGCCACGCCAACGATGGTGGGCAACTGCGCCAGTTCATCGAGCGTGACGCCCAGTAATTCCCGGTGGATCTCCAGCTCGTGCACGCATTCCCCTTCGGCGTTCAGGAAATAGCCGAGGATATCGCCCACCGCCCCTTTACGGGCGTACATCAGCTGTTCACCTTCGCTGATATAGCCGGAGCGCAATATGGTGGCGTCCCGGCGCTGGTTCACCGAACCAATGCCTACCACCGCCACATCGGCCGCGGCGGCGGCGAGGATCACATCCCGCACGCTGGATTCGCGTTTTAAGATCCCGGCCACTTCGGCGGAGGAAACGCGAAGCGGGGCGGGGATCATGCTGACGCTGCAGGCGGCATCAAGCTGCCCGATGCCCGTCATATACGGCCCAACGCCGCCGGAGAGCGTCACCAGGCGGATCTGCTGCGAGCTGATAAAACCGCTTAAGTGCTGCAGGCTGCTCATGGTGGTTTCACCAAATCCCACCGCCAGCAGCTGGCCGGGTTCCAGCACGCCCATCAGCGATTGCGCCGCGCCAATGCCCAGCCGGACATTCATGGGCGGGGTATTCAGGGCCGGCAACACGCGAACCAGCTTGAGCCCGAAGCGTTGCTGCAGCTCGGTTTCCAGCGCCAGACACCCCTCATAACGGGAGTTGATCTGCACGCGGATCACCCCGGACTGGCGTCCTTTCTCCAGCAGACGCGAGATCTTCAGGCGCGGCAGTCCGAGCCGCTCGCCGATGTCATTCTGGGTTAATCCGTCGTGGTAGTAGCACCAGGCGACGCGGGCAACCAGCTCTTCTTCCGCCAGTGCCAGCCCGGCAAAACGACCTTCTTCCGCAGTGCGTTTATCGCTCATAATTGAACTCTTATAAAAATTTAGATCATATGTTCGTGATCGCGCAGAAAGAAAGTGTGAACCACGCGACAAAACAGATCTTTTAGATTGATTTGTGTCTGTGTGGATCTTAATCGATAAATTTGTGATCCCTGCACGGTTCTAAATATAGTTCACCGTCTACGCTTTTGAACATTATTAAATCTAAAAATCATTTGTTCAATAGCGGAGCGATAATGACGCCACTTATCGAAGCACGTGATATCAGCAAGCAGTTCTCCGGCGTACCGGTCCTGAAAGGTATTCATTTCACGCTGCTTGCGGGTCAGGTGCATGCGCTGATGGGCGGTAACGGCGCGGGAAAATCAACGCTGATGAAAATCATCGCCGGGGTGGAAACGCCGGACAGCGGTGAACTTTCGGTTGACGGCCACGCGTTTGCGCGGCTTTCGCCCGCGCAGGCCCACAGGCTGGGGATTTATCTGGTGCCGCAGGAACCCCTGCTTTTCCCCAACCTGACGGTGCGGGAAAACATCCTTTTCCGCCTGCCGCGTGAGGCCGGTATGGGGGAACGGCTGGCGGAGAAACTCCAGCAGCTGCAGTGTCAGCTCAATCTTGATGCCACCGCCAGCACCCTTGAAGTGGCGGATCAACAGATGGTGGAGATCCTGCGCGGCCTGATGCGTAACGCGAAGATCCTGATCCTTGATGAACCCACGGCGTCGCTCACCCCGGGGGAAACCGAACGGCTGTTCCGCCAGATCCGCGCGTTGCAGGCGCTGGGCGTCGGCATTGTTTTTATCTCGCACAAATTACCGGAGATCCGCCAGCTGGCGAGCCACGTCTCGGTAATGCGCGACGGCGCGATCGTGCTCAGTGGTGAAACTGCACAGTTTGACGATAACGCCCTGATTGCGGCCATGACGCCGGTGAGCCGCGAAAAAGGATTAAGTGATGCACAAAAACTGTGGCTGGCGCTGCCGGGCAATCGCCGCACGCAGCCGCAGGATTTCCCGGTGCTGCGGGTGGAAGAGCTTACCGGTGAGGGATTTATCGATCTCAGCATGGAAATCTATGCCGGGGAAATAGTTGGCCTCGCCGGGCTGGTCGGATCCGGGCGCACCGAATTTGCGGAAACGCTGTATGGGCTGCGCCCGGTGCGCGGTGGACGAGTCTGGCTGGAAAATCAGGAAATAACCGGCGAACCCGTGGCGGCACGGCTGGAGAAAGGGCTGGTCTACCTGCCAGAGGACCGACAGGTTTCCGGCTTGTTCCTGGATGCGCCGATTCGCTGGAACACCGTGGCGCTGAATGAGCCCTCGGTCTGGCAGCAGCGCAAACGGGAGTCGGCGGTGGTGGAGCGCTATCACCGGGCGCTGGGGATCAAGCTTAACCATGCGGATCAAACCGTGCGCACGCTTTCCGGCGGCAACCAGCAGAAGGTGTTGCTGGCGCGCTGTCTGGAGGCGAACCCGCTGCTGTTGATCGTCGATGAACCGACACGCGGAGTGGATGTGTCGGCGCGGGCCGATATCTATCAGCTCATCAAAAGCGTGGCGGCGCAGAACGTGGCGGTGCTGATGATCTCAAGCGATCTGGATGAGTTCCCCGGGCTTGCCGATCGCGTGCTGGTGATGCACCAGGGCGTGCTGAGCGGCGAGTTGTCCCGGCACGCGGTCAGTCTCGACAGAATGATGGCGCTGGCATTCGGAGGGCAGTCATGAAGACCTTACTGAAAAATCGCGAACTGAGCGCGTTCATCGCCATTCTGGCGTTGTTCGCGGTGCTGGTGGGGCTCAATCCGGCCTATTTCAGCCTGCAAACGCTGGGGATGATCTTCGCCAGTTCGCAAATCCTGATCCTGCTGGCGCTCGGCGCCGCGCTGGTGATGTTGACCCGCAATATTGATGTTTCCGTCGGCTCTACCGTCGGGCTGTCTGCCATTGCCGTGGGGGTGGCTCTGAACAGCGGCTACACCCTGCCGGTATCGATCCTCTTTGCGCTGTCGATTGGCGCACTGGCGGGAGCATTTAACGGTTTTCTGGTGGTGGGGCTGCGTATTCCGGCAATCGTGGCCACCCTCGGCACGCTGGGCCTCTATCGCGGGGCGATGCTGCTGTGGACGGGAGGAAAGTGGATTGAAGGGCTACCGCCGAGCCTGAAATCGCTCTCTGAACCTGCCGCTATGGGTATTTCACCGCTCGGAATGGGCGTGGTGTTTTTAGCCGCGGTCGGCGCATGGACGTTGTCGCGCACCGCCTTCGGACGCGATTTCTACGCCGTGGGCGACAACCTTGCCGCCGCACGCCAGCTGGGCGTGGCGGTGAACCGGACGCGAATGATCGCTTTTACGCTGAACGGCATGCTGGCCGCGTGTGCGGGGATTGTCTTCGCTTCGCAGATTGGCTTTGTACCTAACCAGACCGGCAGCGGGCTGGAGATGAAAGCCATTGCCGCCTGCGTACTCGGGGGGATCTCTCTGCTGGGCGGTACCGGGACGCTTATTGGCGCCTTACTGGGGGCTTTTTTCCTGACTCAAATCGACACCGTGCTGGTGCTGTTCAGGCTGCCCGCGTGGTGGAATGACTTTATCGCCGGGCTGGTGCTGCTCGGTGTGCTGGTGCTCGACGGGCGCTTGCGCCAGGCGCTGGCCCGGCATCAGCGCGCACTTAAGTACAGCCGCTTCCAGCCCGGTAACAAAGGGGGGAAGCATGTCACCCCGTTTACGAAACACAAAAAAGAGGTGGCGTAAATGAAGCTTAACTGGGAAAGCGCGCTGCTGATATTACTGGTGCTGGAAATCCTGCTCTTTGGGGCCATCAATCCGCGCATGCTCGATATCAACATGCTGCTGTTCAGCACCAGTGATTTTATCTGCATTGGCATTGTGGCGCTGCCGCTCACCCTGGTGATCATCAGCGGCGGCATTGATATTTCTCTCGGTTCGACCATCGGCCTGTGTGCCATCGCGCTGGGGGTGATGATGCAGGCGGGCTGGCCGATGGCGCTGGCGATACCGTTGACGCTGCTGCTCGGCCTGCTGTGCGGTCTGGTCAACGCTGCGCTGATCCACTACACCGGCATCAGCCCACTGGTTATCACCCTCGGCACGCTCTATCTCTACGGCGGTGGCGCACTGCTGCTCTCCGGCATGGCGGGGGCGACCGGTTACGAAGGCATCGGTGGCTTCCCGGACAGCTTTACCGCGTTCGCTAACCTCACGTTCCTGGGGTTGCCAATCCCGCTGGTGCTGTTCGCCGTGATTACCGTCTTCTTCTGGCTGATTACCCATCGCGGACGCTTTGGCCGCCATCTGTTTTTGATTGGGCAGAACCCGCGCGCGGCGCGCTATGCGGCGCTCTCGGTCAACGGGATGCCCTACGCCCTGTATGGCCTGGTGGGCGTCGCTTCGGCCATTGCTGCGCTGGTGATGGTCTCCTATTTCGGTTCGGCGCGTTCGGATTTGGGACGCGATTTACTGATGCCTGCACTGACCGCAGCGGTCCTCGGCGGCGCCAATATCTATGGCGGTTCGGGGTCGGTAATCGGTACGGCCCTGGCGGCGTTGCTGGTGGGGTATCTGCAGCAGGGTTTACAGATGGTCGGCATCCCCAACCAGGTGTCGAGCGCGCTGTCAGGGGCGCTGTTGGTTGTGGTGGTGATGGGACGTTCACTGAGTTTGCACCGTGAATGGGTGCGCTCTCTCCTCACAAAACATACCCGGAGCGTAAGATGAAAACAAAACTGATAGTCCTGGCGATGGCACTCAGCTTCGCGTCGGCACAGGCCGCGGACCGCATCGCCTTTATCCCCAAGCTGGTGGGCGTTGGCTTCTTTACCAGCGGCGGCAATGGCGCGAAAGAGGCGGGTAAAGATCTCGGCGTGGACGTCACCTACGACGGCCCGACCGAGCCCAGCGTCTCAGGCCAGGTGCAGCTCATCAATAACTTCGTTAACCAGGGCTATAACGCCATTATCGTTTCGGCGGTGTCGCCGGATGGCCTCTGCCCGGCGCTGAAGCGCGCGATGCAGCGTGGCGTCAAAGTACTGACCTGGGACTCCGACACCAAACCGGAATGCCGCAGCATCTACATCAACCAGGGCACCCCGGCGCAGCTCGGCGGCCTGCTGGTCGACATGGCCGGTAAACAGGTCACCAAACCGAATGCCAAAGTGGCGTTCTTTTACTCCAGCCCGACCGTTACCGACCAGAACCAGTGGGTGAAAGAGGCGAAGGCCAAAATCGAGAAAGATCATCCGCAGTGGCAGGTCGTGACCACGCAGTTTGGCTATAACGATGCCACCAAATCGCTACAAACCGCCGAGGGGATCTTAAAAGCGTATCCGGATCTGGATGCGATCATCGCCCCGGATGCCAACGCCCTGCCGGCGGCGGCGCAGGCGGCGGAAAACCTGAAGCGAGAAGGGGTGGCGATTGTCGGCTTCAGCACGCCTAACGTGATGCGTCCGTACGTAGAGCGCGGCACGGTGAAAGCCTTCGGCCTGTGGGATGTGGTGCAACAGGGCAAAATTGCGGTCAATGTCGCCGATCGGTTGTTGAAAAAAGGCGATCTTAACGTTGGCGACAGCGTGGACGTGAAAGATATCGGTACGCTGAAGGTTGAGCCGAACAGCGTGCAGGGCTACCAGTATGAAGCGAAGGGCAACGGCATTGTGCTGCTGCCGGAGCGGGTGGTGTTTACCAAAGAGAACATCAACAAATACGATTTCTGACGGGGGAGCAAATGGCTGATTTAGACGACATCAAAGACGGCAAAGATTTTGGCCTCGGCACACCGCAGCAGAACGTGCCGTTTACCCTGAAGGGATGCGGCTCGCTGGACTGGGGAATGCAGTCCAGGCTGGCGCGCATCTTCAACCCAAAAAGCAACCGCACGGTGATGCTGGCCTTTGACCACGGCTATTTCCAGGGACCGACGACCGGCCTTGAGCGTATCGATCTCTCTATCGCCCCGCTGTTTGGGGAAACCGACGTGCTGATGTGCACCCGCGGTATTTTGCGCAGCCAGGTGCCTGTCGCCACCAATAAACCCGTCGTGTTGCGCGCCTCCGGCGGCAATTCGATTTTAGGGGAACTTTCCAACGAGTGCGTGGCGGTGGCGATGGAAGATGCGCTGCGCCTGAACGTCTGCGCGGTGGCGGCGCAGGTGTACATCGGCAGTGAGTTTGAACATCAGTCGATCAACAACATCATCAAACTGGTGGATGCCGGTGCGCGCTATGGCATGCCGACCCTGGCGGTAACGGGCGTTGGCAAAGAGATGGCGCGCGACGCGCGGTATTTCTCGCTTGCCAGCCGTATCGCGGCCGAGATGGGGGCGCAGTTCGTCAAAACCTATTATGTCGACGAAGGGTTTGAAAAAGTAACCGCCAGTTGCCCGGTGCCGATCGTGATTGCCGGAGGCAAAAAGCTGCCGGAGCACGACGCGCTGGAGATGTGCTGGCGGGCGATTGACCAGGGGGCGTCCGGTGTGGACATGGGCCGCAATATCTTCCAGTCCAGCGCCCCGCTGGCCATGCTGAAAGCGGTGAAAAAAGTGGTACATGAGAACATGAGCGCGCGGGACGCGTTCCAGTTCTGGCAGGAAGAGAAACAGGGAGAAGCAAAATGAACGTGACATTAGTGGAAATCAACATCAAACCCGAGCGGGTCGATGAGTTTCTGGAGGTGTTTCGCGCTAACCACGAAGGGGCGATTCAGGAGCCGGGCAATCTGCGCTTTGATGTTTTACAGGATCCGCGCGTGAAAACCCGGTTCTTTATCTACGAGGCCTACAAGGATGAAGAGGCGGTGCTGGCGCACAAGAAAACCCCGCACTATCTGGCCTGCGTGGATAAGCTTGAGGACCTGATGTCAGAGCCGCGCAAAAAACGCAGTTTTGTCGGGTTGTTGCCGGCGTAACAGACCGCCGGGTAGCGCTTACGCTAGCCCGGCGATGCTCAGGCGAGGGCCAGATCCGCCAGGATCGCCGCCAGCGTTTCGCGCGGTTTCCCGCTCAGCGACGCAAGCGGGAACGGCAGTGCAGGCGCGGCCACTTTCCCTGACATTTCTGCTGCTGCGGCCATCACCCGCAAACTGCCGTACTGGCGGAACAGCGCCCACAGCGGTGCCAGCCGGTCGGAGGCTGCGGTGTCTTTGGCTCGGGCAATCGCCAGTGCCGTCTGCGGATACAGCCCTGCGATAACCGAATACCAGACATCAAACCCGGCCTGCAGGGCTGACGCCGCCCGCCAGTCGCCACTGATGCCCAGGGTGACGTTTTCAGGAAGACGGGCGCGCATGTGGGCGATATCGTCCGGTATGCGCCCGAGCTTGACGGATTTGACGTTCGGTAGCGCCGCCACGGCATACAGCAAATCGTCGTTAAACTCGAACCCGGTGGTGGCCGGGTTGTCGTAAATGCACAGCGGAACAGAGATCCGGTGGGTCACCGTCTCATACAGGGTAAACACTTCCTCTGCCGTCAGGCGCTGGTACGACACGGGGGCCAGTAACACCCCGCGGGCGCCGGCACTTTGCGCCTCATCCGCCAGACGGAGAATATCGTCGAGGCGAAGCGCGCCAATACTTACGCTCACCGGAATGTTGTCGGCATGCGCCACGGCACAGCGGGTGATATGCGTGCGCTCTTCAGGCGTCAGATACGCGTAACTGCCCGTCGAACCGAGGATCCCCAGCGAATCGACACCGGCATCCACCAGCGGGCGCAGCAACTGCACAAACGCCTGCTCATCAAATTTCCCCTCTCGCAATGGCGTCAGAGGGAATGCGCTTAACCCGTGAAACATCCGCTTATCCTTTTAGAGTTCAATCAGTTGAAGGTGAGCAGTGGAGCCCGGCATCAGTCGCTGCAGGTTGCTGACTAACTCATCGCCAGCCTCCTGCAACGCCGATAACGGCATCGACGGCAGACTTTCGAGAATAAACCACATGTGTTGCGCCTGGCTATCGAGACGTGTACGCACGCCCTGGCGCCAGTTCCAGCGACGGCAGGTGACGCCAATATCATCGCGCCAGATAACTTCGCCCGCATCCGGGTATTCGATAACCGACTGGCCCTCTTTCAGGGTATCAAACGGTTCATTACCTTCGGCAAGCGTCAGACGCGGTGCGCCTGCATAAGCGGCAAGATTCTCACCCCCGACGGGAATGGCGTAACGAATGCTGATGGCATTGTAAATATCAACCACTGGATCGAGCGGGGGCAGTGCGCCCTCTTTCAGCACTCGCTTACGCAGGGCCGATGCCGAGCAGGGCGTGCGTTTCGGTTTCGCACCAAACGCTCTGAACACGTCATCCCAGGTGCTGAGGTGCGCTTCCGCCCAGGCGACATCATCAGTGAGGACCTGCTGGCAGGCCTGTGCCAGCGCGGCAGAGGCCACGTCCGGCTGGGTTATCGGGGCGGCTTCAACCAGAATGCTCAGCGCCCGAAAGCCGGGGGCAATCCCGGTAAGACGCGGGTCTATTGACGGCGTAACGAGAGACATAAATAATCCTGTATTGACTGTTTTATACTATGGTAGTGACCAATGACTGATAAAGTCAATATAATGACCGATTCGGGTGCCGATATCGCCCAGGTAAGCCTGGCCGTCGCCACCCGCATTCGCAACTGGCGCAAAGAGAAAAAACTGTCGCTGGATGAGCTTTCACGCCGCGCCAGCGTCAGCAAAGGCATGCTGGTGGAGATTGAAAAAGGGGCGGCGAATCCCAGCATTGCCATTCTCTGCAAGCTGGCTGCCGCGCTGGGCGTTTCGGTGGCGGATATCGTTAACGTCTCCAGCGAGCCGCGGGTGCACGTCATAGAAGCAGCGGCGATCCCGGTTTTGTGGCAGGGCCCACAGGGCGGATATGCCCGGCTGCTCGCGGGCACGTCTGGCCCGGATATGATTGAACTCTGGCAGTGGGTGATGCATCCGGGGGAGCGTTTTACCTCGCCGGGGCATCCGGCGGGAACGTTTGAGCTGCTGCATGTCACTGAGGGAGGATTGACCCTGACGGTGGAAGAGACGGTGACGCAGGTGGCGGCAGGCGCTTCGGCGGTGGCGAAAACGGAAGCGGCACACGGCTACGCGAATGAGGGCGAAAATGTGTTGCGGTTTACCATGACGGTGGCGGAGTTTCACCGCTAAAAACGCCCCCTCCGTCAGGAGGGGGAGGGGATATCACGCTTCTTCCACGCTTACCCGCAGGGCTGCCAGCGCTTTACGCGCCGCTTTCAGCACCTGCTCACACTGTTCAACCGTCAGCGTCAGCGGCGGTTCAATGCGAATGGTCTTCGAGTTGTTGAGCGTTCCGGCAACCAGGACACGCTGGCGGAACATCTCGCTCGCGAAGCTGTAGCCGATTTCGTTGTCGACAAACTCAATGGCCATCAGCAACCCTTTACCCCGCGCATCCTGCACCAGATCCGGATATTCCCGGCCCAGCTGGCGGAAACCGTCCAGCAGCATATCGCCTTTCTGTTCCGCCTGTGCAGGCAGGTTTTGATCCAGCAGCACGTTGATGGTCGCCAGCGCGGCCGCGCAGGCCAGCGGGTTACCGCCAAACGTAGTGGTGTGCAGGAACGGGTTGTCGAACAGCACCGAGAAGACCTCTTCGGTCGCCACCGTCGCGCCAATCGGCATCACGCCGCCGCCCAGCGCTTTTGCCAGACAGAGAATGTCCGGCTGGACGTTCTCATGCTCGCAGGCAAACATCTTGCCCGTACGCCCCATCCCGGTTTGGACTTCGTCGAGGATCAGCAGTGCGCCAAACTCATCGCACAACTGACGCACGGCAGGCAGATAGCCCTGCGGGGGCAGGATCACGCCGCCCTCACCCTGAATAGGCTCCAGGATCACCGCTGCCACGTCGTCGCCGGTTTTACGGCATTCGCTCAGCATGGTGCGCATAGCGCTAATGTCACCAAACGGCACGTGGCGGAAGCCCGGCAGCAGCGGCATGAACGGTTTGCGGAAGGTGGATTTGGCGGTAGCCGACAGTGCGCCCAGGGATTTTCCGTGGAACGCGCCGCTGGTGGCGATAAACGTGAATTTGCCGCGCGGCGACTGGTACGCTTTGGCGAGTTTAATCGCCGCTTCGACCGATTCCGTGCCGCTGTTGCTAAAGAAGCTGTACTTCAGTTTGCCGGGCGTTAAGGCCGCGAGCGTTTTCGCGAGCATAGCGCGAAGTGGATCGAGCAGTTCCTGGCTATGGAGAGGTTGTTTCGCAAGTTGATTCTGTACGGCGGAAACCACAACTGGATTACGGTGCCCCACGTTGAAAATTCCAAAACCACCCAGGCAATCTATAAACTCCTGTCCCTGGGTGTCGACAAGCGTATTAAGACTTCCCGCTTGCCACTCTACGGCTCCGTAATCCCCGCCGGCGGTAACAGATTTGCGATACTCCAAAAACCCTGGATTGACATGCTCTTTAAAGTAATCGATGACCTCTCGGTTAAGTTGTTTCATCTCCTCATGATCAAGCGTTCGCTTCTCAATGAGATTCAGTGCGTGCGCGGTACAGGCAAGAGCCGAGGCGCTGGAAGGTAACCTGTTCAAAATGTGCTCCCGGGGATCGCGTATCACATGATACTGGATTAAGTATTGCAGGGATTACGCCACTTCAGATGCCTTAACGAAAATCAGGATAAACACCAGGTTAACATTATGTTGCGCAAAATTTAATCATGCCGATATAACCGATACGGGATTTAGCGGTACGGCGGAAAAGGCCTGGGGAGGTGCGATTAAAAGGCCATTGCACTTATAGAGTGCAGACGCTGCGACTTAAGTGGGCGTTAACGCGTCATACTTTGCAGGTAATTTCTCTACGAAAGTATTTGAAATCAATGAATTATAAAATCTCACAAAAAGTGCGGTTTAAGTGAAATCTGCGATCTCTATCAACTTTAACAACTAAAGATAAATTCTTTACCGCCGAAAAAACATTAATCCACAAAATTAACATTCAAATAACCTGCAAGGGATGCTCACGATGTCCGCTCCAACCTTTGTCACCCAGAATGAATATCCTCTGGACGATGACACCACCTTAATGTCGACCACCGATATCCACAGTTACCTGACCCACGCCAACGACACCTTTGTGCAGGTGAGTGGCTATCAGCTTGATGAGCTGATGGGCCAGCCGCACAATCTGGTGCGCCACCCCGATATGCCAAAAGCGGCGTTTGCCGATATGTGGTACACCCTGCAAAAGGGCGAGCCGTGGAGCGGCATTGTCAAAAACCGACGTAAAAATGGCGACCACTACTGGGTGCGCGCCAACGCGGTGCCGATGGTGCGTCACGGGCAGGTGACGGGCTATATGTCGATTCGCACCAAAGCCACGGCAGAAGAGATTGCTGGCGTGGAGCCGCTCTATCGGGCTTTGAATGACGGGCGCTGCAAGAAACGTATTCACAAAGGACTGGTGGTAAGTAAAGGCTGGCTGGGGAAACTTCCGGCAATGCCGCTGCGCTGGCGCGTGCGCAGCGTGATGGCGGGGCTGTTTGCGGTGCTGGCTGCCACGCTGGTGGCCACCTCAGCGGGTGCGTACCCGCTGGCTGCCGCCGCGGTAGTCATGCTGCTGGGCACGCTGCTGTTTGAGCAGCAAATTGTTCGTCCGATCGAAAACGTGGCGCGTCAGGCGCTGAAAGTCGCCACCGGCGAGCGCAACAGCGTGCAGCACCTGAACCGCTGCGACGAGCTGGGGTTGACCCTGCGTGCGGTCGGGCAGCTGGGACTGATGTGCCGCTGGTTGATTAACGATGTGTCAAGCCAGGTGGTGAGCGTGCGTGATGGCAGCGACAGGCTGGCAAAGGGGAATGACGATCTGAACGATCGGACGCGTCAGACCGTGGCCAATGTGCAGCAGACCGTGGCGACAATGAACCAGATGGCCGCCTCCGTGCAGAGTAATTCAGAAACCGCCGCCGAAGTGGACAAGCTGTCAGTGGCCGCCAGCAGCGCGGCGACCAAAGGCGGAAACGCGATGCAGACGGTGGTGAAAACCATGGATGACATCGCGGATAGCACGCAGCGGATTGGCTCGATTACCTCCCTTATTAACGACATCGCGTTTCAGACCAATATTCTGGCGCTGAATGCGGCGGTGGAGGCAGCAAGAGCCGGTGAGCAGGGGAAAGGCTTTGCGGTTGTCGCCGGCGAAGTGCGCCATCTCGCCAGCCGTAGCGCCAGTGCAGCCAACGATATTCGCAAGCTGATTGATGCCAGCGCCAGTAAGGTGCAGTCCGGCTCTGATCAGGTTCATGCCGCCGGTCGTACAATGGATGATATCGTCGAGCAGGTGAAAAACGTGACGCAGCTTATCGCGCAGATCAGCCACTCCACCTCTGAACAGGCTACCGGCTTGTCAGAGCTCACCCGTGCAGTGGCCGAGCTGGACAGCATCACGCAGAAAAATGCCGATCTGGTTGAGGAAAGTGCCCACATATCCGCAATGGTGAAGCATCGCGCCGGGCGTCTTAAGGATGCGGTAACCGTGCTCCATTGAGCCAGTAAGGTTCCAGAAAGCCGTTTATTTCATCAGGAATAAGCGGCTTTATTTTTTCTGAATGTAATTATTAATGTCTTTTGTTGTTAACTTTATATTAAATAACTAAAGAAAGCACATCAGATATTTACCCCAGCCTAAGTCCGTTTTCCCCGATGCTATTTTGAAAATGCCTCATCAGAGGGTGACGTAACGATCGATTTACGGATATTAATAGCCTACACCTATCCATTGCCGTGATTATGAAATAAAAAAACGATCAAAGTCATAAAGTTAGCGGTTTCGTTACCGATAACGGTGATCGTCTGAGAAATAATCACATCGATGGAGAAAATATGTTCTTACATGACGTAAAGATCGGCACGAAATTATTTCTGGCGTTTGGATTCTTTATTGTCCTGATGGTGGTCAGTGCGAGTTTATCCTTGCTAAGCCTGAACCGGGCGAACAACGGAATGCAATCCATCATTACCCGTGATTATCCGACCACGGTAAAAGCGAACCAGTTAATCGACAACTTCCAGGAATTTATTGGCACTCAGCAGTTGATGTTACTGGATGAACAGGGAACGTATACAGCGCAGTCACAGCAGCGTCTAAAAGCGATCAGCGAACAGATTACGGTGATCCTCGGCGAGCTGAATACTGCGCTGCAGGATCCTGAATCACAGCGGGTTCTTGCTGAGATACGCGGCGTGCGTCAGCAGTATTTGGACTCGCGTTATCGCATTTTGCAGGCGGTGCAGAATAACGATCGGGCGGGCGCTATTCAGGAGATGATGACCAACACCCTGAAGCTACAGCAGGCCTATAAAGCCAACGTGCAGGCGCTGATCGCGATTCAGAACCAGGAAATGCAAAGCGCAGGAGTGCAGGTCGAGGGCGATTTCAAATCGAACCGCCTGCTGCTGATCCTGATCACGCTCTTTAGCGTCGCGACCGGCAGCCTGATTGGCTGGTTTATCGTGCGCTCAATCACGCGTCCGCTGGGCGAGGCGGTGGATTTTGCAAAAGCCATTGCTGAAGGCGATCTGACCGGCAGCATCACGCCGCACGGTAAAGACGAAACCGGCCTGCTGCTGCATGCGCTGATGGAGATGAAAACGCGTCTGCTGGACATTGTGCAGCAGGTCCAGACCGGTTCGGAGAATATCTCGAGTGCCGCCGCGCAGATTGTCGCGGGGAACCAGGATCTTGCCGCGCGCACCGAAGAGCAGGCCAGCTCTGTTGAACAGACCGCTGCCTCGATGGAGCAGATCACGGCGACGGTAAAAAACACCGCCTCACACACCGGAGAAGCAACTCACCTCTCGGCGGACGCTGCCATGGTGGTCAAAAACAACGGCGAGATGATGAAGCAGGTCACCAGCAAAATGCGCCTGATTAACGAGACTTCTAACCGGATGTCCGACATCATCGACCTGATCGACGCCATCGCTTTCCAGACCAACATTCTGGCGCTGAACGCGGCGGTGGAAGCAGCACGTGCGGGCGAGCACGGTCGTGGTTTTGCGGTGGTGGCAGGCGAAGTGCGCCAGCTTGCGCAGAAGAGTGCGTCATCCGCCAGTGAAATTCGTCAGCTGATCGAAAGTTCTACCAGCCAGACGCAGGACGGGATGAACCTGGTCGAGAAAGCGAGCGAGTTGATTAACGGTATGGTCGGCAACGTGGAAGAGATGGACGTCATTCTGCGTGAGATCCGCCAGGCCAGCCATGAGCAGACGGAAGGGATCTCGCAAATTAACAGCGCGATTGGTCTGATTGATGCCACCACGCAGCAGAACTCCGCCCTGGTGGAGGAGTCTGTCGCGGCAGCAGCGTCCCTGAACGAACAGGCGATGCACCTGAAAGACCTTGTCCGCGTCTTCCGCGTGAGCGATCGCGTACTGGCTTAATCCAGCTGGGAGATCTCCAGCGCTGCGCGGTCGATTACGCCGATGATCTGCTTAAGCTGCGCATCGCTGAGTTCGCCCTGGTTCACCTTCAGGTCTAGCACCGCTTTGAAGTTATCCAGAGCCCGCTTCATTTGCGGGTTTTTTCTCAGCTGGAAGCCGACGGAGCGCGCTTTAATACGCGCCTGAATTTGCGCCAGCTGCTCCTGATTTTCATCCAGCCACTGCTGACCGGCCACGGTAATCGCAATTCTCTTGCGGCCATTCTCTTCTTCGGTGATGGTGATATAGGTCTGATCCTGAAGGTAATCGAGGGTTGGGTAGATAACGCCAGGGCTTGGGGTGTAGTTTCCCTGCGTCATGTTCTCGATCGCCTTGATCAACTCGTAGCCATGGCTCGCGTTGCGGGTCAGGATATCCAGTATCACCAGACGCAGATCGCCGTGACCAAAAAAGCGTGGTCGGCGTCCGCCGCCGTCGTGTTCGTTTCGCATACTCATCCCTTCAAATTGATATATCTAAACTATATCTTAGATATATTCAGATGCAATCTAAAAGATCTTGCATTCTCACTGATTAGCAATCATTATCATTTAAAATTGATTTAGATATATCGTATTCACCTGAGAAGGGTCTCACCATGACATCCACCCGTTACCCACAACGTGTTCGTAATGATCTCCGTTTTCGCAAGCTGGACGTGCTTCGCGTTGAGCGTGTCAGCGCAGGTTTCCAGCGCATTGTTTTAGGCGGCGAGGCGCTGGAGGGCTTTAGCTCTCGCGGTTTCGACGACCACACAAAAGTGTTTTTCCCGGCCCCGGGGGCGACCTTTGTACCACCGGTTGTTACCGATGAAGGTATCGACTGGGGCGACGGTGTGCGTCCGCAGGCGCGAGACTATACACCTCTGTACGATGCCGAACGGCATGAGCTGGTGCTCGATTTCTTCATACACGATGGCGGCGTTGCCAGTCACTGGGCGACAGAGGCAAAAGTGGGTGACACGCTCACGATTGGCGGCCCGCGCGGCTCACTGGTTGTGCCGGAAGATTATGCCTGGCAACTGTACGTGTGCGATGAATCCGGCATGCCCGCGCTGCGCCGTCGCCTGGAAAGCATCGCAACACTGCCGGTTCGCCCGGACATTCATGCGGTGGTGACGGTCGGTGATGCGTCGTATCAGGACTATCTGGCCCATCTGAGCGCGTTCAACATCACCTGGGTTGTCGGCCACAGCGAACAGGCGGTGGCCGAGCGTCTGGCGGCGTTGACGGTGCCTGCGGAAGATTATTTTATCTGGCTGACCGGGGAAGGGAAGGTGGTGAAAAACCTGAGCCGTCAGTTTGAAACCGACGCAATCGACCAGCAGCTGGTGCGTGCCAGTGCATACTGGCACGCTAAATAATCAGGCTGCGGACTCCAGCTGCGCTTCGCTCACCTGATGTTCGAGCGAGGCGCGAACGTCGTGCAGCGCCTTCTCCTGCTGGGCAAAGTAGGCTTCCATATTGCTTAGCGACGAGACCAGCAGCCAGGACTCCTCTTTCTCCAGCTCCGCCAGCTCGTTCACTAACGTGTCAATCTGCTCGCGAACCTGCGCCATTTTTTTGCGGATACGTTCCAGATCGTTCAGCCTGTCGCTGGCCATCAGCGGCTCAAAGCCCTGCTGCAGACGTGCCACCAGCGAACGAATGGCTTTAACGTCACCACGCTGTTTGGCCTGGTTGAGTTGCACCATCATCGCGTTGGCTTCTTCTTTCAGATCGTCAGCGACCAGGTCCGGATGGCAGAGCTTGCTCGCCTGACGCCAGAGACGCTTCAGTTCGTTCTGATCTTCCTCGGAGAGGTTCTTACCTTTACGCAGACGCATTTCGGCATCGTGATGCTGCTCGCGGTATTTCTCGTACTCTTCATTGGCCTCGTCGCGCGCCTGACGTGCAGGCTCTTCTTCGCGCGTTAAGCCACTCTCCAGCTCCAGCGCTTCGGCCAGCAGGTTAGCAATCAGATTGCTTTGCTGCTGCAGTTGCTTACGCGCCTCGGCGGCCTGTACGGAATCCGCAGGCAGATCGCGCCAGCGCTGGGTCAGCATCGCCAGCACCTCCACCGCCTGCGCCATATAGCGCTGGCAGCGACGGTAATCTTCCTCACGTCGACGCGCCTCCGCCTGCTGACGTCGCAGGTTCAGCTCCGCCAGCGTTTTACGCAGGGCGAGGATCTGCTGCATCAGCGGTCCGAGGCGGGAGAAATAGAGATCGTTGAATTCATCGAGCTGTTGCACGCGGGCATTGCGACGGTCAATCAAATCCCTGAGGCGCTCTTCCAGCGCTTTCAGCTCCATCTTGCTGGCCGCCACCTGCGGGTCACGCCATTGCGTCATGGCGCGCTGGCCCTGTAGCCAGGCAGCGATCGCCGCCATGGCAACGGTATAGTTTTTCTGCTCAAGCGCCGCGACGATTGCCTGTAGCTCATCGTCAAACGCTTCATTTTTCAGCCGTGTCAGCTGGCTCTGGATGATGTCGTCGTCTTCCAGTTCAATCGCATTTTTTATGATTTCTAGCCGTTTGATCGGTGTGCTCATGATGCCTTTCGCTTTGGCGCTTAAGTATTTGAGTTAAGGTTAATTGTTGTAAACGCTACAGGAAATAATACACACGGATGATGATCGGCGCGATGGGGGATTTCTTTAGTTTTTAGGGTTTGTGAAGAAGAGTGGCACGAACAGGAAGCCGAAAGGCTGGCGGGGGAGCGTTGGCCCCGGTTCTTGTTCTGCCAGTCCTGAAGGAATACCTAAGGCTGAATGCCCTGCATAGCGAAATCGAATGATGCCATACGAACCATACGACCCGCCATCAGTTCACCTCGCTGTAGATGCCCACCACACGGCCCAGTGTTTTTATCTCATCGATACCGCATTCAAAGGGGACTTTGCCGCCCGCGACGTGGAGTTTTTTCCCCGGCAGCAGGGTTAAATCACGAAGACTGATAGTGCCTTCAATCTCAACCAGCCATAGCCCGTCGGTTAATGACGCCCCTTTTTCAACAAAGTGGAGCTTTGTCTCAGACCGGACTGCGATACCGCGAGTGAGCGGTTTGCTAAAGAGATGTGAATCGATACTCAAAGTGGAATTTTCTTCCAACTGGCCATCACTGAGAGTGAATGTAACAACAGCAACGGGATCGCCAGGCGCAGGGTTACCTTCAAACTGGGCACCCTGTCCGGTCATTAACCAGCGCAGGCTGGCCCCTGTGTCCAGTGCACACTGTACCGCGAAGTCGTAGGAGATGGTGCCGCGCGCGTAGCGGTTCTGAAGGGAACTGGCGGCAATATTGAAGTGCCGGGCCAGCTGGATTTTTTGGGTAAAACCATATACCTGACAGATTCTATCGAGTAACTCTTCATTATTCACTTGAGAATCTAAAATCAAAATATATTCCTTTGGGTATTTACTAATACTCAGTTGGGTATTAGTATCAATGCGAATTCGGGCAATCAGCGGCAGACGTTGGCAAACAGAGGCTAATGATTGCAGACATTATCAAAATGGGAATCATGCAACATGGCTTCTGAAATCGCAATCATCAAAGTGCCAGCCCTGTCGTTAGGCTGGCGCAGTTCGTTGCGCTGGAAAGCGGCGTAACGCGTAGGCCAATCCCGTTTTCAGCCCGTTACGGGTGAGTAATTCACACAGTGTGAATCAACGCGAGGGACGTTATGGCAATAGAAGCGACACGTGCAACGGTCCCACTCAAGGTGGGGGCACGTCTTTCCGGGCTTAATCACGTGGCCGAACTGCGTGCCAGGTACTGGGGCGATAACGAGAAAGCGCTGGCGCGTTTTTTGGCCGAGATGCGCGATAAGCGCGATCCCTGTTTTGAAGAGAATAACAGGGCGCTGGCGGCCATCTTTTTCCTGGCTAAATTACCCGCCGCCCGTCACGAATGCGGTATCAATGAGCTGACGACTGAGGAGAAAAGAGCGCTTATCGGAGCCATGAATCATTTCCGTGCAGTCGTGAGTTTATTTCCTGAACGGCTGACCATGCCGCTTTAATCCACCCCAAAACGTAATGGCGTAAACCCGCCGGGCATTTTATTGCCTGAATTAAGGAGAATGAGTGATGCGAAATAGCGAAAACCGCACTTTTCTGAACGGGCGCGAGGAACTCCAGCGCCTGCTGGTGCAGGCGAAGATGGAGGAGCGCAGGGCGCGCGCACTCGCCGTCTCCCTGCGTCTGGAGGCATTAGCCAGTCACATCTATAAGACCGGAATGTGTGGCGAAGACGCAGCGGAACTGCTGTGTCACGAGGCTGCCCGTTACGAACGCGAATCCCAGGAGCTGCACTGATGGCCGATTTTATCGATCTGGCGCAGGAGCGTGAGCTTGAAGATCGCGAACGTCATATTAATAGCGCCCGCCAGCGATGCGCATCGCCCTCGCGTTTTACCTGCGAGGAGTGCGACATCCCCATCCCCGAGGCGCGGCGAAAGGCGTTACCTGGAGTGGCCTTATGCGTCACCTGCCAGGAGATAACGGAGCTGAAAAACAAACATTTCCGGGGAGGATAAGTTGGTGATGTCATTTGCTTATCCGTGGAATGAACCACGGTCGGCTATTGCCAGCCCCTACCTGACTCACCCCCAATTACAGCGTCGCGACCGTCTGTTCTCGGCGCTGCAGCAAGCCAGAAAAGCGCTCGCTCTGCAGCCTGACTGCGTGCGTTTTGACGTCTGGCGCACGGTTGATGCTCTTGAACTTCATCAGGGCAGCCTGCGAGCCAATGCCTTTTTGATTCGGTTCTGCAACAGGGTATTACCGCGTCTGCAGCAGGTCTCGGCACGGTATGCCTGTTCAGGTGTTGACCGTAACGTCTCCACCGCCGTTTTTGGTGGACACTTCGACACGCCGCTTTCGCAATATCTTGCATCGCGGATGGTTACGCTGATTGCCCGCTTCAACCGTCTCCCGGATATGTCCCGCGCCGATATTGATTTGCTGGCCGCTGACATCGCTGGCTTTATTCGTTCCGAGCTGGCGAATATCAATGACGCTGGCCTCGGCGAATTTCAAACCCTTCATGTCTGGTATCAGCGCGCTGGATTAATCACCCGCCAGTTCAATGTACTGCCTCCTCACTGGGAGCGCGTGTCGAAGATACTCTTTAACAAAGAGGACATTGCGCCAGCGGTGATCCGCATGTTTTCCGAAGACTGGTGGCGTGGACGACTGCGTCGCATGGCGGCCGCCTGGCGTGAGCATGTGCAGATTGCACTCGGAAACGTCAGCAAAAAGAAGTCTGCCTATGCGAGTAAACGCTGCATCACTGACTGGCGTGAACAGAAGCGGCGCACGCGTGAATTTCTTAAAGGTCTGGAACTGGAGGATGAAGAGGGCAACCGTATAAGCCTGATTGCCAGGCACGATGGCTCGGTGGCCAATCCCGCGATACGTCGCTGCGAACTGATGACCCGCATTCGCGGGTTTGAAAATATCTGCCATGAGCTTGGCTATGTGGGCGAGTTCTATACCTTAACCGCGCCGTCGAAATATCACGCCACCCTGAACACCGGCTATCGTAACGGTAAATGGAACGGGGCGAGCCCTGCGGATACGCAAAGCTACCTGACAAAACTGTGGGCGCGGATCCGGGCAAAACTCCACCGGCAGGCGATTCGTCTGTTTGGCATCCGCGTTGCTGAACCCCACCATGACGGTACGCCTCACTGGCACATGCTGATGTTCATGCTGCCCGAAAACGTTGAGCGCGTTCGCCGCATTATGGAGGAATACACACAGGAGGAAGACGCTTTTGAACTGCAAAGCGATAACGCCAGAAAAGCTCGCTTTCACGCTGAAGCTATAGACCCGCAAAAGGGCAGTGCCACCGGTTATATCGCTAAATACATCTCCAAGAATATCGACGGCTATGCCCTTGATGGCGAGACAGATCACGAAAGCGGCGAGTTGCTTAAAGTGACTGCATCTGCTGTTTCGGCCTGGGCGGCGCGCTGGCATATCCGTCAGTTTCAGTTTATCGGCGGTGCACCGGTGACCGTCTACCGTGAGCTGCGCCGTTTGACTGATACGCAGGCCGCACACGGTCTGAGCGTAGAATTTGCGGCAGCGCATGACGCCGCGGACGCCGGAGACTGGGCAGGATACGTCAATGCACAGGGAGGACCGTTTGTTCGTCGGGATGCGTTGCAGGTGCGCACGCTGTATGAGCCCCGTGCCGAATACAATCAGTACGGCGAAGAACGAGTCTGTATTCGCGGCGTTTACGACACCGCACTCGGCCCGGGCTCGCCGATTTTGACCCGGCTCACGCAGTGGAAAATTGTGCCGAAGCGTGCCGTTGATTTGGCCGTTGACCTTAACGGCACCGCTGCGCGTTCTTGGAGTTCTGTCAATAACTGTACGGTGAGCGACGTCTCTCAACCCCTCAGCCGGCGTGCGAGACGCGCGTTAGCCGCACGCATAACCCTCCCCAGACCGGTTGCAAAGACTCCCTTTGTCTATGACAAGGATCCGCAGAACGGAGTGGCAGAGAGAGTGATTGATGAGATACGGCTCGCCACCGGAATAACGATCAGCCGGGGGGAAGCCCTGCATCTTATGGCGGGGGGCATTAGCCGTTTTAACGACAAATGGTGCCGGGGATCTGCAGACGGATCGCTATTTCCTGCGGCACCGTCTTATCAGCAAAAGGCCCGGAAAATCCTTGAACGTATAAGGTATTTAACGCATCTGATAAGCAAAGGGATTCGCTAATCTTCATCGATATCATGTACATACCTCGCATGGTTCTGATTTTTTGCTTCACTCTTTTTATGAATACATGCTACTGTATGTTTATACAGTATCTCGTGGTGGAGGTTGTGTGGACAGAGAGTTGAACGAGCAAGTCATGATTGAACGCGTCGAGATGATTGCGCGGCTGACGACAGAAGGAACGTGTCAGGAAAGAGATCGTGAAATTGCCCTGAATTTGATCGCTGAGATTGCGAGAGGAAATTTAATCAGGAACAACGCGTTTACCGTGGTTTTCTCGGCATCACCCGTTCCGGACAGAATCAAAAAAGAGGCCAGCGTGCGGGTGAACATTACCCTGGATAAGGATCAGCTTATTGGTCCGTCCGTCGTGGAGGCGTTTCAGGATGAATTAACCCGCAGGATAAGATCCGTGTTTCCGTCAACGCTGGTTACCGTCAAAAAAGGATCCATGACCGGCGTGGAGTTGCAGGGGATTGAAAGAGAGGCCGATCGCGAAGCGCTGGACAATATCCTCCGGGAAGTCTGGGAAGACGAGAGCTGGCGCTAGGCCCTCTGCCATCTCGCGGGCAGTCTGTTGTGTCCGCGATTGTCCATCCTGCAGCGATAGCAAAAAGGGCGCCAGCGCTGGAAACTCAACGGTACCTGGAAATCCGGATGTTGGGAGCGTCTGATGAAAATCTATGCAATGCAGGGGGACACGCTTGATGCCATCTGTGCCCGTTATTATGGGCGCACGGCAGGGGTGGTCGAAACCGTTCTGAACGCCAATTCTGGCCTCGCGGAGTTGGGGGTCATCTTACCTCATGGCACGCCGATAGACATGCCAGAGGTTGATAGCGCACCGACTAAAGAATCAGTGAACCTATGGGACTGAGTCTTGAGAAAATCACCACGTTTATCGCCTACTGGCTGGCCGTAGCGCTGGCCTGGTTCGGGGCGATGTCTCCTGAAAAAGTCGCGCTATACGTGGGAAGCCTCTGCGCCATTTTTACCGCGCTGACGAATTACTGGTTTAAGCGGAAAACCTATCGCTATCTGACCTCTCTTGGACTCGATAAGAAGAGTATTCGTGAACTCAATCATTAAGCGTTGCAGCGCCGCGGGCGTACTGGCCCTGGCGGTGCTGATGCCTGACTTCCGGTTACTGAACACCTCACCGGAGGGGTTGGCGCTCATTGCTGATCTCGAAGGGTGTCGCCTGTCGCCTTATCGTTGCAGTGCGGGCGTATGGACATCAGGCATTGGCCATACGTCAGGCGTCGTGCCGGGACGGGAAATTACAGAGCGTGAGGCGGCAGCGAACCTTGTTGCCGACGTGATGAACGTTGAAAGACGGCTGGCGGTATGCGCACCGGTGGAGATGCCGCCCCGTGTCTATGATGCGCTGGTGAGTTTTGCCTTTAACGTTGGAACAGGGGCTGCCTGCCGTTCCACGCTGGTGTCATTCATTAAGCGTAAACAGTGGCCGCAGGCGTGCAATCAGCTTACCCGCTGGGTGTACGTCAATGGGGTCAAAAATGCCGGACTGGAAAACCGTCGAGCTCGTGAGAAGGCCTGGTGCCTGAAGGGGATGCCATGAAACCTCTTCTGCTGGTACTGGCCGTTCTGCTGGCCATCACGCTGTGGTTTCGTCATGACAACGTGAACCTGTCCCGCTCTCTTGCTAAAGCCAACCAGATCGCCCGCGATCAAAAAAACACAATCAACACGCTGCTTCAGCAGTTATCCGAAGCACAGCGGATTGCCAGGTCGAACGAAGATGCGCAGGTCAGGCTCCGCGAGGATCTTGCTGCCGTCGGCGAGGAGATGGCACGACGCGAAGCGGCTATCGGGAAATGGGTAAATGAAAATGAAGAGTTACGCCGCTGGTATAACGCTCAGCTGCCTGATGCTGTGCGCAGGTTGCACACCCGCGCCGCCTGCGCCTCCGCAGCACATTGTTTACAACGCCTGCCCGAAGGTGAGCGCCTGTCCGATGCCGGGAAGTGAGCCCATCACCAACGGCGATCTCAGTGCTGATATTCGTCGGCTTGAGCATGCCCTTATCGCCTGCGCGCTGCAGGTCGAAACCATAAAAGACTGTCAGGATAAACTCGATGCACAAACTCAACAGCCTGCGTCAGGCATTAATTGACGCCGTTCCTCAACTGAACGCTCACCCTGATCATCTGCAGATGTCGGTGGGGAGCGGAAATATTGACGCCCGCCTCGCGTCCTCGCTCTCCTTTGAAAAAAAGTATGAACTGAAAGCGAATATCAGTAGCTTCGCCGGCGACAGCGAGGGGGTCTTCGTCCCGGTACTGGCCTGGCTGCGTGAAAACCAGCCAGATATTTTTACCCTCGATGACGGGCGAAAAAACGGGTTTCTCTTTGGCGTCACCTTCAACGACGATGGTACGGTGAATATCAGCTTTAGCCTGCAGCTCACCGAGCGCATTCTTGTTTCGCAGGAGCAGGGAACGTTGCATGCCACCTATTCCCCGGAGCCGCCGTTGCCAGAGCCCGTCACACGTCCGCTGGAGCTGTATATCAACGGTGAACTGGTCAGCCAGTGGAAAGCGTAAGTTCACCACGCTGATGGCTGTCCAGCCATCAGCGTGAACGATTGTTGTTTCATCCCGCATAAAACTCCGTCTCGTTGCTGCCGATCCCCCTGAAGGGCATTCTCTTCTCATGAATACACTCACTTCCATGCACGGTATCGCTCGCGCGATCCGTAACCTGATTCGTATCGGTGTTGTCACCGATGTTGACCTCAACAGAGGGCTCTGCCGCGTCCAGTCCGGAGGGATGAAAACCACCTGGCTGAACTGGCTGACCTGTCGCGCCGGCCGTTCGCGCGTGTGGTGGGCGCCGTCCGAGGGAGAACAAGTGCTGCTGCTGGCCATCGGCGGTGAGCTTGATACCGCCTTCGTGCTGCCAGGTATCTTTTCCGATGACCACCCGGCGCCGTCAGGTTCCCCTGACGCACTCCACGTCTCGTTCCCTGATGGGGCGGTTATCGAGTACGAGCCCGGGAGCGGAGCACTCACGGCCACTGGCATTAAAACGGCTGACATTACAGCCTCTGAATCACTCACCGCCACCGTACCGGTGGTCCTGGTGAAGTCTGAGACGCGCATCACCCTGGATACACCTGAGGTGGTGTGTACCAACAAGCTAATTACCGCCTCTCTTGAAGTGCAGAAGGGCGGGGTAATGGCCGGCAATATTGAGCATTCCGGCGGTAAATTCACCTCCAATGGGGTGCAGGTGGACAACCATGCTCACGGCAGTGTGCAAAGCGGCGGAAGCTGGACTAAGGGGACGCAATGACGGTGCGCTACAGGGGAATGAACAGTCAGACCGGGCTCAGCATTTCAGAGGCTGAACATATCAGACAAAGCGTGCGGGACATTCTGGTCACGCCGATTGGCTCGCGGGTGATGCGCCGCGAGTACGGTTCACTGCTGGCGGCAATGATCGACAGGCCGCAGAGTCCGGCGCTGCGCCTGCAAATCATGGCCGCATGTTACTCCGCTATCCAGAAATGGGAGCCGCGGATCAGCCTGACGGCCATCACTTTCGAACGTTCGGAGAATGACGGGACGCTGTATGTCGATCTCACCGGCACCCGCCAGACCTCTGGACATTCCTTTTCTATCACTATTTCATTGAGTTAAACGCTATGGCTATTGTTGATCTGAGCCAGCTCGCCGCGCCGGATGTCGTGGAGGAGGTGGATTACGAAACGCTGCTGGCAGAACGAAAGGCCACTTTTGTCTCGCTCTATCCCGAAGAAGAGCAGGAGGCAATTGCACGAACGCTGACGCTTGAGTCGGAACCGATTGTGAAACTGCTGCAGGAGAATGCGTATCGGGAAGTTATCTGGCGCCAGCGCGTTAACGAGGCCGCGCGTGCGGTCATGCTGGCCTACGCCACCGGTAGCGATCTCGACCAGCTTGGAGCTAACGCTAACCTTGCGCGTCTGGTGATAACGCCTGCCGACGACACGACGTTTCCGCCCACGCCGGCAGTGATGGAGTCTGACACCGACTTTCGTTTGCGCATCCAGCAAGCCCCGGAAGGGCTGAGCGTGGCGGGATCGACGGGGGCTTATCAGTTCCATGGCCGCAGCGCGGATGGCCGGGTGGCGGACATCTCTGTCATCAGTCCTCAGCCTGCGAACGTTACCGTCTCCGTGCTGTCTCGGGAGAATAACGGCGTGGCGTCTGAAGAGCTGCTGGCCATTGTGCGCAACGCGCTGAACGATGAGGACGTCAGGCCCGTTGCCGATCGTGTGACCGTTCAGTCCGCCAGCATTGTCGACTACCGCATTGCGGCTTCTCTTTTCCTCTTCCCAGGTCCCGAAAGCGAGCCAGTGCTCAACGCGGCAAGGGCCCGGCTGCAGGCCTATATAACGGCACAGCACCGGCTCGGGCGGGATATTCGTAAGTCCGCCATTTACGCTGCACTGCATGTTGAGGGTGTACAACGCGTCGAACTGACCGCGCCTGCGGCCGATATTGTGCTTGATGAAACTCAGGCCTCATGGTGCAGCCAGTACAGCGTAACCGTTGGGGGAAACGATGAGTAATGCCCGATTGTTACCGGTGGGGTCGTCGCCGCTTGAGGTCGCGGCGGCGCGCGCCTGTGCCGACATTGAGAATACCCCCGTCCCGCTTCGTCACCTCTGGAATGCCGACACCTGTCCGGCAAATCTGTTGCCCTGGCTGGCGTGGGCGTTTTCGGTTGACCGCTGGGATGAAAACTGGCCGGAGGCCACCAAGCGCGATGTTATCCGCAATGCATGGTTTATCCATGCACACAAAGGAACGATCGGCGCAGTACGCCGCGTGGTGGAGCCACTTGGCTATCTGATCAACGTGACGGAGTGGTGGCAAACCAACGACCCGGCAGGCACGTTTCGCCTGGACATTGGCGTGCTGGAAACCGGCATCACCGAAGAAATGTATTACGAAATGGAGCGGCTTATTGCTGATGCAAAGCCTGCCAGCCGACATCTTATCGGCCTCAATATCATTCAGGACGTTCCGGGCTATCTCTATACCGGTGCCCTGAGCTATGACGGCGACATCATCACGGTTTACCCCGGATAAGTGAGAGCACAATGACAGTGAAGTATAAAACGGTTATCACCAAAGCCGGCGCCGAAAAACTGGCTGCCGCAACCGTCCCGAACGGGAAGAAAGTGAATTTTACGGCGATGGCGGTGGGTGATGGCGGCGGGCAACTCCCGACGCCAAATGCCAGCCAGACGAAACTCATCAATGAGGTCTGGCGTCATGCGCTGAACAAAATCAGCCAGGACAAAAAGAATAAAAATTATGTCGTGGCGGAGCTGCTGATCCCTCCGGAGATCGGCGGGTTCTGGATGCGTGAAATGGGGCTCTATGATGATACCGGGACGCTGATTGCTGTCGGCAATATGGCTGAAAGTTACAAACCTGCACTCGCTGAAGGATCTGGACGTGCGCAGACTGTGCGTATGGTCATCATGGTGAGTGATATCGCCTCCGTCGAGTTGACGATTGACACCTCAACGGTGATGGCGACGCAGGATTACGTCGACGACAAACTTGCCGAGCACGAGCAGTCCCGACGCCATCCTGATGCTTCTCTGACGGCAAAAGGTTTTACTCAGCTCAGTAGTGCGATCGACAGTGTCTCTGAAGTCGTTGCCGCGACGCCAAAAGCGGTGAAGGTCGCGTATGACCTGGCTAAGGGGAAATATACAGCTCAGGATGCCAGCACGGCACAAAAGGGTATCGTCCAGCTCAGTAGTGCGATCGACAGCGTGTCTGAGGTGCTGGCCGCAACGCCTAAAGCGGTAAAGGCCGCCTATGACCTGGCCAAAGGAAAATATACGGCTCAGGATGCCAGCACGGCACAAAAAGGTATCGTCCAGCTCAGCAGCGCCATTGACAATGTATCTGAGACACTGGCCGCGACGCCGAAAGCGGTGAAGACAGCTTATGATCTTGCTAAAGGAAAATACACCGCTCTGGATGCTACTACGACACAAAAGGGTATCGTTCAGCTTAGTAGCGCAGCCGACAGCGCATCTGAGGCGCTCGCCGCCACTCCGAAAGCCGTCAAAACAGCTAATGATAACGCTGTAGCCGCAAATCGTAATGCCAGCGAACGCGTAAGTAAATTTGGTGACAGCATGAGCGGTACGCTCAATCTTGATGGCGTAAAGCAAGGAGTTTATCTGCAATCTGGACTGAGTAATGGCATGCGCGGTGAAAAAAACTACCTACGAAAAATGCGTGGTGGGGAAGGTGATACTATCTGGCATGAGACGGTACAACAGGGAAATTGGCGTCTTGCAACTGGTTCGACAGACGGTCAGGAGGAAATCAATCTCAGTACTGCAAACGGGTTACGTGCACGACTCGAAATCACCTCCTTGAATGCAAATGGTATGCGTATTGCTTACGGTGACTATGGCACCTTTTGGCGCAATGATGGCGCAAACCTATATCTCATGCTAACGAACAAAGGTGATAAATTTGGTGGCTATAATTCGCTGCGCCCTTTGTGGGTGAGCCTTGAAACCGGTGCGCTAAATTCCGCTTCGCCGCTATCTGTTAATAATACGATTTATGCTGGAAAAGAAATTACGGCGGGTTATAGCGGAAATTATGCATGGGTCGAGCAATATAATACTAAAGCGCCATTTTTCAATTTATACAGTACAGCCGGGACAAGCGAATATCACCCAGTTTTAAAACAACAGGCAACCATTCAGGGGGTAAACTCTTGGGCATTTTCAATGGGCTCCCTGGTAAGCAGTAGCGTTCTTTCATGGCATTTACATATGAAAGGGAGTGGAGGTCAGGACGTTAATTATAAATGGGATACTAGCGGTAATTTTATTGCACCAGGACAGATTATTCCAGGGAGTTTTACTAATTTCGACTCCCGTTATTACACCAAGGGACAAAGTGATGCCGGTTATATGGCAAAAACTTCTGCCTATACAAAAGCCGAAAGCGATGCGCGGTACAATCTTAAAAATACAGCCAGCAAGGCGGCGAGTGGTTGGGAGAAAGATAACTCGACAGGAATTATGAAGCAATGGGGTGTGGCAACACGGAGTGCGGATTCAACACGTATCGCTTTCCCTACGGCATTTCCTAATGCTTGTTTGAGTGTGCAGTTAACACTGCTTTATACCAATGGATTCCACGATCAGAATATTTATGTTCAAAACCCTGACAAATCAGGTTTTACCTACGTTGCTGGCAGTGGTGAGGTTAAAGTTTATTTCGAGGCGAGAGGCTATTAATATGAGTTATGTTTATTGTCCCATTACCCGGGCTTTTTATAACGATACTCTTGAGGCAGACTATCGTTCCGCCGGCACCTGGCCAGATGATTATGTAAAAGTGGTCGATGAAGATTATGATTCGCTTATGGCCGGGCAAACCGAGGGAAAAGTGATTGTCTCAGATAAGAACGGCTATCCCGTGCTTGCGGAACCGCCAGCACCCACGCATGAAGATCGTGTTGCTCTGGCGCATTCTCAAAAAACATCCTTAATGCAAGCGGCAAATGACATTATCACTCCGCTTGAGGATGCCTCCGAGCTAGGCATTGCTACCGAGGAAGAAGCTGCCGCGTTGTTACGCTGGAAGCGGTACCGGGTAATGCTAAATCGGGTTGATGTTACCACCGCCCCGGATATTGAATGGCCAGAACGCCCTGCCTGACCCCAAACCCTCCATCCGGAGGGTTTTTCGTTTGTTGTGTAATCCTTTCTCCAACCCCAATAAGTCGCATCAATCGTGCGCTCCACAGACAATAGCCTCACCACTAAACGAAGGAGTTAAACGGATGGGCGACTATCATCACGGCGTGGAAGTCATCGAAATCAACGATGGCACCCGCACCATTTCCACCGTCTCGACGGCAATCATCGGCATGGTCTGTACGGCCAGCGATGCGGACGACAAGACATTTCCTTTAAACGAGCCTGTGCTCATTACCAACGTGCAAACCGCGATTGCGAAAGCCGGGAAAATGGGGACGTTGTCCGCTTCCCTGCAGGCGATTGCCGATCAGTGTAAACCGGTTGTTGTTGTCGTGCGTGTCGCTGAAGGCACCGCTGATACCGCTGAGGAAGCACAGAAAGAGACTATCTCTAATATCATCGGTACAACCGATGAAAACGGTAAGTACACCGGTCTGAAAGCGCTCCTTACCGCGAAAACGGTCACTGGTGTTAAGCCACGTATTCTCGGTGTTCCGGGGCTGGATTCGCAGGAAGTGGCGACCGCGCTGGCCGCCATGTGCCAAAGCCTGCGCGCGTTTGGCTATGTCAGTGCATGGGGTTGTAAAACCATTTCAGCCGCTATCGATTACCGCAAAAACTTCAGTCAGCGCGAGTTGATGGTGATTCACCCTGATTTTCTGGCGTGGGATACCACCACCAACACGACGACCCACGCCTGGGCCACTGCACGTGCTCTCGGCCTGCGCGCCAAAATCGACCAGACGATTGGCTGGCACAAAACCCTGTCCAACATCGGCGTTAACGGTGTCACAGGTGTAAGCGCCTCCGTGTCCTGGGATCTGCAGGAACAAGCGACCGATGCGAACCTGCTTAACCAGGCCGGCGTCACCACGCTTATTCGTAACGACGGCTTCAAATTCTGGGGCAACCGTACCTGTTCAGACGATCCGCTCTTCGTCTTTGAAAACTACACCCGTACCGCGCAGGTGTTGGCCGATACCATGGCCGAAGCACACGCATGGGCAATGGATAAACCCATTACGCCAACGCTCATCCGCGACATCGTTTCCGGTATCAATGCCAAATTCCGTGAGCTGAAAACCAACGGCTATATCGTTGATGGCGCTTGCTGGTATGACCCGGAATCAAATGATGCATCGACCCTGAAAGCGGGGAAATTGTACATCGATTACGACTACACCCCTGTCCCGCCGCTGGAGAACCTGACCCTGCGCCAGCGCATCACCGATACCTATCTGGCAGACCTGTCCGATTCGGTTAACAGCTAAGGAGCTGAAGCATGGCGTTACCACGCAAACTTAAATATCTGAACATGTTCAACGATGGCCTGAGCTATATGGGCGTTGTTGAGTCTGTCACCTTACCGAAGCTCACCCGCAAACTGGAGAAGTATCGCGGCGGCGGTATGCCGGGCTCGGTCTCTGTCGACCTCGGCCTGGACGATGATGCCCTGGCGCTTGAGTGGACCATTGGCGGTCTGCCGGACGTCGCGCTGTGGGCACAGTATGCCTCTCCGGGCGCGGACAGCGTGCCTCTGCGCTTTACCGGCTCCTTCCAGCGTGACGACACGGGCGAAATCTCCGCCGTCGAAATCGTCATGCGAGGCCGTCATAAAGAGTTTGATGGTGGTGAAAACAAGCAGGGCGAGAGCGGCACCACCAAGATGTCCACCGAGTGCGCTTACTACCAACTGACCATCGATGGCAAAGAGATCATCGAAATTGACATCATCAACATGGTGCTGAAAGTCGACGGCGTCGATCGTCTGGCGGAACACCGTAAGGCGATTGGCCTGTAAACCTTTAACCGGCCGGGACTGCCGGCCGGTAAGTTAACTTTCTGAAGAGTAACCAAATGGAAAATATCAACGAGACCGTCATTAACGAAAGCGAAAACCCGAACACCATTACGCTCGATACCCCCGTTCTGCGCGGCGAGCAAAAAATCGAAAAGGTGACCGTCGCAAAACCCAACGCGGGGACCCTGCGTGGGGTATCGCTGGCGTCGCTGGCACAATCTGACGTCGATGCGCTGATTAAAGTGCTGCCGCGAATGACCTCTCCGGCCCTGACCGAGCATGAGATTGCGCGTCTGGATGCTTCCGATCTGCTCTCTTTTGCGGGCAAGGTGATCGGTTTTTTGTCACCGGCTTCGGCTCGCTAACATTTCCCGGAAACCTGTCGGTCGATGATCTGATGGCGGATATCGCGGTGATCTTTCATTGGCCGCCGTCAGAGCTGTACTCGCTGAGCATGACCGAACTCCTTATATGGCGCGAAAAGGCGCTGCAGCGAAGCGGAAACTACCATGAGTAATAATGTCAGACTTCAGGAGTTGCTTAAGGCAGTCGACCGGGCAAGCCGACCGCTTAACGCTATCCAGAACGCCAGTCTCTCTCTCGCGGCCAGTATCCGCGATTCTGAGGCGGCGTTGCGCGCGCTTGATGAACAGGCGGGCCGCATTAACGGCTTCAGAAAAGCCAACGAACAGCTCGCCGTGACGGGGCAGTCTCTTGCCCGGGCGAAACAGCAGACTGCGGAGCTGGCGCTCCAGCTCAAAAACACCCAGAACCCAACACGTGACCAGGCGGATGCGCTGGCGGCAGCCCGCCAATCTGCCGCCGCGCTTAAGCATGAGTACAACAATTTACGCCAGTCAGTGCAGCGCCAGCGCGGTGAGCTGGCGCAGGCAGGGATTAATACGCGCACGCTGTCGTCAGATGAGCGTCGTTTAAGACAGGGTATCAGCGAAAAAACGCTACAACTAAATCGACATAAAGAGGCGCTTGCCAGGGTCAATCAGCAACAGGAGCGGCTTAATACCGTTCAGAACCGCTACGAGTCTGGCAAACGTGTTGCCGCGGGTGTGCAGCAGTTTGCTAATGCGAGCGCAGGAATGGCAAAGGCGGGCTTTAATCAGACGTCCCGCTTTATTGCCCCAGGCATCCGTTTTGAAAAGCAGATGTCTGCCATACAGGCAAGCCTGGGTCTGCAGAAGGGGGATACCAGGCTGGAGGCCATTCGCCAGCAGGCACGGGATGTCAGCGTCAGTACAGGAACCTCTACAGATGTTGTCACCCGGGCGCAGGGCGAGCTGGCCCGGTCAGGCTATGACGCCGACGGGGTGGTGGCCGCCACTGTGCCGACGGTCAACCTCAGCCTCGCTGGGAATATTGATGCCGCCAAAGCGGTCGACATCATCCGCAGCACGCAGGCCTCGTTTAACCTGGCGAATACGGATGTTGAACGCGTTGCAGATGTCCTTACCCGCGGTTTCACTGCGTCCAATACCAGTCTCACCGAACTGAGTACCGCCGTTGCATCCGCCGCACCTGCCGCCGGAGAAGCCGGCGCCAGCCTTGAGGAGACCACCGCGCTGCTTGGTATTCTGATGGAAAAGGGGATGAAAGGGGCCGATGCCGGCGCAGAGGTTAGCGCCATGTTGAGCCGCCTGCAGACGCCGGATGGGCAGCGTTCTGCAGCGCTGAATGAACTGAAGGTGCAAACCCGGGATGGCGAGGGTAATCCACTGCCGACAGAGAATATCCTCAAGGCGATCTCTGCCTCATTCGAAAACAGCAAAATCGGTGCGGCTCAACAAACGGAATACCTGAAGGCCATTTTCGGTGCGGATGCGATGCAAGGCGCAGGCGTACTGGTTTCAGCGGCTGGGAATGGAACACTGGATAACAAGCGCCAGACACTCCAGGGCGCGAGGGGGAGCACCGCGCTGACAGCCTCGGTTCAGGGCGATAACCTCGAGGGTGATATCAGCAAGTTCCAGGCTGCATTAAACGGCCTGAAGATTGATGTCTTTGATAAGGCCGATGGTGCCCTGCGCACGCTGATCTCAACCGCGACCGGATGGCTTAGTACGCTCTCTCTCTGGGTCAACGCTAACCCTGCACTGACGCAAGCCCTGGTCAGCGTGGTTATGGGCGCACAAGCCTTTGCCGGTGTCCTGGGCACGCTAGGTATGGTGGTCGCCCCCATTGTGTCAGGCCTGAATCTGGTGATAACCGCTGCCGGGATGCTGGGCACGGTATTCAGCGTAGTGGGGGGGAGCATCATGACGGTGCTGGGCGCCCTGAGCTGGCCCGTTATTGCTCTCGGAGCGGCAATTGCCGCTGGCGCTTTACTGATTCTTAAATACTGGGAGCCCATTAGCGCCTTCTTTGGCGGGGTGATTGAGGGGCTTTCTGCGGCCTTCGCGCCGCTGGGCGAGCTGTTATCTCCGCTGTTACAGGCCTTTGGTTTCATTTCAGAAAAACTGGGCGGGATCTGGCAGTGGTTCATCGATCTGATTGCGCCGATTAAGGCGACGCAGGAAACGCTCGACAGCTGCAAAAATGTCGGCGTGGCGTTCGGTCAGGCGCTGGGAGATGCGCTAATGGCGCCGCTAAATCTCTTTAACAGCCTGCGCGGCAAGGCCAGCTGGCTGCTGGAGAAACTCGGCGTCATAAAAAAAGAGTCGGGCAATATCGACTCGGCTGTACCGAAAGAAGGCACCTCCTCTGCTGACGCCGGCAGTGCCTGGGACCCGGCGTCACCTGTTTACAGCGGCTTCATGGGATACCAGCCGATGGCAGCAGCGGGAGGGCGTTCTTACATCGATCAGAGTAAAAGTGAATACAACTTCACGCTGCAGGGAAGCGCAGCCTCCGGAACGGATCTGACTCGTCAAATCCGGGAGGCTATAGAGAGCAGTGAGCAGGAAAAAGCGAGACGGCAGCAATCCAGCTTTATGTATGGTTAAGGAGAGAGAAAATGTTAATGGTGCTGGGTCTGTTTGTCTTTGAACGACGAACCTTACCGTATCAGTCAATGGTATTTACAAAAGACTACCGCTGGGCATCCAACGAACGCATCGGGAAACCCAAAGCCTGGCAGTATCTTGGCGAAGGTGAGACATCCTTTAACCTTTCCGGATTACTTTACCCGGAGCTCACGGGAGGGCGGCTTTCTCTCAAGGCGGTTGAGCTGATGGCGAATGAAGGGCGGGCATGGCCGTTGATAGACGGTACCGGCATCATTCACGGCATGTTTATCATTGAGAAAGTCACGCATACGCATTCGGATTTTTACAGCGATGGCACTGCCCGGAAAATTGATTTTACCCTGGTACTGAAACGCGTGGATGAATCGCTGATGACGACGTTTGGCGACCTGAGAACGCAGGCCTCAGAGCTGGTGGAAAGCGCACGTAATAGCATTGGAGGGCTGGTGGGATGATCACCGAAATGAATATCCGGGCGGGTGGGAAACTCGCCCCTGATTTTATGCTTAAGCTTGACGAGCGCGATATCACGCAAAATTTCAGCCATCGTCTTATCAGTTTGACCATGACCGACAAACGTGGGCTGGAAGCCGATCAGCTGGATATTCTACTGGATGATTCCGACGGGTTGTTAGACCTGCCTGCCCGGGGGGCAAGACTGTCCTTATGGCTGGGATGGGAGGGAACACCGCTCCAGCCGAAAGGGGACTTTACGATAGATGCGATTGAATTCCGGGGCACGCCTGACACGCTGACCATCCGGGGATGCAGCGCAGATTTTCGTGGGAAGCTCAACGTGCGGCGCGAACAGTCGTGGCATGACACGACGATCGGCGCGATAGTCAACACCATTGCTCAGCGTAACCAGTTTACCGCCAGCGTCGGGGCGGGACTTGCATCCATCGCCATTTCTCATATCGATCAGTCTCAGGAGACTGACGCGGCGTTTCTCTCCCGCCTGGCCGAACGTAATGGTGCATTTGTTTCAATCAAAGCCGGGAAGGTTATTTTTATGAAAGCGGGCCATGCCGTGACGGCCAGTGGCACACCGCTTCCCTTAATGATGATTGAACGTGGGGATGGCGATCGGCACCTTTTTTCCGTCGCTGACCGTGAAAATTATTCCGGCGTGACGGCCAAATGGCTGCAAACGCGTGACCCGAAACAACAAAATGCTCAATTGAGTATTAATCGTCAGCCCGGGGGGCAGCCGACAGAAGGACTACAGCACCCGGATGCCGCTGCACCGGTAGCGGGAGCAGGAGGCAAGGCAGAGAAGCCGCAAGAGAGGCTGGTAGGATCGGCGGAAAACGTTTTTGAGCTCACCACGGTTTATGCCTCTGAAGAGCAGGCGCTCAGGACTGCGGAGGCGAAGTGGCGCGCGCTTCAGCGGGGTACCGTGAATTTTTCTATCCAGCTGGCGCTGGGACGCGCCGATCTGTATCCCGAAACGCCGGTGCTGGTCAACGGCTTTAAACGGGTCATTGACGAGCAGGCGTGGATTATCAACGAGGTGGTTCATACTCTCAGCGAGAGTGGATTTACCACGCAACTTAAGCTTGAGCTGAACGTCGCCGATGAAAAATTTTCTATCGGAAATGAGTAATGTATTTGCTATTGGTTTCTTTTTGGGTATTATTAATTCACAAATTGTGAATTATGTGGAGGGGTTCATGTTTCATTGTCCTAAGTGCAAGCATTCCGCGCATGCGCGTACCAGTCGCTATTTAAGTGAAAATACCAAAGAGCGCTATCACCAGTGCACCAATGTGGACTGCAGCTGTACGTTTGTGACGATGGAGTCCGTGGAGCGTCTGATTGCGACACCTGGCGCCGCTGAGCGTGTCCGAACGGCTTCGCTGACCCACGGTTAGCGACTGCGCCACCGGCTCAAAAAAACCAATAAAAAAGCCACTCAATCGAGTGGCTTAATTATTTGATTCTACAGCTAAATTTGGTGGCCCCTGCTGGACTTGAACCAGCGACCAAGCGATTATGAGTCGCCTGCTCTAACCACTGAGCTAAGGGGCCGTGGCGGTGAATTATAGAGGAACTCCCTTCAGCAATCCAGCCATTCACACCTGCCTGCTGTTTTTATAAACAATGCATAATCAATCCTTTATACTTCCATAAAGATGTATCAATGGGAGTAGAGATGATCAACGATATTCTGGCCCCGGGCTTGCGGGTGGTGTTTTGCGGGATTAACCCTGGGAAGTCCTCGGCGCACACCGGTTTTCACTTTGCCCATCCGGGGAATCGCTTCTGGAAGGTTATCTATCAGGCCGGGTTTACCGACAGGCTACTGAAGCCTGAAGAGGAGCAGCACCTGCTGGATACGCGCTGCGGGATTACCATGCTGGTTGAGCGGCCCACGGTACAGGCGAGTGAGGTGAACCTGCATGAACTGCGCAGCGGTGGGCGGGAGCTGATTAAGAAGATTGAAGATTATCAGCCGGCAGCGCTGGCAATCCTGGGTAAGCAGGCTTACGAACAGGCGTTCAGTCAGCGCGGTGCGCAGTGGGGCAAACAGGCCATCACCATTGGCGTCACGCAGGTGTGGGTGCTGCCAAACCCGAGCGGGCTTAACAGGGCAACGCTGGATAAGCTGGTGGAGGCGTATCGGGAACTGGATGAGGTCCTTGTTGTGCGTGGGCTGTAGGGCGGTGTTTCCTTGTTCCTGAGGGGCGGAGAAAATGCAAAAAAAAAGCTCCCTTTGGGGAGCTTTTTCACTGACAGGATCGATTAATCGTCCAGGAAGCTACGCAGTACTTCAGAGCGGCTTGGATGGCGCAGTTTACGCAGCGCCTTCGCTTCGATCTGACGGATACGTTCGCGGGTAACGTCGAACTGTTTACCCACTTCTTCCAGAGTATGGTCGGTGTTCATATCGATACCGAAACGCATACGCAGCACTTTTGCTTCACGGGCGGTCAGGCCAGCCAGAACGTCGTGCGTTGCAGCACGCAGGCTCTCGGTCGTCGCAGAGTCCAGCGGCAGCTCGAGGGTGGTATCCTCGATGAAATCACCCAGATGCGAATCTTCATCATCACCGATTGGTGTTTCCATGGAGATTGGCTCTTTGGCGATCTTCAGCACTTTACGGATCTTGTCTTCCGGCATCAGCATGCGCTCAGCCAGCTCTTCCGGCGTTGGCTCGCGGCCCATCTCCTGCAGCATCTGGCGGGAGATACGGTTGAGCTTGTTGATGGTCTCAATCATATGCACCGGAATACGGATGGTGCGCGCCTGATCCGCGATAGAGCGGGTGATAGCCTGACGGATCCACCAGGTAGCATAGGTGGAGAACTTATAACCACGACGGTATTCAAACTTATCAACCGCTTTCATCAGACCGATATTGCCTTCCTGAATCAGATCCAGGAACTGCAGGCCACGGTTGGTGTACTTCTTGGCGATAGAGATAACCAGACGCAGGTTCGCTTCAACCATCTCTTTCTTCGCACGGCGGGCTTTCGCTTCACCGATGGACATACGACGGTTGATGTCTTTAACCTGCTCAATGGTCAGGCCGGTCTCTTCTTCAATCTGATGCAGTTTCTGCAGGCCGCGGAATACGTCTTCTTTCACGTCGTGCAGTTTTTCAGACCACGGCTTGTTCATCGCGATAGCCGCGTTGAACCAGGTTTCGCTGGTTTCGTTGCCGGTGAAGAGGGTGATGAAGTTCTTCTTCGGCATTTTGCACTGCTCAACGCACAGTTTCATGATGATGCGTTCCTGGGTACGTACGCGATCCATCATCACGCGCATGCTGTTAACCAGGTAGTCGAACTGTTTAGGCACCAGACGGAACTGTTTGAAGACTTCAGACAGTTTCAGGATCTCTTCCTGTGCGGCTGCGTGGCTGCGACCTTTTGCTTTGATGGTGTCACGCGTGACTTCGTACTGGGTACGCAGCTCGGCAAACTTCTCGCGCGCCAGTTCCGGATCGATGCTGTTGTCATCATCGGCGGTGTCGTCGTCGGCATCTTCCTCATCTTCGTCTTCGTCATCATCCATCTCTTCCTGAGACAGTTCAGAACCCACGTGAGTGGCGGTCGGTGCCATATCTTCTTCAGCGTTCGGGTCGACAAAACCGGTGATCAGGTCAGACAGGCGCGCTTCTTCCGCTTCAACACGATCGTACTGCTCCAGCAGATAGGTGATCGCTTCCGGGTATTCGGCAACAGAGCACTGAACCTGGTTGATCCCGTCTTCGATGCGTTTCGCGATGTCAATTTCGCCTTCGCGGGTCAACAGTTCAACGGTACCCATTTCGCGCATGTACATGCGGACCGGGTCAGTGGTACGCCCGATTTCAGATTCCACGCTGGACAGGACCTGTGCAGCAGCTTCTTCCGCATCTTCGTCAGTGTTGTTGGAGGTTTCAGCCAGCAACAGATCATCGGCATCAGGTGCTTCTTCCATCACCTGAATACCCATGTCATTGATCATTTGGATGATGTCTTCGATTTGATCTGAATCGACGATATCTTCCGGCAGATGGTCATTGACCTCGGCATAGGTCAGATAGCCTTGCTCCTTACCACGTTGGACAAGAAGCTTCAGCTGTGACTGCGGGTTTTGCTCCATAAGACGGTATCCACACTTAATTCGTTTGATTGGTGTCGGCGATGGGGCTGCCAACCTTTAAAGCGAGGGCGTACTTATATTTGTGCCGCTGCCTCTCAGTGCGGCTGCCGGGGGCTTCCCGATCGATATTCGGCACTTAAGCCGTTGAATTCATTTTTTTGCCAGCTCCTGGTTCAGCATCCAGAGTTCCCGGCGTTCTTCGCTGCTTAAGCCGTGCGTGCGCTCGCGAGCTATCAACTCTTCCTGGCGCAGCTCAAGCATCGAATCAAACATATGGTTGAGTGAGTCGGTGAACGTTTTTTCTGCAATGTCCTTATCTGCTATATCGTCCCACATCGACAGTTTTTCAAGGGTAGCAGCCTCTTTTGTGCCGCGATAATGTTCTAAAAGTTGTCCGGTGGTCAGACCTGGCTGAGACAAACAAGTGTTGACCAATTCTGAAAATAAGCCAAGCCCGGGCAATTTTTCGTGGTTCAAACCCGCCAGCGATGGCACTTGCGGAGCAAGTTCGGGGTTTTGAACCAGTAACCCTATCAGTATACGCATGGTTGTGCGTTTTAGCTGAGGCGCGGGACGAACCGCACCGTTTTCAGACTGTTTAGGCATTAAACGTTCAAGCTGGCTGTCATCCAGAATGCCGAGCTTGTTGCCTAGCTCCTGACGCAGATAGATGCGCAGCGTTTCGCCGGGCACCTGACTGATTAACGGCAGCGCCAGCGTGCTGAGCTGCGCGCGCCCGTCAGGGGTACTCAAATCGACCTGCGGCATCAGGCTGTTAAACAAAAACGTGGAGAGCGGCTGAGCCTGCTCCATCCGCGCTTCAAACGCCGCTTTGCCCTCTTTACGCACCAGCGTATCCGGGTCTTCACCGTCGGGCAGGAACATAAAGCGTAACTGACGCCCGTCGGTCATATAAGGCAGTGCCGTTTCCAGCGCACGCCAGGCGGCGTCGCGCCCTGCACGGTCACCGTCGTAACAGCAGATGACATTGTTAGTCACCCTGTACAGCAGCTGAATGTGATCGGCTGTGGTCGAGGTGCCCAGAGATGCAACCGCATAATTGATGTCGTACTGCGCCAGCGCGACGACATCCATATAGCCTTCGACGACCAGAAGGCGCGGAGGTTCCGCGTTATCCTTCAGCGCCTCATAAAGACCGTAAAGCTGGCGGCCTTTATGAAAAATATCGGTCTCCGGGGAGTTGAGGTACTTCGGCAGGGCATCACCCAGCACGCGACCACCAAAACCAATCACCCGGCCACGCTTGTCGCGGATCGGGAACATCACCCGTTCGCGGAAGCGGTCGTAGCTTCGTCCCTGGTCATTGGTTACCAGCATGCCGGCATCGATAAGAGACTTACGATCTTCGCTATTGCCGCCAAAACGCTTTAACACGTTGTCCCAGCCGGGCGGGGCGTAACCAATAGCGAAACGCGCAATCACATCGTCACTCAGTCCGCGCGCTGTCAGGTACTGACGCGCAGGCTCAGCAGCAGCGTGCTTAAGAGACTGTTGATAAAACGAGTTCAGACCATCCATCAGTTGGTACAGCGTCTGCCGTTGATGGCGCTCGATCTGGCTTGGTCCACTGCCTGCTTCATACGGCACTTCAAGGTTGTGCATCGCCGCCAGTTCTTCGACGGTTTCAACGAACTCGAGCTTGTCGTAGTTCATTAAAAAATCGACAGCATTACCGTGAGCACCACAGCCGAAGCAATGGTAAAACTGCTTTTCACCGTTTACGGTGAAGGAGGGGGTTTTTTCGTTATGGAAAGGACAGCACGCATGATAGTTCTTGCCCTGCTTTTTCAGCTTTACCCGCGCGTCGATGAGATCGACGATGTCGGTTCTGGCTAGCAGGTCATTGATGAATACGCGTGGGATTCGTCCGGCCATATGCCCCAAAATTTTTAGTAACTCATAAACGAAAACAAGCCGCGCATTCCTTCCGGAAGCACGGCCTTACGACTACAACTCTGTCTGTCATTGAGGGCTGAGGCCCTCAATTGATTAGTACAGACGAGTACGGCGTGCGTTTTCGCGAGCCAGTTTCTTCGCGTGACGTTTCACAGCAGAAGCTTTAGCGCGCTTACGTTCGGTCGTTGGTTTTTCATAGAACTCACGACGACGAACTTCAGCCAGAACACCTGCTTTCTCGCATGAACGTTTGAAGCGACGCAGTGCAACGTCGAACGGCTCGTTTTCACGTACTTTAATTACCGGCATGTAACTCTCACCTTTGATAAATTCGGTTTGCCGCTGGCATCAACGCCAGCTTATTTCAAAATGGTGCGGAATTTTACTGCAAATGCTGCTGCTTTGTAAAGCACCGACGCGTTTTTGAAAGGGACTTTAATAAGGGTGAGGAGTATACACGAGGCTTCTTCCTGGGGCGAACAAAGTTTTACATCAATCCGCATTGGCCCTACACTGCGCGGTATTGAAACGAGGTAAAACAAGTCATGCGTGTACTGGGTATTGAAACATCCTGCGATGAGACCGGCATCGCCATTTACGACGACGAAAAAGGGCTTCTTGCCAACCAACTGTATAGTCAGGTGAAATTACACGCTGACTACGGCGGCGTCGTGCCTGAACTGGCTTCTCGTGACCACGTGCGTAAAACGGTTCCCCTGATTCAGGCGGCGCTGAAAGAAGCCGGGTTGAGCTCTACTGATATTGATGCTGTAGCGTATACCGCAGGCCCGGGCCTGGTGGGTGCGCTGCTGGTCGGCGCAACGGTGGGCCGTTCGCTGGCATTCGCGTGGGATGTGCCGGCCATTCCGGTTCACCATATGGAAGGGCATCTTCTGGCGCCGATGCTGGAAGATAATCCGCCTGCGTTTCCTTTTGTGGCGCTGCTGGTTTCAGGTGGCCATACCCAGCTGATTAGCGTAACGGGGATTGGCAAGTATGAGCTGCTCGGCGAGTCCATTGACGACGCAGCCGGTGAAGCCTTCGACAAAACGGCCAAACTGCTGGGTCTGGATTATCCTGGCGGTCCGATGCTCTCGAAAATGGCATCGCAGGGCACGGAAGGGCGTTTCGTCTTCCCGCGTCCGATGACTGACCGTCCAGGGCTGGATTTCAGCTTTTCCGGTCTGAAAACCTTCGCGGCCAATACCATTCGCAATAACGACGATAGTGAGCAGACCCGTGCTGATATCGCCCGTGCGTTCGAAGACGCGGTGGTCGATACCCTGATGATCAAATGCAAACGCGCCCTGGAAAAGACCGGCTTTAAGCGTCTGGTGATGGCCGGGGGCGTCAGCGCCAACCGCACGCTGCGTGCAAAACTCGCCCAGATGATGCAAAAGCGTGGTGGGGAAGTATTTTATGCCCGTCCGGAATTCTGTACCGATAACGGGGCGATGATCGCCTACGCGGGCATGGTGCGTCTGAACGCTGGCGCGACCGCCGATCTGAGCGTCTCTGTACGTCCACGCTGGCCGCTGGCGGAGTTGCCGGAGGCGTAATGCCTGGCCCTCTCCCGCCAGGGAGAGGGGATTTATACGGTTACACCCGCAACATCCCTTTCTCTTCCAGAAATGTCACGATCGTCGCCAGTCCGTCGCCCGCCTTCAGATTGGTGAAGGTCCACGGGCGCTCGCCGCGCATGCGGTTGGTGTCACGCTCCATCACTTCCAGTGAGGCCCCCACATAGGGTGCCAGGTCGGTTTTGTTGATCACCAGAAAATCGGATTTGGTAATCCCTGGGCCGCCCTTACGCGGGATCTTCTCCCCTTCAGCGACATCAATCACATAGATCGTCAGGTCAGCCAGCTCCGGGCTGAAGGTGGCGCTCAGGTTGTCACCGCCGCTTTCAACGAAGATCAGGTCCAGATTGCCGAACTTTTCGCTTAACGCTTCCACTGCCGCCAGGTTCATTGAGGCATCTTCGCGGATTGCGGTATGCGGGCAACCGCCCGTCTCCACGCCCACGATGCGCTCTGGCTCAAGGGCACCCGCTTCGGTGAGAATGCGCTGGTCCTCTTTGGTGTAGATATCGTTAGTCACCACTGCCAGGTGATAGGTGTCGCGCATTGCTTTGCAGAGTGCTTCCAGTAACGCGGTTTTACCCGACCCCACCGGGCCGCCCACGCCCACGCGCAGGGGATGTTTGTAATCAGCCATGTTGTCTCCTCAGGAACGGAATAATCGTGAATATTGTGTTTCGTGGCGCGCAGAGGCGATGGCCGACAGCGGCGTTGCCGCACCCAGCGCGTCGTCGCCACGCAAAAAAGCCGGTTCAAGCCCAGCGGCAAAGTGGTCGCTCAGGTCGATAATCAGCTGCTGCGCCGCCTGTTGCCCGAACGGCACCAGCTTGACGCCCGCCATGACCGCGCTCTCAATCCAGCTGTAGCCCAGGCTCAGGGCCAGCTCATGGGCGCTAATGCCCCAGCGTACTCCGAGCCACGCCATGCCGCTGAGCTGGCTTTGCATAAACAGCGTCTGCCACTCTGCCGGACAGTCCGGCTCCCAGCTTTTGAGCAGGCGCGTAAAGGCCGCCCCGCGGTTGCGTTCCTCTTCACGCAGTTCACGCGTTTCCCGGCAGGCGAGAAGGTAGGCCGTCCAGCGTGTTGCCGTCGCCAAATCGTTTTGCTCGCACGCCTGATAAAGTCGGGAAAACAGCGGCAGATCGACACAGAACAAGCTCTGCTCCATCTGCAGGATCTGCCAGTTTTTGAACGCCTCAGCATCGGGGACCCAGCCTGCTTCTACGGCCCACTCCAGCCCCTGCGACCAGGTGAATGACCCGACCGGAAGGCTGCTGCTGGAGAGCTGCATCAGGCGCAGCCGCTGGCGGACGTGCTCCATCAGCCCATCAGCGCCAGCAGCGCAGAGACAATCAGCCCGCCACCAAAGGTTTTACGCAACCCGTCGTGACGGCGCAGCAGTAACCCGGCGGCGAAGCTGGCGCACAGCACCGTGGCACTGGCAAACATAAAGCCGCTGGTGAAGAGCCAGAAGTTGTGGCCAGACATCTCTACCCCGTGCGCCCAGCCGTGGAACATTGCCAGCGCCGGCACGGCCAACAGCAGGCGATTTTCGGTTTTAAACATCATCGCGCCGCAGACCGCCAGCGAGGCGATAATCAGCATTTCCATGCCGCTAAAGCCGCCAAGCTGGCTGCCTGCAACGGCCCCGGCCAGCATCATGCCGAGAGTGGCAAGAGGCAGCAGCAGCTTGCGCCCGCTCAGGGCCGAAAGTACGCCCGCACCGGTTAGCATCAGCAGATGATCAAGACCCGTCAGCGGATGGAAAAAACCGGCCTGAAAGCTGTCTGTGCCGTGTCCGGGATGCGCCAGGACAGGAAGAGAAAAGGCCAGCAGTAACAGAGGTAAAAACGTACGCATGATGAATCCTTAATGTGAATGAGCGTGAGAGTGACTATGGCTATGGCTATGGCTGTGGGCATCGCTGGTATACGCCCCCGCTTCCGGTTCAAACGGGAGGGTGGTAAATGTCACCTCGAGCCCGAACTGGCGCAGCATGTCATCGAGCACATGATCGTGGTGGTAGCGCAGCTCGCCGGGCATGATCTGCAGCGGCACGTGGCGGTTGCCGAGGTGGTAGCAGGCGCGGGCGAGCAGGAACGGATCGTCGCAGCGCACCACGGAGACCGATTCCGGCGCGGCGATCACCTCGATCACCTCGCTGCCGTCGTCAGTGGTCAGCAGATCTCCCCCGCGCAGCAGCAGGCCGCGCGGCAGCATCAGCCCGGCTTCGCGACCGTCATTCAGCGTCACGCGGGCACGGCTTTTTACCCGGACATCAATCGGCAGCGTGACGCTGGCGGTTATCGGATGGGCATGGTCAAGGCGTTGGGTCAGGTAGATCATCGTCACTCCTTAAAACAGGAAATAGCGTTGGGCCATCGGCAGAACGTCTGCCGGCTCGCTGGTAATGAGCTCGCCATCAACGCGAACCTCGTAAGTTTGTGCATCAACGGTGATGTTGGGCTGCAGGCTGTTGTGGATCATGTCGGCCTTTTTCACCGTGCGGCAGCCTTTTACGACGGCTATGCCGCTCTGCAGGCTGAGCTGGTGCGAAATGCCCTTCGCATCGGCAGCCTGGGAGACAAACGTCAGCCGTGTCGCATGGCGCGCGGCACCCAGCGTGCCAAACATCGGACGGTAATGGACCGGTTGCGGCGTTGGGATAGAGGCGTTGATATCCCCCATCGGCGCGCAGGCGATCATCCCGCCTTTCACAATGGTGGCGGGTTTGACGCCAAAGAACGCGGGGGACCAGACCACTAAATCCGCCAGTTTCCCGGCCTCAATCGAGCCCACTTCATGAGCAATCCCGTGGGTCAGCGCCGGGTTAATGGTGTATTTGGCGATATAGCGTTTCACGCGGTAGTTATCGTTGTTCCCGGTCTCTTCCGGCAGTGCGCCGCGCTGAACCTTCATACGGTGCGCCACCTGCCAGGTACGAATAATCACTTCGCCGACGCGACCCATTGCCTGGGAATCGGACGAGGTCAGCGAGAAGGCGCCGATATCGTGAAGGACATCTTCCGCTGCGATGGTCTCCCGGCGAATGCGTGATTCAGCAAAGGCCACGTCCTCGGCGATATCCGGGTCGAGGTGGTGACACACCATCAGCATGTCGAGATGCTCGTCGATGGTATTCACCGTGTAAGGAAGCGTCGGGTTAGTGGAGGAGGGCAGAATATTCGGGTGTGCGCAGGCGGTAATAATATCCGGTGCATGTCCGCCGCCCGCCCCTTCCGTATGGAAGGTGTGAATGGTCCGCCCACCGATAGCCGCCAGCGTGTCCTCAACAAACCCGGATTCGTTCAGCGTGTCGCTGTGCAGCGCCACCTGAATATCCATCTCCTCCGCCACCGCCAGTGAGCAGTTGATGGCTGCAGGCGTCGCGCCCCAGTCTTCGTGGATCTTCAGCCCGATGGCACCCGCTGCGATCTGCTCGCGCAGGGCATCAGGGTTGGAACCGTTACCTTTGCCAAGCAGGCCGATATTCACCGGTAGTGTATCGGCCGCCTGCAACATTCGCGCGATATACCAGGGCCCTGGCGTACAGGTCGTGGCGTTGGTGCCTGCCGCAGGGCCCGTGCCCCCGCCAATCATGGTGGTGACGCCAGAGACCAGCGCCTCTTCCGCCTGCTGCGGGCAGATCCAGTGGATGTGCGTGTCGATCCCGCCGGCGGTGACAATTTTCCCTTCGGCGGCGATCACTTCTGTCGCTGCGCCAATCGGGATCGTGACCCCGGGCTGTATATCCGGGTTACCGGCTTTACCCACGGCAAAAATCCGCCCGTTTTTTACGCCAATATCGGCTTTAACGATCCCCCAGTGATCGATAATCAGCGCGTTGGTCAGCACCAGATCCACGCAGCCGTCGGATGTCATCTGCCCCTGGCCCATACCGTCGCGGATCACCTTCCCGCCGCCAAATTTGACCTCTTCGCCGTAGACGGTGAGATCGTTTTCCACTTCTATCCACAGCTCGCTGTCGGCCAGACGCACTTTATCGCCAGTGGTGGGGCCGAACATATCGGCGTAGGCCTGGCGTGAAATTTCAGCCATTTTTCACCTCTCCCATCACCTCGCCGCGAAAGCCGAAAATACGCTGCGCGCCGCTGACCTGAACCAGCGTCACCTCGCGCTTCTGTCCGGGTTCGAAACGCACGGCGGTGCCTGCCGGAATATTCAGCCGATAGCCTCTGGTGGCTTCCCGGTCGAATTTCAGCGCCGGGTTAATCTCATAAAAGTGGTAGTGCGATCCCACCTGGATCGGTCTGTCGCCATGGTTTTCGACGATCACGTTTTGCGTGTCTCGCCCAACGTTGATCGTAATGTTTCCGGATTGGATCTGGTATTCGCCTGGGATCATCACGCGCTCCTTATACGATCGGGTTATGGACGGTAACGAGCTTTGATCCGTCCGGGAACGTCGCTTCCACCTGAATGTCGGGGATCATCTCCGGTACGCCTTCCATCACCTGGTCGCGCGTCAGGACGTGACGGCCCGCTTCCATCAGTGAGGCGACGGTTTCGCCATCGCGGGCGCCTTCCATAATAAACGCGCTGATCAGCGCGACTGATTCCGGGTAATTCAGTTTTACCCCGCGCGCAAGGCGGCGTTCGGCAACCAGCGCAGCGGTAAACAGCAACAGCTTGTCTTTTTCTCTGGGGGTCAGTTCCATAACGTTTCTCTTATGTCTGCCAGATACGCGGCGAACAGGCGGTTTTGGGGGTTAAAAGCGGGCGAAGCGACTGCCAGATATCGCGCATCACCCGCTGGCAAATCAGGTTGTCGTGGGAGAGAAAACGCACCGACAGCAGATCGTTTGTGAGCGTTGCCCCGGCAAAGTGGCTCAGCGGCGTCAGCAGCTCGCGCACCGTTTCGAGGTGCGCTTCCCTGGCCGGAAAGAACAGCAGCGTGCCGACCCACGGGAGACCTGCAACGGGCGTGAGATCGCCATTGCTGAGGTGCTGACGTTCAATCAGCCGTGGCTCATCGTCGACCCAGATCTCAAGGCGGCTTTCCAGCGTGCCGTGGCTGAAGGTTTCGCCGATCACCGGGCGACCCAGACAGTACAACTCCCACGCCAGCAGCGTACTGGAGGCCTTCAGATGAAAAACGGAACGCAGGGCGGCATTCGCACCGGGAAAGATAATGGTGTCCTGCGGCAGCCACTCCAGCGTAGCCTCATCGTCGAGCCAGAAGTGCTGATTGAGACAGGCCTGCGGGCCGCTGCTGCGATAGAACTTGCTCGCGCCGGGCATGGTGATCAGCGCATGACTTTTCGCGTCCAGATGCACCGAAATATCCAGCGTATCGCCGCCGACTATCCCGCCTGGCGGGTGCAGTAAATACAGGTGGCAGGTGTCGCCTTCGGGATAAAAAGGTCGCTGTACGGTGAGGGGCCCGATGTGATGAGCAGCGTGCAGGAGGGTTTTCTCAGGGGTGTAACAAAACTGCAGGGCGAGCGATGCCTGCCAGCCTTTGTAAGAATTATCAGTGACCTGAGCTGCTAACATGCTGCATCCATCTGCTCATCATCGGGAGACGTTTCAGTATGCCCTGGCAGAAATGAAGGCTGTCATATGAGTCGCTTATGGATAAAAAAACCGGCTCAAGGAGCCGGTTGAGAAGGTTATCGGTAATCCTCTGCATCCACATCATAGCCGGACGGCTCCCAGCGGATCGCCAGCAGCGAAGCCAGCCCGATAAACGGTGCCAGGGCGATCACCCAGAACACGGCGGTATCAAGAGAGGCCACCAGCAGCGGGAACAGAAACAGCGAGAGCGTAGAACTGCTGCGCATCAGCGTCTGGTTAAGGCCCACGCCCACGCCGCGCAGAGAGGTGGGATAGCTCAGGGACGCAAACGTCATGGTATGGGCGCCGGGCCCAAAGCCCTGACCGAACAGGAACAGCGCCAGCATCGCGACGGCGATAACGCCTTCCGATACGCCTTCCGGACGACCAATCAGCGCCAGCCCCAGCAGAGCAACAAGCTGACAGGCGTAGCCCGCCAGTGACATCCGCCACGCGCCGAAGCGCGGAACATAGCGTACTGCCAGCAATCCGCCGACGAAGGCAAACAGCAGGTTTAGCACCAGTGAGATCAGAATAGTGGTCAGCATCGACTGCACAAAGAAGCTGGAGATAATGACCGGCAGACCAAATGCGACGGCGTTATAGGCGAAAGACGACACCACCGAGAGCAGGGTGGCGAGCGTGGTACGTCGCAGATAGACGCCACGGAACAGGTTCAGATAGTTTGCCCACTTCGCCTTGTTGACCACCGGTGCCGGTTGGTTAAGCGCATCCTGCGGCACGTGGGCGTTGATGTTATACGATTGCCGCAAGATAGCGGCCGCCTCTTTCAGGTTGCCCTGATTCGCCGCCCAGACCGGGGACTCGCTCATGTAGCGGCTACGAATGGCGATAATCACCAGCGCAGGCACCGCGCCAAACCCCAGGATTAAGCGCCACAGCCAGTCGCTGTGACTTTCTGGCAGTACGGCGTAGAAGAATAACACCAACAGGTAAGAGATGCTGATTGCGGCATACCAGGTTGGGCACCACATTGCGACGCTGGAGGCCTTGTTTCCGGGGCCTTTGAGCCTGGCGAACTCGCTAAGAAACGCCATTGCCACCGGCAGATCGATCCCCACGCCGAGGCCCATCACAAAGCGTGCGCCCGCCAGCGCATATTCGTTCGGTGCCAGTGCACAGGCGATGGCCGCTACCACGAAGAACAGCATATCGGCCATAAAGACGCGGTAGCGTCCGATCTTGTCCGTGAGATAGCCACCCAGCAGCGCCCCGACAATCGCACCAAAGGTAATGGCCGAGGCCACCATGCCGGTACCGGCAGGGGTAAGATTAAATTCGCGGGTGATGTCTTTGATGCCGAACGCCAGCGCACCAAGGTCGTACGCATCGAGGAAAATACCGCCCAGCGCGATACCGACTACGATGCGGGCGTTGGCCCGACCCTGAGCACCGTCGTTGACCAGACGTGAAACGTCAGAGGCGTTACGTACCCACTTGATGTCGCCATCAGGCGAATGTCCTGCCGTTGAAAGGGGAGTTGTGTCTGTAATGTCTGCCATTTTCTTTTTGTGTGGTTGTGTTGTGTCATTAACAGTTACCACAGGCAGAGGGTGACCAAAATCACATTTGGTTATAAGGCATAACTAACCCCTTACGGGGCGTCTTTTTTCTTTCTCTTGAGCTTCGACCAGATTTTGGTTTCCTGGCGACGCCACAGGCGCTGAATATTATCGTGATGACGCAGCAGGATGAGGCAGGAGAGCATCGACACCGGGAAGGTGAACTGCGGTTTGAACCACCAGACATAGAATGGCGCGATCAGCGCGCTGACGATGGCGCCCAGTGACGAGTAACCGCTCAGCAGAATGGTCAGTAGCCAGGTGCCGGCCATCACGCCGGTTAAGTCCCAGCCGATTGGGGCAATAGCACCAAAGGCGGTGGCGACGCCTTTACCGCCTTTAAAACCAAAGAATACAGGCCAGATATGGCCGACACAGGCGGCGATAGCAATGAGCCCCAGCCAGAATGGCGTTACGCCCAGCGCATACGCTCCCCAGACGGGTAACATTCCTTTCAGAACATCAAAAATCAATACCGCTACGGCTGCTCCCTTGCCGCCAATTCGTAGTACATTGGTCGCCCCCGGATTCCCGGAACCACTTTCGCGCGGGTCAGGTAACCCGGCAATGCGGCAGACCAGAATGGCGCTGGAGATTGAGCCGCAAAGGTAGGCGAGGAGGATCATTCCAGGCGCGATTGCACTCATAACGCTGTTCCGTTTTGAAAATGTATCTGTATTCTCAGCATCTGTGGATAATACGCATAATTCGCCGGAAGTGGTATCCGGTTTAGCCAAAAAGCAGGCAGGTCGTGATGGATATTGTATTTATAGAGCAACTTTCGGTAATCACCACTATTGGTGTTTACGACTGGGAACAGACCATTGAGCAGAAACTCGTGTTCGATATCGAAATGGGCTGGGATAACCGCAAGTCAGCAAAAAGCGACGACGTGAATGACTGTCTGAGCTACGCCGATATCAGTGAAACGGTCGTGGGCCACGTCGAAGGGCAACGTTTTGCGCTGGTGGAGCGTGTGGCAGAAGAGGTGGCTGAGCTGCTGCTGAGCAAGTTCAACGCACCGTGGGTACGCATCAAGTTGAGCAAACCGGGCGCCGTGGCGCGTGCCGCTAACGTCGGCGTGATCATTGAGCGTGGCACAAATCTGAAAGGGAAGATTTAACGTCATAATAGCTAAACCATTTTAGGTTATACCGGTCTTAAAGCTGTATCTTTCACGGTTGTCCGCGTGGGACACCGTTTTTTTTATATCTTTTTAGGGGTTTATAGATGAGCGATATGCACTCGCTGCTGGTGGCGGCAATACTGGGTGTGGTCGAAGGATTGACGGAGTTTTTGCCGGTTTCCAGTACGGGCCATATGATTATCGTTGGCCATCTGCTGGGCTTTGAAGGCGATACCGCAAAGACGTTTGAAGTTGTCATTCAGTTGGGGTCTATTCTGGCGGTCGTTGTGATGTTCTGGCGTCGTCTGTTCGGGCTTATCGGTATCCACTTTGGCCGTCTTCCTCAGCGCGAGGGTGAAAGCAAAGGTCGCCTGACGCTTATCCATATTCTGCTTGGCATGGTTCCGGCAGTGGTTCTGGGCCTGGTTTTCCACGACACCATTAAATCGCTGTTTAACCCGATTAACGTCATGTATGCGCTGGTCGTCGGCGGTTTCCTGCTGATCGCGGCAGAACTGCTGAAGCCGAAAACGCCACGCGCGGAAGGTCTGGATGACATGACCTACCGTCAGGCGTTTATCATCGGTTGTTTCCAGTGTCTGGCGCTGTGGCCGGGCTTTTCACGCTCAGGCGCGACCATCTCTGGCGGGATGCTGATGGGCGTTAGCCGTTATGCTGCGTCGGAGTTCTCGTTCCTGCTGGCGGTGCCGATGATGATGGGCGCGACCGCACTCGACGTCTATAAAAGCATTGGCTTCCTCACCACGGGTGACATTCCGATGTTCGCCGTGGGCTTTGTCACCGCCTTTATTGTGGCGCTGATCGCCATCAAAACCTTCCTGCAGTTGATTAAACGTATCTCGTTTATTCCGTTCGCGATCTATCGCTTTATCGTGGCGGCTGCGGTTTACGTGGTCTTCTTCTGACCGACGGCCCTCAGTCTTTAGGCTGAGGGCAATGCTTTTCCTTCCAGTCCGACACCGCCTGAATTCGACGTTTCGTCAGCTCTTCCCGGATTTCCGGTCCCTTGAAGCCCGCCTCGACAACCGCTTTAGTCGGTACCGCTTTTGCCACTTCCCACGCTGCGCGTAACAGCCGTCCCTGCGGATAATCGCAGGCTTCAAAACCGGTGCGGCCACGTACGTCGGCTTCGCTGGTCAACGCGATCTGCTCGACGCGCTGGGGTTTGCGCCATGCGTCAATGTTATCAAACAGCTTAACGATGGTGGCCGGTTTGAGGATCGGGAAGGTGTGGATCAGATCGTGAAATTCCGCCACCAGTCTGGCGAGATCGCGGATCTCGTTGGGTACCCGCAGGCGCTGGCAAAGTCCTTCGACCAGCTTCACCCCGGCAGGACCGTGGCCATGGTGGCGCGGCCACATGGCTTTTGGCGTTAATCCTTTGCCGAGATCGTGGCACAGCGTTGAAAAACGCACATCCACCTCGGGGCTGAGCATGGCAGCCATACTCAGGGTCATCAGGGTATGCACGCCGGTATCGATTTCCGGGTGCCATTTCGCCGGGGCGGGCACGCCGAACAGCGCGTCAATTTCCGGGAACAGCACTTTCAGTGCGCCACAGTCACGCAGCACCTGGAAAAAGACCTGCGGGTTGCGGGTAGTAAGGGCGTTTTCCGTCTCTTTCCAGACGCGCTCTGGCGTGAGGTGGGCCAGTTCGCCCGCCTCGGTCATGGCGGTCATCAGTGCCAGGGTCTCATCGGCAATACGGAAGCTCAGATGCGCGTAACGCGCCGCAAAGCGCGCCACGCGCAGCACGCGGAGCGGATCTTCAGAAAACGCCGGGGAGATGTGACGCAGCAGTCGATTACGCAGATCGTCCTGACCGCCATACGCGTCAATGATTTGGCCGTCTTCGTCCTGCGCCAGCGCGTTGATGGTGAGATCGCGACGCAGGAGATCTTGCTCCAGCGTGACGTCCGGTGCGGCATAGCAGGTGAAGCCGGTATAACCCGAACCGGATTTCCGTTCGGTACGCGCCAGGGCGTACTCCTCACGGCTTTGCGGGTGCAGAAACACAGGAAAATCGCGGCCTACCTGCTGGTAGCCCGCGTTAAGCATCTCTTCAGGTGTGGCTCCCACCACCACCCAGTCTTTATCTTTGACCGGCAGACCTAACAACGCATCACGTACCGCACCACCGACCAGATAACTCTTCACGCCCTGTACTCCCGTTTTCTCTTTTCGCAAGATAATACGTAAGTCTGGCAGAGAAGACGAATTAGTTCATCCAGCGGTCTTTACGCTTACGGCTTGGGATCAGGTGAGGAAGCACCAGACCCAGCACCAGGCCAACGCCCAGCACACCGCCACCGTACATAAACCACTGCATGATGATGGTACGTTGTTTGTCATCAAGTTGCAGATTGGCGGCGTTCACCTTCTTCTGCGCGACAATCAGCTCGTTTTTCAGTTTCTGATTTTCGTCTTTCAGACCGTTAATCACGCTGTCGCTCTGGGCCACTTTCTGCTGCATTTCCGCGGTGCGCTGGTTCCAGGTACCGTCGATATTGTTCAGCTTGTCGGTCAGCGTTTTCACCTGATTTTCCAGATCCGGCACGCGGGTGCGCAGGCTTGGCACCGCGCTCAGCTCTTTCAGTGGGATCCAGGACGTGCGGCCGGTACTGTCGCGAACCTGACCATAATTGGTCTCCGCGTTGGTCTGTAACAGCGTCACTTCCTCGCCGGCATTGACCGTACCCACGAGGCGATAATTATCTCCAGGGCCACTGCGTACCCAGGTGTTCAGTTCGTCAGAAACGTAACGCTTCTCTTCAGCGTGCACGGCGGTTGCGGCGCTAAAAGCGAGGAAAGTAAGTCCAATCAGGCGTAATTTAAGCATCATTAGTCGTTATTTTCATAAATAGTGGAACGATAGTAGTGGCAACAGTGTCTCTACGCAAAGCATTCGTCAGCAATCAGAATCATCTGTGTCACGACCCTAAACATTTACGCCCGTCAAATTGCTCATTGCGTGGCAATTTGGCGCAAAATACTATGTACTGACAAACAAATGGCGAGGAAGTTCGCCCTCATTGACGCGTCTGTGACGCCTGCAAAAGTACAAGGCTATGGCTCAAGAAATCGAATTAAAATTTATCGTCGAAAAAGACAGCGTTGACGCACTCCGTCAGCATCTGCAGACCCTTTCCGGCGAACACCATGAACCGGTACAACTGCTTAATATCTATTACGAAACGCCAGACAACTGGCTGCGCCGCCATGATATGGGGTTGCGCATCCGTGGCGCGAACGGGCGCTACGAGATGACGATGAAAATCGCTGGCCGCGTGGTCGGCGGTTTGCATCAGCGCCCGGAATACAATATCGACATCAATCAGCCAGAACTTGAGCTGGATCGTTTCCCGGCAGAAGTCTGGCCGGACGGCGTGCTGCCAGAAACCTTATCCGCCGAGGTGAAACCGCTGTTTAGTACCGATTTCTGGCGTGAAAAATGGCTGGTAACGGAAGGGAAAAGCCGCATTGAAATCGCCCTCGATCAGGGTGAGGTAAAAGCGGGTGAGCTTCAGGAGCCGATTTGCGAGCTGGAGCTTGAACTGCTGGAAGGTGAAGTCCAGGACGTACTGAAGCTGGCGCGTAAGCTGGTAAGCCAGCCGGGCCTGCGTCAGGGCAGCCTGAGCAAAGCGGCGCGGGGGTATCATCTGGCCGCCGGGAATGCGCCGCGCCTGCTGAAAGAGACGACTATTTTGCACGTGCCACCGAAAGCCAGCGTTGAGCAGGGCATGGAGGCGGCACTGGAGCTGGCGCTCTCACAGTGGCTTTATCATGAAGAGCTGTGGGTGCGTAATGTGAAAAACGCAAAAGCGCACGTGTTAGCGGCGATGAGCCTTGTGCGTCATACCCTGGCGCTGTTCGGCGGCATCGTACCTCGCAAAGCGAGCGCTCACTTACGTGACCTGCTGACCCAGACCGAAGCGCTGCTGCTCTCTGACGTATCCGCACAAACGGCGCTCTACAGCCCGCAAAACGCCGCCGCCAGGCTGGCGCTGACCGAGTTTCTGGTGACGCGCAGCTGGCGTGCCTTCCTGGATGCAAAAGCGCAGGCCAAAATTGAAGATAACTTCAAACGTTTCGCGGATATCCATCTTTCACGCCACGCGGCGGAGCTTAAAACCACCTTTGCGTATCCGCTGGGAGACCAGTATGGCGATCAGCTGATCCGCCTGTCGCGCAATATCGACAGCATGCTGCTGTTGTCGGGTGCCTATGACGGCCCTAAAGCGCAGGCCTGGCTGGAGAACTGGCAGGGGCTGAAGCATGCTATCGAAACCCGTCAGCACATTGAGATTGAGCATTTCCGCAATGAAGCCATTTCGCAGGAGCCGTTCTGGCTGCACAGCGGAAAACGTTAACTCTGGCAAGGAACCCTATAATGCCGCTTTCTTCGCAGTTACAGCAGCAGTGGCAGACCGTTTGCGAACGTCTGCCTGAGTCATTACCGGCGTCATCGTTAAGCGAGCAGGCCAGGAGCGTGCTCACCTTCAGTGATTTTGTGCAGGAAAGTATCACCGCTTACCCGGACTGGCTGGAGGCGCTTGAGAGCACCCCGCCGCAGGCAGACGAGTGGCGGCATTATGCGGGCTGGTTGCAAACCGCACTTGAAGAGGTCGCGGATGAAGCGACACTGATGCGCGTCCTGCGCCAGTTCCGCCGCCGGGTGATGGTGCGTATTGCCTGGGCTCAGGCGCTGGAACTGGTCAGCGAAGAAAGTACCCTGCAACAGCTGAGCGAGCTGGCACAGACGCTAATTGTTGCCGCACGGGACTGGCTCTATGCCGCCTGCTGTAAAGAGTGGGGCACGCCATGCAATGAGGATGGGGTTCCTCAGCCACTCTTGATTCTGGGCATGGGCAAGCTCGGGGGCTGCGAACTGAATTTCTCCTCGGATATCGACCTGATTTTTGCCTGGCCGGGGAACGGCTCCACACGCGGGGGCCGCCGTGAACTGGACAATGCGCAGTTCTTTACCCGTCTTGGGCAACGTCTGATTAAAGCGCTGGATCAACCTACCCAGGATGGTTTTGTCTATCGCGTGGATATGCGCCTGCGCCCGTTTGGCGACAGCGGTCCGCTGGTGCTGAGCTTTGCGGCACTGGAAGATTATTACCAGGAGCAGGGGCGCGACTGGGAGCGTTACGCGATGGTCAAAGCGCGGATCATGGGAGACAGCGACGATGCCTACGCCAACGAGCTGCGCGCCATGCTGCGCCCGTTCGTGTTCCGTCGCTATATCGACTTCAGCGTTATTCAGTCGCTGCGCAACATGAAAGGAATGATCGCCCGTGAAGTGCGCCGTCGGGGTCTGAAGGACAACATCAAGCTCGGCGCGGGCGGCATTCGCGAAATCGAATTTATCGTTCAGGTCTTCCAGCTGATCCGCGGCGGACGTGAGCCTTCACTGCAATCCCGTTCGCTGCTGCCGACGCTGTCAGCCATAGAGCAACTGCATCTGCTGCCGGAAGGCGACGCGCAGATCCTGCGTGAGGCCTATCTGTTCCTGCGTCGCCTGGAAAACCTGCTGCAAAGCATCAATGACGAGCAGACCCAGACTTTGCCAGGCGATGACCTGAACCGGGCGCGGCTGGCTTGGGGGATGCACGTCGACGACTGGTCAACGTTGACCGGGCAACTGGATGCGCATATGGCCGGCGTGCGCCGTGTCTTTAACGCGCTGATTGGTGACGATGAAAGTGAATCGCAGGACGATACGCTCTCTGAACACTGGCGCGAATTGTGGCAGGACGCGCTGCAGGAAGATGACACCACGCCGGTACTGGCGCACCTGAGCGACGACGATCGCCATCGTGTGGTGGCGTTAATTGCTGATTTCCGTCTCGAACTGAATAAACGAGCCATTGGTCCGCGCGGTCGTCAGGTGCTGGATCATCTGATGCCGCACCTGCTGAGCAACGTCTGCTCGCGTGCGGATGCACCGGTCCCGCTGTCGCGCATGATGCCGCTGCTGAGCGGCATCATCACCCGTACGACCTATCTTGAGTTGCTGAGCGAGTTCCCGGGCGCGCTCAAGCATCTGATTACGCTTTGCGCCGCCTCACCGATGGTGGCCAACAAGCTGGCGCGGTATCCGCTGCTGCTGGATGAACTGCTCGATCCCAATACGCTCTACCAGCCGACGGCAACGGACGCCTACCGTGACGAGCTGCGTCAGTATCTGCTGCGCGTACCGGAAGAGGACGAAGAGCAACAGCTGGAGGCGCTGCGTCAGTTTAAGCAGGCGCAAATGCTGCGCGTGGCGGCGGCAGATATCGCCGGAACGCTGCCAGTGATGAAAGTGAGCGATCACTTAACCTGGCTTGCAGAAGCGATCATTGATGCGGTGGTGCATCAGGCATGGATTCAGATGGTGGCGCGCTACGGCCAGCCGAAACACCTTGCTGACCGTGAAGGCCGCGGTTTTGCCGTTGTGGGTTACGGTAAGCTCGGCGGATGGGAACTGGGGTACAGCTCGGATCTCGATTTAATCTTCCTGCATAACTGCCCGGCAGACGTCATGACCGACGGCGAGCGTGAAATCGACGGGCGTCAGTTCTACCTGCGTCTGGCCCAGCGCATTATGCATCTGTTCAGCACCCGCACGTCATCCGGCATTTTATATGAAGTGGATGCGCGTCTGCGTCCTTCCGGCGCGGCCGGAATGCTGGTGACCTCAACGGAGTCCTTCGCTGAGTACCAGAAGAATGAAGCCTGGACGTGGGAACATCAGGCGCTGGTGCGTGCCCGCGTGGTGTACGGCGATCCGTCACTGAAAACGCAGTTTGATGCCATTCGTCGGGAGATTATGACAACCCCACGTGACGGCAGCACGCTCCAGACCGAGGTGCGTGAGATGCGCGAGAAAATGCGCGCACACCTGGGAAATAAGCATCGCGATCGCTTTGATATTAAAGCGGATGAGGGCGGCATTACCGATATTGAATTTATTACGCAATATCTGGTGCTACGCCATGCGCACGCTAAACCGAAGCTGACCCGCTGGTCTGATAATGTGCGTATTCTGGAACTGCTGGCGCAAAACGACATTATGGATGAGCAGGAGGCGCAGGCCTTAACGCGCGCCTATACCACGCTGCGCGACGAGCTGCACCACCTGGCCTTACAGGAGCAGCCTGGCCACGTCGCGCTGGACTGTTTCGCCACTGAACGCGCGCAGGTCACCGCCAGCTGGCAGAAGTGGCTGGTGGAACCGTGCGTAACAAAACAAGTGTGATATTATCGCGCGCAAATTGTGAATCTTTCTGGAGTCAGGAATGAAAGTAACACTGCCAGAGTTTGAACGTGCTGGAGTTATGGTTGTCGGGGATGTCATGCTGGATCGCTACTGGTACGGGCCGACCAGCCGCATCTCTCCGGAAGCACCGGTACCGGTAGTTAAGGTCGACACCATTGAAGAGCGTCCTGGCGGCGCGGCAAACGTGGCGATGAACATTGCCTCTTTGGGCGCGCAGTCGCGTCTGGTTGGCTTAACCGGCATTGACGATGCGGCGCGTGCGCTGAGCAAGTCGCTGGCGGACGTGAACGTGAAGTGCGATTTCGTTTCGGTTCCGACACACCCGACGATCACCAAACTGCGCGTTCTGTCGCGTAACCAGCAGCTGATCCGCCTCGACTTCGAGGAAGGCTTTGAGGGCGTTGATCCTGAGCCGCTGCACGAGCGCATTAACCAGGCGCTGAGCACTATCGGCGCGCTGGTGCTGTCCGACTACGCCAAAGGTGCGCTGGCAAGCGTACAGCAGATGATCCAGCTCGCGCGTAAAGCCAATGTGCCCGTGCTGATCGACCCGAAAGGTACTGACTTTGAGCGCTATCGTGGCGCAACGCTGCTGACGCCAAACCTCTCTGAGTTTGAAGCGGTGGCGGGCAAATGTAAGACGGAAGAAGAGCTCGTTGAGCGCGGCATGAAGATCATTGCTGACTTCGAACTCTCCGCGCTGCTGGTGACCCGCTCCGAGCAGGGGATGACGCTGCTACAGCCTGGCAAAGCGCCGCTGCATATGCCGACCCAGGCGCAGGAAGTGTATGACGTGACCGGTGCCGGCGACACGGTCATTGGCGTTCTGGCGGCGACGCTGGCGGCAGGGAACTCTCTGGAAGAAGCGTGCTACTTCGCTAATGCTGCGGCAGGCGTGGTCGTCGGCAAGCTGGGGACTTCCACCGTTTCGCCGATCGAACTGGAAAACGCGGTGCGCGGTCGTGCCGATACCGGTTTTGGCGTGATGAGCGAAGATGAGCTGAAAGTGGCCGTTGCCGCCGCCCGTAAACGCGGTGAAAAAGTGGTGATGACCAACGGCGTGTTCGACATCCTGCATGCCGGTCATGTCTCTTATCTGGCCAATGCGCGTAAGCTGGGCGACCGTCTGATTGTGGCGGTGAACAGCGATGCGTCGACGAAACGTCTTAAAGGTGAAACGCGTCCGGTGAACCCGCTGGAGCAGCGCATGATCGTGCTGGGTGCGCTGGAAGCGGTGGACTGGGTGGTGTCGTTTGAAGAAGATACCCCGCAGCGCCTGATTGCCGGTATTTTGCCGGATCTGCTGGTGAAAGGCGGCGATTACAAACCGGATCAAATCGCAGGCAGCGAAGAGGTCTGGGCTAATGGCGGTGAAGTGATGGTGCTCAACTTTGAGGACGGGTGCTCAACCACCAATATCATCAAGAAGATCCAGAAAGACAGCAAATAAAGTCAGCAAATAAAAAACGGGCCATCTGGCCCGTTTTTTTTCACCCTCTCTTTGCAGGAGGGGGTATCTTCGCAAACAGCCCGTTATACGCGGCTGTTATTCTGCTTCATCAACCGGTGGAATGGCCGGTGCCGGTTTTACTTCCGCTGGCGTATTGCGGTTTTCCAGCTCATTCAGACGCTGCTCCAGCAGGGCCAGCTTCTCGCGGGTACGCAGCAGAACCTGCGTCTGCACGTCAAATTCTTCGCGGCTGACTAAATCAAGGCGAACCAACTGCGCCTGCAGCGTCTGGCGGATTTTCTTCTCTACGTCATCCCCAAACTCACGAATGCCTTTTGGCATAGACTCATGAACCTGACGCGCAATTTGCTCAATTTTCTTCGGGTCAATCATTGTGGCTTCCCTTGATAAGACGGTGTTAATGAACATTGTAGCGCGTCATGCCTCAGGATAAAGGAGATTTTATGTCTGCGCATTGCCCAGGGTAATCAATCGCGTTATAGTTATCTCGCTTATTCTCAGGGCGGGGCGAAATTCCCCACCGGCGGTAAATCAGCGTAACGCTGAAAGCCCGCGAGCGCTTTGGGTCACCACTCAAAGGACAGCAGATCCGGTGTAATTCCGGGGCCGACGGTTAGAGTCCGGATGGGAGAGAGTAACGATCAAGTCGGGCCTGGCCCGCTCACGTTATCTTTTTGCCGCTTATACGGCGCTCCTAAGACTGCCCTGATTCTGGTAACCATAATGTTAATGAGGTTTTTTTACCATGAATCAGACGCTACTTTCCTCTTTTGGCACTTCTATTGAACGTGTTGAACATGCACTGGATGCACTGCGCGAAGGCCGCGGCGTGATGGTGCTTGACGATGAAAACCGTGAAAATGAAGGCGACATGATTTTCGCCGCCGAAAACATGACCGTTGAGCAGATGGCGCTGACCATCCGTCACGGTAGCGGCATCGTGTGCCTGTGTATCAACGAAGACCGTCGTAAGCAGCTCGACCTGCCCATGATGGTTGAAAACAACACCAGCGCCTTTGGAACCGGTTTTACCGTGACCATCGAAGCGGCACATGGCGTGACCACCGGCGTGTCGGCGGCTGACCGTCTGACCACCGTACGTGCCGCGATTGCCGATGATGCGAAGCCATCAGACCTGCATCGTCCAGGCCACGTCTTCCCGTTGCGTGCGCAGGCTGGCGGTGTATTGACCCGTGGCGGTCACACCGAAGCGACCATTGACCTCGTAACCCTGGCAGGCTTTAAACCTGCGGGCGTACTGTGTGAACTCACCAACGACGATGGCACCATGGCACGTGCGCCGGAGTGCATCACCTTTGCCCGTCTGCATAATATGCCCGTGGTGACGATTGAAGATCTGGTGGAGTATCGCCAGGCGCACGCGCGCAAAGCCAGCTGAAAGGGCTGATGTGAAAAAGCCGGGGAAACCCGGCTTTTTTGTTGTGAGACGTTAATGCGCGATTGTCTTAGCCGATCCCTGCTGTTTGCAGCAGCACCAGGCTCAAGCCCATCACCGACATGCCGCACAGCACGCCATAGCTCGGGTTATTATTCGGATCGATCTCTTTCGCCAGCGGCATCAGCTCATCCACGGAGAGCGCCACCATTATCCCGGCCACGGCGGCCATGATAGCGGCCATCACCACAGGCGAGACCAGGCTGCCCAGAATCAACCACGCCAGCACGCCGCCGAGAATTTCGGCCATCCCCGAGATCCCCGCCCAGAAGACCGCGGTCCGTTTCGAGCCCGTGGCGGCATAAACCGGCCCGGCCACCGCCAGTCCTTCAGGAATATTGTGCAAAGCTACCGCCAGGGCGATACCAAAGCCCATCTCCAGATTGCTGCTGGCGGTGACATAGGTTGCCACGCCTTCCGGGAAGTTGTGCAGGCTTATGCCGAGCGTTAACAGAATGGCCGTGCGCTTAATATTGCGCGGCATCGGGGTCACGCTTTTTTGCATTAAATCCTGCGGATGCGCGTGCGGCAGCATGCGGTCGAGGGCAAAGTAGCCAAGCAGGCCGAATACAAACATGCCATACCCCAGCACCGGAGACATGCCTTCGGTGCCCAGTGCGGCAGGGAGCATCTCCATCAGAGAGATGAGCAGCATGATCCCGGCAGCAAAGCCCAATGAGAAGGCCAGCACGCGGTTAGACGGCTTTTGACCAAGCACACCGAGAATGGCACCGATGAACGTTGCGGCGCCCGCCAGTATAGTCAGGATCAAGGGGACTGACATGCATTGCTCCTTATGATAATGATTATCATTAATATTAATGGTTCATTTCGGTCAAAGCGAGAGGCGAAACCCTGCTTTACACATTTCTTACATTCAAATTTCCTGATGATGATCTTCACGCTTATCAGCGTTCATCCGGGCGAGATTGCGCGTAATGTAGAACCATTAAATTGACACCTTCTGTAAGGATATCACCATGACTTCTTCCCGTATGCCAGCACTGTTTTTAGGCCACGGTAGCCCAATGAACGTTCTGGAAGACAACGTCTATACCCGAGTATGGCGTCATCTGGGCGAGACGCTACCGCGTCCGAAAGCGATTGTGGTGGTGTCTGCACACTGGTTTACCCGGGGCACGGGCGTGACCGCAATGGAAACGCCAAAAACCATTCATGATTTCGGCGGCTTCCCGCAGGCGTTGTACGACACGCACTATCCGGCACCCGGCTCGCCAGCGCTGGCTCGACAGCTGGTGGAATTACTCGCGCCTGTGCCTGTGGCGCTGGATAACGAAGCCTGGGGCTTTGACCATGGCTCGTGGGGCGTACTGATAAAGATGTATCCCGAGGCGGACATCCCAATGGTGCAGTTGAGTATCGACAGCACTAAACCGGCGGCCTGGCACCTGGAGATGGGGCGAAAACTGGCGACCTTACGCGACGAGGGCATCATGCTGATCGCAAGCGGCAACGTGGTACATAACCTGCGTACAGCGCGCTGGCACGGTGAGAACACGCCATACCCGTGGGCGACATCTTTTAACGATTACGTGAAAGCGAATCTGACCTGGCAAGGGCCGGTTGAGGAGCATCCGCTGGTGAACTATCTGGATCACGAAGGCGGTTCACTCTCTAACCCGACGCCGGAACACTTCCTGCCGTTGCTGTATGTACTGGGCGCGTGGGATGGTCAGGAGCCGATCAGCATACCGGTCGATGGCATTGAGATGGGAAGCTTAAGTATGTTGTCGGTGCAGATTGGATAACGTATGCATGCCTTTCCCAAAGAGAAAGGGCCGGGGTGAGGGCTTCCGCTCGCACCCCGGCACACCCGATCACTCGACAAAAATGTGCGGATAGAACCGTGACAGATCCTGCGTGATCAGCGCGCGATCTTCGCGGATGCCAATCCCGGCTGGCTGATCGTTGATGAGCCAGCTGCCAATCAGGGTATAGCTGTCACCAAACTTCGGCAGTTGATAAAACGCCTGGACGATCATTCCTTCCTCGCCGTAAGGCCCTTCAACGGCTTCCAGCGTTTTGCCATTTTCAATAATCGACACGTTCGCCCCTTCACGGGAGAAGATCGGTTTAACGACATATTTCTCCATCGGCGGGTGATCGTCTTCCGCAAAGTAAGCCGGCAGCAGGTTCGGATGGTTCGGGAACATCTCCCAGAGCATCGGCAGCAGGGCTTTGTTGGAGATAATGCTCTTCCATGCCGGCTCCAGCCAGCGCACGCCGGCGTCTTCCAGCTTGGTGGAGAACATTTCACGCAGCATGTATTCCCACGGGTAGAGCTTGAAAAGGTTGCTTATCACCTGATCCTGCAGGTCAGTAAACTGACCCTTCTCACCCAGGCCGATATCTTCGATATAGAGGAACTCGGTCGCCACTTCAGCTTCGGCCGCGCAGTCCTGCAGATATTGCACCGTGCCACGGTCTTCTTCCGTGTCGCGGCAGCAGGCAAGGTGCAGCAGATTAAAACCATGCTGTTCGCGCAGTTCGGCGAAACGCTCAATCAGCTTTTCCTGCAGGCTGTTGAACTGGTCGCTGCCTTGCGGCAGGTTGCCGGCATTGGCCTGGTCTTCCAGCCAGATCCACTGGAAGAACGCCGCTTCGTACAGCGAGGTTGGCGTATCAGCATTGTTTTCCAGAAGCTTAGGATCGCCCACGCCGTCCCACGCCAGATCCAGACGTGAGTAAAGCGAAGGCTGGTGGGTTTTCCACGACTGGCGGACGAAACTCCAGGTGTGCTTCGGAATGCGGAACTTCGCCATCAGCGCGTCGCTGTCGATGACTTTATCCACCACTTTCAGGCACATCTGGTGCAGCTCGGCGGTCACCTCTTCCAGTTTCTCAACCTGGGCAAGCGTGAGCTTGTAGTAAGCGTCTTCACACCAGTATGGCTCGCCGTACATCGTGTGGAAGTTAAAACCGTATTCGGTCGCTTTTTCGCGCCAGTCCGGGCGCTCGGTGATACTGACTCGTTCCATGATCAGCCGCCCATTGAGCGAGTGGACGTGCCTGACGCGCTACGCTGCATGCTGGTCTGTTTCGCCACAGACTCACCGAACCCGCCACGGGTAATGGTGCTGGTGGTCGCGGGTTTCGGAGCCATCGCCGTTTTCGGTACGGTTACGGAGCGGCCAGGGGTGGCTGCGCCATAGCCTTTGCCGCTGGCATCGGTATATTGCCCATAAGCCGGGCTGGCCGGGTTTTTCGAGCTAAACAGCGGCTGCTGCTGGTAACCCGCACCACCACTCATCAGGCGGCCCATCATGTAACCTGCCATCAGCGGCATCCAGAAACTGCCGCTGGACTGGGCCTGTGCCTGGTTTTCAGGGGCTGTGCCTGCCTGAGCCGGTGCCTGCTGACACTGACCTTCACCGAACTCTGCCACGCAGTCTTCACGTGAAGCATATTTCGGAGCCGTACGTTCCGCCTCTTTCAGGGCGTTGGTATACGCCGTTTTACACTCTGCGGCGTTGCCGGTTGCAGCAGAGCAGTCGTCCGCGTTTTGATAAAGCGAAACTGTTTCATCGCTTTTCTCACAGCCTGCAAGCATAAAGACAGCCGTGACGGCCAGCGCAACAGGGGTGAGATGACGCGCGTTCCAGCTTTTGCGGAACGAAGCGTGATTGATAGATTTTGTCCGTTTCATCGTTGTCTTCCTGGACCCAGTGGTAATAACGCTCAGGATAGAGGATGAGTGGTTGAAAATGAAGCGATGATGGCCGGAATGAGGGGGATCTTTACGTTGGCTTACGTTCAGGTGTGATTTACGTACGCCCTCTCCCGAAAGAAGAGGGGTATGGCGAAGGCATCAGGCCGCAGTGGGCCCGATGACATGCTTAATTGCGGAACGGATTGTTACCGCTGCTGGCCGGTGCAGTCGTACGTGCGGCAGCTGGCTGCGCGGCAGGTGCAGCACCGTTACCGTTGAAGTTATCAACGGCGGCAACCTGCTCAGGGTTCTCTGGCGCGACATTTTCCGGAGAAGTAGAGACAGGTTTACCCAGGGTGCTGTTCAGCATCTGCAGATCCTGCTCGTTCAACGTACCCAGCGCCTGTTTGATGTTCAGCTGGTTAATCAGGTACTGGTAACGTGCGCTGGAGAGCTGCTGTTTCGCGTTGTACAGCGTGGTGGTCGCGTCCAGGACGTCAACGATGGTACGCGTACCCACGGAGTAACCCGCTTCCATGGCATCAAGAGAGCTCTGCGCAGACACAACGGCCTGTTTATAGGCGTTGATGCTGCTGATAGAGGCATTCACGTTGTTGAAGGACGAACGAACGGTCTGTACCACGTTGCGGTGGGCACTTTCCAGCTGTTCGCTCGCGCCAACAAAGTTGTATTGCGCCTGTTTCACCTGAGAGGTCACCTGGCCGCCCTGGTACAGTGGCAGCGAGAAGTTCAGACCCACTTTGTTCTGACCCATGTTGCTGTCGTCGTACTGGGAGGTGTTCGTTTTAGAACCACTGTAAGTGGTATCAGACACGCCGGTAGACGCGCTCAGGCTCAGGGTCGGCAGGTGGCCGTCCTGTGCCTGACGGATTTGCTCGCGGGCCAGATCCTGGCTCAGACGCGCCTGCAGTAACGTCAGGTTGCGGTTTTCCGCTTCTTTCAGCAGGGCGTTAACGGCCTGCGGTTTATCCGTTTTGAAGCTGTCGACGTTCAGCGACGCCAGCTCAGGGTAGTAATTCCCGGTAACCTGACGCAGGGATTCCAGCGCGTTATCGAGGTTGTTACGTGCGGTCACTTCGTTGGCCAGGACGCTATCGTATTGTGAACGGGCGTTCTGAACGTCAGTGATTGCCACCAGACCCACGTTGAAACGCTGGGTGGTTTGATCTAACTGGCGGTAAATCGCCTGTTTCTGCGCTTCGGTGTAGGAGAGCGAGTCAATTGCGCTCAGCACGTTGAAGTATGCGGTGGCGGTGTTCAGGATCAGCGTCTGCTGATCGGTCTGATACGTCACATCCTGGATGCCCGCGCTCTTTTCCTGCAGGGTCAAGGCACGCCATTTGGACATATCAAACAGCGTCTGTGTTAATTGCAGTGAGGCGCTGGTAGCATTGGAGTTAACGCCATTGGCGTCGCGGAAACCGTTGCTGTAGGTATAATCTGCACCTAAACCTAACTGTGGCAGCAATGGGCTACGCGCTTCGTTAATCTTTTCAAACGCAGCATCACGATCGGCCGCTGATTTACGTAAATCAGGGTTGCCCAGACGTGCCTGCTGGTAGACCTGTAACAGGTTTTCCGCCTGGCTCATTGCACTGAAGCCCGTCAGGCTCAGGCCGATAAGGATGGGGAGCAATTTCTTCATTTGCATTCCTTGTTGTGAAGCAGTATTAGCGCTGATCTAATTAAAAAATAATTGCCGATTCTAACAGAATCTTCCATACCAAAAGGTTGGCGTTACGTGCCATCTGGCGGTAATTTGCACCAATCTACCATATAGCCTTACAAACGGCAGCCAAACAGCCTTGAAATTCATAATTTCATCACCATTGCTACCAGGACTCGACTCATGCAAAAACCAGAAAACTTGCCCGTGACATTCGCGAAAAACGATGTAGAAATTATTGCACGAGAAACGCTTTATAGCGGTTTTTTTTCAATGGAACTTTACCGTTTCAGGCATCGCCTGTTTAACGGCGAAATGAGCGGTGAAATCAGACGCGAAATTTTTGAGCGCGGGCATGCGGCAGTCTTGCTACCCTTTGACCCAGTGCGTGATGAAGTCGTGCTGGTGGAGCAGATCCGTATTGCCGCGTATGACGTCAGCGCCAGCCCCTGGTTACTGGAGATGGTGGCCGGCATGATTGAAGAGGGCGAATCGGTCGAAGATGTTGCCCGCCGCGAGGCGCTGGAAGAGGCGGGGCTGGTGGTTGGCCGGACAAAACCGGTGCTGAGTTATCTGGCAAGCCCAGGCGGCACCAGCGAGCGCTTGTCCATTATGGTGGGCGAAGTGGACGCCACGACGGCGGAAGGGATCCACGGTCTGGCAGATGAAAACGAAGATATTCGGGTTCATGTGGTGAGTCGGGAGCAGGCTTATCAGTGGGTAGAAGAGGGGAAAATCGACAACGCAGCGTCTGTCATCGCTCTGCAATGGCTGCAACTGCATTATCAGACTTTACGAAACGAGTGGAAAAAATGAAGCGTTATACACCTGACTTCCCAGAAATGATGCGCCTGTGCGAAACCAATTTCGCACAATTGCGCCGCCTGCTGCCGAAAAACGACGCACCCGGCGAAACGGTGAGCTATCAGGTGAGCAACGCGCAGTATCGATTAACGATAACAGAATCAACGCGCTACACTACGCTTGTCGAAATTGAACAAACGGCGCCCAGCATTAGCTACTGGAGCCTGCCGTCGATGACGGTGCGCCTTTACCATGACGCGATGGTCGCTGAAGTGTGTTCAAGCCAGCAGATCTTTCGCTTCAAAGCGCGGTATGATTATCCGAATAAAAAGTTGCATCAACGCGACGAAAAGCATCAAATTAACCAGTTTTTAGCCGACTGGCTAAGATATTGTTTAGCACATGGAGCAATGGCGATTCCGGTTTGTTAGCGTCATAAACCTACCTAAGGACACCATTTGGAAAGCCTGTTGAACCTGACTGTTGCTGGTGGGGCACCAGTCAGGATATTACAAATCACCGATACCCACCTTTTTGCCGAAAAGCATGAAACTCTGCTTGGGGTGAATACCTGGGAGAGCTATCAGGCGGTACTTAGCGCCATTCACGCTGAAAATCGCCCATGCGATCTGATTGTCGCGACGGGCGATCTGGCGCAGGACCAATCCTCCGCGGCCTACCAGCATTTCGCTGAAGGCATCGCGAGTTTTAGCGTGCCTTGCGTCTGGCTACCGGGAAACCACGATTTCCAGCCTGCCATGTACAGCTCGCTGCAGGATGCGGGGATCTCTCCGGCAAAATGTGTTTTTGTGGGTGACCATTGGCAGATCCTGCTGCTGGACAGCCAGGTCTTTGGCGTCCCACACGGTGAGTTAAGCGACTTTCAACTCGACTGGCTTGAGACCAAACTGTCTGCCGAACCTGAACGTCATACGCTGCTGTTGCTGCATCATCATCCTTTGCCGGCGGGCTGTAGCTGGCTTGATCAACACAGCCTGCGCAACTCTGCCGCGCTGGACAGAGTGCTGGCGAAATTCCCGCGGGTGCAGAATCTCCTGTGCGGACACATTCATCAGGAACAGGATCTCGACTGGAATGGCCGCCGACTGCTGGCCACGCCCTCGACCTGCGTTCAGTTCAAGCCGCATTGCGCAAACTTTACCCTGGACACCATCGCACCGGGCTGGCGCTGGCTCGAACTGCATCCCGATGGCCTGCTCACCACGGAAGTCTGCCGTTTAACCGGCGCAAAATTCCGCCCGGACACCGCTTCAGAAGGCTATTGATGTCTACGCTCCTCTATCTGCACGGATTCAACAGCTCGCCGCGCTCCGCGAAAGCGACGCAGTTTCGCCAGTGGCTGAACGAACATCACCCGCACGTTGAGATGATCGTCCCTCAACTGCCGCCTTACCCGGCGGAAGCCGCAGAAATGCTGGAATCGGTAGTGATGGAACACGGCGGCGAATCGTTCGGCGTGGTCGGTTCTTCGCTGGGCGGATATTACGCCACCTGGCTCTCGCAATGTTTTATGCTGCCTGCGGTGGTGGTTAACCCGGCGGTTCGGCCATTTGAGCTGCTGCGGGACTTTCTCGGGCAAAACGAGAACCCCTACACCGGCCAACAATATGTGCTAGAGTCACGCCATATTTACGATCTCAAAGTTATGCAGGTAGACCCGCTTGAAGCGCCCGATCTTATCTGGTTGCTGCAACAGACGGGTGATGAAGTGCTGGATTACCGCCAGGCAGTGGCGTATTACGCATCCTGCCGCCAGACTATAGAAGAAGGCGGAAACCATGCTTTCACGGGCTTTGAGAATCATTTCACCCAGATTGTCGATTTTCTTGGACTGCACAGCCACTGACAATCAATGCGAACTGCTAGTTTAAATCATGACGCAAACCTATAACGCTGATGCCATTGAGGTACTCACCGGGCTTGAGCCGGTTCGCCGCCGCCCTGGGATGTACACCGATACGACACGCCCAAACCATCTGGGCCAGGAAGTTATTGATAACAGTGTGGATGAAGCGCTGGCTGGCCATGCCAAACGCGTTGACGTCATCCTCCATGCCGATCAGTCGCTGGAAGTCATCGACGACGGACGCGGTATGCCGGTGGATATCCACCCGGAAGAGGGTGTGCCAGCCGTTGAGCTGATCCTCTGTCGCCTTCATGCGGGCGGTAAGTTCTCCAATAAAAACTACCAGTTCTCGGGTGGTTTGCACGGCGTGGGGATCTCCGTGGTTAACGCCCTGTCCAGACGCGTGGAAGTCAACGTCCGCCGCGACGGTCAGGTGTATAACATCGCCTTTGAAAACGGCGAGAAGGTGCAGGATCTGCAGGTCGTCGGCACGTGCGGCAAGCGCAATACCGGGACCAGCGTTCACTTCTGGCCTGATGAAAGCTTCTTCGACAGTCCTCGTTTCTCTGTTTCACGCCTGACGCACCTGCTGAAAGCCAAAGCGGTACTGTGCCCTGGCGTGGAAATTACCTTTAAAGATAACGTCAACAACACCGAACAGACCTGGCGCTATGAAGACGGTCTGAACGACTATCTGTGCGAAGCCGTTAACGGCCTGCCAACCCTGCCGGAAAAACCGTTTGTCGGTAATTTCACCGGTGATACGGAAGCGGTGGACTGGGCGCTGTTGTGGCTGCCAGAAGGCGGCGAGCTGCTGACCGAAAGCTACGTCAACCTGATCCCGACCATGCTTGGCGGTACGCACGTCAACGGTCTGCGTCAGGGGCTGCTGGATGCAATGCGCGAGTTCTGCGAATACCGCAACATTCTGCCCCGCGGCGTGAAGCTGTCGGCGGAAGATATCTGGGATCGCTGCGCCTACGTCCTGTCGGTGAAGATGCAGGATCCACAGTTCGCCGGTCAGACCAAAGAACGTTTGTCCTCACGTCAGTGTGCAGCGTTCGTCTCCGGCGTGGTCAAAGATGCTTTCACCCTGTGGCTGAACCAGAACGTGCAGGCCGCCGAGATGCTGGCAGAAATGGCCATTTCCAGCGCCCAGCGACGCCTGCGTGCTGCCAAGAAGGTGGTACGTAAAAAACTGACCAGTGGCCCGGCGCTTCCGGGCAAGCTGGCGGACTGTACCGCGCAGGATCTGAACCGCACCGAGCTGTTCCTCGTGGAAGGGGACTCGGCAGGGGGCTCTGCCAAGCAGGCGCGCGATCGTGAATATCAGGCGATCATGCCGCTCAAGGGTAAGATCCTGAACACCTGGGAAGTGTCGTCGGATGAAGTGCTGGCCTCGCAGGAAGTGCATGATATCTCCGTTGCGATCGGCATCGATCCGGACAGCGACGATCTGAGCCAACTGCGCTACGGTAAGATTTGTATCCTCGCGGATGCGGACTCCGATGGGCTGCACATCGCCACGCTGCTGTGCGCGCTGTTTGTGAAGCACTTCAGGACGCTGGTGAAAAACGGTCACGTCCACGTGGCGTTGCCGCCGCTCTACCGTATCGACCTCGGCAAAGAAGTTTACTACGCGCTGACGGAAGAGGAAAAAGCGGGCGTACTGGAACAGCTCAAGCGTAAGAAGGGCAAACCGAACGTGCAGCGTTTTAAAGGGCTGGGCGAGATGAACCCGATGCAGTTGCGCGAAACCACGCTGGATCCAAACACCCGCCGCCTGGTGCAATTGACCATCAGCGACGAAGACGAACAGCAAACCAACGCCATGATGGATATGCTGCTTGCTAAGAAGCGTTCGGAAGACCGACGCAACTGGCTGCAGGAAAAAGGCGATATGGCGGATATTGAGGCCTGATGCCCTCTCTTTACTCCTCTCCCACCGGGAGAGGGGATGCCCGGTAGGCGCTAGCGCCACCGGGCTTTTTTACATCAAAATTCCATCTTCACCGTAAACTGCACTTCACGTGGATCGCCTGGCTGGTTGCCGAGGTTATTGGTCGCAATCGACGAGGTGTAGTAGGTCTTATCAAACAGGTTCTTCACGTTGACCTGCAGCGTCACCGGATACTGTAGCTTCATTTTATAGGCCGCAAAGGCATCAGCAACAACGTACCCTGGCAAATAATAATCCGCACCGTTGGTCGCGGAGCGACGGCTCACGCCGTGTCCACCGCCGCCGATTGTCAGTGTATTCCCGCCGATGACGTTGTGAATATCGTACGTCAGGAACAGCGAACCGGTATGGCGCGGCACGTTTGGCAGCGGTTTGCCGGCATAATCCGGGTCTTCCAGCACTTTCGCGTCGGTGTAGCCATAGCTGGCAATAATATTGGTGTTCTCGGTCAGAGAGCCTGCCAGATCCACTTCCACGCCCTGCGAGCGCACGCGGCCAGCGGTTTTAGCAATGTTTTCACCCGCCACGCTTTCGGTGTACAGCACGTTGCGCTTGTGGATATCAAACAGCGCGATGTTGGCGGTAATACCGTTGAACAGGTCAAATTTAGCGCCGACTTCGTAGGCATTGGACGTTTCTGGCGGCAGGTCGCCAATGTAGCTCGCGATGGACGATTGCGGCATAAACGTCTGGGCGTAGTTCGCAAACAGCGAGACGGATGGCGTGAGCTTGTAGACCAGCCCCAGCTTTGGCGTCCACTGCTCGTCGCGGCTGTCGGTATTGACGTTGAACGGCCGGCCCTTGCCCGCGTACTGGGTGTAATACTGATAACGCAGCCCGGCGACGGCAATCCATTTATCCGTCAGGTACAGGGCGTCCTGAGCGTAAGCGGAGTAACTCTCCTGCTTGAGCGTCTGATCGCTGTCCGCGGCGGAAACGGTCGTACACTTGCTCAGATTGCCGTAAGACGGATGGTAAATATTGAAATCTTTAACATTCTTACAGCGAATCATATCCGTGCGCAGCAGGTCGTAATTCTCATACGACACGCCGGTCAGGATCTCATTGTAAAAGCCCGCGATATCCACGTTCCCCTGCAGGTCTGCACGGGTGGAATGCATGCGCTGCGTTGATCCTTGCGTCGCATCGACACGGCGGGTCAGGTTGCCGGTTTTCGCGTCATAGGCCATCACCCGCGCCTGGTTATCGCTGTATTTATCCTGGCTGTAGCTGTAATCGAACTTCGCTGTCCACTGGCTGTTAAGGCGGTATTCCGCGTTGAGCTGCGCCAGATCGGACTGGCCATCGGTAATGTTGAACGGCTCGTCAAACCGGGTTTTACGGTCAACATTCACCGGCTGTTTGGTCGTGAGATCGAAGATCGTGCCGCGATCGAACGGCGTCTTATAATCACGATGTGAATAGAGCACGGTCACGGTGGCGTCATCACCAAACCAGGTCAGCGAGGGCGCGATAAAGGTGCTGCGCGCCTTGCCGAAACTTCGCCAGTAATCTTCGTCCTGGTACTCGCCCGTCAGGCGGTAAGCCAGGCGCGTTCCTTCAATGGGACCCGTGACATCGAGCTGGCCGGTACCGCCGCCAAAACTTGAGGAGGTGCCCGAGATCGAACCGCCAAACTGTTTTTCCGGACGTCGGGTGACCACATTGATAAGCCCTCCCGGATCGAGGATGCCGTACAGCGTTGAGGCCGGTCCCTTGAGGACTTCCACACGCTCGGTGGCCGCGTTAAAGCTGCGCGGCAGCACGGTGCGCAGGCCGTTGGTCATGATTGAGCCGTCGCGGTTCGCGCCAAATCCACGGCGTACAAACGCATCCTGCGTGCCGCCCAGCGTGTTGGTCTGCACCACGTTACTGACGTTATAGAGGGCTTCATCCAGCGTGGTAGCGTGCTGATCTTCCAGCACTTTATCGCTGACAGTATTTACCACCTGCGGGATATCCAGCATCGGCATATTGGTCAGCGTGGCGGTGGAGGTGTTCAGCGGCTGATAGCCGTTGGTGGCATCGGCCACGGCATTAGGATCGGCGGTGACGGTAAGCGTTTCACCATCCTGAGCCGCAGTGTTGTCTGCTGCCTGTACCAGCGGCGCCATAAACAGCAGTGAAAAGAGCGCGTGCCCTTTTACCCCAGAGAGTGAAGGAGTGAACGTAGCCATTACATCTGTTTTCCCGAAATATCCCGCGAATGAAGCGTCACGGAAGAATGTGTGAGTCATTGCCCTTTACGGTCTGCTCGTTAGCCATCGCTGGCATCGAACATGTAATTGAGAATCATTCAATCATGCGCTGATGTAGTAGTAAATGGAAAAAAGCAAAAATCGACTACAGCAGCATGTCCCCTCTGATACTTAGCGTGGTAAGTAATTAACTTGTTGAAAATAAACTAATTAATTCGTTTAGCGGTTTTCCCATTTTTGCACGATAACCCTGGGGTTTTAAGGGTGTTTCTTCTCTTGACTACTACATGACGCAGCGGCAAACTCTCAAAAGAGAATGAGTTTTATTTTTATTTGTTAGTTTTTTATTAAGTTGGCGTTCACGTGGCTCACAACACGAATAAGTCAGGGCTGGTTCTTGAGAACCTCTCTGCTGGCTATCAGAAAAAAATCATCGTCGATGAGATCTCGCTTGCGATCCCCCCACAGAAAATAACCGTTCTGGTGGGCGCGAACGGCTGTGGAAAATCCACGCTACTGAGCACGATCGCACGTCTGCTGCAACCGCTCGGGGGAGCTGCGCTGCTGGATGGCAAAGCCATTCATCAACAGCCAACCAAAGCGGTTGCCCGTCAGCTGGGCATTCTGCCGCAGTCACCGCTGTTGCCGGAAGGGTTAACCGTGTTTGAGCTGGTTTCGCGCGGGCGTTTCCCCTGGCAAAATTTTATGCGCCAGTGGAGTGACGAAGACGAGCAGGCCGTGGAAGAGGCACTGCGCCTGACCGGTACGGCGGAGTTTGCCCATTTGCCGGTGGAAAGCCTTTCCGGCGGCCAGCGTCAGCGCTGCTGGATTGCGATGGCGCTGGCGCAGCAAACGCCCTATATCCTGCTCGACGAGCCGACAACGTTTCTTGACCTCCGCTATCAGGTGGAAATCCTTGAACTGCTGCATACGCTGACCCGTCAGCACGGGCGCACCGTCGTGGTGGTGCTGCACGATCTTAACTTCGCGGTGAACTACGGTGATTCCCTGGTCTTTTTACGCCAGGGGAAAGTCGAGGGCGTGCTTCACGAGGGCGATACCTGTACGCCGGAACTGATCAAAGCGGTGTTTGAGGTTGACGTACATATGTCAGTTAATCCGCTCACCGGCAAACCGTTCTTCATGCCGTTTCGCCAGGTCGCAGAAAAATCATGATGCGAACGTCACTGGCTTTTCTGCTCTTTGCGCTGCTGCTGGTGATGGGCGCAATTGCACATCTGGGCACGGGCGCGCGCGTTATTTCTCCCCTGACGGTCGTGCAGGCTTTTGTCGATTTCGACCCGCGCAATTTCGACCATAACATCATTATCAGGCTGCGCCTGTTACGCCTCCTTGCGGCCATGCTGACCGGCGCTGCACTTGGCGTGGCAGGCGTCTTGCTGCAGTCCGTTATCCGTAACCCGCTGGGTGAGCCACATATTCTGGGGCTGAATGCCGGCGCCGCGCTGGCTGTCGTGCTGACAAGCGCACTTGGGTTCACCCTGCCGTTTGGCCGCCCGCTGATTGCCGCCGCCGGCGCCGCCGCGCTGTTTCTGCTGGTACTGGTGCTCTCCTCTTCGGGACGCACCGGGTTGACGCCGATGAAAGTCACTTTGTGCGGGGTGGCGATGTCGGCGTTCGCCTCCTCGATTACCGCCACGGTCTTGATCCTTGATGAGCAGACGCTTCTCGCCTTACGCACCTGGCTGGCGGGGGATTTGGCCGGGATAACAGAAGGAACGCTTCGCAGCGCTTCGTGGGCCGCTGGCGCGGGTTTCGCCCTTGCGCTGTGGCTGTCGCCGTCACTCAATATGCTGGCACTGGGGGACCGGATGGCCCAGGGGCTTGGCGTATCGCTTCTCAGGACGCGCCTGTTCGCGCTGCTGGCAATCGCGCTGCTGTGTGGCGCGGCAGTCTCCGTTGCCGGGCCGATTGGTTTTATTGGCCTCGTGGTGCCACAGCTGATACGGCGTCTGGTGACGGTGGATCTGCGCGTGATGGTGCCGCTTTCAGCCCTGTGTGGAGGGTTGGTTTTGCTACTGGCGGATCTCGCCGCCCGCACGCTGTTTACCCCTTATGAACTGGCGACCGGCATTATGACCGCGCTGGTCGGTGCTCCCGTCTTTATCTTTATGGCCTCGAGGGCGTTCAAATGAGCCGGGCCGGACTGCGCGCGTTGCGTATAGGCACTTTTTCTACGCTGGTACGCCCGAGGGCGCTGGCCTGCCTTGCGCTGATTTCGCTCGCGGCCTTTATCCTGCTCGGGTTTGGCCTGACGCACGGCTCGTTGCCGATCCCGACGTCGGCCATCGGACGGGCGCTGCTGTATCCGCAAAATCTGGAGGCGGATACGCGCTACATCGTGATGGATATCCGTCTGCCGCGTCTGCTGATGGCGGTGTTATGCGGTGCCATGCTCGGCATGGCGGGGGCAGCGATGCAGTCTGTCACCCGTAATGGCCTTGCCGACCCGGGGCTTATCGGCGTGAAAGAGGGATGTAGCGCGGCGGTGCTGGTGCTGATTTTTCAGTTCCCGGCGCTCAGCCTGGCCTGGCGACCGCTGGCGGGAATGGCGGGGGGCATACTCACCGCGCTGCTGGTGGTGGCGCTGGCGCGCGATATTTCGCGGCCGCGATTTATCCTGACGGGGATCGGCGTTTCCTGGGCGTTTGCCGCGGCAATGGGGGTCTTTATGACCACCGCCGACGTGCGTGACGTGCAGACGGCGATGCTGTGGCTGGCGGGAAGCCTGCATGCAGCAAACTGGACGCTGGTAGGCATTGCGGCAGCCTGGACGCTGCCGGCATTTGTGCTATTGCTGTTGACCGCGCGCGCCGCAGACGTGGCCCTGATGGGCAACCCCACCGCAACGGGGCTTGGCGTACACACCTCGCGTCTGGCGCTGCTGCGCGTGCTTGCCCCGGTGGTGCTGACTGCGGCCTGCGTCTCCTGCGTGGGCAGTATCGGTTTTGTGGGACTGATTGCGCCACATATGGCACGCCTGCTGCTGCGCGGCGGACAAACCGCGCTGCTGACGGGAAGTGCCGTGCTGGGTGCGCTGCTGGTTCTGCTGGCAGATAACGTCGGACGTCTGGCTTTCCTGCCGCTGCAGCTGCCGGCAGGCGTAGTCATTTCATTGATTGGCGGACCGTTTTTCCTGCTGCTGCTCTGGCAGCGACGGGACAGATTTTAGGGGATGGTGATGCGTATACTTTTTTCGATGTTGTTGCTGGTGGGGTTTACCGTGAGTGCGGCGGAGCCGACGCAGACGTTTACCGACGATCTGAACCGCAAGGTGACTGTGCCCCTTCACCCGAAGCGGATTGTCTCGCTGCACGATCTGGATATCACCATTCCGCTGATTGAGCTCGGCGTGCCGCCAGTGGCAAGCCACGGGCGCACGCGGCCGGACGGTAGCCATTTTCTGCGCGCCAGCGGCATGCTGACGGGCGTTGATTTTGATAACGCCGACATCAAATTTATCGGCTCCGCGGATATCGACATCGAGGCCATCGCCGCTGCAAAGCCGGATCTGATCATCACCGAACCGACCCGTAACACGCCGGTTGAACAGCTGGAGAAAATTGCCCCGACGGTGAGTATCGATCATCTCGATGGCGGCGCGCCGGAGATCTACCGCAAGCTGGCACAGCTCACGGGCACTGAAGCCCGGCTGAAGATCCTTGAACGTCGCTATCAGGAGCAGATTAACGCCCTGAAAGCGACCATCGACACCCGCAACATCACCGTGTCGGTGATACAGGCCAACCAGGGCAAAATCAACGCCATGCACAGCTACCACTCGCTGGGGCGCGTGCTGCGCGACGCAGGATTCACATTCCCGCCGCTGATTGAGTCCATCCCTGACGGCGGTCGAATTGACGTCAGCGCCGAGCGTCTGCCCGAGCTGGATGCAGATTTTGTCTTTGCCACCTGGCGCGGGGATACCGGCGGCAAACCGCAGGATGAGCTGGCAGCGATGGATGCTGTGATGCCTGGCTGGTGTCAGTTCCTCAATGCCTGTCGCACCGGCCACTACATACTGATCTCCCGTGAAGAGGCCATCTCGAACTCCTTTGCCTCCTTAGGACTGATGGCCGCCCAGGTGCAGTCGCAGATTGTCGGTCGACCGCTGCCGGAGGCGTCACAGTGATCAGAAAAGACAAAGCCCGGGTTGATGTCTATGGCGACCGCTTTCGCTCGCGGGGGCACCAGCTCACGCCGCGCCTGCTGCAGGTCGCGCGTTACATCAATGAAAATCGCGAAGCGGTGATGGAGCAGACGGCGATGGAGATTGCCGCGTTGCTGAAAACCTCGGACGCTACGGTGGTACGCGCCATTCAGGCTCTTGGCTTTGCCGGGCTGCGTGACCTGAAGCAGACTCTGGAGCAGTGGTTTGGGCCGGTGGTCTCCTCCAGCGAAAAAATGTCCACCACGGTGAATACGCTCACCAGCGACGTGAACGCGAGCATCGATTTTGTGCTGGAAGGGCATCAGCATACCTGTGACGTACTATCCGAGCCGCACAACCGCTACGCAATGGCGCAGGCGGTATCGTTGCTGGCGCAGGCACGTCAGGTCGCGATCTTTGGGATTGGGGCTTCCGGCATTCTGGCCGAGTACACTTCCCGGCTGTTCAGCCGTATCGGCCTGCCCGCTATTGCGCTCAACCGCACCGGCATTGGTCTGGCAGAGCAACTGATAGCCTTACAGCGCGGCGACGTGCTGGTGATGATGGCGCAAAAATCGGCCCACCGGGAAGGACAAACCACGCTGCGTGAAGCGAAACGGCTGGGTATTCCCACGATATTGCTGACCAATGCTACGGACTCGCGCTTCAGCAAAGAGGCCAGCGTGGTGATCCACGTTCCGCGCGGCGGTGAAAAGGGCAAAATTCCGCTCCACGGCACGGTGCTGCTGTGTCTGGAGATGATTATTTTATCTGTAGCGTCAACGGAGCCCCAGCGCACCATCAGGTCGATGAAGCGCATTAACGAATTTCACCGCGGGTTAAAACCGGGCAAGAAGAGCGGGTGAGGGGATCACGCCGCGCCATGATTTTTCCGGTACTGCAGCGGCGTCTCACCAATCCCTTTTTTAAAGGCGCTGATAAACCACGTTACATCGGAAAATCCCACCCGCGCGGCAATCTCACGCACGCTGGCATCGCTGTGCAGTAAGTACTCGCAGGCTTTTCGCAGCCGTAGCGTATTCAGATAGTCGTGGATCTTCTCGCCTGTTTCCGCATGAAATTTTCGCGATACATAGCTGCGTGATTTCCCCAGCTCAGCCGCCAGCGCATCCAGGCGAAATTTCTCCCGATAGTGCTCATCCAGCCAGAACATCACCTGGCTTGCCACCCCCTGACTGCTCCCCGGGGCACCGTCGTTATCATCCGGCAGCATGGCAAACAGGCTAATCAACAGCCCGGCAATGTTTTCGCTGTTCAGCGGCGGCTGATAACAGCCAAGAAGATAATCGATATGCTTCTGGCAATGCGCCAGGTCAGCGACCCAGGCCTCGCCACCACGACGAGACAGCTTCTGCAGACGCTGCTGAGCCTGCGGAAAATCACGCAGGGTTTTCAGTACGGCATGCTGGTCGAGATGAATAATGGTGCGCCTGTAAAGGGCCTCTGCCTTCTCGTCCACCATCACCTTATGCAGGGTAAACGGTGGGAAGAAAAACAGCCGCCCGGGGCGCATGGTGTAGTGACGGTTATCGACAATCGCCACGCCAAAGCCCTCTTCCACATAGAGAATTTCCAGACACTGATGCCAGTGGTGATAGCGCACCGTATTGGCGAACAGGCGGCTAAACGACACCACGGTGTCATTTAAGGTAATCAGCTCCAGATGATCGGATGTTGGCGTGTCGCGCATAGTGCAATAAAACTCAACTTTTTCCCGTCAGAATCTCTTTATAAACCACCTTTTTAAATTTTCTTAACTGTGGGTTTATTCATCGCTCTTAGCTGTGACATGGCTAACATTTCTGCCCCGTGCGGATTCACTATGCTTTGCCGCAGTTGATTACGAGGGTGAGCGTATGTGGGCGGCAAACAAAGAAAAATCAAATCCGTTGTCTTCACGCCAGGATATCGTGGCGTCACTGAATACTCTGTTGAGTGCGCTGGATAAGGCGTTTGCGCCGGGCAGTTCACGATTTTCGCTGGGTGAAACCTGTGCGCATTACAGCACGGATATCGCGCAGATGGAGGGACTCTCACGTGCGTTATGGGGGCTGTTTCCGCTGCTGGCATCCGGCGATGCCAGCCCCTTTTGCGAAAAATACCTTACCGCGATCAAACTCGGCACCGATCCGCACAGTGACGGTTACTGGGGCGAAACCGGCCCCTACGATCAGCGTCTGGTCGAAATGGCGGCCTACGGTCTGGGGCTTGCCCTGCTGGGGGATAAACTCACCGCGCACTTCACCGGGCGCGAGGTCATGAACCTGCACGCATGGCTCAACCAGATCGCCCATGCGCAAATGCCGGACAGCAACTGGAACTACTTTGCCATTATGGTGCAGCTCGGTTTTAAGCGCGCCGGGCTGCCGTATGACCAGACGGCGATTGACCGACGGTTTGCGATGATGGAGGCCTATTACCTGGGCGATGGCTGGTATTCCGACGGGCCGGGGCGGCCGAAAGACTATTACATCTCGATGGCATTCCATTTCTACGGCCTGATTTACGCCACCCTGAGCGGTGACGAGGAGAGGGCGCAGGTGCTGCGAGCACGTTCGCGCCTGTTCGCCGAAGACTTTATCTACTGGTCAGCCGCCGACGGTGCCTCGGTACCGTTTGGTCGCAGCCTGACCTATCGCTTTGCAATGGTCGCCTTCTGGAGTGCCGTCGCCTTTTCCGGTCTGGAGGTGTTCACGCCGGGGATTGTGAAGGGCATCGTGCTGCGCCATCTGCGCTGGTGGCAGCAACAGCCCATCACCGATCGGGACGGCATTCTGACCCTCGGTTTTGCTTATCCGAACCTGGCGATGTGTGAGGACTATAACGCCCCCGGCTCGCCATACTGGGCGCTGAAAACCTACCTGATTCTGGCGATGCCGGAGGATCATCCGTTCTGGCAGGCTGAAGAGCAGCCGCTGCCCGCGCTTGCGGAAAAACGCGTCATCCCGCATGCACAGCAGATCCTGATGCATGCCGGTCAGTCGCAGCACGTCACCCTGCTTACCGCCGGGCAGCTTGAGCTGAATAACTACGTGAATACGGAAGCCAAATACACCAAATTTGCCTACTCCAGCCGCTTTGGTTTCACGATTGAGCGCGGACGGTTTGGCCTGAAACATGCCGCCTGCGACTCCATGCTGCTGCTGGCAGACGGGGATAACTATTTCCGCGGTCGCCGCGAGTGTGAAGCGGTGCGGGTCACTGACGATTATCTCTACTCACTCTGGTCTCCGTGGCATGACGTCCATATCGAAACCTGGCAAGTGCCGTTTGGTGAGTGGCACCTGCGCCTGCACCGTATCAACAGCGCCCGTCGACTGAATACGGCGGAGGGCGGTTTTGCGGTGATGAACACCGAACCGCAGATCCGTGAGAACGGATGCTGGCTTGTCGCCGGTAACGGCACCAGCGTGCTGGTCGATCTCTCTCCGGTGGTTAACCGTGAACCGGACAGCATCGTCACACCGCCGAACAGCAGCATTATGTTCCCGGAATGCGCTGCCATTCCGCTGTTGAAAACCACGCTTGCGCAGGGGGAGAGCTGGCTCTGTTGTGCCGCCGTCGCCGGCGAAAGCCAGCCGGTTATGGCAGTCCCACAACTGAATATCAGCGAGAACCGGGTTGTTATCCGCGAGCCCGGCAGTGAGCGACAGCTGTCGTTCTCATTATAAAAACTCTGACCCTACACGTCGGCGAGGATGATATGAAAAAGACCGCTACAACAAACAGAACTGAATATTACAAAATCAGCAGTTTTATATTTCTCTATTTCTTTACCTGGTCTGCCAGTATTGGCCTGCTGGCTATCTGGTTAGGCCAGAAAGCGAACCTCAGTGGTTCGGTGATTGGTACCGTATTTGCGGTGAACGGTATTTTCTCCGTCATTCTGAAGCCCATTTATGGCTATATTCTCGATAAGATCGGCATGAGCAAATACCTGCTCTATTTTGTGGTGGCAATGTCTGCCCTGATGGCGCCGTTCTTTATTTATGTTTATCAGCCGCTGTTAATGTCCAACACGCTGCTGGGGATTATTATTGGCGCACTCTATTTAAGCTTTGCCTGGTATGCGGGCGTGGCGGCGTGCGAATCCTATTCTGACCGTTTTAGCCGTTTAAATGGCATGGAATTTGGCCAGATCCGGATGTGGGGCTCCCTTGGCTGGGCAGTGGCGTCCTCCTTCTCCGGCCTGCTGTTTAATCTCTCGCCAGCGTATAACTTTATGATGGGCAGCGTGGCATCGGTGGTCATGCTGATTGTCCTGTTGAGCCTGAAAGTGAACACTAACTCCGCACATGCCGGCGAAGTGCTGACGAAAGAGAAAATTGCCCCGTCAGACGTTTACGCGCTGCTGCGTAACCGTAAATTCTGGGCCTTCTGTCTGTACGTGGCCGGTGTGGCGTGGATGATGTTTATCGCCGAGCAGCAGTTTTCGCGCTATTTCGTGACCTTCTTTGATGATATTCACCAGGGCAATGCGGTGTTTGGTTATCTGGGGACCGTGCAGTCGGGAATGGAGTTTGTCATGTATATGGTGATCCCGCTGCTGGTGAACGCTATTGGCGCCAAACGTGGGCTGTTAATTGTCGGGCTGGTGGTCGGTGCGCGTCTGATTATTTCCGGTCTGTGTGATTCACATCTGTTAATTTCCATTCTTAAGCCGCTGTACGGTCTGGAAATTTGTCTGCTGCTGGTCTCCGTCTTTAAATATATTGCCGAACATTTCGATAAGCGCGTTAACGCCACCATGTATTTGCTGGGATATCAGGCGATGCTGTACGTCGGCAATGTCGTGGTCTCGTCGCCTGCTGGCTATATGTATGACCGCATCGGTTTCGAGAACACCTATATCATCATGGGCGCCACGGCGCTGATCTTCACGTTTATTTCTGCCTTTACGTTATCTGCCTGCCAGAGTAAATGGCGCGGCCCCCGCGCGCTGAACGTAGCAGAACCCTCATCACGATAATTAAGCCGTCAAAGAAGGAACCGAAATATGTTAAGTCGTATCGCAGAGGAACGCCTGCCCGCTATCCCCGTGCCCGTTGATTCGCGCGTATTCCGCGATGAACTGAGTTCAGCACGCGACCATGTCCTTGCGCTGATTAGCCGCCATTTAACGGCGTTTGGTGAGCAGTTCCCGGCGGAAACCTGCCAGCAGGGTTTTTATCCGCTGACCGACAACGTGGAGTGGACCACCAGCTTCTGGACCGGGCAGCTGTGGCTGGCGTGGGAGATGAGCGGCGAAGCGAAATTCCGCGCGATGGCGGAAAAACATGTGCGCTCGTTTGGCCTGCGTATCGCCGGGCGCCACGACACTAACACCCACGATCTGGGCTTTTTGTATACGCTCTCCTGCGTGGCGGCCTGGCGACTGACCGGTAACCGTGAGGCGCGTGGCTTCTCGCTGCTGGCGGCGGAGGCGCTGCTGGAGCGCTTCCACGAGAAGGCAAAAATTATTCAGGCGTGGGGCGATCTGGCTGACCCGGAACAGGCCGGGCGGATGATTATCGACTGTAATATGAACCTGCCGTTGCTCTACTGGGCGAGCGAACAGACGGGCGATCCGCGCTTTGCCGATGCCGCCAAAGCACACGTGATGCAGGCAGCGAGGTACCTTATCCGTGAAGATGCCTCAACGTTCCACACCTACTATATGGATGTGCACACCGGCGCGCCGCGCTACGGCAATACTCAGCAAGGCTATGCCGATGACTCCTGCTGGTCGCGCGGGCAGGCGTGGGGAATTTACGGCTTCCTGTTGAGCTACATCTATACCGGTGATGCGACGATGATTGCCCTGTCGAAACGGCTGGCGAACTACTTCCTCAACCGTCTGCCGGAAGATTACGTCTGCCACTGGGATCTGGCGCTGGTCGGCACGGATGCGCTACGCGACGCGTCCTCGGCGGCGATTGCGGTATGTGGCCTGCTGGAGCTGGTGAAGCATCTGCCGGTGACCGACCCGGATCGCGAGCGGTATTCTGAATGGGCAAAAGGAATGATGTCGTCACTGACGAAACACTACCTGATGGGCAAAGACGAGAAGGGCACAGGGCTACTGAAGCACTCCGTTTATCATCTGGCAAGCAATAAAGGCGTGGACGAGTGCGCGAGCTGGGGGGACTACTTCTACGTGGAGGCGCTGGTCAGGTTTACCCAAAGCTGGAAGTTGTACTGGTAATATGCCTCCCTGACCCTCTCCCGAAAGGGGGAGGGCAGGAATCAGGAACAGGGTAAACTTACACCCCTTGCTCCAGAATGCGGATATGCGTTTCCAGCACATCGCCCTTCACCGCGTCGCTCCACGCTTTCATGTGCGCGGTCTGCAGATGGGCTTCAAGATGGGCCACGGTTTCCCACTGCTCAATCATAATGATCGAGTCTGGGGCAGTAGCCTGGAAGCTGGCGGTGGTGGTGGCGTCGACCATCGGCGCGTAGCCGTGGCAGCCTTCTTCCTTCAGTACAGTGGGGATAATTTTCACGAACTCATCCAGCACCGCCTGGCGGTGATGTTGGCCTGGACGAGTACGGATTTCAGCAATAACAGTAAGCATGGTTAACTCCTTCTAATTCCAGGTTACCAGTTAAGCAAAAATTTCCGCGAGATGCTTGCGATATTCTGCGATATAGCGCGGGACGTCAGGCATTTTGATGACGTCGTTAACGATAAAGGTTGGCAGCGGCGTCATTCCGAGGAACTGGTTAGCTTTGTGGAACGGCAGATATGCGCCGTCAACGCCCACCCCTTCGAAGAACTGATCTTTCTCGGTGAACGCTTCCAGCGGTGCGTTCCAGGTCAGGGACAGCATATATTTTTTGCCCTGAATCAGGCCGCCAGAACCGTATTTTTTGGATGCGTCGGAGCGGGTGCGACCGTCGCTGGCGTACAGTGCGCCATGGCCTTCGGTGAAGACATCATCCATGTATTTTTTCACGGTCCAGGGGGCACCCATCCACCAGCCAGGCATCTGCCAGATAATTACGTCAGCCCACAGGAAGTTCTGCACTTCCGCGTTGACATCGTAATCGCTGTCCGCGCGCACGACCTTAACATCATGCCCGGCGTCGCGCAGAAAACCGTCCGCGACCTCGGTCAGGGTGTCATTCAGTTGGCCTTTAGAGTGCGCAAATTCTTTTGCACCGTTGATAATCAGAATGTTGCTCATGAGGTGTCCTCGAAGATGAAAGTATGGCGAGGATTTTACGCGCGCGAGCGATGCGGTTAAATGAGCAAAATGTGCAAAGTCTTTTGCATTAAACGCAATAATCCCTTACCAGCTGACCTTCACTTCGAAGCCACCTTCTGCCGCATTGCCCAGCGCGACGCGCATACCATGCAGGGCGGCAATGCGCCTGACGATAGATAACCCCAGGCCGCTACCCGTTGCATCCTGTCCCGGTGGGCGATAAAAACGCTCGCCAATACGCGCCAGCGCATCGGTGGAAACGCCGGGGCCGGTGTCACGCACGGTAAAACGCCGGGTGTCCAGCGTGACGTCCACCACGCTGCCATGCGGGCTATAACGCACGGCGTTGTCCAGCAGGTTACGCACCAGCAGGCTCAGCAGCAGCGGCTGGCCCTGACGTGTGACCTGTGGGGCATGAATGTTCAGACGAATATCAATCCCGGCCTGCTGTGCCGGATGCCAGATATCCAGCACCGCCGACTGCAGGAGATCGGCCATCACGATCGGTTCGATATCGTCGAGGTTATCCAGCGAGTCCAGACGCGACAGCGTAAGGAGCTGATCCACCAGCCGGGATGCGCGATCGATACCCGCATGCAGCTGCGCCAGCGCTTTTTGCTGCGCCTGCGGATCGTCCTGATACAGTTGCGCCACGTCGGTTTGCACCTTCAGGGCCGCGAGAGGGCTGCGTAGCTCGTGCGCGGCATCTGAGGTAAAACGACGCTCGCGGGTCATCATCTCCTGGGTTCGCGTGAACAGATGGTTCAGCGAGTCGAGCAGCGGGCGCACCTCAGTGGGAACCCCCTGAGTCGGGAGCGCGTCGGTGGCATCCGGTGAGCGGGAGCGCAGGGTCTGCGCCAGTTTTTTTAACGGTTTCAGTTCCCGGCTCAGCAGAACGATCAGCAACAGCAGCATCAGGGGCAGCGCCACCAGCCACGGGGTCAACTGGGAGCTGACCACATCTACCGCCATCTCCTGGCGATACTCCCACTCCTGGCCGACCACCACGCGGTACTTCCCGTCGGGTGAGGTGAGCCATAAAAAACGCCACTCGTCGTTGTCGCCCTGTAGCCGTCCATTATCAAACCCGTCGCGGCGATAGTGGTACGGAATGTCCCGCCCGTTTTCGCCGTCATTTAACATCATCTTGCCGTCGGTGGCGTAGATGGCGAAGGCCAGCGCGTCGTCATCCAGACGACCGTGCTTCGCTTTTTTGGGGATCTCACGCATCCGTTCGGGGGCCCGGATCTCATCCAGATCCATGGTCAACAGCCGTTTGGCAAACAGCATCTGCTGCGTATCGAACAGCTTATCCAGCGTGTGGGTGGTCTGCTGCCAGGCGACCAGGCTTGCGGCAAACCACGCCGTCAGCGACAGCACTAAAAAGAGGAGCGTCAGGCGCAGCTTCAGGCTCAGGCGTTGAGTCAGTTTCATGCGTCACCCAGGGTATAGCCGATACCGTGCACGGTGCGGATAAATTCGCTGCCCAGTTTACGACGAAGATGGTGGACGTGGACTTCAACGGCGTTGCTGGAGACGTCGTCGTCCCAGGTGTAGAGCTTTTCCTCGATCAGCTTGCGCGGCAGCACGCGGCCCGCGTTACGCATCAGCAGCTCCAGCAGGGCGAACTCTTTCGGCTTGAGCGTCAGCGTTTCGCCGTCCAGCGTGGCCACGAGACTGGTGGGATCGAGCGTGACCTTTCCGTGGTGCAACTCGCTGCGGGTCTGACCGTGGCTTCGGCGCACCAGCGCCTCAAGGCGGGCAGCCACTTCGATCAGTGCAAAGGGCTTGCACAGGTAATCATCCGCCCCCAGACGCAGCCCTTCGACACGCTGGTTCAACGCATCCCGCGCCGTCAGAATCAATACCGGCTCGCGGCGCCCGCTTTCGCGCCAGGCGCGCAGAATCTCCAGTCCGTCGATTTCCGGCAGCGTCAGATCCAGCACTACGGCATCATACGGTGCAGAATGAAGCGCGGTCTGGCCGGTTTTTCCGTCGGTGAACCAGTCCACGCTAAAGCCCATTTTGCTTAAACCCGCCTTGATGCCATCGCCGATCAGCTTGTCGTCTTCAACCAGTAAAATGCGCATGTTCCCTCCTTGATAACGTCAGTAAACCCTCTGCATCAGCCTGCTGTACAGTAATAATAAATAAATTTTTCCCTTAAGAAGTTGTTAAGGTTTACCCTGTTAAATGGACTGCGAAACCACATTAAAGGGAGAGTTAATATGAAAAAATTCGCTGCGATTGCTGCCATCATGATGATGACCACTGCCCCTGTTTTTGCTGCACAGGGCGGATTTAACGGCCCCTCTGCCGCACAAACCCAGGCCCAGACGCAGGCGGGCGGTTTTGTCGATAATGACGCGAACCTCACCACCGCGGTGAAAGTGAAGGACATGAAGGACGACAGCTGGGTGAAGCTGCGCGGGAACATCACTCAGCGCCTGTCTGATGACCGCTACACCTTCCGCGATGAGACCGGTACGGTTAACGTGGAGATTGACCACAAGCGCTGGAACGGCGTGACCGTAACCCCGCAGGATAAGGTGGAAATTCAGGGTAAAGTCGATAAAGAGTGGAACGATTTTGAAATCGACGTGAAGCAGGTTATCAAACTGAACAAATAACCCCGAAAGGGCCGCGGATGCGGCCCTTTTTCTTTGTGACTCAACACGCCAGATAAGGTAGTATCTGCGGCAATATTGCCTGAAACCTTTCGGTTTCTGAGTTGAGGAATCACACATAATGAGCGATATGGCAGAGCGCCTCGCGCTACATGAATTCACGGAAAACGCCTACCTGAACTACTCCATGTACGTCATCATGGACAGGGCGTTGCCGTTTATCGGGGATGGCCTGAAGCCCGTTCAGCGCCGCATCGTCTATGCGATGTCCGAGCTGGGGCTGAATGCGACCGCCAAGTTCAAAAAATCCGCCCGTACCGTCGGTGACGTACTGGGTAAATACCATCCGCACGGCGACAGCGCCTGTTATGAAGCGATGGTGCTGATGGCACAACCGTTCTCTTACCGTTATCCGCTGGTGGATGGTCAGGGAAACTGGGGGGCGCCGGACGATCCGAAATCCTTCGCAGCGATGCGTTATACCGAATCCCGTCTCTCCCGCTACGCTGAAGTGCTGCTGGGCGAGCTGGGTCAGGGAACCGTGGACTGGGTGCCAAACTTCGACGGTACGATGCAGGAGCCGAAAATGCTGCCTGCGCGTCTGCCGAACATCCTGCTGAACGGCACTACCGGTATCGCGGTGGGTATGGCGACGGACATTCCGCCGCACAACCTGCGTGAAGTGGCGAAAGCCGCCATCACCCTGATTGAACAGCCGAAAACCACGCTGGACGATCTGCTGGATATCGTGCAGGGGCCGGACTACCCGACCGAGGCCGAAATCATCACCTCGCGCGCGGAAATCCGCAAAATCTACCAGAACGGCCGCGGCTCCGTGCGCATGCGTGCGGTGTGGACCAAAGAGGACGGCGCAGTGGTCATCACCGCGCTGCCGCACCAGGTCTCCGGCGCGAAAGTGCTGGAGCAGATTGCCTCCCAGATGCGCAATAAAAAGCTGCCGATGGTGGATGATCTGCGCGACGAATCCGACCACGAAAACCCGACGCGTCTGGTGATCGTGCCGCGTTCCAACCGCGTGGACATGGAGCAGGTGATGAACCACCTGTTTGCCACCACCGATCTGGAAAAAAGCTACCGCATCAACCTGAACATGATCGGCCTCGACGGTCGTCCGGCAGTGAAAAACCTGCTGGAGATCCTGAGCGAATGGCTGACGTTCCGCCGCGATACCGTTCGCCGCCGTCTGAACTATCGACTGGAAAAAGTGCTTAAACGCCTGCACATCCTTGAAGGTTTGCTGGTGGCGTTCCTCAATATCGACGAAGTTATTGAGATAATTCGTTCCGAGGACGAGCCGAAGCCGGCGCTGATGTCGCGCTTTGGCATCAGTGAAACCCAGGCCGAAGCAATCCTTGAGCTGAAACTGCGTCATCTCGCCAAACTCGAAGAGATGAAGATCCGCGGTGAGCAGAACGAACTGGAAAAAGAGCGCGATCAGCTGCAGGCGATCCTCGCGTCCGAACGCAAGATGAACAACCTGCTCAAGAAAGAGCTGCAGGCTGACGCCGATGCATTCGGTGACGACCGTCGTTCTCCGCTGCATGAGCGCGAAGAAGCGAAGGCGATGAATGAGCACGACATGCAGCCATCTGAGCCGGTCACCATTGTGCTGTCTCAGAGCGGCTGGGTGCGCAGTGCTAAAGGTCACGATATCGACGCGCCAGGGTTGAGCTACAAGGCGGGCGATAGCTTTAAAGCCGCCGTGAAAGGTAAGAGCAACCAGCCGGTCGCCTTTATCGACTCGACGGGGCGCAGCTACGCCATTGACCCGATCACGCTGCCTTCTGCCCGCGGACAGGGCGAACCGCTTACCGGTAAGCTGACGCTGCCGCCGGGTGCGACGGTTGACCATATGCTGATGGAAGCCGATGACCAGAAACTGCTGCTGGCGTCTGACGCGGGGTACGGCTTTATCTGTACCTTTAACGATCTTGTTTCCCGCAACCGTGCCGGTAAGGCGCTGATCAGCCTGCCTGACAACGCGCATGTGATGCCGCCGCTGGTGGTGGAAAACGATAGCGATATGCTGCTGGCGATCACTGCCGCCGGACGTATGCTGATGTTCCCGGTCAGCGACCTGCCGGAATTGTCAAAAGGCAAGGGCAACAAGATCATCAGCATCCCGTCAGCGGAAGCGGCGAAAGGGGTAGATGGTCTGGCGCACCTCTTTATTCTGCCGCCGCAGAGCACGCTGACCATTCATGTCGGCAAACGTAAAATCAAGCTTCGTCCGGAAGAGTTGCAGAAAGTGGTGGGCGAGCGCGGTCGACGCGGCTCGCTGATGCGCGGCCTGCAGCGTATTGACCGCGTGGAGATTGACTCTCCCGCGCGCAGTACCGCGGGCGACAGCGAAGAGTAACGCCGTTATCTCCCCCTCTGTTCCGGAGGGGGAATTTCAATAAAATTTCCCGTAAAATCGTTGTTAATTCGTGCGTTGCGATTAACAATACGCGCTCGTAATAAAGTCCTTACCTGGCCACAGGTGAAGTATAATTGTCAGCTGTCAGGGCTTCAGAGGTCGCTATGCTATTCATTGTTCGTTTAATTCTTACCATTATTTACTGCATTCTGGTCTGTATTTTCGGCTCTATGTATTGCCTGTTCAGTCCGCGCAATCCGAAACATGTCGCCACCTTCGGCCATATGTTCGGCCGCCTTGCGCCGCTGTTTGGCCTGAAGGTAGAAAAACGCCTGCCGGAAGGGGCTGAGAACTTCGGTAACGCCATCTTTATCGCTAACCATCAGAACAACTACGATATGGTGACGGCCTCCAACATTGTTCTGCCACCGACCGTGACCGTGGGCAAAAAGAGCCTGCTGTGGATCCCTTTTTTCGGCCAGCTGTACTGGCTGACCGGTAACCTGCTGATTGACCGTAACAACCGCGCGAAAGCGCACAGCACTATTGCTGAAGTGGTTAATCACTTCAAAAAGCGCAGGATCTCAATCTGGATGTTCCCGGAAGGGACGCGCAGCCGTGGTCGTGGCCTGCTGCCGTTCAAAACCGGTGCGTTTCATGCTGCAATTGCGGCAGGTGTTCCAATTATTCCTGTGTGTGTTTCCAATACTTCTAATAAGATTAATCTTAACCGCCTGAATAACGGGCTGGTGATTGTCGAAATGCTGCCGCCGGTGGATACCAGCAAATACGGTAAAGATCAGGTTCGCGAGCTGGCAGCACACTGCCGTGAACTGATGGCTCAGCATATTGCGCTGCTCGACAAAGAAGTCGCAGAGAGAGAAGCCGCCGGTAAGAAGTAAGCCGGCGTTAAAAGGGAAAACGAATTCCCGCGTTGTTAGTCGTTTCAGATGGAGCTTATATGTCATTCAGTCGGCGTCAGTTTATTCAGGCTTCCGGGATCGCCCTTTGTGCGGGTGCGCTGCCGCTGACAGCCAACGCCGCCGGGCAGCAACAGCCGCTGCCCATTCCGCCGTTAATAGAATCCCGTCGCGGGCAGCCGCTTTTCCTGACGCTACAGCGCAGCCACTGGTCCTTTACCCAGGGCACGCGTGCGCCGGTGTGGGGCATTAACGGGCGTTACCTTGGGCCGACCATACGCGTGTGGAATGGCGATGACGTTAAGCTGATCTACAGTAACCGTACGACAGAAAATGTCGCCATGACCATCAGTGGTTTACAGGTGCCTGGCCCGCTGCTTGGCGGCGCGGCGCGCATGATGTCGCCTAACGCTGACTGGGCGCCCGTTCTGCCGATTCGTCAGAGCGCGGCGACGCTCTGGTATCATGCCAATACCCCTAACCGCACGGCCCAGCAGGTGTATAACGGCCTGGCCGGCATGTGGCTGGTGGAAGATGAAATCAGTAAATCCCTGCCAATCCCGAACCACTATGGCGTGGATGATTTTCCGGTCATTATTCAGGACAAACGGCTGGATAATTTCGGCACGCCGGAATACAGCGAGCCGGGCAGCGGTGGCTTCGTTGGCGATACGCTGCTGGTTAACGGCGCGCAAAGTCCGTATGTCGAAGTGTCGCGTGGATGGGTACGTCTGCGTCTGCTGAACGCCTCTAACTCGCGCCGCTACCAGCTGCAAATGAGCGATGGCCGTGCGCTACACGTCATCTCCGGCGACCAGGGCTTTTTACCGGCCCCGGTTTCCGTGAAGCAGCTGGCGCTGTCGCCAGGCGAACGCCGCGAAATCCTTATTGATATGACCAACGGTGATGAGGTATCGATCACCTGTGGCGAAGCGGCCAGCATTGTGGACCGCATTCGCGGTTTCTTTGAGCCGTCGAGTATCCTGGTCTCCACCCTGGTGCTGACCCTGCGTCCTACCGGCCTGCTGCCGCTGGTGACCGACAGCCTGCCGATGCGCCTGCTACCGCAGGAGATCATGAGCGGTTCGCCGGTGCGCAGCCGCGATATCAGCCTGGGCGACGATCCGGGGATCAACGGCACGCTGTGGGACGTTAACCGTATCGATATTACCGCGCAGCAGGGTACCTGGGAGCGCTGGACGGTTCGCTCGGACATGCCGCAGTCGTTCCATATCGAAGGGGTGAGTTTCCTGATCCGCAACGTCAATGGCGCGATGCCGTTCCCCGAAGACAGGGGCTGGAAGGATACCGTCTGGGTGGATGGGCAGGTCGAACTGCTGGTCTACTACGGACAGCCTTCGTGGCCGCACTTCCCGTTCCTGTTCCACAGCCAGACGCTGGAGATGATGGACAGGGGATCCGTCGGCCAGATGCTGGTCAACCCGGCACCCTAAACCACGATACGATTCCCGGTTCGCCGGGAATTTTTATGCCCGCCAGAAAAAGCGTGAGCACAGGATCAGCACCGGATAAATTTCCAGACGCCCCATAATCATCGCCGCACACATCAACAGCTTGGCCTCGTCTTTTAACGTCCCGAAGGTTGACGCCGTTTCGCCGAACCCCAGCCCCATATTGTTAATGCAGGCCGCAACGGTGGCAAATGACGTGAACAGATCGTATCCCAGCAGGTTCAGCGCCCAGACGAAAAAGCCCGTTATCATCACGTAGAGAAAAAAGAAGCTCCACACCGAGCGCAGAACGCGTTCATTCACGACGCTTTTGCCGACCTTAATACTCAGCAGCGCGCGCGGATGCGCGAGTTGATTCATCTCCTGAATACACTGCTTAAACATGATGAGAAAACGCAGCGCTTTGATCCCGCCGCAGGTAGAGCCGACGCAGCCGCCAAAAAAGCTGGCGCTCAGCAGCAGGAAAATGGTGTGGGGAGGCCAGTGAGCGTAATCGGCCGTCGAAAGACCGTTGTCGGTCATCATGGAGCTGGCCAGAAAGAAGGCATGTACCAGGCTGTCGGTACCGTTGTACATCCCCGCGTGCCACACCTGCCAGGCGGTGATGGCGATAATGACGGTGGCGGCACCGAGAAAGAATTTCACCTCCGGGCTGCGCCGAATCGGTTTCAGCGTGCGGCGCGCGATGACGACATACCAGAGGGTAAAGTTAAACGCGGAAAGCAGTGAAAAAGCCCCGGCGACAAGCTCAATCGCGTGGCTGTCGTAAAACCCGATGCTCTCACTTCGGGTTGAAAACCCACCCAATGAGACGGTGGACAGCCCGTGACAGACGGCGTCAAAAAAGGGCATGCCCGCCAGCCAGTACGCCAGCGTGCAGACCAGTCCCAGCGCCAGATAGGTTACCCACAGCGTACGCGCGGTATCGGCGAGTCGGGGCGTCAGGCGTTCCTCCTTAAACGGCCCAGGCATTTCCGACTGATACAGCTTCATGCCACCGATACCGAGTAGTGGCAGGACCGCGACGGCCAGTACGATGACCCCTAATCCGCCAATGAAATTGAGCTGAGCGCGGTAATAAAGGTACGATTTCGGCAGGGCACTGACGTCCCCTATCACCGTCGCCCCGGTGGTGGTGATCCCTGAGACCCCTTCAAAGAGCGCATCGGAAAAGGAGAGTTGCAGACCGTCATCCATCCATAACGGCATGGCGCTAATCAATGAAAACAGCAGCCAGAACAGAACGATAATCACGAAACCGTCACGGGTGCGCAGCTGTATACCGGAATGACGTGTTGCCCGCCAGGTAAGTCCGCCAAGGGTAAAAAATGTCAAAAAGGTGGTTAAAAAAGCAAAGTAGGTTCGCTCTTTATTCAGCAGGGCGATAACCATCGGCGGCAGCATGGACAGGCTGTACAGAAGAACCAGAAAACCGCAGAGGTGAAGCACAACCCGCAGCTGGGACACATGTAACGAATCGTTGAACTTCACAAAGAAACTCCGTGCCAGAATGCATCCCGGTAACTGATTACCGCAAGATAGAGTGGATATTATGATCCAAAATTAACAGTGCGCTGTATTTTAACGGCTTCCTGGATTTTCTGTTTACTTCTTGCATCCTTTTCTTCAAATCCGGCGGACTAACAGCGTATAATCCCGCTCCTTTTGTCTATTTTTTCTTCGGAAGCACTATGAGCGCAATTTCCCTGATCCAGCCGGATCGTGACCTCTTCTCCTGGCCCCAGTACTGGGCGGCCTGCTTTGGACCGGCGCCGTTCCTGCCGATGTCCCGGGAAGAGATGGACCAACTGGGCTGGGACAGCTGCGATATCATTCTGGTGACGGGCGATGCCTATGTCGACCACCCGAGCTTTGGCATGGCTATCTGTGGCCGTATGCTTGAGGCGCAGGGCTTCCGTGTGGGGATCATCGCCCAGCCTGACTGGAACAGCAAAGACGACTTTATGCGTCTGGGGAAACCCAACCTGTTCTTCGGCGTGACCGCAGGCAACATGGACTCGATGATCAACCGCTATACCGCCGACCGTAAGCTGCGTCATGACGATGCCTACACGCCGGATAACGTCGCGGGTAAACGTCCTGACCGCGCGACGCTGGTCTACACCCAACGCTGCAAAGAAGCCTGGAAAGACGTGCCGGTTATCCTGGGCGGCATCGAGGCGAGTTTGCGCCGTACCGCGCACTACGACTACTGGTCAGACACCGTGCGCCGTTCGGTGCTGGTGGATTCCAAAGCCGATATGCTGATTTACGGTAACGGTGAACGTCCGCTGGTGGAAGTGGCGCACCGTCTCTCACAGGGTGAGCCGGTGAGCAGCATCCGCGACGTGCGCAACACGGCGATCATGGTGAAAGAGGCGCTGCCGGGCTGGAGCGGGGTGGATTCCCGTATCATTGATATGCCGGGTAAAATCGACCCGATCCCGCACCCGTACGGCGACGATCTGCCGTGTGCGGATAACAAGCCGGTAGAGCCAAAGAAAGCCGAAACGAAAGCTATCGTTGTTCAGCCACCGCGCCCGAAACCGTGGGAAAAAACCTACGTGCTGCTGCCTTCCTTTGAGAAGGTCAAAGCCGATAAAGTGCTCTACGCGCATGCGTCCCGTATTCTGCACCACGAAACCAACCCGGGCTGCGCGCGTGCGCTGATGCAAAAGCACGGCGAGCGCTTTATCTGGATCAACCCGCCGGCAATCCCGCTTTCCACCGAAGAGATGGACAGCGTCTTCGCGCTGCCGTACAAACGCGTGCCGCATCCGGCATACGGCGAGAGCCGAATCCCGGCGTATGAAATGATCCGTTTCTCAATAAACATCATGCGCGGCTGCTTCGGCGGCTGCTCCTTTACTCTTGTTTTTATGTATTTAGAGTTAAACTCTACTTTTCTATTTTTAGAATTCAAGCTATTCATCGTAATTGAGAGATATCCTTTTAATGTTCAGCAAGCCTGTTAAAAGCACTTTATCTGAACCGCGTTTTGCCTAAATCCTGCTCAATATATACTCTCCCTGAGTTCTGAAATCCTCAAATTCCCCAATCTTAAAGCATTGATACATAGATGATGTCAGATAATGCGCAATCATCTCACCGCCAATATGGATCCGTTCCGGGTGTGAGTATGTCGCCTGTATAGCCCTTTGTTCATTCATCATTACAGGAATTGTCTGCAACAAATCCCCATCCAGGATTTGGCACTCAGGTTTTACTCCTGTTCCGTATTGTAATTGCTCTGATTCGAAATCATGGACTGAGCGATAGGCGAACGAAACGATATTTCCTGTTTCCTCGCAAATTGCGAACTGATAAACACTGGTTGTCACCGTTGAAGAAGAGGGAATTGCATGGTCATGCTTGTATTGTTTCCACAGCCTCCTTAGACAGGCCGATGTATGATAATTGAGATTTTGTATACCTGATACGACCATTCTGGTTGATGCTTCAAGCAACCAGGTGTTAGAAAATCCACCTGCCCCCGTACCTGCTATGATGGTTCTTAGCTGGGGGATGTAACCTGCTTTGGAAACAAAAGATAACGGCTCCCCATTATCGGTGACGGCAAGGGTATCTGTTACAATCAGTGCTTGTGCTTCGTCTGTATAAAATATCAGTGATGACATATTTTCCTCATCCAGAAAAGACATTACATGAATCACAGAACAGGTCACTACAACCACGTGAAAGGGAGTCAGACCATTTTCCAGAGGTAAATATATTCTTGTGTTTGGACGCGTTGCGGTTCTCTGTAAAAAATATATAGCACAAACAAAAGTCCCCGCAGGGATAAATATAGTTATATGCGCTTTTTCTGCTGGCTTTTACAATTGAAAGTGACAGGTAAACGAAATGTGTTACAGGTTTCTTTTGCTTTTCGTTGGGTTCTGTATATGCGAATTTACCCTGTGTGTTATTTTTGCAATGGACTCAGGCTGTATTCAATCAATTAAGGTTTACTTCTGGCATTAAGATGTATCCGTTGCCTGTTTTTTAAGGGCACGGTTTGTGCCGGGAAATGAAAATCACATCTTAAGTTCTTCACTCAAAGGATTTGTGATGTTTATCACGTATGGTCCGGGTAACGTGTTGAGGTCAATGTATTGCATCGTGATGGTGTCGTTACATCTTTTACTTTCCTCCTGATTTGCATATTCACTCCCGGCAACCTGGTTGTTTGTTTTTTCTTCTTCCGGATTTATAGTGTAGGCATGAGGTGGCGTTTCAGGGCGACAGACTGTGAGGATAATCACTAACATTCATGCGCGTTATGGGCGTGTCAGCAAACTGGATGCAACAGAGCCGAAACTGAAATTTGAACCCGGATTTCTGTATGCTGAAATACCTTATATTAGCGGCATCCAGAATCGAAAACTGAGCCGATATGTACACTTTTATCTTATGGATAAAGCTATCCTGCAGGCCAGGGATTTAAAGCCTTTAGCCCGGGCATTTTTACGCTGGATAAGGTGGCTGGAGGATAACGGACTTGACCCTTTCACCCCGGGAACGTTGAAATACCAAAGCCCTACATATGGCTTCAGGGAGTATCTTCTGGGGGCCGTAAGGCAGGGGCGCATCGCCTCATCCACCGCGGCGGTGTACATCAGCGTTATCCGACGGTTTTACGTATTTCTGGGCAAGTGTGGTGAGCTGGCTGCCAGCTCATTTTTTACGTTGGTCGAAAAAGTCGTTGACGGGCGACGCAAGGTGATAAGTTCGGATCTTGCCATCAGGATAACCAGCACAACAAAAAGGACAATCAACCCACTGAATGATGCAGAGGTTCATATCCTGGATGAGGCACTGAAATCTGAGTCCGGGTTGTTCAGTTTAATGATTGTGCTGATGAAAAATTGTGGGTTACGGCTGGATGAAATGCTGACCCTGCCGTCGTCACTCTTTACTGAAGAGTACCTTGCCAGTGTCCCTGTATCTGAGTTGACCATCAGGGGGCTTCATATTGGTCCGAGATGCGGAGTTCATACGAAGTTTGGGATGACGCGAGAACTCTTCATCACCAGACGATTGTACGAGCAGGTTCTGGATTATCTGGCGGATGAGGAGTATGAAAAGAAGATCCAAAAATGGCGTGCACGACAGGGTGGGGAAGGGCGGCACGAGCCTTTATTTTTAATGGCAAACGGGAAACGGATGTCTGAAAAAGCCTTTTACTCCCGCTGGTACAGTTTTCGCCATCGCCTGGCCCGGTCTGCTCCGGGAAATGTGTTCAGACATAAACCCCATGATTTGCGGGCAACGTTTGCGACCCATTTTTTACGCTCGGCACTGAGTTGCTATCCCGATCAGGCCGCAAATGCGCTGGGTACAGTAAAATACTGGATGGGCCATAAAAGCGAAAATACGACGATGAAATACATCGTCTTTCTTCAGCAAAACCAGATTTCTGATGCAGTCGCCGGGGTCATGGACGCATTGATTGACGGTGCTGCAGGTCGCGATGGAGCCATATATGAGCCGGAGTGAAACGCAGATAACGTGGATGGCCGAAAATGTGCTGTCATGGGAGACGGTCAGCGGACACATCACTCAGCGGGATCTGAACCGATATTATTTACTTGACGTTTATCTTCAGGCTCATTTTTCAGATTATGTGTTGCTCCCCGGATGGTTTAGTGAACATTCGCATCTTGCCCGCCCTGAAAAACGCGATTTTATTGCCTCTCTGAAACGATTTCTTCTGTCTTACCGTCCCGCCGGAAGGTTAACCATTTTCCGTTATCTCAATATGTTTTTTATATGGCAGTCAGTCAATCAGTATGACTATGGCACGGCTGAAGGCGTTGAAATGTATATTAAACATCTCATGAACGATATTCGTCGGCGAAAAATTTCAGTCAGGATGGCAAGACACTACTTGTCCGTGGTCAACCGGTTTTTGCTTACGGGCGGGCAGATTCAGAGGCGGTATGAATATGAATTCTTACCGAAAGGAACGTATCAGCAGCAGGGAAGGGATAGCTATACCAGGAATGAACTTTCCGAGATCCTGAGGCAGTTGTCATCCATGAATGAGTTCCTTGCGGGATGTATCCGGGAGCATATCGCTAAATCGGAAAAAGGGGTGCGGCATTTCTCACCGTCTTTGCTGGCACCTGTTTATGAAGCGTATTTCCGGTATCCGGGAGAGAACGGGGTCAGCAGGGCAGAGATCATCATCAGGGACGTTCTGGAAAATTACTTTCTTACTTCTTTTTTTCTGTTCTGTTACCACACATGGGGAAACACCTCTCAGGTTCTGGGTCTGACGCGGGATGATATACATCTGGATGAAAAGGGTATCAGCACTGATTATGTTTATAAGGGGAGAGCGAATAAGTATATACGTCTGACGATAGGTAAATCGGAGTATGTGACCAAACGTGCGGGCTATTACTGGTTTCTGTCTTTTATCAGGCTCAGGGACGACATCGTTAACTATCTGGTTTCCGCAGATAACTTCCCTCCGGTACAGGCGCTGTTTCTGAGTGAGCCGCAGGTGAAATTCCGTAAGCTTTATTCTCTTAATCCCAGTCATCTGACTAAATTTTCTAACTCTGAGGGGGCGTGGGCCACGATGCGGCAGCTTAATCCCTCGCTTCCATCAATTACCGTTTCTGGCTTGCGCAAAACGTCTGAGCAGTATACGGACAGAACATTAAAGAATGGTCTGATTACGGCGGAAAAAGCACAGCATAACTGGGGCACTTACAGGCGGAATTATGCTGCAGGTAACCCACAGGGGGCGAAGGAAAACTTCAGTGCTGCACTTGATACGCTTATGAATCAGGGGATTGCGACACGTGCGTTATCCGAGCGGGTAAAAGTTGCTGATGAGCTGGGGATCGATCTGCGTGGAAGCGATGAGGGTGTGGATCTTTTATTGAATGGCCTGGGATGTCGATCGCAGGAGCCGCCTACAGATATTGAATTGCGCTTTATAAAAAAGCAAAAACGATTTGGCCGGACACCAAAGGCTTGTGCGGATTTTTCTCATTGTGTCGAATGTTCAAAAAGTTGCGTTGTGGAAACGCTGGAGTCTGTATGGCTCCTGCTGTCATTCAGGCATGCTATCGAGTATGGAAAACCGTTGTACATCGGTTCGGTCAATGCTGTGGAGCGTTATGAAACGTTACTCCTGAAGATTGATTTACGGCTTGGGCTGGTAGATGAGGCGATCCTGAAAAAAGCGCGCGTTAAACTTCAGCGAGAAGGTGTGGCTCCGGTATGGCAGATTTGAAGAAAAAAGAGGTAAGCCGTAGTCGAATGGCGGAGTTTCCTGCCGGAACGCCGCTTCGTTCAGGGGATGAGTTTCCGACTGAGGATATCATCTGTGAGGCACTAGAAAACAAAAGCTTTGAACGTCTGAATAACTGCCTGGTTATCGCCAGCTCAGATGAACATGATATGCGTTTTATCAATGAGGAGACGCTGAATATTTATTTCAGGGATGATGTCTGGACCAATCGCTATGTCAGAACCCATATTGGTGAAACGTTAAGAACCGTTAATTTTTCAGGCATACGGGATCCTGAACTGCGTCTTGAAGCCAAAATCATCTCAGCCAGCCTGCTCTGGATTGTCGGCAGGACCGCGAAGACGCAGTCCCTGATCCGGAAATGTGCAAACATTGTGGCGGGAGCCCGTATTATTGAGTCTATGGGGTATCGCAGTCTGTTTCAGCTTCGTTTTCCGCTTGTCCGGAATGCTTTCATTGTAAAGATGAAGGAGGAGGATGAGCACGGCAGGAAGCGTTCTGAAAGAACATTACGTAATTACTTTATGGACCTGGCGGATATCTCGCTGACAGGTCATACCCGTCTTCGAAAATACGGTTACTTTCCTGATATTAGCTTCGACAGTTACAACAGTGTGGATGATTCAAACCAGACATATTGTATGCCTTTCAGTCTTATGATGTCTGTCTGGGAAGGGCTGATTACTGAACTGGATGCTGAAATCAGTGATTTCGATTTTGACGGGTTTTCCCGGCTGTGCGCTATCATAAACGGTTTTTATGATTCGCCTTACTATACGTCGATGCTGGAAGCCCGTAAAAGAGGGACAGCAAAAAGCATACCGGATTACCGGGCCGCGTATTACTACAATATTGTTGCCGGGGAAATTCGGGCGCTTTTCGCGACACTTGGCCCCGGGATGCAGGGCTGGTTCTCGGTACATAAAAATAAGCGCTGGAGATCTGATTTTATTGGCGTTGATCACATAAAGCTGAACACCTGGCATTTTGAGCTGACGTTAAAAGTCATGAATGTGATACAGGCCATGTCGGGGATGAGACACAGCGAAGTGCTTGGCGTGATGCACGGTTCACTGATTTATGATGGTGATATCCTGGGACTTCGTTCGGTGTTGCATAAGTTCGCCCCGGAAGGTGGAAGTCACGAAGACTGGGTTGTTTGTCGCTATGTGGAAAAGCCTTTTCAGCATTTACGCAGAATTAATCAAATCATGACAGGCCTGGACGGGAAGACGCTGGACAATGTTCCATTGTCTTTAAATATCAGGTCGTGGTTCTCGGAGCAAAAACTCTCTTTTATGGGGACGCAGCGCCAGACTGAGTGGGCAAAGAAATTTGTGAAAAGACACCATCTGTTCATCCGACGTGACCATATTGATGAGTTCAGGCTTTTAAATCCAAACATACGTGATGATGAACGCGTTGCGATGGAGATTCGGGAGGGGGCTTTCTGGCCATTGCGAACCCATCAGTTTCGCCGTTCACTTGCTGTACACCTCAGGCGTCTTGATCTGATTTCTACTAATGATCTTATCCGGCAGTTTAAGCACTTAATCAGAGGCATGACGGAGTGGTATATGTCCGGTGCACTCAACGCTTCGCATTTTAGCCGGGCGATCCCTCAGGCATTCGCTGCCGAGATTGAGAGGGTTGATACCGAACTCTCAGCTTCCAGGGCTGTTTCTTATCAGCATGAAGGCCTGCTTTATGGCGAAGGCGGGAAGTTACTGATGTCCCAGAGAGGTGGGCACTTACATCAGATGACGTTTCCTACACTGAAAAAAGCGATGAGCATGGCTAAACGAGGCGGGCAAAAACTGGTATCTCTTGGAAACGGTTTTTATTGCATGAATGGCCATGACTGCGAGTTTAAGGCGGTTGTTCAGTCAGCGTCCTGCAATCCGGGATGTGAGAACATGCTGGCCGGAGCTGATTCTGTTCCCGTGTGGAAACGCAGGATGGCTCATTATGACAACCTTCTGGAGATTGCCGTGCGAAATAATGCTCCTCAGGCTGACAGGGATTTTCTGATGCTTGAGAGAGATTTTTATGCAGATGCTGTCCGTTTTTTTGAAAAGGATGAATAGAGCATGACGAACGAACAGTCGGGGGTTAAAAAAACACAGGCAAGAGCAGAGCAGGCCCTGAGGGAACTGATGTTATCAGGGGAGCGTATCAGCCAGTATGCTGTGGAAAAACGAGCGGGGCTGGCAAACGGCACCCTGAATTATAACTGTCCTGAGTACAGGCAGGTCAGGGAGGCTATCCGCAGTCTGAAAAAAACGTGCCAGGGCACCGCGCCGGTTGATGAGCAGGGCATTGAGCAGCAGATCAAGCTGAAAGAAAAGTATCGCCGTCAGAGAAATGAGCTGAGGGAAGAAATCAAAAAGATGATGGCTGAAAATGTAGAGCTGTTACATAACCTTATACTTTTACAGCAGTATGTCAGGGAGCTTGAACGCAACACCGGGAGGGAGAAAGGGGACGTCATTCCGTTCTCGGGTGGTGTCAGGGACTGAGGCTATACTGAACGGAAGGACGCGAGGTGAATCGCCACAGGTTTAACAGACACCTCAGAGTCATTTAAGATGACTTAAAGAGAGGTGCCCATGAGCGGTAAGCGTTATCCTGAAGAGTTTAAAATTGAAGCAGTCAAACAGGTTGTTGATCGCGGTTATTCTGTTGCCAGCGTTGCAACGCGTCTCGATATCACCACCCACAGCCTTTACGCCTGGATAAAGAACTACGGTCCGGATTCTTCCACTAATAAAGAACAGTCAGATGCTCAGGCCGAGATCCGCCGTCTTCAGAAAGAGCTGAAGCGGGTTACCGACGAACGGGACATATTAAAAAAAGCCGCGGCGTACTTCGCAAAGCTGTCCGACTGAGGTACGCCTTTATTCGTGACAACACCTATTGCTGGCCTGTTCGCCTGCTCTGTCGGGTGCTGGATGAACATCCCAGTGGTTTTTACGCCTGGCTTCAGCAGCCGCATTCACAACGCCATCAGGCAGACCTGAGACTGACAGGACAGATTAAACAGTTCTGGCTGGAATCGGGATGCGTCTATGGTTATCGCAAAATCCATCTGGATCTGCGGGACAGCGGGCAACAGTGCGGAGTGAACAGAGTCTGGCGACTGATGAAACGTGTCGGGATAAAGGCTCAGGTCGGATACCGGAGCCCGAGGGCATGTAAAGGCGAGGCCAGTATCGTGTCGCCCAACAAGCTCCAGCGACAGTTCAATCCGGATGCTCCGGATGAGCGTTGGGTAATCACAGCGTGGTTTCCTCAAACCCTCGCTGTGAATTAACTGAAATACTTCATTGAAGCTGTAACCAAACAGTTAACTGAAAGAATGAGCCCGCAGAGCATTGCACAGCGATGACACCATTTGTTGAGCTTCACCGTTTTCGCATACAACCGTCCGGAATTTGGAAAAGCACTGTCTTTTTGTACTGACCGATCATGATTAAGTGACACCTCTTCGAAAAAGAGAGCGCGATGAGCGATTAATATATGGCTCGAAAGACAATTATGTTGGGCTTTTATGACCGCTGTCAGAGGTATTATCTTACCCGGACGGCAACAGGGTCGGAATGTCATCAGCGGCACTGTAACAAGCTATCCGCCATCTTAAATATCTGCAGGTCCTTGCACCGAGTATGCACACCAACCGACAGAGTGATTTGACCCAAACTGGTGGATATTTTGCAAAACTATTAGCCTCTTATGACCGGTCTGCAGCCTGATATTGAGGAATTAGTGCGCTTTCATGGAATGCCTGCCGGGATCGCAAGTACGAACCCCCGGTACTGTTACACTGAATGTGCTCAGTCCTGTATCAGATTGTATTTTTCAGCAACTCAAGAACAACCCTTATTTTATCATTGTCACGTTTGTAGTACGTCCAGGGACCGATGCGCTGAGAAGTAACAAGTTGTGCCCGTTGAAGAGCTGAGAGGTAAAGAGAAACGGTAGACTGTGAGAGCCCGACCTTTTCCTGAATGATACTGACACACACACCGAACTCGTCCGCATCAGCATAAGGCTGATGGAAGTGTATTTTCGGTTCCTTGAGCATATGCAGAATTTTTCTTCTAACAGGGTTTCCCAGCGCCTTAATCACGTCATTCAAATCAATATCAGGCATAAACTCTGTCACTTGTCGCATTGAGGAATTGCAATGTTACGATACTTCTCTACGTTAAGCATCAGCTTTTGAAAAGCTGATGCTCATAAGAATGGTTAGCCAAAGGCGGGATAATCTGTGTAGCCTTTTGCCGTTCCACCATACATGGTTGTTGGATCGACCGGATTCAGTGGCCATTCATGATAAAGGCGCTGCGGTAAATCCGGATTAGCTATGAACGGGCGGCCAAATCCGATAATGTCTCCCCAGCCAGCACCGATAATCCGTTCGGCTTTTTCTTGCGTATATCGCCCGGCATACATAATTACACCGCTGAATAACTTACGGACTTCAGCTCTGAATGCTTCAGGCAATTCGGGAGCATCATCCCAGTCGGCTTCAGCAAGAGAAATATAGGCTATTCCGATTTCTTCAAGAATTTTAACGGCTTCGGTATAGGTTTCATGGGGATCATCTTCCACCAGGCCAAGATAGACCCTTACTTCATCCGTGGTCTGAAAGAGCGGAGCAAAACGGACTCCCACACGGTCTTTACCGACCACATCAGCGACAGCCTGCGTCACTTCGCGCAGAAACCGCAGCCGGTTATGTAATGAGCCACCATATTCATCCTCTCTTTTGTTGCTATGGGATGACATGAACTGGTTAACCAGGTATCCATTTGCACAGTGAATTTCCACACCGTCAAAACCGGCATCAAGGGCGTTCTGAGCTGCCCCGGCGTACATCCTGACAATCTCACTAATTTCCTCTTTTTCCAGTGCGCGGGGGCAGGAAGCGGTAGCCAGCGCACCCTCTCCCGGCCCGGTTTCGATGAATACCTTAACGTTTTCCCCTGCCGGTATCGCCGACGGAGCGACAGGCGAGGCGTTACATGGCTGCAGGGAGTTATGGGATACTCTTCCGACATGCCAGAGCTGGGCAAAAATGATGCCTTCTTTTTCATGCACTGCCCGCGTCACTTTCTTCCAGCCTTCCACTTGCCGTGAGCTGTAGATCCCCGGGGTCCACGCATAACCCTGCCCACGAGGTTCGATTTGTGTTCCTTCGGTCACCATAAACCCGGCACTGCTGCGCTGTGCGTAATATTCAGCCATCAGTTCGTTCGGAATATCACCCGGTTGTGAGCTCCGTGAGCGGGTTAAAGGCGGAAGTACAACACGATTCTTCAGGGTGTAGGGACCTAGTCTGGTGGGAGAGAACAGGTTTTTCGTCTTCATTACATATCCTGATATAGCGAATTTTCAATATCACTGAAACGCCATGTCTCAGCATTTACGACCTGGCATGTCGTCGTTCGGCCGATGTAGCCGCAGAACCACGACACTTTATTCCACATATTGAGATTTACCAATATCTAGATTTATAAAAATTATGATCGGATGAGCGGAACGGGGGGGTTGCCTGATGGCTCACAGAATCGGCATCATGAACCTAAATGGTTCTGATAATGTTATCGGAGATCCTGAACGGGAACGGTATGCGTCACGATTTTAATGACTATGTTGCATTCATGGCAGTAGCACAGGAGTGCAGTTTTTCACGGGCTGCTGTCCGCCTCGGGATCTCGGCATCCACGCTTTCACACACGATACGTCGTCTCGAGGAGCGCGTTGGCATGCCGTTACTTATGCGTACAACCAGGCGGGTGGCTGTCACCGAAGCCGGTAAACAATTATTACTGACGCTTGAACCCGGTCTTGCGCGCATTGAAGCGGGCGTGACAGCTCTTCAGAGACTGCGCCATACACCGGCTGGGCTGGTCAGACTTACGGTATCAGATCACATGATTCATGAATGTCTCTGGCCACGATTGTCACCGTTACTAAAAAAATATTCGGATATCAAGGTGGAAATGTCGCAGCAGAACGGTTTTGTCGACATTGTTGAGGGCAATTTTGATGCCGGAGTCCGAATTGGTGATGACATATTAAAGGATATGGTGGCCGTCCGAATCGCACCGGACATACGGTTTGTCGTCATTGGATCGTCCACCTATCTTGCAGAAAGAGGTCTGCCGCTACATCCCTCTCAGCTGGAAAAACATGACTGCATCAATATACGTCTGTCACCCACAGGCCCGCTGTATGGCTGGGAATTTGTCAGGCAGGGGGAGATTGTGAAAAAAGTGGACGGGCAGCTTACTTTTTCAAGCATTTATCCAATGCTTCAGGCAGTAAAAGATGGCTACGGCCTGGCCTACCTGCCGGAGTCTTCTGCCCTGGCGGGGATTGAGGCGGGACACTATTGTCGGGTGCTTGAGGACTGGTCAGAGGCTTTTCCCGCCGACATGATAATTCCAATAATGTCCATTACAGGCTCCGGTAAAGATAATACCGACACCTTACATGAGAAAGGCAAAAGCAATATAACCTGCTGTGCTCCGGATTTTAAGAATGAGCGGTTTACGTAGCAGGATGAGCAGTTCGAACCAGAAATTTCGTTACTATTGCTAAAGTAAAACCTGATGACCTCTAATCGTAACGGAGACCAATATGACTTCACAACTGAACTGGCAGGCCCCGGCTATCAATCGCAAAAAAGTAGGTGACATGACTGTGACCATGCTGAGTGATGGCTATCTGGACGTATCTTTTGAGCTGCTGTCTGGTATTGACGGCTCACGTGCCGAGGATTTACTGCAGAAGCGCGGTGTGCCAGCAGTACCCCGTATTAATATCAACGTCTACGTTATCCAGACGCCTGAGCGAACCATCCTGATTGACAGTGGTGCCGGAGGTATCAATGGCTGGGGCGGTCGGCTTCAGGTAGCCCTGGCCGCGGCAGGCATTGACCCGCTTCAGATTGATACCCTTCTCCTGACTCACGCGCATCCTGACCATATCGGCGGGCTTGCAGGCCCCCTGCAGACTCCCGTTTTCCGCAATGTTCAGCAGTTGTTTGTGCATGAGAAAGAACTCGCTTTCTGGCGTGATGAAACCATTTCCGCTGGCGCGCCTGACGCATTCAAGCCGTTCTTTGAAGTAGCAAGGAACGCCTTCAGCGCTTATGACGACAAACTGGTGCCATTCCGCGAGGAAGCGATTTTACCAGGTATTCAGACTGTACCGCTGTTCGGCCATACACCAGGACATACCGGTTATCTGCTGGGTGATGAAAAAGAGTCGCTGCTCATCTGGGGTGATATTGTTCACTTCCCGCACATTCAGGTTGCTCAGCCTGACGTTACTATCGCGTTCGACAGCGATCCTGCGGCGGCGGCGGCCATCCGTAGCAAAGTGCTTGACCGCGCAGCGAGCGATAACCTGGCTGTCAGTGGTATGCACTTCAACCTGCCTACTACCGGTAAGGTTATCCGTGAAGGTAACAGCTTCGCACTGAATTACGACCTGTGGTCACCCGCAGTCTGATCACCTTCCTTCCCGGTGCACACAATAGTGACCGGGAAGATCCCCTTTCATATCGCCCGACAAGAACCCACCTGCAATACTATGAATATCACTGCCTCACAAAAAAATGGCTCATTACTCTTGCGCCCTGGCTTTTTGTATTCCTCTGGAGTCAGGGTTTGTCGCAGCCAAATTTACCGTGCAGTACAGCGCGCCGTTTCATCTTTTATTCCTGCGTGGCGCATTTTCCTGTCTGGTCCTTCTGCTGCTTACACTGGGGTTCAGGGCCCGTTTTCCGTCCGGCAGAGGAATGGTTCGCAACCTGATTGTCGGACTTTTCCTGCAGAGCTTCTTTCTGGGCGGATGCTTTTATGCCATCCATCGTGGCATGCCGTCAGGCATTGTGGCGCTCATCACCGGCCTGCAGCCGGTACTGACTGCAATACTGGTTTCACTCATGCACCGTCAGTCCCTGCATCCCCGGAAATGGCTGGGTATTGCGATTGGCTTTGCGGGCGTTTTCCTGGTGCTCTCGCCAGGCCAGCATAGTTTTGCACTGGATCCTGTGGCTTTTGGGTCGGTCATGCTGGGGTTATTTGGCGTAACGATCGGAGCGCTTTATCAGCGCCGTGCTCAGGGAGATGGACATATCTTTGCGAACACGTTTTTACAGTACGTCACTTTGACAATATCGATGGGTGCAATTAGCCTGATGTTCGAATCTGCTCCGACGCAGTGGAGCTTATCATTTGCGCTGGGTCTGGGCTGGCTGGTTATTGGCGTATCGGTTCTGGCGATTATGTTGCTGATTTTTATGATACGAAGCGGTGAAGCAACCAAAGTCGCTACTTACTTTTACCTGGTTCCCATTCTCACGGCAGCTGAAGCGTGGTTGCTGTTTGGAGAGGCCATTACATTGCCCATGCTTGTGGGTATGGCAATAACTATAATCGGCCTGATTTTTGTCATCCGGGAATAGACAACCGCACGCGTCGCTGTATGCTTTTGTATATGGCGACGTATAATAGCGGTCAAAGTCAAATTCCGGATGAATATGCAAACAGTCAGCTTTTCCGATTCTCCCGTTGATGATCTCCTCGCTGAGCTTCTTACCCTGGCACGCTCCCGTTTTCCACTTCCCTGCGATTGCCTTCGCGCAGAACAGACGCATCAGGTAAAGAAGTTCGAGGTGGAAGGTGCGACCCTTTCCTTCCCGCTGGAAGGAGAATTCCGGTATCGTGAAAATGAGAAATGGCACCGGGTGATCCCGGGCGAGATTATGGTCGTCCCGAATGCCCGTAGCATCGATATAGAATATGCCCCTTCAGAACAAAGTGGTGAGTTTGTTGCCCTGAGCGTGGTGCTCGCGGAGGAACAGCTTGAAGCAGCCAGGCTGTTACTTGCCGCACCACCACCACAGGACACCGGCAGCATCGCAGCCATTTCCGTATCAGCTCTTCTTTCACCCCTTAACCGCTGGACAGCCGCAATGCGGGAAGGGAAGCGTCCGCTTTCCCTGCACGCCATGGTTGAAGTGGTGCTCTGGCTTTATGGCATGGGATACCATGCTTTGCTGCGAGCCCGGCAGCCAAGTCTGGCCATGAAAATCCGTCAGATGGTAGCGGACAAACCGGCTCATCCCTGGAGTGCTGCTGAAATTGAAGATCTGACGGGACTCAGTGGCCCCACGCTTCGGCGCCACCTGGCCAGTGAGTCAACCAGCTTACGCTCAGTTATCGCCGATGCACGTATCGCGGAGGCTCTCCGCCTGCTGATGACATCGACGCTGCCGGTAAAAACGGTCGCGGGGCGGGTGGGTTACAATTCACTATCGAGCTTCAGCAAGCAGTTTTCTGAACGCTATGGAATCGAACCTTCAGGGTTCCGCTGACTTCAGTTCGTTCAAGGTACACATTGCGTCCCTCGCACTTCAGTAACTTGCGTGGATCTTTCGAATATAACGGAAGATATTGGCCGGCATTGCGTGTAACCGGTTCAGGAGTTCTCATCGTGACGGGAGAGCTAAATCGGTACGGCTGTTGTTCTCAGCTATAAGAACAACTGAGTATCTGACCAGCTGTCTGGTGCTGGCAGCAGCATGCAGTGCAATCGGTCAGGCTCAAAGGAACTGACCTGATGTCAGGTTATAATTTCGGACACATCATAACCCCAGAAGGAGACAACTGTGGTTCATGTTTTCATTATCGGTGGTGCAGGCAAAATCGGCCAGCGTCTGTGCAGGATCCTTTCAGGTAGGGGGCATGCTGTTCGTGCCCTCTACCGTAAGCCAGAGCAGCAGGCATTGCTAGGCGAGCTGGGTGCTGAGCCCGTCAGTGGGAGCCTGACAGAGCTGGATGCAGCTGCGCTGGCGATGCACTTTGCAGGTAGTGATACAGTGGTGTTTACTGCCGGTGCCGGCGGTAAGGGGGGACAGGAGATGACCAATGCGGTCGACGGCGAAGGGCTGAAAAAGTCGGTAGCTGCCGCCCTCAGTGCCGGTGTGTCTCGCTTTCTGCTCGTTTCTGCATTCCCGGAGTCCGCACGGGGAGAAACCACTTCTGAATCATTCGAAAATTATATGCGTGTTAAAAAAATGGCCGATGTGGAACTAGCACAAAGCGAGCTTGACTGGGTGATCCTGCGCCCCGGCGCGCTGCAGGATAAGACTGGTACGGGTTATGTACGTGCCGGCCTGGCCATCCCGTATGGTAACGTGCCCCGTGATGACGTGGCGGCTACGCTGGCTGAACTCATTGAGCAACCTGCCGTCAGCCGCGTCATCATTGAGCTGACGTCTGGCGATGCTCCTGTCCGTGAAGCCATACAGAAGCTGGCGGGCCGATAAAAGGCAGCGCACGTACCAGCAGGCTGCAGGCCCCCAGGCGTTTACAATAAACTTTCCAGCCAGTCGGTAAACGCCCGTACTTTTCGGGAGAGATGGCGGTGCGGATACAGAAGTTACAGTTTGCGATTCGGGGACGTATTATCTGGCAGAACCTCTACCAACAGCCCGCGATCGAGATAAGGCTGCAAAAAAATATTCATGCCCTGTAGTATTCCCAGCCCCGCCAGGCCTGCTGCAATGTAGGCTTCTGAGTTATCCACGACAAGCCTGCCTGGAAGTTCAATTTCGGTGGAGCCCTCTGACGTCCCGAATGTCCAGGGCATAACTTGTCTGTTGCTGCTGTTAATCCAGTTGACGGCCTGATGCTGCTGCAACTCGTCCATTGTTTCCGGGGTGCCGTGTTGATCAAGATACGCAGGACTGGCGCAGGTCGTCATTTTAACGGTTCCCACCTCCTTTGCGATATAGTCGCCATCGTCCAGCTCCCCCACCCTCAGTATGCAGTCCAGGCCATCATGCAGCATATTCCGTCGGCGGTCTGAGCTGCTCAGGATAATTTCAATTCCGGGATGCTGGCGATAAAAATCAGGCAGGTTGGGTATAACAAGTAAAGCCGCAAACGCGACAGGCATATCTATGAGCGAATAGCGGGCGTCAAAATGATAGCGACAGGAAAGTTCTGCCATATTAAACATAACAACCCTTGGGCGCACCGCCGCAGGCGCCCTCAGCACGTTTCTGCGGCCTCCCGCCTGTTTCCGGCACCTTTCAAACGCCCCTGATGATTTCTGCGCGTCTGCATGGCTATGCAGTGAGATCTGCTCTCCACCGATTAGTGCATGCAGATTTTGGAAACGTCCAATTCTGGCACGAAGCGGTCACCCCGGCGGGGTGCAGTCCGCTGTCAGCGAAAACGGACATTGAGCCAATCAAATAATCTGTGCCAGAATTTGTCATTGAGGCTAGTACTTTCGAGTAGATCTATTTCCCGCCCGTACTCTTAAACTCATCTATCTCATCCTTCTACGACTTATTACCGGGAATATAAAACCCCGCCGAAGCGGGTTTGGTAATTTGAGTTTTTCTCAGGCGGCCATCTTTCTGCATTGTTCGGCGCAGTGATGACAAGCGCTTGAGCAATCCTGACAATGGTCATGTTCATGCTTTCCACACTCGTCACCGCACTTCTGACAAACATCAGCGCAAAGACGGCAAAGATCCTGGGCAGACCCGCTATTTAGTGTCATGAATTGAGCTGCAAGACGGCAGATATTTGCACACTGCATATCCAGTTTTATGCACTCGCGCATCATCTCCAGATTCTCTTCGTCGAGACACGAAGCCGCACAGTTATCACATGCCGTTGCACATAGATAACAGGCTTCGATGCATTTTTTGTATTCGTCTAACATAATTTCTCCTTAGCTAAGGTTACGTATTAAGCATGGAAGAGATAACTGATTATTCAAATTTTGAATTAGTTAATTACCTTTTCAGCATTTCATATCATTGATTCAAAGTGCATCTCTAGGGTTACCTAATTCACCTATGTCTACTTCTGGCACAATGCAGAAATGAGATAGATTTACTTTATCCGCTTCTCGCTCAAAGCTGTCCGTAATCCCTTGCCTGCTTAAAAAAACCGGATTAACGTGTGATGTTTTTACGTTTTCCAGGCAGCCTTCATCGGTAAGTACCTGTCTTACAGACTTCAATGCACTTAGTTAAGAAACATCCTAATCGTCCTTTCGCCGATCGCGAGATCTGTTATGGCAGCTAAACTCGATTGATACCCCAATCCGCGGGGCAGCATTTCCTTTCCGCACGCAAGAAGGAGAAGATCATGAAAGCAGTAATTTACAACGGTCCTTATGATGTAAAAGTAAAAGACGTACCGGATGCGAAAATTGTCCGCCCCACGGATGTACTCGTCCGCATCACCACCACCAACATTTGTGGGTCGGACTTGCACATGTATGAGGGCCGGACCAGCTTTGAACAGGGACGGATTCTGGGTCACGAAAACCTGGGTGAAGTGGTCGAAATTGGCTCAGGCGTTGAACGTATTAAGGTGGGCGACTATGTTTGTCTGCCGTTTAACGTGGGATGTGGTTTTTGCGAAAACTGTGAAAAAGGTCTGACCGGCTTTTGTCTCACTACCAATCCGGGTACGGCAGGCGCAGCTTATGGTTTTGCTGAAATGGGTCCCTGGGAGGGAGGTCAGGCGGAACTTCTTCGGGTGCCATTTGCCGACTTTAACTGCCTTGTTCTTCCCCCTGATGCGGCAGAAAAAGAAGATGATTATGTGATGCTCTCTGACATTTTTCCTACCGGCTGGCATGCAACAGAACTTGCCGGATTGAAGCCTGGTGAAAGCGTGGCCATTTATGGCGCGGGGCCGGTCGGTTTGATGGCAGCTCATTCGGCGATCATTAAAGGTGCTTCACAGGTGTTTGTGGTTGATACGCACACAGACCGGTTGGCTCTGGCTGAAAAAATGGGGGCGACGGGCATCAATGCTACTGGCGATGAAGCTGTACAAAAAATTCTCGACCTGACGGATGGACGCGGTACGGATTGTGGCTGCGAATGTGTTGGCTATCAGTGCTGTAACAAACATGGCCATGAAGATAACTCTGTTACCATGAACAGTCTTGTTGCGTCGACGAAAGCAACCGGGGGAATTGGTGTGGTTGGCGTCTTTATTCCTCAGGATCCGGGGGCTGAATCGGAGCTTGCCAGAGAGGGTAAGATGCCATTTGATTTTGGGAGTTTCTGGTTTAAAGGACAGGCAATCCGTACCGGCCAGGCGAACGTTAAGGCCTATAACCGTCAGCTGTCTCGCCTCATCCATCACGATAAAGCCAGTCCGGGCAAAATAATTTCTCATCGTCTTTCGCTTGAAGAGGCTCCTGCCGGATATAAGCACTTCGATGAGCGGGATGAAGGATGGACGAAGGTTATCCTTAAGCCTTAAATAGAGTTATCCGGTATGAGAAAGCAAAAACCGGGAAAGAATGTATGACTTTTGACAGGGTGCAATAAAATATCCTGTCAGGGCGTTATTATTCATACTTTCAGCTGCCAGGCGCTTCCATATCCAGACTTGTTCCCTGATTTTGCCGACGAGATAGCAAAATTAATACATTCAGGAGGAGGCATCTGCGGTTGATCTGTTCCGTATTTATTAACGCCCTGTGCTGTAAGTATTGTCTGCCTCTACCACATAGCAGACATGTGCGCAGGAACGGTCCGCTATGAGCGAAAAGCGGACTTCCGGTCCTTGCGCAAACTCCCGTTCCGAGAAGTTGCAGTTCACAAATCACCTGTTAAAGAAGGTATGGTAGCCCACAGCATTAATTTTGCTTCCATCTTCAGTCAGACTGGCCGGTACCGGCTTCCGATAAGTTTCGTCGGCTGAGGCCCGCTAAAGTAGAGAGGTCAAAAAATAACCTTGACGTACAATAATTTTCGATATCCAAACTGACCCCTAATTAGGTGGACACCTGATGACTGACTTAAAATTTCTATCACGCCAGCGTTACACATCCGCAGTCGCATCTTGCGGGGTTCAGCGGGGTGTTGCAGGCGGACGTGCACGTGCGGACGCCCTCTGACACCACGACCGAAGCGCTGTGCCGTATCGGCGAGCTGTATGGCATCGAGGCGGGCATCCGGGGCAAAAGCGCGGCGGAACGGCTGGCCATTCGGCAGGAAAAAGCGGTACCGCTGCTGACCGCGCTGGAGGGCTGGCTGCGTGAAAAGCAGAAAACGCTGTCACGGCACTCGGAGCTGTCGAAGGCGTTCGCGTACGCGCTGAACCAGTGGGATGCGCTGAAATTATACCTGCGGGAGATTACTGATACAGAACACGCCGGGAATGTGCCGCCATTGACGCAATGACGACACAGCCCTTTTTAACCGTTCCGTGAGAGTTCCCTGGCAATATACTGTGCGGTACGGCTTTCTTTGACCTGCGATACCTGTTCGGGAGTTCCTGCGGCAACCAGGCGTCCTCCCTCATGTCCCGCTCCAGGACCGATGTCGATAACCTGGTCTGCCTGAGTAACCGCCCGCATATCGTGTTCAATCATTATCACCGTATTTTCTGCATCAACAAGCCGCTGCAGCTGCACAAGGAGGCGGTCGGCGTCTGAAGCATGCAGGCCGGTTGTCGGTTCATCTAGGATATACAACGTGTGGCCACGTTGGCTACGTTGTAGTTCGGTTGCCAGCTTGATCCTTTGCGCCTCCCCTCCGGATAACTCGGTTGCTGGTTGTCCCAGACGCAGGTAGCCCAGACCAATTTCACTCAGCAGACGGAGGGGACGAGCCACTGGTTCTTCAGTCGCAAAGAACTGACTGGCTTCATCCACCGTCATATGCAGGACCTCCGCGATATTTTTGTCCTGCCAGCAGATCCTGAGAGTATCCCGGTTATACCGCGCGCCATGGCAGGTCGGGCACGGTGCATACACGCTCGGCATAAACAACAGCTCCACGCTGACGAATCCTTCACCTTCACAGGTTGCACAGCGGCCTTTTGCCACATTGAAAGAGAATTGACCCGCATCGTAATGATGGAGTTTGGCGTCAGTCGTTCCGGCAAAGAGCTTACGAACAGGATCAAACAACCCGGTATATGTCGCCAGGTTTGAACGGGGGGTCCTGCCTATCGGTTTCTGGTCAACCTGAACCAGACGCTTTACCAGTCCGGTATCACCGGTCAGGGTACCGTACGTTTTCTCCGTTACGGATGGCCCCTCAGCGTCGCTGGCTTCGGAAAGCACGTCTTCTGGCTCACCGCCAAGTGAAGAAAGCACCAGTTCCGGTAAGGCCTGGGCAATCAGACTGGATTTACCGGAGCCAGAGACTCCCGTCACGGCTGTCAGCACACCCAGAGGAATATCAACATCGATCCACTTAAGATTGTGGCGATGGATCCCCTGCAGTTTCAGCCACCCGGATGGGATACGGGCAAAAGATTGTGGTGGCCGGACTTCATCAAATAAATAACGCGCGGTACGAGATTGGGTGACGGCTTTCAGATCTTCAGGAATACCACTGTAGAGAACATGTCCTCCCTGTTCACCAGCCGACGGTCCCACATCAACAAGCCATTGCGCCCGTCGCATCAGGTTAAGATCATGTTCAACGACAAACACCGAGTTGCCGGCATCACGAAGGTTCTCAAGCGCATCGTAAAGCGCTTTACTGTCTGAGGGGTGCAGACCCGCAGACGGTTCATCAAGAACATAGACCACACCAAACAGCATCGAACTGAGTTGCGTGGCAAGACGCAGTCGCTGAAGCTCTCCTGCAGATAGAGTTGGGGTTGCTCTGTCCAGCGTAAGATAACCCAGCCCCAGCTTCTGCAACTGATACAACCGGGCCATGACACCACCGGTCAGCCGTTGTGCCGCCAGTCGTTTCTCTTCCGATAACGCCGATGTCCGGCAGACATCGGCGTTATCGGAATGGACCGCTTTTCCGGATGCAGCACGCTCTGTCAGATCCCGACGGGTGATATCCCTGTCGGCATCTGCGCCGGCGTGGTGGGCACTGAAATCCCCCCGGGAGATTGGAAGGAGCAATTCCGCCAGCTGGTCTAAGGGCATCTGCATAAATTCACCAATGTCCACACCGGCAAAGGTGACGGACAATGATTCTGACTTCAGTCTTTTCCCGTGACAGACCGGACACAGCTTGCCTTCCATAAAACGGGAGACTCGTTTTCTCATCAACGCGCTTTGCGTGCTGGCGAAGGTATGTAGCACATAACGACGTGCCCCGGTGAAGGTCCCCATATAACCCGGCGTCATTTTTTTCCTGACGGCTTCGCGCGTATCTTCCGGACTCAGTCCCGGGAAAACCGGTACAGTGGGGGTGTCTTCGGTAAAAAGGATCCACTGACGGTCTTCCGCTGGCAGATTTTTCCAGGGAGTGTCGATGTCATACCCCAGCGTCACCAGAATATCCCGCAGATTCTGTCCGTGCCAGGCCGGGGGCCAGGAAGCAATAGCCTTTTCACGGATACTAAGTGAGGGATCGGGCACCATCAGTGTTTCAGTTACCTCATAGATATGGCCCAGACCATGGCAAGAAGGGCATGCCCCCTGCGGCGTGTTGGGAGAAAAATCCTCGGCATACAGCATCGGTTGTCCGGCAGGATAAGCGCCCGCCCGTGAGTACATCATTCGCACCAGACTGGATAAGGTGGTCACGCTGCCGACAGAGGAGCGCGCGTTACTGGCACCGCGTTGTTGCTGAAGCGCAACGGCTGGCGGCAGTCCGTCAATGGCATCCACATCCGGAACCCCGACCTGATCAATGAGGCGACGAGCGTAGGGGGCAACCGATTCAAAGTAGCGCCGTTGCGCCTCAGCATAAATGGTGCCAAAGGCCAGTGAAGACTTACCCGAGCCTGACACACCCGAAAAAACAACCAATGCGTTGCGCGGAATGGAAACATCCACCTCTTTAAGGTTGTTCTCGCGAGCACCGCGAATCACAACTGAATTGTTGTCGTCAGTCAGGATGGGATGATAACCGAAAAGTTTCTTTGCCATAGAATTTCCTGTGCTAGGTGTGTCCGCTCTTAATAAGGCCACCTCTTGTGACGGTATCTGGTGTGCCGGACCGCTCGATCAGAAAGCCCGTCGAAAAAAGCGTTTGTGTGACTGGAAACAGATTGCTGAAGCTGGGCCCGGTGGTACCATGTGGGACACCGCTGAAGTTTCAGCGGTACCCTGCGGATCCGCCTTCTGTATGAGAACTGGCTGGCGGCGTACCCGGGACCGGAGATTTGGCTCCCGTGATAATGCGGGCTCCCCGGTACGCGACGCTGTGGTTCCAGACCCAGCTGATGGCGACACTCAGGCGGTTTCGGGTACCAATTAAAAAATACAGATGAATAATGCACGTGATTTCATATGTCATTTCCTTTCATTACAGTTTTAGACCCCATCAGACATCTGCCTGGCAGAGTTAACGGAGATAGGAGCGGACTATCGAAATGGTGTCGTCGATTGACCTCTTCTGCGACTCATTTCGTTTGCCCGTATCGGGGAATTCCTCCCGAAGATAGCTTTCCAGAACAACCGCCATCAGGTCGTTAACGGCTCCCTGGACTGACCCCGCCCCGGTAGACGATCCTGCCCTATAGTTTGAGTATAGGAGGAGCGTATGGGCACACCACGATTTACACCTGAATTTAAGGAAGAAGCCGTCCGTCAGATAACGGAACGCGGTTATTCCGTCGCCTAAGTATCTGAGCGTCTGGGCGTCTCTGCACACCGCCTCTACAAGTGGCTACGGGCTATCAAACCTGATAACAGCGAGCAGCATGCCCGGGATTTACTGGAAGCTAAAAGCGAGATCCTGAAACTCCGGGCGCAGCTAAAACGCACCGAAGAAGAACGGGATATCCTGAAAAAGGCCGCGCGGTACTTTGCAAAGGAGCCCGACTGAAGTACCGCTTTATCAATGAGCACCGAACTGTATGGGGTGTGATGACGATGTGTCGGGTACTGAATGTCGCCCGGGCCGGGTTCTATGCGTGGCTGCATAACCCTGTCTCGGCGCGTGATAAAGATAACCAGCGCCTGCTGATGCTTATCCGCGACTCATATTCCCTGAGCGGAGGCGTATACGGTTACCGGCGGGTTCATGGCGATCTGAACGAAATCGGGGAAACCTGTGGTAGAAACCGGGTGGGTCGGATCATGCAACTGGACCGGATTAAAGCTGTGCGCGGCTATAAAGCGCCACGTCGTATCGCTGGCAGGCCTTCAGTCGTTGCTCCTAATCTCGTGCAGCGGCAGTTCACCGTTGTCCGGGCCACCCAGGTCTGGGTCACCGATATTACTTATAGTGTGCCCGGAGTTCAGGGCGGGCATGGATGCTTAAATGAACCGCGAGTCTGTCTGGAATATTGAACCGGTAACTCACGATGAGAAACCCAACAATCCCACCGGGTGTGACGGTGGAGAACCTGAGCGGCAGTGACCTGCGGCATGCCCGCAGGGTGATGTAACCCGCTGACAACGGGGATTGAGGCGAGATCACTAAGCCGAGATGATCCTCAAGGTTAAGTACTGAAAGGCTGAAGAACATGAACCCGTTAATCCGCCTCTGTGGGTTGAAAACGTCACCACGGCCTACGTGATCTGACAGGCCGTGCAGGAGGAACTGGCAGTGATACGTAAGCACTGCCGGTCGAAGGTGTTTTGACATGTATGCGAAACACCGGGGCAGCAGCGTCTATCACGCTTGCGATGCTGACTTCTGCCAACTTGCGGCAAGCAAGGATAAAGAGTGCGACGGGCAGCCTCCTCAGTATGCCTGAGTCCAGGCAGGTAAACCGGGGAAGGTCAGCGACGGATGTTAAGGGGGCATGGCTCCGATGACGCGCTGGCTGGCGGAGCTTCCGTAGTAGTCCGCGATGGGGAAAGCCCATTACATGGCGAAGGGAAGCAGTTTGAATGTGTTTGCGACGTGAATTAACTGACCTAACGAGGTGAAGACCTTTGATAATCAGCGAAATGCAACGCAAGCTTGCCACATGGGCAGCCACCGATCCGTCCCTACGGATTCAACGGCTGCTGCGTCTGATAACACAACCAGAATGGCTGGCTGAAGCGGCGCGGATCACGCTTTCATCAAAGGGGGCCCATACCCCCGGCGTTGATGGCGTGAACAAAACAATGCTACAGGCCAGACTGGCTGTTGAGCTGCAAATCCTCAGGGATGAATTACTCTCAGGCCACTACCAGCCCTTGCCCGCCAGACGGGTTTACATCCCTAAAAGCAACGGCAAACTGCGACCACTGGGTATCCCCGCGTTGCGGGATCGTATTGTTCAGCGGGCCATGCTGATGGCGATGGAGCCGATATGGGAGAGTGATTTTCATACGCTCTCATATGGCTTCCGGCCTGAGCGCAGTGTCCACCACGCGATCCGCACGGTGAAATTACAGCTCACAGACTGTGGTGAAACCCGGGGACGCTGGGTGATTGAAGGCGACCTGTCCAGTTACTTCGACACCGTACATCATCGACTGCTGATGAAGGCTGTACGCCGCAGGATCAGTGACGCACGTTTCATGACTCTGCTGTGGAAAACCATCAAGGCGGGACATATCGATGTCGGTCTCTTTCGGGCGGCCAGTGAAGGTGTACCACAGGGCGGTGTTATATCGCCGCTATTATCGAACATCATGCTGAATGAGTTCGATCAATACCTGCATGAGCGCTACCTGAGCGGGAAAGCCAGAAAAGATCGGTGGTACTGGAATAACAGTATCCAACGGGGCCGAAGTACGGCGGTCAGAGAAAACTGGCAGTGGAAACCCGCGGTGGCGTACTGCCGCTATGCCGATGATTTTGTCCTCATCGTCAAAGGCACCAAAGCACAGGCGGAAGCCATCAGGGAGGAGTGTCGGGGTGTGCTCGAAGGCAGTCTGAAACTCAGGCTGAACATGGATAAGACTAAAATCACCCATGTTAATGACGGCTTTATCTTTCTGGGGCACAGGATCATTCGCAAACGCAGTCGTTATGGCGAGATGCGAGTGGTCTCAACGATCCCGCAGGAGAAAGCCAGAAACTTCGCCGCATCGCTGACAGCACTGTTATCAGGCAACTACAGTGAAAGCAAAGTCGATATGGCTGAACAACTCAACCGAAAACTGAAAGGCTGGGCCATGTTCTATCAGTTCGTTGATTTTAAGGCCAAAGTCTTCAGTTATATCGACCGTGTCGTGTTCTGGAAGCTGGCTCACTGGCTGGCCCGCAAATACCGTACAGGTATCGCTTCCCTGATGAGGTGGTGGTGTAAATCACCGAAACCGGGTCAGAGCAAAACGTGGGTTTTATTTGGTAAAACCAATCACGGCAAGCTCAGCGGCGAAATACTGTACCGGTTGGTGGGGCAAGGCAAGAAGCTGTTCCGCTGGCGGCTACCCGAAGGTAATCCCTATCTGAGGACGGAGACCAGAAACACGTATACATCGCGCTTTACAGAAGTGGCAATGGCGTTCGCCAGCATTTAAATGGAGAGCCGGATGCGCTGAAAGGTGCACGTCCGGTTCGGGGAGGAGAGGCAGGGAAATAGTCCGACTACGCCCTGCCTCTTACTCTACTCCGCACCTGGCAGGGCTGGCTGTATCTGGCGGTGGTTATCGATCTCTTCGCCCGTAATGTGGTCGGCTGGTCGATGAAACCCACTCTCTCACGCGAACTGGCGCTCGACGCGCTGATGATGGCGGTCTGGCGCCGAAAACCAGACAGCGAGGTTATCGTACATAGCGATCAGGGCAGCCAGTACGGCAGTGACGACTGGCAGCGCTTCTACCGGGCCAATAACCTGGCGCCGAGCATGAGCCGGCGTGGCAACTGCTGGGATAATGCGGTGGCCGAATCGTTCTTCAGTTCGCTGAAAAAAGAACGGATCAGAAAACGCATATATAAAACCAGGGATCTGGCCCGGGCGGATCTTCGATTACATTGAAGTCTTCTATAACCGGTCCCGGCGCCACAGCCACCTCGGCGACGTCAGTCCGGAGGCCTTCGAACAGGCCTCGTCGTGAGGACAGGATTTGTCTACAGGCGTGGGGTCAGTCCAAACTATAGGGCAGGATCGTCTACCGGGGCGGGGTCAGTCCATCAACGGCTCGGAAGTGTCTAGATTATCCGTGGCGATTCAGTTACAGTACATCTCAGGTCTGCAGGGTTCAGGCCCTGTTCAGGCCTGAAAATTAAGCACATTTTCTGAGGCTGGAAATCAACTCATGCTGACAGCCTGAGCCTGTTGGCATGGTAAGCAATGTGCTCACCAATAAAGCTGGAAATGAAATAATAGCTGTGGTCGTATCCAGTATGATATCGGAACGACGCATTGAGGTTCATCTCATTGCATACTCTCTCAAGGATTTTGGTGCGCAGTTGCTCTTCATAAAAGGCGTCACTCAGCCCCTGATCAATGAAGATTTCTGGTAATTTTTCACCCTGTAAAATGAGGCTGACTGGATCGTAGGCTTCCCACGTTTTTCTGTTTTCACCCAGGTAAGCGCTAAATGCCTGTTGCCCCCATGGCACCTGAGAAGGCGATACTATCGGGGAAAATGCTGATACGCTCACATATTCACCAGGATTTCGCAGAGCCAGCACCAGAGCACCCAGCCCTCCCATAGAATGACCGGATATAGATTTTCTTGCCGTTGCAGGAAAATGATTCATGACGACATCCGGAAGCTCTCTGAGAATATAGTCATACATCCTGTAATGAACATTCCACGGCTGTTCCGTCGCGTTCAGATAAAAACCGGCCCCCTGGCCAAGATCGTAACTGTCGGCATCCGGGACATTATTACCCCGGGGACTGGTATCCGGGACAACAACGATGACGTTATGCCGGGCTGCATAATGCTGCATACCTGATTTGGTGATGAAATTCTGCTCAGTACAGGTCAGGCCCGACAACCAGTATAGTACCGGCAGTTTTTCTGTTACTGCTTTGGGAGGAAGATACACACCGAAATTCATTTCACAATTAAGGGATTGTGAATAATGCCGGTACACGTTTTGCCAGCCGCCAGAGCTGGCATGCTGCTCAATGAGTTCCATCAGCCGTTATCTCATGGTTATTTCCCCTGACCGAAGCCAGGGGAAGTATCTTTAAATCCGGACGTCAGATAAACGTATACGCCGTGATTTTGTTACCCGCCGGATCCCGCAGGTAGGCAGCATAGGCCCCGGGAAGGTGACCACGCGGGCCAGGTTGACCTTCATCAGCTCCACCGGCGGCAAGGCCGGCAGCATGGAAAGCATCAACCTCTTCCGGGGTGGCAGCAGCGAAGCCGACAGTCACCCCGTTAGCGGAAGGTGCTTCACCGTTGCCCGGACGGGCAATGATAAATGCCGGCTTTTCGCGGCCATAGAGTACCCAGCCGTTGCCAAACGGGCCGAGGTTATTGATACCAAGCGTGCCCAGGACGACATCGTAAAATGCGGAGGATTTCTCGACATCGGCTGCGCCAATGAACACATGAGAAAAGATGCCGTCACCAGAAATTACCGGAGTTGTCATTTTCCACTTCCTTCAGTTTGAGTTGATTAAAATTCTGATGGGATCAGTAATGAATCACTGTCCGGATAGATTTGCCTTCATGCATAAGCTCGAAGGCGTCATTGATTTCATCCAGTGTCATCGTATGGGTTACAAATGGCTCAAGGTCAATATCCCCCTTCATGGCATCCTCGACCATACCGGGGAGCTGAGTGCGGCCTTTTACTCCGCCAAACGCGGAACCTTTCCATACGCGCCCGGTGACCAGCTGGAAAGGACGGGTGGAAATCTCCTGTCCGGCCCCTGCGACACCAATGACAACGGACTGCCCCCACCCACGGTGAGCACTTTCCAGCGCTGCACGCATGACGTTAACGTTACCGATACATTCAAAGGTATGGTCAATACCCCACTTGTTGATATCCAGCAGAACATCTTTAATCGGTTTGTCATAATCATTCGGGTTAATGCAGTCAGTGGCCCCGAACTGACGGGCCAGGTCAAATTTTGTCGGATTAGTATCGATAGCGATAATACGTCCCGCTTTTGCCTGACGGGCCCCCTGTACCGCAGCCAGACCAATTGCCCCCAGACCAAAAATGGCAACTGAATCGCCCGGCTGCACTTTAGCCGTGTTATGGACGGCGCCAATACCGGTAGTCACGCCACAACCCAACAGGCAGACGTGTTCATGGTTCGCCTCCGGGTTAATTTTTGCCAGAGAAACCTCGGCCACAACGGTGTATTCACTGAATGTGGAACATCCCATGTAGTGGTAAAGAGGCTGACCGTTGTATGAAAAGCGAGTGGTCCCGTCAGGCATCAGTCCTTTGCCCTGAGTCTCGCGAACCGATACACAGAGGTTCGTTTTACCGGACTGGCAGAATTCACACTCCCCGCATTCAGCGGTGTAGAGCGGAATAACATGGTCACCCGGCTTCACACTGGTGACGCCTTCACCAACTTCAACGACGATACCGGCTCCCTCGTGGCCGAGAACCACCGGGAAAACGCCCTCAGGGTCATTCCCTGAGAGGGTAAAGGCATCGGTATGGCAGACACCTGTGTGGGTGTTTTTAATCAGCACCTCGCCTTTTTTAGGCGGAGCAACATCAATTTCAACAATCTCCAGGGGCTTCCCTGGTGCAAATGCAACAGCGGCACGTGATTTCATACGTAATATATCCTCAATGTAATAATGGCCTCACCTATTTAAGATAGGCACGAACCAGCTCAATCGTATCGTCAACTGATTTACTGACTTCATGACTGTAGCTGTCATTCTGGTCAAAGGTTTCCCGTATGTGGCTCTCCAGCACCTCTGCCATCAGTCCGTTAGCGGCGCCCCGGACGGCGGCGATTTGCTGGAGAACGGAACGGCATTCAGCGCCACTTTCAAGTGCTCTTTCCAGAGCATCAATCTGACCCCGGATACGGCGAACCCGGGTTAGGACCTTTTTTTTCTCTTCAGGAGTACTGGGCATTGCTTACCTCACTGCTCTGTATTTCTTATACTATAGGGGAGTATTACATTAAGATCAACACATACCCCACTATAGTATAATAAATATATCAGAGCACCGGTAATGACTCCAACTTACTGATAGTGTTTTATGTTCAGATAATGCCCGATGACTTTGTCATGCAGCTCCACCGATTTTGAGAACGACAGTGACTTCCTGCCCAGCCTTGCCAGATGCTGCCTCAGATTCAGGTTATGCCGCTCAATGCGCTGCGTATATCGCTTGCTGATAACGTGCAGTTCTCCCTTCAGGCGTGATTCATAAAGCGGCCAGCCATCCGTCATCCATACCACGACCTCAAAGGCCGACAGCAGGCCCAGAAGACGCTCCAGCGTGACCAACGTGCGTTCACCGAATACGTGCGCCACAACCGTCCTCCGTATCCTGTCATACGCGTAAAACAACCAGCGCTGGCGTGATTTAGCGCCGACGTAACCCCACTGTTCGTCCATTTCCGCGCAAACAATGACGTCACTGCCCGGTTGTATGCGTGAGTTTACCGACTGCGGCCTGAGTTTTTTAAGTGTCGTAAAATCGTGTTGAGGCCAACGCCCATAATGCGTGCACTGGCGCGACATCCGACGCCATTCATGGCCATATCAATAATTTTCTGGTGTGTACCGGGCTGAGAGACGGTGTAAGTGAACTGTAGCTGCCATGTTTTACGGCAGTGAGAGCAGAGATAGCGCTGATGTCCGGCAGTACTTTTACCGTTACGCACCACGCCTTCAGTAGCTGAACAGGAGGGACAGCTGATAGAAACAGAAGCCACTGGAGCACCTCAAAAACACCATCATACACTAAATCAGTAAGTTGGCACCATTACCCGAATTACCAGCGTCTGCTCTTGGCACGGAGCGGACCTATTTACTGAGCCGAAGGTCCGCTCAGACTAACTCATTAAAGCCTGGTTGTTTTATCGCATCATCAGCCGTGTTCTGAAGCATTAGCTATGTATCTTCAGGGATGCTGATTTTCCCTCTGCACCAGATAAACCAGAATACAGTTTGATGTCGGTCAAAAAAGACAGCTTTAAGTGCATGAAATGAATAATGTTTCTTGAATGCTGGCAAAGCACTGGGATAGTAGTGTTGATTATTAGACGATCGGTCAATATTATTTATTGACGACTTAATGACTGAACGGTAAACGCCCGGACAAACGAGGTGAACGTGTTTAAATCTTTATTAATCAACAAAACAGATGGACGCTATAGTGCGCAACTTGCTGAAATCGCTGAAAGTGAACTACCGCAGGGGGATGTGGAGGTCAATGTTGACTATTCATCCATCAACTACAAAGACGCACTGGCCATTACGGGCCGGGGCCCAATCGTCCGACGCTTTCCCATGGTGCCCGGCATTGATTTTACCGGTACAGTGTCCGCCAGTTCACATCCCGAATATCAGGCCGGAGATAAGGTTCTCCTGACCGGCTGGGGTGTTGGGGAAAAACACTGGGGCGGACTATCCGAAAAAGCACGGGTAAATGGAGACTGGCTGACGCCGCTCCCGGCTGGCGCTAACGGCAAACACGTAATGGCAATCGGAACAGCTGGGTTTACCGCGATGCTGTGCGTAGACGCACTTCTGAATCATGGTATTAAGCCTGAAGATGGTCCGGTACTTGTTACCGGTGCCAGCGGCGGCGTCGGGAGCATTGCGGCCATGATCCTTGCATCAATGGGGTACCGCGTTACGGCGTCTACTGGACGCCCGGAAGAGGCTGCCTGGCTCTATAAAACGGTCGGTGTGGACGAGATTATTAACCGTTCCGAGCTCTCCTGTCCCGGAAAACCGTTACAGAAAGAACGCTGGGCTGCCGCCATTGATACAGTCGGTAGCCATACGCTCTGCAATGTATGCGCCGGGGTGCGTTATGGCAGTATTGTTGCAGCCTGCGGCATGGCACAGGGGATGGAACTAATGGGGAATGTGGCTCCGTTTATCCTGCGTGGCGTCACGCTGAAAGGGATTGACAGTGTCATGTTCGCGAAGGAAAAAAGAGCGGCGATCTGGCAGCAGGCGGTACAGTATTTACCGGAGTCCAGACTGGATAGCCTGACCACCGTTTATCCGCTGAGTGATGCCATCAATGTGGCCGAAAAACTTCTGAGTGGCGGAATTCGTGGCCGGGCAGTAATTCAGTGTAGCTAATGAAGTGGAAGCCAGGCTCAGCCTGGGTTTGATAATTATTATCAGGGGCTGCGGCCCCTTTTTTACTTTTCAACAGCCGTGTCCTTAGAGGGCTGATAGCGTACTGACTTTTTGAAATAGCTCCAGAAGTCGTACACAGGCTGGGTTGAGCAATAAAGTTTGGCACGCATTACGGCACCCTCCCAACTGCTCCAGAAAATGGCCGCCAGTTGCGTATTATTCATATCGGAACGGATTTCGCCCGAAGATAACGCGTCGGACAGACAGCACGCCACAAGCGCCTGCCAGCGCTCAAGTATTTCGTGGAGCTGTTTGATAAAGGACAGTGGAAGACCCGGACTCTCCTGCATCATATTGCCAACCAGACAGCCCCGGGTGAAATTGTACTTTTTAATGCCGTCGCAGGCATCGTCGATGAAATTTTCCAGACGCATCATTGGTGTGAAGGATGATTCATACAGATGTTTTTGGAGTTTATGCACAAAGAAACTGTCATAGGCGCTCAGAACAGTCTGGGCATACTCTTCTTTGCTCTTGAAATAGTAATAAAATGAGCCTTTAGGAACACTGGCATTTTTGACAATGGCATCGACTCCCGTTGAAAGAAAACCATTCTGCGTGAGCAGTTCAAGCCCGCTTCGGATCAGGTCATTACGGGTATCTGTATAGGTACTCTCTGTTTTTCGTGGCCTGCCTCGCCCACGAATTTCGCCAGTCATGACTTTGCTCCTGCATTTTATTAACGGAAAAGAATAAGTGATTTTGCGCGGAGGCTTCAATCAGTTTATCCCCGGCGGTGACGAGGTGGCCACCTATGCCGACTGGACAGGGGACTGACTATTGCCATAACGCCATCGCAGGTTGCTTCAGTAAACCTGCTAATCCCGTACAATGGCGAATTCGCTATATCCGCTTCTCGCACTTAGCTGCCATAAATCGGCCAGGCAATCACAGGTCATTTCTGTCTCGCAAAGAAGGTGCCGTTTCTGCTTTGCGTTGACACCCCTAAATATTAGAATTAAAAGGAGAGAGTTACTGGAAAAAGGCAGCGGAGGCAGTGACAATCGTGGCTTGAAGCCACTACTCGATGGATGCGGACATGTAGTTGGCGTCATTCGACAAAACTAGCAAACTTCTAATAGTCACCATTTCTCCCGTCTGGCGGGAGTGCTGTCAAATGCCCCCCTCATCTCTGTGTGGGAAATGAAGGGTGAAGGGGAAATAGATGACAGCGTTATTTCTACGCCCAGAATACTGAATACCTTGTACAGACGATCAATACTGGCGCTAGCAGGGTTTGCTTCCAGGCGGGCATAGGTTTGCTGCGTTACGCCAAGCCTCTCAGACACATCTTTTTGCGTGAAGCCCTTGATTTTGCGAAACCCGATTAGCACAGGTCTGAGCTGGTTCAGCGTTTTTATCGGGAACTGATTATTCATAAGTGACCTGCCTCGCAGACTGAGTAGGGAGTACCGCCCTGTAATACAGCAGGTAAGGTGTATTTTGTGTTATACAGACTATAGGCTGTAAAACCTTTATTGAAAAGATGCTGATGTTCCAGGGGCATGCCGAGCATGGACGATTTTCTGCGGGGCGGTATTTCGCTACGGGGGAGATTGCGTTCGGGCAATGTACCGGTGTAAAAAACGTCAATTTTTCAAAACCGCTGTTATCGGGATAAGCTGAAAACTCCGAAGGCAGACACAGCCACGAATAATGTCAGACTTAAACTCTGTAGCTGTCTTCTTTTGCCTGTAAATAACGTCTAGTTTGACTCTGATGAAGGCTGTACCAGGCAGAGAACATGTCACTCTCGGGGCCGGATGATAAAATGTGTTCAACTGGCTGGGCAGGGTAATAGCGAAGAACGTTCTCTGAAATTCGATTCAGCTCAGCGTAACGTGCGCTGTAGGTATGTATAATCCATTGCATCAATTTTGCATCCGTATTATTCGCAGATTACACACAAGAAGCTTAACAATGGCTGAAAGAGTGAGCAGGGATATGTAACAAAAACAAGGGCTTCAAGATGAACTGGATAAAACCGGAGCAGAGCAAGCCCTGTTCCGGTTTGTCAGGCTTTGGAATTTCTTCCAGGCCCCTGCAGCTAGTCACAACAAACACATTAATGTTTTCATTGCTTCAATTCAATATTATTGTGTGAAAGGGATTCCATCGAAATCGGCTTATGCATGCTTAAAACTAAACTGCCCCGGCTGCAGTCATTTGGTTGCTGTGGGCTCTGTACTGTGTCTAATAGTGAAAGAATCTTACGTTATAACGAAGGAAATTGCTGAATGACTCTACGATTGCAGACGGAATCACCCGCTGACCAGGATATGTTTAGAGGCAGCAGTCATGAAAAAGTTGCAGAGAATGTGGCTCAGATCATCAGGACACCTGATGTCAATATTATTGGTCTGGAAGGTGAGCTGGGTTCAGGTAAGTCAACAATATTGAAGTTCCTGCAGAAAAAGCTTAAAGATGATTTTACGTTCATTAACTTTGATGCAGAACGTTACCATCATGGCTCAACTAAAAAAGCGCTTATCGATGTCATCCACCACGGGGTCAGCCTACAATGTCCGGGCTCCCGGGATGTGTTGGATAAGTATAAAAATCTGGCTCTGGGTAACATCGTTGAATACGACAAGAGGGTCAGCAGCAGGCTAAGCTGGTTGACCGTCGTTTTTATTTTACTGTCATTGCTTTCCGTGCAGATGCTTCGTTATGTGCTAACAGACCTTAATCAATATTTTACTAACAATGATCTTACCCACGAATAGTGGACACACGACTAAGTGAGTAAACTCTTAACCAGAGGTGACTCATGACAAAACCAGCATCAACCAGTAAGAAGCCCCGCAAACAGTACACGCCTGAATTCCGCAACGAAGCCCTGAAGCTTGCGGAACGTATCGGTGTTGCTGCCGCTGCCCGGGAACTCAGCCTGTACGAATCCCAGCTCTACGCATGGCGCAGTAAGATTAACAATGCCCGCAGCTCTTCCGAACGTGAGCAGGAAATGTCCGTTGAAATTGCCCGTCTTAAGCGCCAACTGGCGGAACAGGCAGAGGAGCTGGCCATTCTCCAAAAGGCCGCGACATACTTCGCGAAGCGCCTGAAATGAAGTATGTCTTTATTGAAAAACATCGGGCTGAGTTCAGCGTCAAAGCCATATGCCGGGTACTGCGGGTCGCCCGTAGCGGCTGGTATGCGTGGCGTCTGCGTCGTCAGCAGATAACACCACGTCAGCAGTTCCGGCTCGTCTGTGATACTGCTGTCCGTCAGGCATTCACTGAGGCAAAACAGCGTTATGGTGCGCCTCGTCTCGCTGACGAACTGCCTGAGTACAACGTCAAAACCATTGCCGCCAGCCTGCGGCGTCAGGGGCTTCGCGCAAAAGCGGCCCGGAAGTTCAGCCCGGTCCGATACCGCGAACATGGCCTGCCGGTGTCTGAAAATCTGCTGAAACAGGATTTTTACGCGAGTGGCCCGAATCAGAAGTGGGCGGGTGACATCACGTACTTGCGCACGGACGAAGGCTGGTTGTACCTGGCGGTGGTCATTGACCTGTGGTCCCGTGCTGTCATCGGCTGGTCGATGTCGTCGCGGATGACAGCGCAGCTGGCCTGCGATGCGCTACAGATGGCACTCTGGCGACGTAAGCGCCCGGAAAATGTCATCGTGCATACGGACAGAGGCGGGCAGTACTGTTCGGCAGACTATCTGGGGTCGTCTCAGAAAACGGAAAATAAAGCACGCTAAGCCGGTTGCAGCGGCCGTAGCGGCCTGAACTTGCCCGCGCCGATCTTGGCGCTGCTGCGCCAGAGGTAATCGCCGGTCAGGTTGATGTGCTCCCAGCCGAGCGGCGACAGGTACTGCAACAGGCCGTCATCGACGGCTTGACCGTGGCCACGCAAGGCGTTCGCGGCCCGCTCCAGATAGACCGTGTTCCATAGCACGATGGCCGCCGTCACCAGGTTGAGGCCGCTGGCCCGGTAGCGCTGCTGCTCGAAGCTGCGGTCGCGGATTTCCCCCAGGCGGTTGAAGAACACGGCGCGGGCCAGCGCGTTGCGCGCCTCGCCTTTGTTCAGCCCGGCATGCACGCGGCGGCGCAGCTCGACGCTTTGCAGCCAGTCCAGGATGAACAGTGTGCGCTCGATGCGTCCCAGCTCACGCAGGGCGACGGCCAGGCCGTTCTGGCGCGGGTAGCTGCCAAGCTTCCTGAGCATCAGCGAGGCCGTCGCCGTGCCCTGCTTGATCGAGGTGGCCATCCGCAGGATTTCATCCCAATGGGCGCGGACGTGCTTGATGTTGAGCGTGCCGCCGATCATCGGTTTCAACGCCTCGTAGGTGGCATCGCCCTTCGGGATGTAGAGCTTGGTGTCGCCCAGGTCACGAATGCGCGGGGCGAAGCGGAAGCCCAGCAGGTGCATCAACGCGAAGACGTGGTCCGTGAACCCTGCCGTGTCGGTGTAGTGCTCCTCGATCCGCAGGTCGGATTCGTGATACAGCAGGCCGTCGAGCACGTAGGTCGAGTCGCGCACGCCGACGTTCACGACCTTGGTGTGGAACGGCGCGTACTGGTCGGAGATATGGGTGTAGAACGTCCGCCCTGGGCTGCTGCCGTATTTCGGATTGATGTGGCCGGTGCTCTCGGCCTTGCTGCCGGTGCGGAAGTTCTGGCCGTCCGACGATGACGTGGTGCCGTCGCCCCAATGCTCGGCGAAGGGATGTCGGAACTGCGCGTTGACCAGCTCGGCCAGTGCCGCCCCGTAGGTTTCGTCGCGGATGTGCCAGGCTTGCAGCCAGGCCAGCTTGGCGTAGGTCGTGCCGGGGCACGATTCCGCCATCTTGGTCAGGCCCAGGTTGATCGCGTCGGCGAGGATCGTGGTCAGCAACAGGTTTTTGTCCTTGGCCAGGTCGCCTGACTTCAGGTGGGCGAAGTGCCGGGTGAAGCCCGTCCATTCGTCTACCTCCAGCAGCAATTCGGTGATCTTGACGTGCGGTAGGATCATCGCCGTCTGGTCGATCAGGGCCTGTGCGGTATCGGGCACCGCCGCATCGAGCGGCGTGATCTTCAGGCCCGACTCCGTGATGATGGCGTCCGGCAGCTCGTTGGCCAGCGCCATGCGGTTGACGGTGGCGAGCTGCGTTTCCAGCAGCGTCAGCCGGTCATGCAGGTACTGGTCGCAATCGGTGGCCACGGCCAGCGGCAATTCGCTGGCCTGCTTGAGGCTGGCGAATTTCGCGGGCGGCACCAGGTAGTCCTCGAAGTCCTTGAACTGGCGCGAGCCTTGCACCCAGATGTCGCCGGAGCGCAGCGCGTTCTTCAGCTCCGACAGCGCGCACAGTTCGTAGTAGCGCCGGTCGATGCCGGTGTCGGTCATCACCAGCTTCTGCCAGCGCGGCTTGATGAACTCGGTCGGCGCGTCGGTGGGCACCTTGCGGGCGTTGTCGCTGTTCATGCTGCGCAGCACCTCGATGGCGTCGAGTACGTCCTTGGCGGCGGGCGCGGCCCGCAACTTGAGCACGTCGAGAAATTCCGGCGCGTAGCGGCGCAGCGTGGCGTAGCTCTCGCCGATGCGGTGCAGGAAATCGAAGTCCTCGGGTTGCGCGAGCCGCTGCGCTTCGGTGACGCTCTCGGCGAAAGCATCCCAGGACATGACGGCCTCGATGGCGGCGAACGGATCGCGGCCCGCTTGCTTGGCCTCGATCAGCGCCTGGCCGATGCGCCCGAACAGCCGCACCTTGGCATTGATCGCCTTGCCGGATGCCTGGAACTGCTGCTGATGCTTGTTCTTGGCGGCATTGAACAGCTTGCCCAGGATGCGGTCATGCAGGTCGATGATTTCGTCGGTGACGGTGGCCATGCCCTCGATGGCGAGCGCCACCAGGGTCGCGTAACGCCGCTGCGGCTCGAACTTCGCCAGGTCGGCGGGCGTCATCTGGCCGCCCTCGCGGGCGATCTTGAGCAGCCGGTTCTGGTGAACCAGCCGCTCGATGCCGGAGGGCAGGTCGAGCGCCTGCCACGCCTTGAGGCGTTCGATGTGTTCCAGCATGTGCCGCGAGTTCGGTTTGACCGGGGATTGCCGCAGCCAGGCCAGCCACGTCGTCTTGCCGTTGTCGCGGCGCTTGAGCAGATCGTCGAGGCGACGGCGATGCACGTCCGTCAGCGGCTCAGCCAAGGCGTCGTAGAGACGCCGGTTGGCGCGGGTAATCGCTTCGGCGCTCGCCCGCTCGACGGCGTTGAGGGCGGGCACAATGACCGACTGCCGCCGCAGGTGCTCGATCAAGGCTCTGGCCAGCACGATGCCCTTGTCGGTTTGCATGGCCAGCTCGGTCAGCAACTGGACAGCCTGCCGGTAGTGGCCAATCGTGAACGGCTGGAAGCCGAACACCGTTTGCAGCTCGACCAGGTGCTCGCGTCGGGTCTGCTCACGCTGCCCGTACTCGTCCCAGCTTTCGATGCCGACCTTGAGCTGGTTGGCGACCAGTCTCAGCAATGGCGGGAACGGTGGCTCATCAGCGCCAAGGATGACGCCGGGAAAGCGCAGGTAGCAGAGCTGCACCGCGAAGCCCAGCCGATTGGCCGGGCCGCGCCGCTGCCGGATGATGGAGAGGTCGGGGTCCGCTTGGAAAACGGAAAATATCCTACGCTAAGCCTATTTTTCGTACAGATTACTTCATGGGTCTATGGTGATAGCTAAAAAATCACCAATACTACCTCACGAGTATGTTGATAGCTCATCGTACCCCGTATCAAGTTTGCATATACCAAGGAAGCGGAGACGAAAGACCACCTATTACTGAGGGATCCCCAGTAATGGGAGGGTAAAATGAAAGGTATAGTGCTACCAATTACTCACCGTCAGTCACGTATCGCTGGATTAACTACGGCATTCGCAGCGAGATAAGTATTCCCCATGTTAAGCCAATAGCAATATAATTATCCATTTTAATTTCGGGCTAGCACCAGTGAATTTTTTTGTTTTTACGAAAACTTTCAGTAAAAAGAAAATATCACTAAGGCTATATACACCTTTTATTAAATCTTTATATGCTATTTCTCTAACAAATAACCGCCTGATTTTTTCTTTGTCCCTCACCTTTTTTCTATATAAACCTAGAAAGTGTCTAGCCTCATACAGGGCATGCCTAAACAGCGATACGCTCAAATCATTATTTTTTATCGACTTTGCGTGACCGATGGTTTTAGATATTACATCAATATAGCATTCTGCTCGGACGTCGAAATAATCACCGCGATTTGTGATGGATTCATTATTGTACTTGTAGGTGTAGTCCATATCTTTTGATATGTAGAAACGCCCATTTGCCAACGCCAATTCCATCGTCCATAAAATATCTTTATGACTCCGGCCATCATGAAATGACAGATTGTTATTCCTGATATAGTCAGATCTAACTATCTGTAACCAAAGGTAATGTGGCCATTCCCTGACTTTTACTGCGTGACTCATCCACGCATTGCCGGATAAAACCTCATCATAAGGCTGGTTAGTATGCACGGGTTTTTTATTATCGCCTTCATGCCAAAGCTTCCAGGCATTGGACAAAAGCACATCAGCATTATGGCTGGAAGCCTGGATATACCTGTTATAAATGAATCCTTCAGACACATCGTCATCGGCATCCAGAAACATGACCCACTGGCCTTTATGCTTGTCTAATCCATTATTTCTGGCCGCGTATACACCTTTATTATTTTGTTCAATCACTTGAACCCTGCCATCCTTTATGGAGTTAATTATCGTTGACGTGTTGTCTGAGGAGCCATCGTTAACGATAATAACTTCAATGTTGATCCTGTCTTCTATCAAGATATCTTTGATCAAGGATTTGATGGTTTTTTCTGCGTTGTAAACGGGGATTATTACACTCACCGCAATTTCATGTTTCATGTTCACTCCAGTAAATTGAACGTATTTATTTGTCCCCGGAGTTATTTCCGGGGACAAAAATCACCTCAGCATTAAGAGTGGAATTTGTGTTTTTTCCAACATGGCGGTGGTGTTGCTGCCGATAAAGAATCGCCGCAATGGCGAATGGCCATAGGCACCCATCACAATCAGGTTAATGCCGTTTTCATTAGCGTAACGGCAGAGCGCATCAGCAACGGATGTACCTTCCAGTATGTGGCTTTCGGTCGTAATGCCAGCCTCTTGCAGCACATTCTGTGCTTCCTGCAAGGTTCGTGTATCCCCCTTAACCATCACGATGTGGCAAACCAGACCATTGAGTAGCGGGCTAAGTGTCAGGCGCGTCAGGTTTTTGCGACTCTCATCGCTGCCATCATAGGCGAACATAACTTTGGTCGGTGTAGAATAAGCCTCCGGCACGATAAGTACCGGTTTTTTCTGCAGCCGAATAATTCTTTCTAGGTGGCTGCCAACCGGGTTCTGCGTTCCACGGCGGCCCAGCACCATCAGGCGAACATCCCCTAAATCAGCCAGGATTTCATCCAACGCGCCATGTTTTTGCAGTAATTGAACATCAGCATGACCGGCATCATTCAGCAACTCCGCACAGCCAGCCAGTATGGCTTTGCCCTGCGCCATTAATAACCGACTACGCTCTCCTTCAACTTTCACCAGCTCTTCGGTGAGATGAGCCTGGCTATCAATGCCGATGCTTCCGGTCAAATCTGACACGGCAGGATGCGCATCTTTCTCCAGTACGTGCAGCAGCGACAGAGGTGAATCCAGCAGAGCAGCGGCCCATGCCGCGTATTCACAAACCGCTCGGGTCGACGGCGAACCGTCAACGCAGGCAATAACGGTATTATTCATTATCTGTTCTCCTGACTGTTAATGGCCGCCCATTAATTTTTCCACTTCTTCGGGTTTGTCATGCACCCCAAAGCGGTCAATAATGGTGCGGGTAGCCTGATTCATGCCACGGATTTCTACATCCGTACCTTCACGGCGGAACTTAATGACCACTCTGTCGAGTGCGCTGACCGACGTAATATCCCAGAAGTGGGCGTGCGAGACGTCAATGATCACATGCTCCACCGCTTCACGGAAATCGAAGTGGCTCATAAACCGATCGGCAGAGGCGAAAAACACCTGGCCGGTTACGGCGTATGTCCGCGTTGACGCTTTGAGTTCGGATGACACCGCCATAAAACGGGACACTTTGCTGGCAAAGTTCAGTGAGGCGATCAGCACACCAGTCAATACGCCATACGCCAGATTATGCGTTGCTACCACCACGACTACGGTAGCCAGCATGACGACGCTGGTTGACAGTGGGTGGCTGCGCAAGTTGGTAATAGAGCGCCAGGAGAAGGTGCCAATAGAAACCATGATCATCACCGCTACCAGGGCCGCCATTGGGATCTGCGAAACCCAGTCACGCAGGAAGACCACCATACAAAGCAGGACGACGCCTGCGGAGAGTGCGGAGAGACGCCCACGCCCCCCGGATTTCACGTTGATCACCGACTGGCCGATCATCGCGCATCCGGCCATACCGCCAATAAATGCAGCGCCAATGTTGGCAACCCCTTGAGCCTTACACTCCCGGTTTTTATCGCTCGGCGTATCGGTCATGTCATCCACAATGGTCGCGGTCATCATCGACTCAAGCAGCCCCACCACAGCAAGGCCGGCGGAATAAGGCAGAATGATTGATAGGGTATCGAAATTAAGCGGCACATCGGGTAACAGGAAGACCGGCAGACTGTCCGGCAACTTGCCCATGTCGCCGACGGTGCGTACGTCCAGATGCAGCCACATGGAGATCCCGGTCAGCACGACGATACAGACCAGCGGCGAGGGGATGGTTTTATTGAGGTACGGGAACAGATAAATAATGCCTAGACCGGCCGCCGTCATGGCGTAAACGTGCCAGGTGACGTTGGTCAACTCCGGCAACTGCGCCATGAAAATCAGGATCGCCAAGGCATTGACAAAACCGGTAACCACCGAGCGCGAAACATAACGCATCAGACTGCCAAGCTTTAAATAACCAGCAATAAGCTGAATCACACCAGTAAGCACAGTAGCGGCCAATAGATACTGTAGGCCGTGGTCTTTCACCAGCGTCACCATCAGCAGTGCCATCGCGCCGGTTGACGAAGAAATCATTCCTGGACGCCCACCGCAGATAGCGATTATCAGCGGGATACAAAACGCAGAGTAGAGCCCGACTTGCGGGTCAACGCCGGCGATGATGGAAAAGGCGATCGCTTCAGGAATAAGCGCAAGCGCGACAACAATACCGGCCAGTACGTCACCACGGACGTTACCCAGCCAGTCCTTACGCGTCGAGGACAGCAACATAGTATTTTCTCAGTTTTAGAATACAGTCAGCCCGTAAAGGGCAAAAAAATTTAGATACGATAAAGCACATCCGCAGACGGGATGTTAAAGAGTGCGTGCTGAGGGTTACTCAGAACGACAGAGAAGGGGAAAACTCAGGGTGGCGTCATACGCATGGTCGTTTTTATTACTCCTTGATGGTCGGTGTGTACACCTTCAGGGATCAGATAAACCAGATGAAGATATTCAAGGCTGGCCGCGGAGTCTGCCAAGGCAAACCGCGTATTACTATAAACGAAACTGAAACAGGGTCAATCATGGATTAAATGTGCCATTAATGTATACCTCAATGTCATAGCCTAAAGTGCCGCCATTTTCCCCTTGGATCATCACCTATCTGTCACGTACATTATGATCATCACTTAAACGTCATAAATGGGTGAAAAATGTACATTCACGGTTACCTCCGCGCATCAACAAAAGAACAGGATGCTCTCCGAGCAAAAAATAGGATGAAAGCCTTTGTTGAAGAAAAAGGATTTCGACTGGCCAGTTGGTACACCGAAAATGTATCCGGGGCATCACTTCAACGGCCAGAACTTTTACGGCTACTTGATGATGCTGCACCTGGTGACATTATTCTCATCGAGCAAGTTGATCGCCTTTCTCGCCTGGATGAAGAGGGCTGGCAAAAATTAAAGCATCTTATCCAGGAAAAACACCTTGTGGTTGTCAGTCTTGACCTCCCGACGAGCCATATGGCTCTTGCAACACATGCTGGCGATGATTTTACCCTTGCAATGCTTAAGGCTATTAACGGAATGATGCTTGATATGCTGGCCGCCATAGCTCGCAAAGACTATCAGGATCGTCGCCGGCGCCAAGAGGAAGGGATAGCGAAAGCCAAGGTAGCCGGTAAATTTCGGGGACGTCAGGCAGATCATCAATTGCATGAAAAAATCATAGAGCTTCGGGTTAAAAATAGACAGAGCATCCGTGATACCGCGAGGTTGTGTGGAGTTTCAGAACGAACGGTTATACGCATTGTTAAACTTAAAGCATGTTCTTGATGCGTATACTTTGAACGTCCAAGCGGACAGTGTCCGTATGCAGGGAGTGCATTTATGCCACGGCGACAGATACTGAGTAGTGATGAAAAAGAACGCTTACTGGTTGTGCCGGATGATGACATCCTGCTAACCAGGATGTGTTTTTTAAGTGAGCAGGATCTGGTTCTCATCAACAAACACCGGAGACCCGCTAACCGCCTGGGCTTTGCCATTTTACTCTGTTATCTGCGGGGACCGGGTTTTACTCCAGACAAAAACAGTCTCCCTCACGATGGCGTTATGTCCAGGGTGGCAGAGAGATTGAAACTTCAACCTGATTTATGGCGAGAGTACGCAGCGAGGGAGGAAACCCGTTGGGAGCATCTTGCCGAACTCTATCGCTACTTGCGATTAGCGCCTTTCAGCAGGTCACTGCAAAAAACATGCATCCGCCATTTATATCCGCATGCCATGCGGACCGACAAAGGCCTGATTCTTGCTGAAGAGATGCTCGCCTGGTTGCACAACAACAACGTTATTTTCCCTTCCGTTGATGTGATGGAGCGAACCCTTGCTGAAGCCGCAACACTTGCCGACAGAGCCGTATTTTCTACACTGACGACGCAACTGGAACAACGACATAAAACAGCACTGGATAATCTGCTTGCATCAGGTGATGAGCAACTTTCCCGTCTTGCCTGGATGCTTCAGCCCCCGGGTAAAATTAACGGTAAAAACGTGCTGCAACATATTGATCGGTTGAATGCCATTGAGGGGTTGGCACTGCCGGAAGGTATTACGCTTTCCGTTCACCAGAACCGACTGCTGAAACTGGCACGCGAAGGTCGGAAAATGAGTAGCAGGGACTTGGCAAAATTCTCAGGCACACGTCGTTATGCCATGCTGGTTTGTATTATCTCAGAAGCAAGGGCCACGCTTACCGATGAAATCATCGAACTACACGAACGTATCCTGGGCAGCTTGTTCAGCAGGGCAAAGCGCACACAAGCCGAACGGCTTCAGAAAACAGGAAAACTCATCCAGAGTAAGTTAAGGCAATATCTTACTGTTGGCCAGGCGCTGCTAAACGCACGGGAGTCAGGAGAAGATCCCTGGGCGGCGATAGAAGACGTACTTCCCTGGCCGGAATTTATCACCAGTCTGGAGGAAACACAGTTTCTGGCTCGAAAGGATAATTTTGATCCACTTCATTTGCTCACCGAAAAATACAGCACGCTGCGTAAATATGCGCCCCGTATGTTGTCTGCATTGCAGTTCAGTGCAGCTCCTTCAGCACTGCCACTCGGTAATGCGCTGGATACCGTCAGAGAAATGTACCGCAAACAACTCCGCAAGGTTCCGTCAACAGCGCCAGTAAAGTTTATCCCTGAGAGCTGGAAAAAGTTGGTAATAACGCCATCGGGTATCGATCGCCGGTATTATGAATTCTGTGTACTGAATGAGCTGAAAGGCGCATTGCGATCTGGTGATATCTGGGTTAGAGGATCACGACGCTACAGGAATTTTGACGATTACCTCATTCCTCCTGCTGATTTTGAAAAATCACTCAAAGAGAAACAGTTACAGCTTGCCATTCCGACAGACTGCCAGGAATACCTTCACTCCCGTATGACACTGCTGGCGTCGCGACTGGAAGAGGTCAATGCGATGGCGATTGCCGGTGATTTGCCTGATGTTGATATATCGGACAAAGGTGTGAAGGTCACGCCTCTTGATAACAACGTTCCTTCGACTGTATCACCGTTTGCCAACCTGGTTTACGGCATGCTGCCGCACCCAAAAATTACCGAGATATTAGATGAGGTGGACAGTTGGACGGGATTTACCCGCCACTTTACTCACCTCAAAAATAATCACGTCAGACCAAAAGACAAAAAGCTGTTACTGACCACCATCCTGGCAGATGGTATCAACCTGGGACTGACTAAAATGGCAGAATCCTGCCCAGGAACCACAAAAGCGTCGCTGGAAGGCATTCAGGCATGGTACATCAGGGATGAAACGTATGCAGCCGCGCTTGCCGAACTGGTGAATGCACAAAAAAAGTGCCCACTGGCAGCATCATGGGGGGACGGTACAACGTCATCCTCCGACGGCCAGAATTTTCGAGTCGGAAGTCATGGCCGCTATGCCGGACAGGTGAATTTAAAGTACGGTCAGGAACCCGGCGTGCAGGTTTATACACATATATCAGACCAATACAGCCCATTTTATACCAAAGTGATCAGCCGGGTCAGGGACTCTACCCATGTGCTGGATGGGTTGCTCTATCACGAAAGCGACCTGGAAATTACGGAGCATTACACCGATACAGCGGGTTTCACTGAACATGTTTTTGCGCTAATGCATCTACTTGGGTTTGCATTTGCACCAAGGATCCGGGATCTCCATGACAAACGGCTATTCATTCATGGAAAGGCGGAAAAATATTCTGGGCTTCAGTCGATCATATCCACGACCAGTCTGAATCTCAAAGAAATTGAGACACACTGGAATGAGGTACTGCGCCTGGCGACCTCGATCAAGCAGGGCACGGTAACCGCCTCGCTGATGTTAAAAAAGTTGGCCAGCTACCCCAAACAAAACGGCCTGGCAAAAGCGTTACGGGAAATTGGCCGTATCGAGCGAACGTTGTTTATGCTGGACTGGTTTCGCGATCCGGCCCTGCGTCGTCGTGTGCAAGCCGGTTTAAATAAGGGTGAAGCCCGCAATGCGCTTGCGCGGGCCGTTTTTATGCACCGGTTGGGTGAAATAAGAGACAGGGGGCTGGAAAATCAAAGCTATCGCGCCAGTGGGCTGACGCTGTTGACTGCGGCGATCACGTTGTGGAACACGGTGTATATAGAAAGGGCCATCGAATCACTAAAACGAAAGGGGCTCCAGATTAATGAGCCGTTGGTTTCTCACCTGTCCCCTCTGGGCTGGGAGCATATCAACCTGAGCGGAGATTACATCTGGCGTAATAATCTTAAGCTGGGATCCGGTAAATATCGACCGTTACGCACAGTTGATGTCAGTCTGTACAAAAAACAGGCTTAGCGTAGGATATTTTCCGTTTTCCAAGCGGACCCCAGGTCGCTTTCGCTGAACGTGTAGTGACGGATCAACTCATCCTTGGTGTCCGGCAACGCCAGCAGGCTTTCGCGCTCGGCGGCGGAGAGGATCGAACGGCGGGGCATGCGGTTTCCTTCTTCTTGAAAACGTAGGTTTGTGACAAGCCCGCCAAGGCAACCGGCGCGGCACGGGAATCAAGGCATTGCGATTCTCGAAAATAGTTCTTGAAATTCTATTCTTGATTGCATATCATCTCAACGAGTTTCGATAAGAAAGGATGCGCATGCGACCGTCTGTTGTGCTTGACATGAAGCGAAGCGCAGTGCGTGAAGCGGTAGGCCGCTTTCGCGCCGCGAACCCGCGCGTCTTCGGCTCGGTGCTGCATGGCACCGACCGGGATGGCAGCGACCTCGACCTGTTGGTCGATGCGCTGCCCGGTGCCACGTTGTTGGACTTGGGCGATTTGGAAGAAGAACTGAAATCGCTGCTCGGCGTTGACGTCGATCTGCTGACTCCCGGCGACCTGCCGCCGAAGTTCCGGGCCAAGGTGCTCGCGGAGGCGCAACCGATATGAGCGAGAACCGCCTGCCCGATTACCTCGACCACATTCAGCAGGCCGCAACCGATGCGCGCAGCTTCGTGGAAGGGATGGCCAAGGACGACTTCTTGGCCGACAAGCGCACCCAGCAGGCCGTCATCATGAGCCTGATCGTCATCGGCGAGGCGGCCACAAAGGTGATGGATGGCTACGTCGAGTTCACCCAGGCGCATGCCGACGTGCCGTGGCGCAGCATGCGCAATATGCGTAATCGCATGGCTCACGGCTATTTCGACATCAACCTCGATGTGGTGTGGGAGACGGTACAGGAATGGCTGCCGGCGTTGCTCCAGCAATTGCCCGCCGTGCGTCAGGATGCCGACGATGAAGACCGTAACGACAACTGTGAAAGAGGGATCTCCGATGACTGTTGAATCGAGAATATTTTCTGTAGCCGAGTATGTTCAGCCGTCCGAAGGCGAGCCTATTCGTTCCGTTGTGCTTGAAACCCGAGACTCAATTATCGTGGTTTGGCATGTCCATCCCGGGCAGGAAATTGCGGCTCACATTCATCCTCACGGCCAAGACACGTGGACTGTTTTGTCGGGAATGGCTGATTACTTTCAGGGCAATGGGATTGTTCGTGCCCTCAGGGAAGGTGAGATAGCCGTGGCAAGACCGGGCCAAGTGCACGGGGCGCGAAATACAGGTACCGAGCCATTTGTGTTAGTCTCGGTTGTGGCATCAGCCAATGCCGGTTTCGTATTGGCTGAGCGATAGAGCCCAATCTCTGGAGTTGGTCCAATGAGCGGTCGGGGAGATAGGTAACAGACATGCAGCGGACACGGCTGCTAAACCAGGTCGCAAACCTCCTTGCGTCGCAGCGTGCCGCAAGCGACGCGATCAATCGAATGGGGTCGGCATGAGACTGAACACCATCCAGTTCCCGACCGCGTAGCCGCCTGTCCTGCCGATCAGGTCTTGACCATCGACGCCTGGGATCAGTCCTGAATGTTCTTGGAGACCACTACGTTATGAGCCGCAGCCGCCGCAAAACACCCATCGTCGGGCACACGACCTGCGGCAGCGAGCGCGAGGACAAGAAGCTCTGGCATCAGCGCTGGCGCACCCGTGAGCGCACGGCGCTGACCAGCGCGTCGCCCGAAGCCCTGAGCGCCCATCTGCCCCTGCTGGAAAACCAGGCCAGCAGCGTCTGGTCGATGGGCAAGGATGGCCGCTCCTACTGGCCCGTCAAGCGCCAGGCCGCCACGGCGGATCGCATCGCCAATCACAAGGGACGCAACCCGCAAGAACGCGCCTCCCTGAAAAAGCGCCTGCTGCGCAAGTGGATGAGCAAATGAAGCTCTCCTTCCATCAGCACATTGCGCTGTTCTGGATGATCGGTGCTCCGGGCGTCTTCGCGCCCGTGATCGAGAACGCCAAGCGGCCCGATGCCGGCGCCGTCATGGCGTGGGGTGTCGCGATCGTGGCGGTGATGATCCTCTTCACCCCTTTGCTGCTGCGCTGTCCACCATTCCGGCGCTGGTATGGCCGGACGGATGCGCTGTCGGAGCGGCAGCGCCAGGCGCTTGCCGAGCGCGGCCTGCGCCGCTACTACCAGACCGCTTTCGATGACGGCTACGTGCCCCGCGTGATGCCCTACGTGTGGCGCATCATCTGGACGGTCGGCGGGTTGATGGCTGTGACCGCCGTACTGCCTACCAACACCGGACGGCCAGCCTTCGATGCCTTGGTGGTCTTCTCGACCTGGTATCCGATAGGCGTGATGCTGCTGGTTTTCGCGTCGAGGCCCCTTGGCCGGTTGATTCGCCAAAGAGCACAGGAGCGGCGGAAATGAGCACGTCAACCATCGAGGCGCTGGCCAGCGCCTGGGCAAGGATTGCCGAGGAAGCGGAATTCCCCGCTGACTACGAGGGGACTGCCACACCACAAGCGCATCGGGCTAGCGAAGCTATTCAGGAGCAGATTCGGGAGCGCATCGTCGCCACCAACGACATGCGGCTGTTCAGCCTGCTGCACCTGCTGGGTCAGGCGTCGCTGCGCATGGAGCAAGCGCTGTGGCCGGAGGATTACGAGCGGATGACGCGCGAGGTTGAGGAAGCCCTGCGGCAAGCCACCGACGCCAACGCCAGATCGTACACCCACGAAGAAGTGATGCAGGCGATGCAGGAACGCATCGACCGGGCGCGAGACAAGCCATGTTGATTGGCTATGCGCGCGTCTCGACGCAGGATCAGAACCTGGAGCTGCAACGCGAAGCCTTGAGCAAGGCCGGATGTAAAAAGGTCTTCGAGGACAAGGTGAGTGGCACGCGGGCAGACCGGCCTGGCTTGGCCAAGACGCTCGAAATGCTGCGCGAAGGCGATACTTTGGTCGTCTGGAAGCTCGACCGGCTGGGCCGGTCGGTCAAGCAACTGGTCGATCTGGTCGGCGATCTGCACAAGCACGGTGTCCAGTTCAGGAGCCTCACCGACTCCATCGACACCGGCACACCATCCGGGCGGTTCTTCTTCCACGTCATGGCGAGCCTTGCCGAAATGGAGCGCGAGCTGACCGTCGAGCGCACCCGCGCCGGGCTGGAAGTCGCCAAGCAGCTCGGCCGCAAAGGCGGCCGCAAGCCGAAGATGACCGACAGCAAGATCGAGTCGGCCAAGAAGCTGCTGGCCAGCGGGGTGCCGCCCAAGGACGTGGCCAAGAACCTCGGCGTGTCCATTCCGACGCTGTACCGCTGGGTGCCAGCCTCCACGCACGCTTAGCGTGCTTTATTTTCCGTTTTCTGAGACGACCCCTATCTGGCGTTACTGAAGCGGCATAATCTGCACGGTAGCATGAGTGCCAAAGGATGTTGTTACGACAATGCCTGCGCGGAAAGCTTCTTCCACTCGCTGAAGGTGGAATGTATCCACGGGGAACGCCTTATCAGCCGGGAAATCATGCGGATGACGGTGTTTAATTATATCGAGTGTGATTACAATCGGTGGCGCCGACACAGTGCCTGTGGCGGACTCAGTCCCGAACAATTTGAAAACCAGAACCTCGCTTAGGGCCGTGTCCACATTACGTGGGTAGGATCACAAGGAGTCATTATTAGGGTGGCTTTTTTATGTTGAGGTGGCCGCGTTTCTTTCTCCTGCCATTATGGTCGCAGGACTGGCATGCCTGCAGAACATGGAATGGTACAGAAAGAAAGGGTATTCGAGTATTGGTGATTTGTTCAAACGCAACAGTACTGACAGGATTGAAGAGACTTGGCTAGTTAATAAGGAGGTCGGAGCTATTGAGCTGGCTGAAGCTCTGCAGGGATTTACCTCCAAAGAGGTCATTTCCCATGGAGATCGCTTCATCCTTATCATTGATAATCTGGACCGAATCAGTGCAGACAAAGTGAAAGAGCTCTGGAGTGATATGGAGCTTATTGCCGGAGCCACTCATGAACACTTCAGGATAGTGGTGCCCTATTCGGCAAGACAGGTTTCAGCCTCACTTTCTGTGGCGGGTTTCAGCGGGCGTGAGTTTATTGCAAAGCGGATTCCTGTAAGTTTTCAGGTTCCTCCTCTTATTTCGGCAGGATGGCAGGAAGCGTTAAGGCAGTACTGGAAAGAAACAGTAAATGAGGATGCAGGGATAGCGTGCCGGGAAGCAACGGTGTTGCTTGAGCGCTGGAAACCCTCTGAGTATCCTCGTATCACACCGCGATTAATGAAGAAGTTTGTTAATGATATTCATATTCTGAACCTTACCGTTCCTGCAACAGAAGATCATCGCCATATTCTTATTGCTCTCTACTTACTGGTGGTCAGATACGGGGAGCGAGATATTAAAGTATTACTTCGCGATCCCAAAGCTAGTCAGACCGAACCCGGTATTGCTCCGGATGATTTTGACGAGATGCTCTCGCTAACTTATCAACAAATATCCCGAATTTTTAATAACGATACAGAAAGATGGAGCGAATTTCTGATGAGCATCCACTATCAGTCCACGGTGGAGCTTGCCAGGAGCGAGTTGCTTGATACGCCTCTTAAAGACGCGATTGGTGCTATAAATATCCCACGGCTTGAAGAACTGACGGCCTTGTGGGGTTTCGCTGAAGCATGGCAGCGAGTGGCACCACATATTCAGATGCGAGACTGGCTGGTTTCTTATAGCCGGATGGATGAGAAGTGTCAGGCTCTCGCCGAACCGCAACTCAAAGTCGCAGTGCAAATGCTGAATCAGAGTTATGCTGTTTCACTCAGAGAAAAGAATGATGAAGGTTTCGTATTGAGTCTGCAGAAACTGATGGCTGACGGGCGGATAAGCCTAGAGCCTTTCGTCGAAAGGCAAATATCGTTTATTGTGAGTAAACTTGATGAAATTCAGGATTCAGAAAAATTGGAGGCTGAATCCACGCAGACGTTGCTGCAGGAAGCTGATTCATACTCTGTTCTGGCCGGTGAATCACTACTGAATAAAATGGAGAATTTTGTAGATGGCGTATTTTATGTGGAATACCTTGTCAATAATGAAGAGACCTTGTCAAACCTGAAAATTGGCACACTAGATATCGGAAATCACGGTCGGGAGGAGATGTTACGCTATGGAGCTGAGCAACCTCAGATAGACCTTTTTAATCCGGGAATTATCCGGCATATCAATATTGCATCGAAGGCGGTACAGAACGTAATTGGAAAGAATGATGGTACAGGTGGGGCTCAGGTTAGCTCTGCAATAATGACGCTTAAAAATCGTCAGGTTGTTGAGGACGTTATCCATTTCAGAAAAATTGTTCTGAGCCCGGACTGGAATAATAATGTTTTAAATCAATATTATCTTAATAATACGGCGACGAGGAATCTCTTCCCTGCGGAATTTGCTGCACAGGCTGTTGCTCACATGGTGCTCCATGGTAACTATGCCGGTATCGAGTCGTACAGTGAACATATTGGTGAGGAACGGTTTGACCTGGCTTTGGCTGCATATCTTCGTTATCTACGTACTGCCGAGAGTATCTTTATAGCACTTAAGGATAAAAATGTTCTGCCGTACATCAAAAATGCTGTTGGCAGGATTGTTGATTTAGGTCTTCTGGTGAATATACCTGTCCTGAGCTTTGTTAAAGGTCAGTATGACGTCATCAAAGAAGCTACAAATGCAACCTCTCTTTTAATATTTGTGCGAGAGCGTCAAAAAGCACTGTCAGAGAAAATAATTGAGTCTGATGTGAATGCTATGGGTCCAGTATTTCTCCATGACGTATATCAGTCAGGTGAGCAGTTTGATATTTTGAAGAAAAAGCTGAACGCCCTGGCATGTGGAGTATTTAGTTCTTCTGAAAGGCTTATTGAGTGTTTTACGGTTCTTCCTGTGAACATGCGCTTTATCCTTGAACAAATGCAACTTCAGGGGCAGCATATCCGGATGGAAGGTAGTGTGGGTATCTTTGCATCATGGTTCCGTGATGCAGAGCCAGACGTTGTCACAAATGCCGAGAACATTCATTTCCTGTGGTCTTGCCTCGACGATACCCAGAGAGAGACTGTACTTGATGAGTTGCACGATGTCTTACTTGAAAGACATATTCGTATTGACAGCCGTATTGCGATTATTACCCGTTTTCATAATGAGTTGTCGTTTATTGAACCTGAGAAGGCCGTTGAACGCAGGGCTATTGCGGCGCTGTTTAGCGCTTCTGTTGATAATGTATTATTGTCTCAATGGCTTGACCGTCAGACGTTTTCATTTTCATCATGGTCTCCGGAGGACGCCCGTACGGCAACGAGTTGTATAATGAATAACTCGGAGATTTTTCCTCTCATCTGCAGGAATTCACAGTATATTAAAAACAGAATGTTACCAGAGAAAGCGGACGTTACAGAAGATAGTGATACGTTTCCGGACTGAGTTCGTTCTTTAAATCCTATACCTGAAGACCACAGCGGTGGTCTTTGGGAGTTTTTTTATTGCCTGATATACATTAAGCATGTTATATCTTGCTAAGAAATAATCATTCAGGGATTAATCATAACTACTGAAGTTATGTTGTGTTCTTTTCTTTTAAAAATAAATTATTCAGATTTATTTTCTATTGATTTAATGAGGTAGGGAATGACAGAAAGTGCTTTGCTTTTGCGAGAGGCATTTAATGAATCGGTTAACTATATGACATGGTCTTTTTATTCACTGATAACTGCTTACGTTTCGATGGCTTTTTATGATAGAGTTGAGGTTAAGACCCGAATAAATAATTATCTGAATAAGTTACTTTTCGTGATTGCTATGTCCGTTTTTATCCCAAATATGTACTTTGTTTCAATGGTGTTCAGTCAGAAGTTAGGCACCGCAGCTGGCGTTGCGTCATTCATTATTGGGCTACTTTTCATGATGTTAAACTCGGCGCCTGTAATTACTGGTATCGTACAGCAGCGCAAAGATTGAGTTTTATGAGTATAGTCAGTTGGGTTTTCATCTGTTTTATCAGACTTAGAAAAATGAAATCTTTCAATTCATTGATTTTAAACGCAAAAAAATTTCTAAATGATCAGAATTATAGGGTGCTCGCTCTGTTCCATTACCGAGCATGAAGGGCGCATTATTCAGAGTCGCTCCGAAGATTCGATCATCAATGAGATCGAAGCCATTCGCGATACCGTGCCTGGCTTCACCGGGGTGATCTCCGATCTGGGCGGCCCGACTGCGAACATGTACATGCTGCGCTGTAAGTCACCGCGCGCGGAACAGACCTGCCGTCGTCTGTCGTGCGTGTACCCGGATATCTGTCAGCACATGGATACCAACCATGAACCGACGATCAACCTTTATCGTCGTGCACGTGACCTGAAAGGGATCAAGAAGATCCTGATCGCTTCCGGGGTGCGTTACGATATTGCCGTGGAAGATCCGCGCTACATCAAAGAGCTGGCGACGCATCACGTGGGTGGCTACCTGAAAATTGCCCCTGAGCATACCGAAGAAGGCCCGCTGTCCAAGATGATGAAGCCGGGTATGGGCAGCTACGATCGCTTTAAAGAGCTGTTTGACACCTACTCGAAGCAGGCGGGTAAAGAGCAGTATCTGATCCCATACTTCATCTCCGCGCACCCTGGCACGCGCGATGAGGACATGGTGAACCTGGCGCTGTGGCTGAAACAGCGTCGCTTCCGTCTGGATCAGGTGCAGAACTTCTATCCATCACCGCTCGCGAACTCAACGACCATGTATTACACCGGCAAGAACCCGCTGGGTAAAATTGGCTATAAGAGTGAAGATGTGGTGGTGCCGAAAGGGGATAAACAGCGCCGTCTGCATAAAGCACTGCTGCGCTACCACGATCCGGCTAACTGGCCGCTGATCCGTCAGGCGCTGGAAGATATGGGTAAAAAGCACCTGATCGGTTCGCGCCGCGACTGCCTGGTGCCTGCGCCTACGCTTGACGAGATGCGTGAAGCGCGCCGCCAGAACCGCCATACGCGCCCGGCATTGACCAAGCACACGCCGATTGTGCATCAGCGTTCAAACGGTAACGCTACTGCGAAGAAACCCGTGAAACGTAAAGCGTAAAAAATAAAAACCCCGGCGAGCCGGGGTTTTTTTATTCACCCGCCAAACTGATCGGGATCAGGGCCTAAACGCTTGCCCTTGTCCAGCTTCGCAATTTCACTCAGTTCATCTTTATCCAGGCGGAAATCCCAGACGTCGAAGTTCTCAGCGATACGCGATGGCGTGACCGATTTCGGGATCACCACCAGGCCGTTGTCCAGATGCCAGCGAATAACGATTTGCGCCGGCGTCTTGCCATATTTATCCGCGAGATCGCGAATAATTTTCTGGTCGAACACCCCTTCGCCGCCCTGTGCCAGCGGGCTCCAGGACTCGGTCTGGATCTTGTGCGTGGCGTTCCAGGCGTGAAGCTGACGCTGCTGCATCAGCGGGTGCAGCTCAATCTGGTTGATAACCGGCGCGACACCCGTCTCGTCAATCAGGCGCTGCAGGTGGTGAACCTGGAAATTACACACGCCGATGCTTTTCACCAGCCCTGCCTGCTGCAGCTCAATCATCCCTTTCCAGGCGTCAACATAGTGATCGATAGCCGGGACTGGCCAGTGCATCAGATAGAGATCGACGAAATCGAGCTGGAGTTTGTCCAGACTCTCCTGCAGGGCTTCGCGGGGGCGTTTTTGATCGTCGTTCCACAGTTTGGTGGTGATGAAAAGGTCGTCGCGGGGCATGCCAGCGCTGGCCAGTGCCTTACCCACGCCGTCCTCATTTTTGTACGCGGCGGCGGTATCAATCGACCGATAGCCGACTTCCAGTGCTTTATGAATGGCGGAGACGACCTCGTCGTTACCGGCTTTCCATACACCTAGCCCCAGTTGGGGCATCACGTTGCCATCCTGCAGCTTGATTACGGTTTGGTTTGCCATTTTTCCTCCTTCAGGTGCTCATCGTCGGAGGGAACCCCCGACGATGTGATGTGCATTAAGTCTGGACGAAATGTCAAAAAACGAAAGGCGGGATGTCAAAAACGCTTAGCGTGCCGCTTCGTAGATACGACGGCTCACTTCCAGCGTAATGTCGCCGTGCTCGCCCAACTGGGTCATACCGTGTTCTTCAAGTTTCGCCAGCAGGGCAGGGATGGAGCTGCCATCCAGACCATAGCCGGACAGACGCGTTGGCACGCCCAGACCTTCAAAGAAGCTGCGGGTTGCTTCGATAGCCGCGTCGATACGCGCATCGTCAGAACCTTCGGTGATGTTCCACACGCGCTCAGCGTACTGCAGCAGTTTGGCGCGTTTGGTATCACGTTTTTCGTTCCACAGTGCAGGCAGGACGACGGCCAGCGTTTGTGCGTGATCCAGACCATGCATGGCCGTCAGTTCGTGGCCCAGCATATGGGTTGCCCAGTCCTGCGGCACGCCGGCACCGATCAGACCGTTCAGCGCCTGGGTTGCCGCCCACATCACGTTGGCGCGCACATCGTAGTTTTCCGGCTCTTTCAGCGCTGTCGGGCCGTCTTCAATCAGCGTCAGCAGAATGCCTTCCGCGAAGCGATCCTGAATTTTGGCATCTACCGGGTAGGTAACGTACTGCTCAACGGTGTGCACAAACGCATCGACCACACCGTTCGCGACCTGACGTGCAGGCAGGGTGTAGGTGTAAACCGGATCGAGGATGGCGAATACAGGCTGAACGTGATCGTTCATAAAGGCCTGCTTATCACCCGTGGTTTTACGGGAGATAACGGCACCTTTGTTGGATTCAGAACCGGTCGCAGGCAGGGTCAGCACGGAACCCATTGGGATCGCGCTTTTGATATCGCTGCCGCGGGTTTCCAGAATGTGCCACGGGTCAATACCGTCCGCGTAGTGCGCCGCAGCGGCGATGAATTTGGTGCCATCCAGGACGGAGCCGCCGCCGACTGCCAGCAGGAAGGTGACTTTTTCATCACGGGCGATCTTGACCGCGTTCATCAGTGTTTCATAAGACGGATTAGGCTCGATACCGCCGAACTCACGCACGTCCAGACCTTCCAGCGCGCTGTAAACCTGATCCAGTACGCCGGTTTTTTTCACGCTGCCGCCACCGTAGGTGATCAGTACGCGGGCGTCAGCGGGGATCTGTGCGCGCAGGTCGGCGATAGCGCCTTTACCAAACAGAATGCGGGTTGGGGTGTGGAGATTAAAATTATTCATTGCTCGTTCCCTTATGTGGGTGAAAAACCGTGGTGGCGCTGAAGGCGACCTGATGCTGCACATTGTGGCCGTCCGGGGCTATCCTCTCAATGCACATTCCTGCCGATGTCTTGCCCATTTCTACAGAGCGCTGGAGAAAACACGGTAAACTGCGCACACTGTTAACGTCGGAAACCGTAGCCGGAGTAACGTAAAATGAACCGTGAAGCGATCTGCCTCCAGCTTACTGCGCAGATTAAAAGACTGATTGATAAAGAAAATGGCGTCGGTGACATGTTGCCTGACATTCGTCTTCTGTATGGGACGCAGCCAGGGACACGCACACCGGTCATGTACCAGCCGGGCATCGTTTTTCTCTTTTCAGGCCATAAAATTGGCTATATCAATGAGCGCGTGTTCCGGTATGACACCAATGAATATCTTCTGCTCACAGTACCTTTACCCTTTGAATGTGAAACTTTCGCGACAGAAGCGGTACCGTTGGCGGGCATTCGTTTAAATGTCGATATCCTTCAGCTGCAGGAACTGCTGATGGAGATTGGCGAGGACGCATTGTTCCGCCCGTCGATGCCCGCGAGCGGGATTAACTCCGCGACGTTGTCCGAGGAGATCCTCTGCGCCATTGAGCGTCTGCTCGACGTTATGGAACGGCCGCTGGATGCACGCATCCTGGGCAAACAGATTATCCGCGAAATTCTTTACCATGTGCTGCTGGGGCCGGGCGGTGGGGCATTACTCGCGCTGGTCAGCCGCCAGACGCACTTCAGCCTGATTAGCCGCGTGCTCAAGCGAATCGAAAGCCAGTACACGGAAAACCTGAGCGTTGACCAGCTGGCGGCGGAAGCAAACATGAGCGTCTCGGCGTTTCATCATAATTTTAAGTCGGTGACCAGCACCTCGCCGCTGCAGTATCTCAAAACCTATCGGCTGCATAAGGCTCGTATGCTGATGATCCACGACGGCATGAAGGCCAGCGCGGCGGCGATGCGGGTGGGCTATGAAAGTGCGTCGCAGTTTAGCCGGGAGTTTAAGCGTTACTTCGGCGTCACGCCGGGGGAAGATGCGTCGCGCATCAGAATGATGCAGGGGACCTGAGAAGAGAGTCCAGCCGGGTAAGCGTAACGTCACCCGGCTTTTTTATATCACGCGCTGCAGTATTTCTTCTTAATCACGACCGCAATCGTCCCGAGCAGTCCCGCGACCAGCAGGAAAAGCGGGAGGATCATCAGGAAAGTCATTACCTGATCTTCGTGGTGTTTCACAAAGGGGATCATATTCAGCGCGTAGCCAAGCGTGGTCACTACGCCTACCCACAGCAGGGCACTCAACCAGTTGAAGAACTGGAAGCGGCGGTTTGACAGCCCGGAAATGCCTGCCATGGTCGGCAGCAGCGTGCGAACAAACGCCAGAAAACGCCCGGCCAGCAGCGCCAGCAGACCGTGGCGGTCAAACATGCAGGTCGCACGTTGATGATATTTATGCGGTAACTGCGCCAGCCAGCCTTTCACGACGCGCGTATTGCCGAGCCAGCGGCCCTGCAGATAGCTCAGCCAGCAACCGAGGCTGGCAGCGGAGGTAAGTATGACCATCGTCGGCGTGAAGTCCATGACGCCTTTACCGATTAACGCCCCGGCCAGTAAAAGCAGGCTGTCACCGGGTAAAAATGAGGCTGGCAGTAATCCATTTTCCAGAAACAGGGTTGCGAACATCACGAAATAGACGATACCTACAACGTGAGGGTCCGCCAGCGCGGCAAAATCGTGTTGCCAGAGCGCCGCAATAATATCTTGAATAACAGCCATGGACTTTCCTGTGGAACAGCAGATGCAGATATAGCGCTATTGTACTCCCTAATTCGCCCGTGGGGTTTGATCGCGGGCGCAACTAATGCAGACTTTTCTGGTGGCAGTGTTCACAAAAGCGTCCAGGGAGTACATTTTCAGCATGCACTCTACACGATACGTTCAAACCCTGCCGCTAAATCCGCAATTAAATCGTCAACATCTTCTAAACCAATATGCAGTCGGATCAGCGTGCCGCTGAAATCCACTTCTCCACCGGGGCGCAGGGCCGCAATTTGCTCCGGCTGGTTAGGCAGGATCAGGGATTCAAACCCGCCCCAGGAGTAAGCCATGCTGAAAAGGGTAAAATGATCCAGGTAGTTCGCCAGTTCGTCGTTACTGAGCCGTTTTTTAAGAACAAATGAGAACAACCCGCTACTGCCCGTAAAGTCACGTTGCCAGAATTCATGGCCTTTGCTGCCCGGAAGCGCCGGATGGTTAACGCGCTCGACCTGCGGGTGCCGGGCCAGCCATTCGGCCACCTTCAGACTGCTTTCATGGTGCTGACGCAGGCGCACCCCCAGCGTACGGATACCGCGGCTGGTCATGTAGGCCGTATCCGCATCCACCATCTGGCCCATCAGGTAGGCATTCTCCCGAAGTTGATCCCAGCAGCGCGCGTTGGATACCGCAGTACCGATCATGCCATCAGAGTGGCCAATCAGATATTTGGTCGCTGCCTGAATAGAGATATCAATGTCGAATTCCAGCGCCCTGAACAGCACGCCCGCCGCCCAGGTGTTGTCGATCATGATGATTGCCTCGGGGGCTTTGCTGCGCACTGCTTTCACAATAGCCGGGACGTCGTGCACTTCCATGGTGATAGAGCCTGGGGATTCCAGAAACACAATGCGCGTGTTCGGCTGAATAAGTTCAGCGATACCTTCGCCAATCAGCGGATCGAACCAGCCGGTGGTCACGCCGAGCTTGCTGAGGATTTTGGTGCAAAAATCCTGGCTTGGTTCATAAGCGGTATTGGTCATCAGGATATGGTCGCCCTGTTCCACAAACGCCAGAATGGTATTGGCGACTGCCGCCGCACCACAGGGGAACAGGGCGCAGCCCACGCCGCCTTCCAGTTCGCACATGGCTTCCTGAAGTGAAAAATGGGTTAGCGTGCCACGACGGCCATAGAACAGCCCGCCTTTGGCGCGGTTGCGCGTGGCGATTTTTTTATCCTCGACGGTATCAAATACCAGCGAGGAGGCGCGTTGAATCACGCTGTTGACCGATCCCTGAGTGTATTTTTTGCTGCGTCCTGCCTGTACCAGCGTGGTATCAAGATGCTTCTTTGTCATGTTCGCTAACCCTGTTTTTATACGTCTGGACGTCCAGACTACCACGATTGTAAAAATCTGCACCCGGGGGCTTATCGAATAAGCAGAAAATATTAGCAAAAATACGCATAAGAAATTTTTACTGCGTAAGCGCAAGGAAAGTGAACGAAAATTACGGCAGTATGTAAATACTAATGAGAACTACTATCAATTCGACGACGTTTTGATATTATTACGGTCAGATTTTGTGATTTGCGTCCTGGAGATACAGAGTGGGTAATAATTTGATGCAGACGGATCTCTCCGTCTGGGGCATGTATCATCATGCTGACATCGTGGTTAAGATTGTGATGATCGGCCTGGTTCTGGCGTCCGTGATCACCTGGGCTATCTTCTTCAGTAAGAGCGTCGAACTGCTGTCGCAGAAGCGTCGCCTCAAGCGGGAACAACAGCAACTGGCTGAAGCCCGCTCCCTGGATCAGGCCTTAGATATGACCTCATCCTTCCATGGAAAAAGCCTGACCACCCTGTTAGTCAACGAAGCACAGAACGAGCTGGAACTCTCCGCAGGCAGTGAAGATAACGAAGGCATTAAAGAACGTACCGGCTTCCGCCTGGAGCGTCGCGTTGCTGCCGTTGGCCGCCATATGGGCCGCGGTAACGGTTATCTGGCCACTATCGGGGCGATCTCACCGTTCATCGGTCTGTTCGGTACGGTCTGGGGCATCATGAACAGCTTTATCGGCATTGCGCAGACGCAGACCACCAACCTGGCGGTGGTTGCGCCAGGGATTGCCGAAGCGCTGCTGGCGACCGCAATCGGTCTGGTCGCGGCCATTCCGGCGGTCGTCATCTATAACATCTTCGCGCGTATGATTGGCAACTATAAAGCCACGCTCGGTGACGTCGCCGCGCAGGTGCTGTTGCTGCAAAGCCGCGATCTTGACCTCAATGCCAGCTCCGTTAAACCGGTGCATGCGGCGTCTAAACTGCGCGTAGGTTGATTGTATGGCGATGCGTCTTAACGAAAATCTGGACGATAACGGTGAAATGCATGAAATCAACGTGACGCCGTTTATCGACGTCATGCTGGTTCTGCTGATTATCTTCATGGTGGCTGCGCCGCTGGCGACGGTCGACGTGAAGGTGAATCTGCCTGCCTCTTCCAGCCAGCCGCAGCCGCGTCCTGAGAAACCTGTCTATTTGTCGGTGAAAGCGGATAAATCGATGTTCCTCGGCAACGACCCGGTGACGGATCAGTCTGTTATCCCGGCGCTGGATCAGCTCACCGGCGGCAAGAAAGACACCACGGTTTTCTTCCGCGCGGATAAAACCGTCGATTACGAAACCATGATGAAGGTAATGGACACGCTGCATCAGGCGGGTTATCTCAAGATTGGGCTGGTCGGCGAAGAGAAAGCGGCCGCGAAATAACAAAGAAGCTGGCGAAAGCCGGCTTTTTTTATGCGTGTCGGGCGATCAGTTTTTTGTCTCAGTGGGCGCAGGCGCAGGCGCGTGGGACGCCAGCGCGTCTTCATCAAGCGCAACGCAGGTGACGTTTGACGTGCGGTACTCGCCGTCAGACAGTTTGCGCGTCAGGCGCAGGGTGGCCACTTCTCTGGCGAGCAGATACTGATAATTGGCCTCCAGACGCCCGAGAAGCTTCTCTTTCAGCTCAGGCCGCTGTTCGATGAGGGTATTCATCACCGCGCCGTATATCTCTTCCTTCACCTGCAGAGGATAAATCTCGCGGCGATTATGCCATTTCAGGCGTACCAGCGTCGCCGGGATCGATACCAGATCCTGAGTTATTCGCGTCATCTCGGCATTTTTTGTGTTTCGCAGTGCATCGAGATTTTGCTTTAAGATAAATTCATCACTTTTTTTGTTATCTAAAGCCAAATAAACGTCGTTATCTTTAATTTCTTTCACGTTACTCTTCCCCCAGGTTATAAAAAATAGGGTTGTTGGTTTCACGCGTAATTAGATTAAGCCAAATTTCATTGCCGGCTTCGTTTATTTCTTTGGTTTTTTCCGCGATTATTTGACTTAGTTTCTGGGCATCTATTTCACCTTCGGCCTGCAGGTCATTCAGCAGGTGGACAAAGGCTTCTATTTTAACGGCGCGAAATAACCGGTCCTTTATATGACGGTCGTGCTCTTCCAGTAACATATTACGGGATTTACCGGTGCGAGAAACGCCTATTAATATGTCAGACTCGTAATCAGAGAGCTTTCTTTTCCCCTGAGTGAAATTAGCCTCTTTTTCTGCTTCCGTCGTTTGCTGTTCCACAGGCGCAATGTGGTACTTAGCCGGGACGAGGTAGTCGGGCAGCATTTTAATTTCCTTTAATTACAACAGGGTGGGGTTGGTAAAGGCGTGAGATTCGTTGACAATATCATGAGGCAATTTTAAAATCAAAAAAAATGGAGCCTACCCATGAACAGCATTTTTTTTACGGTCATCACATTACTATTACTGACCGCTGGTGTTCTTTTATTGATGCAGGAGTTCAATAAAACGCAAGTGTCGAAAGACGCCAGTGAACCTCCGCTACCTGAACTGATGACAAAAGAGGAAGGTGAAGACCATTTCTCCGTATTGATGAACTCGGTTACACCGGTTTGGTACTGGCGGGTGAACCATGAATATATCGACTTTTTGCACGCGACAATTAAGCGAATGAAAATGTCGGAAATTAATGACACGCCTGGGTTGTTTGAAGCGCAGCGCCGCTGCAGCGACCTGAATTCCGCGGTGTATAAATATTATGACAATATCAAAAAGCGTTGCCTTAACGGTGAGAAGGTCTCCTGTTCCGATCTGGACGTATTAAACCTGCGCCAGTGTTTTCGTGAGTTCAGCCTGGAGGCGTATCCGGAACTGGTGGTGCTGGTCTGGCCGGAGTATGCGCGCCCGGACGTTAATCCTGACAATGTCTGAACGTACAACGAGTGAGTTGTTGCAAACAGTCAGCGCCGTTGAGATATACTGGGCGCTGGTTTCGTTTGCAGACAGGACTTTATGGAACGCTTCTTTGAAAACGCGATGTACGCCTCTCGCTGGATACTGGCACCCGTCTATTTTGGCCTTTCGCTGGCGCTGATTGCGCTGACGATTAAGTTTTTCCAGGAAATCTTGCATGTTCTGCCGAACATCTTTTCCATTGCCGAAGCAGATTTGATTCTGGTTCTGCTCTCGCTGGTGGATATGACGCTGGTGGGCGGATTACTGGTGATGGTGATGTTCTCCGGCTATGAGAACTTTGTCTCTCAGCTCGATATCGACGAGCGCAAAGAGAAGCTCAACTGGCTGGGCAAAATGGATGCCTCGTCGCTGAAGAATAAAGTGGCCGCGTCGATTGTGGCGATCTCATCTATCCACCTGTTACGCGTATTCATGGACGCCAAGAATGTCCCGGACAACAAACTGATGTGGTATGTGATTATCCATCTGACGTTTGTGCTGTCTGCGTTCGTGATGGGGTATCTGGATAAGATCAGTAAGAAGTAATTTTCCACCCCTCTTCCCAAGGGAGAGGGGTGACGTGAGCGCGACAGACCGCGCTATTTATCCGACGATGCCTGCCACAAATTCAATTCCCCATCCGCAACATGCTGGTCAATCCTTTTCAGCTCATCGTCGCTAAAGTGCAGGTTATTCAGGGCCTGCACGTTCTCTTCGATCTGCTCCGGACGGCTCGCACCAATCAGTACGGATGTCACGCGTTCATCCTTCAGCAGCCAGCTCAGTGCCATTTGCGCCATCGTCTGACCACGGGCCTGTGCCATCTCATTCAGTAAACGCAGGCTGTTCAGGTTGGCTTCAGTCAGCATGTTTTCCGTCAGACCGCGCACCTTCTTGCCTTCACGCTGCATACGAGAATCTTCAGGAATACCGTTCAGATATTTTCCGGTCAGCAGACCCTGCGCCAGCGGCGTAAACGCAATGCAACCCGCCCCGTTTTTCTCAAGCGTATCCAGCAGGCCGGTGTGATCGACCCAGCGGTTGAGCAGATTGTAGGACGGCTGGTGGATAAGCAGCGGGATCTTCCACTCACGTAACAGGTCCGCCATTTTCTGGGTGCGCTCCGTGGAGTAGGAGGAGATACCGACATACAGCGCTTTACCGCTCTGCACAGCCTGGGCCAGCGCAGCGGCGGTCTCTTCCATCGGCGTATTTTCATCCACGCGGTGAGAATAGAAAATATCCACATACTCCAGCCCCATGCGCTTGAGGCTCTGATCGAGGCTGGCGAGCAGGTATTTGCGCGACCCGCCCGACCCATACGGCCCCGGCCACATGTCATAGCCTGCTTTGGTTGAGATGATCAGTTCATCGCGATACGCAGCAAAATCTTCCCGCAGCAGACGACCCATGTTTTCTTCCGCGCTTCCCGCCGGCGGGCCGTAGTTGTTGGCAAGATCGAAATGGGTAATGCCGAGGTCGAAGGCTTTATGCAACAGCGCCCGCTGAGAGTCGAGAGGCTGTACGTGGCCGAAACTATGCCACAGACCAAGCGACAGTGCCGGCAGGCGCAGGCCGCTTTTTCCGCAGTAGCGGTACTGCATATTTTCGTAGCGGGCGGGGTAAGGGTGCCAGGACATGATGTCTCCTTTCTTGTCGATGAATTTTCGAAACAACGTTTTCATTCTGTGCTTATCAAATCACAAATCCTGTTGATAAGCGATGACATGCCTGATCACCCTGAATGATTAAAGCCCGGCAGCATCAGACTGACCGGGCGTTCACTCGTCAGAAGCTGTAGCTCATCCCCGCCTGCACGCTGGCATCGTTGTCCACGTCACCGGTGCCGACATACACCCCGGTATTGAGCGTGAAGTTATGCGCGATGGTTGCATTGATGCCTGCTCCGAAGATCCCCATCGTGTTGTTATGGCCGGAGGTGGTGTGGTAATCCGCCGCCTGAATATCAGTATCGTCGCTGAACTCTTTCTGGAAGCGTGCGTCGATCCACGGCATCATCTGCACGTTCTTGTTCAGATCGCGAAGCGTTGTGGTGAGTCTCAACCCGACCCCACTGTTCCAGGAAGAGACCTGACTGTCGGCGAAGGTCACTTCACTGTCGGAGAAGCCGTTTGCTTTGGTTTGATCCCAGCCTAAGGTGGCGTAAGGTTGCAGCAGGGTTTCACCCGGCAGCAACACGTTCACACCGGTACGCGCCTGCGCCATATACAGGGTGCCATCCGTCGAACCGTGCAGTGCTTCGGTCATGCCGCTGGTATTCCCCGTCACGTTATTCGCAGACAGGGTGTACCGCATATCGCCATAGCTGAAGCTACCGTCGGCAAACATACCCCATGTTCTGCCGTTAAGCGCCTGCTGCCAGCCACCGTACAGGCTGTAGTAATTACCGTAGACGCTGTCATTAAAGCTATCAGCGCCGTCATGGGTATCCTGCACGCGGCTGCGTGTCCATGCCAGTGCAATACCGCCAGTGACGCTATCACCGTTGTCCAGATGCGCCGTCCAGTCCACGCCACCCTGAGCGCCCTGGGTGATGCTCTTATAGTCAACATCATTGCTGAAATTGCCATTCTGATAGAGGAAATCACCCCAGACCTGCGCACCTTCCTCCTGCTTGCCGAGCAGGTTAGCCAGATGCACCTGATTCATATGGTTGCTGATATCATCAGCCACCTGATGTCCGGCCTGCTCGGCAGCGTCCAGACCGGCAACAAGGCCCTGAACGTCGCTCGCGAGGCTGCCCTTCTGGCTGTTAAATTCGATATTCCACGACTGCGTATTATCGGCGGTAAGGCGTGTCTGCGGCGCGGTATCTGCGGCCACAATATTCAGACTGTTGTCATAGTTATAAGCGCCGCTACGGTTTTCAACATTCTGTTGGCCATTTGTGAAGGTGGCCGCCGCATAATTTTGCGGGGTGCTGGTGCCTGAAGTGGTGAACGTACCCAGAATCACGTTCTGCTGATTTTGTGCCGAGGGAGTAATGCTGTTGACGACAACGGCGTTATTAACCCCGGTGATATTGCCGAAATCAACAAAGCTGTCGGTGCTCATATTTACCATCGCATTACTGCCGGTGGTAGTAGCGACAAGCGTTGAGCCATTTTGCAAACTCCAGCTGGTGGCATCGTTAATTTTATCAATGGCGATGCTGTTATTGCTGGTCGTGTTCACCGTCTCGAACTGACTAATTTCACCAGAAACAGAACTGCCGGCATCCATTGACAGCGTGTCGCTACCGTCACCGCCATCAACATTGCCGTTAACATGAGAATTATTGGTCAGCACGACCGTATCATCGCCCGCACCGGTTGTAATATCACCATTTACGGTGGCATTATTTTGCAGCGTGATGGTGGTATTGCCGCTGTTTTGACCGGTATTTACCGCACCATTAATAGTGCTGTTATCCACCAGAACAGAATTCGCTGAACTGCCGTTCAGGGTAATATTGCCATTCACGACGCTCTTATTAGTAAACGTAAGTGATGTCGACCCCTTTTCATTAATAACGCCAATATCGCCAGTGACGGTACTGTTATTCAGGGCCAGGGAATCGGCCTGGGTGCCGTACATGGCGATGGCAAGATCGCCCACGCCATCCAGGTTGATGTCACTGAACGGCTTATACTCGCTGAGTGTTTCGGCCAAATGTTCCATGTTCTGCGCGATTTCACTCTGCGAGGCATCGACGGTGGCTCCGGTCAGCGTAATGCGGGTATCCGATTGATCGCTCCCTGCATAAATACCGCCCTTATCCATTGTACTGTTGCTGAGGGTAATATCCTGTTCGCCAGCGCCGGCGCTTACAATGCTGCCGTGCAGCGCGCTCCCGTTCTCAATATTGACGGTGTGGTAGCCTTTATCCAGTGGATCGAGATAAATCGCTGAGCCCATCATATAGGTTTTATCACGCTGGTAATTGCCTGTGCTGTTTTCACCGTTCAGCGTCGCGCCATCAACCGTCACGGTGGTATTGGTGGTCGCGCCTCCGCTACCGACTTCAATCATATCGGCCGTAGCGCCGTTATTCAGGGTGATATTCGCGGTACCGCCGTTGCTTCCCTGGATATAGTGGCCTGACATATCCGTTCCGGATACCGTTAATGACTGCGTGTCGCCATCCCCTCGATGACCATCCATGAAAATATTATTCGCCGTGGCGTCGGCCATAACCGCATTTGTCACACCGGGATTTTGATAAAAGCTGTCATCGGTATATTTCGTTAATCCACAGGTTTGCGTCGTCACGCCATCCTCACACGGTGTCGCTGCCGTCATTGCTGCCTGGGTACCGAAAGAGGTTAAAGCCATTAAGACACACTGCGAAAGCAATGTGCGGTTCATAAATTTACGCATCTGAAACTCCGTTAATAAAAAATCGTCGACATCCTTGTAAAGGAATTTATTTAATTTAAGGAATTTCTCATAAGTAAAGGATGTAATGAAATTTAAAAGATAAGGAGTAAGTTATTGGGGTATTTAAATCAGGAAATCTGATAATTAGGTGTTAATATATTTGTGTGATAAATAAAACTGAATAGTTACCCTGCAAATTAAGCGGCTTTTCGCGAAAGGGGAGCGCTATTGATTGACGCTACCTGTTGATGATGTACTCCTCAGGAGGTATGGCCGTTAATTTAATGCGCTGCAGTTTTACATTTATTTATCCACTGACAAAGTAAAACACATTCTTAGCAGGGTAATTTTCCCCTTCGAAAATGTCTCTTTTTTCTGAATGAACGCAGGGGCAGTAAAAATTTTAATAAAAATAATGCGTGAAAGGTGATGAATTTGCTCATTCCTGCCGATAACGAGGGTAAGACTCGCCTCTGGGCGAATTCACCCTCACGGCAAGGAAGACTTATGAATATGTTGCGTAATTTCACGATCCGTTTCGTCATGCTGACGATTCTCGGGATCTTTTGTTTAATGTGGGCGGGCGTGGGGCTTTACAGCACCTGGTCTCTGTCACGGGTATCAGAGGGCAATGAGGTGGATCGCCAGCTGGTCAAACAGATGACCATACTCAGTCAGGGTAACGATCAGTATTTTCGCTTTGTAACCCGGTTGAGTCGCGCGATGGAAGTGAAAGCCGCGGGTGGCACACCGGACCTGGCCCCTGCCCAGCAGGCGCTGGACAATATGGGGAAGAAACTGGCTGAGATGAAGGCAATCTCACCAGGACCGATGGAGGAGCAAGTTTCAGCTCAGGTGATCGGTAGCTGGCAGGCTTTGCTTGAGCAGGGCGTAACGCCGCAAATGCAGCAGGCGAAGCAGTCCTCTCTGGAGGGCTACCGTCAGCAGGCGAATAACATCACCCCTCCGCTGAGTCGTGCGTTTGGTGCTGCTGCGGAGAACTTTAACAACGCGGCGGCCCGGGCACTCGACAGCACCCGAGTGGTCGTGGACAGCCTGACCAGCATGACCCGCACGGTGATTATCACCGCCACGATTATTGGCCTGTTAATACTGCTCTTCACCGACCGTTACCTGGTGGCGATGCTGGTAAAACCGCTGGCTCGCATTCGCCAGCAGTTCCGCCAGATTGCCCAGGGCGATCTCAGTCAACCGATTGAACCGTTCGGTCGCAACTGCGTGGGTCAACTGGTTCCTCTGCTGAGCGCGATGCAGGATAGCCTGCGAGAAGCGGTGAGCTCTATTCGCTCCGGCAGCGAGAATATCTGGCGCGGCGCGACGGAGATCTCCAGCGGTAATAACGATCTCTCGTCCCGTACCGAAGAGCAGGCCGCCGCACTGGAAGAGACGGCGGCCAGCATGGAACAGCTGACCGCCACCGTGAAGCTGAATGCGGAAAGCGCGCGTCAGGCCAGCCAGCTGGCGGATGTGGCGTCAACAACGGCCAGCCGCGGCGGCTCGCTGGTGGAAGAGGTGGTGACCACCATGAGCGGTATTTCTGAGAGCTCGAAGAAGATTGCTGAAATCACCAATGTGATCAACAGCATTGCCTTCCAGACCAATATCCTGGCGCTCAACGCTGCCGTGGAAGCGGCGCGCGCGGGTGAGCAGGGACGTGGGTTTGCCGTCGTGGCCGGCGAGGTGCGTAACCTGGCAAGCCGCAGCGCCAACGCGGCAAAAGAAATTGAGGGATTGATTACCGATTCCGTTTCCCGCGTAGAGCAGGGCGCAAAGCTGGTGGGCGACACGGGCACCACCATGGATGCCATTTTGCGTGATGTGACGGAAGTGACGACCATCATGAAGCAAATCGCGTCTGCGTCTGAGGAGCAAAGTAAGGGGATTTCGCAGGTGGGTATTGCTATCACGCAAATGGATGGCGTGACACAGCAAAACGCCTCGCTTGTGGAAGAGGTCTCGGCAGCGGCCTCCGCGCTTGAACGTCAGACCGAAGAGCTCCAGCGGTCGGTGCAAAAATTCCGCCTCTCGGCATAAACACTGCTAAAAGGCCGCCGTGTGCGGCCTTTTTTTCGATTAAATGCAGGCGAGCCAAACGGAGCGCCGCCCGCCGCTTATCAGTGGGTGGCTTCACCAATCAGTGCGCCAGAGCCGGCACCGACGGCGGCCCCTTTCAGTACGCTGTTGCCTGTTACCGCTGCAGCACCTGCGCCCACCACGGCGCCCACCGCGCCGCCTTTACGCGCAGCTTTACCTTTGTCGCCGTTTTTGAACATCGCACCGGTACCCGCGCCAACGACCGCACCACCTACCGTGGATTTCAAATCTTTGCCCGTGGCTGCGCCAATTGCTGCACCGGCCACTGCACCGGCGGCGGTTTTATCTATCGTCATACCAGAAGTGGAAAAGATCAGGGTGCTGATAATCAGCGCTGTTTTCATCAATTTCATAACAAATCCTTTGTGACTGCTGTCGGTTGAGTCCGCTTTTCTCGTCATCTGACCTGAGAAAAACGTCCGCATAGTGCCAGTAATACCGGCTCAACCCTTAAGCAAATCATGCCCCTGGCAGGGATCTCTGTTGCCGGGCGGTGGTCCGCCCGGCAGAGAATTACGCCTGACGCTTGTCTTCCGTATTGGTCTCGAAGTCGCTCGCCGCGTGGCGTTCGTGGAGCTGCTCGTTGAGCTCGCCGCTGGTGCGGTTAACGATACGCCCGCGCTTCACGGCAGGGCGGTGTGCCACATCTTTCGCCCAGCGCTGAACGTTGGTGTACTTCTCAGCGTCGAGGAACTCGGCGGCGTTATACACGCTACCCAGCGCCACACAGCCGAACCACGGCCAGACCGCCATATCGGCGATGGTGTACTCTTCACCGGCCACGTAGCGGCTACGCGCCAGCTGTTTATCCAGCACGTCGAACAGGCGTTTGGCTTCCATCGTGAAGCGGTCAATCGCGTACTCAATCTTCACCGGTGCGTAGTTATAGAAGTGGCCGAAACCGCCGCCGAGGAACGGGGCCGCGCCCTGCAGCCAGAACAGCCAGTTCAGGGTTTCCGTACGTCCCGCCGGATCTTTTGGCAGGAAATGGCCGAACTTCTCTGCCAGATAGAGCAGGATGCTGCCGGATTCAAATACGCGCGTGGGCGGTGTCGTTGAGTGGTCACGCAGCGCCGGAATTTTCGAGTTCGGGTTCACTTCAACAAAGCCGCTGGAGAACTGGTCGCCTTCACCAATGCGAATCAACCATGCATCGTACTCAGCACCCGTCACGCCAAGCGCCAGAAGCTCTTCCAGCATGATGGTCACTTTCTGCCCGTTTGGTGTGCCCAGAGAATAGAGCTGCAGCGGATGCGAGCCCACGGGTAACTCTTTCTCATGCGTCGCACCGGAGATCGGACGGTTAATATTGGCGAACGCGCCGCCGCCGTTCTTTTTCCATTCCCACACTTTGGGTGGCTGATAGGTATTTTCGTCTGACATGTTGGCCTGCCTTTTTTGTGATGTGTTGAGGGAGTGTAGCAGGAGTTCATGGGAGGGTTTAGCGAACTGAGCGCAATACATTTCCCCTTCGCGCCACACTACACAGACAGCGGAACGGGTGTATGATAAATCCCACCTCTGTCAGGTTAATTACAACGTGCAGACGACGACAACCCTTTCAACATTGCCGCCTGCCCGTCTTAGGTTGGATACATGCGTAAAGGAAAGTTAAGCAGTGACGCGCCATTCGGGACGTTATTAGGTTATGCGCCGGGTGGCGTGGCGATTTACTCTTCAAACTACGGCAGTCTCGATCCGCGTCGTTATCCGGAAGACGCGGATTTTCGCAGCTATATTGGCAATGAATACATGGGCCACAAGTGGCAGTGTGTTGAGTTCGCCCGCCGTTTTCTGTTCCTCAATTATGGATGTGTTTTCACCGACGTCGGTATGGCGTGGGAGATCTTCTCTCTGCGCTTTTTGCGCCAGGTCGTGAACGATAACATCCTGCCGCTTCAGGCCTTTGCCAATGGGTCGAAACGCGCGCCGCAGGCCGGGGCGTTGCTTATCTGGCAAAAGGGCGGGGAGTTTCATGAGACCGGCCACGTTGCTGTGATCACGCAACTGTTGGACGATAAGGTGCGCATTGCCGAGCAGAACGTTATTCACTCTCCGCTCCCGCTCGGGCAGCAGTGGACGCGCGAGCTGCGAATGACCGTTGAGAACGGTACTTACACGCTGCATGACACCTTTAACGATACCGAAATTCTCGGCTGGATGATCCAGACGGACGACACGGAGCACAGCATCCCGCAGCCGGAACTCGACGGTGAACTGCTGAAAATCAGCGGTGCGCGGCTGAAGAATAAACGTCAGTTTGACGGGAAATGGCTCAACGAAAACGACGCCCTGCAGCAGGCGTATGTCCGCGCAAACGGCCACTTTATCAATAAAGATCCCTGCCAGTATTTTACCATTACCGAAAGTGCCGAGCAGGAGCTGATCAAAGCGACCAATGAACTGCACCTGATGTACCTGCACGCGACCGACAAAGTGCTGAAGGACGATAACTTACTGGCGCTTTTTGACATCCCTAAAATCCTCTGGCCGCGTCTGCGCCTCTCATGGCAGTGGCGTCGTCACCATATGATCACCGGTCGTATGGATTTCTGTATGGATGAGCGTGGCATCAAGGTTTACGAGTACAACGCCGATTCCGCCTCCTGCCACACGGAAGGGGGATTAATCCTCGAAGAGTGGGTGAAGAACGGTTATCGCGGTAACGGCCACAATCCGGCGGAAGGTTTGCTGGAAGAACTTACCGGCGCGTGGAAGCACAGCCATGCGCGTCCGTTCGTGCACATCATGCAGGACAATGACGTCGAAGAGGATTATCACGCGCTCTTTATTCAGCGCTCTCTGCTGCAGGCAGGGTTTGAAACCAAAATTCTGCATGGGCTTAACGCTCTCAGCTGGGATGCCGCCGGGCAACTGATTGACGATGAAGGCCGTCACGTTAACTGCGTGTGGAAAACCTGGGCGTGGGAGACGGCGATAGAGCAGATCCGCGAGGTGAGCGAAACCGAATACGCCGCCGTGCCGATCCGCACCGGGCATCCGGCAGGTGACGTACGGCTGATTGACGTCCTGCTGCGTCCGGAAGTGCTGGTGTTCGAACCGCTGTGGACGGTTATTCCCGGCAACAAGGCGATCCTCCCGGTGCTCTGGCAGCTGTTCCCGACTCACCGTTATCTGCTCGATACCGATTTCGAGGTTAACGACCTGCTGAAACAGACCGGTTACGCCATCAAACCGATTGCCGGACGCTGCGGCAGCAATATCGATCTGATTAGCGCCGGGGATGAAGTGCTGGATAAATCGAGCGGCAAGTTTGTCGATCGCAAAAATATCTACCAGCAGCTGTGGTGCCTGCCGAAGGTGGATGGCAAGCATATCCAGGTCTGTACGTTTACCGTGGGCGGTAACTACGGCGGCACCTGTCTGCGCGGGGATGATTCGCTGGTGGTGAAGAAAGAGAGCGACATCGAACCGTTGATTGTGGTGAAAGACAAGTAAGCTGTTCCGGCTGTCAACACACACCCGCAAGTGTTCCTTGCGGGTGTTTTTCGTTTTCTGGCGGCTCAGGGATGCTCGTCGTGCTGCTGACTTATCTTCAGGTCAATGATGCGGCCGATCTGGTCATGATAGACCGTCAGCAAATTGTACTGACTCATCTCTGAAATGATTTGTGGGGGGACGTTAAAGCTTCTCGCCAGCTCATCGTGACGCCAGGCATCGGGACGCCGCCGCCTTACCTGGGCGCGACGGCGATTGTACTGATACCACAGAATGAGCAACCAGCCGTTAAGCGCGGCGATCAGCAAATAGATCAGCACCGTATTAAACGAGGCAATAATAATGCCCCAGCGGTAGTTGCTCTCCTCGGTTACCTGCATCCACAGATTGGCATAGAGAAAAAACAGAAAACCTCCCCATGCCAGCAGCGTCAGCACCGCATCAAAAAGACGGGGCAATAGCCGATGTTCAGTCAGAATTAGCGTATTTTCGTTCATTGAATGCTTCCTTTTCCCCGGTCCGGACTGATCCAGCGCGCACGTGCACGCTGACGTTTAAGCATGACTTTTGGAAAGGCGACGAGGGTGGTGAACAGACCAATCATCCAGTACACCATCGGGAACCAGATCACCCAGAAAAGTGAACTCGCCACGTTTCTTTCATAGCGTCGCTCGATATACAAACTGACGAGGAATTGCATCAGACACATGACCCCCAGAAGCAACCCGGTAAATTCAGGAGGAAACAGACTCTCGACGGTCAGGTTTGTGGGTAACGTAATGATATGGCTGACAATGAACAGCAACACGGTCACCGCATAGGCGAATGCCCACAGCGTTGACAACGCGTACTCTAAAAACAGCGGCCACATGCGATGATGTTCCCAGCGCACGATCTTGCGAAGGTTAACCAGAAAGACCTCTGCACCGCCCTGCGCCCAGCGTAAACGCTGTTTCCACAGGCCTTTTAATGTCTCTGGCATCAGGATCCAGCACAGCGCCCGCGGCTCAAAAAAGATATCCCAGTGTCGAAGCTGAAGCTTCCAGCTGATGTCGATATCTTCGGTGATCATATCCGGGCTCCAGTACCCCACATCTGCCAGCGCCTGCCGGCGAAAGGCCGCAATAACCCCGGAGACGGTAAAGACCCTGCCGTAGATCCGCTGCGTCCGTTTGATGAGACCAATAATCGATGAGAACTCGCCTACCTGAATACGGCCAATCAGCGTTGATCGTGTGCGAATACGCGGATTCCCGGTGACGGCCCCGACGTGGGGATACTTAATCAGCGGCTCTACCAGATAGGCTGCGGTATCACGATCGAGCAGGGCATCGCCATCAATACAGACCAGCAGATCGCCGCGCGCCGCCGCCGCACCGGCCTTAAGCGCCACCGCCTTACCCTGGTTTTCTGCGAGGTGAATGACGCGCAGGCGCGGCTGTTCCTGCGCCAGCTGCTGCAGCACCTCTGCGGTGTTGTCAGAAGAACCATCGTTGATCGCGATAACTTCGATATGGGGGTAGCGCTGATCCAGCGCGGCACTAATGGTCTCCCGGGCATTTCTTTCCTCGTTGAAACACGGGATCAGGATTGAAATTAACGGATCGCCGTCTAACGTCGGAGCAGGCGTCTGCTTATCCCATGACCAGTGCCGTTCAAGCTGAAACCAGAAATAGAGTCCCCCGGTTATCCAGAGCACGGACATGAACAGTGGCCAGAAGAAGACAAAATCCAGAATCAGTTCTCCGGTAAAGAGGGCAGCCACGCCCAGAGGCAACCCGAATACCAGGCATAAAATAGAGAATGCGATAATGCGATCAGTCATTGTCAGGGTACCAGTACGAAGAAAATTCAGGCCTGATGCGTGAAATATCAGGTTGGTTGTTGATGAAATCGTCGGGGTAGTAACCATAATTTTTGATGCCGTTCAGCTGGAGTACGCGCATCCACTGCGCCAGACGTGTGTCGGGCACGGCACGTTGAGGTTTCTGCTCCCAGTCCCGGGCCTGTAGCTCGAAAATGGTTTTATTGAGCGCACCGGGCCGTGCGGCAACGGCGGCGATCAACCGCGTGAGCCAGGCATCGCTTTCCTCGGCCGGAACGGATTCCATCAGCGGCATAGCCATCGGAACCGTCCAGTCGTAGGTCATCAGAAAATCATCCAGATTTTGTGCAAACCACGCTTCGCTCTCGGGCTGCAGGATGGGCAGGGCGAACATATTCCGCGCGGTTTTAATCTGCGGGCCGCGTATGTTTTTCACCGCCTGGCTAAGGCTGCGGGTAAAGCCGATGAGCGTCTGACTTTTAAAGCGACTCCAGGCGTGAAGGGCGGCCGGATCGTGTTGCATCGCGGCGATGCTGCGGTTATTCCAGGCGCGCAGGGCATCCGGGCCGGCATCTTCAAAGTCTGTCAGTACCGCATCGTCGTGAAATAAGATCCCATTGAAGCTGGCGTAGCGGGCAAGATCTTCATAGATTTCCGTGACCTGCTGACGAACCTCGGGGTTCCACGGGGAGAGGCGGATATACGGGGCGGTAGCCTCGTGCAATTGGCCCGTTTGACGATCCCAGCGCTGCACCCGCGGGAGTGCGGGTGAGAGATCGAAAGAGAGCACCGGCATCCACGCATAGACTTTTACGCCTGCACGGGTTTGCAGCTGCCAGGCGACAAAATTAAACAGATCGGCGCGCACCGGAAGCCGGCTGTTAGGGAAGTAGAGCGCTTTGATCGTGCCATCGCCCAGCGGATCGGAAAACGCCTGCAGGAAAACATGACTGATTTTCATGTCGTAAACCCGCTGGACAAGTTTATTGATGTTGTTGGTTTGCTGGGCCGGATCGGGATCGTAGACATAATCGAGATCGACATGCATGACGCGCACGGGATCGGCCTCCTGAATCTGGCTGACCGTGCTGGCAAAGGATTTGAGCGAGGGATTTCCGGAAATCAAAAGACGCGGAATATTGCCGAGATCGCGCACATCCGCCAGCCCATCCTCAAGGGTAAAGGCCAGTTGATAACCCTGCTTTCTGGCGATGGCGAGCGATGTGCCGTTCGCGGCGCCATAGGGCCAGACCCAGGCGCGGGGCGCTTTTCCTGTCACCCGGGTAATTTTGTCGGTAACTTTGCGCACGTCATCAGCGATCCGCTGGTTGAACTGCCGATCGGTTTCATAACGCCCCGTCGCTTTATCGTAAAAGCGGTTGGCGATGGCGGGTTCACGGCTTCCCTGTGGGTTAGCCGGTATGCCGTAATGCGAAGCCCAGGTATGCGAGCCAATCTCAACCAGCGGAGACTGGCTTAGCTCCCGCACCATATCCCAGGTTGCAAAGCGCTCGCGGGGCGTCATCAGTCCGCCGAAATTGACCTGCTGATTCGCTGGCGTATCTACCCAACTGCCCACCGGTGCCCACAGCGCAGGGACGTTCCAGGCCTGAAGAAGTGGCCAGACGCGGGTGTAGAAACTGCTGTAGCCATCATCAAAACTGAGTAAATAGGCTCTGGGCGGCAGCGTTTTTTTGCCCTCATGCGCATCCAGAATATCCTGCACGCTAATGGCGTGATAACCGTGATGCACAAGCCAGCCGATCTGCTCGTTTAGGGCGCTGGTACGAACGGACAGGTAGCGCTGATCGGCTGCATCATCTTCAACGTCATGGTAGGCCAGAACCAGAAAATGGTTTTTTGGCCAGGGTTTACTTGCCTCAGGCTGTGGCCGTTCCTGGGGGGACATAAACGAGAGGGCCTGAGCGCAGACGCTCGCGCTGAGGCATAACCAGCCGATAATTATCAGGCTCACAGAAAAACGTTTGTTCAGCATATTCATCCTTAAAAGCGTAAATTCGCATCAAACGTGACGGAGAGATTGCTTTCTCGTTTACCGTCGAAAGGGCGCTTGTCCCAGTTCAGCATCACGCCGCTATCAATGACGTTGTTCCATTGAATGCGCTGCCCGTAACCCAGCAGGGCGATGGCACCAGCGGGCTGATTTTTCTGCCAGTATTCCCCGCCGCCGAGAACGACCTGCTGGCTCCAGAGCGTGTCGTAATGGCGGTACATCTGATGATCGACGGACAGGGCCGCCGTTACGGAGAGATCCCGCTCCGGGTTGTAATAGAGCGTGTCCCGCAGGGTGTTGGTACTCGCTGATATACCCGGTTCGAGATCCAGCGTCAGGGTGGGTGTCTGCCACAGCCGCTCTTTACCCGTAAGGACGAACTCCTGGCGGCGGTTATGGTCGGAAAAGTGGCTGGCAGAGGCGTTAAACTGGTACTCACGGCGTTCGTTTTGATACCAGCGGACCCAGCCTTCTCCCCGGTTTGCGCTGACGCCATTACGCAGTGCCCGTAAAGGCGTCGTGCGTGAAAGACGTTCGAGGTTTCCACCCACCTGCCAGCTATCGTTCAGGCTGTACGCCGCCGAGAGGCGAGCACCGGGCTTGTTTGCACCGTGATAATGGTTGCCGGAGAGTTCTGCTTCGACCAGAAGGTCGCGAGGCCGCCATTCGACGCCGGCAAACAGGTGGCGGCTGCTGCCTTTGCCTTCGTCGAAATTGCCTTGCGCAAATCGGGTTCCACCAAACAGCCGCCAGTTATCCGCGACGGGCGGACCGTAGAGCGTGGCACCCCAGCTCAGATCGTGTGTGCCGCTGACGGGGTTATCAGAGTGCAGTCCTTTGCCCGCGTTCAAACGCAGTTCGGACAGATGATGGACGTCTCTGAGCCTGTCCAGGCGTCGGGCGCTCCCGTCGACAGGCGCGCGGGCGATAACGTCATCGGCCAGTAAATCCATCTGTCGCCACTCCTGCAGATCCATTGCGACGTAGGCCTGCTGCCGTTCCAGCTCGATATTGGATGGCTCCAGCGTCTCGGCCATTTTGAGCTTTTGCTCCGCCGCCCGCGGCAGACCCCGCGCCTGAAGTAAGGTGGCGTAATCAATCTGTAATCCCTGATTTCCCGGTGCTGACGCAGCCAGACGTTGCGCCAGCTTTTCGGCTTGCGGAAGGGCATTGGTCATCAGCAAATAGTTAAAGGTGAGCGATTGCCCGATGAGCCATTGATCGTTGGGTTGCGGGGTTGGCGAACCGAAATCGTAGCGGGTCCAGGGCGTGTTACGGGTTATCTTCTCAACATACTGGCGAGCGGCCTGATACTGCCCGGTATCCAGCCAGGCGTAGAAAAGCGCATGATCGTCGTCCTGCGGATCCGGCGCATAGTCTGGATAACGTTTGAGAAGCGAGAGGGCGGCATCGGCATTTTTCTCCTCCAGATACGCGGAGATAACCCAGCCAATTGCCCAGGTCGGCACGGGATGCTGAGCCGACGTTAACGCCTGATATTCCCTGATGACCTGTGGATAATCACCGTGGGCGTGAAGCACGCCAAGCCGATCGACACGGGCCCGGATAACGTCCTCCGCTGCCTGAGGTTCGTTTTGCCAGCGGGACAGCAGTTCGTCATAGCGGTTCAGCGCCGCTTGCGCGAGCTGCAAACGCTCTGTTTCAGTACGGGCAGGCACATCGGCAAGGCGTACCATTTCAGCGGCGGCGTTGAGTGCCAGACGGCGGCGTTGCGCGGGGGGCAGCGTCACCGTTTGTGAAAGCCGCAGGGCAGGCGTGTCGGCCCGGTTGTCTGTTAACGCATCAATCAACTCAGTACGAAGGGCGTCATCCGCTGGCGCACTATTCAACGCACGGATGTCTGCCAAAAGCCGCTCCTGGTTTTTCCCCTGACGTGAATAGACATAAGAGAGCGTCTGGAGGTGAGCCAGAGAGGGCTTTTCCGCCACCCGTTGCCGGGCTTCCTGCAGAGCCAGTGTATCCATGCGGGCGTCGGCGAGGGTTTTGATGTAGCCGATGCGATAATCGTCGTTATCCGGTGCAAGGTTACACGCCTCCTTCCAGAGCATTAACGCAGGTTGCCACGCCTTTTGGTTTCGCCTTGCCTGAGCAGCAGCAGCCACGCCACGGGCAGGAAGAGCCATATAGACCTTGTAACGCAGCCAGACCTGAATAACGTCGTCATCACGACCCGCCCAGGACGCCACCTGCAACCAGTCCGCAACCTGCTCAGGCGTCAGGGCATGTTGCTGCTGATAACGCTGAAGATATTGCAGAAAAGGAGCGTAATTACCGTTACGCGCCTGCTGAATCTGTTGTTCATATACTGATTCTGCTGCCTGAACCAGAAAGGGGAAAAGTAATAACAGAAACAATAAAGCGGGAGTGCGGTAAAAGAATAACGTATTGAAGCGAAGTGATCTTTCCATATCTATTTGCCATTTGTTTATCATAAATCCATTGCATAACACGGCCGCCTTTAAGCACGGGGTTAAAGGCCATAAATGAGAACGTTTAATCTGAATGCAGTTACGTTATGGGGTACTTACTTAAAGGTAATTATGGGTCCTTATGGTCAGGGCTAAGTGGCTGGTAATGTACACCCGATATGTTGGCAGATAAATATGTTGAAAAGCAGGGTGGTTGTTTTGAGATAATTCTGTAATGAGCTGTCCTAAACGATTATTTTGAAATGAATTTATATTTATAACTTTATGATTTTATTGATTTTTATTTATATTGTGACAAATTTGTTTATATTTTTAATGTGCCTTATTGGTGTGAATTAAAGTACTTTCCGGTGCATGTTTGGGAAGTTTCATGACAAAAATTCTTAATATCCATAAAAGTGACTTTTCTGAGATTGTTTTTTACTTATAATTAATGGCAGCCATTGAATGATAGTCTATGGGAAGGCGTATCAATGAATGTGCGAATTGAGGGTCAATCAAAGCCAGAATACATTTATCGTTAATATAAAAGCGCTATAAAACGAAGGCGGACTTCTTTCCGAAGGGTCGTTCTTGCTTTAATCTAAAAGGGATGGTTAGTGGCAACTTCAATAGTGTTAGTGACACAGGATCGCTACCTTGTCAGGGGGATGAGGATATTTTTTCCGGATATAATCCTGCTGGACTCCATTGACAGAAAGATATTTGATAACGGCGCAGATGAATATTCTGTATTGATTGATAGCCGTGCACCGCTGCGTTTATATGATTACCTGATACGCCATCCGGCCAGAACGAAAAAAACAATCTGCTGCGTTATGCTCGATATGCGGCATCGCGAGGAGAATCTGCTCAGCATGAAGTTGTTTATGAACACGTCGCTCACGGCACCCGATATGGCGTCGTTATTCAACCTGGTGCTCAACATGAAGGGCAAACGTCTGACAACAAAGTGGCTGCTGAACTTACGACTGAGCACGCATGAAGCCATTATGCTGCGGTTGCTCAGGGCTGGCATGGCGATGGAAGAGGTGGCACAGGAACTGAATACGTCGATTAAAAGCCTCTACCGTAAACGGACCGCGCTTTCAGAACGGCTGGGGGCAGAGAACTTCAACGAGGCTTGTTTGTTTATCTTTAAAAATAAACTGCTGGATTCGGATGGGAACGATCCCTAGCTTTGATTTACCCCAAAAGCAAAAACCCGCCACGAGGGCGGGTTTTCTGAAGAGTGGTGCCCGGACTCGGAATCGAACCAAGGACACGGGGATTTTCAATCCCCTGCTCTACCGACTGAGCTATCCGGGCAACGGGGCGCATTAAACCTGATATGCCCTCTGCCGTCAACGAAATTTGTTGTTTTCGTAACGGACTGCACACTCTCTCACCAGTTCGCCGTAAACTTAAGCAAAAAAGTGCGTCCAGAGCGCGGATAGCGGCATTGCAATCAACAACGCGGGCAGCATATTCACCACCGCAAACATCTTTATTCCGCATATCCGCAGCCCTGTCGCCAGCAGCAGCAGGCCACCGACGGCGGTGAAGTCGGCCATCATTGCCGGCGTGGTGAGAGGAAGGATCAGTGTGGCGCAGGTAGCGAGGGCCAGCTGGATAAGCAGCATGGGCACGCAAATCGCGGCGACGGCGATGCCGAGGGTCGTGGCGAAAATGGTGGCCGTGAAGAAATCAAGAAACGCCTTCGCAATCAATATGCTGGGGTCGCCAGTCATGCCTTCCTGCATTGAACCGAAAATGCCTGTGCCGCTGGCGCAAAAAAGAATAATTATCGCGACGTAGTTCTGAATAAACGACTCGTGAGTGCCGTTTTTCGCCTTGCCCGGGTGGGCAATCAGGTTTTTGGCTTTGCTGACCGCATTGTTAATACCCTTTTCCAGATAGCAGAACTCGCCAATGAGCGCGCCGAGCAGGGTAGCAAGCACCATCACCGGCAGGTTGGCGCACTTAATCACCAGCAAAATGCCGATACCTAACGAGGCCAGGCCGAATATTGAGGGCATGGAAGAGCGAATACGCTCCGGCAACCGCTGACTTAATACGGCGCCAAGTACGCCGCCCAGCAATACGGCACCGGCATTGATAAAGGGTCCGATAACCACCGTGAACTCCTGTTAGCTAATCATGGGTATTGCAGGATTATGACACGCCAGGGGCCTGTTAAGCTTAGGTTTAGGCGGGTTAACACATACTGATTGCTTCTTGCACCTCAAAATAAAAGGTGACATGATTGCGCGAAATTTCTCCTTCCTGTGTACGGAGCCGCCAATGATGATGTTGTCTGTCGCTGCGCGAACGCTCACCCGTATCGATATTATCTACTCCTGTCTCACCGTTCGGTGAGGGTAACTGCACTTATGAAAACCATGAAAATCGCCGTCAGCCGCGAGCTGGTCTCTACTGTGTCTACGCACCGCGAAAAGGTGACGCTGGATAACACTGATTTTACGGATGTGGCGGCAGTCGTCATTACCCCCGCGGAAAGTTGCAGCGGCATTCTGGCATTGCTTAAACGCACGGGCTTTCAGCTTCCGGTGTTTATTTACTCGCAAGAGCCGTCAGACGTTCCTGATGGCGCAACGGCAGTGATATCAGGTAAAGCTCAGGAGTTTCTGGAACTGGAGACGGCGGCCAGCCGGTATGAAGAGAATCTGTTGCCGCCATTTTTTGACACCCTGAGCCAGTACGTGGCGATGGGCAACAGTACTTTTGCCTGTCCGGGACACCAGCACGGTGCATTTTTTAAAAAACACCCTGCGGGACGGCAGTTCTATGAATTCTTCGGTGAGAACGTATTTCGCGCCGATATGTGCAATGCCGATGTGAAACTGGGCGATCTGCTGATCCACGAAGGCTCCGCCAAGCATGCCCAGAAGTTCGCAGCAAAAGTCTTTAATGCTGATAAAACCTACTTTGTGCTGAACGGCACCTCCGCTGCAAATAAGGTGGTCACCAATGCGCTGCTGACCCGCGGCGACCTGGTGCTGTTCGATCGCAACAACCATAAGTCCAACCACCACGGTGCGCTGATCCAGGCGGGTGCCACGCCGGTTTATCTTGAAGCGGCGCGTAACCCGTTTGGTTTTATTGGCGGGATTGACGCGCAGTGCTTTGACGACGCGTACCTGCGAAATCAGATCCGTGAAGTTGCGCCGGAAAAGGCCATGGAGAAACGCCCGTTTCGTCTGGCGATCATTCAGCTTGGCACCTACGATGGCACGATCTACAACGCCCGTCAGGTGATCGACAAGATCGGCCATCTTTGTGACTACATCCTGTTTGATTCGGCCTGGGTGGGCTACGAGCAGTTTATTCCGATGATGGCGGAAACCTCTCCGCTGTTACTGGATCTGAACGAGAACGATCCGGGCATTTTCGTGACGCAGTCGGTGCATAAACAGCAGGCCGGGTTCTCGCAGACTTCGCAGATCCATAAAAAGGATAATCACATTCGCGGCCAGGCGCGTTTCTGTCCGCACAAGCGCCTCAACAATGCGTTCATGCTCCATGCCTCGACCAGTCCGTTCTATCCGATGTTCGCGGCTCTTGATGTGAACGCGAAAATCCATGAAGGGGAGAGCGGGCGCCGGCTTTGGGCGGAGTGTGTTGAGCTGGGCATTGAGGCCCGCAAGGCGATCATTGCCAACTGCCATATGATCAAACCGTTTATTCCGCCGATGGTGGCCGGGCGTCCGTGGCAGGATCATCCCACTCACGCCATCGCCAGCGAGCGCCGCTTCTTCAGCTTTGAGCCAGGGGCTAAATGGCACGGGTTTGAAGGCTATGCCAGCGAGCAGTATTTCGTCGATCCGTGCAAGCTGCTGCTGACCACGCCGGGTATTGATGCGGAAACCGGGGAATATACCGAGTTCGGCATTCCGGCGACCATTCTTGCGCACTACCTGCGTGAAAACGGCATTGTGCCGGAGAAGTGCGATCTCAACTCGATCCTCTTCCTGCTGACGCCTGCCGAAAGCAGTGAGAAGCTGGCGCAGTTGGTGGCGATGCTGGGTCAGTTTGAACAGCATATTGAAGACGATACGCCGCTTGCTGACGTCCTGCCGACCATCTACCAGAAATACCCGGTACGGTATCGCGATTACACCCTTCGCCAGCTCTGCCAGGAGATGCACGATCTCTACGTGAGCTTTGACGTGAAAGATCTGCAGAAGGCAATGTTCCGTAAAGAGAGTCTGCCAGAACGGGCGATGAATCCGCAGGATGCGAATCAGGCGTATATTCGCGGGAAGGTGGAGTTGGTGCGCATCCGTGATGCCGGCGGACGCATTGCCGCCGAGGGCGCGCTGCCGTATCCCCCTGGCGTACTGTGCGTGGTGCCGGGTGAAATCTGGGGTGGGGCGGTACAGCGTTACTTCCTGGCGCTGGAGGAGGGCATCAACCTGCTGCCAGGCTTCTCGCCGGAACTGCAGGGCGTTTACAGCGAAAAGGATCCCGACGGGATTAAGCGACTGTACGGGTATGTATTGTCATAGTCGCCGTCATCCGTAATACTGGCCCTCTCCCCTAAAGAGAGGGTCAGGGCTCACACCGCACTTCTCTTATACATCCTCCGCGGATGCCCAATCTTCCCGTACAACATCTCTACGCTCAGAAACCCCGCCTCCACGCAGTGCTCCAGATAGCGTCGGGTGGTGGTTTTACTTAATCCTGTCTCCTGCACGACCTCGTCGACGGAAAAACAGTGTGTCACCTTGTCGTTAAACAACGCCTGCACCCGTGCCAGCGTATTCTCCTCAATGCCTTTGCTGCCGTTATCCAGACGGTAGTTTTTCGCCTGCAGCTGGTAGAGCGAGTCGACGTTCTGCTGGTCGACAATCTTCCAGACCCGCTGTTGTTCGGCAAACTGCACAAAGCGTTCAAGCGACTGGCTGAGGCGTTTCCAGGAGACCGGCTTCAGGATGTAATCAAAGGCGCCATTCCGGATGGCCTGGCTGCAGGTGTCCATGTCGCTGGCAGCAGTAATGAAAATCACCGAACAGTTGGCGCGGGTGAGCATGGGGTCATTGATCAGTGTGATCCCTTTACCGTCCGGCAGATAGTTATCCAGCAGCATAAGCTGCGGCTGTTTGCTTTCAAGCTGGACCTGGGCGGCAGCGAGAGACGAGGCGATCCCTACCAGCCTCAGGCGCGGATGTTTACCGATAAGTTCCGCGTGCAGTTGCGCCAGTTCGTTCTCGTCTTCAACAATCAATACGTCGATAAGTTCATGTTGCATAGTCGGTATCTTCCAGTTGCTGGGCGGGACGCCGGGCGGGAATAAACAGTGAGAAAATGGCGCCGCGCGGGGTGTTATCGGCAATTTCTATCGCGCCGCCAGCCTGTGTAACATAGCTTTCGATCAGATACAGGCCAATCCCGTGATCGCCGCGTGTTTTGGTGGTGATGCCGCGTTCAAATATCCTGTCACGGATCTCCGGTTTGATGCCAACGCCCTGGTCGGCCACTTCGATAATCAGCTCCTGCTCGCTCAGTTTGATCAGCACTTCGACCGGTGCATGGGGGAGCGGTGAGCGCTGCGTTGCTTCGATGGCGTTATCCAGCAGGTTGCCGATGATTGAGATCAGCTCTTCTTCAGCCAGCGACGGGAACGGCCTGTCCAGTCGGCAGGCCGGGTCAAAACTGAGCTCGACCCCTTTCTCCCGCGCGCGGGCGGCTTTACCCAGCAGCAGGCCACACAGGGTCGGGGAGCTGAAGCGGGAAGAGATAAAGTCCAGCAGCTCCTGAGCGTGTTCCGACTGCGCCTGAATATAGCCAATCGCCTCTTCATAGCGGCCCATGTGCAGCAGGCCGGACAGAGTGGTCATGCGGTTCAACTGCTCATGACGCATGATGCGCAGGTTATCGACATAGCGTTTAACCTGGCTGAGCTGGGCGCTAAGCGAGTCAATTTCATTCCGATCGCGGAAGGTGATCACCCAGCCCTGCAGCGAATCCTCAAGCATGATGCGCACCCGGCTGGCAATCACCGTGAGGGTGTTAAAACGGCAAATTTCATCATGGGTATCTTTCGCCAGCATCGTCTGCGTCGAAAAGAACGGGACAGGGTCGATAACCTGGCTAATCAGCTGCCCGCGCAGTTCACGGGCTGGCTGGCTCAGGCCAAGCAGCTTGCGCGCCGCCTGGTTGATCACCTCGATGCGCAACTCATCATCAATGGCGATCACCCCTTCATAGATAGACTCCATCATCGCCTTTTGCTGGCGCACCAGCAGGCCGATTTCCCGTGGCTCCAGGGAGAAGATCTGCTTCTTGATACTGCGGGTAAAGAACCAGGAGAAGATAAAGAGCGCAATCAACAGCAGCACGGCGGCCAGCAGGATATTGACCACTTTGCTGACGGTAATGGTATCAAGGTAGCTGGTGAGATAACCCACCGAGACAATCCCCACCACTTGCCCCGCATCGTTGAAGATGGGCGCTTTGCTGCGCAGCGAAATACCCAACCCCCCTTTGCGGATGGTGGTGGTGCTTTTTCCCTGCAGGACCTCCTCATTGTCTCCACCGATAAGCGTCTTGCCCACTCTGTCGGCAAAGACCGAATGAAAAAGATGCAGACCTTTATTATCTCCAATCACAATAAAGCTGGCGTCACTGTGAGCGGCAATTTTCTGCATAAAATCATGGATGGCTTTGATATCTTTTTGTTCAACCTCATCACGTAATGAGGGAATAAGTGCGATCTCTTCCGCCTGTATTTTGGCACGTGCGCTCATTTCCTGATAAAGCTGCTTGCCGACATCGACGTAATAATATCCGCCCAGTAACGCAAAAAGTACTGAGAAAAAGGCGACCAGCGAAATAAACAGCTTAATCTGAAACGATACTTTCATAACTATCACGCGAGGTAGCAGCAAAGATTGCCAATATATCATCTTTTTTCGCGCGGATACCCGGTTTGCCGAAAACTTGTGATCCCTTGCACAGCAGGCCCTATAAAAGAATTTTCCGAATAGCCTATGCGCCTGAAGCCGTCTGGAGAAATGTTATTTGATTGTTCGTTTTAGAAAAGAAACCATAAAAACCACGGCAATAAATAAGGCGTGAATCACATTAAATAAAAGAAACCATTAAAACCATAGCTGCCATAAAAACTTCGCTTTTAATATGCCATCCCTCACATAAAGTAAGCCTTTGTGACTCTAAGCTGAACGCACAAAATAACTAAGGGGCTTATTATGAGCACAACTGACGATTCTTTCTCTGTTACCCACGACCCGATTGATATTCAGCGACCATCACTCAAAGAGCGCTGGTGGCATATTATGGATACGTGGAAAATCGGAATTATCCCTCTGCCACTGTTTGTCCTGGCCGGCGCGCTGATTGCCATTGATTGCCTCGGCGGCAAACTGCCCAGCGATATCGTGGTGATGGTCGCCACGCTCGCGTTCTTCGGTTTTGCCTGCGGTGAGTTTGGCAAGCGCCTGCCGATTGTCGGTAAACTCGGTGCGGCGGCGATTTGCGCCACCTTTATTCCTTCGGCACTGGTCTATTACGGTCTGCTGCCGGATGTGGTGGTGGAGTCCACCACGAAGTTCTACAAATCCACCAACATTCTGTATCTCTACATCTGCTGCATCATTGTCGGCAGCATCATGAGCATGAACCGCACCGTGCTGATTCAGGGCTTCCTGCGCATCTTCTTCCCGATGCTGTGCGGCGAAATTGTCGGCATGATTGTTGGCATGGGCGTAGGGATAGCGCTGGGCCTTGAGCCATTCCAGATCTTCTTCTTTATCATTCTGCCGATCATGGCGGGCGGTGTTGGGGAAGGGGCGATCCCGCTCTCCATCGGCTATGCCACCCTGCTGCATATGGACCAGGGCGTGGCGCTCGGTCGCGTTCTGCCTATGGTTATGCTCGGCGGTCTGACGGCAATCATCATCTCCGGCTGCCTCAATCAGCTCGGTAAACGTTACCCGCACCTGACCGGCGAAGGCCAGCTGATGCCTAACCGTGCGAATACCGATGAAACCACCGCACAGCCTGCGTTCTCCGGTAAAGCAGACGTCACCACGATCGCTTCTGGCGCACTACTGGCCGTTCTGCTCTACATGCTGGGGATGCTCGGCCACAAGCTGATTGGCCTGCCCGCACCGGTTGGCATGCTGTTTATGGCGGTGCTGGTCAAGCTCTGCAATGGTGCTTCTCCGCGTCTGCTGGAAGGCTCTCAGGTGGTGTATAAATTCTTCCAGACGTCAGTAACTTACCCCATTCTCTTCGCCGTGGGCGTGGCCATTACCCCCTGGCATGAACTGGTCGCCGCATTCACGCTGACCAACCTGCTGGTGATTGTCAGCACCGTCTCCGCGCTGGTGGCGACCGGTTTCTTCGTGGGCAAAAAGATTGGCATGCACCCGATTGATGTCGCCATCGTCTCCTGCTGCCAGAGCGGCCAGGGCGGTACCGGTGACGTGGCGATTCTGACCGCAGGTAACCGTATGAGCCTGATGCCCTTCGCCCAGATTGCTACCCGTATTGGCGGCGCGATTAACGTCTCCATCTCTCTGCTGATACTGGGCAACTTCCTCGTTTAAGTTTTCAGGAAAGAACAATGAAACTCGCAAGCTTTTTATACCAGGGAACACGCAGCTACGGCATCGTTCAGGCCGAAGGTGTGATTGATTTAGGTCGCCGTCTCGGCGACCGCTACAGCGACCTCAAAGCGCTGCTGCAGGGCAACGGGCTGGCCGAGGCCACCCGTTATCTCAACGACGCCGTGGATGTCCCTCTGAATGCCATCACCTTCTTACCGGTGATTGAGCAGCCGGAAAAAATCCTCTGCGTGGGCATGAACTACGCCGACAAACGCAAAGAGTTTGACCAGCACAACCCGGCGCCGACGCTGTTTGTCCGCTTCCCGGATTCGCAGACCGGCCACAACGAACCGGTGCTGAAGCCGCGTCACTCCAGTGAATTCGACTACGAAGGAGAGCTGGCGGTCATCATCGGCAAAGCCGGAGAGAACATCAGCCGTGATGAGGCGCTGCGCCATGTGGCGGGTTACAGCTGCTATATGGACGGCTCCGCCCGCGACTGGCAGCACACCTGGTTTACGGCAGGCAAGAACTGGCGTCAGACCGGAGCGTTTGGCCCGTGGATGGCGACGGCGGATGAGATCCCGGACCCGCACCAGCTGGCGATCCGCACCTGGCTTAACGGCCGTATGGTGCAGGAAGACAACACCAGCAGCATGATCCACAAGGTCGCGGAGCTTATCGAATACATCAGCACCTTTACCCGCCTCAGCCCGGGCGATGTGATCATCACCGGCTCCCCTGGCGGGGTGGGCAAAAAGCGCAACCCGCCGCTGTTCATGAAAGAGGGCGATCGCATTGAGGTGGAGATCGAGCATATCGGTCATCTGAGCAATGTGATCATGGAAGCGCCCGCCACCGGGCTTGCGGCAGCACACTGAGTAAAACGGCATGAACAGTCAACCCACTATCGATTTTCGCCACACCCTTGTGGCGAAACACCCGGAACGCTTAAGCCAGATCCGTTACCTGCTGGCAGACAGCGGCCTTGGCCTGGACAACGACATCACGCTGTTTGTCGAAGCCTGGTCCGGCACGCAGCTGGTGGGTTGTGCCGGGCTTGCCGCTAACGTCATCAAGTGCGTGGCGGTAAACGAGCAGCTTCGTGGGGAGAACCTCAGCGCACGGTTGCTGGCAGAGGTGGAAAATGCGGCGCTGGAGCGCGGCCATTTTCACCTCTTCCTCTGCACCCGTCCGTGCAACAAGGAGCGCTTTGGCCGCAGCGGCTTCTGGCCGATTGCCCAGAGCGGGAACAACGCGGTGCTGATGGAGAACACCCCGCAGGGGATCCAGCGCTACTGTCGCGCGCTCAAGTGTCAGCGCAAGGCCGGGAAGAAGATTGGCGCGATCGTGATGAATGCGAATCCGTTTACCCTCGGCCACCGGCATCTGGTCGAGCAGGCCGCGGGGCAGTGCGATGCGCTGCACCTGTTTGTGGTGCGCGAGGATGCCTCGTTCTTCCCGTTCAGCGCCCGGCTAGAGATGGTACGGGCGGGCGTGGCGCATCTGCCGAACGTGATTGTGCATGAAGGATCGCAGTACATCATCTCCCGCGCCACGTTCCCGGCCTACTTCCTGAAAGAGACCAGCAAAGTACAGCAGGCGTGGAGCGAAATCGATGTGCTGATCTTTCGGGACTTCATCGCCCCGGCGCTGGGTATTACGCATCGCTTTATCGGTTCGGAGCCGTTTTGCGATATCACCCGTCAGTACAACCAGACCCTGCACGACCTGCTGGCCTCGCAGATTGACGTGGTGGAAATGCCGCGCATCAAGGTCACCGGCAACGCTATTTCCGCGTCGGAAGTCCGCCGCTTGCTCAAGACACAGCAGTTTTCCCGGATCCGGGAGATTGTCCCGGACTCCACCTTCGCGCACCTCGAAACGCATTACCGTGCGAGTGCGGAAGTCGCATAACTATCAGGAATTTATCATGAAAATTGTAAGGGAGGCGCTGGCCGGTACGCAGGAGTCCAGCGACCTGATGGTAAAAATTGCCCCCGCTCAGGGTGAGCTGGAAATTATCATCCACAGTGAAGTGATTAAGCAGTTTGGCGAACATATTCGCCAGGTCGTTAACGACACATTGCGCGCCATGAACGTGCACCAGGGATTAATTATTGTTGAAGACAAAGGGGCGCTGGACTGTGTGATCCGCGCCCGCCTGCAAAGCGCGCTCCTGCGCGCAACCGATGAGCCAACACTCAACTGGGGGGCGCTGAAATGAGCAAACTCCGCCGCAGTATGCTGTTCCTGCCGGGCGCAAACGCCGCCATGCTCTCTACGGCATTTATCTACCGCCCGGACTCCATCATGTTTGACCTTGAAGACGCCGTCGCCCTGCGCGAGAAGGATACCGCGCGCATGCTGGTGTTTCATGCCCTGCAGCACCCGATGTATCAGGATATCGAAACCGTAGTGCGCATTAACCCGCTGAGCACGCCGTTTGGCTTGCTGGATCTGGAAGCCGCCGTGCGGGCAGGGGTGGACGTGATTCGATTGCCGAAAACCGACACCCCAGAGGATATCGATGAGCTGGAAGGGCATCTGGCGCGTATCGAGCGTGAATGCGGGCGCGAGCCGGGCTCGACCCGCGTCATGGCGGCTATTGAATCGGCGATTGGGGTGATTAACGCCGTGGCCATTGCCCGCAGTTCTCCGCGCTTAATCGGGATCGCGCTGGCCGCCTTTGATTATGTGATGGACATGCAGACGGAACGCGGGGATGGCACTGAGCTGTTTTATGCCCGCTGTGCCGTGCTGCACGCCGCCCGCGCCGCGGGTATCGACGCTTTCGACGTGGTGTGGTCGGACGTTAACGATGAAGCCGGCTTCCTGCGCGAGGTCGATTTGATCCGCAAGATGGGCTTTAACGGTAAATCGCTGATTAACCCACGTCAGATTGACCTGTTACATAACGCCTATGCCCCAACCCAGCAGGAAGTGGATCACGCGAAACGGGTGATTGAAGCGGCAGAAGAGGGGGAGCGTAACGGTCTGGGCGTCGTGTCGCTCAACGGCAAAATGGTCGATGCACCTATTATTAACCACGCGCAGATGGTGCTGGAACGCGCGGCGGCCTCCGGCGTGCGTCGTTAAGGATTACACAATGAATCAGACAGAACTTCTCCATGTGAATTTCCCCCATCTGCGGGACTTAAAACCGTTTGATGCCGCCCACAGCGCAACGCCATGGCTGAACAGCCCTGACGAAAAACACACCCGTAAGCTCTGTGCTTCGGTCGAAGAGGCGGTGTTACGCAGCGGGTTACAGGACGGGATGACCGTCTCCTTCCACCACGCGTTTCGCGAAGGCGACCGGGTGATCAATACCGTCGTGGCGCTGCTTGCGCGTATGGGCTTTAAAAACCTGACGCTGGCTTCCAGCTCGCTGATGACCTGTAACGACGCGCTGATCGAACACATCGAAAGCGGTGTTATCACCCGGATTTATACCTCCGGTATGCGGGGCAAGCTGGCGGACGCTATCTCACACGGGTTGATGGCCGAGCCGGTACAAATTCACTCCCACGGCGGGCGCGTGAAGCTGTTGCAGGACGGTGAGCTGAATATCGACGTGGCGTTTCTTGGCGTGCCGTGCAGCGATGAATTTGGCAACGCCAACGGCACGCACGGGAAATCGTGCTGCGGCTCGCTTGGCTATGCAATGGTGGACGCGCATTTCGCCCGCAAGGTGGTGCTGCTGACCGAAGAACTGGTGCCGTTCCCGAATATGCCCGCCAGCCTGGTGCAGGATCAGGTGGATTACATTGTGCAGGTGGAGAGCGTGGGTGACCCGGCGAAAATCAGCGTCGGTGCAGCTCGCGTGACCAGTAATCCGCGTGAGCTGATGATTGCCCGCTACGCGGCGGATGTGATTGAACATTCAGGCTATTTCAAACCCGGTTTTTCCATGCAGACCGGCTCCGGTGCGGCGGCTACCGCCTGTACCCGCTTTATGGAGGAGAAAATGGAGCGCAGCGGCGTGAAGGCGCGCTTCGCGCTCGGGGGCATTACCGGCAGCCTGGTGGATCTGCACGAGAAAGGCCTGATCGAAAAGCTGCTTGATACCCAATGTTTCGACGGCCAGGCCGCGGCCTCGCTGGCACGAAATCCGAATCATGTGGAGATCTCCACCAACGTTTATGCCAACCCCGGCAGCAAGGCAGCAAGCTGCGACCAGCTTGATGTGGTGATCCTCAGCGCCCTGGAAATTGACGTCGATTTTAACGTCAATGTTATTACCGGCTCTGACGGCGTAATGCGTGGGGCATCCGGCGGACATTGTGATGTGGCCGCGGCGGCGAACCTGACCATCGTGGTCGCCCCCCTGCTGCGTAGCCGTATTCCAACCGTCGTGAAGCGGGTGACCACCCGGCTGACGCCCGGGGAGAGCATCGACGTGCTGGTCACCGATCACGGCATCGCGGTTAACCCGGCACGCCCGGAAATCCGCGAACGACTGCTTGCCGCAGGCCTCAACGTTGTCGATATCAACGCGCTTTTCGAGCGGGCGATATCACTGACCGGCGTACCAAAACCCATTGAGTTTACCGACAAAATCGTCGGTGTGATCCGCTACCGCGACGGCAGCGTTATCGACACCGTTCGACAGGTGAAGGAGTAATGATGACTGTAGCGACACCCGTGCGGGCGGGTGTCAGCCTGGAGGAGCTGCTGGCGGCGAAAGAGCGCCGTGCAGCACGCCAGACTGACTGGCTCACGCACTACCAACAACCGGTGATTTCTCTCACGCTCGTCACCCCCGGGGAGATCAAAGACAGCCTGCGCTATCGCAATACGATGGGCGTGGCATTGCAGATGTGCGACCAGCTGCTGTGGGAAAACCGCTGGCAGGTGCTGGACCGCCAGGTGCTGTGGCTGCCCACCGGGCCAGAAGCAATCTGGTGCGTGGCGCATCCGGCGGCGGAAATCAAAGCGCACTGTACGGATCTGGAGCAGACTCACCCGCTCGGCAGGCTGTGGGATTTGGATGTGATTTGCCCGGCACAGGGGCATGTGGGGCGCCAGTCTTTAGGGGCACACCTCCGGCGCTGTCTGGTGTGTGATGAGCCTGCCCACGCCTGTTCCCGTTCGCGTAAGCATCCTGTAGAGCAGGTGGTGGCTCGCGTGGAGAAGATGATCGATGACTGGTTTGCTCGCGACTAACCCGCAGCCATGCGATGTGCCAGGGCTCGCCGAAGAGGCGTTATGGCAGGAGCTGGCGTTGACGCCAAAGCCGGGTCTGGTGGATAAGCTCAACAACGGTGCACACCGCGATATGGATCACGCGCTGTTTGCCCGCAGTATTGCGGCTATCACCCCGTGGTTTGCGCGCTTTGCAGAGCTGGGTCATACCCATGCGGATAAACCCGCGGCGGAACAAATACGGATCATTCGCCCGATGGGCATTGCCTGTGAACAGGCAATGTACGCTGCAACGTGCGGGGTGAATACGCATAAAGGCGGCATTTTTGCCCTCGGTTTGCTGTGCTTTGCCGCCGGACGTGTGAAACACGCCACGGCTGAGAGCCTCTGTAGTGAGGTGAGTCACCTCTGTCGCGGGCTGGTGGCGCGTGAGCTGGCGGCGCGCAGTGGACAGGCGACGGCAGGGGAGCGGCAGTTTCAGCAGTATGGTTTAACCGGCGCGCGGGGCGAAGCGGAAAGCGGTTTTGCTACGGTGCGTGCAGCGCTGGCGCAATGGAACGGGCACGCGCTACATGACCTGCTGCTGCGCCTGATGGCGATGAATCAGGACAGTAACCTGGTGTCGCGCGGCGGTATGGAAGGGCTGCGTTATGTGCAGGGTTATGCGCGGGCATTACTGACGCGTGGCTGGGATCGTGATGCATTAATACAGATGGACAATGCGCTCATTGAACGGAATTTAAGCCCGGGGGGCAGTGCGGATTTATTGTCGGTAGGATGGGTGCTGGCGAAATTACCCCTCTCCTGAAAGGAGAGGGGATCATCATTAATGCGCGATAGGCTGCGCAGCGTGCGGTTCGCGTACGTGCTTGTACTTGAACAGTGCGATAAACGCGAAGAACAGTACCAACGAGTACGCGGCGAAGATAAGCCACACGGGCTGCCAGTTGGTGATGCCGTTAGTGGTGTACATCTCAACCACTTTACCGCTCACCACACCGCCCAGAATACAGCCGAAGCCGTTGGTCATCATCAGGAACATACCCTGAGCACTGGCGCGGATTTCAGGTTTCACCTCTTTTTCCACAAACACCGAACCAGAGATGTTGAAGAAGTCGAAGGCGCAGCCGTAAACAATCATCGACAGAACCAGCAGCACGGTACCGAACGGGCTTGGGTCGCCGTAGGCAAACAGACCGAAGCGCAACATCCATGCAGCGATACTGATCAGCATGACGTTCTTGATGCCGTAGCGGCTCAGGAAGAACGGGATGGTCAGGATGAACAGCGTCTCAGAGATCTGAGAGATGGACATCATCACTGACGCATGTTCAACGATAAAGCTGCCAGAGAACAGCGGGTTATTGTCGAAGCTGTGCAGGAAGGTGTTGCCGAACATGTTGGTGATCTGCAGTTCCGCACCCAGCAGCATGGAGAAGATAAAGAAGATCGCCATACGTTTGTTTTTAAACAGCGCAAAAGCGTCCAGACCGAGCATGGTGCTCCAGCTTTGGTTTTTCTGCTGGTTAGACACCGGAATATGCGGCAGGGTCAGGGTGAACAGCGCCAGCACCACGGAGAGTGCCGCCCCGATGTAGAGCTGCATATGGCTCAGTTCGAAGCCTGCGAAGCTCACGCCCCACATTGCCATGATAAAGCCGATGGTGCCCCAGATACGGATTGGCGGGAAATCGGTGACGATTTCCATACCGGCAGATTTCAGGCGGTAGTAGGAGATGGTGTTGATCAGGCCAAGCGTTGGCATGTAGGCCAGCGAGTTAAACAGGATCACCATGAACATCGCCCCCGGCGTGGTGACCTGGGCTGCCATAAACAGCGTCCCCGCACCCACCAGATGGCAAAGCATGTACAGCCATTTCGCACTTAACCATTTATCCGCCACGATCCCCAGCAGCGTTGGCATAAAGACAGCCGCAATGCCGAGCGAGCTGTAGACGGCACCGATAGACGCACCATCGAACTTGAGCGTCACAAACATATAGGAGCCGAGTGTAGTCAGCCAGCTACCCCACAGGCAGAACTGCAGAAACGACAATATTTTAAGCTGCAGCTTAAGGTTCATGTTACTTTCCTCACAAGTGAGCGGGAGATATGTTGTTATAGGAACATTCAGGGTTGTTATTTGATGCAATTCTATCAGCAGGCGAGGTTATGTTTTGTTACCTCCCGCAAAAAAATGCAATCCACATTAATTTGCAGTTTGGATTGTGATGCAAATAACATTTTCGTATGGGTGGGGCGGGGAAGGAGCGGTCTGATGCCCTCACCCTGGCCCTCTCCCACAGGAAGAGGGCAGGGTAAAGGGTTTAGCGTCGACGATAGTTTTTTTGCGCCGTGTTCACTTTATACAGATAACGACGCGATTCCGCAGACGGGTGTCGGGTGGTGAGCGTGGAATAGACATCCCCCGGCGCCATACTGTTGATGATATTCGCCGCCTGCACTTTGTCACTCGAGAAGACGCGCAGGACGCTGCCCGCCCCGCCGTTATACGCGGTGATCACCGCATAGCGACGTGATGTCGGGTTATCAATCCCGCCCAGGTAGACATTGTTGAGCATCGCCAGGTAGGCGGTGCCGGTATCAATGTTGCTTTGCGGATCGAACAGATAACTGCGGCTCGGCGTACCGGATTTACCCTGAGCGCGGAAGACGTCTTTACCTGCGCTGTGCTGCACGACCTGCATCAGTCCCAGCGCGTCGGAACGGCTTACCGCGTACGGGTTAAACGACGATTCGGTCTGCATGATCGCCAGGATCAGCGACTCATCCACGCCGTACTTACGCGAGGCCTGACGCACCATGCCAATGTACTTATGCGCACGTTTGTCGAGGTGGTTCGGCACGAGGTTAATGGTGACGCTGTAGATGATCTTCAGGCCGTTAGAGCGGCTTTTCAGGCGCGTCTGCAGCAGATAATCGGCGAATTTTGTCGCACGCCCTTCCCAGCGGATGGCCTGTCCGGTCTGATCGACAACCTGGCCGTACAGGAACGGTTCTTTGGAGATGGTGATGTCATCGGCGTCGGAGTAGAGATCGATTGAGCCTGGATCATCACCCATCAGCAAGGTTTTCACGATCGCCTGACGTAACCGTGCGGCAGGTTCGGTGCCTGCGATGGTTTCAACCGTGATAGTCCCCTCATCAAAGTTGATATGGCTACGGGTCTGATAGGCGTCGGTGTACTTAACGTAGTCCTTAGGTCCGGCAATAAGAACTTCGTTAAATCCCCATATATTTTCGATGTTATGGGCAAACTGCCCCATCAAAATGTCAAAACCGTTGGTGTCCTTTATCCAGGCTTCGTTGTAATCATCGCCTTTTTTGGAAGAACAAGAGACAAGCAACGGCGCAACAAGGGCTAGCGCTAAAAATTTTTTCATCATTCCGGGAGTGCGTGTTGTGTTTGCTTGTACGGCGGAGTTGCCCCCGCACGCTGTTATTTTTCCGGCGGCGTATAGCCTTCGATGTGGACGTCTTTGCCTTCGAACAGGAAGTTCACCATCTCCTGTTCAAGCAGTTTGCGGTGCTCCGGGTTCATCATGCTGAGTTTCTTCTCGTTGATCAGCATGGTCTGTTTTTTCTGCCACTGTCCCCAGGCTTCTTTGGAAATTTCGTTATAGATGCGCTTACCCAGTTCGCCCGGATAAAGCTGGAAATCCTGGCCTTCAGCGTCACGCTGCAGGAAAGTACAAAAAATAGTTCTGGCCATACTCATTCCTCTGTTGGTGGCTGATGCTAAACCATTGCACCGGCACGTAATTGCTGTAACAGGCGCTCCACGGGAGCCGCCAGCCCGACTGATGGCGGTTGCGCTAAGTTATACCAGAGAGCCGTTCCTTCATCCATGCAGGCAGTGATTGAGGACACGGGAAGCCACATCGGTACAATATCCAGATGGAAATGGCTAAAGGTATGACGAAACGCGGTCAGCTGCGTCAGGTTATCGGCAGCGATGCCGCGCTGTTTAAGCCATTCCCGTAACAATTCTTCATCTTCAAACTGTGGGAAGCAGTATAGACCACCCCACAGGCCGCTCGGCGGCCGCTGCGCCAGAAAGACGCCATCGCCATGCTGCATCAACAGCATGTAGCCGGTGCGCTCTGGCAGCGTCTGCTTTGGCTTTTTGCCCGGATACTGCGCCCATGAATGGTTCGCATAAGCCACGCAGAGATTATTGACCGGGCAAAGTTCGCATTTCGGTTTTGATCGCGTGCAGACCATGGCCCCCAGGTCCATCATCGCCTGGTTAAAGCGCTCCACGCCTTTTGCCGGGGTAACCGCTTCGCTGATCTCCCACAGCCGTTTTTCGACCTCTTTTTTTCCCGGCCAGCCGTCAACGGCATAGCATCGTGCGAGGACGCGCTTCACGTTGCCGTCGAGGATCGGGAAATGTTTACCTAAAGACAGGGAGAGGATCGCGCCTGCGGTTGAACGTCCGACGCCGGGCAAATCAGCCACTTCATCGAAGGTTTCCGGAAATGTGCCGTGGTGTCGGGTCGCCACCTGCTGCGCGGCTTTATGCAAATTGCGCGCACGGGCGTAGTAACCGAGACCGGTCCACAGGTGCAACACCTCGTCTAATGGCGCATTGGCCAGGTCGGTCACCGTTGGGAAACGTGCCATAAAGCGCTCGAAGTAGGGAATCACCGTAGCGACCTGCGTTTGTTGCAACATCACTTCGGAGAGCCATACTTTGTAAGGCGTTTTTTCAATTTGCCAGGGCAGGGTTTTACGCCCGTATTTGTCGTACCAGTCCAGCACCTGGGCTGAAAATTGAGAGGCTTGCATGGTCATCGATTCGTATAATCAGGGACGCCGATTGCAGCACAGCGTCAATCTGCTGTAAACCGGATCTTTCCCATGCTTGCATAGAAGCCTTAACTTTGGATAATGCCCGTTTCCCGAACATTCTCACAAGCAGACAACTCTTTTATGAAAAACGACGTCATTTCACCGGAATTTGATGAAAACGGTCGCCCGCTGCGCCGTATTCGCAGCTTTGTCCGCCGTCAGGGTCGCCTGACCAAAGGGCAGCAACATGCGCTGGACAACTACTGGCCGGTGATGGGCGTTGAGTTCAGCGAGCAGCCTCTGGACTTTACCGAGCTGTTTGGCCGCGACGCGCCGGTAACACTGGAGATTGGCTTCGGTATGGGGTCTTCACTGGTTACCATGGCCCACGCGCGCCCGGAGCAAAATTTCCTCGGCATTGAGGTGCACTCACCAGGCGTAGGCGCATGTCTGGCAACGGCTCATGAAGAGGGCGTTGAGAACCTGCGCGTTATGTGTCACGACGCGGTTGAAGTGCTGCACAAAATGATTCCTGACAATTCTTTGACCATGGTTCAGCTCTTTTTCCCTGACCCGTGGCACAAAGCACGGCATAATAAACGCCGTATCGTTCAGGCGCCGTTTGCTGAGCTGGTAAAAAGTAAGCTGAAACTGGGCGGTGTCTTCCATATGGCGACCGACTGGGAACCTTATGCGGAACATATGCTGGAAGTCATGTCGTCTCTGGACGGGTATAAAAACCAGTCTGCAAGCAACGACTATGTACCGCGTCCGGATTCACGTCCGGTGACAAAATTTGAACAGCGTGGCCATCGTCTTGGTCACGGCGTATGGGACTTAATGTTCGAGAGGGTGAAATAATGGCAAAGAATCGTAGCCGTCGTCTGCGTAAAAAAATGCACATCGAAGAATTCCAGGAAGTGGGCTTCTCCGTTGCGTGGCGTTTCCCGGAAGGCACCAGTGTAGACCAGATCGATCAGGACGTAGATGCGTTCATTAATGAAGTGATCGAGCCAAACAAGCTGGCCTTTGATGGTAGCGGTTACCTGGCATGGGAAGGTCTGATCTGCACCCAGCAAGTCGGTAAATGCACCGAAGAACATCAGGCGCTTGTGCGCAAATGGCTTGAAGACCACAAACTGGAAGATGTCCGCGTCAGCGAACTTTTTGACGTTTGGTGGGACTAATTAAGCAGTAAGGGGCCAGCATTAGCTGGCCCATTTTGTCTGAGGGAGTGTTTAAGATGCGCAAAACGTTGCTGGCTGTTGCCTTAATGGCAACCGGATTCACCGCTCATGCGGAGTATAAATGTAGCGTCACCCCGCGTGATGACGTGGTGTTAAGCCCGCAAACCGTGCAGGTCAAAGGCGAGAACGGTCATCTGGTGATTACGCCGGACGGGAACGTCACATTTAACGGTAAACAGTACAACCTGACCCCCGCTCAGCGTGAGCAGGCGAAAGACTACCAGGCCGATTTGCGTACCGCGCTGCCGTGGATTGATGAAGGTGCCCTGACGCGCGTAGAGAAGAGCCGCGTCGCGCTGGATAAGATCATCACCAAAGAGGTGGGAGAGAGCAGTAACATGCGCACCCGCCTGACGAAGCTCGACAAACAGCTGAAAGAGCAGATGAACCGCATTATTGAGCATCGCGCCGACGGCCTGACGTTCCATTACAAGGCAATCGATCAGGTTCGTGCCGACGGTCAGCAGCTGGTGAACCAGGCAATGGGTGGCATCCTGCAGGACAGCATTAACGAGATGGGGGCTAAAGCGGTGCTGAAAGGCGGCGGTAACCCACTGCAGGGCGTGCTCGGTAGCCTGGGCGGTCTGCAGACCTCAATTCAGAACGAGTGGAAGAACCAGGAAGACGATTTCCAGCAGTTCGGCAAAGACGTTTGTAAACGCGTGGTGTCGCTGGAAGATAGCCGCAAGGCGCTGGTGGGAACGCTGAAGTAATTTCCCCTCACCCTAACCCTCTCCCCAAAGGGGCGAGGGGATGGTTTGCGCCCTCTCCCTTTTAGAGAGAGGGCCGGGGTAAGGGTTGCAGCATTTGCAGTGTTTCAAGGATCTTTTCTAACACCGCTTCTTCGTTATTCCAGAGTTCGTTGTTCCAAAATCGAATGACATACCAGCCTTTCTCGTTAAGCCAGCACGTTCTTTGACGATCGTATTCCTGCTTTTCATCATGTTGCCCGCCATCCAGTTCAATAGCCAGATGAGCCGCACAGCAGGCGAAATCCAGAATGTAGTGATCTACAGGATGTTGTCGACGAAATTTATAATTTTCGAAACGGCGGCTGCGCAGTAGATACCAAAGCCGTCTTTCTTCTTTTGTCAGCTCCCGTCTGAGCTGTTTTGCATAAGTACGAGTAATATCCATCCCCACACTCTGCCAGCCTTTTCCTCAGCCGGCAGAATGGGGTGCAAAATCCTGAATCAGCCTTCAGGAATCTTCTGCGAGGAACAACTCAAGGAGGGAGTTTAAAAACAGTTTGCCGTGCTCGGTGATTTGCCAGTAATCCTCACACTCGGTGAGATATCCCTGCGCCAGCGCCTCGTCAATCTGCGGACGAATCGTGGCTTCCGGCAATCCGGTATAACGCGCAAACTCCGCACGTGGTGCGGGTTCCAGTAAGCGGAAGCGGTTCATAAAGAACTCAAACGGTTTATCCGCCGCCTCAACATCATGCTGACGTTCAAGGTAGCGGCCTTCCATGTAACCACGCGGATGACGCGTTTTGGCGGTACGCAGGATGCGCCCGTCAGGGAAGGTCACTTTACCGTGCGCGCCACAGCCAATCCCCAGATAATCACCAAAGCGCCAGTAGTTCAGGTTGTGCTGACACTGGTAACCCGGCTTCGCGTATGCGGAGGTTTCGTATTGCTGATAACCTGCCGCGGTCAAAAGCTGATGACCTTGCTCAAAGATATCCCACAGGGCGTCATCATCCGGCAGCACCGGCGGACGGGAACCAAACAGCGTGTTTGGCTCAATAGTCAGCTGATACCAGGAGAGATGCGGTGGGTTAAGCGCGATCGCCTGACGCAGATCGTCCAGCGCTTCCTCCAGCGACTGGTCCGGCAGGCCGTGCATCAAATCCAGGTTAAAGCTGCGCAGGCCTAAGCCAGTGGCCAGGTTTGCCGCGCGCTTTGCCTCTTCCGGGCCGTGAATGCGTCCCAGACGTTTCAGCTTCGGCTCGCTAAAGCTCTGTACACCGATCGAGATGCGGTTCACGCCTGCATGTTGATAATCGACAAAACGGTCGGCTTCAACGGTGCCGGGGTTGGCTTCCATTGTTATTTCAGCATCCGCGGCCAGGTTCAGGCGCGCACGCACGCCGTCCAGCAGCGTTTGCATCGCCGGGCCAGAAAGCAGGCTCGGCGTACCGCCACCAATGAAAATGGTCTTAACTTCACGTCCCTGTGCGTAAGGTACATCGGCATCCAGGTCGGCCAGCAGATGCGCAACGTAGTCATCATGCGGCACTTCACCTTTCAGCGCGTGCGAGTTGAAATCGCAGTACGGGCATTTCTGCACGCACCACGGGATGTGAATATAAAGACTCAGAGGCGGCAAATTAGCCATTACGCAGTGCTTCCAGTAACAGTTTCAGGGCGCGTCCACGGTGGGAAATCGCGCTTTTCTCTTCGCGGGACAGTTCCGCAGCGGTTTTGCCCTCAGACGGGACAAAGAAAATCGGGTCGTAGCCAAAGCCACCACTGCCTGCCGCTTCACGGGTAATCACACCCGGCCAGCTGCCGTGGCAGACGACTGGCGTAGGGTCTTCGGCATGACGCAGATAGACCAGTACGCAGTGGAACTGAGCCTGGCGTTTATCATCTGGCACGTCTTTCAGCGCGACAAGCAGCTTTTCCAGATTCTGCTGGTCGGTGGCATCGACGCCTGAATAGCGTGCGGAGTAGATACCCGGCGCACCGCCAAGGGCATCTACCGCCAGACCGGAGTCGTCGGCAATCGCGGGCAAACCGGTAATCTGTGCGGCATGGCGCGCTTTCAGGATCGCGTTTTCGATAAACGTCAGCCCTGTCTCTTCGGCGGAATCCACACCCAGTTCGGTCTGTGCAACGACATCCAGTCCAAAATCATTTAATAGCGAGGCCAGCTCGCGCACTTTACCGGCGTTACCGGTAGCGAGAACAACTTTCTGCATGGTTTAATCCTGCTCTGTCAGCGCCGCGACTTCCGTCGGGATAGATTGCGGGTTGAGAATTTTTACCTGTTTATGCCGCCCAAGTTCACCTTTCTCGATGATCACCTGGCTTTTGGCGACACGAAACTGTTTTGCCAGATATTTGGTCAGATGCGCATTCGCCTGGCCATCAACCGGTGGGGCAGTGATGGCGACTTTTAGCTCGTCGCCATGCAGTCCAACAATACTGTCACGGCTGGCTTTCGGCTGAATATACAGCCGTAAAACCAGCCCGTCAGCGCAGGTGCTCACTGCACTCATAGTGCCATCCACAGCCCCGGCAGCAGCATATCGCCCGTGGACTGTAACAGCTCAGCGATCCCCATATTCACGACGTACAGCAGCAGAACCAGGATCATCGGAGAGAAATCGATGCCGCCCATAGACGGAAGCAGGTTACGGATTGGACGCAGCAGCGGTTCAGCCAGCTGAATTAACGCGTACTCCACCGGGCTACGGCCCTGGCTTACCCAGCTCATGATCGCCATGACCAGCAGCACCCAGAAGATCAGCAGACCGACGGTTTTTATCAGAATCAGTACGGCGGCAATCCAGATTATCGGCTGGAAGGTGATAACCATAAACAGCACAATCGCTTTGATAACGCTCAGAATAAACGCGACCAGCAGAGAAGCACTGTCAATGGGGCCCATAGCCGGAATGACGCGACGCAGCGGTCCTACGATAGGTTGCGTGATTTTCACGACAAACTGCGAGAACGGATTGTAAAAATCACAGCGGGCCCACTGCATCCAGACGCGCAGTAACAGCGCCATCGTATACAGCTCAATGACCGTTGAAAGCAGGAAAGTCAACGTCTTCATGGCGTTCCTCAGGTTTCCTTATTATTGGGTGTAATCGCGCGCACCGAAAATTGCCGTGCCGATGCGCACCATAGTGCTGCCTGCCGCGATGGCGGCTTCCATATCATCCGACATGCCCAGAGAAAGCGTGTCTACCGTTTGATAGCGCGCTTTAAGCGCCTCAAATGCTACAGCCATTTGCTGTGCCACGGCAAACTGCCTTTCATAACTTGACTCCGGTGCCGGGATGGCCATCAACCCGCGCAGGGTTAAGCGCGGCAGTGCCGCGACGTCTGCTGCCAGCGCATCCAGTTCTTCCAGCGCAATACCGGACTTGCTGTTTTCGTCACTGATGTTGACCTGAATCAGCACATTCAGCGGCGGTAACGCTTCAGGGCGCTGGTCGTTCAGACGCGAAGCAATACGCAAACGGTCAATGGTATGGCACCAGTCGAAATGTTCAGCGACCAGACGGCTTTTGTTCGACTGCAAGGGGCCAATAAAGTGCCATTGCAGATCCGTCTTCCCCTGTTCCTGGAAGAAGCGAATTTTATCCACGCCCTCCTGCACGTAGTTTTCACCAAACGCATGCTGACCCGCCGCAATCGCATCTGCGATGGCGCTCGCAGGCTTGGTTTTACTCACTGCAAGTAACGTAATTTCTTCTGAAGCACGGCCGCAACGTGTTGCTGCAGCTGAGATTTTGTCCCGGACCTGTGCCAGGTTGTGCGCAATGTCGTTCATTTTCCGAGGAGTATTGTATGGATGTGGAAGAAATTGTGGCCCTTAGTGTAAAGCATAATGTCTCCGATCTACACCTGTGCAGTGATTCACCACCGCGCTGGCGCAGAGCAGGTCGTCTTGAACCCGCGCCGTTTCCGCCTCCCGAAGTCGATACGCTATTAAAGGCGTGGCTCAACGATGAACAGCAGGGAACGTGGTGGGCGAACGGGCAGGTGGATTTTGCCGTCACCCTGGCGGGCAACCAGCGCCTGCGCGGAAGCGCGTTTAAACAGACAAGCGGCGTCTCAATGACGCTGCGGCTGTTGCCCGGGGTCTGCCCGCAACTCTCCGCGTTGGGGGTGCCCCGGGTTGTTCCTGAGCTGTTATCCAGTGACAACGGGTTGATCCTGGTCACCGGGGCAACCGGCAGCGGTAAGTCCACTACGCTGGCAGCGATGGTGGATTTTCTTAATCACCATACTGACGGGCATATTCTGACGCTCGAAGACCCGGTGGAGTTTCTGTACCAGAGCGAACGGTGCCTGATCCAGCAGCGCGAGATTGGCCAACACAGCCCGTCATTTGCCGACGCGCTGCGCGGGGCGTTACGCCAGGATCCTGATGTCATACTGCTGGGAGAGCTGCGCGACAGTGAAACAATCCGCCTCGCGCTGACGGCGGCAGAAACCGGACATCTGGTGCTCGCGACACTGCATACACGCGGGGCAGCGCAGGCGATTGAGCGGCTGGTCGATACGTTTCCGGCGCAGGAGAAAGATCCGGTGCGCAATCAGCTGGCCGGCAGCCTGCGGGCGGTGCTGGCGCAAAAGCTCCTCCCCGATGCGCAGGGCGGGCGCGTGGCGCTTTATGAGCTGCTGGTGAATACTCCGGCGGCGGCGAATCTCATTCGCGAAGGAAAAACGTGGCAATTGCCCGGTATTATTCAAACCGGCCAGCAGGCGGGGATGCAGAACTTTGACCAGAGCCTGGCTGAAAGACGGGCGCAGGGGCAACTCCAGGCCCCGGCGCTCAATAACCCTGTTCGAAATAGCTTTCGAGAATGATGACAGCGGACGCGGAGTCAACGCTGCCTTTGTTGAGAGCCCTGAAGCCGCCGTGTTCAAAAAGACCTGCACGTGCTTCAACGGTGCTCAGACGCTCGTCGTGGAGCTTCACGGAGACGCCAAAGCGGCCATGGATTTTATTGGCGAACTTACGCGCTCGGGCGGTAAGCGGTTGTTCAGTGCCATCCATGTTCAGCGGTAACCCAACGATGACGTCATCCGGCTGCCACTCTTTTAGCAGGCGCTCAATGAGGTTCCAGTCCGGTGTTCCGTCACTGGCCTTCAGGGCCGTGAGTGGACGTGCGGTACCCGTGATTCGCTGACCCACGGCGACGCCTATGCTTTTGGTGCCAAAATCGAAGGCCAGAAGTGTTCCGCTCATCAGGCATGCCCCGCTACGCCAGGCATAGTCAGGATATCAATGCCGATCAGTTTCGCGGCGTCACGCCAGCGATCGGCAATAGGGGTTTTAAACAGAATGTTCATGTCCGCAGGCGCGGTCAGCCAGGCGTTATCGAGGATCTCTTGCTCAAGCTGGCCTTTCTCCCAGGAGGAGTAGCCCAGGGCCACCAGCACTTCCGACGGCTGCTCAGCGGTACCCAGCGTTTCGAGCACGTCGCGAGAGGTCGTAATGACGGTGTTGTCAGAGATGCGAATACTGGAAGAGAAGACCGGCGGCGTATGCAGGATAAAACCGCGATCCTCTGCGAGTGGCCCGCCCAGCATCACCGGTTTATCAAGCCTGATTTCCGGCAGACGCTCTTCAGCCGAAATTTTCAGCTTGTCCAGAATCCCTTCAACCTGCAGGTTTTCCAGCGGTTTGTTGATGATAATGCCCATCGCGCCGTCTTCATTGTATTCACAAATATAAACCACAGCGCGGCGAAAAATCGGATCCTGGAGAGCAGGCATGGCAATAAGAAAGTGATGCTGTAAATTCATTGTCAGAGGTACTGTTTCCTGGTTTAAAAAGCGACAGCCCCAGTATGCGGACAAACCGGGGTGCTGTCACTAATAGTATTGAAAGGTTATTTCTGTAAACGTTTCTCGATGGCGTCCATCAGCATTCCGGTGATCGAAATCGGGAATTCCGCTTCGATTTCACGAATACAGGTTGGGCTGGTCACGTTCACTTCGGTCAGACGATCGCCGATGATATCCAGGCCGACAAAAATCAGGCCCTTGGCTTTCAGTGTCGGGCCAACGCGGCGGGCAATTTCCCAGTCGCTTTCACTTAACGGGCGCGGCTCACCGCGGCCACCGGCCGCCAGGTTACCGCGGGTTTCGCCGCCCTGCGGGATACGCGCGAGGCAATACGGCACCGGTTCACCATCCACCACCAGAACGCGTTTATCGCCATCTTTAATGGCCGGGAGGTAGTTTTGTGCCATGCAGTAACGCGTGCCCAGCTCGGTCAGCGTTTCGGCAATCACCCCAATATTCGGGTCGCTCTCTTTCACGCGGAAAATAGATGCGCCACCCATACCGTCCAGCGGTTTCATGATGATGTCGCCGTGTTTCTGCCAGAACGCTTTCAGCTGTGCCTTGTTGCGGGTCACCAGCGTTTCAGGCGTCAGGTCAGAGAACCATGCGGTATAGAGCTTCTCGTTACAGTCGCGCAGGCTTTGCGGTTTGTTGACGATCAGCGTTCCTTTCTCTTCCGCGCGCTCAAGGATATAGGTGCAGTAAATGTATTCGGTGTCGAACGGAGGATCTTTACGCATCAGAATGACATTGAGGTCGGCAAGGGCAATATCCTGCTCGGTGCCGAATTCATACCATTTGTCGTAATTCTGCTCGACGTTAACGATGCGGGTGCGTGCGCGGGCTTCACCGTTGATCAGGTAAAGATCGTTCATCTCCATGTAGTGGAGTTCATAGCCGCGACGCTGCGCTTCCAGCAGCATCGCGAAGCTGGAATCTTTCTTGATGTTAATGTTTGCGATGGGATCCATCACGATGCCGAGCTTGATCATTTTCATCTCCGTTAAAAGCCTGAGGGCTCAGGCTTAGCGTTAACCCAGATCGCCAAAACGCACCTGTAGCGCGGTAATGGCTGTGAGTGCCGTTGTCTCAGTACGCAGAACGCGAGGTCCCAACAGAATATCAGTAAACTGGTAACGCGCCGTCATGGCAATTTCGTCAGCGGACAAGCCGCCTTCCGGACCAATCAGCAGGCGAACACGTTCAACGGGTAGCGGCAGCGTATTGATGCTGGCGCTGGCGCGTGGATGGAGATTGAGCTTCAGCCCGCTTTCCTCTTCAGCACACCAGTCCTCCAGATCCATCGCCGGGCGGATCTCCGGAATACGGTTGCGGCCACTCTGTTCACAGGCAGCAATGGCAATTTTCTGCCACTGCTGGATCTTTTTATTCAGACGTTCCGCATCCAGTTTAACGCCACAGCGCTCAGAAAAAAGTGGCGTAATGAGGCTTACACCCAGTTCAATGGATTTCTGGATGGTGAATTCCATCTTTTCTCCGCGCGACATCACCTGTCCCAGGTGTATGTGCAGCGGAGATTCACGGTCATCCACTTCGCCGCGCAATATCGTTACATGCACGCTTTTTTTATCAGCACGCGTAATTTCCGCGTCGAAAACCTGATTCGAACCATCAAACAGCTGAATAGCTTGTCCTGCTCCCATGCGCAGTACGCGACCAACATGGTTGGCGGCATCGTCAGAGAGGGCAATTTCGCGGCCGACGGTAATCAGCTCAGGGTGGTAGATGCGAGGAATGCGCATAGTCAGAAATTCCATATGTCATGCGGTGTAAGCGAATTGCCGCTAGTGTAGGTTAGCTCTTTTGCGCCTGGCAAGCCCGCTGGACGTAAGGGTTGTGATTACCCTGAACTTTCGCGATGCGCGCGTCACGCTGGCATTCCCATTCCGTCACCGGATATTGCTTGTCCCACGCGTTGAACAGCTGCGTCTGCTGGCGGGAAAGGTTGAGGTCGTAACGGTCACGCATATAGAAATAGGTGCGGGCGATACTGCCGCGCGCGCGGGCCGGGGGCTCAGCGACTTTCTCTTTAAAATCAACTTTCATGCCGCACTGGCCGTACTGACCCTCTCCGCCGTTCCACTGGCTGTACATAAAGTTGCCGCGATCGCCATTCACCTCGCCAACCGCGGGTTGCAGGTTGTGCATATCGCTTTCCATCTGGCGATAGACCGGATCTTTGGCACAATTTTTACGACCGCCATCCTGCCAGCACTGACGCTGGTGGCCAAACTGCCATGCCGGCACCACGTGTTCCCACTCGATGCGGCTGGCGCGGTTTTCATTCTTACGCACTTTATAGCCGCAGGATTCGAGATCAACGATCCCTTTTTTACCCTGCCAGTTAATCTTACAGCCGCAATAAAAATCACCGGGAACATCCGCGTTGACCTTTACGCCTGCCGCTTTTGCCTGGGAGAAACTGTTAATACCGTCGGCCAGAGCCTGGCCGGAGAGTGCTGTCGCCAGAAAAGCGACCGCGAGAGAAAAATTACGGGACATCTTACACTCCGTGTCAAAACGAGCCCGCAACGTAACGAATGTTGTTCCTGTATGCAATCAGTCAGATCAGGAAAGTTCCTGAAAGTTCAGTTGGTTATTCCGCGACCAGCGGTTCACCACATTTGACGCAACGGTAGGTGGCCTCGCCGCGCACCACGCGATTATGACGGCGGACGGTAAGCTGATGCTGCTGACACTGGCAGCGGTAGGGGAAGGTATTGCGGCGTACCGACTCAAGTTCAAACTGATGGGTTCTGCGTGCCGGAACGCCCAGCACGGCTTCCATCATCCACTTCCACTCTTTGCCGTGGGGTGCCACGCGGCCAAAGTGTTTCCATACCAGCAGGTGCGCCAGCTCGTGCGGCACCACTTCCTCAATAAACGCCTGCTGATTTTCCAGCATCAGCACCGGGTTCAGACGGATCTCATAGGATTCGAGCCACGCCGTGCCCGCCGCCGTGCCACGCTGTTGGTAGACGAGTTTCGGCTCAGGGTAATTCCGGCCGAGTTTCAGGTTGGCCTGGGCGAGTTTTTCCCGCAGGCTGCGCATAACGGCTTGCTGAAGGGCGATGGGGAGACGGGGTGCTTTCATAGGGGCAGAGCATAAAGCGCGAAGCGGGGAGGTGCAAGAGGCACCTCCCGCCAGAGAATTAGTCGTGTGCGCCAATCTCGCGCAGTGGACGACCTTTCATCAGGTTACGTTCAATATGTTCCAGTGACACGTGTTTGGTTTCAGGAACCAGCCACAGCGTCAGAACAATAAAGAAGATGTTCAGGCCGGAGTAGACCCAGAAGGTGTTCGCGTTGCCCAGCGTATTGAGCATGGTCAGGAACGTCGCACCGACAATCATGTTGGCAATCCAGTTGGTCGCGGTGGAGCAGGTGATACCGAAATCACGCCCTTTCAGCGGCTGGATTTCAGAGCACAGCACCCAAATCAGCGGACCGGCGCTCATCGCAAACCCGACGATAAACATCAGCAGCATCCCCACAGCGAAATACTGGGCGGTTGGAGAGTGAATCCCCACGTGCATCATCGTGCCGAGAACCCCCATACCGGCGGCCATCACCAGGAAGCCCAGCGTCAGGGTTGGCTTACGGCCCCAGCGATCCACCAGACCGATAGCGATAAAGGTCGCCAGAACGTTGGTCAGCCCAACGATGACGGTCCCCCACATCTGCTCGGTGGTATTGGTATACCCCGCCAGTTCAAAGATTTTTGGTGCGTAGTACATGATGACGTTCATCCCGGTGAACTGCTGCATCACCTGCAGGAGCACGCCCAGGAATACCGCACGACGGAAGTTGCTGTTCTCTTTAAACAGCGCCCAGCCTGACTGTTTTACCTTCAGGCTCTCGCGGATCTCTTCCAGTTCGTTTTTCGCTTCCGCGCTGGTATCGCGCAGTCGCAGCAGCACGCGCTCGGCATCGACGAAACGACGCTTCGCTGCAAACCAGCGTGGGCTGTCCGGCAGGAAGAAAACGCCAATCAGCAGCAGAATGGCAGGGATAATGATCACGCCAAGCATCCAGCGCCATGCGCCGCTGTAGCTGAACGCGGTATCGGAAAGGTAAGCTCCGAGGATGCCGATGGTGATCATCAGCTGGTACATCGAAATCATACTGCCACGGATTTTCTCGGGTGCGATTTCAGAGAGATAGAGTGGGGCGGTATACGACGCCACACCCACGGCCAGACCAAGCAGCACACGGGAAAGCAGCAATACCTCAACGTTTGGAGCCGCTGCTGAGAAGAGCGAACCTGCAACAAACAGGATTGCACCGATCATCAGGCTCTTTTTGCGGCCCAGCCTGAAAGAGAGCCAGCCGCTGCCCACGGCACCCACGGCCGCACCAAACATCATGGAACTTACTACCCACTCCTGGGTGTGAGCGCTTATCTGGAACTCTTCAGTGATAAAGGGTAACGCACCGGCAATCACGCCAATGTCCAGGCCAAAAAGTAATCCTGCCAGGGCGGCGAGGAAGCAGACGAAAAATGTCATCGCCTTATTGGACGTACGCCCCTGTTTTTTATTGTCAGGCATTATGCCCTCCAGTTGGGTTATCAGTTTTATCGATGTTAAGGGTAAGTGAGCAACCCGTATAAATATGTGAGATAAATCACATTGGTGTAATCGGTTACACTGGTGTGCAACCGTAAATAAAATTAAAGCATTGAAAATATAGAGGTAAATTAGTTGATGTGCATCGCGTTTGAATGAATTTCAGACTTAACTGAAAGGAAATGTAACAGCATAAGACATGCGATCATGCAAAGAGATTATTCTGAAAGCGAGGTATATCGGGTGGGGTGTAATCGGTTTCACGCAAAGCGCAATGTCAGGCTATCTGGCTGACAAAAGTAAAAGGCCAGCACGAGGCTGGCCTTTTTTAACATTCGCTGTCAGTTGATTATTTCAGACCGGCAGCTTCACGCAGCAGAGCGGCTTTGTCGGTTTTTTCCCATGGGAAATGTTCACGACCAAAGTGACCGTATGCAGCGGTTTCTTTGTAGATTGGGTGCAGCAGATCCAGCATCTGAATCAGACCGTATGGGCGCAGGTCGAAGAACTCGCGCACCAGCAGCGTCAGTTGCTCGGATGGCACTTTCTCGGTACCAAAGGTTTCAACCATGATGGAGGTCGGTTCAGCCACGCCGATAGCGTAGGAAACCTGAATCTCACAGCGGTCAGCCAGGCCAGCAGCAACGATGTTTTTCGCAACATAACGCGCAGCGTACGCAGCAGAACGGTCAACTTTAGACGGGTCTTTACCGGAGAAGGCACCGCCACCGTGACGCGCCATGCCGCCGTAGGTATCAACGATGATTTTACGGCCGGTCAGACCGCAGTCACCCATTGGGCCGCCGATAACAAAGCGTCCGGTTGGGTTGATGAAGTATTTGGTTGCGGAGCTCAGCCATTCAGTTGGCAGAACCGGCTTGATGATCTCTTCCATCACTGCTTCCTGCAGGGATTTCTGGTCGATCTCTTCGGAATGCTGAGTAGACAGAACGACCGCGTCAATACCGACGATTTTGCCGTCGTCGTACTGGAAGGTCACCTGGCTTTTCGCATCAGGACGCAGCCATGGCAGGGTGCCATTCTTGCGCACTTCAGCTTGACGCTGCACCAGACGGTGTGCGTAGGTCACGGGCGCTGGCATCAGCACGTCAGTTTCGTTGGTTGCATAACCAAACATCAGGCCCTGGTCGCCCGCGCCCTGTTCCAGCGGATCGGCACGGTCAACGCCCTGGTTGATGTCCGGAGACTGTTTGCCAATTGCGCTCAGTACCGCGCAAGAGTTGGCATCAAAGCCCATATCAGAATGGACATAACCGATCTCACGAACCGTGTTACGGGTGATCTCTTCGATATCCACCCATGCGCTGGTGGTGATCTCACCGCCAACCAGAACCATGCCGGTTTTGACGTAGGTTTCACACGCGACGCGCGCTTTTGGATCCTGCGTCAGGATCGCATCAAGCACCGCATCGGAGATTTGGTCAGCAATTTTATCTGGATGTCCTTCTGATACGGACTCGGACGTAAACAGGTGTTTTGCCATGTTTTATTTCACCTAAAAGGAATTTGTTTAGCTCAAGCTGCTGTGTGGGATAGCCAAAGGAGATAATTCTACCAAGGCCTGCAGGTTAATGACACTGGCAGTCTGAGTGTTAATCAGTATGGATGGATTAACATCTGGATGGCTATTTTAGGTCAGTTCTTCGCCCGATTTCCAGTTTTTTTTGACTAACCTCTCACTGAGTTGAATTCGCTGCTGGAAATTTTTCCTGACGGCGCTGGCAACCCGCGCATTTATCTTTTGCAATTTACCCCTGTTCTCGGTATAAAACGCGGCGCGCGGCTCATACCAATAAGCGCTCGATGAACTCATCGTGTCGCCACTTCCAGCCGGGTTAAGCAGTGAACTTTTAGCTTTGGCTTGTGGTCCGTTTCAGCAGGAGCGGCCGTGGAGGTGATACGAGATAATGAACCAGTGTTTTCCGCTAATTCAGCGCAGCCGTTCTGGCGCGTACTTGATTCCCGCAACCCGCATTTCTAATCTGCAAACCTGCCGATGTTATACCCATCTCGGGGCTTCTCAGGATTCCAGGGCCGGTCACGCTTTGTGAAAACTGAACAAGGGCGCTCTTGTTAAGACAAGAGTTTTCTCGTGGTTTCGCCGAACGTTGTCATAATTAAGTTCGGACACGTGTTTACAATGATATGAATATGAAACCGGTCGCACGGTCTGGTTTTCAGCATAGTCTGCTGGGAAATGGATCCGTTTATGGGTTGTTATCGCCGTATAACGCTGCGATAGTAGTCAACTGTTTTACACTTAATACAAAGAGTTGAGGTTCGCTATGTCTGACGACATGTCTTCGCTTTCGCCTTCGTCAGCGGGCGAACAGGGTGTACTACGTTCCATGCAGGAGGTTGCGATGAGCTCCCAGGAAGCCAGCAAGATGCTGCGCACTTACAATATTGCCTGGTGGGGCAATAACTACTACGACGTCAACGAACTGGGCCATATCAGCGTTTGCCCGGATCCTGACGTTCCTGAAGCGCGCGTGGATCTCGCCAAACTGGTGAAAGCACGCGAGGCGCAGGGCCAGCGTTTGCCTGCACTGTTCTGCTTCCCGCAGATCCTGCAACATCGTCTGCGTTCCATTAACGCCGCGTTTAAACGCGCGCGTGAATCTTACGGCTATAAAGGCGATTACTTCCTGGTTTACCCTATCAAGGTGAACCAGCACCGCCGCGTAATTGAATCCCTGATCCACTCCGGTGAACCGCTGGGCCTGGAAGCGGGTTCCAAAGCGGAGCTGATGGCCGTGCTGGCACATGCTGGCATGACCCGTTCGGTGATCGTCTGTAACGGTTATAAAGACCGTGAATACATTCGTCTGGCGCTGATTGGCGAAAAGATGGGCCACAAGGTCTATCTGGTTATCGAGAAGATGACAGAGATCGCTATCGTGCTGGAAGAGGCGGAGCGTCTGAACGTTATCCCGCGTCTGGGCGTGCGTGCGCGTCTGGCGTCGCAGGGTTCCGGTAAGTGGCAGTCCTCAGGCGGCGAAAAATCCAAATTTGGTCTCGCGGCGACCCAGGTTCTGCAGCTGGTTGAGATTCTGCGTGAGCGTGGTCGTCTGGACAGCATTCAGCTGTTGCACTTCCACCTCGGCTCGCAGATGGCCAACATTCGCGACATCGCCACCGGCGTACGCGAATCAGCACGTTTTTACGTTGAGCTGCACAAGCTTGGCGTAAACATTCAGTGCTTCGACGTGGGCGGTGGTCTCGGCGTGGATTATGAAGGTACCCGCTCGCAGTCCGACTGCTCCGTGAACTACGGCCTGAACGAATATGCCAATAACATCATCTGGGCGATTGGCGATGCCTGTGAAGAGCACGGCCTGCCGCACCCAACGGTGATCACCGAGTCTGGTCGCGCGGTTACTGCACACCACACCGTGCTGGTATCGAACATTATCGGCGTTGAACGCAGTGAAATTTCCGAGGTAACCCCACCGGCTGAGGACGCGCCTCGTGCGCTGCAAAGCATGTGGGAGACCTGGCAGGAGATGCACGAGCCGGGTACCCGCCGTTCGCTGCGCGAGTGGCTGCACGACAGCCAGATGGACCTGCATGATATTCATGTGGGGTATTCATCGGGCACGTTCAGCCTGCAGGAACGCGCATGGGCAGAGCAGCTTTATCTGAACATGTGCCACGACGTACAGCAGCAGCTGGACCCGAGCAACCGTGCTCACCGTCCGATTATTGACGAACTGCAGGAGCGCATGGCGGACAAAATGTACGTCAACTTCTCGCTGTTCCAGTCGATGCCGGATGCCTGGGGTATCGATCAGCTGTTCCCGGTTCTGCCGCTGGAAGGGCTGAACCACGCCCCGGAACGTCGTGCGGTGCTGCTGGACATCACCTGCGACTCCGACGGTGCTATCGATCACTACGTCGACGGCGACGGTATTGCGACCACGATGCCTATGCCAGAGTACGATCCGGAGAACCCGCCGATGCTGGGCTTCTTCATGGTTGGTGCCTATCAGGAGATCCTCGGCAACATGCATAACCTGTTCGGTGACACCGAAGCGGTTGACGTGTTTGTCTTCCCTGACGGCAGCGTGGAAGTTGAGCTGTCCGACGAAGGGGACACCGTGGCGGATATGCTCGAATACGTTCAGCTGGATCCGAAAAAGCTGCTGACCCAGTTCCGTGACCAGGTGAAGAATACCGGTCTGGACGACGCGCTGCAGCAGCAGTTCCTGGAAGAGTTTGAAGCGGGTCTTTACGGATACACCTATCTGGAAGACGAGTAAGTAAACCTGCCTCTCTCTGTTGGAGAGGGGCGTCGTGAGGGCAAGGGGCAATACCCTCGCCTATACTCACTTGAACCCGTATGAATTAGCGGCGATAATTCGCCCCAATAAGCGATTTACAAATCAATCCCTTCCTCGTCGGGTTTAACGACGCGGAGGGGATTTTTTTTCATCTGTTTTTAATGTATCGACTTTAAAGAGGTCAGGACATGAGCACTTTAGGCCATCAGTACGATAACTCTCTGGTATCTAACGCGTTTGGTTTTTTACGTCTCCCGATGAACTTCCAGCCGTACGACAGTGACGCTGACTGGGTGATCACCGGCGTGCCGTTTGATATGGCCACGTCAGGCCGTGCTGGTGGCCGTCATGGTCCGGCAGCTATTCGTCAGGTCTCCACTAACCTGGCCTGGGAGCACAACCGCTTCCCGTGGAACTTCGACATGCGCGAGCGCCTGAACGTGGTTGACTGCGGTGACCTGGTGTACGCCTTTGGCGACGCGCGCGAGATGAGTGAAAAGCTGCAGGCCCATGCCGAAAAACTGCTGGCTGCCGGTAAACGCATGCTCTCCTTCGGGGGTGACCACTTCGTCACGCTGCCGCTGCTGCGTGCTCACGCGAAGCACTTCGGTAAGATGGCGCTGGTGCATTTTGATGCCCATACCGACACCTATGCGAACGGCTGTGAATTCGACCATGGCACCATGTTCTTCACCGCGCCAAACGAAGGTCTGATCGATCCAAACCACTCTGTGCAGATTGGTATTCGTACCGAGTTTGATAAAGATAATGGCTTCACCGTGCTGGATGCCGGCCAGGTGAACGATCGCGGCGTTGATGACATCATCGCTCAGGTAAAACAGATTGTCGGCGATATGCCGGTTTACCTGACCTTCGATATCGACTGCCTGGATCCGGCGTTTGCCCCGGGCACCGGCACGCCGGTGATCGGCGGCCTGACCTCTGACCGCGCCATCAAACTGGTGCGCGGCCTGAAGGATCTGAACATCGTGGGTATGGACGTGGTGGAAGTGGCTCCGGCTTACGACCAGTCAGAGATCACTGCTCTGGCAGCGGCCACCCTCGCGCTGGAAATGCTCTACATCCAGGCCGCGAAAAAAGGCGAATAAGCCTTACGCCCGGATTGCTGCTGCGCGACGCATGCGCAGCAGCAACATGCCTCCTGCCAGCAGGGTGATAACCTGCGAGACGACCAGCACCGAAAAACCTGAGCTGACTGAACCCACCGATTTCATGACCATCCCCATCAGCAGCGGAATAAACGCCGCGCAAATATTCCCAATCCCGTTGATGATCCCGTAGGCACTGCCAACGGCTTCCCGCGCCGCATGATGCTGGATAACCGCCGGAATGGCTGCCCCCTGAAGTCCCCAGAAAATATTGGCCGAGAGCATAAATAGCGCCAGCCAGCCGGGCTGGTGGCTCAGCATCAGCATGACGACGGAACTCGCCGTTAAGATCCCGCCCACCACAAACAGCAGCGGTGCCTGGTCCGGGCGCATTTTGTCGAGCAGCACACCGCCCAGAAACTTTGAGCCAAGACTCAGCAGGAAGGGGATAGCCGCGAGAAAGCCGGTCGCGTGCAGGGAGAAGTGGTGTTCATCGCGCAGCCAGGCCGGAAGCCAGGCGCTGCTGCCCCAGAGATAACTCAACGTGGCGATTTCAACCAGCAGGATCCAGCCCAGAAGCGGTGTCTGCCAGGCAAGCGTAAAGGTCTGTACAAACCCGGACGTTCGGCGCTTTTCCGAATGTTGAGGGGCCGGCAGGAAACGCCAGATTAACCCCCCACCCAGCGCCAGATTGATCGCCGCGAGGGCGTAAAATGAGCCCGCCCAGCCAAGGTGTGCCATCAGCCAGGTGATCAGCGGAAAGCCTACTGCCAGCCCGAGTGAAACGCCCAGCGCGGTAACGGCGTTGGGCTTACCAATTTCCCCGGCGCTAAAGTTATCGCTGATAAAGCGTGTTTTCAGTGAAAAGAGTGGGCCTTCGGCAATGCCCAAAATCAGTCGGGCGATGAGCATGCCCATCAGCGACCCCAGCAGTGGCGAGATGGCGCAGACCACGGCCCATATCGCAATGCTGGTTAACAATCCCTGTCGGTAATGTAATTTGCTTTCGATAACTGGGGTCAATAGTAAAGCGGAAAAACCATAACCCAGCAAAAAGCAGGTCATGAGCATTCCTTGTAACATTCTGTTTTCATTTAGCTGAAAATGTTCGGCAAATTCAGGGTTTAAAATCATCACCGAGATATTTACGCGGTCAACGTAGGAAATAATAATGAGCACCAGAAGTGCCACCGTGCCTTGCCATCTTGCCGTCATTTAATCCGCCTTAATCGTGCTGTCTGTTTATATTTTTTATGAACGTTATTGTCACGTAACTAAAATGATTCACCTGTGAAACTCATTGTTTTAATGAGATAAATTAAATTAAAGTTTCACAGGTGAAACACCAGAGGTATGCGCACATATAATTTTTAAGGAATAAAAATAAAAGAAGTCAATCTCTATTTTAAAAAATAAAAGATCATCAAAAAAATGTATTCATTCACGCCTGAATAATGAAAATTTCATATCGCTGCATTTTTTCGTGATCGCTTGCACACTTAGCTAATTAAACCTCGACTGATTAACAAATTCGTCACATTCGCGCTTGACGAAACATTCATCGCTTTTATATTGACCGTATTAAATAAGAAACAGAGTTTCATATATGAAACAAAAGCCTGGAGGATCGTGATGAGCTGGATAGGCGTATGTGACGCAGAACAAGTACAGGAAGATTTCCCTTTTAGCGGTAACGTCGAGGGCAAAGAGATCGGCGTTTATTTGATTGATGGCGAATATTTCGCGCTGGAAGACGTATGCCCGCACGCTTACGCGCTGCTGAGTCAGGGTTTCGTCGAGGACGGTAAAGTGGAATGTCCGCTGCATGAGGCGGTTTTCGATGTCAAAACCGGCCAGTGCCTGCACGGCCCTGGCGGACGTAACCTCAATCGTTACCCGGTTCGGGTATTTGAAAACCAGATCCAGATTACCTTCGTCGAGGAGACAGTGGCATGAGCGAAAGTCTGAACTTCAACCCGGCGCTGCCGGAAAGCCGTCAGTTTACCCCTCCGGCTGAGGGCGGTAACGGCGCCATCCATAAGCCCGGTGATTACCAGAACCTGATCTGGCAGACCCGCAGCCGCGTACCGGAAAACTGGGAAATCACGCTTATCTCCACGCTGGAAGACCTTTTCGAACAGGGCGCGGAAACCGTGCCGGAACTGGTCAACGGGCTGAACGCGGTACGTATGCACGATCAGCAGGGCGAGCCATGGAGCGATGCCAGCTTCCAGGCTTTCTTACAGGTTAACGGCTACTGAGGGCAATGCGATGACGACTACCGTACAAAACTATCTTGATAAAGGTCTGCGCGGCCTCTGGTACCCGGTGCTGGCCAGCTGGGAAGTTCAGTCTGCGCCCGTGGGGATCACCCGTCTGGGCGAACAGATTGTGGTCTGGCGCAACAAAGATGGCCAGGTGCAGGCGCTGGAAGATCGCTGTCCGCACCGTGGCGCGCGTCTGTCGATGGGCTGGAATCTGGGCGATCGTATCGCCTGCTGGTATCACGGCGTGGAAGTGGCGGGCAACGGCGAAGTGAAGGATGTGCCTGCAGTGGACAAATGTCCGCTGGTCGGCCAGCAGTGTGTGCGCAGTTACAACGTGCAGGAAGTGCACGGGGCCATCTTCCTCTGGTTTGGCGTTACCGCCGATCAGCAACCCGACGAACTGAGCTTCCCGGACGAACTGGCTGACACTGACGCCTACAGCAATTTTCTCTGCACCGCCGCGTGGAAATGCAATTACCAGTACGCACTGGAAAACGTGATGGACCCGATGCACGGCACCTATCTGCACTCTTCGTCGCACTCCATGGCGGAAGGGGATCGCAAAGCGGATATGGTTCTGCAGCCGACGAAAACCGGGTTTATCTTCGAGAAAAAAGGCCAGAGCGGCGTCAACTTCGACTGGGTTGAGCTGGGCAACAGCGGCACCTACTGGATGCGTTTGTCCATTCCTTATAAGAAGCGTTTTGGGCCGGGCGGTCACTTCTTCATTGTTGGCATGGTGGTGCCGGAAGATAACGATAACTGCCGCGTCTTCTTCTGGCGTATCCGCCGCGTGCAGGGCTGGCAGCGCGATATGTGGCGTTTTATGTACCGTAACCGTCTGGAAAAACTGCACTGGGAAGTCCTTGAGCAGGACCGCGTGGTGCTGGAGAGCATGGCGCCAGATGCACGGGAACATGAATACCTTTACCAGCATGATGTGGGCCTTTCGCGCCTGCGCCGCATGATGCAAAAAGCGGCGAAAGAGCAGCTGGCGGCGCGTGAAGCTCAGCAGGGAGCTGCCTGATGAATGGGCTGCTGAACGGGAAACGCATCGTGGTGACCGGTGCCGCGCGTGGGCTGGGCTTTCATTTCGCGAAATCCTGCGCAGGGCAGGGCGCGGCGGTGGTGATGTGCGACATCCTTCAGGGCGAGCTGGCTGAAAGCGCGCATGGCTTAAGTGAGAAGGGCTATGCGATTGAATCACACGTTATCGATCTGGCCGATCCGCTCTCCATTTCGCGGGTGTTCAGCGCTATTGGCGAACAGGGACCGATCGACGGTCTGGTCAATAACGCGGCGATGGCGACCGGGGTCGGCGGTAAGGACATGCTTGATTACGATCCGGATCTGTGGGACCGGGTGATGAGCGTTAACGTCAAAGGCACCTGGCTGGTTACCCGGGATGCGGTACCGCTGCTGCGCGAAGGGGCAGCCATTGTCAATGTGGCTTCCGATACCGCGCTGTGGGGCGCGCCGCGTCTGATGGCCTACGTGGCCAGCAAGGGCGCCGTGATTGCCATGACACGTTCAATGGCGCGCGAGCTGGGTGAAAAACGCATTCGTATTAACGCCATCGCCCCGGGCTTAACCCGCGTCGAAGCGACGGAATATGTTCCTGCAGAGCGGCATCAGCTTTACGAAAACGGCCGGGCGCTCACCGGGGCGCAGCAGCCGGAAGACGTCACCGGCAGCGTGGTCTGGCTGTTAAGCGATCTGTCGCGGTTTATCACCGGACAGCTGATTCCGGTCAACGGCGGTTTTGTCTTTAACTGAGGTAAAGCAACTATGGCAAGCGATCACGAAGTGAAGTACCTGGTGCCGGGGCTGGAGCGAGGCTTACAGCTGCTGCTGGCCTTTGGCGAGCAGCACCGTGAACTGACCTTTGCCGAGCTGCACAGGCTGGTCGATATGCCGAAAGCCACCGCCTACCGCGTGGTACAAACGCTGGAATACATGGGTTTTCTGGAGCGCAACACGCGAACCAATACCTTCTCGCTTGGCATGAACGTCCTGCGTCTGGGCTTTGAATACATCGCCTCACTGGATGTGGCGCAGGTCGGTCAGCCGGTCATCGAGCAGCTGCGTGACGTCAGCCAGTGCAGCAGTCATCTGGCGATCCGTGACGGGCGCGACATCATCTATATCGCCCGCGTCAGCGCCGCCGGTTCTCGCATCAATCAGGTGAGCATTGGTACCCGTTTGCCGGTGCACTGCACGTCGCTGGGGCGCATGCTGCTGACCGATATTTCGCGAGCCGATTTCGAACAGCTGTTCCCGCACGAACGTCTGCCGGGCAACACGCCGGGCCAGATCCACGACCGTGAAGCGTTGTGGCAGATGGTGCAGCAGGACAAAGCACGCGGCTATGTGATCGGCGAATCCTTCTTCCGTCATGGCATCTCCTCCATCGTTTATCCGGTGTATGACCGCAGCGGAAGGGTGGCGGCCGTGGTGAGCATTCTGGTGCCTTCGGAGGAGATCCCGCAGACCGATCGCGAGCGCCTGCAAAACGATGTCCGCATGGCGGCGGATAAAATTTCTGGCTTCTTAGGGTATTTGTCACAGGCCAGTTAAATCAGCAGGTTAACGCCAGGCGCTTCATTGCGTCGGGCATGTTTTACGCCCAATCTGGGCCAGACGAGGCAACGAACGATGTGTATAACCGGAATTGAAAAGCTGGAATTTGGCGTCGAAAACCTGACGCACTGCGCCAAATTTATGCGTGATTTTGGCCTGACGGGCGATGCCAGCGGCCAGCGTTTTACTACCCTGAGCGGCGCGCGTGTGGAGCTTAATCCTGTCGACAGCCCTGACCTGCCGCCAGCGTTTGAAGCAGGAAATACGTTGCGCCGGATGACCTGGGCAGTCGCCACCCGGGACGATCTGGAGGCGCTGCGCCCGAAGCTTGAGAAGCAGCCCGGTTTTCGTGAGGTGGGCGACGCGCTGGAGTGCCGCGATCCGAACGGCATGACCCTGCGCGTACAGGTCAGCCATCAGGTGCCGGTGGAGCTGAACGTCGAGCCGATTAACCAGTGGGGCGATGCCCGCCGTATCGACACGCCAAGCCCGGTCTACGATCGCGCCCAGCCTATTAACGTGGGCCACGTGGTGTTCTTCGTGGAGGAGCTGGCGGCGGTGGAGACGTTCTACCGTGAGGTGCTTGGGTTCCAGGTGTCTGACCGCTACATCAACCGTGCGGTGTTCCTGCGCTGTGGCGTGCGCGGCGGGCATCACAACCTGTTCCTTCTTCAGCTGCCTCACCGTAAGCGGGGTCTGAACCACGTGGCCTTTACCGTACGCGACATTCACGAGGTGATCGGCGGTGGGATAGCGATGAACAAAAACGCCTGGAGCACCTTTATTGGCCCGGGGCGTCATCCGGTCTCCTCGGCCTATTTCTGGTACGTCAACAGCCCAACCGGCGGGGCGTTTGAATACTACACCAACGATGATTACCTCACCGAAAACTGGCAGCCGCGCGAGCTGGAACATTCGCTGGTGTCGTTCACCGAGTGGGCGGTAGAGGGTGGGATTGACCACGACACTCGCCGTCAGCAGAAAAAGCCGGAGGCGGTATGACCTCGCGCATTGTCATTATTGGCGGCGGTCAGGCAGGTGGCTGGGCGGCGAAAACCCTGCGTGACGAAGGCTTCGACGGCGAGATTTGCGTCGTGGCGGAAGAGGCGTGGGATTTCTACGAACGCCCGCCGCTGTCCAAGGCTGCGTTACTGGAGCCGGACGCGCCGCTACCGCGTCTCTTTCCTGAAGCGGCGCAACAGGCATTGGACCTGACATGGTGCCGGCCGGTGCGCGCGGAATCTCTCGATCGTCACGCGAAAACGGTGCGCTTAAGCAACGGTGAATACCTTAGTTACAACATTCTTTTAATCGCTACCGGTGGTCGGGCGCGTCTGCCGGGCGATGCATGGGCGGCCCACCCGCAGGTCTATACCCTGCGCCACTGGCAGGACGCACAGCGGCTGAAGGCGCGCCTGGCAGAGAGTCAAAACCTGGCGATTATCGGCGGAGGCTGGATTGGCCTGGAGATTGCGGCCTCCGCGCGTAAATGTGGCGTCGCCGTGACGCTGTTTGAGCAGCAGCCCGCACTGTGCATGCGTTCGGTGAGCGCCGAGGTATCGCAGCAGCTGGAAACACTTCACCGCGAACAGGGCGTGGATATCCGCACCGGCTGCGGAACGCTGGAGCTGGAAGATAACAATGGTCTGCCGGTCATTCACTGTGACGGCAAGCGTGAAACCTTTGATGCCGTGGTCGTCGGGATCGGTGTTGATCTCAATCTCGAGCTGGCACGTGATGCGGGTCTGCAGACTGAGCGCGGGATCGTGGTGGATGCTCAGGGGCGAACGTCGGATCCGTATATTTTTGCTGCCGGTGATGTGGCCCAGCACCATCACTATGGGCTGTGCATTCAGTCGTGGGCCTTTGCCCAGAATCAGGCGGTTGCCACGGCAAAGGCGATGCTCAATTCCGATGCCCCCGGCTATGACGACGCGCCGTGGCTGTGGTCGGATCAATACCAGCACAACATTCAGATCCTCGGTATTCCGCAGGCCGGCTGCACAACCATTGCCCGGGATAATGCGCTGTTTTTCTCACTGGATGAAAACGGACGGCTGACCCAGCTGGTGGCGTTCAACGATGCGCGTACCGTCAAGCTGGCGAAGCGCTGGATGGCTGCCGGAAGGGATCTGTCCGATGTGCCGCTGGCTGACCCGACTTTTTCACTGATGTCATTGCGATAGCTAACCCGCACCCGTAGGGGGAGACATGACCACATTTGAGACTAACACCGCGCCGGTTGAGGCAAGCGGTGAGGGCACCCGCACGCCCGAAAAAGCGGTGCGCTGGGCCATCCCGCTGTCATTGCTGGCCTGCGTACTGCTGGCATTTTTCGACAAAATCAGCATTGCGGCGCTCTTTTCCGACAGCCATTTCCAGCAGGCGATGGGCATTGATTTTGACACCACGCGCCTCGGCATTCTGATGAGCGCCTTCCTGCTGAGCTACGGCTTCTCATCGGTCTTTTTAAGCGGACTGGGGGACAAGATTGCGCCGCTTCGCCTGCTCACCGGCATGATGGTGGTGTGGTGCGTGCTGATGGTGGCCATGGGATTTACCCATAACTACACGGTCATGATCGTCCTGCGCATTTTGCTGGGCGTGGCAGAAGGGCCGCTGTTTCCGCTGGCGTTTGCCATTGTGCGGCATAACTTCCCACAGCATCTGCAGGCGCGAGCCACCATGTTGTGGCTGCTGGGTACCCCGGTAGGCGCGGCGATTGGCTTCCCTCTTTCTATCTGGCTGCTGAATGCCTTCGGCTGGCAGAGCACCTTCTTTGTGATGGCGATGCTCACCGTGCCGGTGCTGGTGTTCGTGCGCATTGGCCTGCGCGGGATCCGTCTGGGTGCCAAACCGGCTGCGGATCGCGAATCACAGGATGAACGACGTGCCGCGCGGCGCGAGCTGTTTGTCAGCCCGCACTTCTGGATTATCTGCATCTTTAACATCGCGTTTCTCACCTACCTGTGGGGGATCAATGGCTGGCTGCCGGGCTACCTGATTAAAGGGAAAGGCATTCATCTTGAACACGCGGGCTGGCTGTCGTCGATGCCGTTTATTGCCATGCTGGCGGGTGAGGTGATTGGCGCATGGCTTTCTGACCGGGTCGATAAACGCGCGGTGGCCTGCTTTATCTCGATGGCTGGCGCGGGGTTAGGCCTGACGGCGGTCATGCATCTTGATACCCCGCTGGCCGTTATCGCGGCGATGAGCTTTAGCACCTTTATGTGGGGCACCGGTGCGCCGAACATTTTCGCACTGCTGGCGAAGGCTACCCATCCCCGGGTGAGCGCGACGGCGGGCGGTATTTTCAACGGGCTGGGAAACTTTGCGGGCGCGCTGTCGCCGGCGGTGATGGGCGCATTGATCGCCTTCACCCACAGCATGGATTCCGGGCTGATTTTTCTGGCGGTGATGGCGGCGGTGGGCTGCGTCCTGTTACTGCCGCTGCTGAGACGTTACTGAGGAGAGTGTCATGACTGATTCAACCGTAACTGCAAAACCAGGCATTAAACCTGATCATCTGACCATGGAAGAGTGGGTCGAGTCGCGCATTGCGCGCTTTGAAGGGCGTAAATATGACTGGAACGCGCTGAAGTTCCAGGCCGATTTCGATCCTAAATACCGCCGTGCGCAGATGCGCTACATCGGTACCGGGGCAACGGGCGTGGCAAGCGATACCAATACCGTGCCGGCTGAGCACTTTACCTTCTCCACCATGGTGCTGCCGTCGAAGTGCGAGGGACCATTGCATCTGCATGACGACGTGGAAGAGGTGTTCTTCATGCTTAAAGGGCAGATCACGCTGATGATCCAGGACGGCGATCACTACACCGAAACCGTGCTGCGCGAACGCGATCTGATCTCCGTTCCGCCGGGCATCTATCGCGGTCTGTTCAATCATGGTGAAGAAGAGGCGCTGATGTGCGTGATGCTCGGCACCAACAAGCCGGAAATCCCGACCTATCCGGCCGATCACCCGCTGTCGAAAGTGAAGCGGAACTAAGGGGGCGCGATGACGGGCTTTCGTGAACAGGGAAGCGGCATCCCGCTGATGCTGCTCCACGGCATCAGCTCCGGTGCTGCCTCCTGGCATAAACAGATGGCGCTGAACGGTTTTCGCGTGCTGGCGTGGGACATGCCCGGTTATGGCGAAAGCCCGATGCTGGCGGTTGAGCGCGCCAACGCGGGGGATTACGCCGACGCGCTGGCGGCCATGCTGGATCGCGCGGGCGTCTGGCAGGTCGTTCTGGTCGGGCATTCGCTTGGGGCGCTGGTGGCAAGCGCCTTTGCGGCGAAGTATCCCGAACGCGTGCTGCATCTGGTGCTGGCCGATGCCGCGCAGGGTTACGGCCAGGCCGAGCCGGCGCAGCGCGAGCAGGTCTGGCGTAACCGGGAGCAGCAGATGGCGCTTGGGGGCGAGATCCTGGCGCAAACCCGGGCCGCTAAATTATTACGCCCGGGCGCGCGTGAGGACGATATTGCCACCGTTGCGGCGGGCATGCGCAAACTGCGCCCGGAAGGCTACCTCGCTGCCGCATGGATGCTGGCACATGACGATATTCACGGCTGGCTGAAGCGTTACGCCGGTGACTTTGAAGTCTGGTGCGGCGAGCAGGACGCCATTACCCAGCCTGAGCTGGTTCAGGGGCTGGCGCTACGTTACGGCATGCCGTTTACCGCGATTCCCCTGGCCGGGCACGCCAGCTATCTCGATAACGACGCGTTTTTTAATCAACAGCTTTTACGTATCAACGAAGAGGTGCGCGATGAATGCACAAATTGACGGGCGCGTAGCGGTAGTCACCGGCGGTTCTTCTGGCATTGGTTTTGAAACACTGCGCTTGCTGCTGGGCGAGGGGGCAAAAGTGGCGTTCTGTGGCCGCGACCCGGACCGGCTTGCCAGCGCGCATGCGTCGCTGCAAAACGAATTCCCTGATGGCGAGATTTTCTCTCACCGCTGCGACGTGCTGGATGCAGACCAGGTTCAGACCTTTGCCCAGGCCGTTAAGTCCCGCTTTGGCGGGACAGACTTGCTGATTAATAACGCCGGACAGGGGTATGTGGCGCACTTCAATGACACCCCGCGCGAGGCCTGGCTGCATGAAGCCGAACTGAAACTGTTTGGGGTGATTAACCCCGTACAGGCTTTTCAGCTGCAGCTGGAGCAATCGGATATTGCCTCCATTACCTGCGTGAACTCGCTGCTGGCGCTGCAGCCAGAGGAACACATGATTGCCACCTCCGCAGCACGTGCCGCGCTGCTCAATATGACGCTCACGCTCTCGAAAGAGCTGGTGAGTAAGGGCATCCGCGTGAATTCCATTTTGCTTGGCATGGTGGAATCCGGCCAGTGGCGGCGTCGCTTTGAGAACCGGGCGGATAAAAGTCAGAGCTGGCCGCAGTGGACGGCGGATATTGCCCGCAAACGCGGCATTCCGATGGCGCGTCTCGGTAAGCCGCAGGAGCCTGCGCAGGCTCTGCTGTTCCTCGCTTCGCCGCTGGCTTCGTTTACCACCGGTGCGGCGCTGGACGTTTCCGGCGGCTTCTGCCGTCATCTGTAAGGACACATCATGAAAAAAATCATGTTAATCGGCTACGGTGCCATGGCGCAGGCGGTCATTGAGCGTCTGCCCGAGCAGGTTGCCATCGGCTGGATCGTGGCGCGCGAGACGCATCATGCCGCGATTCGCCAGCAGTTTGGCGATGCGGTGGTGGCACTGACCTCGCCCGCATTATGTACGGATACTCCCGATCTGGTGCTGGAATGTGCCAGCCAGCAGGCGGTAGCGCAGTACGGGGAAGCGATTTTACGCCGTGGATGGCATCTGGCGGTGATCTCCACCGGCGCGCTGGCAGACAGCGCGCTGGAACAGCGTCTGCTTAACGCAGGCGGAAAGCTGACGCTGCTCTCCGGGGCGGTGGCGGGCATTGATGGCCTGGCAGCGGCAAAAGAGGGCGGGCTTGAGAAGGTGACCTACCAGTCGCGTAAAAGCCCGGCCAGCTGGCGTGGAAGCTATGCCGAGCAGCTTATCGATCTTAACGCCGTGTCCGAGGCGCAGATCTTCTTTGAAGGCAGCGCACGTGAAGCGGCACGACTGTTTCCGGCCAACGCCAACGTGGCGGCGACCGTGGCACTTGGCGGTGTGGGGATGGATGATACCCGCGTGCAACTGATGGTCGACCCGGCCACTCAACGCAATACCCACACGCTGCACGTCGAAGGGATGTTTGGCGAGTTCCATCTGGAGCTGAGCGGGCTACCGCTTGCCAGCAACCCCAAAACCTCCACCCTGGCGGCACTCAGCGCGGTTCGCGCCTGCCGTGAACTGACGCAGCGCTGAGGAGCGACGATGGACGATCTTAACATTTTCATTGGCGGCAACTGGCGGCGTGGCGGCGGTAACCTGATGCAGAGTCATTTCCCGGCAGACGGTGCGGTGAACGCCACGCTCCACGCGGCAAGCCTGGAGGATCTGCAGGAGGCTATCGACGCCGGAGAGCGCGCGTGGCGCGATCCTGCCTGGCGTAACAGCCTGCCGCATGCGCGTGCGAAGATCCTGCATAAGGTGGCGGATCTGATCGAATCCCGCGCCGATGAACTGGCCCGCATGCAGAGTCGCGACAACGGTAAACCGCTGGCGGAAGCGCGGGGGCTGGTGATGAGCGCGGCAGGCACGGCGCGTTATTTTGCCGCCGCCTGCGAGCTGCTGGAAGGTGAACTGCCGACCCCACGCCAGCCTGATGTGCTTACCCTCAGCCGATATGAACCGCTCGGCGTGGTGGCGGCTATCACGCCCTGGAATTCCCCCATTGCCAGCGAAATGCAGAAAGTGGCGCCGGCCATTGCTGCCGGTAACGCGGTGGTTCTCAAACCAGCCGAAGCCACCCCGCTGATGGCGCTGGAGCTGGCGCGTATTTTTGAGCAGGCAGGCTTACCCGCCGGGCTGCTGAGCGTGCTGCCGGGCAAAGGCTCGGTGATTGGCGATGCGCTGGCGCGTCACCCGAAAGTGCGAAAAATCTCCTTTACCGGTGGCACCACCACGGGCCGTCATCTGGCGCACGTGGCGGCGGAAAAGTTGATCCCGGCTTCGCTGGAACTGGGCGGTAAATCCCCGACCATCGTGCTGGAAGATGCCGACGTTGAGCTGGCTGCGCGCGGGATCTGCTACGGTATTTTCAGCTCGGCAGGTCAGGCCTGTATTGCCGGTTCGCGGCTCTTTATCCATGAGCGCCTTTACGCCCCGCTGATGGCGAGGCTGCTCGAATTAACGCGCGGCCTGCGGGTCGGGCATCCCTTTACCGACGGCACCCATGTGGGACCGCTGATTAACGACGCGCACCGCAAGAGCGTGCAGGCTTACGTTGAACTGGCAAAGCGTGAAGGGGGTCGCGTGCTGTGTGGCGGGGAGAGTCCTGCCGATCCACTGCTGGCAAACGGCAGTTACTTCCAGCCCACCATCATTGAAGGCCTGACCAACAGCGCGCGCGCCTGTCAGGAGGAGATCTTCGGCCCGGTGCTGGTGGCGATGCCCTTTAGCGATGAAGCCGCGTTGATCCGTGAGGCGAATGACTCCGTTTATGGCCTTGCCGCCGGGATCTGGACGCGGGATACCGGGCGCGCCCTGCGCCTGAGCGAGCAGCTTGAAGCGGGCACGGTGTGGATAAACACCTACAAAGTGTTTGCAATTTCGACCCCGTTCGGGGGCTTTAAAGAGAGCGGTCTGGGCCGCGAAAAGGGCATTCAGGGGCTGAAAGCCTGGATGCAGCAAAAGAGCATTTATCTGGCGACGGGTAACAGCGTCAACCACTGGTGCGACTGAGAAAGGGTGAGTAATGAGCGAAATGATAACCGTCGGCGACGCCATCGCCAGAACGCTGGAGCAGTATCAGGTTGAGGCCATCTACGGCGTCATCTCCATCCACAATTTACCCATCGCCGATGCGGTAGGGCAGCGCGGGAATATTCGCTTTGTACCCGCACGTGGCGAAGCGGGGTCGGTCACCATGGCCGATGCCCACGGCCGTTTTTCCGGGCTCGGCGTGGCGCTGACCAGTACCGGCGCCGGGGCGGGTAACGCCGTCGGCGCGCTGGTGGAAGCCATGAATGCCTGCACGCCGCTGCTGCACATCACCGGCCAGGTGGAAAAAGCCTGGCTGGATGCCGACACCGGCTTTATCCACGAAACCCGCGACCAGCTGACCTTCCTGAAGGCCAGCTCAAAACGGGCATACCGCATCAGCAACGCAAACCAGGCGATCGCGATCCTTCACAAGGCCATTCAGGAGGCGCAAACTCCGCCGTGCGGGCCGGTCTCCGTGGAGATCCCGATTGATATTCAGGGGGCGAAAATCCCCGTGTCGCTGATCACCGCTCCGGTGAAACCGACGTCGGTTTCACCGGTTGATATGACAGTTGTCGACACGCTGTGGGCGCAGCTTAAACAGGCCAGACAGCCGCTGCTGTGGCTGGGGGGCGGAGCGCTCGGTAGCGCTGATGCGGTAAAAAAACTGGCGGATGCGGGAGTGACGGTTATTTCCAGCACCCACGCGCGCGGCGTACTGCCGGACAGCCATCGCGCCAGCCTGCGGGCGTTTCATAACTCGCCGTCAGTTGAGGCGTTGATCGCCCAGTGCGACTTTACGCTGGTCGCCGGCTCACGCCTGCGCAGCAACGAAACCCGCTCGTGGACGCTTGAATTACCGCATCCCCGCGTCCAGATTGATATCGACCCCGCGGCGGCGAGCCGCAACTATCTGATGGACACAACCCTTGTGGCCGACTGCGCGGCGCTGTTAACCGCGCTGGCGGCTAAAGCGCAGGGGCGTGAATGGGGCGATGCACAGTGGGATACGCAGGTGCAGCAGGCGCTGGCGAAAGCCGTTGCGGGACTGCGTGAGCAGTGCGGTGCTTATGCGAAGCTCAACGACGCCATCGAGAACGCGCTACCGCAAGATGGCCTGCTGGTTCGTGATATCACCGTTTCCGGAAGCCTGTGGGGCAGCCGTTTGTTCCGCGCCAATGGACCGCTGATGAACATTCACTCGCTGGCAGGCGCCATCGGCATGGGGCTACCGATGGCGATTGGCACGGCGATTGCCAACCCGCAACGCAAAGTGGTGGGGCTGGTGGGCGATGGTGGCGTAAGCCTGAATCTGGGCGAGATGGCAACGCTGGCGCAGGAGAAGGCCAACGTGACGCTGCTGGTGATGAACGACGGGGGTTACGGCGTCATGCGCGGCATTCAGGATAAGTATTTCGGCGGGCGTCAGTATTATAACGAGCTGCATACCCCGGACTTTACACAGCTGGCGCATGCGATGGGGTTACAGGCGTGGAGCGTCGAACGGGCGGAGGATTTTGACGCGGTGATGACCGAAGCGCTTGCCATGCCAGGACCGTCGGTAGTGGAAGTGCGGATGGGACAGATTGGCGCGCTGAAGTTTGCCGGGCCGCCGCAGAAGACGTTGTACTAAGCGTGTTTACCCTCACTCCAGCCCTCTCCTTTAGGGAGAAGGGCGGGTGAGGGGCTTAATCAGAACACGTTAAACGGGTATTCCACGTACGCGCGGATCTCATCCCCGCCCACGTTATAGTCGCTGGCGTTGCTGGACACGCGCAGGACGGAGTAACGGAGTTTCAGTTTCAGATCTTTAGCCGGGCCGTCCTGCACCTGATACTGGAGCTGGTTAAACCATTCATGCTCTTTACCGTTGCTGGTTTCAGAGGTCTTGATGTTGTCACCACGCACGTAAGCTGTGGTCCAGCTCAGGCCTGGTAAACCCAGACCGCCGAAGTCCAGCGCGTAAGAAGCCTGCCATGAGCGCTCGTCTTCGCCGTTGAAATCAGACCAGTAGGAGTTCGCCAGCCAGATGGTATTGCCGCCGTCACCTACGCCACCCTGATCGCGATAGCTGCCATAGTGATAGCCGGTGCTACCGCTGCTCTGCTGATACGCCACCTTGAAGGTATGAATATCCCAGATGTAGCTTGCCGCCAGGCTCCAGATGCTATTGCTGCGTCCGGTATCAAGGCTGTCTGCGTAGCGCTGATCCAGGCGTGAGTTATAGCCGTTGAAATCGAGCACCAGCTGTTGCCCGGTGCTGAACGGCTGTTTGAAGTTCATTCCCAGGTACTGCTTGTTCATCACCTCTTCCACATGAGAGGCATACAGCGCACCGCTGAACTGGTCGTTGAACTGGTAGCTCGCACCGCCGAAGGAGAGGCTCTTCAGGCCGCTGTCGTGGCGGTCGTCACTTTTGCGCTGCTCATCGGTGAAGTAACCGGCGTTCACTTCCAGACCCGCGATCTCTTTTGAGGTCAGCATGGTGCCGGTAAAGCTTTCAAACAGCAGACGGGAATTGTCGGCATTAACAATCGGTAATTCCGGACGCTGGTTACCGTAGCTCAGCACGGTATTGGAAATACGCATTTTTGCTGTGGCGCCAAATTTCGCCAGATCGGATTTAGCCCGGCCATCGTCTTCCTGTTTAAAGAAGTCAATGCCACCTGCGCCGCTCTTTCCACGACCGCCGTCCAGACGCACGCCATACTGGGCAATGCCGTCCACACCGAAGCCAACCAGCCCTTCGGTATAGCCGGATTCAAACGTGGCAACGATGCCCTGACCCCATTCGGCTTTGTCCTGCTGGCCCTGATGATAATCACGGCTGATATACGCATTGCGTAAAAACAGATCTAAATGGCTGTCGTCAACAAACCCTTTGCTGTCGGATTGCTGGCTTGCAACGGCGGGTAATGCGGCGAATAAACTTAACGCAATTAGTGATAATTCTTTTTTCACGGAGGGAACGTCTCTGTCTTAATATTGTAAATTGAATTACTGCGAGCTCGATAATTACCCGAATGGTAAATGATTGCAATAATTATGTGACGAGACGTTTCAGGGCAATAAGCCAGTGTTTGCGCGGCTTAGAAAGGTACTCAAGCGCTATTACCGATATGTGCGGTTAAATTAACAATTCATGCGAAATAAAAAGGAGGCAAATATGCCTCCTTCTGAATTATTTAATTCCGTCTGCGGCCATACGGTCGCGAATATGCTGTGCGCGCTCTTCTGACGCCGGGTGGTCATCAAACATGGAGCTCTGGCGACCGGCTTCCAGTTTGGCCAGTTTTTCGAAGCTGGTGGCTAAACCTGATGGATTAATGCCGCGTTTGCGCAACAGATCGTAGGAGTAGTCATCCGCTTCGGATTCCTGACGCTGCGAGAACTGAGAGTTAACCAGTTTTTCACCCACATCGCCAAGCTGCGACTGTGACAGGCTGCCGACGATACCGCCCGTAGACGCCGCCGCGGCGCGGATGGCGTTAGTGCCTAACGCAACCTGCATGCCTTTCTTCACGTGGCCAAGCGCAACGTGGCCCATTTCATGGCCGATAACCGCTTCAACTTCGTTGTCGGTCATCATATCCATCAGCCCGCTGTAAACGCGGATGCAGCCGTTCGCCATCGCGAAGGCGTTTACATCTTTGGCCATGTACACCTTATAGTTCACCGGCTGGCCATTAATGTTATCACCCAGCGCGGAGGCTATCTTATTCAGACGCTGCGTGTAGGTACTATTGGCCGGGGCAAGCGTGGCTTTTCCGTCCATATCTTTACAGGCCTGGTCGCTCAGCGCTTTAACCTGTGCGTCGCTCAGGGAGTAGGCCTGAAAGGCTTCTGCGCCTGAGGACATCAGGCCGTTAGAATCCATATTCTGACAGCCGCTCAGCAGGAGCGTTGTACCCAGGGCCAGCACTATTGCACGCATTTTCATGATGTCGCTTCCGTACTCGTTAATCTGAATAAAATCTGAAAAGTGCACCGGCAACGAAGCCGGGGTCGGGCTAAGTATAAGGAATATCTACGGGGCCGGGCGAGCAGATTGCGCAACATGCGAGCATGATCCAGAGATTTCTTAAGCTGCAAAAGAATGCTCCATGTACATGACATGCCGCTTGGGTTACATTGTTGGCACTTTTTTCCGGCGTAGCCCAAAACGCGCTGTCGTCAAGGGCATGGCCTTTAACAGTCCGATCTGGAGTTAAAATGTCCTCACGTAAAGAGCTTGCTAATGCTATTCGTGCGCTGAGCATGGACGCAGTACAGAAAGCCAAATCCGGCCACCCGGGCGCCCCTATGGGGATGGCTGATATCGCCGAAGTCCTGTGGCGCGATTTCCTGAACCACAACCCGCAGAACCCTTCCTGGGCTGACCGCGACCGTTTCGTGCTGTCTAATGGCCACGGCTCAATGCTGATCTATAGCCTGCTGCACCTCACTGGCTACGATCTGCCAATTGAAGAGCTGAAAAACTTCCGCCAGCTGCACTCCAAAACGCCAGGTCACCCGGAAGTGGGTTACACCGCAGGTGTAGAAACCACCACCGGCCCGCTGGGTCAGGGTATTGCTAACGCGGTGGGTATGGCGATTGCCGAGAAAACCCTGGCCGCGCAGTTCAACCGTCCAGGCCATGACATTGTTGACCACTTCACCTACGCATTCATGGGCGACGGCTGCATGATGGAAGGCATTTCTCACGAAGTGTGCTCCCTGGCAGGTACCCTGAAGCTGGGCAAACTGGTTGCGTTCTATGACGACAACGGCATCTCCATCGACGGTCACGTTGAAGGCTGGTTCACTGACGACACCGCGAAGCGTTTCGAAGCTTACGGCTGGCACGTTGTGCGTGGCGTTGACGGTCACGATGCTGACTCGATTAAACGTGCAGTAGAAGAAGCGCGCGCTGTGACGGACAAGCCGTCACTGCTGATGTGCAAAACCATCATTGGTTTCGGTTCCCCGAACAAAGCGGGTACCCACGATTCTCACGGTGCGCCACTGGGCGACGCGGAAATCGCACTGACGCGCGAAGCGCTGGGCTGGAAATATCCTGCTTTCGACATCCCATCTGAAATTTACGCGCAGTGGGATGCTAAAGAAGTGGGTCAGGCGAAAGAATCCGCATGGAATGAGAAGTTCGCTGCCTATGCGAAAGCCTTCCCACAGGAAGCGGCTGAATTTACCCGTCGTATGAAGGGTGACATGCCGTCTGACTTCGACGCCAAAGCGAACGAGTTCATTGCTAAACTGCAGGCGAACCCATCCAAAATCGCCAGCCGTAAAGCCTCTCAGAATGCGATTGAAGCGTTCGGTCCGCTGCTGCCAGAATTCCTGGGCGGCTCCGCTGACCTGGCGCCATCTAACCTGACAATCTGGTCTGGTTCTAAAGCAATCAACGAAGACACTGCCGGTAACTACATCCACTACGGTGTGCGTGAATTCGGTATGACCGCGATTGCGAACGGTATCTCCCTGCACGGTGGTTTCCTGCCGTACACCTCTACTTTCCTGATGTTTGTCGAGTACGCGCGTAACGCCGTGCGTATGGCTGCGCTGATGAAACAGCGTCAGGTGATGGTCTACACCCACGACTCCATCGGTCTGGGCGAAGATGGTCCAACTCACCAGCCGGTAGAGCAGGTGGCTTCCCTGCGCGTGACGCCAAACATGAGCACATGGCGTCCATGTGACCAGGTTGAGTCCGCCGTGGCGTGGAAATACGGTGTTGAGCGTCAGGACGGCCCAACCGCACTGATCCTCTCCCGTCAGAACCTGGCACAGCAGGAGCGTACTCCAGAGCAGCTGGCGAACATCGCTCGTGGTGGTTACGTGCTGAAAGATTGCGCGGGTCAGCCAGAGCTGATCTTCATCGCGACCGGTTCTGAAGTTGAGCTGGCTGTTGCCGCATGGGAAAAACTGTCTGCCGAAGGCGTTAAAGCGCGCGTGGTTTCCATGCCGTCTACCGATGCGTTCGACAAGCAGGATGCCGCCTACCGCGAATCCGTACTGCCTAAAGCCGTTACCGCGCGCGTGGCAGTAGAAGCAGGTATCGCTGACTACTGGTTCAAATATGTGGGCCTGAACGGCGCAATCGTCGGCATGACCACCTTCGGTGAATCTGCTCCGGCAGAGCTGCTGTTCGAAGAGTTCGGCTTCACCGTTGAAAACGTTGTCGCGAAAGCAAAAGAACTGCTGTAATTGTTTGTAGGGGAGGGGCGCGAGCCCCTGTCCGTGCTCTCACTGAGAAGAGGGCGCAAACACCCTAAACGGTAACCTTTGGGTTACCGTTTTGTTTTTTTCACGCTATCCGCCTTATATGTCCACTATTCCTCAAACATGTAACGTTCCTGTGAATTATTCCATCCAAAATGTGACGCAAGTCATATAGCTCGCTTATTGCTCTGGACAGACATTCCTTTTATTCCCTGATTCGCTTATTCTAGCTGAAGCGTTTCAGTCGATTAAATGTTCGACAATTGACCAATCAATCGCAGTTTGTGACAGCAAGGATTCCCCTTCGGGCGTAGCTGGATTACTCTTTCAGCCACCTCAAACTCAGGGATAGCTTTGCAGGAGATCTATGACCGTACGCGTAGCGATTAATGGCTTCGGTCGCATCGGGCGTAACGTGGTTCGTGCTTTATATGAATCCGGGCGTCGGGCGGAAATAACCGTGGTGGCTATCAACGAACTGGCGGATGCTGCGGGCATGGCGCATTTGTTGAAATATGACACCAGCCACGGACGCTTTGCCTGGGATGTTCGCCAGGAAAGAGATCAGCTGTTTGTCGGCGACGATGCTATCCGCGTGCTGCATGAGAGCAGTATTGCCGGGCTACCGTGGCGTGAACTGGGTGTGGATATCGTACTTGACTGTACTGGCGTATACGGTAACCGCGAGCATGGCGAAGCGCATCTGACAGCAGGTGCGAAAAAAGTCCTGTTTTCCCATCCTGGCAGCAACGACCTCGACGCGACCGTCGTATTTGGCGTGAATCAGCATGAGCTGCAAGCCGAACACCGCATTGTTTCCAACGCCTCCTGCACCACCAACTGCATTATTCCGGTCATCAAACTGTTAGACGATGCGTATGGCATTGAATCCGGCACCGTAACCACGATTCATTCAGCGATGCACGATCAGCAGGTGATTGACGCCTACCATCCGGACTTACGACGCACGCGAGCCGCGAGCCAGTCAATCATTCCGGTGGACACAAAACTGGCGGCAGGTATCACCCGTTTTTTCCCGCAGTTTAACGATCGTTTTGAAGCAATTGCCGTACGTGTACCGACGATTAACGTCACCGCAATTGACCTGAGCGTGACGGTGAAAAAACCGGTAAAAGCCTGTGAAGTCAACCTGTTGCTGCAAAAAGCGGCACAGGGGGCATTTCATGGTATAGTTGACTATACGGAATTACCGTTGGTCTCAGTAGATTTTAACCACGACCCGCACAGCGCCATTGTCGATGGCACTCAAACGCGCGTCAGTGGCGCACACCTTATCAAGACGCTGGTCTGGTGTGATAACGAATGGGGCTTTGCTAACCGAATGCTCGACACCACGTTAGCAATGGCCGCTCAAGGTTTCAGGTAAGACGCATCGTGCGTCTGCAAAACTTTAAGAATCAACGAGAGGATTCACCATGTCTGTAATTAAGATGACCGATCTGGATCTGGCTGGTAAACGCGTTTTCATCCGTGCTGATCTGAACGTACCGGTTAAAGATGGCAAAGTGACCAGCGACGCGCGTATCCGTGCATCTCTGCCAACCATCGAACTGGCTCTGAAGCAGGGCGCTAAAGTGATGGTGACCTCCCACCTGGGTCGTCCAACTGAAGGCGAGTACAATGAAGAGTTCTCTCTGCTGCCAGTTGTTAATTACCTGAAAGACAAACTGTCCAACCCGGTTCGCCTGGTAAAAGATTACCTGGACGGCGTAGACATCGCTGCCGGTGAACTGGTTGTTCTGGAAAACGTTCGCTTCAACAAAGGCGAAAAGAAAGACGACGAAGCGCTGTCCAAAAAATACGCTGCACTGTGTGACGTATTCGTGATGGATGCCTTCGGTACTGCTCACCGTGCGCAGGCTTCAACCCACGGTATCGGTAAATTCGCAGACGTTGCGTGTGCCGGTCCTCTGCTGGCTGCTGAGCTGGACGCACTGGGTAAAGCGCTGAAAGAACCTGCTCGTCCAATGGTTGCAATCGTTGGTGGTTCTAAAGTTTCTACCAAACTGACCGTACTGGATTCCCTGTCTAAAATCGCTGACCAGCTGATCGTTGGCGGTGGTATCGCGAACACCTTCGTGGCGGCACAAGGCCATAACGTCGGTAAATCCCTGTACGAAGCGGATCTGGTTGACGAAGCAAAACGTCTGCTGACCACCTGCGATATCCCGGTTCCAACGGATGTTCGCGTCGCGACTGAGTTCTCTGAAACAGCGACTGCGACCCTGAAATCTGTTAACGACATCAAAGATGATGAGCAGATTCTGGACCTGGGCGACGTTTCTGCACAGAAACTGGCTGAAATCCTGAAAAACGCGAAAACTATCCTGTGGAATGGTCCTGTTGGCGTGTTCGAATTCCCGAACTTCCGCAAAGGTACTGAAATCGTTGCTAACGCTATCGCAGACAGCGAAGCGTTTTCTATCGCAGGCGGCGGTGATACGCTGGCAGCAATCGACCTGTTCGGTATTTCTGACAAGATCTCCTACATCTCCACTGGTGGCGGCGCATTCCTCGAGTTCGTGGAAGGCAAAGTACTGCCAGCAGTAGCAATGCTCGAAGAGCGCGCTAAGAAGTAAGCCATTCAAGGGCAGGGAAACCTGCCCAATTTTCAGCGCGCTTTAAGAGCTCGCACCTTTTCTAACGGCCGAAGATACAGGACTAAGCAACATGTCTAAAATTTTTGATTTCGTAAAACCTGGCGTGATCACTGGTGATGACGTTCAGAAAGTGTTCCAGGTAGCTAAAGAAAACAACTTCGCTCTGCCAGCAGTTAACTGCGTTGGGACCGACTCCATTAACGCCGTACTGGAAGCTGCTGCAAAAGTTAAAGCACCGGTTATCGTTCAGTTCTCTAACGGTGGCGCAGCATTCATCGCTGGTAAAGGCGTGAAAACTGACGTTCCTCAGGGCGCGGCAATCCTGGGCGCAATCTCTGGTGCGCACCATGTACACCAGATGGCTGAACATTACGGTGTTCCGGTTATCCTGCACACTGACCACTGCGCGAAGAAACTGCTGCCGTGGATCGATGGTCTGCTGGACGCCGGTGAAAAACACTTCGCTGCAACCGGCAAACCGCTGTTCTCTTCTCACATGATCGACCTGTCTGAAGAGTCCCTGCACGAAAACATCGAAATCTGCTCTAAGTACCTGGCGCGCATGGCCAAAATGGACATGACCCTGGAAATCGAACTGGGTTGCACCGGTGGTGAAGAAGACGGCGTGGACAACAGCCACATGGACGCTTCTGCACTGTACACCCAGCCAGAAGACGTTGATTACGCTTACACCGAGCTGAGCAAAATCAGCCCACGCTTCACCATCGCAGCGTCCTTCGGTAACGTACACGGCGTTTACAAACCAGGTAACGTGGTTCTGACCCCAACTATCCTGCGTGATTCTCAGGAATACGTTTCTAAGAAACACAACCTGCCGCACAACAGCCTGAACTTCGTCTTCCACGGCGGTTCCGGTTCTTCTGCTCAGGAAATCAAAGACTCCGTAAGCTACGGCGTAGTGAAAATGAACATCGATACCGACACCCAGTGGGCAACATGGGACGGTATCCTGCAGTACTACAAAACGAACGAAGCTTACCTGCAGGGCCAGCTGGGCAACCCGAAAGGCGAAGACCAGCCGAACAAGAAATACTACGATCCACGTGTATGGCTGCGTGCTGCGCAGACTTCCATGGTGGCGCGTCTGGAGCAGGCTTTCAAAGAACTGAACGCGGTTGACGTTCTGTAATTTAAGCAGCTCATAGCATCAGAAGGCCCGCAAATGCGGGCCTTTTTTTATGCTTTTTCAATGGTCTGCCCGGTCCGTTTATGTGATCTGTTTGGCAAAACCGGTCCTTTTTGTTTACCCTTTACTGACCTGCCTGTCTCCATGGGGGATGGATTTTGTGTTTTTGGGATAACAAAAGGAAGACTAAATGGAACAACTCGATGTTGTAGACAGCATCAATAATGCCGGTAACTGGCTGGTGCGCAACCAGGCGCTGCTGCTGAGCTATGCCGTTAACATCGTCGCGGCGATTGCCATCATCATCGTCGGGATGATCGTGGCGCGTATCGTATCAAACGCCGTAAACCGCGTGATGCTGGCGCGTCACATTGACGCCACTGTGGCTGACTTCCTCTCTGCACTGGTGCGCTACGGTATTATTGCCTTTACGCTGATTGCTGCACTGGGGCGTGTTGGCGTACAGACTGCCTCGGTGATTGCTGTTCTCGGTGCCGCCGGTCTGGCCATTGGTCTGGCGCTGCAGGGGTCGCTCTCGAACCTGGCAGCGGGTGTGTTGCTGGTAACCTTCCGTCCGTTCCGCTCTGGCGAGTACGTTGACCTGGGCGGTATTGCCGGCACAGTACTGCAGGTGCAGATTTTCTCAACCACCCTGCGAACTGTTGATGGCCGTATCGTGGTGGTACCGAACGGGAAAATCATCGCGGGCAACATCATTAACTTTTCCCGCGAGCCAGTGCGTCGTAACGAGCTGATTATCAGCGTGGCGTATGACTCTGATATCGATCAGGTGAAATCGCTGATCGCCAATATCATCGCCTCCGACGATCGTATTCTGAAAGATAAAGAGCAGACCGTTCGCCTGAACGAGTTGGGGGCATCCTCCATCAACTTTGTCGTGCGCATCTGGAGCAAAAGCAGCGATCTGCAAAACGTTTACTGGGATGTTCTGGAACGTATCAAACGTGATTTTGATGCCAACGGGATCAGCTTCCCGTATCCACAGATGGACGTGAACCTTAAACGCGAGAAAGAAGCCGAGTAATCCTCTTCCTCAGCAGGCCCGGTGAGCGGCAACGCCACCGGGCCTTTTTATTAGCAATACTAATCACCAATTAATATTATCAATTTCCTCTAATAAGGTTCTCGCAGTATAGTCAGCTCCCAGGACAACTTGCTGAGAATTTATTCATGTTATCTTATTATTTTCAAGGCCTTGCATTAGGTGCGGCGATGATCCTTCCCCTTGGCCCGCAGAACGCGTTCGTGATGAACCAGGGCATTCGCCGTCAGTATCATCTTATGATTGCCCTGCTGTGCGCGGTGAGCGATTTGCTGCTGATCTGCGCCGGAATCTTTGGCGGCAGTGCGTTGCTGATGCAGTCTCCCTGGCTGCTGGCGCTGGTGACCTGGGGTGGGGTAGCGTTCCTGCTGTGGTATGGGTTTGGGGCGCTGAAAACGGCAATGAGCAGCAATCTCGAACTGGCGAGCGCCGAGGTCATGAAGCAGGGCCGCTGGAAGATTATCGTCACCATGCTGGCGGTCACCTGGCTCAACCCGCACGTTTATCTGGATACCTTTGTGGTGCTGGGCAGCCTGGGCGGGCAGCTCGACGTTGAGCCAAAACGCTGGTTTGCCCTGGGTACCGTCAGCGCCTCATTCCTGTGGTTCTTCGGTCTCGCGATTCTGGCGGCATGGCTGGCCCCGCGTCTGCGTACCGCTAAAGCCCAGCGGATCATCAACACGCTGGTGGGCGTGGTGATGTGGTTTATTGCCTTTCAGCTGGCAAAAGAGGGGATTCATCATGTTCAGGAATTGCTCAACTAAGCGTTGTCTTATGGACAACTGAGCGAGAGCCGCTAAGCTTGCTGGCATGCGCCCTGTTGTTGGGCACTCTTCGCAACATGGAGGAATGACAGTGAAGTTTAAAGTGATGGCCCTGGCGGCATTAGTGAGTTTAGGTGCGGTGTCGGTGCAGGCAAGTGAATTGCCTGATGGCCCGCACATCGTCACTTCAGGCACCGCAAGCGTGGATGCGGTACCCGATGTTGCAACGCTGGCAATTGAAGTGAACGTGGCCGCGAAAGATGCCGCTTCTGCCAAGAAGCAGGCTGACGATCGTGTTGCGCAATATCTCTCTTTCCTGGAGCAGAACGGTGTCGCTAAAAAAGACATCAGCTCTGCCAACCTGCGTACCCAGCCTGATTACGACTACCAGAACGGTAAAAGCATCCTGAAAGGCTACCGTGCCGTGCGCACCGTTGAAGTGACCGTGCGTCAGCTCGATAAACTGAACTCGCTGCTGGATGGCGCGCTGAAAGCGGGTCTGAACGAAATTCGTTCCGTCTCACTGGGCGTTGCGCAACCGGAAAAATACAAAGACCAGGCGCGTAAAGCCGCCATTGATGATGCAATCCATCAGGCGCAACAGCTGGCGTCCGGATTCAACAGTAAGCTCGGTCCGGTATACAGCGTGCGTTACCATGTCTCAAATTATCAGCCAAGCCCGATGGTACGGATGATGAAGGCCGACGCGGCGCCGGTGTCTGCTCAGGAAACTTATGAGCAGCCGACGATTCAGTTCGACGATCAGGTTGATGTGGTATTCCAGCTGCAGCCGACCCAAAGTCAGCAGACTGAGCCGGCAAAAGCGCAGTAATCTGTCTTCACAATTCCCCTCTCCCGTCAGGAGAGGGGAATTGTTCCTTAATCCTGTCTCAACACCTTATGTCCATACGCCAGCAGCGCGTCGGTGACGTTGCGCATCATGCGGCTTTCTGGCGCAAAACGGTGCCAGTAGAGCATCCGGCGCTGATACAGCCCCGGCGTTAAGTCAATCAGCTCACCGCTTTTCAACTCTTTCTCTATCTGCAGGTGCGGGATCATACAGCAGGTGGTGCCCTGACGTGCGAGCTGCACAAACGCTTCAGACGAGTTCACGATATGACATGGCACGCTGCCCGGCGGCAGATCGAAGTTTTGCTGCAGGAAGGCCTGATGCATATCGTCCAGATGGTCGAACGCTACCGCAGGGGCTTTCAGCAGCGCGGCGCGGGTGACGCCGTTCGGGAAGTAGCGCTCGGCAAACGCTTTTGAGCCGACAAACAGGTAGTCCAGTGCGCCCAGCTGATCGACAAGACAGCTCGGCAGCGCCTGAGGCTGGATACTGACTGCCCCAACCACTTCACCGCGTCGCAGGCGCTCCTGCGTACGGGTTTCATCTTCAACCTGCAGATTCAGGCGAATCGGGGAGTCAGCTAACACCGGCGCAAGGGCCGGCAACAGCCAGGTTGCCAGACTGTCGGCGTTCACCGCCAGCGAGAGCAGCAGCGGCGTTGAGCCGGTCTGTTCGTCGCCCAGCCACTCATCTTCGAGCAGTTCAACCTGGCGCAGCAGGGCGAGGAGCTTTTGTCCTTGCTCCGTTGGACGCGGTGGAACAGTACGTACCAGCAGAGGCTGCCCGAACATGTTCTCCAGCTGCTTGATGCGTTGTGATACGGCGGACTGAGTGATACAAAGCTTTTGCGCTGCGCGCTCAAAACCGCGTTCACGAATAACTGCATCAAGTGCCTGTAGTGTTCTGTAGTCCGGACGTTTCATTGCTCTGGCTGACTCCTTAATTTTGCTTAATCTGCACTATGACACAATTTTCCCTTCGTGGCAGACGAAATCCACCCGACGTGTTCTATAATGCGGCCTACGTTTTCACACCACAGGCTAAACGATCATGACGCAGGATGAACTGAAAAAAGCAGTAGGATGGGCCGCTCTCCAGTATGTGCAACCGGGTACCATTGTCGGTGTTGGTACGGGCTCGACGGCGGCACACTTTATCGATGCGCTGGGCACGATGAAAGGGCAGATCGAGGGCGCAGTTTCCAGCTCCGACGCTTCCACGGAAAAGCTGAAAAGCCTTGGCATCACCGTTTTCGATCTGAATGAAGTTGACCGTCTTGGCATCTACGTTGATGGCGCGGATGAAATCAACGGCCATATGCAGATGATCAAAGGCGGCGGTGCGGCGCTGACGCGTGAAAAAATCATCGCCTCCGTGGCGGATAAATTCATCTGTATCGCCGATGCGTCAAAGCAGGTTGATATCCTGGGTAAATTCCCGCTGCCGGTAGAAGTGATCCCAATGGCGCGTAGCGCTGTGGCGCGTGAACTGGTGAGACTGGGTGGACGCCCGGAATATCGTCAGGGCGTCATCACTGATAACGGCAACGTGATCCTCGACGTTCACGGCCTGGAAATTCTCGACGCCATTGCGCTGGAAAATGCCATTAACGGTATTCCAGGCGTAGTGACTGTAGGGTTATTCGCCAACCGTGGCGCGGATGTCGCGCTGATCGGCACGGCAGATGGCGTGCAAACCATCGTAAAATGATCTGATGGGGGGAGCCCTCCCCCCGCTAAAAAAATTTTGAAAAGCTAAATTCGGTGACTTGTGTCACGCTTTTTACCTCTCGTTTGCCGATCCTGCCGCATTCGCAAATTTCTACAGCATTTTCCTCTGTCATTTTGCTCTGTATGACTTTTCTTCAGAGTGCCGACGCAAACGTTCATATTGCTGCAATAGTTTTTTTTGATATGTTGGCTACAGCGGATTTAAATCCAGCACAACATCAGTTCAGACAAAAACAGGGTCGGGTAAGGTAAATGGCAAAGGTATCACTGGAGAAAGACAAGATTAAATTCCTGCTGGTTGAGGGCGTGCATCAGAAAGCGCTTGATAGCCTTCGTGCAGCAGGTTACACCAACATCGAATTTCACAAAGGCGCGCTGGACACCGAAGAGCTGAAAGCGTCCATCCGTGATGCCCATTTCATTGGCCTGCGATCCCGTACCCAACTGACTGAAGACGTGATTGCCGCGGCGGAAAAGTTGGTTGCCATCGGCTGTTTCTGCATCGGTACCAACCAGGTTGATCTGAATGCCGCCGCAAAACGCGGTGTGCCTGTCTTTAACGCCCCGTTCTCCAACACCCGTTCCGTGGCGGAGTTAGTGATTGGCGAGCTGCTGCTGTTGCTGCGTGGTATTCCGGAAGCTAACGCCAAAGCGCACCGCGGCGTGTGGAACAAACTGGCTGCGGGTTCATACGAAGCCCGTGGTAAAAAACTCGGTATCATCGGCTATGGTCACATCGGTACTCAGCTGGGGATCCTGGCTGAATCCCTGGGTATGCATGTCTATTTTTATGATATCGAAAGCAAACTGCCGTTGGGCAACGCCACCCAGGTTCAACATCTCTCTGACCTGCTGAACATGAGCGACGTGGTCAGCCTGCACGTGCCGGAAAATGCGTCAACGAAAAACATGATGGGTGCTGAGGAACTGGCGCTGATGAAGCCAGGTTCACTGCTGATCAACGCCGCGCGCGGTACGGTTGTCGATATTCCTGCGCTGTGCGATGCGCTGAAGCGTAAGCATCTGGCGGGGGCGGCAATCGACGTCTTCCCGACTGAGCCTGCTACCAACAGCGATCCGTTCACCTCTCCGCTGTGCGAATTCGACAACGTGATCCTGACGCCGCACATCGGCGGCTCGACGCAGGAAGCGCAGGAAAATATCGGTCTGGAAGTCGCGGGCAAGCTGAGCAAATACTCCGACAACGGTTCTACGCTCTCTGCCGTGAACTTCCCGGAAGTGTCTCTGCCGTTGCACGGTGGCCGTCGTCTGCTGCACATCCATGAAAACCGTCCGGGCGTGCTGACTGCGATCAACCAGATCTTTGCCGAGCAGAGCGTCAACATTGCCGCACAGTATCTGCAAACGAACTCTCAGATGGGTTACGTGGTGATTGATATTGAAGCGGACGAAGATGTAGCGGAAAAAGCGCTGCAAAGCATGAAGGCTATTCCGGGTACCATTCGTGCCCGTCTGCTGTACTGATTCTGTTTCTGTGAGCATAAAGCCGGGTCGCTACCCGGCTTTATTTTACCAGCGCCAGGTTTTGCCCGGCGTCACTACCGCAGGCAGCGGAATATCCCACTTCTCTACCGGCAAGGCTTCCACGCCCTGACAGTCATGTGCGTACCCCACAGGCTGTAAATGATACTGCTGCCAGTTTTGCAGCGTCCTGTCATAAAAACCGCCACCCATCCCTAAGCGCTGACCCTGCTCATCAAACGCCACCAGCGGCGTGATCAGCACATCCAGTTCTGATAGGGGGAGGACGTCGCGGACGTCGAGTTTTGGTTCGGTGATTTTCAGACGATTCACCACCAGTTCGCTGTGCGGATGGTAATGTAAAAACAGCAAATTTCCCCGGCTAAACGGATGCAGCACCGGCAGGTACACTCTTTTCCCGGCGCGCCACAGCTGTTCGATCAGCGGTTGAGTATCCAGCTCGCCATCAAACGAGAGGAACAGGGCGACGGTACGCGCCATCACAACAGGGGGATAGGCCATCATACGGGCTGCGCCTTGCTGGGCAAACTGTGCTTGCTGTTCGGGAGTTAACGCACGACGGCGTTGACGCATGAGCTGACGGATGTCCTGGCGTGAGGAAGAGACTTCAGGGAGTTGGGTCATGGTAGTCGGTAGAAGAAAAAGAGAGGGAATCTCCGAGATGCCGCCGCAGGCTGTAACCCTTGAACCCTTGGTTCAAGGTGAATGTGTCGTCACAGTTTTAAGGCTTCTCGGACGGGCCGAGCATGCTCACCAACCGTGGAGCGCCACATTCTTGTGGTATGAAATATCGGCTCAGGGGACTGGCCCGCTTGCGAACATCTCAGAGAAATTTTGTCTTCACAGTTACTCTACCATAGTCAACTGAGAAGTGTTATTCAAACTTTGGTCCCGGTCTTTCGGGATTGCGACCTTGATCAAGCAATGCCTGTTCAATGGTCTGCTGGAGCATTTTAATGCGCTGCTCCATGCTTGCCGCGTAATCGCGGGTCTTCGCTTTTTCCTGAGTCAGTTCATAACTGATGTTCAACGCGGCGATGAAAACCAGCTGCTCAGTATTTGTGACTCTAGTGCGTTCTTTGAGATCTTGCAACCGCTGATTCAAATCGTCCGCAGCCTGATTCAAGGCATCCCTTTGTTCAGGCGGACAATTCACTCGCAGTGAACGGCCAAAAATCTGGAGATCGACGGGTTGTGCAGACATGCCACCTTCCTGCTGATTGACTGCGCTGCCTTCGCTTACTGCCCCGGGGGCTGCGAAGGGGCGACACTATAGCTACCCTGATGTGAAGATACAAGCCCTTTTCTGGTATCACCAGGGTCCAAAGTGGTAGCATATCATGAATATTCCTCCCAACGATGACGAATGCGCATGTCTATACAGAACGAAATGCCTGGTTACAAGGATTTAAACCAGTTACTGAACCAGCAGGGAGTCGGTTTAACCTCTGCGGAAATGCACGGTCTGATCAGTGGCATGCTGTGCGGCGGAAACAGCGACAGCTCATGGCAGCCGCTGATCCACGACCTGACGAACGAAGGGCTGGCGTTTGGTCACGAGCTGGCGGAAGCCGTGCGTAAAATGCACTCCGCGATCAGCGATTCGCTGGAAGACGATGGCTTCCTTTTTCAGCTTTATCTGCCTGAAGGTGATGACGTCAGCGTCTTCGATCGTGCCGATGCGCTCGCAGGTTGGGTCAACCACTACCTGTTGGGGCTGGGCGTCACGCAGCCGAAACTCGATAAAGTGACCGGCGAAGCGGGTGAGGCGATCGACGATCTGCGTAACATTGCGCAGTTGGGCTACGATGAAGACGAAGACCAGGAAGAGCTGGAAATGTCTCTCGAAGAGATCATCGAATACGTTCGCGTTGCTGCTTTGCTGTGCCACGACCACTTTACGCGTTCGCAGCCGACCGCGCCGGAAGTCCGCAAGCCAACCTTACATTAAGAAAAATAACGCACAGGAGGGTGTCATGGTTATCTCAAATCAAGAGTATTCGCGCCGTCGTCAGGCGCTGCTGGCCAATATGCAGCCGGGCAGCGCCGCGCTGATTTTTGCTGCGCCAGAAGTGACGCGCAGCGCCGACAGCGAATACCCCTATCGCCAGAGCAGCGATTTCTGGTACTTCACCGGCTTCAACGAGCCGGAAGCGGTACTGGTGCTGATTAAGAGTAATGACACCCACAACCACAGCGTGATTTTTAACCGCGTACGCGATCTCACTGCCGAAATCTGGTTCGGCCGCCGCTTAGGGCAAGAGGCTGCGCCAGAGAAGCTGGGGGTGGATCGGGCGCTGGCATTCAGTGAAATCAACCAGCAGCTCTATCAACTGCTCAATGGCCTGGATGTGCTTTACCACGCGCAGGGCGAGTATGCGTATGCCGATGAGATTGTCTTTACCGCTCTGGATAAGCTGCGCAAAGGTTCGAGGCAGAATCTGTCCGCGCCAGCCACCCTGACGGACTGGCGTCCGGTGGTGCATGAGATGCGTCTGTTCAAATCCCCGGAAGAGCTGGACGTGATGCGCCGCGCGGGTGAAATCAGTGCGCTGGCACACACCCGTGCCATGGAGAAATGCCGCCCGGGAATGTTTGAATACCAGCTGGAAGGGGAGATTCATCACGAATTTAACCGCCACGGCGCGCGTTATCCTTCATACAACACCATTGTCGGCGGCGGTGAAAACGGCTGCATTCTGCACTACACCGAAAACGAAAGTGCGCTGCGCGACGGGGATCTGGTGTTGATTGACGCCGGATGCGAATTCCAGGGGTATGCGGGCGATATTACCCGTACGTTCCCGGTGAACGGTAAATTCACCCCCGCACAGCGCGCGGTGTATGACATCGTCCTCGAATCGCTCGAGACGGCGCTCAGGCTGTACCGTCCAGGCACGTCCATTCAGGAAGTGACCGGCGAAGTGGTACGCATCATGATCACCGGTCTGGTGAAGCTCGGTATTCTGAAAGGCGACGTGGATACCCTGATTACCGAGAACGCACATCGTCCGTACTTTATGCACGGCCTGAGCCACTGGCTGGGGCTGGATGTGCATGACGTGGGGGCATACGGTGCCGATCGTTCCCGCGTGCTGGAGCCAGGCATGGTATTAACGGTTGAGCCGGGGCTGTATATCGCGCCGGATGCCGACGTGCCGGAAGCATACCGTGGGATTGGCATTCGTATCGAAGACGATATCGTCATTACCGAAACCGGCAACGAAAACCTGACCGCCAGCGTCGTGAAAAATGCTGACGATATCGAGGCGCTGATGGCAGCGGCACGCGTATGAGCGTGATTATCGTTGGCGGCGGGATGACCGGAGCCACGCTGGCACTGGCCATCTCGCATTTTACGCAGGGAAAACTGCCGGTGCATCTGGTGGAGGCCGTTGCGCCAGAGGCCTCTGATCACCCCGGTTTTGATGCCCGCGCCATTGCACTGGCGCAGGGTACCTGTCAGCAACTCTCACGCATTGGCATCTGGCAGGCGATAGCCGACTGTGCGACGGCGATTAAAACCGTTCACGTCAGCGATCGCGGTCATGCCGGTTTCGTTACCCTGGATGCGCATGATTACCGTATAGATGCGCTGGGCCGGGTTGTGGAGCTGCACGACGTCGGGTTACGCCTGTTCCGCCTGCTTAAGGATGCGCCAGGCGTGACCCTGCATTGCCCGGCGCGTGTGGCCAGCTTTAGCCGCAGTGACGCGTCGGTCAACGTGGTGCTGGATAACGGTACCGTCCTTGAAGGCCAGCTTCTGGTAGCGGCAAACGGTTCGCGCTCTTCGCTCGGCACGCAGTGCGGCGTGGAGTGGGGACAACAGCCCTACGGGCAGGTGGCCATCATTGCTAACGTTTCGACAGCGGGCGCTCACAACGGCCGCGCTTTTGAGCGTTTCACGCAGCATGGCCCGCTGGCGATGCTGCCCATGTCCCACGATCGCAGTTCGCTGGTGTGGTGCCATCCGCAGGACAACGCGGCTGAGATACAGACCTGGTCTGACGAACGTTTTTGTACCGAGCTGCAAAAAGCCTTTGGCTGGCGGCTGGGACGTATTACCCACGCGGGAAAGCGGAGCGTATACCCGTTGTCGCTGACCACCGCCTCGCAGTCTATCTCCCATCGCATGGCGCTGGTCGGCAATGCCGCGCAGACATTGCATCCCATCGCCGGGCAGGGGTTTAACCTCGGGCTTCGCGACGTGATGAGCCTGGCAGAAACGCTTTCGCAGGCGTGGAGCGAGCAAAAAGACTGTGGTGCCTGGTCGGTGCTCAGCCATTACCAGAAGCGACGCCGGGCAGATAAAGAGGCGACGATTGGTGTGACGGATGGTCTGGTGCACCTGTTTGCCAATCGCTGGGCACCCCTGGTTGCAGGCCGCAATCTTGGGCTGATGGCGATGGAATTATTCATTCCGGCACGTGACGTGCTGGCGCAGCGGACTCTTGGTTGGGTCGCGCGTTAAGGAGTTATCACCGTGCAAAATGTTGATGTCGCCATCGTTGGCGGCGGAATGGTAGGACTGGCGCTGGCCTGTGGTTTACAGGGCAGCGGCCTGCGTGTTGCGGTACTGGAGCAAAACGTGCCTCAGCCTGTCGCGCAGGACGCGCCGCCGGAACTGCGCGTCTCGGCAATCAATGCGGCCAGTGAAAAGTTGCTGACGCACCTTGGCGTCTGGTCAGAGATCGTGGCGCAGCGTGCCAGCTGTTATCACGGCATGGAAGTGTGGGACAAAGACAGCTTTGGTCATATCGCGTTTGATGATGAAAGCATGGGCTACAGCCATCTGGGACACATCATCGAAAATGCCGTTATTCACCATGCTCTGTGGCAAAAAGCGCAGTCCTGCAGCGATGTCACGCTGCTGGCACCGGCGCAAATCCAGCAGGTCGCCTGGGGAGAAAACGACGCCTTTATCACCCTGCAAAGCGGTGACATGCTGACCGCGCGACTGGTTGTGGGCGCTGACGGTGCCAACTCCTGGCTGCGTAACAAGGCGGATATTCCGCTGACGTTCTGGGACTATCGCCATCATGCTCTGGTGGCAACGATTCGCACTGAAGAGCCGCACGGTGGGGTGGCGCGCCAAATCTTCCACAATGACGGCATTCTGGCATTCCTGCCGTTGAGCGATCCGCACCTGTGTTCGATTGTCTGGTCTCTGGTTCCTGATAAAGCGCAACAGATGCAGGAAGCGACTCCCGAGGCATTCAACCAGGCGCTGTGCGTCGCGTTTGATAACCGTCTTGGGCTATGCACCCTTGAGAGCGAGCGGCTGGTGTTCCCGTTAACCGGACGCTATGCGCGTCAGTTTGCGGCGCACCGTCTGGCGCTGGTGGGTGACGCGGCGCATACGATCCATCCGCTGGCCGGGCAGGGCGTGAACCTTGGCTTTATGGACGCGGCAGAGCTGGTAGAAGAGTTGCGTCGCCTGCATCGCGAAGGCAAAGATATCGGCCAGCATCTCTATCTGCGTCGCTACGAACGCAGCCGTAAGCACAGTGCCGCGGTGATGCTGGCAGGCATGCAGGGTTTCCGTGAGCTGTTTGCCGGCGCGAATCCAGCGAAAAAACTGCTGCGCGACCTCGGCCTTAAACTTGCCGATACCCTTCCGGGCGTAAAACCTCAACTCCTTCGCCAGGCGATGGGTCTTAACGACCTGCCGGACTGGCTGCGCTAATATAGACCCCCGTCACACTTTGTTTTCCCGGCCTCTGCGCCGGGGAAATTCGCTCGTTTGAAATAATCTAATTTCACCGCATTTTTCGCATTAGAAAATCTAATCTTACGATTTTTATGTTACGGAAATTCCGCCCGTTTTTCCGCATGAAATATCACCATCTGCTAAATCCTGTTAGAGCAGTGTTAATTTTATGCGGGTTTAATCGCAGTTTGCCAGTGAATAACTCTGTAAGCTTTTTCGTGTTTTAAGGTCATAAGCTAATGTGATTGCCCGTTTTACCTTATGGTTAATCGCCGGTTTCGGTGGTAAGTTCAGGTAAAAGAGAACGTTTGCGTCGGGGTCCAGAAAGCGATCGCGGCGCCGGGTTTCGTGGCACTGTTCAGGTGTGCGAAACGCAAGACAGCCCTGCTTATTCAACGAGGAAAAGATGGCTCAACAGACTCCTTTGTACGAACAACACGTGTTATGCGGCGCACGCATGGTGGACTTCCATGGCTGGATGATGCCGCTGCACTACGGCTCGCAGATTGATGAGCACCACGCGGTGCGCACCGATGCCGGTATGTTCGACGTGTCACACATGACGATTGTCGACCTGCATGGCAGCCGCACCCGGGAGTTTTTACGTTATCTGCTGGCAAACGACGTCGCCAAACTGAAGACGCCAGGCAAAGCGCTCTACACCGGCATGCTGAATGCCTCCGGCGGCGTAATTGATGACCTCATCGTCTATTACTTCTCTGAAGATTTCTTCCGCCTCGTTGTAAACTCCGCCACCCGCGAAAAAGACCTCTCCTGGATTACCCAACACGCTGAACCTTACGCCATCGACATCACCGTCCGCGATGATCTGTCGCTGATCGCCGTACAGGGGCCGAACGCGCAGTCTAAAGCCGCCTCTCTGTTCAGCGATGAGCAGCGTAAAGCCACCGACGGCATGAAGCCGTTCTTCGGCGTACAGGCGGGCGATCTGTTTATCGCGACCACCGGCTACACCGGTGAAGCGGGCTATGAAATTGCCATGCCGAATGAGAAAGCCGCCGATTTCTGGCGTGCGCTGGTGGAAGCCGGCGTTAAGCCGGCAGGTCTGGGCGCGCGCGATACGCTGCGTCTGGAAGCCGGTATGAACCTCTATGGGCAAGAGATGGATGAAGGCGTGTCACCGCTGGCGGCCAACATGGGCTGGACCATCGCCTGGGAACCGGCTGACCGTGAGTTTATTGGCCGTGAAGCGCTGGAAATGCAGCGTGAAAAGGGCACTGAACAGCTGGTTGGCCTGGTGATGACCGAGAAAGGCGTGCTGCGCGGCGAGCTGCCGGTGCGTTTTACAGATGCTGACGGCAACCCGCGTGAAGGCGTGATCACCAGCGGTACCTTCTCCCCAACGCTGGGCTACAGTATTGCACTGGCGCGTGTTCCGGCGGGCATTGGCGAAACGGCAGTGGTGCAAATCCGCAACCGTGAAATGCCGGTCAACGTGACCAAACCGATTTTTGTTCGCGCCGGTAAGCCGGTCGCCTAATCATTTTTATCAGGAGAACTTCAATGAGCAATGTGCCAGCAGAACTGAAATACAGCAAAGAACACGAGTGGCTGCGCAAAGAGGCGGACGGCACTTACACCGTAGGGATCACCGAGCATGCGCAGGAGCTGCTGGGCGACATGGTGTTTGTTGACCTGCCTGAAGTCGGCGCATCCGTGGAAGCAGGCGATGACTGCGCCGTGGCCGAGTCCGTTAAAGCGGCTTCTGATATCTACGCCCCGGTAAGCGGTGAAATTGTTGCCGTGAACGACGCCCTGAGCGACTCCCCGGAGCTGGTGAACAGCGAGCCTTATGAAGGCGGCTGGATCTTCAAGATCAAAGCCAGCGACGAATCGCAGGTCACCGCGCTGCTGGATGCCACCGCGTACGAAGCGCTGTTAGAAAACGAGTAAGCCTTAACCCTCTCCCCTTTGGGGGGAGGGTAGGGTGAGGGGAACAGACGACACCCTCACCCCAGCCCTTTCCCTCCGGGAGAGGGAGAAAACACATTCACTGCACGTTTCAGGAACCATCGCTCATGACACAGACTTTAAGCCAGCTTGAAAACCGTGGCGCCTTCATTGAACGTCACATTGGGCCGGATGCTCAGCAACAGCAGGAGATGCTGAAGACAGTTGGCGCGGATTCATTAAATGCACTGATCGGCCAGATTGTGCCAAAAGACATCCAGCTTGCCACGCCGCCTCAGGTGGGTGAAGCCACCACTGAATTCGCCGCTCTGGCGGAGCTGAAGGCGATTGCCGGCCTGAACAAGCGCTATAAGTCTTACATTGGCATGGGCTACACCAACGTGCAGTTACCTCCGGTTATTCTGCGTAATATGCTGGAAAACCCGGGCTGGTACACCGCCTACACCCCGTATCAGCCAGAAGTTTCTCAGGGCCGTCTGGAAGCGCTGCTGAACTTCCAGCAGGTTACGCTGGATTTGACCGGCCTGGATATCGCGTCCGCTTCACTGCTGGATGAAGCCACCGCCGCCGCCGAAGCAATGGCAATGGCGAAGCGCGTGAGCAAACTGAAAAATGCCAACCGCTTCTTCGTGGCAGCGGACGTGCATCCGCAAACGCTTGATGTGGTTCGTACCCGTGCCGAAACCTTTGGTTTTGACGTGATTGTCGACGACGCCGACAAAGTCCTCGATCATCAGGATGTGTTTGGCGTGCTGCTGCAACAGGTCGGCACCACCGGCGACGTTCACGACTACAGCGCACTGATTGCTGAGCTGAAGGCCCGCAAAGTGGTTGTCAGCGTCGCGGCTGATTTTATGGCGCTGGTCCTGCTGACGGCTCCAGGTAAACAGGGCGCGGACATTGTTTTCGGTTCTGCACAACGCTTTGGTGTCCCGATGGGCTACGGTGGCCCACATGCGGCGTTCTTTGCCGCAAAAGATGAATTCAAACGCTCCATGCCTGGCCGTATCATCGGCGTATCAAAAGATGCCGCCGGTAACACCGCGCTGCGCATGGCAATGCAGACTCGCGAGCAGCATATTCGTCGCGAGAAAGCGAACTCCAACATCTGTACCTCGCAGGTCCTGCTGGCCAATATCGCCAGCCTGTACGCTGTCTTCCACGGTCCGGTTGGCCTGAAACGCATTGCCAGCCGTATTCACCGTCTGGCGGATATTCTGGCCTGCGGTCTGCAGCAGAAAGGCCTGAAACTGCGCCACGCCCATTACTTTGACACGCTGTGCGTTGAAGTGGCAGACAAAGCCGCGGTGCTGGCTCGTGCTGACGCGGCAGAGATCAACCTGCGTAGCGACATCCATAACGCGGTAGGCATTACCCTGGATGAAAGCACTACCCGCGAAGATATCGTAAACCTGTTTAACGTCTTGCTGGGCGATGCGCACGGCCTGGATATTGATACGCTCGATAAAGATGTCGCGCTCGACAGCCGCTCTATCCAGGAAAGCATGCTGCGTGATGATGCGATCCTGACTCACCCGGTGTTCAATCGCTACCACAGCGAAACCGAGATGATGCGCTATATGCACTCTCTGGAGCGCAAAGACCTGGCGCTGAACCAGGCGATGATCCCGCTGGGCTCCTGCACCATGAAGCTGAACGCTGCGGCAGAGATGATCCCAATCACCTGGCCTGAATTTTCCGAACTGCACCCGTTCTGCCCACCAGAGCAGGCGGAAGGTTACCATCTGATGATCAACCAGCTCTCCGACTGGCTGGTGAAGCTGACCGGTTACGATGCACTCTGCATGCAGCCAAACTCCGGGGCGCAGGGGGAATACGCGGGCCTGCTGGCAATTCGTCACTATCACGAAAGCCGCAATGAAGGGCATCGCGATATCTGTCTGATCCCAAGTTCTGCGCACGGCACCAATCCGGCATCTGCCCAGATGGCGGGTATGGAAGTGGTGGTGGTGGCCTGCGACAAGAACGGCAACATTGACCTGGCCGATCTGCGTGCGAAAGCCGAGCAGGCGGGCGAAAAACTCTCCTGCATCATGGTGACCTACCCGTCCACCCACGGTGTGTACGAAGAGACCATCCGTGAAGTGTGTGAAGTGGTCCATCAGTTCGGCGGTCAGGTTTATCTCGACGGTGCGAACATGAACGCACAGGTTGGCATTACCTCTCCGGGCTTTATCGGCGCGGATGTGTCGCACCTGAACCTGCACAAAACCTTCTGCATTCCACACGGCGGTGGTGGTCCAGGTATGGGCCCAATCGGTGTGAAAGCGCACCTGGCGCCGTTTGTCCCAGGCCACAGCGTAGTGCAGATTGAAGGCATGTTGACCCGTCAGGGCGCGGTCTCTGCGGCACCGTTCGGTAGCGCCTCAATCCTGCCCATCAGCTGGATGTATATCCGCATGATGGGCGCGGAAGGGCTGAAGCAGGCAAGCCAGGTGGCTATTCTCAATGCTAACTACATCGCAACGCGTCTGAAAGAAGCGTATCCGGTGCTCTACACGGGCCGTGATGGTCGCGTGGCGCACGAGTGCATCCTCGATATCCGTCCTTTGAAAGAAGAGACAGGTATCAGTGAGCTGGATATTGCTAAGCGTCTGATTGACTACGGATTCCATGCGCCAACCATGTCGTTCCCGGTGGCGGGTACGCTGATGGTTGAACCCACCGAGTCTGAAAGCAAAGTTGAGCTGGACCGCTTTATTGATGCGATGCTGGCTATCCGCGCTGAAATCGACCGCGTGAAAGCCGGCGAGTGGACGCTGGCCGATAACCCGCTGGTTAACGCACCGCACACCCAGAATGAGCTGGTCTCCGGGTGGGAGCACGGTTATACCCGTGAGCAGGCGGTGTTCCCGGCTGGCATAGCAAACAAATACTGGCCGACCGTGAAACGTCTCGATGACGTCTACGGTGACCGTAATCTGTTCTGCTCTTGTGTGCCAATGAGCGAATACCAGTAATCGTTCCGCGGTTATAACGTGTTACAGGCCGGGTCAGCGTTAACGCTACCCGGCTTTTTTTATAAGGAGACATAGATGGCAATTGCACTGGTCACCGGCGCCAGCCGCGGTATTGGTAAAGCTACCGCGCTGCAACTGGCGCGCGAAGGCTACACCGTGGCGGTGAACTATCACCACAACATCAAAGCCGCGACGGATGTGATCACGATGATTACCGACGCGGGGGGTAACGCGTTTGCCGTGCGCGCAGATATCAGTGATGAAGCTCAGGTGCTGGCAATGTTCGACAGTATCGATCGTGAAGCCGGACCGCTTACCGCACTGGTGAACAACGCCGGGATCCTGTTTGAACAATCCACGATTGAACACCTCTCCGCTGAACGGATCAACCGCGTGTTAGCCACGAACGTGACCGGTTATTTCCTCTGCTGCCGCGAAGCGGTAAAACGCATGTCGTTCAGACATGGTGGTAAAGGCGGCGCGATCGTGAACGTGTCATCCGCGGCATCGCGCCTCGGTGCTCCGGGTGAATATGTGGATTACGCCGCGTCCAAAGGTGCTGTTGATTCGTTGACGACGGGATTATCGCTGGAAGTGGCAGCGCAAGGGATCCGCGTAAACTGCGTGCGTCCCGGGCTGATTTACACCGAGATTCATGCATCTGGCGGTGAGCCGGGCCGGGTGGATAGGGTCAAATCCATGCTGCCTATGCAGCGTGGCGGTCAGCCGGAAGAGGTGGCGCAGGCGATTGTCTGGCTGCTGAGCGAGAAAGCCTCGTATGTGACGGGAAGTTTTATTGAACTGGCGGGTGGGAAATAAACATCTCCTCTCCCCGTCGGGGAGAGGAGAAAAGCGTTAAAGCGTCTCGCCGTTGCTGGCAATCACGTCTTTGTACCAGTTAAAGCTCTTTTTCCGCGAGCGTGACATATCGCCGGTACCGTCGTCGTGCTTGTTCACATAGATAAAGCCGTAGCGCTTGCTGTACTGGCCGGTAGTGAACGACACGCAGTCGATGCAGCCCCACGGGGTATAACCCATCAGATCCACGCCATCATACGTGACGGCTTTCATCATCTCTTCCACGTGCGCACGCAGGTAGTCGATGCGGTAGTCATCGTTGATGCTGCCGTCTTCTTCTACTTTGTCGTAGGCGCCAAAGCCGTTTTCCACGATAAACAGCGGTTTCTGATAACGCTCGTACAGTTCGCACAGGGAATAGCGCAGACCCACCGGGTCAATCTGCCAGCCCCAGTCAGAGGCTTTCACATGCGGGTTCGGTACGCTGCCTTCAAAACCTGAAATAGCATCGCCAGTACCGCCTTCCGCTTTCACGGCGTTGGTCATGTAATAGCTGAAGCCCAGATAGTCACAGGTGCCTTCACGCAGGATCTCCTCGTCACCCGCTTCCATATGGATGGTGAAGCCACGGCGTTCCCATTCATTAAGCACATAGGATGGGTAGTAACCGCGCAGCTGGACATCGGTAAAGACATAGCGTTCACGCATGGATTCCTGTGCAAACATCACGTCCTCTGGTTTACAGGAGAACGGGTAGAGCGCCACCATTGCCAGCATACAACCGACTTTCATTTCCGGGTTAATGCGACGCGCCGCTTTCACCGCCAGCGCGCTGGCAACGAACTGGTGGTGCAGCACCTGGTACATGGTCTCTTCGGGATTGTCATGCTCGGTATAAACCACGCCTGAGCAGCAGTAGCCAAACAGCGGCGCACGCCAGTTACGCTGGTTGTTGATCTCGTTAAAGGTCATCCAGTATTTGACCTTATTTTTGTAGCGCTCAAACACCACTTCCGCGAAACGCACAAAGAAATCCACCACTTTACGGTTGGTCCAGCCGCCGTACTCCTGCACCAGGTGCAGCGGCATTTCGAAGTGGGAGAGGGTGATGACCGGTTCAATATTGTATTTCAGCAGCTCATCGAACATGTCGTCGTAGAACTTCAGGCCTTCTTCATTCGGCTGTGTTTCATCCCCTTTCGGGAAGATACGCGTCCAGGCGATAGAGGTGCGGAAACATTTGAAGCCCATCTCAGCAAACAGTTTGATGTCTTCTTTGTAATGGCCATGGAAGTCGATAGCTTCGTGGTTCGGATAGTATTTCCCCGGCACGACTTCCTGCGTGATTTCGCGCGGCACGCCGTGCGCACCGCCCGTTAAGACATCGCAGATACTCGGCCCTTTACCGCCTTTGTTCCAGCCGCCTTCAACCTGGTGAGCGGCCACTGCGCCGCCCCATAAAAAGTCTTTTGGTAGGGTAAGTTTTTTCATCGCTGCTATTCTCAGTAAATGACATATTGCGTTCGAGTCTAGCAAAGCGGAATTAAATGTCACGATATAACAATTCGCTGAAAATGTAATTTGTCACATTGAAAAAACAGGGTGTTTTATTCTGTCAGTTTCTTCGCCAGTTTCCGGGCAAGCGATTCGAGAATATAGATGACGGGTATTTGTGTGGTGATATCGTACACGCCGCCTATCCGCATCTGAGGGACATGCCAGGAGAGGTTAAAGTCCGCGAGCTTTGCCAGGCGCGAGTGCTCGTGGCTGGTAATGGAGAGCACTTTGCAGCGATGCAGGCTAAACTGGCTGGCAAAGCGCAGGATCTCTTCGGTTTCACCGGATACCGACAGCACAATCGCCAGCGCGTTTTTAGCCATATCATTGGTGACCGGGAAATAAGGATCGTCGATGTGGTTGCTGAATTTACCGATATTCGAAAAGAAGCGTGCGCCATATTTTGCCAGCGAGCCAGACGTGCCCGCACCGACAAATATAATACGTTCGGAGGATAAAATAATATCGACCGCCTCATCTAATAAAGCATCGAACTCTTCGTTATTAACGCCTTTAAAGAAGCTGATAATTTCACTGGCACCAAAATTTGCCTGCTGAGGTTCGTTCTGCTCTAAATAGAGCTTAAAGCGCACGCGGAATTCAGAGTAGCCTTCGCAGTTGAGTTTGCGGCAAAAGCGCAGGATAGTGGTCGTTGAGACGCCGGCCGCATCCGCCAGCTCGCGGATGGTCATGTACATGACTTTGTCACGATTTTTAATGACATAGTTGTAGACCATCATTTCCAGATTATTGAGACTGGCAATGGCGGCGTGGGTGAACATACTCACAATGGCGAAACTCTCATTCAGACATCATTTATCCATCATAACATGCAGCAAGTCGGCAGGATCCAATTTTATGCCCTTGATTCTTAATGATTAAATTTTAATGTGAACAAATGTTAGGTGAATAATTTGTTTATGTGCATGATTTATAGATAAAAATTATGTTTGTGAAATTATTTTAGCTAACAGGTGTTCACTGGAATCATTCTCAGTTAGCATAGACAGGTGATGAATATTCATCGTTAGTTTTCCCGGAGTTTTGTATGGTGAGCAGACCATTAATTGCACAGGGATATTCGCTGGCTGAGGAAATAGCCAACAGTATTAGCCACGGTATTGGCCTGGTTTTTGGGATTGTCGGTTTAGTGTTATTGCTGGTGCAGGCGGTGGATACGAATGCCAGCGCAATGGCCATTACCAGCTACAGTCTGTATGGCGGGAGTATGATCCTGCTGTTCCTGGCGTCGACGCTGTACCACGCTATCCCGCATCAACGGGCCAAGATCTGGCTCAAGAAATTCGACCACTGCGCTATCTATCTTCTTATTGCAGGGACCTACACGCCTTTCCTGCTGGTGGGACTTAACTCGCCGCTGTCGCGTGGCCTGATGATTGTTATCTGGAGCCTGGCGCTGCTGGGGATCCTGTTTAAGCTGACCATTGCGCACCGGTTTAAGGTGCTGTCGCTGGTGACCTATCTCACGATGGGCTGGCTTTCGCTGATTGTGGTTTATCAACTGGCGATCAAGCTGGCGGTAGGGGGCGTGACGCTTCTGGCCGTTGGGGGCATCGTCTACTCGCTGGGCGTCATTTTCTATGTCTGCAAGCGTATCCCGTACAATCATGCTATTTGGCATGGGTTTGTGCTGGGCGGTAGCGTGTGCCACTTTTTAGCGATTTATCTCTATGTGGGGCAGGTTTAATTTCAGAACGTTGATCTTCTTGCCTCTGCCCTCTCTTCGTGAGAGTAAGCAAAAAAAAACGGTAACCGTCAGGTTACCGTTTTTTTATCTCGTCGCCGGGCAATGACGCCTTACTCTTCCAGCGAATACGGCAGTGGCTCAATGCTCAGTGTATTAGCATCGTCACGCACGCGGAACACGCTGTCGGCTTCCATATCGTTGTTCATGACGGCCTGAACCAGAAGGCGGCCATCATCCAGTTGAACTGCGGCTAACACCGTGCCGGTACGGCGCCAGTTCTCGCCCATCTTCAGCTCTAAATCTTCACCAGCGTCAGGCACCCGGCTGGCGTGGCCCGCCAGGGTCCACAGTGCGCGTTTGTTGGCTCCGCGGAATTTGGCGCGTGCCACCATCTCCTGGCCGGTATAGCACCCTTTCTTAAAGCTAATGCCACCCAGCGCCTGCAGGTTGGTGGCCTGAGGAATGAACTGCCCGCTGTTTGCGGCGTCAATCACCGGCAGACCGGCTTCAATGTTCAGCGCCAGCCACTGTTGGCTGTTATTAAACTGGGCTTCACCGCGCAGCGCCTCGGTGACGCGTTCGGCGGTCGCGGTATCCGTGACTAACAGAAAGCGTTCCGCCGGGTGTTCAAACCACAGGATAGACGTTGCGCCTTCGCTGACGACCTGTTTCTGGGCATCCGGGAGTTCACTGAACAGATTTTTCAGCGCCGCACGGGCCTGGAAGCCTGCCACGCCCAGCAGAACGTGTTCATCATCCGCGGCAATAGTGACTTTTGAGAAGACCGCGTATTTTTTCAGCTCGGTGAGCTGCGCGTCCCGCAGGTTGCGGCGCTCAATAAAGGCAAAACCCTCCTGGTGACGGAACAGGCGCAGGTTGCTCCACATCTTCCCTTTTGGATCGCAGTGTGCGACCAGCAGATGCTGGTGTTCGTCCATCTGGCTGACGTCGGCGGTTACCTGGCCCTGCAGGTATTTTTCGCTGTCTGCACCGGTTAGTGTCGCCAGCGCCCAGTCATCAAGAGTAATAAGCGTCAGCGGCAGACGCGCAGAGGCGGCGGGCTGGCGAGGAGAAAATGGTGTAAAGGCCATAACGATATCCTGAATTGCTTAACGCTTTGATAATGCCTAATGGTAAAAGAGCCTGCTGGCATTGCAAGCGCTTTCAACAGGCCATTTGTGCCATAACCCGGTTATGCGTAGCGCCACGCAAAATAGTGTAATCCGCTGTCTTTATAGGGTTTATTGTGGAAGCGCGCTCGTGGTTCGCAATATTCCAGTAAAGAAACGGTCAAAAACACGTTACACTAGCTGGTGTCCCCGCAGAGAAATCAAGAACACTGGACGGGGTGCCGACTGTGCCAAACGTAATGCAGGAAACAGAACATGGATATTAACAACAAGGCCCGTATTCACTGGGCGTGCCGTCGCGGCATGCGTGAACTTGATATTTCCATCATGCCTTTCTTCGAATATGAGTATGACAGCTTAAGCGATGATGATAAGCGTCTGTTTGTTCGCCTGCTTGAGTCTGACGATCCTGATTTATTTAACTGGCTGATGAATCACGGCAAACCCGCCGACACCGAGTTGCAACGGATGGTGCAATTAATTCAAACACGGAATCAGGAACGTGGTCCTGTGGCAATCTGACCTTCGCGTCTCGTGGCGCTCGCAGTGGATGTCGTTGTTGCTCCACGGCTTGGTCGCGGCCTTTGTGTTACTGATGCCGTGGCCGCTTAGCTATACGCCTCTGTGGCTGCTGTTGCTGTCGTTTGTGGTGTTTGACAGCGTGCGCAGCCAGCGCCGCATTCATGCCCGTCAGGGGGAGATCAAATTACTGATGGATTCCCGCCTGCGCTGGCAGGGAAAAGAGTGGGAAATTCTCGGTATGCCCTGGATGATCGCTTCCGGCATGATGCTGCGGCTACGTAGCGTGGACAGCGGGCGTCGCCAGCATCTGTGGCTGGCCGCGGACAGTATGGATAGCGCTGAGTGGCGGGACCTGCGTCGGATGTTATTGCAGCAGCTGACGCAGGAGTAATTCGCGTTAGCTGAACTGTTCTGCCATTTCGCCCAGAATCTGCTCACACCAGCTTTGCAGGCGCTCATCGCTGAGATCGTACTGGTTGGTTTCATCCAGTGCCAGCCCGACAAACAGCTGCCCATCGGCAATAATCGGTTTCTTACTGGTGAACTCGTACCCTTCGGTTGGCCAGTAACCGATAAACGTGACGCCCTTCGGTGCCAGTTTGTCGTGCAGCATGCCGAGTGCGTCCAGGAACCACTCACCGTAACCCAGCTGATCTCCCATGCCGTACATGGCAATGATTTTGCCGTCGAGGTTAAGCGTATCAAGCTGGTCCCAGATGGCTTCCCAGTCTTCCTGTATTTCGCCGAAATCCCAGGTCGGGATGCCGAGGATCAGCACGTCGTACTGCTCCATCAGCGTAAGCGCGTCATCTTTCAGGTTATGCAACGTCACCAGTTCCGGGCCAATGATGTCCCGAATTTTCTCTGCCGCCATTTCGGTGTAGCAGGTGCTGGAACCATAGAACAGACCAATATTCATCGCGTGACTATCTCAATTCTTGCTTTGACTTTGCGCGTAGTGTACCAGAAACCGGTAGCAATCAGGCATAATGGCCTGACTGCAGAATCAAAGGGGCTGATGTGGAAAAGGATCTCGCACTCATCGAACAGTTTCTCGATGCACTGTGGCTGGAGAAGAACCTGGCCGAGAATACGCTCAGTGCCTACCGGCGCGATCTCACCATGCTGGTGGAGTGGCTGGCGCACCGTGGGCTGTCGCTGGCGAACGCCCAAAGCGACGACCTGCAGGCGCTGCTGGGCGAGCGGATGGAAGGGGGCTACAAGGCCACCAGTTCCGCACGTTTGCTCAGCGCAATGCGTCGGCTGTTCCAGCATCTCAACCGTGAAAAAATTCGCGAAGACGATCCCAGCGCGCTTCTGGCCTCCCCGAAACTCCCGCAGCGGCTGCCGAAAGATCTCAGCGAAGCACAAGTTGAGAGATTATTACAGTCACCCGCAGTTGACCTGCCGCTGGAGTTACGCGATAAAGCCATGCTTGAGCTATTGTATGCTACCGGTTTGCGTGTTTCTGAACTGGTCGGCCTGACGATGAGCGACATTAGCCTTCGTCAGGGCGTGGTTCGTGTAATCGGTAAAGGAAACAAGGAAAGGCTGGTGCCGCTGGGTGAAGAGGCGGTGTACTGGCTGGAAACGTATCTGGAGCACGGTCGTCCATGGTTGCTTAATAGCGCTTCAATCGACGTCTTGTTCCCCAGCCAGCGCGCACAACAGATGACGCGGCAAACGTTCTGGCATCGCATCAAACATTACGCCACACTGGCGGGTATCGACAGTGAAAAGCTTTCGCCACACGTTTTGCGTCATGCCTTTGCGACGCATCTGCTGAACCACGGCGCCGACCTGCGCGTGGTGCAGATGCTGCTGGGACACAGCGATCTTTCCACGACCCAAATTTATACCCATGTCGCGACGGAACGGCTGCGGCAGCTACACCAACAGCACCACCCACGAGCGTGAGTGCCGACGAATTAGGATCTTATATGAAAAAGTCTTTCGCGCTGTTCACCCTGCTGGCAGCCTCATTTACCGGTTTTGCCCATGCGGATGACGCCGCTATCAAACAGTCTCTGGCGAAGCTAGGCGTCACCAGCAGTGATATCCAGTCTGCACCGGTTGCCGGCATGAAAACGGTTCTGACGAACAGCGGCGTGCTGTACGTGACCGAAGACGGAAAACACATTATTCAGGGGCCAATGTACGACGTGAGCGGTGCACAGCCGGTCAACGTAACCAACCAGCTGCTGATGAAAAACCTGAACGCGCTCGAAAAAGAGATGATCGTTTATAAAGCGGCGCAGGAAAAACACGTCATTACCGTCTTCACCGACATCACCTGTGGCTACTGCCATAAGCTGCATGAAGAAATGAAAGATTACAACGCGCTGGGGATCACCGTGCGTTATCTGGCCTTCCCGCGCGCGGGCGTTGAGAGCAAGCCAGAGCAGGATATGAAAGCTATCTGGTGTGCGAAAGACCGCAACAAAGCCTTTGATGACGCGATGAATGGCAAAGGCGTGCAGCCTGCATCCTGCGACATTGATATCGCTAACCACTACGCGCTGGGTGTGCAGTTTGGCGTGAACGGTACGCCAGCGATTGTCCTGAGCAATGGCTATGTTGTTCCGGGTTATCAGGGACCTAAAGAGATGAAAGAGTTCCTCGACGCGCACCAGAAACAGTTTGGTGGTAAATAATTCGCGTGAAAGCCCCAATAAAACTGCGCCGCCGCGAGGCGGTTGAACATGCTGATTTGCCTGACGACCTCCCGCCGCTGCTAAAGCGGCTATACGCCAGCCGTGGCGTGCGTACCGCCGCCGACCTTGAGCGCAGCGTTAAAGGGATGTTGCCATGGCAGCAGTTAAACGGCATCGAAAAAGCCACAGAAATACTCTACAACGCGCTGTGTGAAGGTACGCGTATTGTGGTGGTGGGGGATTTTGATGCTGATGGCGCAACCAGTACCGCGCTGAGCGTGCTGAGCCTGCGCGCGCTGGGCTGCGACAACGTGACATATCTGGTGCCGAACCGGTTTGAAGATGGTTACGGCCTCAGCCCGGAAGTGGTCGATCAGGCCCATGCCCGCGGTGCACAGCTGATCCTGACCGTTGACAACGGGATCTCTTCCCATACGGGCGTCGATCATGCGCATCAGCTGGGGATCCCGGTGCTGGTTACCGATCACCACCTGCCGGGTGAAACGCTGCCTGCTGCGGAAGCGATCATCAACCCGAATCTGCGCGACTGCGATTTCCCGTCGAAATCACTCGCAGGCGTCGGCGTGGCATTTTATCTGATGCTGGCGTTACGCACGCTGCTGCGTGATAAGGGCTGGTTCGACGCCCGCGGTATTGCCGTGCCGAACCTGGCCGAGTATCTCGACCTGGTCGCACTGGGGACCGTCGCGGACGTGGTGCCGCTCGATACCAATAACCGTATTCTGACCTGGCAGGGCTTAAGCCGCATCCGGGCGGGCAAATGCCGTCCTGGTATCAAAGCGCTGCTTGAGATTGCTAACCGCGATCCGCTCAAGCTGGCGGCAAGCGATCTGGGCTTCGCTCTGGGGCCTCGCCTGAACGCGGCCGGCAGACTGGACGATATGTCCGTTGGCGTTGCGTTGCTGCTGTGCGACAACATTGGTGAAGCGCGCGTGCTGGCTAATGAACTGGACGCCCTGAACCAGACCCGTAAAGAAATTGAACAGGGAATGCAGGTTGAAGCGCTGACCCTGTGCGAAAAACTGGAACGCAGCGGCGATACGCTGCCGGGCGGCCTGGCGATGTATCACCCTGAGTGGCATCAGGGCGTGGTGGGCATTCTGGCTTCGCGTATTAAAGAGCGTTTCCACCGCCCGGTCATTGCGTTTGCACCGGCTGGTGATGGCACCCTCAAAGGCTCCGGGCGTTCGATTCAGGGGCTGCACATGCGCGATGCGCTGGAGCGTCTGGATACCCTCTACCCGGGTCTGATGCTCAAGTTCGGCGGCCATGCCATGGCGGCAGGTTTGTCGCTGGAAGAGGCGAAGTTCGACGAGTTCCAGCGTCTGTTCGGCGAGCTGGTCACCGACTGGATTGACCCGGCCCTGCTGCAGGGCGAAGTGGTTTCCGACGGCGAACTCACGCCGGTTGAGATGACGATGGAAGTGGCACAGATGCTCCGGGATGCAGGGCCGTGGGGGCAGATGTTCCCGGAACCCCTGTTCGATGGCCGCTTCCGTCTGCTGCAACAGCGCATTGTTGGTGAGCGCCATCTGAAAGTGATGGTCGAGCCTGTAGGCGGTGGCCCGCTGCTGGACGGTATTGCCTTTAACGTCGATACCGCTGTCTGGCCGGACAACGGCGTGCGCGAAGTTGAGCTGGCATACAAACTGGATATAAACGAGTTCCGCGGTAACCGCACCCTTCAGATCATCATCGACAATATCTGGCCAATTTAGCGGCAGTAATCTCTATAAAAAAGGGCGTGGATTCGGTACAATCCCGCTCTTATCACCGCATTTTGACAAGTCCATAAAAGAAAACAGACCATGTTTGAAATTAATCCGGTAAAAAACCGTATTCAGGACCTCACGGAGCGCTCTGACGTTCTTAGGGGGTATCTTTGACTACGATGCCAAGAAAGAGCGTCTTGAAGAAGTAAACGCCGAGCTGGAACAGCCGGACGTCTGGAACGAACCTGAACGCGCGCAGGCGCTGGGTAAAGAGCGTTCCTCTCTCGAAGCTATCGTAGATACGCTGGATCAAATGGCTCAGGGGCTGGAAGATGTTTCCGGTTTACTGGAGCTGGCCGTCGAAGCTGACGACGAAGAAACCTTTAACGAAGCCGTGGCTGAACTCGACGTGCTCGAAGAGAAGCTGGCACAGCTTGAATTCCGTCGCATGTTCTCCGGTGAATACGATAACGCTGACTGCTATCTCGATATTCAGGCAGGTTCTGGCGGTACCGAAGCCCAGGATTGGGCCAGCATGCTGATGCGCATGTATCTGCGCTGGGCGGAAGCCCGCGGCTTCAAAACCGAAATCATCGAAGAGTCTGAAGGTGAAGTGGCCGGTATTAAATCTGTCACCATCAAGATTATTGGCGATTACGCTTACGGCTGGCTGCGTACCGAGACGGGTGTTCACCGCCTGGTGCGTAAGAGCCCGTTCGACTCCGGCGGCCGTCGTCACACCTCCTTCAGCTCCGCGTTTGTCTATCCGGAAGTTGACGAAGATATCGATATCGACATCAACCCGGCGGATCTGCGTATCGACGTTTACCGCGCATCCGGCGCGGGTGGTCAGCACGTTAACCGTACGGAATCTGCGGTGCGTATCACCCACATTCCAACCGGGCTGGTGACGCAATGCCAGAACGACCGTTCCCAGCATAAGAACAAAGACCAGGCCATGAAGCAGATGAAAGCGAAGCTTTATGAGCTGGAGATGCAGAAGAAAAATGCTGAGAAACAGGCGATGGAAGATAACAAATCTGACATCGGTTGGGGCAGCCAGATCCGTTCTTACGTCCTTGATGACTCCCGCATCAAAGACCTGCGTACCGGGGTTGAAACCCGTAACACGCAGGCGGTGCTGGACGGCAGCCTGGACCAATTTATCGAAGCAAGTTTGAAAGCAGGGTTATGAGGAACCAACATGTCTGAACAACAAGCACAGGGCGCTGACGCGGTAGTCGATCTTAATAACGAACTGAAAACCCGCCGCGAGAAGCTGGCAGCACTGCGCGAGCAGGGCGTGCCGTTCCCGAACGATTTTCGTCGTGACCATACCTCAGACCAACTGCACGCTGACTTCGACGGTAAAGAGAACGAAGAGCTGGAAGCGCTGAACATTGAAGTGGCCGTTGCTGGCCGCATGATGACCCGTCGTATCATGGGTAAAGCCTCCTTCGTGACGCTGCAGGACGTTGGCGGCCGTATTCAGCTGTACGTCTCCCGTGACGACCTGCCGGAAGGCATCTACAACGAGCAGTTCAAGAAGTGGGACCTGGGCGATATCCTGGGGGCGAAAGGTAAGCTGTTCAAAACCAAGACCGGTGAGCTGTCTATCCACTGCACCGAACTGCGTCTGCTGACCAAAGCCCTGCGCCCGCTGCCGGACAAATTCCATGGCCTGCAGGATCAGGAAGCGCGCTACCGTCAGCGTTACCTGGATCTCATCTCCAACGATGAATCCCGTAAGACCTTCAAGATTCGCTCTCAGATCATGGCCGGTATCCGCCAGTTCATGGTTAACCGCGACTTTATGGAAGTGGAAACCCCAATGATGCAGGTGATCCCAGGCGGTGCGTCTGCACGTCCGTTCATCACCCATCACAACGCCCTCGATCTGGACATGTACCTGCGTATCGCGCCGGAACTGTACCTGAAGCGTCTGGTCGTCGGTGGTTTTGACCGCGTGTTCGAAATCAACCGTAACTTCCGTAACGAAGGCATCTCCGTGCGTCATAACCCAGAGTTCACCATGATGGAACTCTATATGGCGTATGCGGATTATAAAGATCTGATCGAGCTGACCGAATCACTGTTCCGTACCCTGGCGCAGGACATTCTGGGCACCACTAAAGTGCCTTACGGTGAAGAAGTCTTCGACTTCGGCAAGCCGTTTGAAAAACTGACCATGCGCGAAGCGATCATGAAATACCGTCCAGAAACCAACATGGCCGATCTGGATAACTTCGACTCTGCGAAAGCGATCGCGGAAAGCATCGGTATCAAAGTTGAGAAGAGCTGGGGTCTGGGCCGTATCGTGACCGAGATCTTCGAAGAAGTGGCCGAAGCGCACCTGATTCAGCCGACCTTCATCACCGAATACCCGGCAGAAGTTTCTCCGCTGGCACGTCGTAATGATGTGAACCCGGAAATCACTGACCGCTTTGAGTTCTTCATCGGTGGCCGCGAAATCGGCAACGGCTTTAGCGAGCTGAACGATGCAGAAGATCAGGCTCAGCGCTTCCAGGATCAGGTTAACGCGAAAGCGGCGGGCGATGACGAAGCGATGTTCTTCGACGAAGACTATGTGACTGCGCTGGAGCACGGTCTGCCACCAACCGCAGGTCTGGGGATTGGTATCGACCGTATGGTTATGCTGTTCACTAACAGCCACACCATCCGTGATGTGATCCTGTTCCCGGCGATGCGCCCGGTGAAGTAAGCCGTTAAGACAGTAAAAAAAGCCCCGAAAGGGGCTTTTTTATTGCGCCGCGAAGGCCCTGAGCGCGTCGCGGGCGACCGTCGCTTCCTGCACCATCCACGGGCTAAAGCTCCAGGGAGCAGCGTCCAGTGCGCGGAACAACGCTTCCAGTTCGACCCATTCATACTCCATCACTTCATCGTGATTAATATGCAGTTCGCTGGTGACGCGTGCTGCGAATACCGGGCAAATCTCGTTCTCCACGATCCCCGAAGGATCGGCTTCACGATAACGGAACTCAGAGGCGATGGGAGTGATATTGGCGATCTCCGCGCCAACCTCAAAGCGGCAACGGCGGATGATAGCCTGTTCCGTCTTTTCACCGGACTGAGGATGTCCACAAACGGAGTTGGTCCAGACACCTGGCCAGGCTTTTTTGCTTAAGGCGCGTCGGGTAACCAGACACTCACCTCTGGCGTTAAAAAGCCACGATGAGAAAGCCAGGTGCAGCGGGGTGTGGGCGGTATGCGCGGCGTACTTTTCCTGAGTGCCAATCACCATTCCCTGGTCATTTACCAAAATAACGTGTTCTTGAATACTCATTGATGCTCCAGTGCCAACGATGCGGATGGCTCTGCACCATCAGCAGCTGCATTGTACTGCATTCCTCCATGCGCCGTTTGCTCTCAAGAGCGGAAAAGGGCTGACCCATATCAGTCTGGGCTGGTATCATAGTGCGCCATTCACGCTGACCGAGGATCTGTTTTGTTTGCAGGAAGCCTGACGAGAAATCCCATTACCGCCGTTTTTTGTCTGACGCTGACGCTATTACTGGCAGGCTGTTCAGGAAGCAAGTCGTCGGATATGGGCAGCTATTCCGGCGCGGTCTATACCGTTAAGCGCGGGGATACGCTGTATCGGATTTCGCGCGCAACGGGGACCAGCGTGAAGGATCTGGCGCGTCTGAATAACATCTCTCCACCCTACACCATCGAGGTGGGGCAGAAACTGAAGGTTAACGGTGGCGCGTCTTCAACGAAGAAATCCTCTAAAGGCAAAACAGCTAAAGTGACGCCGTCTTACGCGGTGCCGCAATCCTCATGGCCTCCGGTCGGCCAGCGTTGCTGGGTCTGGCCTGCCAGCGGCAAGGTCGTGTTGCCTTACTCCTTGTCTGAGGGGGGCAATAAAGGCATTGATATCGCTGCTGCGCGCGGCACGCCAGTCTATGCATCAGGGGCAGGGAAGGTGGTCTACGTCGGCAACCAGCTGCGCGGTTACGGTAACCTGATCATGATTAAACATGGGGAAGATTACATCACTGCCTATGCCCACAACGATACGATGCTGGTGAACAACGGGCAGAATGTGAAGGCTGGGCAGAAGATTGCCACCATGGGCAGTACCGGTACGGACTCGGTGAAGTTACACTTCCAGATCCGCTATCGCGCCACAGCCATCGATCCGCAGCGTTATCTTCCGGCGCCAGGCAGTAAGCCAAAGTGCTAAGTGATTATATAATCGCCATTTAGTTGCAAAGAGGCTTGTATGAAGAGGCGTAAGGTCTATAATGCCTTACGCACCTCAAAGCGGGCGTAGTTCAATGGTAGAACGAGAGCTTCCCAAGCTCTATACGAGGGTTCGATTCCCTTCGCCCGCTCCAGCCCATTAAAAGCCTTATAACTCAATGAGTTAGCTCTAAGGTGATGTGACCAAAGTACCGCTATTTACCCTGATAGTTGCCGCGATTTGTTGAACGGTGAACAGGGAGTTTAGCAAAGCGCTGGCGGTCGTTCCACTGGTCATACCGCGATAGTCCAACATGAACTGAAAGCCGTTCACCCGGCATGATTCCCTGAAACATTCATCTGTTCCGCACTTAGCGCGGTGTCCGGTTCCCGCCTGTCGTGATGACACGCCACGGATAAACGAGCTGATGTTGGGAAGCCTAACCAGTCCGGGAAAGGGGCTGGCTCTGCCGTGGTGTTCACCGTGCCATAAATGAACGGTACTCGATAAGTGAACGGATGATTGTACAAGATTGAGATGATGCGCCGATGGCGCTGCTGCTGAGTGTACCCAACACGGCGCTTATGGCTTGCTATTGCCAGAAAATAGGCTATGGTTATTCGGCTGATGGGTGGCTCCGTCCGCGCCAGCCCCGGCTCTGCACTGGCATCCGGGGCATCCCTCCTGATTATTTTCCCCTTAATTCTTGTATCTGCAATAAATAACAGTCCGTTGCATTTGTATTGATCATTTTGTAGCCTAAGATTAATCCTAATCTTGTGGGGCTTGGCATGGCTGACAAAGAGCGTTTGCAGAAGCAAGAATCCGCCGAAATAGAATTAGACAAGTTGTTAGAAAATCTGGAACTGACGCAGGAGCAACGCGACTTCATTGACTCGATGCGGGATGATAAACGTAGTGAAGAGGGTTAATCATGGATGTGAACAAAGACGCGATCTTCTCTGTGTGCGGGAAGTACCGTTACGCTATTTCCAGAACGTGGGACGCTGCAAAGCCTTATGCTCTTTTCATCGGTTTGAATCCATCGTATGCGGACGCAGAGCTTGACGACCCCACACTGAAACGTTGTATCTCATTTGCGCAGAGCTGGGGCTTCGGGGGGGTACGTATCGCGAACCTGTTCGCGTATGTGTGTACTGACCGCTTTGAGATGATGAGATTCCCGGAGCCTGTCGGGGCGGATAATGATAAGTATCTGGCGGAATTGATAGCTGGTGCTGGTATCGTTGTTGCTGCGTGGGGGAACGAAGGGCGGCACCTGAAACGCTCTGCCTTAGTACGGGCGCTCCTCCCTGTTGATACGAAGTGCTTTAAAATTAACGCAACGGGAGAGCCTATGCACCCGTTGTATGTGCATGGTGATACTAAACTGATTCCGTTTCTGATGCCGGATAATGCAGTTGTGGGGTGCTGATTTGCGGCAGGTTCAGAAATAGGGGGCTGACTGGCTGAAATCGTACTCAGGAAGCCCCGCCGCATGCGGCCTGCGAGAGTCATCGATCACGAGGTAATGCACTTGCATGGGTTAGGTGCACCAACCCCATCGGGAAGCCGCATTGCACCGTTGGCTGTAAGCTGGCAGCAAGCTGTAAGCTGGCACCATTGGCTGTAGCTGTGGCCGTTTAGCTCATGGATGAACTGTACGGGGAGCTTTAGCCAGTTATGTGCGTGATGCAGGGGGAATTGGCTCATATGTGAGCTTTTCCGGCTTGAAAAATTGCACGCTTATGGTTGCCCCTCCCTCAACTGTATAGCTCGCCCGCGCCCCCGTGCGCATGTGCGTGCCCGCGCGTCAGGGGTCGCTGAGAAAACCCTAAGATTTTGCTCATCCGAGACAACCGTTGCAGGCGCGAAATGCTGGACGATTGCTGCTGCCGAATGTGGGTGCGGGCGATTGATTTTCACTGTGTATCTGTACATCCCTCTAAAACGATCTGTGCCGCGTTCTACGGCGTCCTGTGCTTTCGGTGTGTGATTTAACGTCTGAGTGATTTCGTGATCGTGGCGGTGCTGTGGTGATCTGCTACGTGCGCCGTGGGGCTTTGCTGCTGTGGTGCGGTGCCAGTCTGTCGCGGCTGCGCCTGTCTCATTCGGGTATACCGGATTGGGATGCGCTGTCAGAGTCTCAATCAAATTAGTTTGATACCCTGTTGACTAAAGTTTTAAGATGTGATCTCCTTCAAGTTATAATGTAATACTTCGTTGAGACTTGGAGGGAGTCATGATTAATGTTCGTCTGTACGCGAGGGCATCCACCGCCGAGCAACACGCCGACCGTGCCGTTCCTGCGCTGGAGGATTTCGCTAATGAGCGTGGTTGGTCTATTGCTGCGCGATACATTGAGAACGCCAGCGGTGCGCGACTGGAGCGCCCGGAACTGATGCGCCTGCTGGATGATGCGGATGCTGGCGATGTCCTGCTTATCGAAAGCATTGACAGGCTAAGTCGTCTTACACAAAGGGAGTGGGCGACTCTGAAACAGAGGATTCAGGACAAGGGGTTGGTTATCGTTGCCGTTGACCTGCCGACTTCATGGCAGTTGCTGAACGAAACCGCGTCAGAGCTAACCAGCGGCATCCTGAGAGCCGTTAATGCAATGCTGATTGATATCCTCGCTACAATGGCTCGCGTGGACTACGAGACGCGACGGGAGCGTCAGCGACAGGGCATTGAGCGAGCCAAAGCTGAGGGGCTTTATCGTGGGAGTCAGAAGGATGCCGCCGCTCGTGAGACCGTCAGGGAAATGCTGGCGCAGGGTGTGAAACCGGAGCGCATCATGAAAGCTGCCGGGATAAGCCGGGCGACGTTTTACCGCATCAAGCGAGAGCTGGCCGCCAGCGTTTGAATCGTGGCTGCTTCCTGTTGACATACTCGACGCTGCGTGATTTTATAGACGTCTGGATGGCTAAATGCGATGGCGAGCTGGTCGCCGTGGTGGTGATGTTGTTCGATGCCGTGAGGCGATCTGTGCGCCTCTCTGCGAGGATGTGAGCCGTTGGGTGTGGGTTACGCTGCCCTAAGAGATTTATCAACTCAGAGATCGTTACGCTGCGTCTGGTGCCGTGCCATTGCTGCCGGGTGGGGTTATTGGGTGGTGCGGTCGGGCTGACCTACAACTAAACGAGGTGCCAGCACTGGCCGTTACTGGGCTGTGGGTGATAAGTGACCTACAGCTTTTGTATGGATTTCAGAGTGTTATGTTATGCGCGATGTCGTAATGCTATGATTTACAATGAGTTTTCGTATTACTTGCGGCTCTCGATGTGAAGAGATGGCGGGGCTTTAGCCGTGCCAGACGATGAACATCGAGATCAGATTGTGAAGTGATTCATCACTGAACAATTCCGGGTGGGGCCGGGGAGGGGGTTCAACGATAATTTATTCAAGATGTGGTTAGGTTGACTAAGATTTATACAGACTTATCATTATTAGGTTTACTTATCAAGATCAACTTTATTAAGTATCACTTATAATTCTTGAATAAATTATCTATGGAGGTTCTTATCTGGTGTCATCTCCTAGATGGCAAGTGCTGCGCCTCAGTGGCTCCGCTTTGCCTTAACGCGGAGACGTTCCGCCGTCTCCACACCTCTCAACGGTGCAGTGCTTACGCCTGCTTGCACTCACCTGTTCGGCTCGTTTATCAGTCGCCGCCTGCTGCTGCGCTTCTCGCGTCCGCTAGTCCGCTTTCATTCGCCTTCGGCTCATTCATCGGCCTGCGTCCGCTGCTGATGCTCGGCCACTCTACGCAACCGTGCTTGCCGTGGCAGGCAACGCGGCGGGGGTAGGGTAGTGGAACGGTACTCTGTATCGGTATTACTTCTGTATTCAATCTTATCCTGATATCGGTACGGTATTCTTCATAACATCTTCAATTCATTTCTGTAGCATTCAATCATCTTTCTTGTTCGTTTCCTTTCAGGTCTTAGCCGTTGGTCATTGGTCTTACTGCCTGCTGTGCTACTGCCAGCTATGGCACGCCGTCACGGTCTCACTGTCTACCTGTCCTACTGCGTTCACTGTCTGCCGTCTGTCATCCTGTCGGATTCCATCCGTTGACGTTCCGCGCTCGCTTGTTCGGCTGCGCCGCGCTCGCTCAGCGTATCTAGCGATACTTATACCCTACAGTTACTTTCATAATTATCTAATGATTACAGTAACTTATAACCTATCTGATAACGGTGTTCTATCCACTGATACAGATACTCAATCAAACTTTAATCCTAATGAATACATACACTTACAAGATAAAATTCAAAGGTGTCTAATAAGAAGGAAAGGCAACGCAAATGACCCACAAATCCGTACCTGAACAGCCCACGCCCTGACCCTCGGCAAAGCCCGCCATTCCTGCGTTTAGTCCAAATTGCCGGATGAAGGTAACTGTTGTGGACAAACAAAACGCCGACGCCACCACCGACAAGAAGACCTCCCTGCCGCATTCTAAACTCACCTTAATTTCTGGAGATCACTGTATGAGCAAAACACTTATCCCGGTAGACCGTGCCGCCATTCAAAAAGAGTATGAAGCCGAGGAGCGACGCGAAAAAGCACGGCGTGCCCGCCGCAATCAAAAGTTTGTGAAGTTCATGCGCCAGAATTATGGGGAGCCATTGTATCACCCAAGCCCGGATGAACTTTGCGGAATATACATCCACGAATTAGGGCAAGTTGTCTGGCGTGTACGTTCCCGCACAAGGCCGTACCGATTTACGGATTACGAATCGGTGGAAGTTGCCCGCTGGGCTTTCGACCGAGATTGCAGGGAAGTCGCGAGGACTAACCCGGACGCTGTGAAAAATCCTAAAGGTATTCCCCGATACACCAAAGAACATGAGGATTACTTACGCTGGCAGTTAGCGTTAATCGAAAGTCGGACACCCGAAGATTTAGCTTGGGCGCGTAGTATTTAATCCTTCTCTGGAGTTTGCACCATGCCAACCAATTTAAACCGCTTGCTTGCGCTGGCCGCTGACGCCGAACCGCTGAACACTGTACCTGCGGATGCTCAGCAACTGGTTGCGGATAAGATAGTTGTATCGCGTAACAAGCAATGTCCTGTAAAGCGTAAACCTGTACAGGCTGCGTTTAATACCGAAACCAAAGAGTTTTACTTTAACGCTGACGATTCTGTTATGTCGTTCCGTGAATGGAAAGAGGCTAACGGAATCGGACGCAAGCGACATTCCCGCCGCGCTGATGCCGGGTTGCGCCAGATTATCCAGCCGGGCGATGCAATCCACTGCCGCCGCGCTGAGCTGGTGATGTGGCTAAACAAAAAGCCTGCCCGGTACGCCGAGCCGCTGCCACCAGATTTCCCCGGTGTTCGCGTAGACGATGCCGCATTGAAACCGCGTGAGCACGCCATCCCGGAAGCGACCACGGGGCAAAACGCCTTTCTTAAAGCCTGTCGTGAGTTTCTGATTTGCGATGACGCCACCCTGAAAAGAATCAGCCGGGGCATGAGTCAACTGGAAGCTATGCGTAACGCAGATTTCAAACGCTACGGAGACTCCGGGGAGTTTCGTCAATTGTGGTGTGGAGAGTCGAAGCCAACGGATGATAAATTCAATACGCTGAATCTGCATTGTGATGTTGGGGGCGCTGACCTGCCGCCGTCCATCCCGCCGCTGGTTACAGCGCCGTACAGGTTCCGCGAGCTGGAGCAATGTGACCGCCCGGCATTCGTACCGTTACCGCCGCCAGACGGTGGTGACTGGCGACCCGGACAGCAGGACGTAGCCGCCGCTGTATTTGCCCGTGACCGCGATATGTTGGCCGTGCTGCCTACCGGGTACGGCAAGACGGCTGCGTTCACCTATGCCCTGCGATTCGAGTCTGATGCAGGTGACGGCCTGACCGTTATCGTTGTGCCGACGAACACCATCAAGCAGCAGGTGTTACAGCAGTTAAGGGAGGCTGGCGTTCACGCGGTGGCTTTTGGCGATAAGCTACCGAAGCGGAGTAATGCGCAGCAACTTGCGGGGCTGGCTGCTGGCGCTTTCCGCGTCGCTGTCGTTTCGCCTGAGCATCTGGTGCCGGGTAGTCAGGTGCTGGCGGCGCTGATGGCCGCTGGTGTGGACAGATTTATCATCGACGAAGTTCACACCGTTGATGACTGGGAGTTTCGCTCTGCTTTCCCCGCGATGAAGCACACCTTGCAAAATGCCTTCCCCGCTGCGCAGCGTTGCGCGTTTACCGCGACCCTGCGAAGAGGTGATGAGTTTGAGCTGATGAAAGAGCTGGGCTGTCGTGGCGAGTTCCTCACCTACCGCGCCAGTGCTGCCCGTGAAAACATCCAGCTTATTCCTGCTCAGCAATGCGTAACTCCGCGCCGGGCTGCCGTTGGTCTGGTCAATGCGCTGCCGGAGAATGAAAAGACATTGGTGATGGTGGACAGTATCAAGATGCTGTATGCGTATCTCAACGAGCTGGGAGACCGCGCCCGGCCTTACCATTCTGACGTTGAGCGACTGAGCCGCGACCAGCGTCACGCTAACGCTGCGTGGTTTGCCAGCACGCCCGGCGCTGTTCTGGTGGCGACCAAGGCTTTCGGATTGGGGGCTGACATTCACGATATTCGTAACGTCATTGTGACTTTTGTTCCCGAAGACCTGCCCGATTTGGTGCAAATGGTTGGCCGCGCCGGACGTGACGGGGAACCTGCCCGCGCTTTCATACTCTGGTCATCGCTGGCTCTGTATGGCGACCCCATCACCTATGACGCCGACTCTGCCCCGGTGCCGTCCGGTGTACCTGATGAGCTGGCAGCGTTGTACCGCGCTGAAAACTGCAACTGGGATTACATCTCCCGCTTCCTCTGAGCTGACCAGCTCGCCTGTTTAATTCCCCTTCTGGAGAATCCTTATGCCTGATGAAACCGTGCTGCATCGCGCGGGGCGTTCTGACGCCCTGCTTAATGCCCAACTTGCATTTGCTTTGAACGGCTATTCCTTTGATGGATTGGCCGAACCTCATCGCAAGACTCTTAATCGTGAAGCCATCCTTCGCGAGGTATCTACACCGCTGGAGCGATATTGCCTGCTGAATGATTGTGAGCCATGGGAGTGTATGGCCGCTGTGCTGAACCGCATGAAAAGGCCGGATGGCTCACGTCGCTGGAAAGCCGTCCGTTTGTCCGACCGGGTTTTCAATGGCCGGGTGCATCCGGTACGCAAGACTCCTGATGAAGTTTACGCCGCCATTGCCCGCCGTTTGTTTCTGCCGAAGCCTGTGCATCAAGAAGTGATTCAGCACATCCGTGCGCTAGGCTTGTTACCAGTTGGAGATAACCACCAATGACGAAATCTGAATTTGAAGCCGGAGCATGGGAATTAAAAACCCTGCTGCTGGGTGCGTTGACGCGCAGGCTTAAGGAGGACGAGGCGGGAGAGTCACGCATGGCTGCTGCCGAGTTGTCATCCTGCGTGAATTTCCTCAAGCAGAACGCCGCCGACTCGCCTGATACAACCTTTAACAATGTATTCCCGGAGGATGACAACCAATGACCCCCGAACAGTTCCGGCACTGGTTTTCCTCGCTGCCTGAAAAATACCAGCGCGTAGCCCGTTCCATGTACGACGACGCCCGCAAGACGGGAACACACACCGCATCTAGCCTCGCCTTGATTAAAGACCTTGTAGAAGATTCGATTAACTTTGATGGAGAGTTCCAGCATGACAACCACCAGTAACGCAACCCTGACCATTGCCGACATCCAGCACATTAACCGTTTGTGCATTGTTGAGCACATGAACAACGCGCAGATTGCTGATGCCACTGGTTTCAGTCTGGCAGATATCGACGCCGTAATCCGTGGTGTTTACGTGGACGATCTCGCCGACCAGTGGAAGGATGATGCTGATATTACCCTGCAAGATTACGACACTATCCGCCGTCGCTATCAGCCCGGCAAGTTGCATCGGGACACTGAGTATGCCATCGCTCGCGATATGCTGATTCGCCCTGAGACGGTGTTGGCTATCGTCCATTCCCGCTTTAGCAACGTCCACACGCACCCAGTGCCGAAAGCCGTCAAAGCAAAGCCGGAGAAAGCGAAAGTAGTGCGCAAGTTGGTGCCTACTGATTTAGATGAAATCCACAAGTTAGAGCGCTTCGGTTGGCCTGCTGCGGATATCGCCGGGAAGCTGGGCGTCCCTGTTGAAGTCGTCGCGCATGTGCAACGCTGTCTGAGAAATCGTTGGTCGTACCCGGATACTCTGGAGTCTGTTAACTCCAAATTCAGCGAGGCTGAATGATGGCAGAGAACGAACCGCTGCACCCCGCCGTTAACCCTGATCTCTACGTGAACCTTGACGAACAACGTGAAGGATACGCCCCGTTTGAATCACGCGGCTGGGATGTACTGACAAAGAACCTGTCCGGGGAAGGGCGAACTGACCCCGGCCAAATGCTTAACCAGAATCCGAAACAACGCCCGCGCGGCTCCGTTGGTGAGCGTCGTTGGCTTCGTAAACGTGGATTACTTTAACGAGGAATTACCATGAGCAAAACTATCGTATTGCTGCCGCCACGCAAGAATACAGACTGGGCTGCGCAATTAAAGCTGATTTCTGAATCGCTTGAGGTGAGTCAGGCAGACCTCGCCCGTGCATATCAGGTTGACCGTCAGGATATGGGGAAAGCGTATCACGGTGTACGCAAACTGCCGGAGCGTTGTGTGCCTGTTCATATGCTGTTGTTAGCGCAGGTACACGACTTTAGAGCATTATCAGGAGAATAATTTATGTCTGACCAGAATGTTAATCCATACCTTTCCGGTGCTGATACTGCATCGCAGCAATCGCCGTATATGGCCGCACCTGTAGGCGCTGACAACGGCGCTAGCCGATTCGACCAGACAACACCTGATGCTGATTTCCTGAAAACGCAGCCAGCGAACATTAATCAAAGCTGGAACGAAAGTAACTTTGCCAACCAGCAAGACCAGCAGATTGATGTTGCTGCGCAAGTGGGCGACACGCTGCAATTACAGGATGGCACTACTGTTGAGTTGACTCCTGAACTTCATGGGCTGATGGGGCAGTTTCACCAGTCTGTCGAAAGCCAGCTAGGGCAGGGTACAGTTGACGCGATGTTGCAGTACGCTGGCACGCTCGACGCCGGGACGCAATCGACTCTTGAACGGATGGTCATGTCTGGCGACCCTGCGCAGATGCAGCGGGCAGTTCAGTACCTGCAAGAGCGTATGGCCGCTGGCTCTGCCACTGGTTATGTCCCGTCGCAGGGGAACACATATGGTCAGCCCGCCGCGCAACCTGTCGGAATGTCACACGCTGAATTCATCGCGGCGTACGATGCGCTGAATCAATGGGCTGCACAGACTGGCCGGGGTGCTGGCACGCGAGAATACGACCAGCAGTATCATGCGCTGGTTGCTCAACGCAGCGCCGGGAAGCGTGCCGGGCGCTAACTGGAGAATTCCATATGTACGATGAGAATAGAATCCGAGTCCTGACCGAGGTAGAGAAACAATCTCACTCGGTCGATAGCATTCTTTCCATTCTGCTTGATAAATACCCCAGCACCAGCCCCGACCATCTGACGCGTGTCGCTGAATGCCTCGTTACTTTTGGCTGGGGTGTTGCTGAATACGATGCGTACCGCGCCGGGACGCTTGGCGAAGAGAAGCGCCAGACGATGGTCGCTTGGTTTACTGAGCGGAATTCCGCGCAACGCTGGGCTGCCTGATTCCGATGCCAGCGCCTGACGGTGCATTGTGGGCTGCAAGTCCGACTGGACACCTGACCCTGCGAATTTACTACTTACTGTCCACTAACCCCTGAGAACCGCACCACATGCGGCTTCCGAAAGCCTGTTTTTAATCATCTGAGGTTCATTATGAGTATCCAGAATTTCCACGCTGTCGAGCGTGTCGTTGACGTGCGTCCTGAATACGCCTTGCCGCTGGGCGCTCGCTCTCGTTCGCGCTCCCGCCGCGCTGCTGCAACACCTGATGTACTGAATCCTGCGTACATCCGGGATGTGCTTTCTAATCCTGATGCGTACCGCCCCGAAATTGTAGAGTGGGTGCGTGCCGATGCTGTGACTCGTGGCGAGAAAGTTACCCATGCTTTTAATCCAGACGAAGCGGTTTATATCGTTGCCCGGTCTGCCACGTCTGATACTCGCACCTCTGGCGTTAGCCGTGGCCTGTCCCCGGAGTTGCCGCCGAAGATGGCCGAGCGTATGCGCGAACGTGAACGGCACGAGAGGAACCGAGCCAGACCCCGCAAGGCAATCACTGAGGCTGTACGCGCAGACATTATCGACCGCGCCGCTAAAGGCCAGTCGAATCGCTACATTGCCGAGAAGGTTGGCGTATCCAAATCATCTGTAAATACGGTGCTGAACATGGCGCGTATGAGTGTTCATTAATGTAGGATATGCGTTTGCACTGTTTGCTGTCCACTAATCGCTGAGAGCCGCGCCAGCTCTGGCCTCGCAAAGCCAGTTTCGGGTACTCCGAGACTAAATATCGATAGTTCGTTTTAACCCTTATTTCCCATCGCTTTGAATCCTGCCTCGGCGGGAGGAATCCGCATGTCTGTGCCATGACGATGGTGCGGTCTTCATCAACCTACGTAGGAGTTTTGTTTATGGCTGATACTTCGTACAGTCCCGATCTGTTTCGCCCACATTATGGCGGGGTGGAATCCGACAATGATATTCACATCGAGGCTTATGACCGGGATGTCCAGACCCGTTTAGAGTCCAAATCCGTATTTCTGGCCGAGGGGCTGTCTACATACAGGCCGCTGAAAGGCAGCAACCAATACCGCATTGATCGCCTGAGTGGTGATCTTGAGGTGAAGGGCAGAACCGCAGGGCAATCGCTGGAGCCTACCGCCGTTAAGTCGGACAAGTTGGTTATCTCTGTGGATACGCTGAGCTATATCCGCATCCCGATTGACTATCAGGATGACTGGACAGCACCCACCTTTCGCGCCGAGCTGAGCCGCAACATGGGGACAGCCCATGCGAAGTTTTACGACGAAGCGCACACCATCCAGTTAATCAAAGCGACTGACTTTGTACCGCCGCCGACACTGCAACCAACGTTTAACCCGCTTACGGATAACGTTGTCTCGCTCGACCTGACAACGGGGAGCGAAGAGGATGCGGCTAACGAACTGGTTCACGCTATCAAAGCTGCTGTTAATCGGTTCCTTACCGAGAAAGATATTCCGGTGGCTGAGCTGGTGCTTCTCATCGACCCGGCTTGGTTCAGCATTCTGATGGAACACAAGAAGTTGATGAATGTGCGCTATAGCCGGGATGGCGGCAACGATTACGCATGGCGTCGCGTTGGCTATGTCGCTGGGGTGCGTGTCATTGAATTGAACAGTTACCCGCAGGAAGCTATTACCGGGCATGAACTGGGCGCTGATTATGACGTTACCGCAGAGGAAGCGCTGACGCGGGCGACGCTGTTCCGGCCTGCGTCTGTACTTGTGACAGTCGAAGCGCAGAGCGTTATCAATCGCCAGTGGGATGATGAACGCGAAATGACAATGGTGATGGACTCATATCGCCTGTTCAACGTTGGGCAGCGCCGCCCGGACTGCGTTATCAATTTCCGACAAGCTGTGTAACTGGAGGGGCTGAGTCATGGTTAATGATGCTTACGCCCCGGAGCTGCTGCGCTCTTTGTTTCGGTACGATTCGGAGACTGGCCGCCTGTTCCATGCAGTGGACAGGGTAGGCGCTAATAAGCGTGTTTACGCTAGAGCCGGGGAATTGGCCGACACCGCAACGGACAGCGCCGGGTATCGGCGCGTGTCTGTCCGCATTGGTGGAAAGTCATACATGCTTTACGCGCACCGTGTCGCCCTCATCATTGCTGATGGTGGTATTCCTGCCGGGATGCAAACTGATCATATCAACGGCATACGTGATGACAATCGTCGGATTAACCTTCGCACTGTTACACCGCAGGAGAATCAGCACAACTACCGCAAAGCGAAGGGATACAGCCGTCATTCCTGCTCTGGTCGGTGGGAGGCTTACATTCGCGTTGGCGGTGTGCGCCATCACCTCGGCTTGTTCACCACTGAGGCAGCAGCACGAGCCGCCTATCTCCGAGCCAAACGGCACTATCACCCATCAACGCCAGCCGATTTGTTGCAGGCTGCCTAATCCCCGGAGGTTCCATTAATGACTGATGAAAAGCCGATTAGAGCGCTGGCAGATGATGACCCACGCCGCCAGCGGTACGCTGAACTGTTGGCGCAGGCTGGCCGCATGACTATTCCCCGGTTGCATCCGGGCGATGCTAACAGTGTGATGAGTCAGCTTGCAACGATGCTTGGCGCACCTGTCCCGATAGTCGGTGCTATGACTGAGCACGCCGCTGCATGGCGTGCCTGTCTGCTGGAGCAAGGGCTTGGCGATCTGCTGGGTGGCTTGAGTAAGCAGGTGCTGACAATCTTCTTTCTGCTCTGCTGGAGAGACAGCGCCTTGCGATTGGCGGGTAAGCAAAAGGAAAGGCTAACAGCGGCCAGCGAGGGTTTGACCATTGAGCAATACCGGGCAATGCGCCCGGCATACAGAGAGGATAAATAAGATGATAACCACGATTAAGTTGAGGTGGCGGTACATCGAGTCGCCGCCAATGACTGGCGCACTCGCTGACCTGAAACAGTGGGTAATGGATACCGGAGAGCCTGAGCTGGAAGCTGAATTTCGTAAGCTGCTGGGGCTAATGCGCCGCAACGGTATCAGTGACGAACGCGTTAATGCGATGGCTGATGAGCTTTATGCTTTGGTACGCCAACGCCAGCGCGAAGAATACGAAGCCTGCAAGCGGGTTGCCTCTGACAATGGAGACTTTGAATCATGGTTACACGGACAGACCAGCTACTAAGAAAAGCTATGCGGGGCTATCTGGAACACCTTGGCAATATGCCGCTGGCGGAACGGATTACAAACGCTGCTGCATTCGAAGATGTTTATCGCTTTCTGTTGAATGGTTCCGGGCGGCTGGAGTTGCGCCGCGCTGATGTGGCCGCTGTCCGTGTCTTTCTGTGGAATTATCAGTACCGACGCTGTGCCATGACCGGGAAGCCGTTGCGGTTAGAATCTGCTGTGCTCGACCATTGCCACCGTACCGGGCGTGTGCGGGCTGTGACGCACCGCGCCGCGAATTCGGCGGAGGGTGGGTATCGTGTCGGGCGCATGGTGAGGCTGCCGAAAGCGGCGGCGGATGCTCTGATTCGTGCGTACCGCCGCCAGTACACGGGGCTGAATGTTACATACCCGGCGTAATGGCCTCAATTTCTGAATAGCTGACCAGCTCCACGTAATTCGATAGCTCTTTCATTTCCGCCCCTTGGCTGTATGTCTTGAATGCCTCCGTCTTTGCTTTCTTCTCAGTGTGTCCGGTAATCGCTCCTATGCGCTGTTCTGGTACGCCTGCCCGGTCTAAGCAGGTGATGAAGTGACCGCGCAAGGAGTGAAAGCACTGGCGATCTGTTGCCGCTGGCAGCACGCGACGGCGTAGCCGCGTGAATGCTTGCGAGTACCACGGCCCACGTTTGCCATCTGCGCGTTTTATCTTGTTTGACTGGGGCAGCAGGTACTCCCCTTTATTCTGCTCAAGGTATTTATCCACGATACCAAATAACAATGAGTGAATCGGGACGTACCTGATGCCCGCTTTCGTTTTGGATTTGCTGACGTAGAAACAGCGTACCCCTTCAACTGTGACAATCTCGTCTCGTTTGATGCTGGCGATCTCGTCAAGACGCATACCGGAATACAGCCCGATTATGATTACGTCCCGCAGTTCGCTACCTGCCTCTTTTGTTAACGCTTGTAGCTGTTGAGGCTCAAAAGGTTGATAGCTTTCGTTTGACTGGCGGGCTTCCAGATTGTGGCCGTGAAACGGATTATCGGGAGTGATGTTGTCGTATTTACGCCGGGCGAAGTCGTACAGTGTCCCCAAGCAGGTTAGCCAGTTTTGCAGCGTCTGTCGGGAAAACTTATCTTGATTCACTTCCAGAAAGTCAGAGACAAGCCGCCGCCCGATTCCGTTTATAGTAATGGTTGGCCGCTTGATTGATTTAGTGAATGCCGATACAGCGCGAACGGATTTACTCAATGTGGAATAAGAGCGCCGATCTTTGTATTGCTCGATGTACTCTTTGCTTACATCTACCAATTTTGGTGATGGAGGTTTTCCCCGTTCTGCTGGAGTAGCTGCTGGCGTGGTAATGCTGCTGGATACCCCCGCCAACAAGTGAAGGTCTGAGATAGCGGAATGAATCCGGGTAATGGGGTTGTCCGGTTTCATCATGAGCTGTAGCTTGCGGAACTCCAGTAAGTATTGATCACGGAAAATGCGAGCTTGCATGATGTCCCGTGTGCCTGTCGATTTCTTGAGCGAGCGCCGCCCGTTCCAGAGGTGGCGCATGTAGACCGGGATAAAGATTTGAAAGATGAATATCCCATCTTTGTTTGCATAAAGATAAGAAGTCTTCTTGATTGGCATGGTAATTACCTTGTAATCTACCGCTACCAACTACCGGGATAAGTACCGCGATTACTTATTTTGGTTCACAATTCATAGGGTTAGCAAAGAGGGTTCGATTCCCTTCGCCCGCTCCAGATCTCTCCCCTTGTGAAGAAGCCTTTAAATCCCTCTCTATCAGCAAATTAAATAGTTACCTGTTTTAGTCGCCTATGGGTTCTATCATTATGATCCGTCCCTGGTGGTAACTGTCACACTAAGTTAGACGGTGAGAGACAGGATAACTCAGCGTTGGCGGCAGTTGCATCCTCACACCGCGATAGTAAAACGTGAAAAAAGCCTATCCTGACATTGTTATGTCATCGACAGAGTAATCACTCGCATTAAAGCCCGATATACAGGCTCTTCCAGCGCTTCGACAGATATACGAGCACCCTGATAAGGTGTGATCCCTCAGACAATCTGATGACGTCGTTACGCTCCGCTTGTTACTTGTACCACTAACGGGGCTTTATGGCTTCTATTGTCCAAAATCTGTTAGTTGCGCATTTTATGCACCCTGGATACCCTGAGATTAATCCTATTAACTCAAGGGTGAGCATGGCTATCGGGAAGAGACAGAACCAAAAGGAATCACCTGAAGAAGAGTTAGATCGCTTGCTGGATGAGCTTGAACTCACACAAGAGCAACGAGAGTTTATAGAATCTATGCGGCAAGAGGAGGGGGATAAAAGCAACGGGGAGTAGTGTTTGCACCGTCACTGCGTTTGATGAATGGCTAAAGTTCGCGTATAGACTATTTCGAATTATGATTTTACGATGTAGATAAATCATACAAGGAGGGCAGTTTATGAGCGCGCAGGCGGAGGAAGGTACATTACGCCGGATGACGTTAGGCGAGATTGCAATGGCTCGTAGGGTGTTCGGAGATTCAATAGTTTATAGCCGTGTCTGGATTCATTGCGACAGCTATTTACCCTTCGGACTACAGAAACAAAACTATGCGATGACTCCCAACGGAGAGTTATGGTACAGAAAGTCGATGTACAGAGAAGATTTTTCCGCAAACTCTGTTTTTATCGAAGATAAATACGTTTTCATCCATGAACTGGGGCATGTGTGGCAACACCAACATGGGCAATGGGTGAGGGTGAGGGGGGCTTTTAGCTGGGCTGCTGAATATACCTACAAGCTGGATAAAGAAAAGCTCACTGATTACTCTCTTGAACAGCAGGCCTCTATTTTGGCTGATTACTGGTTACTGCTGGTTTATGGTATCAGTAAGTGGTCTTACTATCAGAGACCAGGGCGCATGGGGATGTACAGGGGCGTTGATATGTTGCAGGATGTCCCCTCGCTTTATCAGAAAATCGTAACAGGGAAGGGGCGTTAAACATGAAGAATAAAATATTGCTGGGTGTTGTATTCCTCTTAACGGGATGCCCTGGGCCTGGTGATCGAATGGTAGATCGCGAATCTACAACGGCATTAATCAAAGATAATCAAGTTTGTGTGGTGTCACCACTGGAGCCGCAGGAACGGATCACTGCTATTCAAATCAATAGCGATAATAGCGACTCTCTTCACAAGATTTTCGATGACAAGCCTGTTTATGTACCGAAGGGTGAGTGTCTTCCAGTATTTGGATTTAAGTTTACATCTGGAAAACGATATAACTTCGCGTATGACGTCCAATCTGATAAGTCAGAATCGCATTTAGTCACCGCAGAATTTTCGTATCCCAAAGGATAAGGGGGCAGAATGCCCCCAAGATCTTACTTCTTCAAGTCACCAGTATATTGATATTCCATTGTGACTATTGTTTCCATACATCCGCTTGAGGATGGTTGAGAACAAACTCAGGTATAACCGCCGTGACCTGCTCCCCACTCATTAACACATCACAATGTAAGTTATATCTGTATAAACCACATGAGAACGTCCCCTTAAAAAAGTGTTTTTTGACAAATACATCATCTGTATCCTCCGCCAGGACGAACCGGGGTTTTGCATTGAAACGCTGTCTTAAGGATGCTATTTAAGACGCCATCTTCTGGAACTTATGCAAGAAGTCTGGCGGTATGGAAGTACCCGAAGTGAAGCGGGAAGCCGTGGGCGTTATGTCTGAGTGAGCACGGATTCAGCGATATTTCCATGCCCGGAAAATCATAAATGGCTTGCGGCAGGGTTATAACGAGTACAGACTTCATTTATCGCTTAATGACCAGACTCCATCTTAATTTGTCGCAGGACTGATTTTTAATCAAAAAAAATAGGGGGTAAATTCTTACCGCCTGGTAATAACTCCACCCCTTCAAAAAAATCAGGACTGTTTTGCCGCTTTACTCTGTGGGCAATCGTTGCCGCCCTGCATCACAACTTTTTCACTGCGCGAAGCATCGCCATACACGCATAACGTACCTTCATCGGTATGAATTTGCTCTTTCAGCGGCAGGGACGTTTCCTGGGCGATGGCATAGCAGGAGAGCGCCGGGAAAAGGGTGAGGGCACTTATGAACAGAAAGGTTTTCATCATCTCGCTCCAGAACAGGGATAACGTTTATTGTGTTATCACACCCTTAAGCCGGCAATCGCTGCGTACCCGCTAGCTTTTTTCCATCACCGACTGGCGAGGTGTGAGTTTACCAATCACGGGGGAGAGCTCTGACGTGCGAACAGGTCGGCCATCCACCAGGCTTTTAATGCGCTCAACGCACTGAGTGAGCAACTGATCCATTGGCCACGAGATACAGGTCAGCTGTGGATAGAGCTGGGTTGCCAGAGGCGAATCTTCCAGACTCAGCAGCGATACTTCCTGCGGAACGGAAATGCCAAATTCCCGGAACAGACGCATCGCTTCAGCGGCATAGGCATCACGTTTAACCACAATGGCGGAAAACTTGCTCAGGCTGTTGATAAGCGTCAGCAGCGCCTGTTCAACATCTTCATTCGCCGTTAACACCAGCTGGCGATTAAACGGCAAAGAGTAGTTTTGCAGGACGTTGCGATAGCCTTCCACCATCTTTTTACTGTTGTCATCGTGTTCGCTGTCAATCACCAGTGCGATATTGCGATGGCCCTTGCCCGTCATGTAACGACAGGCGCTTTCCGTCGCAAAGGCAAAGTCATATCCCTGAGGTTTCGCATCCACCACGGGACGATCGAAGGAGATAACATTCTCTGCGCTACCGGCCGCAACCGGCCCAAAGACTACGACAGCAACACACTGGCGCTGAAGATCATCAACGGTGACAGCCTGCTCAACAGGATCGTTTACGTACTCTACGATGAGCGTTTTATTCAACGCTTTCATAGCGCGGGAGAGCGCAGGCAGCAAACGTGCTCCGCTGCTTTCATCCTTCGCAGAGAGAACCAGACCAACGTAGCTTGATGACTGACTTGCCAGGTTTTGCGCGGCAAAGCTTGGGCGATAATTAAGCTCTTCTACGGCGCGCAGCACGGCTTCACGGCTTTCTTCGCGCACGCCGCGCGTCCCCGTCAACACGCGTGAGACGGTTGCTCGTGAGACATTGGCTAATCGTGATACATCGTCAATCGTTGGCATAGCATTTTCTGCGTGGTGGGTTTTGGTTATCTTAACATAACCCACCTTAAGAATCTTAGCGCCCCCCACAGGCGGTTTCACGTCTGCGCGGCGTGCAAACCCGGTAGCCACGCCGCGCCACGCACGCCACTGGCGTCGCCGTAACGGGCCGGGACGATACGGGTACGGCAGCTTTCCGAGAAGATGTAGGGCCTGATGGCGGCCGGAAGTTCGTCGTACAGCTGGCTGACATTTGATAACCCACCGCCCAACACAATAATCTGCGGATCAAGAATATTGATCACCGAGGCCAGACTGCGGGCAAAGGCGTCGATAAAGTGGCGCCAGTGGGCCCGCGCGGTCAGGTCTCCCTGGGCCGCCGCTTCAATGATGGCCTGCGCGCTCAGTTCGCTGGGATAACGGCGGGCAAAGCCGGTGCCAGAGATAAAGGTTTCGATACAGTTATGTTTCCCGCAATAGCAGGACTGCGCCGGACCATCCGTCTCGGGGGCATAGCCAGGCAACGGGTTATGTCCCCATTCGCCAGCGATGGCGTTTGGCCCCTGAAGCAGACGCTTATGTACCGCTACGCCACCGCCGCATCCGGTACCGACAATTACGCCAAAGACGGTTTCTGCTTCTGCGCCTGCGCCATCAACCGCTTCAGACAGGGTGAAGCAGTCCGCGTCATTGGCTATCCACACGGGCTGATTGAGCTGCTTTGCTAAATCATGCTTCAGGTCGTGACCGTTGAGCACCAGGCAGTTGCAGTTTTTAATTAGCCCGCTTTGTGGGTCGATGGCCCCCGGCAGGCCAATACCGATACTGAATGGCACTTCACTTACCGCGCGCGCTTCGCCGATAAACGCCAGCAGATGTTGCATAAAGGCGTCATAACTCTCTTTTTGCGTCGGACGACGCTCACGCCAAAGGCATTCGCCCTGAGGCGAAAGCAGGACGGCTTCCATTTTTGAGCCGCCAATATCGAGTCCAAGATAGTGCATACGTTCCTCGAAAAGGAGAGGCCAGCGCCTCTCCTGAATGGTTATGCCTGACGAGTGCGGTACAGTTCGATCAGCTCCGTCACCAGTTCTTTCGCCAGAATCGAGGTCATCAAATGATCCTGAGCGTGCACCATCACCAGCGTCATTTTGGTTTTGCCTTCCCCTTCGTCAGCTTCGATCAGTTGGGTTTGCACCAGATGCGCTTCACGGGCGAAGTGCGCCGCCTCTTTCATTCGCGCGTCGGCTGAAGCAAAGTCACCTTTTTTTGCGAAGCCAAGCGCTTCGTAGCAGAGACTGCGTGACTGACCGGCATTGATAATAATGCCCATGACCTGTTCTTCTAATTCCATCCGTAACCTCTGTGTTTTCACTATCAGGCGGACTGTGCCGCTTCTTCAGATTGTTCAACCGCATTTTCATGCTCTTGTTCCAGCAGCTGCTTCTCGTACGCTTTGAGGAACGGGAAGTACATGGCCGCTGAGGTAACCATGCACAGCAGGCAGAGGATCACCGGGCTAAAGCTCCAGTTGGCCGCCCAGGATGCGCCGATAGGGGCAGGCGTTGTCCACGGTGTCATCGAGACCACGCGACTGACCAGATCGAAATCAAGGGCAAAGTAGGCGAGGGTGGCGTTGACCATCGGAACCAACACGAACGGCAGGAAAAAGAGCGGATTCATGATGATAGGGGCACCGAATAAAATCGGTTCGTTGATATTAAACATCCCCGGTACCACGCCCATACGCCCAATGGTACGCAGATGCACCGCTTTGCTGCGCAGCAGCAGTAACGCCAGCGGCAGCGTGGAGCCGACCCCGCCAATCAGCAGGTAGTGATCCCAGAATCCCTGAACGTAAATGTGCGGGATCGCCTGACCGGCAGCCATTGCTGCCTGGTTAACCGACAAGTTCGCCATCCAGAACGGGTTCATAATTCCGGTGACAATCAGCGCGCCGTGGATGCCCGCAAACCACAGAACCTGACACACCAGCACCGAGAGCAGAATGGCAGGCAGCGTATCGGAGGCGGCAACCAGCGGTTTCACCAGCGACATAATCGCTTCCGGAATAATCATGCCGAGCTGGGCCTCAATGAAGAGGTTGAGCGGGTGCAGAGTGACAACAATTGCCAGCACCGGGATCAGAATTTCGAACGAACGCGCAACGCCCGTAGGCACTTCTGGCGGCAGGCGGATGGTAATATTGTGACGCTTCAGGAAGGCATACAGCTCGGTAGAGTAGATAGCCACCAGAATGGCCGTGAAGATCCCTTGCCCGGAGAAATAGGCGGTAGAAATCTGTCCGTCTTTTAACGGCGCAGCCACCAGCAGAAATGCCATCAGCGACAGCATGCCGGCGGTAAGGGCATCCAGATCGTGATGTTTGGCCAGGCTCGCGGCGATCCCTACTGAAATGAAGATCGTCATGATCCCCATGCTGAAGTTGAACGGCAGCATCAGGGCTTCACGGTGATCCAAGGAGAATTGCAGCCATGCCCGGGCGAAACCCCAGGACGTGTCGGGTGAGAAGGGCGGGAAAATAAACACCAGCATAAAGGAACCGACGATCATGAACGGCAGGGCGGTGATAAAGCCGTCACGAATCGAGGTCACATACTTCTGCTGCCCGACGGCGCCTGCCATCGGGGTAATTTTCTGTTCAATGACCTGGATAAGTTTCGCGTACAGAGAGCTCATGGGTTTTCCCTTCGTTATTTGTTATCTATCAGGGAGAGGGCGAAATCGAGAACGGCGCCCCCTTTTTGCATGCCGTAATCCATCATGTTGATAGGCTCAACACGGATCCCGTATTTATCAGCTTGTTTCTGAAGATCGCTTTGCATGTACTTCACCTGCGGTCCAAGCAGCACCACCTGATAGTGACCGACCTGCTCGGCGAATTCGGCCACGCCAAACGCTTTGATCTCCGCTTCCAGGCCACGCTTTTGCGCTTCGTCGACCATTTTTTTCACCAGCAGGCTGGTGGACATCCCGGCAGAACAACACAACATGATTTTTTTCATAACGTCTCCTTTGAACTTATGGCTGGAATATAGTCATCATGGAACAAAACGGAAAGCGCTTTCCGTTGGTGGATAAGGTAATTGTGACCGCGATCACCTGAGGGAATCTTTCACTTTGTCCGGATGTGCGAGATCATCGCGGCTATTCACGAACTATTAAGGTCGAGTTATGAACCTTCATTTGATGAATGTTGCTGTGGATTTGATTGAGCAACGTCTCACACCAGCAGCCAATATAATCACCAGAAATCAACATATTACTGCGATGCGGGACGGCTTTTCCCTCGCCATGCCTTTTGTGATTGTGGGAAGCCTGATGGTGCCACTGCTGTTTCCACCGTTCGCCATTTCAAGTGCATCGCGCCTCGGGCACGTCTATCTGCTGCTGCGTCCGATGCTGTTGCCAACCTTTGAGCTGACGCTCGGACTGGTGGCGCTGATTGTCGCGTTTGGTGCCAGCGCCAGTCTGGCCAAGCAGTATCAACTGCCGGAACGGCTGTGTGGACTCACCGGTTGCCTCGCCTTTTTGCTGTTCATTGGCTTTCGGGATAACGGTGCAACGAATATTTTTCTGGGCGGGATGGGGCTTTTTACTGCGCTCATTTCAAGCGCTTACTCTATTGAAATAATAAGGTTTTTCTACAAGAGAGGGTGGTGCATTCGTCTGCCGGAGGAGGTACCGGTGATGACGCGAAATGGTTTCCAGCTGCTGATGCCGCTGCTGGTGATCATGCTCTCCATTAGCGTAATGAATGCCGTGATGCTGCAGACGACCGGACAAATTTTGCCGCAGCTGATTGGCGAGGCGTTACGCCCGCTTATCGTGGCATCCGATACCCTTACGGCGGTGCTTATCTCCTTGTTTCTGTGTAATCTTTTATGGTTCGTCGGTATTCATGGCGCCCTGATTATTACGGGCATCATGAACCCGTTCTGGCTCACCTATCTGTTTGAAAACCAGCGGGCCCTGGCCGCCGGGGAAGCCGTGCTGCCCCATATTTATCTGCAGGGATTCTGGGATTTTTATCTGCTGATTGGCGGTATCGGCTCTACGCTGCCGCTGGTCTTTATGGCGATGCGAAGCCGATCCCGGCAGTTGAAGAGCGTGGGGAAAATTGGCCTTCTGCCGTCGTTGTTCAACATTAACGAGCCGATATTGTTTGGTTTCCCCGTCATCATGAACCCGGTTTTTTTACTGCCCTTTGTGTTTGTACCGCTGATAAATGCCTGTATAGCTTGGTATTTAACCCAGCTTGGCGTGCTCGACAGAGCCGTCGCCATGCTGCCCTGGTCTATGCCTTCACCGCTGGGCGCAGCCTGGTCGGCGAACGGCAGCTGGAAAAATATGTGCATGTGCCTGTTCGCCTTTTTCAATGCATGGATGCTCTATCGCCCCTTCTTCAAAGTTCATGAACGCCAGTTGATGCAGCTGGAAAAATAATCCCCGCCTCCCTGCTTCTGCCCGTTCCTGATGGGCAGAAGATTATTTCGTGACATTCTTCACAAAAATTTTCTCTTTGATCTTAAATTTGTGATTCAATCCGGCAAACATGGAAAGCGCTTTCCGTTTGTGGATGTACATTTCCAGATTTGATCCTTACATTTCCCCTGCACGTTTAACCGTGAAAATAAAAATTCAAAGGGAACCTATGCAAACGTTAATGAAATCAATACCTCTGTCCTTGATTGCTCTTACTGTCATCAGCGGTTATGCCAGCGCCGATGAGAAATATGATTTCGCCCTCCACGGCTATTTACGCTCGGGTATTCTTGCCAATAGCGATGGCAACCGGGTCGATTCGGTGGGGCTGATGCCTGACGGGAAATGGCGTCTGGGTAACGAAGAAGATACCAAAATTGAGCTGATCCCGACGGTGACGCTGAAGTCGGATTCAGGCGCAGTCGCACGTATTCAGGCCAACCTGACGCACCAGACCAAATGTACCGCCGACTGGAATTGTACTGACGATGACGGCAAAGAGACCCAGTTCCGCGAAGGGTTTGCTGAATTAACGAATCTCGATTTTGCCCCGGACATGACCTTCTGGGCCGGTAAACGCTACAGCAGCTCCAACCTTTCCAGCCACCAGTTCGACTGGGAGTACATTCAGTACAACGGAACCGGGGGCGGGTTCGATAACCTGGACTTAGGCTTTGCGCGCTTTGATGCAGGTGTGTATGCCTTCTCGACCACCGACGAAGCCAAAGCTTATCCGGTAGATCTGGGGGATCAGGGCTATCCGGACGACTATTCGCTTAACCTGTGGTTTAAAAAGATCGGCGGCACCGGGCTCGACGTCGAACTTATCGGCCACCACATGAACCGCAATGAAAACCATCCTACCTCGGCTGAGAAGGGGTACGGCGTGACGGCGCTGTACAACTTTGACAGCTTCTACGGCCTGACCAACGGATACTCCCGCATCGCTTTCCAGTATGGCAAAGGCCTGGCCGCCGCGGATTCGCTGGGTAAAAACGGCTGGGGCTGGGCAAACCTTGAGGATACGCAATCCTGGCGCGTCGTGCTGGACAGCATGGCCAACCTGGGTGACGTGGAGGTATCGACCTTTGCGTTTTATCAGAAAGACAAAAACTACCGCTGGTGGACCAACGACGATGACGGCTGGGGACGTTCCATGTGGGTAGCGGGTATCCGTCCGTATCATCAGATAACCAAAAACTTCGCCATGCAATATGAGGTGGGCTACGAATATCTGGATGATAAAAACTACATGGGCGTAAACGGTAAAGGGAAAGGTGGCCTGACCAAGGTGACCATTGCGCCGACCCTGACCTTTGATTCAGGTTTCTGGAGCCGTCCGCAACTGCGCTTCTTTGCCACCTACGCAAAATGGGATAAAGGCGTCTCGGATGCGATGGACAGAAATTATGACTGGAGCACTGGCACCCTGAGTCCGGGGGGATATTCACGTAGCGGCGATACCGATACGCTGAATTTTGGTGTGCAGGCTGAAGTCTGGTTCTGAGGAGAAAAGAGATGGCTTTCCCGATTCGAAAACTGCTTCTCGTCTCCTTACTCTCCGCGCTGGGAAGCGCGGGGGCTCTGGCGGCCGAGCAATCCCATTTTGAACACTTTATTACTCGCGATGGCGCAGCGTTAAAAGATGGCGATCGCGTCTTTCGCTTCGCCGGGATCCACGCCCCGGAGCTGCATCGTATAGAAGATGACGCGCGCGGAACCTGTAAGGCCGATCCGCGCGGCTGGGGGCAATACTTTAGATGGCCGACTGCTGAAGAGCAGGAGAACTGGATCAAAGCGCTGGTGCAAACCGGTGCTAAAGCACAGCGTGTATATGTGCTTTCCGTGCAGCAGGAAAATGATGCTGCCTGCGGACGTGAGACACATATTCTGTCACCGGCAACGCCGGACGGCATGCCGCGGCTGAATGAAACGGCCATGAAAGTGTATGACAACATGATTGCCGAGGCGGATAAGCAGGGGCTGCGCCTGATTCTGCCGTTTATTGACCACTGGTGGTGGTGGGGGGGACGCGAACAGCTGGCCGCGTTTTATCATGAAAAGCCGGAAGATTTTTATCGAACCGACAGTAAAACCTACCGTGCTTATCAGGATGTGATCCGTCAGGTGATTACCCGTACCAACACCATTACGGGACGCCATTACTACGATGAAAAGGCGATCATGGCCTGGGAAACGGGTAATGAGCTGGAAAACACCAACGCTGATTTCCTGCAGAAAACGTCGGCCTGGATCCGCAAGTGGGCGCCCTATCAGCTTGTCGTCGATGGTACCTATAAAAAGGTGAATGATTTCGCGCTCAACGATCCGAACGTCGACATCATCAGTAACCACTATTACACCAACGCCGAGAACAACCACCCCGAGCAGGTTCGCAACGATCTGGAGGCGATTGGCGGCAAAAAGGTCTATCTGGTTGGCGAATTTGGTCTGCTCGATCAAAAAGACCTTAACACTATCATGCAGGCCATTGTGCATACCGAGGTCAATGGCGCGCAGGCGGCGGGGGGCTTTATCTGGGGCTTCCGTGGTCATCGCCATGATGGTGGTTTTTACTGGCACAAAGAGTTTACCGGGCACTACAGCTACCATCTGCCTGGCTTCCCGGTCGAGGGCAAAGCAAACCAGGAGATGGAGGTCGTCAATCTGGTGCGAACCGCCTCGGCGCAAATGGCGGGGCTGAGCCAGGCGCCGGCTCTGCCGGTCCCGGAAGCGCCTAAGCTGCGCGAGAGCAACTCACCGTTTGCCATTAACTGGATGGGATCCCCCGTCGGGCGTTATTACGATGTGGAGAGAGCGACTCAGCCACACGGCCCGTGGACCCGCGTTGGTCAGGATATCTCTGACGGCAAAAATGAGTGGGATCCGGCAAAAATGGATCTCTTCCGTGATGACTATCGCAGCCTGACGCTGGGCCAGACTTACTACTACCGGGTGATCGCAAAGAACGAAAGCGGTCAGTCTGCGCCTTCAAACGTGATTCGCCTTGAGCATACGCAGAAAAACCTGCCACCGGTCATCACTCTGCAGGATGCGCTCTCTACCACCGTGGATAAAGGCGTTCAGCTCACCGCGGCCTGGCAGGATGACAATCTGCCTGAGCCGAAGGTCAGCGTGGCATGGCATCACGAAGGCAAGGATAACGTCCACTTTTGTGACAGCACCAAAGCGGAAACCCGTGTCTGGTTCTCGGCTCCCGGTGACTATGCGTTGACCTTTACCGCTGACGATGGACTGCTGAAAAGCAGCAAGACGGTAAACGTTAGCGTGAAGGCCGCGGCGGGACCCGTGCCGGCGGACTACTGTCATTTTGGCGGCGGAACGCTGGACGTCAGCAAGGGGAAACTGAACATCACCAAGAGCGATAAAGATACGTTAGCGATTGGTGAAGACGGTTTCCTTGGCCCTTTTGCCAATGACGGAGACAGCGTGACCTGGCAGGTTAACGCCCCCTGGGACGGTAAGTTTGCCCTGCACGTGAAATTTAACGGCAAATGGGGGAGTAAGAAAAACTCGTTCATTGTGAACGGCGGAACGCCGGTGAGCATTGAATTCCCGCAAACGGATGAGAAAGGCCAGACGATGATCGTACCGGTCACGCTCAGGGCAGGGGACAACACCATTAGCTTTGGCAAGTTCTCTGGCGACTGGGGATATATGTTCATCAAATCAATTGAAGTCACTGCAGAGTAGTTATTTGGCTGCCCTGTTCGGGGCAGCCCTTTTTTTCATTCAGGAGGCGTTATGAACCGGTATCAATTCCCGGAAGGTTTTTTTTGGGGCGCAGCGGCATCAGGTCCGCAGACGGAAGGCATAGCCAATAAGCCGCACCGTTCTGTCTGGGACAGCTGGTTTGCCGAACAACCGGAGCGTTTTTTTCAGCAGATTGGTCCGCAGCACGTTTGTGAAACCTACAGTAAATATAAAGAAGACGTAGCCCTGATGAAGCAAACGGGGTTTAACTCGTTTCGAACCTCTATTCAGTGGTCGCGTCTGATCGATGATTTCAAAACCGGACAGCCAAACCGCGACGCCGTCCGCTTCTATAACGATTACTTCGATGAAATGATTGCCAACGGCATCGAGCCCATCATCAATCTTTACCATTTTGATATGCCCGAGGCACTGCAAAAAGCATATGGCGGTTTTGAGTCATCCTACGTAACCGAACTTTTTGCCCGCTTCGCCCGCACCGCGTTCGAGCTGTTTGGCCATAAGGTGAAATACTGGATAACCTTTAATGAGCCGATCGTGCCGGTGGAAGGCGGTTATTTATATGACTTCCATTATCCGTGTAAAAAAGATGGCAAACTGGCGGCTCAGGTCGCCTTTAATATTATGCTGGCGCACGCCAGGGCGGTGAATGTCTACCGTGAAATGGGCTTGCCGGGTGAGATTGGTGTCGTGCTCAACCTCACGCCTTCTTATACCCGCAGCGACAGCGAGGCCGATAAAAAAGCGGCCTGGTATGCCGACCTGCTGTTTAACCGCAGCTTCCTCGACCCGCTGGTTAAACATGAATTCCCCAAAGAACTGTGCGAAATCTTAACTGCAAACGGCTGCTTACCAGAGGTTTCACGACAGGATGTGGAGACGATCCTGCAGTCGAGAATTGATTTTCTGGGGGTGAATTATTATGTGCCGAGAAGGGTGAAAGCGCGGGAAAGCGTTTACGCGCTCGATTACTTCACGCCGGAAGTCTATTTCGAAAATTACATCGATCCTCAGGGACGGTTTAACCCTTATCGCGACAATAACGAGATCCACCCGGAAGCTATCTATGACATTGCCTGCAATATTCGCGATAACTACGGCAACATCAAATGGTATCTGGCGGAAATTGGCATCGCGATGGATCCGCAGTCCGAAGGGCCGGTGCAGGCCGATGGCGTGATAGATGACACCTTCCGTATCGCTCTGATGGAGGAACATCTGGCTCAGTTGCATCGTGGTATCGCTGACGGCGCCAACTGTTTTGGTGTTCATCAGTGGACCTTCATTGATAACTGGTCCTGGATCAACAGCTTCAAGCGGCGATATGGCTTCTGGCGTCTGGATTTAGCCACCGGGGAGCGACAAATCAAACGTAACGCATTGTGGTTTGCGCAGCTGGCGGCTGAAAATGGCTTCACCCCTGGCGAATGTGAAAAGGATACGCAATGAGTCAGCCTTTTTACCGGATGCGTAACGGCATCAAAAATTACGCCTGGGGCAGTCGCGTAGCGCTTAATCATCTTTTTGGCCTGCTCAACCCTGACGATCAACCCCAGGCCGAGGTCTGGATGGGAAGCCACCCCGCAGGCTGCTCGGAGATTGAAACCGATACAGGGTTACGCTCTTTACAGGATCTTATTTCACAGAGGCCGGCAGAGATGTTGGGCGCGTGCGCGGGAGAAACTGCGGGGCAGTTGCCTTACCTGCTGAAGTTGCTGTCAGCGGAGCGCGCACTGTCGCTGCAGGTACATCCCAATAAGCTTCAGGCAGAAGACGGGTTCGCCCGTCAGGGCAACCTGCCCGGAGAGGATTACACCGACGCGAACCATAAGCCCGAGCTGGTTTTTGCCCTGACGCCTTTTATGGCCATGAACGGCTTCCGGCCGTATCAGGAGATTGCTAATCACTTTTTGCGCCTGGATGCCCCGGCCCTGACGTCCGCGCTGTCGCTGTTTCGCAACAACCTGCATGCTGAAGGGCTTAAGGCCTTTTTTACGCGTCTGATGGCGCTTGAGCCGGCGGAAAAAGAGGGCGTGCTGACGTGTCTGGAAGCGCGACTTGCATGCGGGGTGTTTGCTCCGGTAGCGCCCTTTATCGAACGGCTACTGCGAGATTACCCGGGCGACATCGGGGCTCTGGCCCCGCTGTATCTGCACTGCATTACGCTTGCGCCGGGTGAGGCGATGTTCCTGCGCGCCGGTACGCTACATGCTTATGTGAATGGTACGGCAGTTGAGGTCATGGCCAGTTCTGACAACGTGCTGCGTGCGGGCTTAACCCCCAAGAACATCAACGTGGCAGAATTGGTGCGCTGTACGGTGTTTGACGAAACCCCAGCCGACCGCCTCAGGATGCATCCGCAGCGGGAAGAGGGGATGCAGCAATACCCGATCCCGGTAACGGATTTTCGCTTTAGCGTCATTGAACATTGCGAGCAGCAAAGCATCCGGACAGACCGTGCGCAAATTTTGCTGGTGCTGAAGGGGAGTGCCACGCTCAGCTACGCCGAGGGTGCCACCATGACGCTGAACGCCGGTCAGTCCGCGTTCATCCCGGCGGTCACAACCTTATGGACGTTGACTCAGCGCGGGCAGTCTTGCCTGGTAAGCTGATGACGTAAGGCTTTCACTGCCGAGTGCAGGCAGTATGTCGGGCATAAAAAAGGCTGCTTATCGCAGCCTTTTTACATTTAGTTTTTCGGGAAGATCCACACGTGCTTTTCAGGCAGCGAAAGGTGGCAGTGCAGCGGGTCCCGGGCCTCGTGACCATAGGCGCGAATGACAAAATCATCCCCCGGCGTGCGGAACAGGTATTCCCAGCGGTCGCCGAGATACATGCTGGTCAGTAACGGGAGCGCCAGCTGGTTTTCCCCCGGCCCCTCGACCACCGCCACGCGCTCGACGCGGATCACCGCGGTGGCGTCTTCACCGCTTCGTACCCCTTCACCGGCCTGGCCCCACAGCACCCAGCCTTTGCCTTCGATACGCGCTTTGCCGTCGCGTACTTCCGTAACCTTGCCGTGCAGGCGATTATTGCTGCCCATAAACTCAGCGGTAAACAGCGTTTTCGGCGAGCCGTACATCTCCTGCGGTGTGCCCTGTTGCTCGATTTTACCGTTGTTAAGCAGCAGGATACGGTCGGAAATCGACATCGCCTCATTCTGGTCGTGCGTTACCATCAGCGCGGATAAGCCCAGCTTGATAATCAGCTCACGCAGGAATACGCGAGCCTCTTCGCGCAGCTTGGCGTCGAGGTTAGAGAGCGGTTCATCCAGTAAAATGACCGGCGGGTTATAGACAAGTGCCCGGCCAATTGCCACGCGCTGCTGTTGTCCACCGGAGAGCTGGTGCGGGTGGCGTTTGCCCAGATGGCCCAGCCCGAGCTGGTCCAGCACGTCCTGTACGCGCTGCTGGATCTCTTTGGCCGGAACCTTGCGCAGCTTGAGCGGATAGGCCACGTTTTCAAAAACGGTTTTGTGCGGCCACAGCGCATACGACTGAAACACCAGGCCCAGGTTACGCTCTTCCGCCGGGATCTCACTGCGCGGCGTGCCGTCATAGACTTTGTTTTTGCCAATGATAATCGAGCCCTGAGTCGGTTTTTCCAGGCCCGCCACCGCACGCAGCAGGGTGGTTTTCCCGCTGCCGGAAGGACCCAGCAGGGAGACCACTTCGCCGCGGTTGAGGTTCATGGAGACCCCTTTTAAAACAGGATTGTCACCGTAGGTCAGGTGCAGATCGTTAACCGCTAATTCAATCATGTATTTTGACTCCGAAACGAAGGGCAATGCCCAGACCTACCACCACCAGCAGGATGTTAATAAAAGAGAGCGCCGCCACAATATCAATGGCTCCCGCGGCCCAGAGGGATACCAGCATCGAGCCGATGGTTTCCGTGCCGGGTGAAAGCAGGTACACACCCGTTGAATATTCGCGTTCAAAAATCAGGAACATCAGCAGCCACGAACCGATAAGGCCGTAGCGGGAGAGTGGGATCGTGACATGGCGGGTGATCTGGCCACGCGTAGCCCCCGTACTGCGGGCGGCCTCTTCAAGCTCCGGCGCGACCTGCAGCAGGGTGGACGAGATGAGTCTCAGCCCGTACGCCATCCAGACCACCGTATAGGCCAGCCAGACGCTGAAAATGGTGCTGCGCAGCGAACGTAGCCAGACAATCAGGTTTTCACGCATCCAGTCGCTCCAGGCGAACCCGGAAAGCCAGCCCGATTTCAGCGAGTTATCCAGCCACATCGGCAGGAACAGGAACACCCAGAGAAAAGCCAGACCCGCGAGCAGGCCAGGCACGGCGCGCGGCACCAGGACGCTGTAATCCAGGAAACGCGTGGTATTATCCGGTTTGCGGTGCATGGCGATACCGACAAACAGGTAGCACGCCACGGCCAGCGCGCCGCCAATGACCCCAATGGACATGGAGTTGACGATGGCACGCAGCAGGTTCGGCTGCGCCCATATCGTGCGAAAAGTACTGAGGGAAAGCTCGTCCCACAGCGAAACGCCCACGCCCCAGTTTGAGATAAACGCGCGTAACACCACGCCGAGCAGGGGAACGCCGATCGTGACGGTAAGCCAGAAGGCGACCACCGCGCCCGCCACCCAGCGCCATTTACCCAGAGGTAAAGCCCGGGCCTGAGACGCTTTGCCTTTCATGGTCACGAAACGGTTGGCGGTGCGCATCAGGCGACGCTGCAGCATGACCAGCGGAATGGTGATACAGATAAGCACCACCGCAACCGCCGCCATCAGGTGGTAGGAAGGGGTACCAAGCTTGTTGGTCAGCTGGTACAGGTAGGTTGCCAGCACCATGTTGCCTTCCGGATCGCCGAGGACCAGCATCAGACCAAACACTTCAAGACCGAGGAAGAACAGCAGAACGATGGCGTACAAAATGGACGGTCGCACCATCGGCAGGCTGACCGAGGTCATCACCTGTAACGGCGACGCGCCCGCGGTACGTGCGGCCTCTTCCACATCGGAACCGACGCTTCGCAGCGCGGACGAAATATAGAGATAGGCATGCGGAACATGCGTCAGGCCAGCAATGACCACGATGCTCGACATGTCGTAGATATTCCACGGTACGAAACCAATCAGCGCCTGCGCCCAGAGGGATAAAAAGCCCACCGGACCGGCGGCCACCACGTAGCCGAATCCCAGCACCATTGGCGACACGAAAACCGGCACGAGGATCAGCGGTTCAATCAGGCGGCGGCCGGGCAGATCGGTACGCACCATCAAAAAGGCCAGCACGCCCCCTAACGGAATGGCGATGATGACCAGCCCGAAAGCGAGAATAAAACCGCTTTTCAGCGCCTTATAGAAATCAGGGTCGGTGAAGATAAAACCAAATGATTCAAGGCTCCACTCTTTTGCCGGTGAAAAGAACGGGGCGGACAAGAAGCTCTGTATCACGATAAACGACAGCGGCGTGTAGATAACCAGGGCGGTTATCAACACGACAATACCGCGCGGCAGGCTTTGCCACTTTCTGCGTAATGTATTCATGGGGTATCCCTGGTGTTGCAGCCCAGCAAAACGAACTCAGGTAACAGGAGCGCGACGACCCGCGTCGCGCTCAGACGCTTATTTGGCGGCGGCGGTACGCCACTGTTTGATGTACTCCAGGCGTTTTTTCGGCTGCAGATACTCCAGCAGGCTTTCATCAACCGGAATAGGTTTCAGCGCATTGCCGAGCACTTTCGTCAGGCCGTCGATATCATTTTTGCCGTCGATATCGTTACGAATGGACGGGATATCCGCCTGGCTTGCCAGAATACTTTGTCCTTTTTCAGACAGGACGTAGTCCAGCCACAGTTTCGCGGCATTGCTGTTTTGCGCCTGCTGGCTGATGAACGACACGCGTGATAACACCAGAGTGTAATCTTTTGGATAGGCGATCCCCAGTGACGGATCGTTCTTCGCGCGCGCTTCCGCATAGGATCCGAGGATATTAAAACCGATCAGGTTTTCCCCTGATGACACCCTCTCCATCATGGTGCCGGTTGAAGACTGAACGGCTAAGCCCCCTTTGGCGATATCGGCCAGGGTTTTGAAGTAGTTAGGATCGGCCTTGTGATCCTGCACCGAGAGCATAAAGCCCAGACCCGATTTTTCGATGTCGTAGGTGGTGACTTTGCTCTTGAATTTATCCGTCTGGCTGGCAATAAGCTTAGCCAGCGCCGCATGGGAATCAGGCACGTCGCCCGCCGGGATCAGCCGTTTGTTGTAGATAAACACGACGGGCTCATAGGTGGTGCCGTAGGCTTTATCTTTCCAGACCGCCCATTTCGGCAGCTGGCTTTGCTCCGGTGATTTGTACTCCATGGCGTAGTCGGTAGCGAGCTTTAGCCCGGTGTCCATGGAGGAGCTCCAGACCACATCGCCGCTACCGCCACCCGAGGCCTGTTCGCTGATAAAACGGTTGTACAGCTCGGTGCTGTTCATGTCGTTATATTCAACTTTGATGCCCGGATAGGTTTTTTCGAAGCCCTCAATCAGCGGCCCGGCAGCTTTGGTGTCGGTGGTGGAGTAGATCACCACTTTGCCCTCTTTGGTCGCGGCATCGACCATTTTTTGATAGTCAGCAGGGTAGCCCTGCGGCAAAGCAGACAGTGCGGAAGCAGAACACAGTACGGTAGCGGTAATCAGAGAAATTCGGAAAATGTTCGACATTATAGTTAACCTTTTAGTTACATTTGAGGAACTAATTGTCAACATAGCGCATAGCTCCGCGCCGACAATAGGGGGGCGCGGGTTGCGGTTCCGAAGTGTGATTGTCGGCGTCGTTTCAGCAATTAACACCATAAAATCCGCGACGCTTAGCAAACGAACGGTTACGGATTACGTTTTCTCTGCCGCTTTGCGGTAAAGCCTTCTGGGATGTCCGATATTGCCATACAGCATTTCGATGCTGATTAACCCACTTTCCACGCAGTATTCCAGATAACGGCGGCCCGTGGTTTTGCTGATCCCGACGTATTCCACCACCTCTTCCACCGACATTGTTTTTTCGGGGTGTTCCGCAAATAAACGCTTAATACGGTCCAGGGTGTGGGGCTCAATACCCTTTGTGGACGGGGTCTGCGAGGTGTCCGCGGCGGGGAGGTTAAACAGGCGATCCAGCGCATGCTGGTCGACAACCTTCACCTGCTGCACGGTGTGGATGAAACGCATAAAACGCTCCAGCGAGGCGTGCAGACGCTGGAAAAAAACAGGCTTAATCAGGTAGTCAAACGCGCCGCTGCGCATGGCATGGCTACAGGTCTGCATATCGCTGGCTGCGGTGATAAAGATCACCGAGCATTCATAGCTTTTCAGGAGCGGGTTATCGATTAACGCCACGCCTTTACCGTCCGGGAGATAATTGTCCAGCAGTATCAGCCTCGGCTGATGCTGGCGTATCAGGTTACACGCCTGCTCAATCGACGCGGCAATGCCCACCACGCGCAAATGGAAATTTTGCTCGATATACTCGCGATGCAGTTCCGCCAGGTGCGGCTCATCCTCAACAATCACAACATCAAGTGCTCGGGTCGTGGTCATGCGTTAGCCCTGTCGAACGGGGAGTGGATTGGGAATAAACACAGAGAATATCGTGCCTTGAGGAGCATTATCCGTTATCTCAATGCTGCCGCCCGCCTTGTTGATATAGCCTGCCACCAGAAACAGGCCAATACCGTGCTCTGTGCCCACAATGTCGTTCTCGCTTTCCGGCTTACTGCTGAATCCCTGGCGGAAAAGATGCGGTTTCATCGCCTCATCCACCCCGCAACCCCGATCGGCCACCTCTATCAGCAACTCCTGGTTGCGATCGGAAATGTAAAGCTCTACAGGTGCGGGAACCGGGGCTTTCAGGGTGGCGTCAACGGCGTTATCCAGCAGATTGCCAATCACCGACACCAGCTCCGTTTCCGTGATGCTGGCAGGCATGCGGGTGAGCTGGCAGGCGGGATCAAACTGCAGTTCAACGCCCTTTTCCCGGGCGCTGACATATTTCCCTAGCAGCAATCCGCACAGGGCCGGCGAGACAAAATGGGCTGAGACGAAGTCCAGCACGCGCTGCGCCCCTTCTGACTGTGCCTGGATGTAACGGATCGCCTCGTCATAGTGTTTCATCTGCAGCAACCCCACCAGCGTGGCGGTCCAGTTCAGCTGTTCATGACGCATAATGCGCAGGTTATCCGCATAGCGTTTAATCTGGCTTAGCTGGCTGCTGAGAGTGTTGATATCATTCTTGTCGCGAAAGCTATAAACCCAACCGCTTTCAACACCAGGTTCAACCTCAATCGCCACGCGGTTCACAATCACCTCGCGCTGGTTAAGCACCGCAATCTGGTCGTGGTTACCGCGGCTAACCGAGGCGTAGCGCTGAGATAAAAAACCGGGGGACGTTTGCAGAACGTCTTCCAGCGGTTTGCCGATAAGCGCTTTCTCACTTTGATGAATATCCAGCATCTCTCTGGCGGCACGGTTAATTAAAATCAGCTGCTTTTCTTCATTGACGGCAAATACCCCTTCATACATTGCTTCCAGCAGCGCGCGTTGCTGTAAGACCAGTTGCGCAATATCTTTTGGCTCAAGGCGGAACATCTGCTTTTTAAGATTGCGGGTAAACAACCAGGAAAAAATAAACAGTAACAGCAACAGACCCATACCGTATAACCCGGACTGCCAGAGAATACGCGCATTGATATTCGCAATGTACGACGTCAAATAACCGACCGAGACAATCCCAATCACCTGATGCTGCGCATTAAAGATGGGCGCTTTGCTGCGCAGTGAAACCCCAATCCCACCCTTACGCACCGAAATAATTGTTTTGCCTTGTAATACCTCCGCATTATCCCCGCCGATCATCGGTAAATTGATGCGTTCCGGTGATTCTGAATGATAGAGATGCTGTTCCCGGGTATCGCCAATGACAATATAACTGGCATCACTTTCGGCCCGTATAGGCTGAATTAAACGGGCGATGGCGGGGATATTTCTGGCCGCGACGTTTTCCGCCAGACCCGGCATCAACGCGATTTCGCTGGCCTGAACCCGGGCGCGCTGGCCGAGATCGTGATGCAATTGCCGGTCAATAAAATGAAACAGGATGGTTCCCAGCAGAACTAACAGCAGGCAGGAGAAGCACACCAGCGCTAAAAAAAGTTTTACCTGAAAAGAGAGTCTGCGTTTCATACGACCTGACGCGGGGAGTCTGATTAGAGCGGTCTGCGCAGACTGACATGAGGAAATGGGGGATGCAATCTGGCGAAAACAGAGTTGTGACCTGGCTTTTCGTTTTGGGGGTTATAGCTATCAGGATCGCGTAAGGCTATGCTTCATTCAGCACCCGAATAATTACAGAGGCAATGTCGTGGATAAAGCGCTACTGGATGCAGGCTACCGGGCCTATACCGGAGAGAAAATTGACGTTTACTTCAACACCGCGATCTGCAAACACTCAGGAAATTGCGTGCGCGGGAGCGCTAAGCTCTTCAACCTGAAACGTAAACCGTGGATTATACCGGATGAAGTGGACGTCGAAACGGTTGTACATGTGATTGATACCTGCCCGAGCGGTGCGCTGAAGTATCGCCAAAAATAAGCGAGGAACCATGGATATTCTGGAAGGCCATAACAAGTTTTACGTCAACGATGCTGACGGTAACCAGGTTGCAGAGATTGTCTTCGTACCGACCGGTGAACATCTGAGCATTATCGAGCACACCGATGTGGATCCGAGCCTGAAAGGGCAAGGTGTGGGTAAACAGCTGGTAGCAAAAGTGGTCGCGAAGATGCGCGGTGAAAATCGAAAAATTATCCCGCTATGCCCGTTTGCCAAACATGAGTTTGATCATACGCGGGAATATGACGATATTCGGGCGTAGAAACACACCGGCAATGGCCGGTGTTTTTTCATCTAATCTGTTCAAACAGCAGCACCACCGCAATCACTACCATCATTCCCCCTGATGCTCTGCTCACCAGACGCGCGGCCTGCGGGCGGGTGGCCAGGATGGCTTTTGAACCGTATCCCACCAGCAGATAGACCAGCGTACAGGTGATGAGGTGTAGCAAGCCCAGCGCGGACATCTGCATCGCAACCGACCAGCTTCCCTTCGGGTCAGTAAATTGTGGAAGCAGGGCCAGGAACAGCAAAAAAACTTTCGGGTTAAGGCCGCTGATACATAATCCCTTCACCGCCCACTGTTTCCAGTTTGCCGCCGAGGTTGTGGCGCTTTCCGGTGCGCCAGGAGCGCGTAACAGTGAGATACCAAGCCACAGCAAGTAAAGTGCTCCCGATATTGTCAGCCCGGATAATGCCAGCGGATGTTGCGCCATCATGACGCCCACGCCCGCGACCACAATCAGTGTCGCCAGCAGATGCCCGGACATGAGGCCCATCACTGCGGGTACCACGCGCCGCCCGTGGATGCCGGCGCTAATAGCGTAAGCCCAGTCGGCGCCCGGCGTCATGATGAGCAGGAAAGACACCACCCAAAACCCAGCCACAATACTCATTTCCATCGTCTGTAAAACTCCAGAATTTCACCCGTCAACAGGGAGAAAGCATATCGGTATCCGGACGAAATGAGTTTTCAATGTTATGCTCAAAAGACGGTGAAATTGACAAAATCTTCCACATGGACAGCATTGATCGAAAAATTCTTGCGCAGTTGCAGGCTGATGGCCGTTTATCTCTTACGGAGCTGGCTGAACGGGTGAACCTGAGCCTCTCGCCGTGTCACCGGCGCGTGCGGGCACTGGAGCAGAGCGGGGCCATTACGGGATACCGGGCCAGTCTCGATCCCGCCAAAATGGGGTTTAACTTTCTGGCGATCGTGTTTGCGACGCTGAAAGAGGGCGACAGAAAAGCGGTGAGCGCCTTTGAGGAGGCGGTGGAAGAGATCCCGCAAATTGTGCTGGCGCAGCGTTTATTTGGCGATCCTGATTATCTGATGCACGTCGTGACCCGCGACCTGCCGGCTTTTCAGAAACTCTATGATGAGAAGCTCTCTGCGATGCCCGGCGTTCAGCATCTTCGCTCAACGCTGGTCATGAAAACGGTCGTGCAGGACAGGCCGTTTCCGCTCGACATCTCAGGGCGTGACGAATAACGCGCCCGGCAGAACGCCGGGCGCAGGGGCGTTTAGCCTACAAACATCACCGACACGCACAGTACGCCAACGATCAGCGTCAGCAGGTTGCCGACAGATCGGTACGGTTTCAGGGACGGGATCAGGTACGTCGACAGCGTCGGCATGATAAACAGGATCATGGCGATAAGCGGACCGCTGATGGCATAAATCATCGAAATGGCATTCGGATTAATGCAGCACACCGCAAAGGTGATTAACGACACCCCCATGATGGAGATCGCGCGGTTAAAGGCGCGGCTCTTTTTCACGCCCACCTGGTTCAGCGATGACTTCACAATCTCCGTCGCCCCTTCGATCACCCCAAAATAGGTGCCGAGGAACGATTTCGACATGGCGATAATCGCCACAATAATCCCGGAAATCCCCAGCCATGCCGGAGAAGAGGGCATCATCGACAGCGCCGACAGAATGGTTACCCCTTCCTCTTTTGCCGAAACGATATAGGACGGTGGAATAGAGAGCAGGCAGCTGAACACGAAGAACAGCACGCTCAGGCAGATAATCAGGTACGCCACCTTCATGATTTTCTTGCACTTGTCCATGGCGGCGTCGCCAAACTTCTCACGGCGGTCAACGGCAAACGTCGAGATAATCGGCGTATGGCTGAAAGCGAATACCATCACCGGGATCGAAATCCAGACCTGATGCAGCGTATGGCGGTCAAATGCCATCTGGCTTGTGAGCAGCGCGGGTTGCCAGCTTCCGGTCAGATAGAGCGAGACAAACAGGAAGTAGGCGATCAGCGGAAACACCAGGAAGCCCATCACTTTTATGGTGATATGCCGTCCCATCAGGAAGATCAGATTTAACACCAGCACCACGCCAAAACTGACCAGCACGCGAACGGCGGTATCCACCGTCATGTGTTTTGCCAGCTGCTCAGTTAACGAGTTGGTGATGGCCACTGCATAAATCTGCACCACCACGAAGAAGGCGATGAAATAGAGCGTGGTGATCAGGTTGCCTATCTTCCTGCCGTAATAATGGGAGACGGCGCCGGTGATCCCTTCATTGCCTTTTGTTTTCGACGACAGGATGAATTGTGCCAGCGCGCGGTGCGGCCAGTAGGTTAATGGGTAGGCCACAAGGGCAGTGATAAACAGGACGATAGCGCCTGCGGAGCCCAGCTGAATGGGCAAGAACAGCGTTCCTGCGCCCACGGCCGTGCCATAGAGAGCGAAACTCCAGAGAGTCTCATCTTTTGACCAAATTTTCGACATTAGAGCAACGTATCAACTATCAAACCAACAGAATGGAGCGCAATTTACCATAATTATGGGTTGAGAGCGCAGTTGCTTCGACGGAGTTTGGCCGGAGCGGGCGTCCGGCCAGAGGGAATTAGCCTGCGAGGGCGCGTCGCTGCTGGCGACGTTTAAGGAATTTCTCGCGCAGCGTATCGTAAGCCCAGTTATAGAACATGGTGTACGGCAGGAAGAACAGGAAGAAACCAATTTCCAGTGTGAATGCCTGCAGCAGCGTGACGCCCAGCACCGCGGCGACTATCGACACGCCGATCACAATAAACCCGCACTCGAATCCCAGCGCATGCAGTGCGCGGATTTTTGCCGTGCGTGTGATGCGGTGAACCGGCCAGAAACGGTCGAAGCCGACGTTATAGATAATGTTCCAGAGCATGGCCGTGGTTGCCAGGATAATGGTCAACCCACCCATCTCCACCACGGAACGTTGCATAAGCCACGCCGCCGTCGGGGCGAGGATCGCCGTGGCAATCCCTTCGAAACAGACGGCATGAAAGATCCGCTCCGGCAGTTTACGTTGGAGTGCATCCTGATGTTGCATAGTTTTAGACCTCGTGAATACGCATTTTGGCGTTGATGCGGCCTATTGTTATCGCTAAAGGTGATATATTAAAGATGGTATCCATCGATAAAGTAGATAGTGCATGCGTTATTCTCCTGAAGCCCTTACCGCATTCGTTGAGACCGTCGCGGCTGGCTCTTTTTCTGCCGCCGCGCGTCGGTTACGTAAAAGCCAGTCGACCGTGAGCACATCCATCGCCAATCTTGAAGCCGATCTGGGCTTCGATCTGTTTGACCGTTCGGCCCGTCAGCCGGTGTTAACCGCCCAGGGCGAACAGGTACTGGGTTATGTGCAGGCGATTCTCGCGGCCAGCACGCGGCTTGACGAGCTGGCGGTGTCGTTAACGGCACAAACGGAGGCGCGCCTGACGTTTGTTCTTTCCGATACCCTCAACCCGGACGTCCTGGAAGACCTGATGAACCAGTTCGACCAGCGCTTTCCCCATACCGAATTTGAATGCCTGATTGGCGAGGAAGAGGACGTTATCGATCTGCTGCAGAAGTCGCGTGCGCAGGTTGGTCTCACGGAAGCGCGTGACAGTTATCCGACCGATATTGGTTTTACCCGGTTGCCGATACAGACCCGGATGGCAATCTATGTCGCGACCAACCATCCTCTGGCCGGGCAGCAAGAAATCCAGGCCGATGAGCTGCACGGCTGGCGGGAGTTGCGGCTCAGCACCTATCTGGAGCGGGAGGCAACGCTCGCACGCGGACCCGTCTGGTCGGCACCCAACTACCTGTTACTGCTGAGTATGGCCGTGCAGGGATTTGGCTGGTGCGTGCTGCCGTGCGCGCTGGTGGATGAATTTGCCGCCGCGAAATCGCTGGTGCAGCTGAATGTCCCCGGCTGGCCACGGGCGATCGGTATCGATCTGCTCTGGAATAAACGATCCCCGCCCGGCGTTGCCGGAAGCTGGCTGCGGCAGTATCTGCAGGATGCGCGCTAATCCTTGTGATTAAACTCACTATTTTTAAACAATTAAGATAATTGCTAATAACAATCCACTACTATCGTCATGTCATTTAACACAGAGGTTGTGATGAAAGATGTCGTTATAGTGGGTGCGTTGCGTACGGCTATCGGCTGTTTTCAGGGGGCGCTTGCACGCCACTCGGCTGTTGATTTGGGCAGCGTAGTGGTGAAAGCGCTGGTGGAACGCAGCGGGATTGCAGCACATGAAATTGATGAGGTGATCCTGGGACAGGTGCTGACCGCCGGTGCCGGGCAAAACCCTGCCCGTCAGGCGGCGCTCAAGGGTGGCCTGCCCAATACCGTCTCCGCTATCACCATCAACGACGTCTGTGGCTCAGGGTTAAAAGCGCTGCATCTGGCGACGCAGGCCATTCAGTGTGGTGAAGCGGATGTCGTGATTGCCGGCGGACAAGAAAATATGAGCCGGGCACCACACGTGCTGACCGACAGCCGTACCGGCGCGCAGCTGGGCAACAGCCAGTTGCTCGACAGTCTGGTGCATGACGGTCTGTGGGATGCGTTCAATGACTATCATATGGGCGTGACGGCGGAAAATCTGGCTCGTGAGTATGGTATCAGCCGTGAGTTGCAGGACGCTTACGCGTTAAGCTCGCAGCAAAAAGCGCGCGCGGCGATTGATGCCGGGCGCTTTCGGGATGAAATCGTCCCGGTCAGCACGCAGCGTCAGAATGGTGAGGCTGCCGTGGTGGATACCGATGAGCAGCCGCGCACCGACGCCAGCGCTGAAGGGCTGGCGAGGCTCAATCCTGCGTTTGAAACTCAGGGCTCAGTGACGGCGGGAAACGCCTCCTCCATTAATGATGGCGCTGCGGCCGTGATGATGATGAGTGAAAGCAAAGCCCTCGAGCTGGATCTGCCCGTCCTGGCCCGCATTAAGGCATTTGCCAGCGTGGGTGTTGATCCTGCGTTAATGGGTATCGCCCCGGTTTATGCTACCCGTCGCTGCCTGGAACGCGCAGGGTGGCAACTCTCTGATGTGGATCTGATTGAAGTCAACGAGGCCTTTGCCGCACAGGCAATCTCGGTTGGCAAAATGCTGGAATGGGATCCCCTGCGGGTAAACGTGAACGGTGGGGCAATCGCACTGGGTCATCCTATCGGCGCGTCCGGTTGTCGAATTCTGGTATCGCTGGTGCATGAGATGAAAAAGCGCAATGCCCGCAAAGGCATTGCGACGCTCTGTATCGGTGGTGGACAAGGTGTCGCCCTCGCCATTGAACGCTAAAATCCCGCCCGCATAAAAGAGCCTCCCTTCAGGAGGTTTTTTTTTACATAACGTATGACGAATTAACCGTTATTAGTACATTCTCACTCTGGTATTGAATAATTACGGCCTTAATTATTATCGTTGTTAACGTCTTAGTGTGATCCCCCTCCGATAATTTCACGTTAATACACCCTGTTTGTTGATGGATGTCACGTCCATCTTTGCCAAAAAAAATGAAACAAATAATTACGATCTTTGTCACTAAAATAATGTTCTTTAAAAAATAAACTGCAGTTTCATAAATAAGAAACATTATTTCATTTGAGGGTTTTTTCATGTTTAAGAAATCTCTGATCCTTACTTCCCTTATCGGTACGTCCTTCATGGCTCAGGCCGTTACCGTCGATCTGCGCCATGAATATATCGACAGTGGTGCCAATGCTGACCGTGTCTCGGTCTCACATCGCTTTGCTAACGGGGTTGGTTTTTCTGTAGAAGCTAAATGGAAATCCGGTGGTGATAAAGCCGACCAGCCGTTTGCGGATGTGGTGGGTAACGGGCATGAAGATCAAATTAGCTGGCGCTGGAAAGCGACTGAGAATATTGCACTGACGCCGGCGTTTACCCTTGAAAGTAACGACAGCCGCACAATATATAAACCGAATCTGCATCTGCAATATAGTTTCGACAACGGCTTCTACGTTGCCGCGCGTTATCGTTATGAATATACCCGCTACCCGTCAAGTTCGAATAAAGATGACGACAAAGTTAACCGTGGTGATGCCTGGGTTGGCTGGGTAATGGGTGACTGGCGTACCGAACTCAATTATGTTTATGCGAAGAGTTCTGAAGGTATGGTTCGTAATAATAACAAAGATTATTCCAACGAATATAACGCCAAGCTGGCGTATAAGTGGGATAAAAACTGGGCACCGTATGTTGAAGTGGGTAACATCGGCGTGAAAGATACCGATGAACGCCAGACCCGCCTTCGTTTAGGTGTGGCCTATTCTTTCTGATATCACGTTTTTCCGCTGAAAATTGCCGGGTAGCGCCAGTGCCTACCCGGCTTACCCATGTCTGATAAGCGCCGCCCAACGGGCAAAAGCCCACTGAAAAAAAAGCCCTCCGAAACGGAGGGCAAGGCCAGTTACAGAAACACAAACTCAAATCATGCATGCAACATTTCAGGTTGCTCAGGAAGTTTCGCGATATAGAGGGCGGGTTGACCGTCTTTATCGGAACTGAACAGCACCGCTTTCTCGTCCGGAGTAAAGGAGGGATGCGGGTGGGTGACCTGGCGGCTATTTGCCACCGTTGCCCAGGAGGTGTCGTGACGGGCAATGCGGAAGTAGCTTTTTTTCGCCACGTCAAAGGCGTACAGATACGGATCGTTATCGATGGTGTAACCGTGCGTATCCTTCACATCAACCGGCGTGCCTGAACCGTCGCCCACCAGCAGGGAGCCGTCAACGTTGCTCATCAGATGGGAACAGGCGGGCATTGGCATGACTGCGTCATTGACGCCCGTATCCGGATTGAAGCTGCAGATGGTGCGGCCCTTTTGGCCCTTCAGATATGAGACATACACAAGGGCAGAACCGTTCGGCACCCAGAATTCATGGGTACAGCTTTCGCCTTCCGCATGCGTTTTCACTTTGCGCACGTGCGTACCATCTTCGTTGACCAGCCACATGCGGGCGTCGACCAGGTCGTGTGGCCCTTCATGGCAAAACGCCACCGTGTTGTCATCGAACGGACGATAGATAGGGTGACCAAGCCAGTTTTTCTCTTCGTGGATTGTGGTGCTTAAACCGGTTTTCAGATCCACCCGCAGCAGTCGACAGTGCGGCCCCTTATGGAAGAAGTCGTGGAAAATTTTCCAGTCGTTGAGCGGCGTCCAGTCACGTCGGGCGATTTCTATCCCAACCAGTTTGGTGCAGTCGCTGTTGGCGACCCAGGTACCGTAACCGACCCAGTCATCGGGGACACGGTACACCTCGCGTTCTACCAGGGTATGGAGATCCACCTCCAGCAGCGTGCGGTCGTTCTTCACATAGTAGAAGGATTTATCATCCGGAGAGAGGAACCCGCCAAAGGTATTATCCCCCGCGCCTTCCGTCAGCTGTACCGCTTCGGCCTTCTGCAGATCCAGCAGGTAGTAGTTCCAGTGACCGTCAAACGCCCCTGCGAACAGCAGGTGGCTGCCATCATTAAAGAAGCACTTCTGGTAGAAGTAGTTGCGGTGACAGGTCACGTCGGGTGGGGTCAGGCGGGTGACTTCCACGCCTGTATCCGGATCGTGGCTGACCTCGTAGTTCAGCTTGACCCGCATACCTTTAGCCATAATGCACTCCTTTGAACGATAAAAGTAGATTAAAAAGTGAGTATTAAATTATCAAAACAATGTTTCATTGTGTGTGACTGATGGCGCACTTTGTCTGTTTCATTGGCGAGATTACTGTCTGGCTCTCTTTATCGTGATCCGAACGCCATTTCTGGTATAAACAAACAGAAAAAATGAAACGTTGTTTTAAATGTAATTGAAAACCCCCTTCTCTGGGGCTAGACTGTGCTCATCATGAAAACGGAACGTCGTTTCGTTAATTTTCTGCCTGCGGGCACGATCATTTCTGGAGGTTACGGTGGACGTCAGACAAAGCATCCACAGTGCGCACGCCAAAACGCTGGATACTCAGGGGCTGCGCAATGAGTTTTTAGTCGAGCAAGTGTTCGAGGCCGATAAGTACACCATGGTCTACAGCCATATCGACCGTATTATCGTCGGCGGGATTATGCCGGTGACGCAGACCGTCTCCGTGGGCGGAGAAGTGGGTAAACAGCTTGGTGTGAGCTATTTCCTTGAGCGTCGCGAGCTGGGCGTGATTAACATCGGTGGCCCCGGTACCATCACCGTAGACGGACAGTGCTATGAGATAGGTCATCGCGACGCGTTGTATGTCGGTAAAGGGGCGAAAGAGGTCGTGTTCGCCAGCATCGACAGCGGTAAACCGGCGAAGTTTTACTACAACTGTGCGCCCGCACATACCCCGTATCCCACCAAAAAAGTGACCCCGGCGGATGTCGCCCCGGTGACGCTGGGTGACAACCTCACCAGCAACCGTCGCACCATCAATAAATACTTTGTTCCGGATGTGCTGGAAACCTGCCAGCTCAGCATGGGGCTGACCGAGCTTGCTCCGGGCAACCTGTGGAACACCATGCCGTGCCATACCCACGAGCGCCGTATGGAAGTGTATTTCTACTTCAACATGGACGAGGACGCCTGCGTGTTCCACATGATGGGGCAACCGCAGGAAACGCGCCATATCGTGATGCATAACGAGCAGGCGGTTATTTCGCCGAGCTGGTCTATTCATTCGGGCGTAGGCACGAAAGCGTACACCTTCATCTGGGGTATGGTCGGTGAAAACCAGGTCTTTGATGACATGGACCACGTCGCGGTTAACGATCTGCGCTAGCCGCAGGCAGTTAAGCATAAACCTGCCTGTTGGTGACAGGCGCTGAAAGATTAAGGAACAAACATGATTCTGGATGCATTTTCTCTGCAGGGTAAAGTGGCTGTGGTGTCCGGTTGTGACACCGGACTGGGCCAGGGTATGGCGTTAGGGCTGGCGGAAGCGGGCTGCGATATCGTCGGGATTAACATTGTTGAGCCTACTGAAACCATCGAGCGCGTCACCGCGCTGGGGCGTCGTTTTCTGAGCCTGACCGCCGATCTGCGTAAAATTGACGCCATCCCTGAACTGCTGGATCGCGCGGTGGCGGAATTCGGCCATATCGACATTCTGGTGAACAATGCCGGACTGATTCGCCGTGAAGACGCGATTAATTTCAGCGAGCGCGACTGGGACGACGTGATGAACCTGAACATTAAGAGCGTGTTCTTTATGTCCCAGGCTGCGGCGAAACATTTCATTGCCCAGGGGAAAGGCGGCAAGATCATTAATATCGCCTCTATGCTCTCCTTCCAGGGCGGTATCCGCGTGCCGTCTTATACCGCATCCAAGAGCGCGGTGATGGGCGTTACCCGTCTGCTGGCAAACGAGTGGGCGAAGCACAACATCAACGTCAACGCGATTGCGCCGGGGTACATGGCGACGAATAACACTCAGCAGTTGCGTGCTGACGAACAGCGTAGCGCGGAAATCCTCGACCGTATCCCGGCAGGCCGCTGGGGCCTTCCGGACGATCTCAAGGGGCCGATCGTGTTCCTGGCCTCTCCGGCATCCGATTACATCAACGGCTATACCGTGGCGGTCGATGGCGGCTGGCTGGCGCGTTAATTGCGTATTCCGTCTTAAACCTCTGCCGGTGGGTGGAGGTTTTTTTTGCCCAAAAATTTCCATTATCCATATGGCTCAAGACGAAAAATCCATACTAAAAAATCATAAATGATATGCATCACAGTTTTATTGGTTAAAAATTAAATGATTAATAAAAACTGGCGGTATTTCATCGTTAGTTGAAATTGTAATGTCCATCACAGATCGCTATGCCACAGCGAAATAATCCATATCTTCGCGAATTACGGCCTGACACTTTTCCGCGCTATCTCGTAATTTCAGTTAACGAATTTCGCTGTTCAGGCAGGAAAATATGACATCTATAAATGACTCTACCCTTATGCCCGCCGCGTTGCGTGATACCCGACGCATGAATCAGTTTGTCTCCATCGCGGCTGCAGTGGCCGGTTTACTGTTCGGTCTGGATATTGGCGTGATCGCCGGGGCGCTGCCCTTTATCACCGATCACTTTACGTTGAGTAACCGCCTGCAGGAGTGGGTGGTCAGCAGCATGATGCTGGGTGCGGCCATCGGCGCGCTGTTTAACGGCTGGCTTTCGTTCCGCCTCGGGCGAAAATACAGCCTGATGGTGGGGGCGATTCTGTTTGTCGCCGGCTCCATTGGGTCAGCATTTGCCACGAACGTGGAAATGCTGCTGCTCTCCCGCGTGCTGCTCGGCGTGGCGGTGGGGATTGCCTCTTACACTGCGCCGTTGTACCTCTCCGAAATGGCGAGCGAGAACGTGCGCGGCAAGATGATCAGTATGTACCAGCTGATGGTGACGCTGGGTATCGTGCTGGCGTTTCTGTCTGACACCTATTTCAGCTACAGCGGCAACTGGCGCGCGATGCTGGGCGTGCTGGCGCTCCCGGCGCTGGTGCTGATTGTTCTGGTGATTTTCCTGCCAAACAGTCCGCGCTGGCTGGCGCAAAAGGGCCGTCATGTGGAAGCGGAAGAGGTGCTGCGGATGCTGCGTGATACCTCAGAAAAAGCACGTGAAGAGCTGAACGAGATCCGCGAAAGCCTGAAGCTGAAGCAGGGGGGCTGGGCGCTGTTTAAGATCAACCGCAACGTACGTCGCGCGGTGTTCCTCGGCATGCTGCTGCAGGCGATGCAGCAGTTCACCGGGATGAACATCATCATGTACTACGCGCCACGTATCTTCAAAATGGCGGGGTTCACCACCACGGAACAACAAATGGTTGCCACGCTGGTGGTGGGGCTGACCTTTATGTTCGCCACCTTTATCGCGGTGTTCACCGTGGATAAAGCCGGACGTAAACCGGCACTCAAGATTGGCTTTAGCGTCATGGCGCTCGGTACGCTGATCCTTGGCTACTGCCTGATGCAGTTTGATAACGGCACGGCCTCAAGCGGTCTTTCCTGGCTCTCTGTTGGCATGACCATGATGTGTATTGCCGGATATGCGATGAGCGCTGCGCCCGTCGTGTGGATCCTGTGTTCCGAAATTCAGCCGCTCAAATGCCGTGACTTTGGCATCACCTGTTCCACGACCACCAACTGGGTGTCGAACATGATCATCGGCGCGACCTTCCTGACGCTGCTGGATTCAATTGGCGCGGCAGGAACCTTCTGGCTCTATACGGTTCTCAACGTCGCGTTTATCGGGGTCACGTTCTGGCTGATCCCTGAAACCAAAGGCGTCACGCTGGAGCATATCGAGCGCAGGCTGATGTCCGGCGAGAAGCTGCGTAATATTGGCGTGTAGTCTGTTGCCGGGTGGCGAAGAGGCCACCCGGCTTTTTGTTAGCGCATCGCGCGTTTCAGAATACGTTCAGCCTGACGCTGGAAGTCAGCGGCGGTCTCTTCCACGGATTTCTGTCCATAATCGATGTACTGCAGAGAGGTGCCGAACTGGGCCACAATCTGCGGATCGTCAAAGTAAGGTGACACGGAAAGTTTGGCCGGCAGAGACTGCGCCAGACGCAGCCCCGCGACCGACGGATCGCTCTCTTTGATGGTGCCGTCTTCGGTCAGGAACTGCACCGCGGCTTTACTCAGCGGTACGCCACGCTCCAGACCCAGCGTATCTACTCCCTCTTTGCTGTTCAGCAGGAAGTTAATCAGTTTCGCCGCCGCTTCCGGGTTTTTGGTGGATTTACCAATCGAGAGCATCTGCGCCGGTTTGAAGAACAGGCCCGCATCGGTTGCGCCCGGCAGCATCGGGTAACTGCCCAGCACCAGTTTTGCCGGTGGCTTTAGGTTGTCGGAATACTTGTTGATGGTGGAGTTCCACATGTAGGTTCCCGCCCATTCTCCCTGGATCCACGGCTTCATCTCATACATGTTGCTCTTACCAAACGACGCATAGTATTTGGTGTCCGGCATGACGTGGCTATCCACCAGCGTTTTGTAGGTCTGGAAGAATTCCACCCACTGCGCTTTGCTGTAGGCGAACTTCTTGGTTTTCTCGTCCACGGCAGGGATGTTGTACTTCTGAATCATGTACGAGTTCAGCAACGCCAGCGTGTCCTGATGCTCCAGCACGACCGGGTAGTACTGCTTGCCGAGTTTACTCTCGAAGGTTTTACCCGCCGCCATCAGCTCGTCCCAGGTTTTCGGGTATGCAATACCGGCTTTTTTCCAGGTCTCGTCGTTGAAGTAGAACACGCGTGCGGTGACGGAGATCGGAATGCCGTTCAGCTTGCCGTTGATGGTGGTGGACTGAAGTTCTTTGGGATCGAACTGGGTCAGGTCGATCACGTCTTTCATTTTGTTCAGGTCGTAGAACCCGTCGCCGGTTTTCGAGAAGATTGGCAGCCAGTTCCAGTTGGTCTGCATCACATCCGGCTCGGTGCCGCCCGCAATTTGGGTGGTCAGGCGGGAGAGGTGCCCATCCCAGCCGGTGTACTCTGCTTTAACGTTGATATCCGGGTTCTGCTTATGGAATTCCTCCAGCGCTTTCAACGTCACCTGATGGCGGCCATTACCGCCCCACCAGGACATGCGTAATTCAACATCTTGCGCCATCGATGGCAAAGCGGTAAGGCCCAGCGTCGCGGAGATTGCTGCGCTTAAAAGCACTTTTTTCATTTTTATAAACTCCATCAGAGAGAGAGGTTCTGTTCAGTTTTTGCGTCAAAAATATGACATTTATTCATATCAAATTTGAAATACACCTTGCGATGAAGGCCTTTATCAATCATGGGTTTAGCTTCATCGGAAGGAATTCTGGCGGTCAGTTCGTAGTCCGCAACCTTCAGATAGACGAAGAATTCGTGGCCCATGTTTTCCACGCGAACCATTTCGCCACTGCAGCCCCCGTCAACGAATGGTGCGTCGGAGAGGGAAACGAATTCCGGACGTACGCCGTAGTAAATGGCCTGCCCGGCATAAGCGGAGACTTTCTCCTGCATCCCGGCGTTCAGCGGCATGGTTTCATTGCCGATGGCGATGTGCAGTTTCCCGGCGTTTTCCACCAGCTGGCTTTGACGAATGTTCATCTCCGGCGCGCCGATAAAGCCTGCCACGAACATGTTTTTCGGCTTGTGGTAGAGGTTGTCAGGGGTATCAACCTGCATGATGTGGCCGAGCTTCATCACGCAGATGCGGTCGCCCATGGTCATCGCTTCGGTCTGGTCGTGGGTGACGTAGACGGTGGTCGCCGGTTTACCGGATTTCTTCAACTGCTTGTGCAGATCGGAAATACGAATGCGCATTGAGGCGCGTAGTTTGGCGTCGAGGTTTGACAGCGGTTCGTCGAACAGGAATACATCCGGCTTTTTCACAATCGCACGGCCTACCGCCACGCGCTGTGCCTGGCCGCCGGAAAGCTGGCGTGGCAGGCGGTCGAGTAACTCTTCCAGCTCAAGGATTTTGGCTGCTTCGTTGACCTGAGATTCAATCTGATCTTTTGGCAGTTTGCTCAGCTTCAGACCAAAGGCCAGGTTTTCGCGCACCGTCATGTGGGGATAGAGCGCGTAGTTCTGGAACACCATCGCAATCCCGCGCTCTTTCGGCGCGAGGTTGTTCACAATCTTATCGCCGATGCGGACTTCACCCCCACTGATGGTTTCCAGGCCGGCCAGCATGCGCAGGGTGGTGGATTTGGCGCAGCCGGAGGGGCCGACGATCACCATGAACTCTCCTTCAGCGATTTTCAGGTCAATGGCATGTACCGCTTTAAAGCCGTTGGAGTAGACCTTTTCCAGTTTGTTGAAGATAACTTCAGCCATAATATTTCCCTCTTAACCTTTAATTCCGCTGCTGGTGACGCCCTGGACGAAGTAGCGCTGTGCCAGGAAGAAGACAATGATGGATGGCAGAATGGAGATGCTCGCCATTGCCAGAATTTCGTTCCACGGCGCCCCTTCGGTGACGTCGATGGACATTTTCAGCGCCAGTGCTATCGGGTATTTATCCACGCTGTAGACATAAATCAGCGGCCCGATAAAGTCGTTCATTGACCACATGAACTGGAACAGGGCGACGGAGATAATGGCCGGTTTCAGGATCGGCACCACCACGTACCACAGCACCTGAAGCGAGTTACAGCCGTCAATTTGCGCCGCCTCCTCCATGTCACGCGGCACGCCGCGCAGGAACTGGATAAGCATGAAGACGAAGAACCCCTGGGTAGCGAAGGCCAGCGGCAGGTACAGCGGCATATAGCTGTTGAGCATGCCCATTTCACGGAACATCAGGTACTGCGGGATCAGCAGCACGGTGCTGGGGAGCAGCATGGTGGTGATGAGGGTAGCGAACCAGAATTTCTTCCACGGGATTTCAAAGCGCGCAAAGCCGTACGCCACGATGGTGGAGGAGATAATGGTCAGGATCACTTTCGGGATCACATACTTAAAGGTGTTCAGCATGTAATGGCCGAAGTTGTATTCGGTACCGGTTTTCCAGCCATTCACAAAACCGTCCCAGGTCGCATGGGCAGGCCACAGGCTGAGAGTGGTGAAAATCTCGTGGTTCGGTTTGAACGACGCCGAGAACATCCACACCAGCGGATAAAGCATCAGCAGGCCGACAAACAGCAGGATCACGTAGCGCACAGCGGCGTTAATTTTCTCTCTGCGCAGCGTGCGGGCGACTTCACGCTCGGCAATCGTCCTCGCCGTGGAAAGTTGTTGGATATCAGCCATTTTTGCCTCCTTTATCGGCGGAGTAGAACACCCAATATTTCGATGACTTAAAGGCGATACCGGCAAAAATGGCCACCACCAGGAACAGGATCCACGCCAGTGCTGCGCCGTAACCCATGTCAAAGTATTTGAACGCGGTGTCGTAGATGTAGAGTGAGAACAGGTAAGTGGAATACGTTGGCCCGCCGCCGGTAATGACATACGGTCCGGTAAATTCCTGGAACGCCTGGGTGGTCTGCATAATGAAGTTGAAGAAAATCACCGGCGTGATCAGCGGCACGGTCACTTTCGTGAACATCTGCCATTTGGATGCCCCATCGATCATCGCCGCTTCATACTGCGACTGCGGTACGTTTTGCAGCGCGGCCAGGAAGATGACCATCGCGGAACCGAACTGCCAGACGCGCAGCAGGGTGACCGACATCAGGGCCAGCGAGGGCTCACCCAGCCAGTTCACCGGGTCAAAACCAAATACGCCAATAAAGCTGTTCAGCAGACCATCAATGGCAAAGAGCGCGCGCCACAAAACAGCAATGGCCACGGAGCTGCCGAGGATCGACGGAATATAGTAGGCGGTACGGAAGAATCCAATACCGCGTAATTTAAAGTTCAGAACAAACGCAATCCCTAATGCAAAGGCGAGCTTCAGGGGGATGGTCAGAAATACATACGCAAACGTCACTCCCATTGATGTCCAGAAGAGCGTGTCTTCCGTAAACATGTAGCGGTAATTTTCAATGCCGTTAAATACCGGCGGGCTCATCAGGTCGTAATCCGTAAAACTCAGGAAAAACGATGAGACGAAGGGGAAAGCCGTAAAGAGTATCAACCCAATGATGTAGGGTGATATCCACGCGAGCCCCAGCAGCTTGTTTTCATTCATACTTACCTACCTGGTAATCAATGGTTTAAAACGGAATCTGCGTCTGTAACAACCTTTCAGGCTGTCGAAACCGAGCCTGAACGGCAATGTTCTGGGTAATACGTGTCACGGTTACTTCATTTAACTTTGTTTTATAAGACTTTTTCCGATTTCATCGTTGAGCGAAACGCCTGGGTTTCAATACGGTAGAACTCGTGTTTCTGGATAATAAAACGCCGTTTTATTTTATATTATTGCTATTTGTTTCTGCGTCATTCGCTTAATAGCGGAAATGTGATCAAAGTCGAAACGGTGTTTCAATAAGGTGATGAGGATGGCATTTTTGCGCTATTTCAGGCGTTCAAAGAAGAGAGAGGAGGGCGGGGCGGAAAGAACCGGATGATTAATAAAGACAATACCGTGGAGAAACTAACTACTAATTCTGATAGCAGGTCTACAGCTGGATCATTCTTTCGTTCAGATAATTCTTACTTTCTTGTATCATCGGACCACTGTAACCAATCAGGCAGAAATGGTCTGCACCCTCAAAAGAAGAATGGCTATGTCAGCAATGGATTTCAAAAAAAATACGGATCTCGACTTCCCCCATTACGCGACCCCGGCAGTCAGTTCCAAAGAAATTGACCTTCTGGGACTGTTAGAAGTTCTTCTGGCGGCAAAAAAACGTATCGTCGTGATTGCCTTCGCATTCGCACTGGTTGGACTGGCCATCGCGTTCTTACTGCCACAAAAATGGACCAGTAAAGCGGTGATCACACCGGCGGAACAGACGCAGTGGAACCCGCTGCGCCAGATGATGGTGGCCCTGCAGGTGCTCGACGTGGACGTGAAAATTACCCGTCCGGACGTGTTTAACCAGTTTATTAAAAAGTTCCAGTCGCAGTCGTTGCTTGAGGAGTACATGAAATCCTCACCTTACGTGATGGCACAGCTGGAAGGCACTGATGTGGATCCGCTTGAACTGCATCGTGCGGTGGTCAATATCTCCGAAAAGATGAAAGCGGTAGATAACACTCTGGCAAAAGACGCGGATAAAGCGCCGTACGTCTCGTGGACATTGAGCTTCACCGCGCCGACGGCGGGGGATGCGCAAACGGTTCTTAAAGGTTACGTGGATTACATCTCGCAGATTGTTGAGCAGGAAACCATGGAGAATATCCGTAACCAGATCACCCTGAAAACCAAAGTGGTGGAGCAACAGCTGGAGCTGGATCGGGTACGTCTGACGAATGTTCACAACACCAATCTGCAGCGTCTTAACTATTCTCTGGAAGTGGCCAACGCGGCGGGTATCAAAAAGCCGGTCTACAGCAACGGTCAGGCGGTTAAAGACGATCCGGATTACTCCGTCGCGCTCGGTGCCGACGGTATCGCGCAAAAACTGCAGATTGAAAAAAATCTCAAGGACATCGCTGAGCTGAACGCAGACTTCCAGAACCGGGAATACTACCTGGCGCAGCTGAAAAAGCTGTCTGTCGAAGACGTCAAACTTGAACCGTTCAAGTATCAGCTCTCTCCATCCATGCCGGTGAAAAAAGACGGTCCGGGCAAAGCCCTGATTGTGATCCTGGCGGGACTGCTGGGCGGGCTGTTTGCCTGTGGCAGCGTATTACTGCGTGAGGCCATGCTCAGTCGCAATCCTCTGGTCGAGCCTGTAACGGAATAAAAAACGCAGACGAGAAGGGCGCTGTCATCAGCGCCCTTTTTTTATTTCAAAAAATCCTCACGTACCGGCGTGAAGGTATCCAGCAGCGTGCCGGGTTTAAGACACACGCAGCCGTGCATCACATGTGGCTTTTTGTAGAGGGTATCCCCAGCCGTCACCACATGTTTTTCATCTCCAATCGTGAACTCAAACTCGCCGGACAGCACATAGGTTAACTGTTCATGAGGATGGTTATGCAGTGGGCCTGTCGCGCCCTGTTCAAAATTCACCTCCACCGCCATCATTTTACCGCCATGGGCAAGAATACGGCGCGTCACGCCGTTCCCCAGATCGTCAAGCGTGGTCTCGTTGTGGAAAATAAACATATCGTCACCCCAGAATGTATTAAAACAATGTTTCATTTAATTTATATCACCATGGGTTAAAAAGAAACGACGTGACAAAGAACTGGAAACACGATCACAAGTTTGCTTCACTGGGATAAACACATAAGGAGGGATGATGAAAACGATCGGCCTGTTAGGGGGGATGAGCTGGGAATCGACAATCCCCTATTATCGCCTGATTAATGAAGGGGTGAAGCAACGTCTGGGGGGCCTGCATTCTGCCAGCCTGCTGCTGCACAGCGTAGATTTCCATGAAATCGAAGCCTGCCAGTCGAGTGGTGAATGGGATAAAGCCGGGGAAATACTGGCCGAGGCCGCGCTGGGGCTGGAGCGTGCGGGAGCAGAGGGGATTTTGCTCTGTACCAACACCATGCATAAAGTCGCGTCCCATATCGAAGCGCGCTGTTCGCTGCCCTTCCTGCACATTGCCGATGCAACCGGGCGGGCCATCACCGCATCCGGGTTACGTCGTGTGGCGCTGCTGGGAACGCGCTACACCATGGAGCAGGATTTTTACCGCGGTCGGTTGAGCAGCCAGTTTGGCATTGAAAGCCTGATCCCGGATGAGGCAGACCGGGCCCGCATCAACCAGATTATCTTTGATGAACTCTGCCTCGGCACCTTTAGCGAATCATCCCGGGCATATTACGTCAGCGTGATTGAAAAACTCGCGCAGCAGGGGGCGGAAGGGGTGATCTTCGGCTGTACGGAAATCGGTTTACTGGTGCCGGTTGAGCAAAGCCCGATTCCGGTCTTCGATACCGCCGCGATTCATGCCGCCGATGCCGTGGAGTTTATGCTGTCATAAATTTTGCCGATCGGATAAACGAAGCGCCACCTGACGGGCATGGGCTATCAGGTGCTCCGTAAACGCCTCCACCAGCGCTGAGACCGGGCGATGGAGGGGGCGGATCAGGCTCACGGTGAACGGGACTGACAGGCTAAACGGGCGGATCACAATATCGCGCCCGGCGTAATCCAGCGCCGTCAGTGGATTCACCACCGAAACGCCCACCCCGGCGCGCACCATGGCGCAAATGGAGGCCGCACTGTGGGTCTCGACCACCATCCTGCGCTTCACCTGATGCTCGGCAAACAGTGAATCCAGCAGCTGCCGGTAGCTGTCGGTTTGTGACAGGCTAATGTAGTTCTCACCGTGAAAATCCGCTGGCGTCAGAATCTGCTTGCGGGCAAGCGGGTGCCCGGCTGGCAGCACGCACACCTCATCTAAAGAGAGCAGTTCCGTGCGTTCCGTTCCAGCGGGCGTAGAGAGGGTTTCGGTCAGGCCTAAATCATGGCGCTGTGCGGAGAGCCACTCCTCAAGCAGCGGTGACTCCTGCGGGACAATCGTGAGATTCACCTCCGGATATCGGGCCAGAAAAGGCTGGAGCAGCGTCGGCAAAAAAGACTGTGAAAAGACGGGCAGGCAGACAATCGATAGCTCGCCCTGCCGAAACTCGCGCAGGCTTTCCGCTGCACTGACAATGCGGTCCAGCCCGTACCATGAGCGCTGCACTTCCTCGAACAGGCGCAGCCCCTGTACCGTCGGGTGAAGCCTGCCCCGGGTGCGTTCGAACAGCTTCAGTCCCAGCACTTTCTCGAATCGCGCCAGCTCGCGGCTGACCGTTGGCTGCGAGGTATGGAGCATCTGCGCAGCCTCGGTGAGGTTGCCCGTGGTCATCACGGCGTGAAAAATCTCGATATGGCGTAAATTGACGGCGGGCATAGGTCACCTGAATACAGAGAACTGTCCATATCATTTTTGCATAGACTCGCGATAAAACGATATTTTTTATTCTCTTCCTGCTGTGGCGTAATCATAAAAAAATGTCACCCCGGAGAAAGACCATGCCACGCCCGCTTAACCAGACTGATACCGATTTGAATGCCGAAAACCTGCTACGCCTGCCTGCCGAGTTTGGCTGTCCGGTGTGGGTCTACGACGCGCAGATTGTTCGCGAGAAGATTGCTGCCCTGCATCAGTTTGACGTGGTGCGTTTTGCCCAGAAGGCGTGCTCCAATATCCACATTCTGCGTCTGATGCGTGAGCAGGGCGTGAAGGTCGACTCCGTCTCCCTGGGGGAGATTGAGCGCGCGCTGGCGGCCGGGTTTGATCCGAAAGCCGATCCTGACACGATTGTGTTTACCGCCGATGTGATCGACGACGCCACGCTTGCTCGCGTCCATGAGCTGCAGGTGCCGGTAAACGCCGGGTCCGTGGATATGCTGGAACAGCTTGGGCAGGTTTCTCCAGGCCACCGCGTCTGGCTGCGCGTGAACCCTGGCTTTGGTCACGGTCATAGCCAAAAAACCAATACCGGCGGCGAAAACAGTAAGCACGGTATATGGTATGCCGATATGCCCGCCGCCCTGGACGTTTTGCAGCGTTACAATCTGAAGCTGGTGGGGATTCATATGCACATCGGCTCCGGCGTGGATTACGCGCACCTTGAGCAGGTCTGTGGCGCGATGGTACGCCAGGTGATCGAGTTTGGTCAGGATCTGGAAGCGATCTCCGCCGGGGGCGGTCTTTCCATTCCCTACCGTGAAGGGGAAGAGGCGATCGACACCGATCACTATTACGGCCTGTGGAGCGCCGCGCGTGACCAGGTCGCCGCGCATCTTGGTCATGCCGTGAAGCTGGAAATTGAGCCGGGTCGTTTCCTGGTGGCTGAATCCGGGGTGCTGGTGGCGCAGGTTCGCAGCGTGAAAGAGATGGGCTCGCGCCACTTTGTGCTGATTGACGCGGGCTTTAACGATCTGATGCGCCCGTCAATGTACGGCAGCTATCACCACATTTCGGCTCTGGCTGCCGATGGCCGCGATTTAACTCACGCGCCGCGTATCGAGACGGTTGTCGCGGGCCCGCTGTGTGAGTCTGGTGATGTCTTTACCCAGCAGGAAGGGGGGAAAGTGGAAACCCGCGCGCTGCCGGAAGTTAAACCAGGCGACTATCTGGTGCTGCACGATACCGGTGCCTACGGGGCGTCAATGTCCTCAAACTACAACAGCCGCCCGCTGCTGCCAGAAGTGTTGTTTGATAACGGCAAGGCGCGGCTGATCCGCCGCCGCCAGACCATTCAGGAGCTGCTGGCGCTGGAACTCGTCTGAGTGAAATACGGCCCCGTCGTGACCGAGTCGCGTAATACCAGCGTACCGGTGAACGGCGGGATCGCGTCGACCGGTTGGTTTTTTGCCAGCCGGATCGCCTGATCGATAGCCGTAACGATCATATTGTCGATAGGCAGATAAACCGACGAGAGCGCTGGCTCCAGCCATTTCGCGCATGGGGCATCGTCAAAGCCAAACAGGGAAATATCCTGTGGGATCCGCAGCCCCGCCTGGTGTAGCGCCTTGGACGCACCCAGCGCCATATCATCGTTACAGGCAAACAGAGCGCTAAACGCTATACCGTCGGCAATCAGCTCTTTGCAGAGCTCATATCCTCGCGTCATTCCCGCATCGCCATACTTAATCCGCCGCTCGTCCAGACGAATGCCGTGCTTTTCCAGCGCCTTACGGTAGCCCATCAGCCTCGCTTTCCCGGTTGGCGTGTGGATCGGGACGGTGATACAGGCGATCTCCCGGTGGCCCTGGTTGATCAGGTAATCCACGGCCTTAAAGGCGGCATCCTGCTGTTCGAAGAACACGCAGCGATCGGGCGCCTGGCTGACTTCACGGTTGATGACCACCAGCGGGGTTTGCACCGAATGGATCAGCTTCATGATCGCTTTTTCGCTCATGTAGCGGGTGTAAAGCACGATGGCATCGCATTTGCGATCGGCCAGCATTTGTACCGCCTGCTCTTCCTGCTCCGGGGCGTCGTGACCATCCGTGACGATCAGCTGCTTGCCGTGGGTTTCCGTCTGTCGGGAGGCCTGCTGAAGAAGACGACCAAAGTAAAAACCATCAAAGGTAGAGACCACCAGACCAATGCTGTTGCTGGTCTGGTTTGCCAGCGAACGCGCAAGAAAATTTGGGCGGTAGCCCAGCTCTTCCATCGCATTAAACACCTGCTGACGCGTACTCTCTTTAACCTGACCTGTGCCGTTCAGCACGCGCGATACCGTGGCTTTCGACACGCCCGCGCGCAATGAGACATCCAGCATTGTTGCCATTAGACATTCCTGATTCCACGTAACGATCTGCAGTTTAACACAGACCATCCGGTGCATAAGCGATGCGGGAAGGGCAAAACTTCCAGCACGATCACGCTTTTAGGTAACGATCGGTCAGTTCGACATACAGGGTTTTAAGTGGTATGCCAAAATAGATACAAACTGCATTTTGGAATACCTGTTACGTCCTTGAGAGCTTAATCACAGAACAAAACCCGACATGAAGCTATTTTTGGTATGCCAATAGTATCCGGCTGTACACCTTATCCAATAAAAGCCCTTTTACTGAGGTATTACCCTATGGCATTACAGGAAAAACTGATCGACGCTCTGGGCAGTTTTGCCACAAAATTCAACAGTTATCGCTATATCATGGCGATCAAGTCTGCCTTTATTACCTTAATGCCGGTCATCATCGTTGGGGCATTCTCTGTCTTGATCTCCAATATGGTACTGGATCCGAAAAATGGCCTGGCGAGCTTCCAGTCCCTCTCTTTTCTCGCCACGCTAAAACCCATCACCAGCGCGCTCAATTACGCCACCCTGAATTTCCTTAACATTGGCGCGGTGTTCTTAATCGGTATCGAACTGGGCCGCATCAACGGGATCAAATCCTTATTCCCTGGCCTGCTGGCGGTGATCTGCTTTATCTGCGTGACGCCGACAACCGTTGAGATGCTGGTGGATGGTGAAATGCACGTGGTGAAAGACGTGCTGCTGCGTCAGTTCTCTGATACCCGTAGCCTGTTCCTCGGCATGTTTATCGCGATTCTGTCGGTAGAAATTTACTGCTGGCTGGAAAACCGCAAGGGGCTGAAGATCAGGATGCCGGACACCGTACCGCCAAACGTGGCGGCATCGTTCTCCGCGCTGATCCCGGCGATCATCACCACTACCGCGATTGCCACATTGGGTTTCGTCTTCCATCAACTCACCGGCATGTATCTCTATGACGCGGTCTATCAGGTGGTGCAACAGCCGCTGGAGCGCGTGGTGCAAAGCCTGCCGGGCATTCTGCTGCTGATGTTTGTCGCACAGCTTTTCTGGGTGATTGGTATTCACGGCAACCAGATGATCAAGCCGATCCGCGAGCCGCTGCTGTTAGGCGCCATCACCGTTAATATGAGCGCCTTTGAGCAGGGCAAAGAGGTGCCGAATATCATCACCATGCCGTTCTGGGATGTGTATATGAGCATCGGCGGGTCGGGGCTGACCATCGGCCTGCTGATCGCGGTCATGATTGCCACCAAACGCAAAGAGATGAAAGAGATCGCCAAGCTTTCCATTGGTCCGGGGCTCTTTAACATCAACGAGCCGGTGATTTTCGGCATGCCAATCATGCTTAACCCGATCCTCGCCATTCCTTTCATTATCACGCCGCTGGTGACCGGCTCTATCGGTTACTTTGCCACCGTGACCGGCTTTGCCGGTAAAGCCGTGGTGATGGTGCCGTGGACCACGCCGCCGCTGATCAACGCCTGGCTCTCCACTGCCGGATCGATGGGGGCGGTCATCACTCAGCTTATCTGCATCGTGACTGCCGTCATTATCTACCTGCCGTTTGTGAAGATTGCTTCACGACGTGCCGAACAGGCCGCGCTGCAACAGGCGACCGACAATGCATGAGGATGTGATGACGACAAAACAGATAACCATTCCGCAGGATTTCATTCTGGGCGCGGCCGCGTCAGCCTGGCAAACCGAAGGCTGGAGCGGCAAAAAGGCGGGGCAGGATTCGTGGATCGATCTCTGGTACAAAAACGATCGTCACGTCTGGCACAACGGCTATGGCCCGGCGGTGGCGACCGACTTTATCAACCGTTTTCGTGAGGATGTGGCGCTGATGAAGCAGGCGGGGCTGACGCACTACCGAACCTCGATTAACTGGTCACGTTTTTTAACCGACTATGAAAAAGTGACGGTGGACGAGGAGTACGCCGCCTATTACGACGCGTTATTCGATGAGATGCACCGTCAGGGCATTGAGCCGATGATCTGCCTCGAGCATTACGAGCTGCCGGGCGTGCTGCTTGACACTTACGGCGGCTGGGCTTCAAAGCAGGTTGTCGACCTGTTTGCCCGCTATGCGGAAAAAGTCTTTGAACGCTACCACGGTAAGGTCACCCGCTGGTTTACCTTCAATGAACCGATCGTGGTACAGACCCGCGTTTATCTCGATGCGCTGCGCTGGCCCTACGAGCAGAATACCGGTAAATGGATGCAGTGGAACCACCATAAGGTTCTGGCGACGGCAAAGGTTGTGCAGCTGTTTCGCGCCAAAGGGTACCCTGGCTCGGTTGGCTGTATTCTCAACCCCGAAGTCACCTATCCTCGCTCGTGCGCGCCGCACGATGTTAACGCCGCAGAGAAGTACGATCTGTTCTATAACCGCGTATTTCTCGATCCGCTGGTGCACGGGCGCTACCCGCCAGAACTGTTTACGCTGCTGGAACAGCATCAGGTGGCGTGGGACTACACCGCAGAAGAGCTGGAATTGATTGCGCAGAACACCGTCGATGAGCTGGGGATAAACCTCTATTACCCGCATCGGGTGAAAGCGCCGTCTCGTGCCTGGCACCCGCAGACACCGTTCCACCCGGCGTACTACTACGAACCGTTCGAACTGCCTGGACGGCGAATGAATAAATCCCGCGGCTGGGAAATCTACCCCCGCATTATCTACGATATGGCGATGCGGATAAAAAATGACTACCGCAATATCGACTGGTTCGTGGCGGAGAGCGGGATGGGCGTGGAGAACGAAGCGCAGTTTCGCAACAGCGACGGGATCATTGACGACGAGTACCGCATTGCGTTCATTCGCGAGCACCTCTATTACACGCTGCTGGCGCGGGAGGAGGGGGCAAACTGTCATGGCTATATGCTGTGGGCCTTCACGGACAACGTATCGCCGATGAACGCCTTCAAAAACCGCTACGGGCTGATTGAGATCGATCTCGCTAACAATCGCGCCAGGCGGGCGAAAAGGTCGGCGAGCTGGTTCCGGCAGCTGCGCGATGCGCGCGTGCTCACGCTCCCGGTCGATGATGAATGGAAGTAAGCGAAAACCATGCTGGTTCTGGTAAAATAGCGCACAAACTGGCCGGGAGGACGCCCGGCCTGCGCATTAACTGAAAAAACAGGTGAAAACGTGGATAAGGCTGTCATCCTGCCGGAAAAAAAACAGTACCAGGAAATTGGCGAGGATTTACGGGCGCAAATTATCCAGGGGCACTATCCCGTAGGTTCCCGTCTGCCGCCCGAGCGAAATATTGCTGAGAAGTACGGCGTAAGTCGTACCATCGTGCGTGAGGCATTGCTGATGCTGGAACTGCAGGGCACGGTGGATATCCGCCAGGGTTCTGGCGTTTATGTGATGCGCATTCCTGAAGAACACGAAAACGAAGAAGAACGTTTTCTGAACAGCGACGTCGGCCCCTTTGAGATCCTGCAGGCGCGCCAGCTACTCGAAAGCAACATCGCCGCGTTTGCTGCCAAAATGGCGACACGCGCAGACATCGACAATCTGCGTCGTATTATTGAGCAGGAGCAACGCGCTATTGCCGCCAACGATAACAGCCAGGACAACAATAAAATGTTTCACCTGGTGTTGGCGGGGGCAACGCAAAACCAGATGCTGCTGGCAACGGTAGAAAGTATCTGGCACCACATGGACAGCAGCCCGCTGTGGCAGCAATTCAATGGGCATATCGCCAGCCGTGCATACCGCCTGAAATGGCTGGGCGACAGGCAAACCATCCTCGCGGCGCTTCGTCGTCGTGACGTGATGGGCGCCTGGCAGGCGATGTTCCAGCATCTGGAAAATGTGAAAAAGAGTTTACTTGAACTCTCCGATGAAGATGCGCCGGATTTTGACGGTTATCTTTTTGAATCTGTGCCCGTGTTTCAGGGGAAGCTGGTGTGACTATTCTGCCTCTCTATGCCGCGCCTCAGTATGCGGAACAGGTAACTGACTGGATCTGGCAGGCGTTCGGTGACGGGCTTACGCGGGCGTTTTTCCAGAGCATCGTTGAACATAGCCAGACGCCGGGCGCGTTACCGTTGACCTTTATTGCTCTGGAGGGCGAACAGCTTCTGGGTACGGTCGGGATCTGGCGCTGCGATTTAATCACCCGACAGGATCTTTGTCCGTGGCTGGCTGCGCTGTACGTTGATGAAGCGGCGCGTGGTAACGGACTGGCGGGAAAACTGCAGCAGCATGTTATCGCCTATGCCGCACAGGCCGGGTATCACGAACTGCATCTGTGGTCTGCCTGCCGCGACTTCTACGAACGTTACGGCTGGCAGTACATTGGCGATGCGCTCGAATACCCGAACAAAACGGTACATCTGTATCGCTATTCCTCTCCCGCTTCTGCTGGCGAACCTACAGAGTGACGGCGGACTAAGGTGGGGCTGAACAGGTGGGTGATATCCGGTGGCTGGCGTTGTTCGGCCAGCGCCAGTGCCAGCTCCGCAGCCTACGTTGCCATTGTGATAATCGGGTAACGTACGGTGGTCAGGCGCGGACGCACGTAGCGGGACACCAGCACATCATCAAAGCCAATGAGTGAAATTTCTCCCGGCACCTCGATTCCGTTGTCATTTAACACCCCCATTGCCCCGGCGGCCATCGAGTCGTTATAGCTGGCAACCGCCGTGAAATTCCGTCCACGCCCCAGCAGCTCTGTCATTGCCTGTTCGCCGCCACTCTCATCCGGCTCGCCGTAGGCCACCAGCCGGTCATTACACGGCAAACCGTTTTCGCGCAGGGCATCGTAGTAGCCTTGCAGGCGATCTTCGGCATCGGAAATCGGGTGATTGGAGCAGAGATAACCAATGCGGGTATGGCCCTGCTGAATCAAATGGCGGGTAGCAAGCCAGGCGCCATAGCGGTCGTCGAGTGCCACGCAGCGTTTCTCAAAACCGGGAATAATTCGGTTGATGATCACCATGCCGGGGATCTGCTTCATCAGATGAATGAGTTCAGCATCGGGGATCATTTTGGCGTGAACAACCAGCGCAGCGCAGCGGTGGCGCATTAGCTGTTCGATAGCCTGGCGTTCTTTTTGTTCGTTGTGATAGCCATTGCCGATCAGCAGAAAATTGCCGGTCTGATAAGAAACCTGTTCAACCGCTTTTACCATGGCGCCGAAAAACGGGTCAGACACATCGCCCACCACCAGTCCGATGGTTTCAGTAGACTGTTGGGCAAGGGCGCGGGCGTTGGCATTCGGATGATAATTCAATGATTCCATGGCGTTTTGCACCGCCTGGCGTGATGCGTCACTGGCTTTAGGGGAGTCGTTAATCACGCGCGAGACGGTCGCCACGGAAACACCAGCCAGACGGGCCACATCCTTTATTGTCGCCATTACATACCTTCTTAGTGGGGGTAAGCGTTTACACACGAAATAGTGTTGCGGAAAAGCGCCGTGCATTCAAGGGGCGCGGGGTTTCGCCCTCCACAAACGTGACGCAGCACAACCCTGGCCGTGTAATCGTTACACGGCCAGTCATGTCTGAATAATGTCAATCTGAACCTTTAGTTACACTTTGCCTCAGGCTGTTGCGATTGTCCGATGGCGAGGATGAGGGGGAGATTGATAGAGTCGAGATCCCAGAGGTATTGATTGGTGAGAATTCTTAGTACGGTTTCGTACTCTTCTCTTGCACCAACCTGCGCGGATGCGCAGGTTTTTTTTCGCCTCAACTTTGCAGTCGCTCCCGTATCACTTCTCGTGTAATCTGCCACCATTTACTATCAACCCTTCACACTGGCTGGCAAAGGGAGTTGAGATGCTTTTTGGGTTCTTCCGTACACTCTTCCGTATTCTCTTTCGCATTCGCGTCACTGGCGATGCTCAGGCGCTTCGCGGCGAACGCGTTCTTATCACACCAAACCATGTTTCCTTTATCGACGGCATTCTGCTGGCGCTATTTCTGCCCGTGCGTCCGGTGTTTGCGGTTTATACCTCCATCAGCCAGCAGTGGTACATGCGCTGGCTCACGCCGCTGATTGATTTTGTGCCGCTCGACCCGACCAAACCGATGATGATTAAACATCTGGTGCGTCTGGTGGAGCAGGGGCGTCCGGTGGTTATTTTCCCGGAAGGGCGCATCTCGGTGACCGGTTCACTGATGAAAATCTACGACGGCGCAGGGTTTGTCGCGGCGAAGTCAAAAGCAACCGTGGTGCCACTGCGTATTGAAGGGGCGGAGCGCTCCTATTTCAGCCGTCTGAAAGGGCTGGTAAAGCAGCGCGTGTTCCCAAAAATTACGTTGCATATCCTGCCGCCAACGTCGTTACCGATGCCTGACGCGCCCCGTGCACGCGATCGCCGTAAAATTGCCGGGGAGATGCTGCACCAGATTATGATGGAAGCGCGTATGGCGGTCCGCCCGCGCGAGACGCTGTATGAATCCCTGCTGTCGGCACAGCACCGCTACGGCGCGAAGAAAAACTGCATCGAAGACATCAACTTTACCCCGGATACCTATCGCAAGCTGCTGACCAAAACATTGTTCGTGGGCCGTATTCTTGAGAAGTACAGTCAGCAGGGCGAAAAGATTGGCCTGATGCTGCCCAACGCAGGCATCAGTGCGGCGGTGATTTTTGGAGCCGTTTCCCGTGGCCGTATTCCGGCGATGATGAACTACACGGCGGGCGTGAAAGGGCTGACCAGCGCCATCACGGCAGCGCAAATCAAAACCGTCTTTACCTCCCGCCAGTTCCTCGACAAAGGCAAACTGTGGCATCTTCCTGAACAGCTTACCCAGGTACGCTGGGTCTTCCTGGAAGATCTTAAAGCGGACGTGACGACAGGCGACAAACTGTGGATTTTTGCTCATCTGCTGATGCCGCGTCTGGCCCAGGTGAAACAGCAGCCGGAAGACGACGCGATTATCCTCTTCACCTCTGGCTCAGAAGGCAACCCGAAAGGCGTCGTCCACAGTCACAAGAGTATTCTGGCGAACGTTGAGCAGATCAAAAGCATTGCCGACTTTACCGCGAAAGACCGGTTTATGTCAGCGCTGCCGCTGTTCCACTCTTTTGGTCTGACAGTGGGGCTTTTCACGCCGCTGCTGACCGGTGCCGAAGTCTTCCTTTATCCAAGCCCGTTGCATTACCGCATTGTGCCGGAGCTGGTGTATGACCGTAACTGTACCGTGTTGTTTGGAACCTCAACCTTCCTCGGGAACTACGCGCGTTTCGCCAACCCGTATGACTTCTTCCGTGTGCGCTATGTGGTTGCTGGCGCGGAAAAACTGCAGGAGAGCACGCGACAGATCTGGCAGGACAAATTTGGTTTGCGCATCCTCGAGGGGTATGGCGTGACAGAGTGTGCGCCGGTGGTCTCTATCAACGTGCCAATGGCGGCGAAGCCGGGGACAGTAGGCCGAATTCTGCCTGGGCTGGATGCTCGTCTGCTGGCGGTGCCTGGTATTGAAGACGGCGGCCGTCTGCAGCTGAAAGGGCCAAACGTGATGAACGGCTATCTGCGCGTGGAAAACCCCGGTGTGCTGGAAGCACCGACCGCAGAAAACGTTAATGGCGAGATTGAAACGGGCTGGTACGACACCGGCGATATTGTACGTTTCGATGAGCAAGGCTTTGTGCAGATCCAGGGGCGTGCAAAACGCTTTGCCAAGATTGCGGGTGAAATGGTCTCTCTTGAGATGGTTGAACAGCTGGCATCGGGCGTCTCCGCCGACAAGATGCATGCCACGGTTGTGAAGAGTGATGCAAGTAAAGGCGAGGCGCTGGTGCTGTTCACCACCGACAGCGAGCTTAAGCGCGACCAGTTACTGAGCTATGCCCGCGAGCACGGCATTCCGGAGCTGGCGGTACCTCGTGATATTCGCTACCTGAAACAGCTTCCGGTGCTCGGCAGCGGTAAGCCCGACTTCGTGACCCTCAAGGGCATGGTTGAACAGGCGGAACAACATAATGCGTGAGTCAGTACACACTAACTCCTCTCTGCGCTCAAAAGGCATGATGGCGGTGATTGCCGCCCAGTTCCTTTCCGCCTTTGGCGATAACGCGCTGCTGTTTGCCACGCTGGCACTGCTCAAGGCTGAGTTTTACCCCGACTGGAGTCAGCCGGTTCTGCAGATGGTGTTTGTGGGCGCTTACATTATCTTTGCACCGTTTGTCGGACAGGTTGCGGACAGCTTCCCGAAAGGCCGGGTAATGATGTTTGCCAACGGTCTGAAACTGCTGGGAGCCGCCAGCATTTGTTTTGGTTTCAATCCGTTTATTGGCTATACGCTGGTCGGCATTGGCGCCGCAGCCTACTCCCCGGCGAAGTATGGCATCCTCGGGGAGCTGACCACCGGTGATAAGCTGGTGAAAGCCAATGGGCTGATGGAGTCCTCCACCATTGCGGCAATCCTGCTTGGCTCCGTCGCAGGCGGTGTCCTCGCTGACTGGCACGTGCTGGCGGCCCTCGGCGTGTGTGCCGTGGTGTACGGTGGCGCGGTAGTCGCTAACCTGTTTATTCCGAAACTGCCGGTGGCGCGTCCGGGGCAATCCTGGCGCTTTAAGCCGATGACCGGCAGCTTCTTCAATGCCTGCCGCGTGCTGTGGCGTAACGGTGAAACGCGATTCTCTCTGATGGGCACCAGTATGTTCTGGGGCGCAGGCGTTACGCTGCGCTTCCTGCTGGTGCTGTGGGTGCCGGTGGCGCTGGGGATCACGGACAACGCGACGCCAACCTACCTTAATGCGATGGTGGCGATCGGGATTGTGGTGGGCGCGGGGGCAGCGGCAAAACTGGTGACGCTCGACACCGTTGCTCGCTGCATGCCGGCAGGGATACTGATTGGCGTTGCGGTGCTTTTTTTCGCGCTGCAACACGCGTTATTGCCAGCCTACGTACTGCTGATCCTGATTGGTATTCTGGGAGGCTTCTTCGTGGTGCCACTGAATGCGCTATTACAGGAGCGTGGCAAGCAGACGGTCGGGGCGGGCAATGCTATTGCGGTGCAAAACCTCGGTGAAAACCTGGCGATGCTGCTGATGCTGGGCCTGTATTCGCTGGCGGTTAAAGCCGGTGCGCCTGTGGTAGGGATTGGCGTCGGGTTCGGTGGATTGTTCGCGCTGGCGATTGCCGGCTTGTGGGTCTGGCAGCGCCGCCGCTGATTCGGGTCGTCTTCAGCGCCTTTTCACAAGCGGGTGCAAACATTAAAAACGGCAACAGAGGTTGCCGTTTTGCTTTTTTTACGGTGCCGGATAGGTATAAACCTGATGCACCGCGTCAATCTCCGCCAGCACGTCCTCGCTCAGGTCCAGATGGAAACTCTCAATGTTGGTTTTCAACTGTTCCATCGTCGTTGCGCCCAGCAGGGTGCTGGCCACAAACGGCTGACGGCGTACGAAGGCCAGTGCCATCTGGGCAGGATCGAGCCCGTGGCGCTTCGCAATATCAACGTAGGCCGCGACGGCTTTCTGCGTCTGCTCGCCGCTATAGCGGGTAAAGCGGCTGAAGAGCGTATTACGCGCGCCGGCTGGCTTCGCACCGTTCAGGTATTTACCCGTCAGCGTACCAAAGCCCAGGCAGGAATAGGCGAGCAGCTCAACCTCTTCATATTGCGTCACTTCGGCCAGACCCACTTCGTAACTGCGGTTGAGCAGGCTGTAGGGGTTCTGGATGGTGACAATGCGCGGCAGATCGTGTTTATCAGCCAGGTGCAGGTAGCGCATAACGCCAAAAGCCGTTTCGTTAGACACGCCGATGTAGCGGATTTTGCCCGCTCGCTGGCATTCGGTCAGCGCTTCCAGCGTTTCAAGCAGCGTAACGGCGGGAGCACTTTCGTTCCAGCTGTAGCCGAGCTTACCAAAGCAGTTGGTTGGACGCTGCGGCCAGTGTACCTGGTAGAGATCAAGATAATCGGTTTGCAGGCGCTTCAGGCTGGCATCCAGCGCGGCACGGATATTCTTGCGATCGAGGATCTGGTTTGGGCGGATCCCGGCATCGCTGTTACGCGCAGGGCCGCTGACTTTCGAGGCGATAACAAGTTTCTCGCGGTTGCCGCGTTTTGCCAGCCAGTTGCCGACGTAGGTTTCGGTAAGCCCCTGCGTTTCCGGGCGTGGAGGAACAGGGTACATCTCTGCGACATCAATCAGGTTAATGCCCTGGCTGACGGCATAATCGAGTTGTGCATGGGCATCGGCTTCGCTGTTTTGTTCACCAAATGTCATCGTGCCCAACCCCAGTTGGCTTATCTCCAGAGAGCTGTGGGGGATACGGTGATAATGCATAGCCGGCTTCCTTCAATAGACATGTAGACCGCGTCAGGAACCTCCCGACAAAGGAATATAAACATGGCAGAGGGGAAGCAAAAGGGGAAGAAAAAAATCAAAAAGGCCAGCAAGGTACTGACCTCTCTCTGTTTATCGCTCGATAATTTGCGAGACTTCGTCGCGATTGATCTGCATTTTATTCCCGGACTGATCGCGGTAGCTGACCAGACCGGTGTCATCATCGACTTCCGGCTTGCCGTCTGTCAGGATCATCCGGCCATCTTTTGTCGCCATCACGTAATCGCTGCTACAGCCCGATACTGCAAACGCTAATCCGACTGCTGAAATTAACACTGCCCATTTTTTCATCGTTATCGTCCTCACCTGGCTCGTATCAAATCATAGTGTAGTAATAACCCGATATTTCGACAGGAGGAAGCGGTAAAATCTTAAAAACCAGGTGATTATGTTTGAGAGCTCTCAAAATAAGTAAAAAACTACGTTTTGAGTAAGAAATGGCGAGCAAGGAGCGCCCCGGTAAAGTTCTTTTTGAGATAAAAACCGCGTGGCAATGTCAGTATCGGCTCGCCCTGGGCACCGATCGCCTCCGTGAGCGCTTTACTGTTCGCCGCCTTTGGCCGCAGCTGTAACACCTCTCCGTGTCGGGCGGTGATGCGCTCGACCTGACCGAGGACAATCATATCCATCAGCTCTTCCCAGTCCAGACGCAGCTGATGCTCTTCATCTTCATCCGGACTCCACAGCAGCGGTGCGCCAACCCGGCGTTCAGCCAGCGGGATCTGACGTTCTCCTTCTACGGGAACCCAAAGCACGCGCTTCAGTTTATGGCGAACGTGACTGGTTTCCCACGTCACACCGGTATTCCCGGTTAACGGTGCAACGCAGACAAATGTCGTTTCCAGGGGCTTCCCAAGGCTATCGATGGGAATGGTTTTTAACTCTACGCCCAGGGCGGCGAAATCCTGCTCCGGTTTACTCCCTGCGCTTGCACCCAGCCACAGTTCCAGCAGCATGCCGATCCAGCCTTTATCCCGCTTCAGATCCTGAGGGATCGGCAGGCCAGCCATTGCCGCCAGCTCGCCAAGCGAAAAGCCTGCCAGACGCTGCGCCTGCTGTAGCAACTGGGTTTCGCTGGACGGCGGTGAAAGCAAGGGTAAAAGCGAATGCATGAAGGTAACCTTTTGATTAAAAAATACACTAAGAAATTGTCCCCTGTGGATAGAGTTTAACTTTTTCTGTACGAATATGCCATGTGCATGATTTATAGGTTTTTTTAGTACACTAAAAATGGATGGCGAGGGACAAAAATTCGGTTGTTCAATTCTGGTCACTGACAATGAACAGGATCTTACACCATGTTATCCACAGAAAAGTGGGATAACTGGGCATAACCCTGACTACTGTTTCAATTTACAGCCTTGACGTGCGACGAAAATCCAATTTTCAAACAAATTGTGCCTAACTTATTGGCACAATCTGTGGATAAAACCGACGCTGTTCGATCTTTCATCAGCACAACGATCCCTGATGTGACGATCGTCACGATTAAGCGGTGTGGGTTAGTTTTATGGTGATTAACTTTATGAAAATAATAATTTTATTTTCTTTCGGTAATGGAGAGGGATTGACGGCGGCTGAGGTTGTTCATCGGTAATCAGACACTTCTTCACAACTATATCCACAGAAAAGGTGAATAAAATTCCCCTCAGAGCCGCTCATCTGTTTATAACTCTGCCTGTATTTGTGAGTTATTCAAATGTTATTAGGTTGCAGCCCTGTAAGAGAGTGGTTTACCGCCTCCCTGTAGTGTGAAACAATCATTCATATATAAGGTTTAGTTTGGGGTAGTCCGGTGATTGATGACGATGGCTACCGCCCGAACGTAGGAATAGTAATTTGTAATCGTCAGGGCCAGGTGATGTGGGCCCGTCGATATGGTCAGCACTCCTGGCAGTTCCCGCAAGGCGGGATCAACCCGGGAGAGTCCCCAGAACAAGCGATGTACCGGGAGCTGTTTGAAGAGGTTGGTTTAAGCCGAAAAGATGTTCGCATCCTGGCTTCGACCCGCAACTGGTTGCGTTACAAGTTACCGAAACGTTTGGTGCGTTGGGACACAAAGCCGGTTTGTATCGGCCAGAAACAAAAATGGTTTCTACTGCAGTTGGTGGGCAACGATTCAGATATCAATATGCAAACCAGCAGTACGCCGGAGTTTGATGGCTGGCGTTGGGTGAGCTATTGGTATCCTGTTCGTCAGGTCGTGTCATTTAAACGCGATGTTTACCGTAGGGTGATGAAAGAGTTCGCAAGTGTTGTCATGCAGCTTCAGGAGATCCCGCCTAAGCCGCAGAGCGCACCTGCCTGGCGACGTAAAAGAGGTTAAGCTACGCAAATCATGCTCACCCGCTTGCGAGAAATAGTCGAGAAGGTGGCCAGTGCGCCGCGTCTGAATGAGGCGCTGAACATTCTGGTTACCGACATCTGTCTTGCGATGGAGACCGAAGTCTGTTCGGTGTATCTGGCCGACCACGATCGGCGTTGCTATTACCTGATGGCGACCCGTGGTTTGAAAAAGCCACGTGGACGCACCGTAACGCTCGCGTTTGATGAAGGTATCGTTGGTCTGGTTGGGCGACTCGCCGAACCTATCAACCTTGCCGACGCGCAAAAACACCCCAGCTTTAAATATATCCCCTCCGTAAAAGAAGATCGTTTCCGCGCCTTCCTTGGCGTGCCGATTATTCAGCGCCGTCAGCTGCTTGGTGTGCTGGTGGTACAGCAGCGTGAGTTGCGTCAGTACGATGAAAGCGAAGAGTCTTTCCTCGTCACGCTGGCCACGCAGATGGCCGCGATCCTCTCCCAGTCCCAGTTGACGGCACTGTTTGGTCAGTATCGTCATACGCGTATTCGCGCGCTTCCGGCGTCGCCGGGCGTCGCTATCGCCGAAGGCTGGATGGACGCCACTCTGCCGTTGATGGAGCAAGTGTACGAAGCCTCAACGCTTGATGAAGCGCTTGAGCGTGAGCGTCTCACCGCCGCACTGGAAGAGGCGTCGAATGAGTTTCGTCGCTACAGCAAGCGCTTTGCCGCTGGGGCGCAAAAAGAGACAGCGGCCATTTTTGACCTTTACTCGCACCTTCTCTCCGATGCACGTCTGCGCCGCGAGCTTTTTGACGAAGTCGACAAAGGTGCGGTTGCGGAGTGGGCGGTTAAAAAGGTCATCGAAAAATTTGCCGAACAGTTTGCGGCACTGACCGACGGTTACCTGAAAGAGCGGGCCGGTGATTTACGCGCCCTGGGGCAGCGTTTACTGTTCCATCTTGATGACACTATTCAGGGCGCGAATGCCTGGCCAAAACGTTTTGTGCTGGTTGCCGATGAACTCTCCGCGACAACGCTGGCTGAACTGCCTCATGACCGCCTGGCGGGCGTGGTGGTACGCGATGGCGCGGCGAACTCGCACGCGGCCATTATGGTGCGCGCGCTGGGAATTCCCACCGTTATGGGGGCGGATATCCAGCCATCGGTGCTGCACCGACGCACCCTGGTGGTCGACGGTTATCGCGGTGAGCTGTTGGTTGATCCTGAGCCGGTTCTGCTTCAGGAATACCAGCGCCTTATCAGCGAAGAGAATGAATTAAGCAAGCTGGCAGAGGATGACGTTAATCTGCCCGCACAGCTCAAAAGCGGCGAGCGAATCAAAGTCATGCTCAACGCAGGTTTAAGCCCCGAGCATGAAGAGAAGCTCGGCAGCCGCATCGACGGTATCGGCTTATACCGCACCGAAATCCCGTTCATGCTGCAAAGTGGCTTTCCCTCTGAAGAGGAGCAGGTTGCGCAGTATCAGGGCATGCTGCAGATGTTTAACGACAAACCGGTCACCCTGCGCACCCTTGATGTCGGGGCAGATAAACAGCTGCCGTACATGCCGATCAGTGAAGAAAACCCGTGCCTGGGCTGGCGTGGGATACGCATTACGCTCGATCAGCCTGAGATCTTCCTGATCCAGGTGCGTGCCATGCTGCGCGCGAATGCGGCGACGGGTAACCTCAGCATTTTACTGCCGATGGTCACCAGCATTGATGAGATTGACGAGGCGCGGCGTCTGATTGAGCGTGCCGGCCGTGAAGTCGAAGAGATGATTGGCTATGCGATCCCCAAACCACGAATTGGGGTGATGCTTGAAGTGCCGTCAATGGTCTTTATGCTGCCGCAGCTGGCTAACCGTGTCGACTTTATCTCGGTCGGTACCAATGACCTGACGCAGTATATTCTGGCCGTCGACCGTAACAACACGCGTGTTGCCAGCATTTATGACAGCCTGCACCCTGCGATGATCCGGGCGTTAGCGATGATCGCGCGAGAAGCCGAACAGCACGATATTGATTTGCGCCTGTGTGGTGAAATGGCCGGAGATTCGATGTGCGTTGCAATCCTGATTGGGCTGGGGTACCGCCACCTCTCCATGAACGGCCGTGCGGTTGCCCGCGTGAAGTACCTGCTGCGGCATATCGATATTGAGGATGCCCGCGAGCTGGCTGAACGCAGTCTTGAAGCGCAGCTGGCCGCCGAAGTGCGTCATCAGGTGGCTGCCTTCATGGAACGACGCGGTATGGGCGGCCTGATTCGCGGCGGTCGCTAATACGTACTTTTCCCCTCACTCCGTCCTCGTCCTTTGTGACAGGGCGGCGGTGAGGATATAACACACTCCTCTATACACATCTTTTACATCTCTGGCGCATCCTCCGCGTCCGCCTTATGCTATGATTCGCAACTTTGGAGCCTCTGCTAACAGCAGAATCGCATTTCTACCGCTGTCCACTTTCAGCGGAATAACAACATCTTGTGGTGACAGATGAACAGTGGTTATCTGCATTTTCCGGAATTCGATCCGGTCATTTTCTCAATAGGACCTGTTTCGCTTCACTGGTACGGTCTGATGTACCTGGTCGGCTTCATTTTTGCCATGTGGCTTGCTGGCCGTCGCGCCAGTCGTCCCGGCAGTGGCTGGACCAAAAACGAAGTCGAGAACCTGCTGTATGCAGGCTTCCTTGGCGTGTTCCTGGGCGGCCGTATTGGGTATGTTCTGTTCTATAACCTCCCGGTATTCCTGAACGATCCACTCTACCTGTTCCGCGTCTGGGATGGCGGCATGTCCTTCCACGGCGGGCTGATTGGTGTGATCCTGGTGATGGTGATTTTTGCCAAACGCACCAAACGCAACTTCTTCCAGGTGTCAGATTTTATCGCGCCACTGATCCCGTTTGGTCTGGGAGCAGGACGTCTGGGCAACTTTATCAATGGTGAACTCTGGGGACGTGTCGACCCGAGTGTCTCCTTTACCATGCTGTTCCCGGGCTCGCGTGCAGAGGACATGGCGCTGTTGCCTTCTCATCCTGAGTGGCAATCCCTGTTCGATACTTACGGTGTTCTGCCGCGCCACATGTCTCAGCTTTACGAGCTGGCGCTGGAAGGCGTGGTGCTGTTTATCATCCTGAATCTGTTTATCCGTAAACCGCGTCCGATGGGGTCTGTCTCCGGTCTGTTCCTGATTGGCTACGGTGCATTCCGTATCATCGTCGAGTTCTTCCGCCAGCCGGATGCACAGTTCACCGGTGAATGGGTACAGTACATCAGCATGGGGCAGATCCTCTCCATTCCGATGATTGTCGCGGGTGTCATTATGATGATTTGGGCGTATCGTCGTCGTCCACAGCAACAACTTTCCTGAGGAACCATGAAACAGTATCTTGAACTGATGAAAAAAGTGCTCGATGAGGGCACGCCGAAAAATGACCGTACCGGTACCGGCACGCTCTCCATTTTTGGCCACCAGATGCGCTTCAATCTGCAGGAAGGTTTTCCGCTGGTGACGACAAAGCGCTGCCACCTGCGCTCGATCATTCATGAACTGCTCTGGTTCCTGCAAGGCGATACCAACGTTGCGTATCTGCATGAAAACAACGTCTCTATCTGGGACGAATGGGCAGATGAAAACGGCAACCTGGGCCCGGTGTACGGTAAGCAGTGGCGCGCATGGCCTACGCCGGATGGCCGCCATATTGACCAGATCACCACCGTGATGAACCAGCTGAAAAACGATCCGGACTCGCGCCGTATTATCGTTTCCGCCTGGAACGTCGGCGAGCTGGACAAAATGGCACTGGCACCGTGCCATGCGTTCTTCCAGTTCTATGTGGCAGACGGCAAGCTCTCCTGCCAGCTCTATCAGCGCTCCTGCGACGTGTTCCTCGGCCTGCCGTTCAACATTGCCAGCTATGCGCTGTTAGTGCATATGATGGCGCAGCAGTGCGATCTGGACGTGGGCGATTTCGTCTGGACCGGTGGGGATACCCATCTCTACAGCAACCATATGGAACAGACGCATCTCCAGCTGACTCGCGAACCGCGCGCCTTGCCTAAGCTGATTATCAAACGCAAACCGGAATCCATTTTTGATTACCGCTTTGACGATTTTGAGATTGAGGGTTATGACCCTCATCCTGGCATCAAAGCGCCCGTCGCTATCTGAGGCTCTCAATCCTGACATAACCGGTGCTGTTTAGCGCCGGTTTTTTTTCGCCTTCTTCCCGCTTTCCGACGCGTTATCCAGAACGTATGCAACACACTGCAACCGCTTAACTTTCCTTGATAAGGGCTCGTAAAACGGTCATCCGTTGCTCGTCAATTCCAGGCCATTTCGCCACACTCCCGGCATGAAAAAAGAGAACGGTTTTACGCTTATCGAAACCCTGGTGGCTATCTCGCTGGTGGTCATTCTCAGCGCCTCCGGGCTATACGGCTGGGACAACTGGCAACGGCAGCAACGGCTCTGGCAAACCGCCGGGCAGGTGCGTGATTACCTGGTCTTTCTGCGTAATGACGCAAACCGGCACAACCGTGACCACCAGGTCACACTGCGGCGCGACAGGGGTGTCACCTGTCTGATGAGCGCATTCGTGCAGGGCTGTGATAAGGGCAGTCCGTTTGTATTTATTCCCCTGTGGCCGGAGGTCACGGTAAGTGAAATAACGCCGTTATTTGGCTTCTATGGACTCAGGGATACGGCATGGGCAGGGCGAATACGCCTGCAAAGTCGTGCAGGAGAATGGCTCGTCATTGTCTCGAATGGAGGGCGAATCAGGATGTGCAATGTCACAGGAGAAGGTTCATGTCCCTAAACCAGCAGGGTTTCTCACTGATGGAAGTTCTGATTGCCACGGCGATCAGCAGTCTGTTACTGATAAGCGCCTCGCGCTTTTTACCGGGCTTGCAGCGGGCTGTTTTACAGCAGTCCGGTCAGCGGGAGCTTGAGGAGGAGGTGTGGCAACGCCTTTTTTCCCTCGGCAAACAGCTTCAGCGTGCGGGGTATTGCGCCGGAAACTGTGCGGGGCAGGGACTGACGATCGGCAGGCAAGGTCGCTGTGTCATTGTACGGTGGGATGCAAACAGTAACGGTAACTGGGATAGCTCGTCTTCGGAAAACGACAGCACAGGTTTTCGTCTGGAATCAGGTGCACTGGAGACCCTGCATGGGGCGACCTCGTGTGAGGGTAAAGGATGGGAGAAACTCACTGACCCCAACAGGCTTCTCATCCAGCACTTTGTGGTGAGTCAAGTTGAGCATGCGGGGTTTGCCCCCCAGCTGAATATTGAAATGACCGCCCTTCGTCAGGGCGAGCAGGGGGCCCCCTGTCAGGCTTTTTATGGCGTCACGGGGTACAACCTGTGAACCGGCAGCGCGGGATGTCCTCGCTGGCGCTGGTGTTACTTTTACTGGTGTTGGGCACGCTGATCCTCACCGGCCTCAATCAGCAGCTGACCACGTTTAGCGCACTGGTGGGCGGTGAGAGCCGCTCGGTTCAACAGCAGGCATCCGTGCAGTCAGCGCTTGAATGGGGACGCGTTCAGAGCTGGTTATCTGAGCCTGAGATCCAGTGCAAAAAGGGATCGGCATGGCGAGTTTGCCTGCGGCTACTGAATGAAACGCGTGTGCTGCTTATCGCCGGGAGTGATGACCTGCTGCTATGGCGCAGAGGCGAAATCATCGACGGCAAGATCCATTTCTCGCCACACGGCTGGAGTGATTTTTGTCCGCTTAAGGAGAGTGCGTTATGCCAGCTGCCGTGAGCAGAGAAAAAGGCTTTAGCATGGTTGAGGTATTACTGGCGATGATGCTGCTGGTGATGATTGTCACGGCACTGTCGGGTTATCAGCGGGCACTGGCGACGCGCTTCTCCATGTTTAATCAGTATCGTCAGCTCTGGCACCATGCCTGGAATCAGTCTCAGCTTTCAACAATTGCTCTCCCGGCAGGCTGGCAGGTCAGTCGGGGGCAGACAACACTCTCTGGATGTGTCAGCATCACGGTTACACTTATTTCTCCTCTGGGGCGGCGCGGCGAGATGACGCGTCTGCATTGCCCGGTTAGCCAGTAGTCGGGAGCGTCTATGTTAAGGGTCTACCACTCAAATCGTCTGGATGTGCTGGAAGCGCTGATGGAATTTATCGTTGAGCGCGAGCGGCTTGACGATCCTTTTGAGCCAGAAATGGTGCTGGTGCAGAGCACCGGTATGGCACAGTGGCTGCAGATGTCGCTTTCGCGTAAATTCGGCATTGCCGCAAATATCGATTTCCCGCTGCCCGCGAGTTTTATCTGGGAGATGTTTGTCCGCGTGTTGCCGGACATCCCGGAACAGAGTGCCTTCAACAAGCAAAGCATGAGCTGGAAGCTGATGGCATTGTTGCCGGACATGCTGCAGCATGATGAATTCGTCATGCTACGCCACTACCTCAATGACGACACCGATAAACGCAAGCTGTTCCAGCTGGCATCACGCACCGCCGATCTCTATGACCAGTATCTGGTGTATCGCCCGGAATGGCTGACTCGCTGGGAAGCGGGCGAGCGGGTCGACGGGTTACCGGAGGCGCAAGTCTGGCAGGCACCGCTCTGGAAAGCGCTGGTGGAACACACTGAGAAACTCGGCCAGCCGAAGTGGCACCGTGCAAACCTCTACCAGCGGTTTATCTCCATACTGGAAAACAGCGCTGAGCGACCAGCCCGGCTGCCCTCTCGCGTGTTTATCTGCGGCATCTCGGCGTTGCCACCGGTGTATTTGCAGGCGCTGAGTGCGCTGGGTAAACACATCGACATACATATCCTCTTTACCAATCCGTGTCGCCAGTACTGGGGCGACATTCAGGATGAACGCTGGCTTTCGCGGCTGGTGTCTCGCCAGAGACGACGCCTGTTTGAAGAGCGTACCGTGCCACTGTTTAAAGACAGCGCGTCTGCCGCACAGCTATTTGATGAGCACGGCATTCAAAACCTGCCAAACCCGCTGCTTGCCTCTTGGGGAAAGCTGGGCCGTGACTACATTCACATGCTCTCAGACATCACGTCGTCAGGCGAAGGGGATGTGGATGCCTTCGTCGAGATCGCTCCGGATAGCCTGCTGCATAATATCCAGCTCGACATTCTGGATCTCGAAAACCGCGCCGTCATGGGCGTTACGGCGAAAGAATTTGAACGCAGCGACAGTAAGCGCAAGCTGGACGGCGACGATCGCAGCGTCACGATCCACGTTTGCCACAGCCCGCAGCGCGAGGTTGAAGTCCTTCACGATCAACTGCTGGCGATGTTGCAGGACGATCCTGAGCTGACGCCACGTGACATTGTGGTGATGGTGGCGGATATCGACAGTTACAGTCCCTTTATTCAGGCTGTTTTTGGGAGTGCGACGGGTGAACGCTACCTGCCGTACGCCATTTCTGACCGACGGGCCCGCCAGTCTCATCCGGCCTTGCAGGCCTTTATTACTTTGCTTTCATTACCGGATAGCCGGTTTATCTCCGAAGATGTCCTGGCATTACTGGATGTCCCAGTCCTGGCCGCACGTTTCAATATCAATGAAGAGGGGCTGCGCTACCTTCGTCAGTGGGTTAATGAGTCCGGCGTACGCTGGGGCATTGATGATGACAACGTTCAGGCGTTCGAGCTTCCTCCTACCGGCCAGCACACCTGGCGGTTTGGCCTGACACGTATGCTGCTGGGCTATGCGATGGAAAGCAGTCAGGGCGAGTGGAATGAAGTCCTGCCCTACGATGAGTCCAGCGGGTTGATCGCTGAGCTGGTCGGTCATTTAGCTTCCCTGTTGATGCAACTTAACCGCTGGCGGCTTGAGTTGATGCAGCCGCGTCCGCTGGATGCGTGGCTCCCGGTTTGCAGGGCATTGCTCAATGATTTCTTCCTGCCGGACAGTGATACCGAAGCCGCTATGGCGCTCATTGAAACGCAGTGGCAGGCAATCGTCGAAGAGGGCGTGAGTTCCCACTATAACGAGGCTATTCCGTTGTCATTGCTGCGCGATGAGCTGACGCAACGGCTCGATCAGGAGCGAATTAGCCAGCGTTTCCTGGCTGGCCCAATCAATATTTGCACCCTGATGCCAATGCGTTCTATCCCGTTCAAAGTGGTGTGCCTGCTCGGAATGAATGACGGTATATACCCACGCGCCCTGGCGCCGCTAGGTTTTGATCTGATGAGTGCGAATCCAAAGCGGGGCGATCGTAGCCGTCGTGACGATGACCGCTATCTCTTCCTTGAGGCGCTCATTTCGGCTCAACGTCAGCTGTATATCAGCTATATCGGCCGTTCTATCCAGGACAACAGCGAGCGCTTTCCTTCTGTTCTGGTGCAGGAACTGGTGGATTATATCGGGCAGAGCCACTATCTGGCGGGGGATGAAGCCCGTAATTGTGATGAAAGCGCGCAGCGAGTGAAGGCGCATATCACCCGCTTCCATAGCCGCATGCCGTTTGACCCGGTGAACTACGTGGTCAGCGATCATCAGAGCTATGCCCACGAATGGCTGCCTGCGGCGAAAAAAGAGGGGAGAGCGCATACCGATTTCATTCAGGAGCTTGATCCTCGCCCGATAGACACCCTGACCTTTGAACAGCTTCAACGGTTTTGGGGGCATCCGGTACGCGCTTTCTTCCAGCAACGGTTGCAGGTCAATTTCCGTTCTGAAGAGAGTGAAATTCCTGATGCAGAGCCGTTTACGCTGGAAGGGCTGGAGCGGTATCAGTTAAACCTGCAGTTGCTGAACGCGCTGGTTGAAGAGGAAGATGCCGACAAGCTTTACCGCCGCTACCGTGCTGCGGGGCAGTTACCCTACGGGGCGTTCGGAGAAATTGTCTGGGAGGCGCAGCGCCAGGAGATGGAAGCTCTGGCAGAACGCGTGAGGGAATGCCGGCAACCCGGAACCAGTCTTGAAATCGATCTCAACTGCCAGGGTGTGCAGCTCACGGGCTGGCTAACTCAGGTACAGCCGGATGGGCTCCTGCGCTGGCGTCCTTCCATGCTTAGCGTTTCACAAGGTTTGCAACTCTGGCTCGAACATCTTGTCTACAGTGCTGGCGGCCATAAAGGCGAAAGCCGTATTTTTGTCCGCAAAGAGGGCGAATGGCGCTTTCCGCCGATGGACGCAGAGCAGGCGTTACGTTATTTATCCTTGTACGTTGAAGGCTATCTGCGGGGAATGAATAAACCGCTCCTGCTACTGCCCGAGAGCGGTGGCGCCTGGATAAAAGCTTGTTATGACGCACAGAATGATGCCATGTTAACGGATGACGCTTCACTGCAGAAAGCACGGAGTAAATTCATGCAGGCGTATGAAGGTAACATGATGGTGCGCGGCGAAGGTGAGGATGTCTGGTATCAACGTTTATGGCGAACGCTTGAGCCTGAATACTTCGAGGCTATCACGGAAGAAGCACAACGCTACCTGTTACCGTTGTTCAAATTTAATCAGTCCTGAGTGCTGTATAAAAATTGCGCAGTATGGGGTGTTCATTTATGATGCACTTCTTATCACGGACTGATGTACCCAAAGAAAGAGATGTTGGTGAGTCCAGCACGCAGTTTGTTAATGATGTAGCCGTGATAAAGAGGTCGTAATGCCAGGCAGCACCTTGTTCAAAGCGTTTGTTTTGTTTGTCGCCCTTTGGGCACCTTTCACTCAGGCAGGCTCCGGTTGGCAACCCATTCAGGAAACTATCCGTAAGAGCGAAAAAGATACCCGTCAGTATCAGGCTATTCGCCTTGATAACGGGATGACTGTGCTGCTGGTTTCCGATCCGCAGGCGGTAAAATCCCTGTCGGCACTGGTGGTGCCGGTTGGGTCGCTGGAAGATCCGGAAGCCCACCCTGGGCTTGCACACTATCTGGAACATATGACGCTTATGGGTTCCAAAAAATACCCACAGCCAGATAGCCTGTCCGAATTTCTCAAAATGCATGGCGGCAGCCACAACGCCAGCACGGCGCCGTACCGTACAGCCTTCTATCTCGAAGTTGAGAATGATGCGCTGGGAGGTGCAGTGGATCGTCTGGCGGATTCTATCGCGGCTCCCCTGCTGGATAAAAAATACGCTGACCGCGAGCGCAATGCCGTTAATGCTGAACTGACCCTTGCCCGTACGCGAGACGGGATGCGCATGGCGCAGGTGAGTGCAGAAACCATTAACCCGGCGCACCCGGGATCGCGTTTTTCCGGTGGTAACCTGGAGACGCTGAGCGATAAACCGAACAGCCCGGTGCTGGATGCCCTGCATGCCTTTCGCGATAAATACTACTCCGCCAATCTGATGAAAGCGGTCATCTACAGCAACAAACCGTTGCCTGAGCTGGCAAGCATGGCGGCACAGACGTTTGGCCGGGTACCGAATAAAAATATCGACCTGCCGCAGATAAACGTTCCTGTGGTCACGGACGCGCAAAAAGGGATCGTTATCCACTACGTTCCTGCACTGCCGCGTAAAGTGTTACGCGTTGAGTTCCGCATTGATAACAATACGGCGCAGTTTCGCAGCAAAAACGATGAACTGGTCACCTACCTGATTGGCAACCGTAGCCCGGGAACACTTTCTGACTGGCTGCAAAAACAAGGGCTGGTGGAAGGTATCCGTGCCGACTCCGATCCGGTTGTGAACGGCAACAGCGGCGTGCTGGCGATCTCCGCCACCCTGACTGACAAAGGTCTGGCTCACCGTGATGACGTCGTGGCGGCTATCTTCAGCTACCTCTCTTTGCTGCGCGATAAAGGCGTCGATAAACGCTACTTTGATGAACTGGCGCACGTGCTGGATCTCGATTTCCGTTATCCGTCCATTACCCGCGACATGGATTACGTTGAATGGCTGGCGGATACCATGATCCGTGTGCCGGTGGAACATACCCTCGACGCGGTCAATATTGCCGACCAGTATGACGCCGACGCGGTAAAAGCCCGCCTGGCGATGATGACGCCGCAGAATGCCCGCGTCTGGTATATCAGCCCGAACGAACCGCATAACAAAATGGCCTATTTTGTCGAGGCCCCTTACCAGGTGGATAAAATCAGTGACCAGACCTTCGCCAACTGGCAGAAAAAGGCCGGTGAGATCGCGCTTAAATTGCCGGAGCTGAACCCCTACATTCCGGATGATTTCTCGCTGATTAAAACCGCGAAAGCCTATCCGCACCCGGAACTTATCGTTGATGAGCCGACGCTGCGCGTGGTGTATACGCCAAGCCGCTATTTCGCGAGTGAACCGAAAGCCGATGTGAGCGTGGTTCTGCGTAACCCAAAAGCAATGAACAGCGCTAAAAATCAGGTGATGTTTGCGCTCAATGACTATCTTGCCGGTATTGCACTCGATCAGCTTAGCAATCAGGCGGCCGTCGGCGGGATAAGCTTCTCGACCAACGCCAATAACGGTCTGATGGTCAATGCCAACGGCTACACCCAACGTCTGCCGCAGCTGTTCCAGGCGTTACTGGAAGGTTATTTCAGCTATACCCCGACGGAAGAGCAACTTGAGCAGGCCAAATCCTGGTATGCGCAGATGATGGATTCTGCTGAGAAGGGTAAAGCGTATGACCTGGCGCTCATGCCGACGCAAATGCTTTCGCAAATTCCCTATTTCCAGCGCGAAGATCGCCGGGCGCTGCTGCCCTCTATCACCTTAAAAGATGTGCTGGCGTATCGTGATGCGCTGAAAACGAACACGCGTCCGGAGTTCCTTATCGTCGGAAACATGAGTGACGTACAGGCTAAAACACTGGCAGAAAATGTCCGTACGCAGCTTGGTTCGAAAGGCGACGAGTGGTGCCGCAACCAGGACGTACTGGTTGAGAAAAAACAGAATGTGATTTTTGAAAAGGCGGGTAACAGCACGGATTCTGCCCTGGCCGCTGTGTTTGTACCCACGGGTTATGATGAATTCACCAGTACCGCGCAGAGTGCGGTGCTGGGGCAGATTATTCAGCCGTGGTTCTACAACCAGCTGCGTACAGAAGAGCAGCTTGGTTACGCGGTCTTTGCCTTCTCCATGAACGTGGGTCGCCAGTGGGGGCTGGGCTTCCTGCTGCAAAGCAGTGATAAACAGCCTGCTTATCTCTGGCAACGTTATCAGGCATTCTTCCCACAGGCTGAAGCGAAGCTGCGGGCGATGAAGCCGGAGGAGTTTGCTCAGATTCAGCAGGCCGTCATCGCGCAGGTGATGCAGCCGCCGCAGACGCTGGGTGAAGAAGCATCACAACTGAGCAAAGATTTTGATCGCGGTAATCTGAAATTTGATTCGCGTGATAAAGTAGTGGCCGAGATAAAACAGCTGACGCCGCAGAAGGTTGCTGATTTCTTCCACCAGGCGGTGGTTAAACCGCAGGGAATGGCGATTCTGTCGCAGGTTTCCGGTAGTCAGAACGGGAAAACGGACTACGTTAACCCGAAAGGCTGGACGATCTGGAAGAGCGTCAGCGCGCTGCAGCAATCTATGCCCTGGAGTAAGAAAGAATGACCGATACCGCTGAGCCCCTTAATCCCTTACGTTTACCTCTACAGGGTGAACGATTGATTGAAGCCTCAGCGGGAACGGGAAAAACCTTCACCATCGCCGCGCTCTATCTGCGTCTTCTGTTAGGGCTTGGTGGTAACGCCGCTTTTCCACGTCCGTTAAGCGTGGAAGAGCTGCTGGTGGTCACCTTCACCGAGGCCGCTACCGCTGAGCTGCGCGGTCGTATTCGTGCCAATATTCATGAGCTGCGCATCGCCTGCCTGCGCCAGACCACGGATAACCCTCTCTACGCCAGCCTTCTTGAAGAGATTGCAGATAAGCAACAGGCCGCCCAGTGGCTGCTGTTGGCGGAACGGCAGATGGACGAAGCGTCCGTTTTCACCATTCATGGTTTTTGTCAGCGCATGCTGAGCCTGAATGCTTTTGAATCCGGAATGCTGTTTGAACAGCAGCTCATTGAAGATGAATCTGTGCTTCGCTATCAGGCCTGTGCGGATTTCTGGCGTCGCCACTGTTACCCTTTATCGCGCGATATCGCTGAAGCGGTCCATGCGTTGTGGAAAGGTCCCGAAGAGCTTCTTCGCGCTATCGACCGTTATCTTCAGGGCGAAGCGCCGGTTATCAAATCTCCGCCACCTGCAGACGAAACGCTGGCTTCACGTCATGAAAAGATTGTCGGAAAAATTGCTGCGCTCAAGCAAAAATGGAATGCGTCCGTCGGTGAGATTGAGGCGATCATCGAAAACTCCGGGATCGACAGACGTAAATTTAACCGCGGCAACCAGGGTAAATGGATCGAGAAGATCAGCGCCTGGGCGCAGGAAGAGACGCGCGGTTATCACCTTCCGGACGCACTGGAGAAATTCTCGCAGCGTTTTTTGATTGAGCGGACTAAAGCCGACGGCATTGTGCCTGAGCATCCTCTGTTTGTTGCGATTGAATCGCTGCTCGCTGAGCCACTCACGCTCAATGACCTGATGATCACCCGCGCCATGACGGAAATTCGCGAAGCCGTATCACGTGAGAAACGTCGCCGTGGCGAACTGGGTTTTGACGATATGCTGAGCCGCCTTGATGCGGCGCTGTGCAGTGAAAACGGCGAAGCCCTTGCCTGCGCGATCCGCACCCGCTTCCCGGTAGCGATGATTGACGAATTTCAGGATACGGACCCTCAGCAGTACCGTATTTTCCGCCGCATCTGGCGACAACAGCCCGACACCGCGCTGTTGTTAATCGGCGATCCGAAACAGGCCATTTACGCCTTCCGCGGTGCGGATATTTTCACCTACATGAAGGCCCGCAGTGAGGTAGACGCGCATTATACGCTGGATACTAACTGGCGCTCTTCCCCGGGCATGGTGCAAAGCGTCAATGCGCTGTTTAGCCGCATGGATACGGCGTTTATGTTCCGTGAGATCCCCTTTCAACCGGTAAAGTTTGCCGCAAAAAACCGCTCGCTGCGTTTCGAATTCAACGGGGTGACGCAGCCCGCCATGAACTTCTGGCTGCTTGACGGTGAAGGCTGTGGCGTCGCGGACTATCAAAATGCCATGGCCCAGCATTGTGCCGCGCAGATCCGTGACTGGCTCAGCGCTGGTGCGCGTGGCGAGGCGCTGTTGTGGAAGGAAAATGAGTCAGCCCCCGTGAAGGCGTCTGATATCACGGTGCTGGTGCGCAGTCGTCAGGAGGCGTCGCTGATCCGCGATGCGCTTACCCTGCTGAACATCCCGTCCGTGTACCTCTCAAACCGTGACAGCGTTTTTGAAACCCTGGAAGCACAGGAGATGCTGTGGCTGCTTCAGGCCGTGCTGTCTCCGGAGCGCGAAAGTACGCTTCGCAGCGCACTAGCCAGCGCAATGCTCGGTCTGAACGCCCGTGACATTGATGCACTCAATAATGACGAAGCCGCATGGGATGCGGTCGTCGAAGAGTTTGTTCACTACCGTGAGCGATGGCAGAAGCGCGGTGTGATGGCGATGGTGCGTGAGCTCATGGCGAAGCGACACCTTGCGGAGAATATGCTCGCGACAGCAGGCGGTGAACGCCGTCTGACCGACATTTTACATATCAGTGAGCTGTTGCAGGAGGCGGGCACGCAGCTTGAAAGCGAACATGCTCTGGTGCGCTGGCTGGCGCAACAGATTGCCGACCCAAACAGCAACGCCTCCAGCCAGCAGATGCGTCTTGAGAGTGATAAACATCTGGTACAGATCGTCACGATTCACAAGTCGAAAGGCCTGGAGTATCCGCTGGTCTGGCTGCCGTTTATCGCCAATTACCGCGTGCAGGATCAGGCCTTTTACCACGATCGCGAATCGTTCGACGCGGTGCTCGATCTCAGTAAAGCGGAGTCCAGCGTTGAGCTGGCCGAGGCCGAACGTCTGGCGGAAGATTTACGCCTGCTCTACGTGGCATTGACCCGTTCGGTCTGGCACTGCAGCCTGGGCGTGGCGCCGCTGTTCCGCCGTCGTGGCGACAAGTCGGGGGAGAGCGATTTCCACCTGAGCGCGCTGGGGCGACTCATTCAGCTCGGTGAGCCCAAAGATGCTGCCGGATTGCGCCAGTGCATCGAGTCGCTGTGCGGCGAGCATGTTGCCCTGCACATTCCGTCGCCACCCGATAACAGCCGCTGGCAGATGCCGGACTGGCGGGAATCTGAACTGGAAGCCCGGCAGATTCTGCGCACCATTGCCGACGACTGGCGCGTTACCAGCTACTCCGGGTTACAGCAGCACGGGCAGAGCATTGCGCAGGACCTGATGCCAAAGCTGGATATTGATGCCGCCGGAGCCGGTAGCGTACCGGTTGAGCCTGCGCTTACGCCGCATCAATTTCCACGCGGCGCGTCACCGGGAACCTTTTTGCATAGCCTGTTTGAAGAGCTGGATTTTACCCAGCCTGTCTCTGACGAATGGGTCCTGAAGATGTTACAGAGTGGGGGCTATGATGCACAATGGCAGCCGGTCCTCACCGAGTGGATCCGCGCTATTCTGCACGCCCCGCTCACGGCAGAGGGCCTCTCTCTCAGCCAGTTGACCGCCAAAGATAAACAGGTGGAGATGGAGTTTTACCTTCCCATCGTCAGCCCGCTGCGGGCTGACGCGCTTGATGCGGTGATCCGCGAGTATGACCCGTTGTCTGCCGGTTGCCCGCCGCTGAACTTCCGCCAGGTGCAGGGGATGTTAAAAGGCTTTATCGACCTGGTTTTCCGTCACGAAGGGCGCTACTACCTGCTGGATTACAAATCAAACTGGCTGGGTGAGAACAGCGAAGCCTACACCCAGCAGGCGATGGCATCCGCCATGCAAATGCATCGCTACGATCTGCAGTACCAGCTCTACACTCTGGCGCTGCATCGTTATCTGCGCCATCGCATTGCTGACTACCGTTACGAAGAGCACTTTGGTGGGGTGATTTACCTTTTCCTGCGCGGTGTGGATGCGGCTGACCCGCGTTCAGGCATCTTTAGCACACGCCCGCATGCGGCACTGATCGAGAAAATGGATAACTTATTTGCAGCAAACACGGAGGAAGTGGCATGACGATGCAGGAATTGTTGCTGGAAGCGGTAGAACAGCGACTACTGCGCCACCTGGACGTACAGTTCGCCATGATGGTGTCAGGTGATGAGCCTGCCGTGATGCTCGCCGCTGCCATCCTGAGTAAAGACGCAGGGGAAGGGCACGTTTGCCTGCCGCTTTCGCGTCTGGCGATGGATGAGAAAATGCCCGCGGCCCTGCAGTCCTGCTTTGCTCTGCTGGGAGAATCCGTGGACTGGCCGACGGTATTGCACCGTTCGCCTGCCGTCAGCGCAGCCGATAGCCAGACACCCATGATCCTGACGGGCGATCGTTTGTATCTCAACCGACTGTGGCGTAATGAACTGGCTGTCGCGCGTTTTTTCAGCGAGACCAATGCGCCTCTTCCCTGCGATGAAGCCCAACTGCGGCAAACGCTGGATACCTTGTTTACCTCTGTTGAGGCGACAGACTGGCAGAAAGTGGCGGCGGCCGTGGCCTTAACACGGCGGATCTCCGTCATCTCTGGCGGCCCGGGAACCGGTAAAACCACCACCGTGGCCAAACTGCTTGCCGCCCTGATTCAGTTATCGGGTGAGCAAAAGTGCCGTATTCGTCTGGCGGCCCCTACCGGCAAAGCGGCGGCACGCCTGACCGAGTCGTTAGGTGGTGCGCTGCAGAAGTTGCCACTCACCGGGGAGCAGCTTGCCCTTTTCCCAAACGAAGCCAGCACGCTGCACCGGCTGCTGGGCGCTCAGCCGGGAAGCCAGCGTCTGCGTTATCACGCCGGTAACCCGTTGCACCTGGATGTGCTGGTGGTGGATGAGGCGTCAATGATCGACCTGACGATGATGGCGCGGTTGATTGATGCTCTGCCAGCGCACGCCCGCGTCATTTTCCTGGGCGATCGCGACCAGCTTGCCTCGGTGGAAGCCGGGGCGGTGCTGGGAGATATCTGCACTTATGCAAGCCTGGGATATACCGCTGAACGCGCTGAGGAGCTGTCCCGTCTGACCGGCTGTTCGCTCGCCAGTGAAAACCATTCCCTGGCGGGGGCGCTGCGCGACAGCCTGTGCCTGCTGCAAAAAAGCTACCGTTTCGGCAGCGACTCGGGCATCGGTCAGCTGGCTTCGGCTGTGAACAGAGGCGACCGGCACACGACCTGTGCGGTATTTGACGGTCAATTCACCGATATCGAGAAAAAATCGCTGCAAACCGGGGAAGAGTATCAGGCGATGCTTGATGACGCCCTGCAGGGGTATCAGCATTTCCTGACGGGTGTACAACAGCAATGCACGCCGGCACAGGCGCTCGCCGCCTTTGGCGAGTATCAGCTACTGTGCGCACTGAGGGAAGGGCCATTTGGCGTAAGCGGTCTGAACGACAGGTTCGAACAGCTCCTGGGCCAGAAACGCAAAATCCACCGCACCCCGCACTCGCGCTGGTATGAGGGACGCCCGGTGATGATCGCCCGCAACGATAGCGCGCTGGGGCTGTTTAACGGGGATATCGGGATTGCCCTCGATCGTGGACTGGGGCTGCGCGTCTGGTTCCAGATGCCGGATGGAAGCGTGAAATCCGTTCAGCCCAGCCGTCTGCCTGAACATGAAACGGCCTGGGCAATGACGGTGCATAAGTCTCAGGGCTCCGAGTTCAACCATGCGGCGCTGATCCTGCCGACACAGCTTTCGCCCGTCATTACCCGCGAACTGATTTATACCGCCATTACGCGCGCGCGTGAGCGCCTGTCGCTGTATGCCGATGAACGTGTGCTGCTACAGGCGATTGCCACCCGCACGGAACGTCGAAGCGGCCTGAGCGCGATATTTGAATCCCTTTAAGCGAAAGCCCCCACCGGGTGGTGAGGGCTTCGTATTATCCCAGATCGGCCATCAGCACTTTTGACCGGCGCTGATAGTTGTACATTTCTTTCTTACTCTCCGGCAGCGATTCAATGTCCACCGGTGTAAATCCGCGCTCCTGGAACCAGTGAATGCTGCGCGTAGTCAGCACGAACAGCTTGTTCAGCCCCATCTGACGCGCCTGAGCCGCCACGCGCTCAAGCAGCATTTCACCCCGTGAAGAGCTCCGGTAGTCAGGATGCACTGCCACGCAGGCCATTTCTCCGATCTGCTCTTCCGGGAACGGGTAGAGAGCGGCGCAGGCAATGGTCAGGTTATCGCGCTGAATAATGGTGAATTTGTCGATCTCCATCTCCAGCTGTTCGCGGGAGCGCCGAACCAGAATGCCCTGCTGTTCCAGTGGGCGAATCAGCTCCAGAATTCCGCCGATATCATTGATGGTGGCGCGACGGATCTGCTCCGCGCTCTCCATCACAATCTGGGTGCCGATACCATCGCGGGAGAACAGTTCCTGCAGCAGGGCACCGTCTTCCTGATAGCTGATCAGGTGGCTACGGCGTACGCCGCTGCGGCAGGCCTTCACGGCACCGCGCAAAAAACGCACGGTACCCGAGTGGTAATCCCCTTCGGCTTCCAGCGCTTCCACGCGAGCCTGGGCCTCATTCGGGAAGAGCTCTGGCACAATCACCCCTTCATCATTCACGACGCCCTGGGAAGAGCAAAACCCAATCATTTTCTCCGCCTTCAGCTTGATGGCCAACTGAGTGGCAATCTCTTCTGAGGTGAGGTTAAAGCTTTCACCGGTTACGGACACTGCCACAGGCCCCATCAGCACGATGGCACCGCTGTCCAGCTGGCGGTGAATGGCCTCTTCATCGATACGACGAATACGTCCGCTATGGCAATAGTCCACGCCATCGTCCACGCCGAGAGGCTGAGCGATGATAAAATTGCCGCTCACAACGTTGATGTGCGCGCCCTGCAGCGGTGTGTTGTTAAGGCTCATCGACAGGCGAGCGGTGATATCCAGCTGCAGCAGACCCGCCGCCTGTTTCACCAGCTCAAGGGTTTTCGCATCCGTGACGCGGGTATGTTTATGGTAAATCGGCTCGTGGTGATGCGCGGCCAGGTTCGCATCAATCTGCGGGCGCGCGCCATACACCACAACCAGGCGGATCCCGAGGCTGTGCAGCAGGCCAATGTCATTGACGATGCTGGAAAAGTTTTCATGCTCAATGGCTTCGCCGCCGAGCATGATGACAAACGTTTTTCCCCGATGGGCGTTGATATAGGGAACAGAATGGCGGAATCCCTGGACCAGTTCGGTTCTACGTTCCTTCACCATGACACAACCCTTAATGAATGTTTATTCGTAATTTCTGTATTTTTATTCGATTGTGGCCATGTGTGCAAGCCTAAATTTTCTGCGACCCACAGAAATTGATAAGTAATCCGTGCGTTAGCGTATGAATGTTTACCCTTTTATAGATGACAGTTTATGCGTCATTCGTTAAAGTTTTCGGTCAATTTAGCGATTTTGTAAATCAATCACTTTTCTTGCTCGGGAGAAGCATGTCGGGATCCAATTCAGCAATAAGCCGCCGCCGGTTGTTAAAAGGGGCAGGGGCGATGTGGTTGCTTAGCGTCAGCCAGGTGGGTCTTGCCGCCGCCAGTCAGGTGGTGGCGGTGCGCGTCTGGCCGTCGTCGACCTATACACGCGTCACGGTAGAATCCAATCGGGTGCTGAAATATAAGCAATTTGCTCTCAGCAATCCTGAGCGTGTGGTGGTGGATCTCGAAGGTGTTAACCTCAACTCTGTGCTTAAGGGAATGGCGGCGCAGATCCGCGGCGACGATCCGTTTATCAAATCGGCGCGCGTGGGTCAGTTTGATCCGCAAACCGTGCGCATGGTGTTTGAGCTGAAGCAAAACGTTAAACCGCAGCTGTTTGCCCTGGCACCTGTTGCGACGTTCAAAGAGCGTCTGGTCATGGATCTCTATCCGGCGAATGCGACGGATATTCAGGATCCGCTGCTGGCATTACTGGAAGACTACAACCAGGGCAACCTGGAGAAGCAGGTGCCACCGGCCCAGAGCGGTCCGCAGCCCGGAAAAGCAGGGCGCGATCGCCCGATTGTGATCATGCTAGATCCTGGCCATGGCGGCGAAGACTCGGGCGCAGTGGGGAAATATCGTACCCGGGAAAAAGATGTGGTGCTGCAAATCGCCCGCCGGCTGAAGGCGCTGATCGATAAAGAAGGCAATATGCGCGCCTACATGACGCGAAACGAAGATGTCTTTATTCCACTGAAAGTCCGCGTGGCGAAAGCCCAGAAGCAGCGTGCAGACTTGTTCGTCTCGATTCATGCCGATGCGTTTACCAGCCGCCAGCCGAGCGGTTCGTCGGTGTTTGCGCTCTCGACTAAAGGGGCAACCAGCACCGCCGCAAGATTCCTGGCTGACTCTCAGAACGCCTCGGACCTGATTGGCGGCGTGAGCAAAAGTGGCGACCGCTATGTCGACCACACCATGTTTGATATGGTGCAGTCGCTGACCATCACCGACAGCCTGAAATTTGGTAAAGCGGTGCTGGGCAAGCTAGGCAATGTTAATAAGCTGCACAAAAACAGCGTTGAACAGGCCGGGTTCGCGGTGCTGAAGGCCCCGGATATTCCGTCGATTCTGGTCGAGACCGCGTTTATCAGTAACGTGGAAGAAGAGCGTAAGCTCAGGACGGCAAAATTCCAGCAGGAAGTGGCAGAGTCGATTCTGGCAGGGATCCGGGCGTATTTCTCAGATGGGGCGACGCTGGCAAGGCTTGGGTAGTTGAGTGCGCCGGGTAAACGCCCGGCAGTTTCACACACCGCAGATACAAAAAAACACCCTGAAGGGTGTTTATTGTTTTTAGAAGTGTTGGTTGCGGGGGCCGGATTTGAACCGACGACCTTCGGGTTATGAGCCCGACG